>ERZ761607.184-NODE-184-length-128725-cov-15.091684_pt1 | contig 128725 bp, 106 predicted proteins | sample MGYA00511164_ERZ761607 | MGnify/ENA primary metagenome ERZ761607 (study PRJEB28899, sample SAMN02445080) | bioreactor sludge metagenome | biome: EBPR sludge | place: Australia: Brisbane, Thorneside Wastewater Treatment Plant | collected 2011-06-22 ... | reverse complement strand
TGACTCGTGATTGGAGGCTTCTCACTTTTGGCAGGTGCGTTGTGACTCGTGATTGAAGGCTTCTTACTTTTGCGTTTGCATTTTGCCTGCTAGCACCTACTCTTTATTCTATCACTCCATTTAAGGCTCAGATGGTCAACAGCTTTAGCATAAAAATGAATTCATTTTTTGGCAAACCAGAGAAGAAGTATAGATTTGCAGATTAGAATTAGTCTAAATAATAATAAAAAACAACGGAATATGATCCTGAACAGACTTTTCACCCTGGTGCTGTTACTTTTTGTCAGCAGCGCCTTTGCCCAGCAATCCAAAGTGGGCGTAATGATACTGGCCCATGGTGGAAGCCATCAGTGGAACCAGATGATAGAAGAGGGTACTGCCGATATAAAGGCAAAATACCCTACCGAAATCGCATTTGGTATGGCTTTGCCGCGCACCATGCAGGAAGCGATCGATAAGCTGGAGCATCAAGGGGTCGACAAGATTGTGGTGGTACCTCTTTTCATTTCATCCCACAGTTTTATAATCCGTCAGTCGGAATATTTGCTGGGCCTCAGGGACGTATTGGCTGATCCTCCGTTGGTGATGGATCATTCTATGGATGCAGCAGCTCATGCTCCTGCCGAAGGTCACCAGATGGGTGGACATTCCATGGGACATGCCCCTGCTTCGCACGCAAATCATTCAATGCCGGCACAGCAAAATCAACTGGAGCAACTTAAAACAAAGTCCAAAATCGTTTTTACCCGACCCCTGGACGACCATCCACTTGTAGCAGAGATCATTCACAGCAGGATCAAGGAACTCAGTAAGCAACCGTCCAATGAAATGGTCATCATCGTGGGTCACGGTCCAAACCCGGAAGAAGACAACAAGAAATGGATAGCCGATATGGAAAGCATTTCGGATCAGGTGCGTGCCATGCAAAAAAAATCTGGTGCGGTGTCCAAGATGATACTGACACTTACGGTGCGCGATGATGCTGATGCTGAAATTTATAATCAGGCCAAAGAAAATTTGAGAAACCTGGTGAAGCAGGGCAGCAAACAAGGTAAGGTGATCGTGGTGCCCTTATTTCTTTCCAGCGGAGGCGCAGAGCAAAAAGTGGTAACCAGGCTGGAAGGACTTACTTACACATGGAACGGGAAAACCCTGTTGCCGGATAGCCGGATAGCAAAGTTTATCGCACAATCCGTAGAAGGAGCGCTAAAGTAACAGGGTTTCGTTTGTTGGCATTATTCACTGCGCAAGGATTCAACCGGATTGCTCAGTGCGGCCCGAATCGTTTGAGTGCTTACCACCACCAGTGTAATTACTATCGCGATCGCTAAAGTCGCTGCCAATACCAATGGACGCATGGGTACGTGGTAGGCAAAGCGCTGAAGCCAGCTGCCTGCTGCATACCATACCATGGGGAAAGCAATGAGATTGGCTACTATCACCAGCATTACAAACTCTTTCGAAAGGAGTTTTGTAATGCTCAGGGTACTGGCGCCATGTATTTTGCGTACACCAATTTCTTTGGTTCGCGCTACGATCATGAATGACACCAGCCCCAGCAGTCCGATCACGGCAATCAGGATGGTGATGCAGGCAAAAAGAAAGAGCACGTTGGCAAGGCGCTGTTCACGTTCGTATTGCCGGGCGAAACTTTCATCCAGGAAAAAGTAGTTGAAGTCATATCCCGGAAAGAGGGTTTTCCATTGTGTAGCCAGCTTGTCCATAAACGCTTGCGTGTCTGTGGTCTCGTATTGAATGGCAAAGAGATAACTGTTTTCCGGTGCGTAGTCCATCGCTACGGGCCCAATCTTTTCTTGCAGCCCGTAGTTGTGATAATCTTTTACCACGCCTATCACTTCACCGGCTGGTTGGCCCGAAGGAGAGTCAATTTTTTGACCTATGGCTTCTTCAGCCGTATTCCAGCCAAAGGCTTGTACGGCTGTTTCATTCAGAATCAATCCGTTGGTCAGCTCCATAGGCTTTTGCTTATCAAAGTTGGCTCCGGCAATCAGTGTCAGGCCTAATGTTTCCAGGTAGTGGTCGTCAACGGCCATGTATTCCACACTTACAGATCTTTCGCCTGCCATACCTTCCGGATAGGCAACTTGTCCACGCCATCCGCTGGTGCCCGGAAGTGCATTGGTAAAGGTTATGGATTGTACTTCGGGCAGTTGCGTCAACGCATTACGAAGGGTTTCATGACCGTCTGCCTGTGCTGACCTTGCCCTTGCTGTATTGAGTACCACCACCTGGTCTTTCTTAAATCCCAGACTTTGTGCCTGCATGTAGCGCAACTGATCGATCACCACCAAGGTGCCCGCCACCAAAACAACAGATACTACAAATTGAAAAACCACCAGCGTGCGCCTCAATTGAACACCCCGCTGGCTGGTTTGCATTTTGCCTTTCAGTACTTCGGCAGGTCTCAACGCTGACAGCACCAAGGCAGGGTAGTAGCCTGCAAGCAGTGCCACGATAAGTATAAGCAATACCATTCCACCTGCCAGTACCGGGTTGAACAGGGATTGCAGATGATAGGATTTACCTATCAGGTGATTGAAAGTGGGAAGCACCAGTCCAATAAAGGCAATGCTGATGATGAGCGCCAGGACGGTCATCACCAGGGACTCACTAAGAAATTGTGCCATCAGCCCCTTGCGTGTAGAACCTACCACTTTTCTGAGCCCAACTTCTTTCGAGCGATACACGGAGCGTGCTGTGGTCAGGTTGATAAAATTGATGCAGGCCAACAGGATAACAAAACCGGCAATACCAGTGAGCATATAAACACGATCGATACTGCCAGTAGGACCCATGCCATTTCCCGCACGGGTGTGGAGGTACAGCTTTTTTACCGGCTCCAATTCCACATAAGCAGTAACGCCCCATTGTTTGAGCATTTCGCCAACATGCTGGGTATAGATGTTTTTTATTTTGGCACTGAAGTCCTCGACATGGGTTCCGGCTTTCAACAGTACATAATTGCGCATATTGATATTGCCCCAACCTGCATCAAAGCTAAAGCCGGGCTCCAGTGCCTGGAAGGTGGCGAAGGAAATAATCATATCTGCCTGCATGTGCGAGTTGGAAGGAATGTCTTTCATTACACCGGTGACCAGCAATGGAAGTGTGTCACTTACCAGGATGGTTTTGTTCAGTGCTGCTTCCCCCTGAAAATATTTTTCCTGCATGGACTCTGATATCACCACTGCATAGGGTTTGGTAAGCGCTTGTTCCTTGTTACCCTGCACCAGAGGAAAAGAAAAGAGCGTGAAGAATTCCGGTGTGGCGAAATGTATATTCTGGCGGATACGCTGGTCATTGTGATTGATCAGCAGGAAAGATGCATTTCGCGAATACATTACTGCTTCCACCTCGGGATAATCCTGCTCCAGCTTTTTGCCGATGGGCCAGCCATTGGTTTCATTGGCATCCCCCTTATCGGTTTCACCTTTTTGAAATACTGTATTTACCCGATAGAGTCGGTCACCCTGGGCATGAAACTGATCATAAGAAAGCTCGTCCAAAACAAAAAGCATGATGAGGATGCCGGCTGTAAGTCCCAATGCCAAACCCACAAGGTTAATGGCAGTGTAACCTTTGAATTTAACCAGCGTTCGCAACGCGATTTTGAAGTAGTTGGTGAGCATAGTTAGGCTTTTTGAATGCTAGCTGGGCAATTGATATGCCAGCTTGGTGGTAGGGTATTTGAGTGTATTTTTGGTAGTATTTTGATCATGCAGGCGCAAAATCGAACATATATGTCCGATTCTGGGCAACTGCTACTTCTGCTCTTTTATCCTTTTTTGTGATTTCGATTCCCTTCCACCCTATAAATAACTATTCGTTTTATCAATGCGTAGGGGATGGGTTGGTCCAGAGGAAACTGTACAGAACCCTTGCCTTGTTTATAAGGAGATAATTCTTTTGAAAATTGTTGATGCCCGGTAGGGGTGGCATAAAAACCCACATGTTTTTTATAACCCGCAAAGTACACCAGGGGTTTACCATTGGTTTTGTAGGCAGGCATTCCATAGGCCATACTTTCTACAGCATCCGGTGCAGCCTTTTTAATAATACTCCTGATTTGTTGTAATATAACCTGCACCGGGGTTGGGAATGAAGCAATGTACTTATCTATTTCCTTCATGGCCGGGAACTTATGCTATCCAATCCGTCAACTTGCACAGACGGCTGATCGGTTTGCTATTTTATGGGTGTAGCGTAAATGTTCATGGTGTCTTTCCAGCGGGTCATGTCTTCTTTTTTCTCCAATGCCTGTACCGGTGTGTTGATGTCAAACGATTCAAAATAAAAAATACGATACCCATCCCGATGGATCACTTCAAACAATTCCATTTTTGCTTCATCTGAGCTGGCGCCAAAACTTTCAGCAACAATTACAGGTTTGTATTGCTGTATCAACCCACGGATGGACTTGATGATTTCCTTGTCGTAACCCTCTGTATCGATTTTAATAAAAGCAAGGCGATCGATTTTATGGGCACACTCGCGTTTCAGGAAATTATTCAGGTCAACTCCCTTTATTTTATGTGGATACACAAATTTACCGTGAATGCTTTCTTTGGTAGGAGATATGCCGCCATTGCCAAACGAAGCTTCCGAGGAGACGAAATAGAATTCGTCTTCATCTTTTGAAATGGCATAAGGTTGCGGTGAGATGTTGGTTTTATCTTTGTTCAAAGCCGCATTGGCTTCCAATATTTTGAAGACATAGGGATTCGGGTCAAAGCCCAATGTCAATCCGGATGGGCCAGCAGCCAAAGCCATAGGTACTGTGGTGTCGCCTATATTGGCGCCAATGTCGATGGCCAGGTCACCCTCTTGGATAAACTGTCGGAAGAAATCTACACCGGCCTGGGTAAGTTCGAATGGAGGCACCAGCGGGTTGGACCAGTTGGCAAAATCAATTGCTCCGTCCTTTTCCAGCACCACTTTACTCACTATGGGCGGATATTCCTGTGTAACTCTTCTGGCCTTTTTTCTTGCCAGTGATTGCTTAAAATAATTGAACATATCCCGATAATTTAGAACAAATTAATCGAATTAATGATATCAATGGGGATTATCGCCAAAATACATAGCCTGGCGCTAAGCAAGAGGGATAGTCGCTGCCAATTTATTTGTAGAATTTTTCAACCCACGCAGCCACTTGATTGTCGGTCATACTGTCGGCTGTTTTTATACCCTTCAGTTTGCTGCTCATCTTTTTGTCTTTCAGAATCAATTTCTCCAATTCAGTTTTCATGCCCGCAGGTCCAAAGATCACCAACGCATCGGTTTGCTTGAGTTCTTCATTAACTCGCTTCAGGTATTCTTTCGTCTGATTGTTAAGCTTGTTTTCTTTTTGTTTTTCAAGGTTAGAAAACTGATTGCCAAACCGCACAAAATTTTTGGTCTCTCCGGGAATTCTTTCTTTGGGTTCAATGTCAGACAAAATGGTTCTGACTTCTTTTTTGTCGTCTTGAAGAGTTACGATCACTGCCTTTTTTAAATCGATCCACACACCTGTTTTCATAGTAAATATTTGATTTTATTCAATATGCGGATATCGTATTGTGCAAACAATGACAATGGTCACTCCTGCTCAGCGCAAAATTGATGTTTGTCAGTCAGTTGCTGCCACTGTTTCAATATACTCCGCCATAGGCGATTCAGCAGTTACCACTGAAGGTGTGAATAGGGATGAGACGTCATTGGTTATAGGCCGCTTCCAATTGGGCGATGTCCAGCTTTTTCATTTTTAGCAAAGCATTCATTACCTGTTTTGCTTTATCTTGATCGCCACTCATTAATTGGGAAAGTGCTGTAGGCACAATTTGCCACGATACACCGTACTTGTCTTTGAGCCAACCGCACATGGACTCGCTTCCACCCATTGCGGTCAAGTGATTCCAATAGTAGTCGACCTCGTCCTGGTCTTTGCAATCAATCACCAATGAGATCGCTTCATTGAATTTAAACTGTGGCCCTCCATTTAGCCCCATCAGCTTGTAACCATTGACTTCAAAATGAACCACCATAGGTGTGTTGGTGGTGATTTTGGAGTTCTTGAAAATGCCGCAATAAAATTTGGCTGCTTCCAACGCCTGATTGTCAAACCAGAGACAGGGGTAGATAGTGTTTTTCATACTATTTATTTTTTTCAACGTGTCTTCTGAAATTGTCAAGAATGGCTTGCCATCCGTTCTTTTGCATTTCTATGGTGTTTTCACCTTCAGCGTCAAATGTCTCTATCACCTTGGTTTTACCATTTTGTGATAAGAACTGAATCTTCACCTTTCTTTCATCTTCCAGCTTTTGTTCTATGAGCTGATGTTTTTCAATTGCGGTGTAAATACCTCCAAAGTCAAAACTCATGCTCCCATCTTTGGCTGCCATGGTGCTGGAGAATTTGCCTCCCACTTTGAGTTCAACGGTTGAGTGTGGACAATGCCAATCGTCAGAAGCAGCGTTCCATTGCGTAATGTGCTGAGGGTCGTTCCAAAATTGCCATACTTTTTCCACGGGCGCATCGATTGTGGCTTCAATCGTAATGCTGATAGGTTTTTTATTTTCCATGTAATTGATAGTATTAATATGATGTTAAAGGGCTGTTTTCATTCTGACCATGCATCGACATGTCTTGTTGTCTTTGTACCATTCCACACATTCTCCATGGGGGTCAATGCGCTTGTCATTGGTAAGTTGTTTGAACGCTTTCTCAATGCCTGGAAGGTTATTCATAAAATCCTTGATCTCTATGAGTAAATATTTTCCCTTTTTAATGACGTGCGCTTGCATGCCACGTGCATTTAATTCCCCATCATAGATTTCGTTGGCAGCTGCGCGGTATTTTATTTTCCCTCTTTCAGGAGATGAGATACCATAGTAAGTTCTGTTTTCAGCAATTGGGGCTATTTCATGCAATTTATCAAAAGCCGGTTTGATCCCATCAGGAAAGCTGCTGGCAGTTATACAATAAACATGAATGTCCTTTTTGAGTGTGTAAACTTCCATTGAATATGCATTTGCAATACAAACATAGCAGTATAGCCTGTATTTGCGGCTGTACAAAAACGACAATTGAAGGGCTATTTGCGACAAGCTATTTTATTATATTTGATCAAGGAATAACTTAGCTATGATGAAATCAGTCAGTATTCTTGTTCCTGAATCTTCCGTATCGCAGGCCATTGCAGATCCTCAATATTTGTTTTCCGCAGTTAACCAGTTCCTTACCGTTTCTGGTAAGAAGCCATTGTTTGACGTTAAGTTAGTAGGCGCCAAAAGGCAAATCAAATTGAATCAGTTTATCATTCAACCGGATAAGTTGCTGGAGGAAGTAAAGAGAACGGATTTGGTAATTGTGCCTGCTTTATTTGGTGACATGCCAGGTGCCATTAAAGCCAATGAAAAACTCTTACCCTGGATAGTGGAGCAGTATGAAAATGGGGCAGAGGTTGCTTCTTTGTGTGTGGGTGCATTTTTACTGGCTTCAACAGGAATGCTCAATGGGAAAAAATGTTCTACGCATTGGGGTTTTACCAATGAATTCAGCGCTATGTTTCCTGAAGTGACGGTAGTGGATGGCAGTATTGTTACGGAGGAGCAAGGAATTTATTCCAGTGGAGGTGCCAATTCTTACTGGAACCTGCTGCTTCATCTGGTAGAAAAATATACCGACAGGCACACGGCTGTGCTGGCGTCCAAGTATTTTGCCATCGATATAGACAGATACAGTCAGTCAGCTTTTGCCATGTTCAAAGGACAAAAGCAACACCATGACGATATTGTAAAGCGCGCTCAGGACTACATAGAAAGTAAAGTGGAAGATCGTATCAGTGTAGATGAGTTGGCTGAAAAGTTTGGCGTGGGACGCAGAACTTTTGAAAGGAGATTTAAATTGGCCACCAACAACTCGGTATTGGAATACATTCAGCGCATCAAAGTGGAAGCTGCCAAGCGAAGCTTTGAAAGCAGCCGAAAGAACATCAATGAAGTGATGTACAATGTTGGTTATACAGATACAAAAGCATTCAGAACCCTATTTAAGAAAATCACGGGCCTCACACCGGTGGTCTACCGAAACAAGTACAACAAAATGGCTGCTACCTCCTAAGGAATTGATTAATTCGTTTTAATCAGAGATCTTTTTTTATAATTGAGATAAAGCAGCAGGAACAAGACAAATAATACGGCACTTAATGAGAATGGAATGATATACATTTCTTCTGCAGGGAGAAAAATACCTAGCAACAGGCCTCCAATGCTAATCAAGCCTGCAGCAACAGCATAATGTATAATATTGTAAAACCAGGCATAAGGAAAAAAATGAGCACCTGTGATGATGACGTACGTCATTACAAAATGATCAGGCGACTTGATCAATACGAATATCAAAAAGGGGAAATAGAAAAGTTGAGCGAAGTTGAGCCACAGACCCAGGGGTTGAAGCGGATTGGTTTCGATTTTCCAAATCGTTTTAAAAAGTTTTGAAAACAACAAAGCCATCGGCAACATGATGCCCCCCACAATGAATGTCAGAATAGATTTGTTGTAGGCGGTATAGGGTAGGGTCCATACAAAACCAATGATGGCCCATACTATCGTGGCAGCAAAAATAAAATCTATACCATTTTTGGCTTTTACGGAGAGCTCGAGGCGCAATGGATTCAGGTCGATGGACGTCATAAACGGTATTGGCTATTTGACGAAAATAATCAAGTGCATTCAATGGATAGAAAAAAACGGAATAATAATTTTGTGTCCGATGGCCTAGTCAAAAAATGCTTACTTTTCTTTTTTTAATTTTCAACTATGATTAACACGTCTAAGCTCTATTTATTGGTTACAGTAATTCTATTATTCAGCTGCAACCCCACCAGCGAATCGCGAAAACATTTTGTTAGTGAACTTGACAGTGGAAAAACACCCTGGTCGTACGAACCTAAAGCCGGCAATGAGGATCAATTTACGTTTGCTATTGTCTCAGACCTCAATGGAGGAGAGCGGGAAGGGATATTTGAGGTAGCCATCGAACAGCTGAACCTGTTACGGCCACAGTTTATTCTCAGTGTTGGTGATTTGGTGAATGGAGAAACGGACGAGATTCAGGAATTACAACAACAGTATGACAGTTTTGATCAACGTGCAGCTAAGGCAAAGGCGCCAATATTTCACGTAGGTGGCAACCACGATCTCACGAGTCCGGTGATGCGTAATTTTTGGGAAGAGCGCTACGGTAGACGATATTATTATTTTATTTATGAACAAGTGCTCTTTCTGGTTCTTGACACAGAAGATTACACGGACGAATTCAGACAAAAGATACATGAAGCAAGGACAGAAGCCATTGCGGTGTTGGATGGCGATCACCCTGAAAATTTTGAATTGACCGAGTATTACAAAATGGAGGAGCGTAAAACCGGCAAGTTGGAGGAAGAGCAAAATGCGTACTTTGAGAAAGTGATAGCAGATCATCCTGATGTTAGATGGACCTTTGTACTGATGCATAAACCCGTATGGCAGCGACAAGGAGAGGGAAATCTATCGCGCATAGAAGCAGCGCTGGGGGCACGCAACTATACGGTCATTAATGGTCACGTGCACAGCTATTCACACACAGAAAAAAATGGGCATGATTATATTACCCTGGGCACAACGGGTGGAGCTCAGAATGCAAAAGATGCAAATGCCTTCGATCACATCACCGTGGTATCTTTTGATGAGGACGGCCCTTCAATGGCCAATCTCAGGCTGGAGGGTATTTTGGACAAGACAGGAAAAATTCCTTTAAATGGTGAGCAGTATTGTTATCAGGCTTCAGCATGTACGGAATAATGAAAACTTAGTTAACGGGTAAATTCTTTAACAGGAAGTTCCTCACATTTCCACCCATTATCAATTCCGTTTCGTCCACGCTAAAACCTTCTGCTATCAGGGCTTCCATAATCAAAGTCAGTCCTGTAACATCGAAGTGGGTGGTGAGCGCACCATCAAAGTCGCTGCCAAGCGCCACCTTGTCGACACCAATTTTATCGGCTACATAGCGAATACTTTTTGCGGTGGCAGTTGCATCGGAGCCACACACGGCAGTACTCCATAAACCAATGCCTACCAAACCCTTTCGTCTACCGATCTCCTCCAGGTGTTTGTCAGACAGGTTTCGTTGGTTGTCGCACATGCCCTTTACGCCCGTATGCGAAATGATGACAGGTTTGGAGGTAAGCGCAAAAACTTCGTCTATGGTTTGAGGAGAGCTGTGGGCCAGGTCGATGATTATGTTCATTTCTTCCATCTTGGTCACCAGTTTTTTACCAAGGTCGGTAAGTCCTCCTTTTTTCATACCGTGTGCCGAACCCGCCCATTCATTGTCAAAGAAATGAGCCAATCCGATGTACCGTACGCCTGCATCATAAAATGTTTGAAGGTTATTGATATCGCCTTCCAGGCAATGCGCCCCTTCCAGGCCGAGCATTCCGGCTGACAGGATAAAATTCTCTTTGCGGTCGGAGATAAATTGACGGAGTTCATTTTGTGAAGTGATCACCCTGAAGTCTCCGTTGGAGGCTTCTGCAAATTGATGCAGCTGCCGGCATTGGTGCAATGCTCTTGATTTGATGCTGAACCAACTGGTGGGTGGTCTCAGTTGAGCAAAGCTTAGTAGTGCAATTTGATCCGTATCATCATCGTTTTGCTCAATGTTGATTCCTCGGGGTGTTTTGCTTACGACAGTGAATACCTGAAATGCCATGTTGGCTTTTTTCATCCTGGGCAAATCAACGTGACCATAGTGGTGTTCTTTAAAAAAATCGCGGTCCCACAACAACATATCGCAATGGAGGTCTGCGACAAAGGGTAGTGTATTGTAAAGGGCGAGGTTGCCACCATCATAGACGGAAGTCACTTTGTTCATCGACTTGTCTATGGAAGTGGGAACGAAAATAAAAAAGATGGCAAGGGCAACCAGGATCAGCGTGATGATTACGTTGCGAATTTTCTTAACCATGAAAAGTATTTTTTATCCGCGCCAAGATAAATTATTTGAAATAAACTTGAAAGGTGCTTGAAGCTGAAAATACTTTCCTGTGCCTGCTAGAACTCTGCCTCGTCACCATCGTATTCTTCACGGTCGCCTCCACTTCTTTTCTTTTTTTGATTCAGGCGATAGGTAAAGGAAAGCCGCACCTGACGGGAGCGCCATTGAAATTCTGAGTTTTCAGTAAAACTTTCGGTGGTGGTTGTGCCTCTGTATTTTCGGGTATTAAACACATCTCTTGCAGAGAGATTGATGGTTCCTTTGCCATCCAATACATCCATGTTGGCACCCAGATCCATTCGGTACTCGCTTTTTCTTCTGCCCTGGGTCTGCATTTCCGGAGCCCTGTAGTTGCCGCTTAATTGCAGGTCTATTCTTCCCAAATTAAATTTACTGCTCAACCGGAATCGTGCCGTATAGGTATCTCGGTCAAGAACAATGTCATTGAATTGTCCTTCGGTGATGGCCCTGTAAAAATTGGCATTGCCATTTAGGTTAAGCCACTTCAATGGATCGGAGCTGAAGTTGGCTTCGATGCCGTAGGCATTTTCAACACCAATGTTTCTGGGCACAGAGACGGTGTTGATGCCATCTTCGGAAGTTTGGACTCGATCAATCACCCCTGTGGTATAACGGAAATAACCTCCAAGGTAAACGGACGACTTCTTAAGGTTATTCAACAGGCCCACTTCGTAGGAGTCGGTGTATTCCGGATTGAGGTCGGTGTTACCCATGCGGATATTGCGCGGATCACTGAACGATGAAAAAGGATTGAGGTACCAGAATCGCGGACGAGACAGTCGCCTGCTGTAACTCGCCTGCAATGTTTTGTCAACCGTCATATTGTAGGAGAGAAATGCACTGGGAAATGCATTGAGGTAATCTTTTGTGTTGGTTTGATCCGTTTCTCGCTGAAAGGTTTTGATATTGGTTTGCTCGAGACGAAGGCCAATTTGATAACCCCATTGCTCCATTTTATTCTCATAAATGGAATACAAGGCGTGAACGTCTTCATTGTATTCGAATTGATTGGAGAAATTGACCAAGGGGAAGAAATTGCCCAATGCATCAGATTGTTCAACCAGGTATTCACTCTTGATTGTTCTTAATGTGCCCCGATAACCAGCTTCCAATTTTTTACCATCATCAAATGGATAAACATAATCTACCTGTATTAATGTGTTCTGATCTCCTTCTTCGTTGGCAGCCCGCTGATAAAGTTCCAGGGGAGTGGACAGGAGCAGGTTGGCCGAATCGATGGTTGATTTTTCTGTTTCGGTATTGCTTCTGTACTGCAATTGGGCAGTCAGCTCATGGCCATCTCCATTCATCATGCGTCTGTAACTCAACTCGTATTCTGTATTATTGTCTTGTCCGTCCTGAAGATCTCTTCTCAAAGTATTGTTAAACAGTCCGCGCTGCTCTGTTCTGTCGAAATAGGTAATGTTGGTGGTATTCAATTCATCTGACAGCCGTGCCATGGTAGAGGCAGTGATGATGTTTTTGTTATTGATATAAAAATCTGTACCAAAACGGATATTGTGAGAAGTGCCACTTCGCAGCCGATCATTGTCGATATAGGTAAAGAGGGTATCCCGGGAAATGCGATCGGTAAAACCTCCTCCCGGATTTTCCCTGTAATTGATACCATAGCTTCCAAATAGATTAAATTTTCCGCTGCGGTAATTGACATTTCCAGAAAATCCGTAGTTGAGAGGAAAACCTGCGTTGGCAGTAAAAGAACCGTGCAGTCCGCGCTCCTGGTCTTTCTTCAAAATAATATTGATAATACCTGCTGATCCTTCTGCATCATAACGTGCAGACGGATTGGTGACAACTTCTATGCGTTCAATTAAATCTCCCTGCAATTGTCTGAGTGCATCAGGGCTGCTGATGCCTACCAATCCTGATGGCTTGCCGTTCACTAGTATGCGTACATTGGAACTTCCACGAAGGCTTACGTTGCCATCGACATCTACTGCGATAGAGGGAAGGTTGTCTAGGATTTCGGAAGCGTTGGAAGCCACATTGCTAAGATCTGCGGACACATTGAAAACGCGCTTGTCCAGCTCCAGTTGCATTTGGCTCTTTTGACCGGAGACAACAATTTCTGTTAACAAAGCGATGTCTGGATAGAGTGTAATGGTTCCAAGTTTTGCTATCGGATTTTCCTGTGAAAGGGTCACGTTAAAAAACCGGGGATTGAAAGAAATAAATTGAACTTTAACAATGTACTTGCCTGGCTTGGTTTGAATTTCAAATTTTCCAGCAGCGTCTGTGGTGCTGCCGCCCAACAGCGCACTGTCTGAGGCATTCAGAAGACTCGCATTGGCGAATTCGAGAGGATTTTGTGTTTCGTCATCAACTACCTTTCCTTCTATTTTAAATGTTTGGGCGTTAAGCAGAAAGTTAGATTGAATGATCAGCAAAATGAATATGAAATACTTCAGAATTGAAAATTGTTTTGTTGGGCAATCGATTGTATCTAGTTAAACACAAATTTAGCCCTCAGGTTTCATGAAAATGGATTTCTAAGCCCTCTAATGCCCTTTTTTCGACCATTTACGGTAAATATTGGATCAACGGTACGCGTTATACCATACCTACTGCGTGTTGTTGGCGTAAAATATTATTTTCGCCACAAAATTAGCTGACCCATGAAGAGGAATTTGACAAGATTGAGAATGGTAGGAATTGCTGAGGGCATAAGTTATCTGTTGCTCTTGGGTATATGCATGCCATTGAAATACATTTTTGATATTCCGGAGCCTACTTTTTTTGTGGGATTGGCACACGGCATTTTATTTGTCGTGTATTGTCTTTTAGTGGTGTTGGTTGCTTATCAACATCGCTGGTCTTTTCTTACTATGTGCTGGGCTTTAGTGGCTTCACTTTTGCCATTTGGACCATTTGTTGCGGACAAGAAAATCTTCAGCGTACCTACTTCGCAAAAGAACCCAGTCTGATCCGGAGCAATAAGTAATTGCGGTGCGCAACAGAAGCCATAACGGTGGTATTGTTAATACTGTTATCTTTGATTCCTTTGAACCATGACAGAGCATAATCGCAAACAGCTGGATGTAGTCTTTAAATTGTCCATTACCATTGCATTGCTATTGGTGAGCTTATATTTTCTTAAGTCGCTGTTAATGCCATTGGTTTTTTCTTTTCTGATGGTAATGGTACTCGTCCCTCTCTGCCAAAAATTAGAGTCATGGAAGATAGGGCGCATATTGTCAATACTGATAGTGCTTTTTATGGTCTTTGTTGTGGTCGTGGGGTTGGCTTTATTGATGAGTACACAGTTCAACAGGTTCATAACGGATTTCCCTGATCTTGAGGGAAGATTGCAAAATCTGTTGGTGGGATTGATAACCAATATTGAAGGAGTCTTTAACATTTCTCAGCAGGAGCAATTGGGTTTTCTTAAGGACAATGCTACGGAGTTTTTTAAAACGGGCAGTAAATACTTTAGTTCAGCAATTGGTGCAACCACGGACGCTATTTCTTTTATGGGGCTCGTGCCTGTCTACTGTTTCCTTATTTTGCTTTACAGAGAAAAATTCAAGAATGTAATTTTAAAGTTGATTTCATCTGAGCGAGAACAAAGTGTAGTTGATATTTATACCAAAATGAGAAAAGCAGTGCAGCAATATGTAACCGGCCTTGGTTTGGTTGTGCTGATCATCGCTGTACTCAATGTATTAGGACTCTCATTGTTGGGAATAAAGTATGCAGTCTTCTTGGGAATATTTTCAGCGCTACTAACTGTTATTCCTTACGTAGGTGTTTTTATTGGAGGGTTATTGCCCGTGCTCATCGCCCTTATCACTAAAGATTCAATGTGGTATCCATTAGGTGTAATTGGACTGTATTGGTTGGTTCAAATATTAGAAGGCAACTTCATCACGCCACGAATTGTTGGCTCACAGGTAAACATTAATGCACTGGCTGTAATTTTTGGGTTGTTGGCAGGAGGGCAACTATGGGGAGTAGCGGGTATGGTAATGGCAGTACCTATTCTTGCGGTCATAAAGGTTGTTTTTTCTCACGTTGACAGCTTAAAGCCATTGGCTGAAATGCTTGAGCAATAATTTGAAAGAGATTTGAAGAATTAGTAAATTATTTTTTGCGTTATCTTGTTTTCTCTACGCGAGTCTCTTTTTCATCAAACCCACTATTATGACACGGACAGTATTTTACGCCACCGTTTCGGAAGCAATAAAAAAATTAAGAGAGAAGGGATTTACCAGCGATTTCAATCTAAAGGAAAATTGCATCTCTTGCAGTGCCGGGTTGTTTTCTCCTGATCAATTTGAAATCATAGAAGTGTATCGCTATGAGGGGGAGACAGATCCTGCTGATGAAGCAACCGTATACGGTATTGAATCAAAAACTGGCGTTAAAGGTGTTTTGGTTACAGGATATGGTGCCACTTCGGGGCTCTCCGGAGATATTCTCAGGAAGTTGTCGATTTTGCGATGACCGGATTTGACTTGTTTTAAATTAAGTAGCGCTACCTTAGCGATTGCTAAAACCCTTTTTAATGATGGATTCATCGAAAGACCCACGCCTTGCTGTTCTGATTGATGCCGACAATGTTCCTTATTCGCATGTGAAAGAAATGTTGGAGGAGATTGCCAAGTACGGAACACCCACATTCAAGCGCATCTATGCCGACTGGACTAAACCTACGGTTACGGGTTGGAAGGCGGTATTGCTGGAACATGCCATCACTCCGGTACAACAATATGCATATACCAGTGGAAAGAATGCCACCGATAGTGCAATGATCATTGATGCCATGGACATTTTGTATTCGGGCAGGGTAGACGGATTTTGTATTGTATCCAGCGACAGTGACTTTACACGATTGGCTACAAGATTAAGGGAAGCAGGTATGAAAGTAATTGGAATAGGGGAAAAGAAAACGCCAAAGCCTTTTATCTCCGCCTGTGAGAAGTTTATCTATTTGGAAATACTTAAGCCCCGATCAGATTCGAAAAGCACTGAAAAGAAATCAACCAAAGGGAAGGACAAAAGCGTAGAAGAGGTTGATGATCAGCTCATCAAATTGATTACCGGTTCCATCAACGATTTGGCAGATGAAAATGGCTGGGCTTTCCTGGGGGAGTTGGGTAACCTGTTGCTTAAAAAGCATCCGAATTTTGATCCCAGAAATTTTGGCTTTCCCAAAATGCTTCCTCTGATAAAAAGCATTAACAAGTTTGAGGTGGATGAGCGTGATACCGGAAATAAGAATATAAAGTTGGTGTATGTACGTATCAAATAAGGGTGAGGTGAAAATCATTTTTTAAATCGATTGTTTTTTCTATTCTTGTTTTTTACTAAACGCATGTTTTTCCATGGCATCTGAACAGCCTCTATTTCTAAAAAACCTTTGGTACTTTGCCTTTCATGGTTCACAACTCAAGAAAGGTAAGCTTGTTCAAAAAGAAATTCTGGGCGAAAGAATCGTCTTTGGCAGAGATGATCAGGGCAATCCTTTTGCCTTAAAAGACAACTGCCCGCACAGAGGTGTACCATTATCAGCAGGTTGGTTTGACGGCAGTACCATTCAATGCTGTTATCATGGCTGGAAGTTTGATTGTGCTGGTACATGCACGGGCATTCCGGCTTTGGCAGATGACAAACTGGATGTGAGTAAGATTAAGGTGTATCAATATCCATGTAAAAGCATCAATGATACAATTTGGGTTTACATTCCTCAGAATAAATTAAAACTGGAAGGGGCAGAGCAAAGCCTGCCTAATTTGCTGATCGGTGCTGACAAAAAGTTTCTTCATGTAGAAACAGTGACAATGCCCACCAACATTGATCACTCTGTAATCGGATTGATTGATCCGGCCCATGTTACCTTTGTGCATCAATCGTGGTTTTGGCGTTCCAGCAAAAGCTTAAAACTGAAAGAAAAGAATTTTGTGCCCGATGAGCTGGGGTTCAAGATGGCAAGACATAAACCTTCCTCCAACTCCAAAGGATATTCTGTATTAAAGGGAGGAACCAGCACTGAGATTAATTTTCAATTGCCAGGCAATCGCTTCGAACACATTAAGGTAGGGGAAAAGCATGAAATCGTTTCCATTACTACGCTCACACCCATCAATGAAAATGAAACGGAACTCAATCACATTTTCTATACCACCATTGGTTTGGCCAAATTGCTGTGGACACCTTTGAAAAGTTTGGGTAAGACATTTATTGGACAAGACTTGGATGTATTTCAAAAACTGCGGGAAGGATTGGATACGAATCCAACGCTCATGCTGGTGGGGGACCCTGATCAGCAAGCCAAGTGGTACTATGAGTTAAAGAAAAGCTGGCACAAATCGGTAGAAGAGAAAACACCGTTTAGCAATCCCCTGCAACCCCAAACGCTGCATTGGATCACTTAGATCTTAGTTGGCTGAGTTCCTCATCGAGTTGTCCAAGATCAGTGAATTGAAGCTCCTCCACATCGGCAGGTTCATCACCTTTCCAAATCATACCGATGGTCATGATCGTACCAGTGATAAGAATGGTGTATAACAGTATGCCACTGCTAAAATTGTCTTCTATAAATAGAGGAGGGATGGCAAAGAAAAGCAAAACTGTGATTAACCCCCTTGGTGCTATAAACAGCTCTGGTAAAATACTCTTGAAAAATGGCTTTAAACAAATAAAGCGAACAATGTAAAGTGCTGCCGTAATACATAGACTTATGATTGCTGTATTGATATTAAGCAGCGATTGTAAATCCAACGTCAAACCAAAGATAACAAAAAAGAAAGTGCGCACCACAAAGGCTGATTCGAGCGTTACCAGATGAAACTCTTTGTTGATTCGAATGAGCACAGTCTCATCGATAAAGCGCCTCAGTTTCCCGAAAAAGAAAATTTTGTAATTGCTGAGCGTCAACCCAAACACAAGAATGACAATGAGCGATGAGAGATGGAACATCTTGCCGACAGCATAGAGTAAAATCAAAACGGAAATGAGAAGAAAAAGCCTTGCATTTTCTGTGATGCGTTGAAAAAGCAGTACCAGCAGATAGCTGGTAAAAATTGATAGCCCAATGGTTAGTCCTACGTTGATCCCCACTTCTTTCAAAAGAGCTACAGGAGCTGTTGACGCACTATTTCCTATAGCGAAGTAAAAGACCATGATACCCAGAATATCAGAGAATGTACTTTCGTAAATCATAAACTCTTTTTTTTGACCACTAAGCTGACTCACGCTGGGGATGATAATGGCGCTGCTCATGATGGACAACGGGATGGAATAAATGAAAGCAGTGTAAAAATTAAATTCAAGAAAATAGGTAAGTAGCCAGGCTATACTGATGCATGAACCAAACAACGCAAATAGCGCTATGAAAAATGACTTTACGATCAGTGATCGTTTGTCTTTGGTAAGTTTTAAATCCAGCGCTGCTTCAAGCACGATCATAATCAGTCCCACTATGCCCAGCAATTGAAGTAAGTCAAAAACACGTGGTCCCAGTGTGATGTCAAACTCTACAAACAGAAATTGAATACCTACCCCCAACACAATAAGCAGTAATACGCTGGGAATTTTCGTGTATTTGGCCACCATTGTAAAAACATAGGAGACGATCACTATGCTGCAAATGGCGATTATATCAAAGTAAGGGTTATCCGAAATCATTGAAGTTCCTTTAACTTTAAATATTGAGACAAAAACTATTTTGGAAAGTCTCCAAAATTAGGGTGAAAATGTGACTTTAATGGTAAGTTAAGGTCTTAATGCATTGTTGATTTTATGCTGTCATGTCAAAGGTAAATAAGTTTGGAACGTTTGGTGGTGTTTTTGTTCCTTCCATTCTGACAATTCTGGGAGTAATCATGTACCTGAGGCTGCCTATGATCATAGGAGAGTCAGGATTGTACATGACGTTGGGCATCATATTAATTGCCCATGTGATTTCAATTACTACAGGGCTAAGCGTTTCATCTATCGCTACAGACAAAAAGGTAGAAGCGGGCGGCACTTACTACATGATATCGCGGAGCCTCGGATTGCCTATAGGAGGTACCCTTGGACTTGCTTTATTTGTAGGACTATCATTCAGTGTAAGCCTTTACCTGATTGGTTTTGCTGAAAGCTTTTTGGGCTACTGGGGCTATGAAGTAAACATCAATTCCATTCGTATTGCAGGTACTGCAATTCTTTTGCTGGTAACTACCATTACTTTGATCAGCACTTCACTGGCCATTAAGACGCAGTACATTATTATGACTGCGATCTTTCTCTCTTTGCTATCGATTGTATTTGGAAGCCATGAATTCGGACCAGCCTCACCGCATCTGTCTCCACCCAGCACAGGTTTTTCGTTCATGTTGTTGTTCGGAATTTTCTTTCCTGCTGTTACTGGTTTTGAAGCTGGTGTCTCCATGTCTGGAGATCTTAAAGATCCCAAGAAGTCGATACCCGGTGGAACCATCATGGCCATAGTTGTTGGTTTGGTGGTATACCTGCTTTTGGCTTTCTTTTTTGCCTTTACGGTAGACAAGCAAGTGCTATCAGGAGATCCACAGGTGCTTTTGAAAATTTCCAGGGTACCCGAATTGGTTATTGCCGGCATCTGGGGTGCTACATTATCCTCTGCACTGGGCAGTATTTTAGGAGCACCACGTATTTTGCAGGCGACTGCAGTAGATAATATTACACCCCGTTTCTTTTCCAAAGGCACAGGCAAGTCTAATGAGCCACGCAATGCCTTGTTGCTTACTTTTTTGATTGCGGAAGGAGGTATTCTTATTGGTGAACTGGATGTAATCGCACGAATCGTCTCTATATTCTTTATCACTACCTATGGATTCCTCAATTTAAGCTGCGCCTTTGAAGCCTGGACAAGTGCGGATTTCAGACCGAGTTTCAAAACACCGGTGTGGGTGAGTTTACTGGGTTCAGCAGCTTGTTTTTTGGTGATGATCCAACTTGATTTTGTTGCCGCTGTTGGGGCCTCCATCATCCTTGGCTTGTTGTACTTCTACCTCAAACGCAAAGAACTGAGTTTATCTTCCGGAGATGCGTGGAGCGGTGTGTGGGCCTCTTTGGTAAAATCGGGGCTGAAAAAATTGACCGTGGAAAAGGTACAAGCGCGCAACTGGAGACCCAATATTTTGATGTTTGCCGGATCGGAAGAAAGAAGGCCTCACCTGACCAAGCTGGGATTGGCCATTGCTGGAAAGCTTGGACTGCTGTCTTCATTCGAACTCATAGTATCGGATAACGACCAACTTGAAAAGATTAAGACGGAGGAAAAAGCCAATGGAGATACACCCTCTTATTTTAAGCATCAATATAAGAGTGGAAACATTTATAAGAGTATAGGAGAGATTACCAACCTGTATGGTTTTGCAGGCATTGAGCCCAATACTGTTTTAATGGGTTGGAGTGAAAGAGTCGAAAAGAAGGCTGAGTTTATACAATTGATCCGAGGTTTTGAACAAAAGAATCTAAACTCCCTGTTTCTGCATTATGACCCCATCAAAAAATTGGGTGAAGCCAAAACGATTGACATTTGGTGGAGCGGTTGGGGACGCAATCTTTCGCTGGCCTTGAACCTGCTTCGGCACCTCACAAGCACTGCACCGTGGAACAAAGCCACCATAAGACTACTCATCATTCAGAATCAGGCGAGCGAAGTTGACAGGATTTATCAGCAGGTTCAGCGCATTCTTACCAGTTACCGATTGCAGGTAACACTTAAAGTGCACAACAATTATGCGGATCGAAACTCCAGAAGCCAGGTAATTGCTACGGAATCGGCAAAAACAGATTTGACCATTGTAGGAATCCCTGACAACAATTATGATGATCTGGAAAAGACTTACGATTTCGTTACTGATCTGGCCCATCATCTGGGAACCGCAATTTTTATTAACGCATCTTCTGATTTTGAAGAATACACCATCCTTTCGGATGAAAATGCAATGCAAGAGGCAGCGCTTATTGGCCAGGGTAACTTTGAGTTGCCAGCGCTCGATACTTTTCACTATCCGGAGATCGCAGAGGACATACGTAAAATAGATGGCTATGGACAAACTGTTGTAAATCTGTTTGTAGAAAAGACATTCAGGGAATATTTTATAATCGATCGTAAGTTTTATGCAAGCTTGTCGGAGTTAGTGATTCAAACTTCCAAAAGCATAAAAAAAGTAACTGATCTGGATCAAAAGTATAAAAAGAATGAAGCCATTCTCAGAAGCCGCAGGCACTTCATTGAGCAAATAAAAACTCTGCTGATCACGTATCATGACAATGATATCAAAATGAAATCAGAAGTGGTGCTGAGAGGAATTGAATGGTACCTGGAAAGACTCGGAGCAGATGTAAATAAATTCCCCAAAAGACTGACCATCAACTATAACAGAACTGAATTTTTTATTAAGCCAAATGATAATTGGGGACTTAGGTGGTTCAAACTTCAAAAGCGGATGCTCCATCCGTTCTCCAAAAGAAACATTCCGATTACCATTCAATATCGGGATGTGGCCAAGTATTTTTTGAGAGATAACCGGTATCAGTTTCTGGCTGTGCTGTTGAAAGACTTCAACAACACAACCCGGGAGAGTTTGCGCATGATCTCCGATTTCATCTCTTACTGTGAAATTAATTTTCAAAAGTTGGCCAATCAGGAATCTTCCGATGATGAGGTGGTTGTTTTCTCATCAACATTGGTGAGTCGGATGGAAAGTTTGATGGACAGGAATGAAAAGCTGCTTCACTTGTACGAAGGTCGAATGCAACTTGAATTCAGGAAGAATCTTTCACAGATGGGCCATTATCTGGAGCGCATCCGGGTGAATCAGGAATTAGAGAAGAAGAGGAGAAATAAATCTTTTTATCTGGGCAGAAAAGAATGGGTACAGGAATTTGCTACGCTATGGGAAGAGCGTCATTTACTGGCCTTAAATGCAGTGCTCGCCAACGCGCATATGTTGGATTTTCTAGGTTATCTTGAAAGAGAACTCCAGCAATTTAAGGTGAAACTGAATCAATGGATTACCAGGGAGAGCAGTGAACCCGTAGAAAACATCAAAGCTTCGTTATTGAAACTGAAGGAAGGGCCCATAGAAAAAAGACAACCTATAATCCCTGCCTGGAACGTGGATGGTTCCAAATTATTGGATGATTTTGAAGTGATGAGTGACAAGTTGGTGGCCTATGCCAAAACGCTGCCTGATGAGATTGAAGTGGAATCCCAAGAAGAGGAAGGTGAGTTGTCTATTCCCTTAAGCTCTTTATTGATTTATCTGGTAGAGATTCGACTTGCTGGTCCGTTCTATGACTACCTGGAGTCCATGCAGGAGAAGTTGATGCAATCCAGCTTGTTGATTCAGGATCAATCCAACTTGTCTATTTTCAACGTGTACAATGCAGAATCAGAAGATCGTGAAAAACTGGCCAATGATTTGGTGGGCCCTGTGCTTCTCACTATCGAGTTCGAACAAAAGAAAATGAGTAAGCAGGCGGATGAGTCATTTGAGAAACTGGCTTATTTACTTTCTGAATTGAGAGATTCACTTCACATCACTACACTTACCACCAATGTAAGTGAATTTGCCCAGCTGATTCGTCAACACAAGAGCAAAAAACTGACGAGCAAATTTGGGTCTGTTGTTGCAGAATGGCGTGATGAAATACGGCAGGCATTTGTGGGAATACTCTATTCTCAAAGCAAAGGTGTACTGTTGGCAGAGCGCTTTACTGAATCGGATAACACCTCTTTTGCTGAAAAGCTTTTAAAAACGATTGATAACGTTACGCCTGATCAATCCATTTTGCAGAAGCTCCCTCATTATTATACCATGTTGTTCAGCGGTCGCTCCAGTATCAGTGACAACTTTTGGGTAAAGCGACCTGAAGAAGAAGGACAGTTGCAGATGGCGCTGAACAGATACCGCTCGGGGGTTTCTGGTATGATAACCGTGCTGGGCGAAAGAAACGCAGGCAAGACAGCGCTATGTAAATATTTTTGTGAGCGTCATTTTCAGGACGAGCGGGTCTATCATGTTTTCAGTAGGGATGCTGGCTCCGCCAACCCTGCAGAATTCAACTTTGCCCTGCAAAAAGCTACTCGTATAGAAGGAGAGGCCAATGAGATATTCAATGCATTGGTACACGGAAGCGTGGTGGTAATTCACGACATGGAATTGTGGTGGGAACGGGCAGGCGAAGAGGGATTGCAAACCATACGGCACATCAAAAATCTGATAGACACCTATTCACACAAGTGTTTGTTTATCGTCAATTTAAATCCCTTTGCATTCGAAGTGTTAAGGAAAATAGAAGCACTCGATACGTACAGCATCAGCATCATCCGGTGCCAGCCTTTCAATGCGTACGAACTTCGTCAGTTGATTTTATCTCGTCATAAATCCAGTGGCTTGACCTTTTCCTTAAATAATAAGGAAGAAGTAGCGATCAATGAAATTACGTTAGCGCGCTTATTCAACAAAATATTTGAATATGCCCATGGCAATCCAGGAATGGCCATGAATGCGTGGCTAAGAAGCATTGTACAATACAAAGAAAAAAATATTCGCATAACAATGCCAGAAAAGTCAGACATCAGCGTGCTCTATCAATTTCCAACGCTGTGGAATATGATTGCGCTGCAGATGCTCATGCACAAACGAATGACTTTTGAAAAATTATGCAAGGTGTTATCTGAAAAACCTGAGATCATCAACGAACCCTTGAGGGCAATGGTGAGGATAGGAGTAATTAAGAAAAACAGCATGGACGTGTACGGCCTTAATCCTTATATCGAATTTTTATTAATAAAAGTATTTCACAAAAAGGAATGGGTATGATCAACTATCTGTTTTTTGTAGGAATAGCAGCAGCGCTTTTCATTGCATTCCGAATGTTAAGACTGATTAGCTACCGCGTTCAACGGGTACAACGATTTTACCCTGTAGTGGTAGTGGTTGAGTTAAGTCTCTGGATTGGTTTTTTGTTTTGGGTGGTGACCTATTTTCTTGAGTCTAAATCCTATTACAATGAACTCATGTTGGTGCTGGTGATCGCAGTTGTAGTGCTATTGGTATGGTTTTACGTCAAAGACATAGTAGCAGGTTTTATATTCAAAATAAAACACAACCCCAGAACAGGCCAAATTCTGTACTCTCAGGAAGGACAGGGGATAATCAAAAAGCTTTCAACATCACAATTGTTTATCGAAGGGGAAGGAAGAAACATCGTAAGAATTCCCTACTCAAGACTTTTAGGAAAAGGCATGACCCTTGAGACAGCAGACACCCACTCGGCCAGTGAAGCCGTCCTTTTTCTGGAAACAACCCCCGGTATTGACTTTACGGAATTGGAAAGAAAACTAAAATTGTATTTACTGCAGTCACCTTGGTGCGTGCCCGGTAAACCTATTCGCATTGACTTTCAATCCGAACCTAAGCATGGAATAGAAGTAACGGTTTACTTGCTGGATAAAAGCTATGCTGAAGTAGCAAAGGAAAAAGTTAAAACCTTACTGGATAGAACTTCTTAAAAGGAGAGTACTGATCGCTTTTTTGTCTTAATATAAATTTTATAACCAATGGCTATGAGAGTACTTCTATTTGCTATTTGTTGGACAGCATTATTGAATTCTGCCTTCTCGCAAATATTATTTTCGGAAAGTTTCACGGTAATTCTTGACTCCACCAAATTGGTGAAGGGTTCTGTGACACCGGAATTGAAAATTCAGACTCAAAAAAGAACGCTGGTGGAGATTACCAACATGGCAGACCTTTCTGTAAAAATTAAGCAAAACTACTTAAGTGTTGCCAATAAGGTAGAGTTTACCAGTTTTGGAAAAGAAGTTTTTTTAAGTGGTGGATATTTGTTCATTAAATTTAAGAATGATTTAGACAAGCATCTCTTAATAGAATACTATGGCCAGGTGCATTGGGCTGAAGCCAGGGGGATGGAGCGAAAATATGCAGGGGGTGCAAATCTTAGATTTAAGATAATCAAAAATCCCAAGACTGGATTGTTTGTTGGATCGGGTCCTTTCTATGAATTCGAGCGATGGAACTACAGTGGGGTTCTCGATGAAAAGCTACCTGTTGATCAAATTCCAATAGAGATGTCCAATGTGAAATTAGGAACCTATATAAGTTTCAAACATTGGTTTTTTGATAAAATATTTATGGATCTCAGTGTATATCATCAATCGAGATTGGATGAAATTTTGACAACACCACGTCTGGCTTCGAGTTCGCGATTAGGCTATCAAATGAGCGAACACCTCCAATTTGTTGTGATGTATCAAAATATCTACGACTATCGGCCTGTGGTGCCAATCGATGCCTGGTTTCATAGAGTTATCGCAACAGTCGCAATTTCTTTCTGATGTTCATTAAAAACCTTTCAATGTCTTTTTCACTCACCCTTAAGTGCTATCCTGATTCTGGGCTTTGACTCGTGGCTGAGCGGGGTAAAAAAAGGTATAATTTAGAAACAGTCTTTGATGATTGTTAAAAAAAATAAACAATTACAGTTAAATTATGTTTTGCTGCTATTGCTATATTGTTCTGATAAGGGCATTACATTTGTTTGAAATTTTGACAACGCATGAATAAATTCATAAAAGTTCTAATCGCTTTATCGGCTATAGCTCTCTCTTTCCAAAGTTATGGCCAATACAACGAAACCATTCGCTCAGGGCGGCCAGGGCAGTCCATTGGGCCATTTACCGTGGGTAAGAACATTCTTCAAATACAATCTGGAATGGATATTTTTGGATTTAAGCAAGAAGGAACTTCCTTTCAGGGATCCGGATATTTAAATAATACTGTAATCAGATATGGCGTTGCAGAGCGACTTGAAATTAGCGCATTGGCAGACTATAGATTTGAAACCATAAAAGCCAACGGGAGTGAATCAGACTTTAGTGGTTTGTCCGCCTTTGATTTGGGGGGCAGGTATCAGGTATATCAGGGTCATGGCGCCATTCCAACTGTAGGCTTTCAATTCAGGGTGCGGCTTCCGGTATTGTCGGAAGATTATAAAATTGATAACCTGGCACCGCGCTTTATCATTGTTACGGGTCAGAAGTTGTCTGAAACTTTTACCCTGACGACTAACTGGGGTGGAAGCTGGAATGGAAATAATTCCATGGGCACAGGCTTCTATATTATCAATTTAAGTTTTCCGATCGTAGGCCAATTGGGCGGATTTGTGGAGAACTACGGTGATGTTAACGATGGAGATTTTGATACTCGTTTCGATGCCGGATTCGCTTATTTGGTTAACAATGACCTACAATTGGATTTATTAGGTGGATTAGGAAAAAATGACGGCTTCAGTGATTATTTTGTAAGTGTGGGAGTATCGTGGAGAACAAAGAGAAAGTAAAAGCCTTAATTCAAAGAGTATGAAAAGCATTTTTGTATATATCGTCTGTCTTTTTGTTGTCTTTACTGGATTCAGTCAGGCACCGGCAGATTCGCTGGTACTGACGAAAAGCGGCCTGCCCGTTGTATTTAAAAATGACACCCTCTTTTTTGTTCATTCTAAAATAGGACCTTACAAACCTGCTGACAGGGTAAACACCATCAACAGACGAATAACCTCCTTCATGAAGGACTCCGAATTTGAGCCGGATAGTCTGTATTTGTTGGACAGTGAAATGAGCACCGACATCTGGTGGAGAGACCGCGTGCTATTCAGTGTGACCGATCTGGATGCAGAGACAGAAAACATGTCAAGAAAGGCCCTGGCCGAGAAGCAGCTGACCGTAGTAAAAGAAGCGCTGAATAAGGAACTTAAGTCAAAGAGCATCAAAAACATTTTGCTGCAAGCAGGACTTACCATACTGGTAGTTCTGATTATTTATTTCCTTATCAAATACATCAATAAACTGTTTGTCTTTACCCGCAAATGGTTGATCAATGCGAAAGGGAGAATACTCAAAGGGATCAAATTCAAAGGGTATGAATTTTTAGATACTGATAGGGAACTCAAAGTTGCACTTTTCCTTAATAGTATTTTGCGATGGGTGGTTATCGTCATTGTACTTTACCTGGCACTCCCTATCTTGTTTAGCATTTTTCCATGGACACGCGGCTGGGCTGAAAAACTGTTTGGTTATGTACTTGACCCACTTTCCAATGTACTGACGGCCATTTTTAATTATATACCCAACCTGTTCACCATCGGGGTAATCTATTTTGTTACAAGATATGTAGTTCAGTTTGTAGAGTTCCTGGCTGGAGAAATTGAAAAAGGTTCTTTGGTTATCAGCGGGTTCTATCCCGATTGGGCCAAGCCCACCTTTGGTATTGTGAAGGTGCTCATGTATGCTTTCATGTTTATCGTCATCTTCCCTTATTTACCTGGTTCTGATTCTCCGGTGTTTCAGGGGGTGAGTGTGTTTCTGGGGGTTTTGTTTTCGCTGGGATCATCTACGGCCATTAGCAACATGGTGGCAGGATTGGTAATCACCTACATGCGCCCTTTCAAGATTGGCGATCGTATTAAAATAGGTGAGTTAACGGGCGATGTGCTGGAAAAATCAATGCTCGTTACCCGCATCCGAACCATCAAAAACGAAGACATCACCATTCCTAACGCTACTGTGCTATCGGGGCATACCATCAACTATACCACCTCTGCCAAGGAATTGGGTTTGATTTTGCATACCACTGTTACCATCGGGTACGATGTGCCCTGGCAAAAGGTACATGATTTATTAATAAGGTCAGCCAACGATGCAGAAGGAGTGGTGAAGTCAGAAGACAAAAAACCATTTGTGCTTCAAACCAGCCTCGATGATTTTTATGTGGCTTATCAACTCAACGCCTACACTGAAAACCCGGCTAAAAGCGCTGTTATCTATTCCAACATTCACCAGCAGATACAGGATAAATTTGCTGAGGCAGGTGTTGAAATCATGTCTCCGCATTTTGGAGCCATCCGTGATGGTAATATGGTCAACATTCCGTCTGACTATTTGCCCAAAGATTATAAAGCACCCTCATTCAATGTATCAGGTTTAGGAAACAAGTCATCTGAAAAATAACTCAATGCAAGACTGGATAAATGAATTAAATATCCCAGGTTGGCTCAGCACACTTATTGTAGTAATAGGTATCATCGTGTTGGTGAGGCTGTTTTTTGTATTGATCAAAAGTAGAATTCAGAAAACTGCCAAGGATCAAGATACCATCTACAGAACGAAAAAAGTTTTAGATTTTGTTTCGTACATCATCATCATTCTGGCACTGCTCATTACTTACAGCAAAAATCTTGGAGGACTTACTGTGGCACTGGGTGTGGCTGGTGCGGGTATTGCCTTTGCCCTTCAAGAAGTGATTGCCAGTGTGGCGGGATGGATGGCGCTGATGTTTGGAAATTTTTATCGCACTGGCGACCGCGTACAACTGGGTGGAATTAAAGGAGATGTAATTGATATTGGAGTACTGCGCACCACTTTAATGGAAACCGGACAATGGGTAGATGGCGACTTGTACAACGGCAGAATTGTAAGAATTGCCAACAGTTTTGTTTTTAAGGAACCAGTGTTCAATTATTCCGGAGACTTTCCTTTTCTGTGGGATGAAATCAAAATTCCTATCCAGTATGGAAGCGACTATGAGATGGCTAAATCACTATTAGAAAAAATAGCCGAAGAGCATGTAAGCAAGAATGCAGAAGAGGGCAAAAGGGTATGGAAACAAATGGTTAAAAAGTACCTGATCGAAGATGCGCGTCTCGAACCTATGATCAGTTTAATCGCCAATGACAATTGGGTAGAGTTTACCGTGCGTTATGTTGTAAGCTACAAAAGAAGGCGCATGACCAAGAATGATTTGTTTATGGCTATCCTGAAAGAAGTGGCCGCAACGGAAGGGAAAGTGCGATTCGGCTCTGCCACCTTTGAGTTAGTGGGTGCACCTGAATTTCAGGTTAATGTGAAGAACAAATGATGGAGGATTTTCAAAGCATACTGGAGTACAGAATATTTGAAACGGGTAAATACAGTTTCACGCTGGCCACAGTGTTCATGATCATTCTCATTTTCCTTGGCACCAAATTACTTTTGTTTGGCGTAAGAAGAATCCTCAACAGGATCTTTGAAAGGAGAGGCATCGACCGCGGAAGAAGATTCGCGATGATCAAACTGGTGCAGTATTTTGTCTGGACCATCGCCCTGGTAGTGATTTTGCAAACTGCGGGATTTCAGATTACTATTCTGCTTGCCGGATCTGCAGCCTTGTTGGTAGGGTTGGGGTTGGGATTGCAACAGATATTTCAAGACCTCGTATCAGGAATTTTTATTCTTATTGAAGGAACCATTCAGAGAGATGACGTAATTGAAATAGATGGTTTGATTGGTAAAATAGTAACAATCAATCTTCGCACCTCTACTGTATTGACCCGTGATGGGATCATGCTTATTGTACCCAATCATAAATTTATAGTTGACAATATTATCAACTGGAGTCACAGCGCTACACCCACCCGATTTAAGGTGACCGTAGGCGTAGCCTATGGCAGCGATGTGGATAAAGTGATGCGCGTGTTGCTGGAATGTGCTGTAGGTCACGAAAAAGTGATCAAAACAAAGGACGATGGTAAATACCCTTTTGTTCGTTTTGTTGATTTTGGTGATAGTGCACTTTTGTTTGAAGTCTATTTTTGGAGTAATGATATTTTCCCTATTGAAAGTACCAAAAGTGATATTCGTTACCTGATTGATAAGCGATTCAGGGAAGAGGGAATTACTATTCCATTCCCACAACGCGATTTGCACCTCAAGTCAGGATCATTTAAAGGCAATTGAATTCACACGGTTTTGTGTGATCGGTTTGACTCCAACCCGTGTTTGTAGTTACCTTTACCATTCAGTTAATAGGACAATGGCATGGGTGATAAGGGAATTAAAAATGAACTGGTCGATCGTTGGATAATTGAACCCTCCAGGGCGTTTATGAATAACAGTGCTACAAGTGGTATCCTGTTATTTTCCTCAGCACTACTTGCCTTAATCATTTCCAATTCTGCCTGGGCCCCACAATATCATCAGTTATGGACCTATCAATTTAGCATCGGGTTTGATGAATATGTAATCAGCAAAGACCTGCACCATTGGATCAATGATGGCTTGATGGCTGTTTTCTTTTTTGTGGTGGGTCTTGAATTGAAACGTGAAATCATTGGAGGGGAGCTCAGTAGTATCAGGTCTGCAGTATTACCCATTGCAGCTGCTGTAGGCGGAATGTTTTTGCCTGCGCTTATTTATTTGATTTTTAATCCAGAAGGGGCAACCTCGGATGGTTGGGGTATTCCCATGGCAACCGACATCGCCTTTTCATTGGGTGTCTTGTATTTATTAGGCGATCGTGTTCCGGTTTCATTGAAAATTTTCTTAACGGCTTTAGCCATTGCAGATGATCTGGGTGCAGTACTGGTGATTGCCTTTTTCTACAGCTCCGACATCAACTTTTTAAGTTTGGGAACAGGCGCAGTTTTCCTGGCACTGCTTTGGGTTGCCAACGCAATAGGTGTGCGCAACACTGTGTTTTATGCGTTGGTTGGAATAGGAGGTTTATGGCTGGCCTTTCTCATGTCTGGTGTGCACGCAACCATTGCAGCTGTGCTGGCGGCATTTGCCATTCCGGCCAGAACGAAAGTAAAGGAGAACTACTTTGCGGATCACATGGAAAGGTTGGTAGCACGATTCAAAGAAGCTGATCCGAATAATGTAAGAACATTGACCAAAGAACAGTTGAATGTGTTGCAAGACATACGATCCTATTCAAAAAAAGCACTTACCCCATTGCAAAGACTGGAGGACAACATGCACCCTTTAGTAGCTTTTGTCATTATGCCTGTGTTTGCTTTTAGCAATTCAGGCGTTACACTGTCCAGTGATTTTATTTCACAATTGACGAGCACCGTGGCATTGGGGGTCATGGCGGGTCTGTTGATAGGAAAGGTAATAGGAGTGGTGGGTATTACTCACCTGGTCATGAAGTTCACTTCCATTCAACTCCCGGAAGGAATGAACCGATTGCATTTGTGGGGAGTAGGATTTCTGGCGGCTGTGGGATTCACGATGTCTTTGTTTATTTCCGGACTTGCTTTTGATCAGGAATACCTTATTGATCAGGCAAAGCTGGGTATTATTGCGGCATCAATAATTGCCAGTGTAGCTGGATATTTTTTGATCAAGAAGGCAGGCAAGAACCAGCCATCCCTCGAATAGTAGATGTGTTACATTACTTCAGCGTGGCCCAAACAGGTCAAAATTGTGTTATTAACCCTTTTTTGCCTACCTTTAAGGTGATCGGCAAATGGCCTGTGGCTACTAACGTTAAGTGGATTTCCTGATGCAAAGCCCTTCTCAGCATTTGGAATTAACCAGAGGCAAGGCTCAGAACAAGTGTCTGAAAATAAGAAATCTTAGAATCCATGATTTTGGTAACAGGGCTTGTCGACAGAATCATATTTAAACTTTAAAATAAAGTATTCGATGAAAGTAGAGATTGGTGCATTGAAAATGGCAGATTACCTGGACCTCAAAGAGAGTATGCTTCAGGCATACAAGGAGTGGGGTGCGTATTGGAGAGAAAACCATATTCAAAAGCTCATAGATATTTTCCCCGGTGGTCAGATTTGTATTAAAGTGGATGGCAAAGTAGTAGGAACAGCTTTGTCCATCATTGTTGATTACGATCGTTTTGGTGACAATCATACTTACGAACAAATTACAGGTAACTATACCTTTTCAACTCACGATCCCAAGGGGGATGTGTTATATGGCATTGAAGTATTCATTCATCCGGAATACCGTGGTATGCGATTGGCGAGACGTCTTTATAATGCCCGCAAAGAGTTATGTGAAAAACTGAATCTGGAGGCCATCGTTGCAGGAGGTCGTCTTCCCAACTACAGTCAGTTCGCAGATAAGTTCAACACCAAACAATACATAGAGAGAGTAAAACTAAAAGAGGTCTATGACCCTACTCTCACTTTCCAGTTGTCGAACGATTTTCACGTAAAGAAAATATTGAAGGGCTACATGCCAGGCGATAAAGAGTCTTTGGATTATGCCGCACTGATAGAATGGAACAACATCTATTATGAACCCAAGGCCAAACTGTACAACAGCAAAAAATCTAATGTAAGGATGGCGCTCATTCAATGGCAAATGCGCTCCTTCAAAGATTTTGATGCACTGGTGGAGCAAATAGAATTTTTTGTTGACGGGGCCTCAGCCTATGAAAGTGATTTCATTTTATTTCCTGAGTATTTTCACGCGCCACTGATGGCCACCCTCAATGATGTGCCCGAGGCACAAGCCATCAGAAAACTGGCTGACTATACAGATAGACTTCACAACAAGTTCAAAGAATTTGCAGTATCGTACAATGCCAATATCATCACTGGCAGTATGCCATTGATTAGGGACGGAAAGCTTTACAATGTGGGATGGCTTTGCAGACGCAACGGTACATCCGAAATGTATGAGAAGTTACACGTGACGCCCAGTGAAAAGTTTGAGTGGGGGATGTCCGGAGGAAATGTATTGAAAGCCTTCGACACGGACTGCGGAAAGATTGGTGTATTGATTTGTTATGACGTAGAATTCCCTGAGTTGTCAAGACTTTTGGCGGAAGATGGAATGAATCTTTTGTTTGTACCATTTGTAACGGATACACAAAATGGGTATACCAGAGTAAAGCATTGCGCGCAAGCACGGGCTATAGAAAATGAATGTTTTGTGGCCATAGCCGGATGTGTAGGCAATCTGCCAAAAGTACATAACATGGACATCCAGTATGCGCAGTCTGCCGTGTTTACACCTGCAGATTTTGCATTTCCCACCAATGCCATCAAAGCAGAGGCAACGCCCAATTCCGAGATGACATTGATTGCAGACGTTGATCTTGATTTACTAAAAGACCTGCACTACAATGGCTCTGTGCGCACACTTACTGACAGGCGCAAAGACATCTATAAACTGGAAAGGGTAACTCCACCGGAGCCTGCAGAAAACGGACAGGAAAAAGTACCGGCAGGTACGGCAGAAAAAAAATAGCCCAGATTCCTATTCATTAATTAAACTTGTTTCGGTTTTTCGAAATACGAATGGCAACGTGCTGTTCATGTAAATGTCGTTGTAAATCTTATCGATTATCATGACATTAGGCAACCTTAAATAAATTCTATGATGAAATTGAGATTATCACTTATAATTGTATTGGTCACTCTGTTGAGTTGGCCTGGCAATGCACAGCGAAGAGGCAACCGAACAGCTGCAACGCCTCCGACTTCTTCCGGCACCATGGCCGACTCCATATTCTCAGGACTGAAATTAAGAAACATTGGTCCTGCTTTTATGTCTGGCCGTATCGCAGACCTGGCCATTGATCCCACCGATGATAACATCTGGTATGTTGCAGTAGCATCAGGCGGTGTTTGGAGAACAGCCAACGCAGGCACTACCTGGACACCAGTATTCGACAACGAAAAATCCTATGCCACGGGATGTGTAACCATCGACCCCTCCAATCCCCACACGATATGGGTAGGCACAGGTGAAAACGTGGGCGGCCGTCACATGGCATTTGGCGATGGCGTATACCGCAGCGACAATGATGGCGCCACCTGGAAAAACATGGGACTGAAAAGTTCAGAACACATCTCTAAAATTATTGTACACCCAACCAACTCAAATATTATTTGGGTGGCTTCACAAGGTCCACTTTGGACAAAAGGAGGCGAACGCGGTTTGTATAAATCCATGGATGGAGGAAAAACCTGGAAGCGTACCCTAGGGGACAGCGAATGGACTGGAGTGACGGAATTGGTAATCGATCCCAGAAATCCGGATTGGTTGTATGCAGCTACATGGCAGCGTCATCGCACGGTGGCAGCCTATGTGGGTGGTGGACCTGGAAGTGGTTTGCACCGCAGTACTGATGGTGGAGAGACGTGGACAAAACTCACCAGCGGTTTACCTTCTACTAACATGGGTAAAATTGGTTTGGCGATATCACCTCAAAACCCTGACATTTTATATGCTGCCATAGAATTAGACAGAAAGACGGGAGGCTTGTGGCGTTCAGATAACCGAGGCATGTCATGGGAGAAAAGATCCAATGCGGTTTCAGGAGGTACTGGCCCTCACTATTATCAGGAGTTGTATGCCTCACCGCATCAGTTTGAAAGATTATACCTGATGGATGCCAGCATGCAGATGTCTGAAGATGGTGGCAAAACTTTTACGCGTGTTAACTCCAACCACCGTCATGGTGACAATCATGCCATCGCATTCAGAAAAGATGATCCTGACTATATTTTGTTGGGTACTGACGGAGGTGTTTACGAAAGTTTTGACCTGGCCAAAACATGGCGCTATATTGAAAACCTTCCTGTAACTCAGTTTTATAAAGTTGCACTGGATGACTCGGAACCCTTTTATAATATTTATGGAGGTACACAGGACAACAGCACCCAAGGCGGCCCTTCTCGTACAGACAATGTATCAGGCATAAGAACTGCAGACTGGAAAGTAGTATTGAACTGGGATGGCCATCAGCCAGCCACAGAGCCAGGCAACCCGGACATTATATATGCCGAACGTCAGGAAGGAAACATTTCAAGAATAGACATGACTACCGGTGAGGTAGTCGACATCCAGCCGCAGGCGGGTGCCAATGAAAATTACGAGCGCTTCAATTGGGATGCACCCATATTGGTAAGCCCCCATTCGCCAAGCACTATTTTCTTTGCCTCACAGCGCGTTTGGAAATCTGAAAACAGGGGAGACAAATGGACTGCTATCTCGGGTGACCTTACAAGAAACCAAAACAGATTGGAATTACCCATTATGGGCAAGACCCAAAGCTGGGATGAGGCGTGGGATGTAGGGGCCATGTCCAACTATAACACAATTACTTCCTTGTCAGAATCGCCACAGCAAAAAGGGCTGATCTATGCAGGCACGGATGACGGTCTGGTACAAGTGACAGAAGACAGTGGTGCCAACTGGCGCAAAATAGAAGTGGGCAGCATGCCTGGGGTGCCGGCCACCGCATTCGTCAATGATATAAAAGCGGACCTTCATGATGCCAACACAGTATATGTTGCCATGGACAATCACAAGTATGGCGATTATACTCCCTACTTGATGAAGAGTACTGACAAAGGGCGCACATGGCAATCTATCCGTGGTAATATTCCTGATCGCACACTCGTATGGCGTGTAGTGCAGGATCATGTGAAACCTGAATTGATGTTTGCTGCTACAGAATGGGGCATCTATTTTACAATCAATAGGGGAGGCGCATGGACTAAACTTGAAGGTGGAATGCCCACGATATCTTTTAGAGACCTGGCCATACAAAAAAGAGAAAACGACCTGGTAGGAGCATCCTTTGGTCGTGGATTTTTTGTGTTGGATGATTACAGTATGTTGCGTGAAGTATCGCAGGAACAACTGCAACAGGAAGCAACTTTGTTTGGACTGCGAAAAGCGTGGTGGTATGTACCAAGATCAGCCATCGACTTTGACGACCCCAAAGGCTCGCAGGGTGACTCCCATTTTGTAGCACCCAATCCTCCTTTTGGTGCCGTGTTCACCTACTACCTGCGCGATGGCTTAAAGTCTAAGTCTGCGATGAGAAAGGAAAGTGAAAAGCCATTGCGAAAGCAAAATCAGAATATCCCTTTTCCGGGATGGGATAAGCTGGAAGAGGAAACAGTACAGGCGGAGCCAATCATTTGGCTTACGGTAAAGAATGCCAGCGGAGAAGTGGTAAGAAGAATTAAAGGTCCTACAGAAAAAGGTTTTCATCGCATCAACTGGGATTTGAAATACCCTACTCCCGATGCAATTACTTTCGATCAAAGACCGAATGAAGAAGGAGAGCAGCCCGCAGGATTGATGGCTGCACCCGGCACCTACACGGTAACACTTTCCAAACAAGTTGATGGTGTAGTTACTCCACTTTCAGAACCCAGAACCTTTGTGGTAGAACAAATGAGAAAAGGTGCTTTGCCAGGAGCCAGCCCGCAGGAAGTGGCCACCTTCTGGAGACGCTATGAGCAAGCAGTAAAGAACACGTCTGCCGTTCAGGTGGCGATGGGAAATGCAATGAAGAAAATGGAAGCCATGCAAAAGGCTTTGACGCAGGCTACTGCCAATCCGGGAACACTAGACGCACAACTTCACAAGTTGCGTCAGGAGCTCTTTGAATTGGATCAACAGCTGAATGGACACCATGCCAAAAACCAGATAGGTGAGAAAACCAAAACCACCATCGGGTCTCGCCTGTTTGCCGTGAACAGAGGGGTAAGTCTCTCTACCTACGGACCAACGGATACACATAAACAAAGCCTTGCCATCGTGGAATCAGAATTGAAAGAAATTCAAACCAAGCTGAAAGCCAAGCAGACTGAATTGTCTGCCCTGGGCAAATCCTTGCTGGCCGCAGGTGCTCCCTGGGTAGAAGGAGAACCACTCCCGGAAAACTAACAGAAGTAAAACAAGTTATTCTAGCAGCGTCTTATCATGAGACGCTGCTTTTTTATGCTTGCTATATCATTAAATTTCTATTTTAATAATGGCGTGCACAGGGATGGCATGTCCGCCTCTTAATTCAACAAGCCTGCCTTCAAATTCAATTAAGTCGGAGAGGAACTCCACCTGTTCTCCGCTTTCCAATTGAATGATCATTCCCACTTCATCGTGTTCAATGTTGGTATAGGCCATGGCACTGCGCAAATCATGTGCCCGCTGTTGTCGTTTTACCTCATCGGTAATAACATCGTTGGCAGGAAATGTGCATTGCTTTAACTCTTCAAATGTGATGGTTCTGTAGGGCATACCGAGGTTGAGTTGCCTATTTGAATTTAGCGAAATGGGGCAGAGAATCCAATTGAAGGAAAATGTTTAGTTGAAAAGCGCATTTTTGTTGGAGCTGTTCCATGGATATCGACCTGAGAACCTCTAATTTTACACGTTGGCATAATTTTTAATACAGTTAGAACTAGAACTAAAACTGAACAACACATGAAAAAGATAACCTACCTGGCTGTATTGGCCATTCTGCTTTCCTCTTGTAAAGACGATGTAGTCAACTTGCTCACCCAGGAGCAAAATGCCTCCATTACGGATCAATCACTTACCGAAGCCTATTTCAATGAAGCAGGTGATATGTCCATTCAGGCATTTAATACACCTTCTTCAGATCAGATAAAGTCGGGACGTACCAATGGTACCATCTCGATTACAGTTTCCGGAGATACGCGCTTCAATGGTGCCACCGTTACTTTGGTAACCCAGCAGGGAAATGACCCGCTCAATCCGCAAGGAATCATCACCATTGATTTTGGTGCCGGACAAACAGACCCTCGCGGTATTGTTAGAAAAGGAAAAATTATTGTCAACTACCAGGGACTTCGGTTCATCCCTAATTCAAAAACCATCACTACGTTTGATGGCTACGAAGTAAACGGAGTGAAAATTGAAGGCACCAGAACGGTAACAACTTCTTCATTCACACTTACACCTGCGCTTGCAGTTTCTTTTGTGGTGAAAGATGTGGATGGCAAAGCCACCTTTTCTGATCAAACCACCATTACACGAAATGCCACCCATACACATACCATCACTTTTGGCACTACCATCGGAGGCACCACCTGGAAGGTAGAAGGACAAGCCAATGGTAAAACCAGGACGAACAATGATTATGTCTTTGCAATTAGTCGACCGCTAATATTTAAAACGGAATGTGCGTTCAATGGTATTGCACTTCCTTCCGAAGGGGAAGCATTGCTCACCCTTGGAAGCATTCCAATTCTAATCAACTATGGAGACGAGGGTGCCGAGTGTGATAAGGTAGTGACGGTATTGGTCAATGGCCAGTCGCAGAATATTACCATTGGTAGTTAATACCGCTTACTTGGATTGACCGATTCTTATAAGGTTAAGTAAACAGAAGGTTCCGCCCAGGTGGAACCTTTTTTATTGGTGCAACCTGTCCAAATATGGTAAGTCAGACTCATCTATTGCACATGTTGCTCATCGCAGGCTATTGCAATTCATCGATGAAATTAGCTAAAAACACCGTTTTTGGCCCATTATCCCGTATATACCCCCGAACCAAATGTTAAAATACACTATGATTGAAAATGTGAAAATGAATTGGCTAAAGGGATTAATGGCACTGAGTGTCTTTTTCTTTTTAGGAAGTTGTAATAACGATAATGACCTGGGATCAGGTGAAGTGGCGTTTGAAATTACCGATGCGCCACTGGACGACTCCAATGTGAAAGGTGTTTTTGTAACTGTGGCTGAAATAAAAGTCGATGGTAAAGCAATTGAAGGTTTTAGTAAACAAACCATTGATTTGAAGGCCTATCAAAAAGGGGAAACCAAACTCCTTGGAAGTACCGATATGGCTGCACGTACCTACAACAACCTTACACTGGTGCTCGACACCGATGCCGACAGCAATGGCGCTGCCCCGGGTTGTTATGTGTTGTCCAATGACAATGTGAAATACAAACTAACCAATTCGGCTGCGAGCAATGGTAAGTTGGAATTGAACCTGACCAAGTCGTGGTCGGTGGCCAATGCGGCTAAAACCAATGTGGTGATGGACTTCGACTTGCGCAAAGCGTTGAAGTATGCAGAAGGATCTGGAACAGGATTTAATTTTGTAAGCAATAACAATCTGCAGGCTGCCGTAAGGGTGGTAACCAAATCAGAAACGGGTACCATTAAAGGAACGTATCAGAATCAATCCGGCTCCAATGCCGATAAAGTGATTGCCTACTTGTACAAGAAGGGCACCTTTAATGCACAAACGGAGACAACAGCGCAAGGCGAAGACAAGATTTTGTTTGCCAATGCGGTTTCCAGTGCATTGGTTGAATCCGGACTTTCCTCCAGTGCTTATACACTTGCCTTTCTGGAGGCAGGTGAATACGAGTTGTACTTTGCAGGATACAAAAAAGAAACAGGTTCAAATCGTTATGCTTTTGAATCAAGACTTGAGTCTGAAATGAGGGTCAATGGAACAGTAAGTAATGTGTTCACCGTGAATGCCGGAGCTGAAGTCAATATTTCTGCTTCTATTCTGGGTGTGATTAATTAGCCCCATAAGTATTTCATGCTGAAAGGCCCTGTTGAACAACAGGGCCTTTTTTTTAGGTTAAATAGAGCAAAATAACGGATGCTATAAGCCGTCCATCACTTCGATGGTAGGTTTTATCTTATAAATTCTATTTCCTTACACCTTTATTACATCAAGTGGGCCTATTAGTAATTTAGTGTATAAATTACAATGGCTAGAAATGCTAAATCCGAAGTCTGTTCCAAGTCAAGATATTGAGGTGAACGTTATATGAAATTGTATATCGATAGGCGGGCTTTATTTGGTTTTATTGTGGCCTTGTTTATTTTTCTCTGGTTAGGCTATTTTTCCTACCGCAACAACCAACAGTTTCTTGCTGCCAGGGAAGCCATATTCCACACTACAGAGGTTTTGATTCATATTGAGCAAACACAAAACAACGCTGTAAAAGTTGAGGAGTTAATAGCCAAGTACATTATCTCTCAAGACAATACTTATTTGACATTGTATAATCATGAGTTGGAGAAAGCTGCCGAGCACTATAACAAATTAGTGGCATTAACCGCTGATAATGAGAGCCAACAGGTGAAGTTGGATAGTTTTGTGGTGGCCGGAACGAAGAAATTGTCATTGCATCAAAAAATAGTAGAGGCAATGAAAAATTCAACAAGAAGAGAAGCAGCAGATATTCTTAGCAGCGAGGAAAATATGAAATCAACCCAAAAGGTGAACTCGATCCTTACTTCTATTCGTACAGAGGAGAATTCTCTTCTCCTCAACAGGGTGGCCAAGAGCAAGGCCGAAATGAAAGCATTCGAAACTACTTTTATGGTGTTGATGGTTACCACCATGCTGATATTGCTCGCAGTCTTTGTTATCATCAATAACAGTTTCCGGTCAAGGTTAATGGCTGAAGAACGAGCACATCAGATTAACTCAGAGCTGGAGTCATTTACCTATTCTGTCTCTCACGACTTACGTGCCCCGCTGCGTTCCATCCGAGGATTTGCGGAAGTACTTAAGGAAGAGTATGGTCCATCCATGGATCAGGAAAGCAATCGCCTGTTGGGAATAATCATGCGCAATGCCAGCCGAATGGGCCAGCTGATTGATGACTTGCTGGACTTTTCACGTTTGGGGAGAAAGCAGCTGAGTTATTCAAAGATTGAAACGCGGGGATTGGTTACAGAAATTATCGGAGAGTTGACGGTACACGACAGCCGAAATGTAAAGTGGGAAATCCAACCCCTTGAGCATACCGTAGGGGATCTGAGTATGATCAGGCAGGTGTGGGTCAACCTGATTTCGAATGCCCTCAAATACACGCGCAACAATCCTGAAGCTACTATTCAAATTGGTAATTACTCCCATAAAGGCAACATGGTGTACTTTGTGAAAGACAATGGGGTAGGCTTTGATATGAAATACAGTGATAAACTCTTTAAAGTATTTCAACGTCTGCACAACAACCAGGAGTTTGAAGGCACTGGCGTAGGACTGGCACTGGTGCAGCGCATCATCACAAAACACAAAGGAAAAATATGGGCAGAAGCGGAAGTAAACCAGGGAGCCAGTTTCTTTTTTTATTTAAGTAATCCAACGATATGATGAACCATCAGCAGGTAGAAATACTACTCATTGAAGACAATCATGATGATGCCGAATTGGCCATCAGGGCACTGAAGAAACGAAACCTGGCCAATAACTTGTTGCACATAAGCGACAGTGAAGAGGCACTGAATTACCTTTTTAAAGAGGGAAACAACAACTACCCCAAACTGATTCTGTTGGATTTGAAAATGCCAAAGATTGATGGTATACAGGTGCTGAAGAGAATTAAAAGCGATCCGGAAAAAAAAGTGATACCTGTGGTGATGCTTACCTCTTCTAAGGAGGAAAAGGATGTAATTGAATCCTATAACCTGGGTGTAAATGCCTATATCGTGAAGCCGGTACAGTTTGATAAATTTCTGGACGCAGTAGACCAACTGGGAATGTTTTGGTTATTACTAAATCAACCACCAAGATGAGTGAACAACCATTTAACAGAGCATTGAAAATTCTATTCCTGGAAGACGTAGCGGAAGATGCGGAGCTGGTGGCACGCGTGCTAAAAAAAGAGGGATTGCGATTTGAATTGGTAAGGGTGGATACCAAAGAGGAATTCTTTCAGGCCATCCGTTCGCATTCCTTTGACGTCATTCTCTCTGACCATTCCTTACCACAATTCAATTCTTCCGAAGCATTGAAATTATGCAGAAGGTTGGGGATATCGATACCCTTTATCCTGGTGACAGGTTCAGTATCTGATGAGTTTGCCATTACGAAATTGAAGGAGGGAGTGGATGATTATATATTAAAATCAAGCCTGCAACGACTTCCCACGGCCATTACCAATTCACTTACTCAACGCAAACTGCAATCACAGCGACTGGAGGCAGAACTTGCACTTAGGGGTCAAAATGAAGAACTGCTTAAGATCAATCAGGAACTCGACAGCTTTGTGTACAGCGTGTCGCACGACCTGAGAGCACCTTTGCTTTCCATATTGGGATTACTCAATATATCCAGAATGGACGAACGTCCGCGTGATCCTGTTTATGACGAGTATTTTAACATGATGGAAAAAAGCATCAAAAAACTGGATGGAACGCTCAAGGAGATCTTGGCCTACTCACGCAATGCAAGAAGTGAGGTAACGCCCACTCAGGTAGACTTCATGCTGGTGCTCAAAAGCTGCATGCAGAAAATAGAATTTTTGGATGGCTTCAGTGATATGGATATCAAAATTGAATGCAGAAGTATGCATTCACCTTTCTTTTCTGATGGCCATCGACTGTCTGTGGTGTGTGAAAACCTGTTGTCCAATGCCATTAAGTACCGTAATCCAAAAAGAAAATCCTTGCTCTTCATAACGTTGAACGTAAATGAAAACGAAGCGCGAATAAAATTTGAAGACAATGGCATTGGTATCGATGAAAAACTGTTGCCCAATGTCTTTAAGATGTTTTTCCGGGGCACCGAGCAAAGCGATGGCGCAGGCTTGGGGTTATACCTAGTGAAAGAAACCCTCCAAAAACTAAAGGGCACCATACATGCTACTTCAACTTTCGGTGTTGGAAGTACCTTTGAATTGACCATACCAAATTTGGGTGAACTGAAATAACCAAATTTTAGTTATTCCTGCTTGTCGGAACAATTCATCTGCAATGGAGGATAACCAGTATTTGTTTAAAGAATTCAGTGTAAAATGATCACTTTCATCCGCCAATTAGGATGTGCATATTTGCATCTCATTAAATTACAGAAGGCATGAAGCTCGGCATCAATGGCATGGGGAGAATTGGCAGAACCTTTTTCAGGGTACTGTGGCAGAATAAGGCTTTGGAGCAACTCAAAGTCATCAATGACATTATGCCAAAAACACACCTCATCTACCTGCTTCAGTATGATACCGTGAGGGGAAATCTCGGGGTAAAAATTAACGAAACGGCCGGAGGAATAGAAGTGAATGGGCATACCATTGAAGTGCATCAGCACGACCGTCCGGAAAATATTCCATGGGGTAAAGCCCAGGTAGACACGGTGGTAGAGGCCACCGGTATATTTACAAAAAAAGCCGACCTGGAAGCCCACTTGCGCGCGGGGGTGAAACGCTGCCTGCTCACCACCTCCGGAGGTACGGATATTCCGCTTTATATTGAAGGGGTAAACGAAGCAGATTACCAAAAGGAAAAGATATTTTCAATCGGCAGTTGCACGGTCAATGGAACAGCTCCTTTGGTGAAAGCTTTGCAAGATTTTTCACCCCGGTCGTTGTACGTCAACGTCATTCATGCGTATTCATCACGTCAGAATATTCTCGATTCCTACTATCCGGAACTGAGAAGAACCAGGGCTGCTGCAGATAACATCATACCCTTGCATATCAACCTGGACTTAAGTTTGCAGCGGCTTTTCCCGGGGATGAAGGACCACATTTCCTCCATCACCTCACGCGTACCCGTTCCTTGTGGCGTACTGGCCGACATGACTTTTATGCTGGCCACTCCTCCCGCCAGCAGTGCCCAAATGGTAGAGCACCTGAAACAAAAACAACAACAGATGGCAAGGATAATGCAGGTGACCCATGACCCTATCGTTTCTTCCGATATCATTAACGACCCCCATTCACTAACAATTGATGGAGAATTTGTACAGGTAATGGACAATCATGTTAAACTTATGGTGTGGTTCGACAACGAATGGGGATTTTCCAACAGGTTGTACGATTGGTCCAACCGGCTTAATAACATTGAATAGTTGATCATGAATTATTGGATGACCAAACAGATAGCAGCTAAAGGGTTATTGGCAATCCTTTCTTCGATTATTGTATTTCACCTGCTGGTTATTACCGGGGTGATCCCTTACCAAATCGTTTGGGGCGGCAGACTGCAAAACGTCAATCAGATGTTGAAGTTTGAAGCGGTGTCATTGTTACTTAACCTGGTGATGGTGACATGGGTAGCCCTTAGCCTGGGTAGGATACAACTCAAGGTCAATGAAAACGTTTTAAGGATTGGCTTTTGGATCATGTTCCTGCTCTTTCTTTTGAATACTGTGGGCAACCTGCTCTCCAACAACGGACTGGAAAAAATTATTTTCACACCCCTGACAGCGTTGCTTGCCCTTTTCAGTTTCAGACTGGCCATTAAGTCCTGATCCTCCTACCAAATCCTAAAATGACTTTTCCGGAACCAACTGTTTTTGCCGATTTTGCCAGCAATAGCAGGAAGCACTAAGGAGGGATAGGAGAATGATTGTTCAGGTATCTGAGGCCATAAGACCTGGATTCAATTCCAGAATAATGGGTGAAACCACTTTAGCGACTACTTTCCGATACAGAACTTACTGAAGATGTTGTCTAAAAGATCTTCAGTGGTTATGCTACCTGTAATCTCGCCCAGGTAGTGCAGCGATTGACGGATGTCCATGGCCAGAAAGTCACCCGTCACCCCTGAGTCCATGCCTTCCAGCACGCGTGTGAGGGACTCATTGGTTTGCAACAGGTTTTGGTAATGGCGCAGGTTGGTTACCAATACATCTCCTGTTTTTACATTTTGTATTTCAAATAATGAGAGAATCTTCTCTTTCAAGGCCTCCATATGATCGCCTCGCTTGGCAGAAATAAAAATAAATCCTTCCTTCTCTAGTTGTTGAACCAATCTGGCATCGGCCTTGTCCAGCTTATTACCCACCTTGATGTAGGGAATGCCCAACTCGGTCAGCTTTTGCATTTCTGCATTGATCTCCCCCAATGTGGTGTTGGTTAAATCCACCAGATAGATGATGAGCGAAGCTTTCTTCATTTTGTCGTAAGCGCGAGCTACCCCCATGGCCTCGATTACATCTTCTGTTTCGCGCAGGCCTGCCGTATCGATGAACCTGAAGTTGATGCCTCCCAATACAATTTCATCTTCTATGCTGTCGCGGGTGGTACCGGCAATGTCGGAGACGATGGCTTTCTCTTCGTTGAGCAATACATTCAGCAGGGTGGACTTGCCCGCATTGGGTTTGCCTGCAATTACAGTAGGTACTCCGTTTTTGATCACGTTGCCCTGATCAAAGGATTGAATCAGAGAGGTCAGGTATCCTTGAATCTGAAAAATCAATTTCTTTAGATCACTGCGTTTGGCAAACTCTACATCTTCTTCTCCAAAGTCAAGCTCGAGTTCTATAAGGGAAGCAAAATGGATGAGTTCTTCACGCAGCTTATTGATCTCTTTGGAAAAGCCACCGCGCATCTGATTCAATGCGGCTTGTCTTGCATTGTCGGTTTCAGCATTGATAAGGTCGGCCACGGCTTCTGCCTGTGCCAGGTCAAACCTTCCATGAAGAAAAGCGCGCTTGGTAAACTCACCGGGTCCTGCCAGCCGTGCACCTTTTTTTAAAAAGGCCTTGATGATCTCTTTGACGATAAGGGGTGAACCATGACAGGAAATCTCAACGGCATTTTCGGTGGTGAAGGAATGTGGCGCATGAAATACTGCCACCAGCACTTCATCAATGAGGCGACCTTCATCCTGAAGCGTACCCAGATGTAGCGTATGAGAGGCTTGTTGTGTCAGGTCCTTGCCTTTGAACAGGGATTGGGTGATGGCAATGGCATCACCTCCCGACAAACGTATGACGGAAATGGCGCCTACACCTTGCGGTGTGGCCAGTGCAATGATGGTATCGTCAGTTGCAGGAGTGGACATCAGCACAAAAATAGGGCAGAAGATTGGATATCCCGTGGTGTTTTACCTGGTAATGGTAACAAAGGAAACTCCTCTGAAGGGTTTGCCTTCTGCGGTCATCCCTTCTACCACAATGCGATAGCGGGTGGGTACGTCTGCTGCATAACACTCCACTATGGTTGGATTATTCGCACTGAGGTTGAGGTTGGGACCCCAGAAGATGGTAGTTCTGAAGTCAGCACGGTTGTTTGCGTTTTTCTCGCTATAGTCGGGCTGACTGAACGGTCGTGGCCTGGTGTAGCCACCTACTTTGTAAGAGAGGTAGTCGGTGCGTGCTTGTGCATCATCAGGGCCCTTTTTGGTATAGATGGCAATTACTCCATTGGCTCCTCTTGTACCAAACGTAGACACACCTCTTGTGATTACTTCAACATAATCGATGGCACTGGGAGGCAACCCCATCAATCCTTCCACATCCCAGGGTACACCATCCACCAAAATCAATGGGTCGGTGTTGCCGGAAATGCTGGAGGTGCCTCCTCGTATTTTCACACGCACACGTCTGATGCTGTTATCGTCATAATATTCCGTGACCTGAAGACCTGGAACCCTACCTTGCAAACCGATGAGTGGATTGATGCCGGCAGTGGTGCCTGCCATGTCTTTTCCCTTTACTACGTAGTCGGGTTTACCATATACTTTGGCGGCCAGCTTCTCCTCAGCCTGGAGCGATTTGTCTTCGATCACCACCTCGTTGAGCAGGATGGTATTCATGTCCAGCTCGTACGTGTTTTGCACGCGTTGCAAAGCGTCCTCACTTTTTAAATCCAGGTTGAGTTTGGGTTTGTTGTAGTTAAATGGGGGCATGTCCTTGTCCAGCAGTTCTACCTTGCCGAAGGTTTTCCCTTTTGCATTGGAGGACTTGAAGGCAAAGTTGAGGCTGTCCATAAAATCAAGGCCGGTTACCAGGAAGTTGCCTTGCAGGTCGGTCTCCATGGAAATGAGATTGTCCATATTTCCTTGCACGATGTCTACCTGAGCGGGGGATGGTGTTCCTTTGTTATCCACTACCTGTCCCCGGAAGCTGAGGCCCCGTTCCATAAAATGTTCGATGCTTTCAAAGTATTCGTTTTTGGCCTCACCCAATTTTACTTCCAGCAGTCCGGGTGTAGTAATGCGCGCTATCTGCGAGAGTGGTATGGCCGTTTCTGCATCGGTAATGGAGATGGAAAAATTAGCAGGCAGTGCAGCTTTGTCTTCCAGGGAAACCGTCAAAGTTATTTTGTCTCTGGTCTTGTACGTAGTCTTATCAGGAATCACTTTAATGGTTCCTGTTTCCAGGGTTTCGCTTTCTGGTATTCTTACATTTTGATCGTAGGAGAGAATGGGCACAGGTTTAGTGTACAAATCTTTTCCATAGTTGCGCATCCAATTGGTGTAGGCGCGCAGGTAGTATTCGCCTGCTGCAAGCGCATGAGGAACTACAAATTCTCCCCAGCCAAATCCGTTTCTGATCCTGACGTTCTTGGTGCTCAGTATTTCTCCCGTTGGAGAGACCATCTCCACATACAATAACCTGCTGAGTGTATCCCGAAGCAGGGGCATGCTGTACCCCATGTAGGCCTTGAACCAGATGGTCTCCCGGGGATAATAGTAGTCTCGGTCAGTATGCAGGTAAACCTTTTCCCGCAACAAACTGAAATTCTGCCAGTCGAGTTTTTCAGCTTCAATGCCTGTCTCAGAGCTATAGTTGATGGGGGCAGTGGAGGCGAGCCCACGATGACGCATGGCGCCATCTATGGTTACGGAATTATTGTTCAGCAATACGCCTTCAGCCGTTACATCCACAGAACCGTTTTTGGTGAGTGTGGATATTTTTCCGGTTTCGTTTTTGATATCACCATCAGCACCTGCTGCAATGGTATAAACTACTTTGGTGACGTTGGGTAATTCAATGTGATAATATCCGCTGATTTTGCCAGGACTGACCAAAGACGCATTGGCTATGGATTTTCCGTTTTCATCGTAGAGCTCAAATCCCTCGCTGTTCAGATTGCCATTCACCATCGACTGAAACAGATGCCGCAATGATCCCCAGTATGCTTTTTGCCTGTTTCTGTTCCATTCGTTGTTTGTAAGGTAATCCTCAGAAACAAGCTCTTCATATTGTGCCATGCCCTGAATATCGGCAGCAGATGTGCTGGCCTTGAAAGACTGGAGGTAGTAGGTGATTTTATAACCCAGCGCATTGTTTTCTATAATGATGGGTGCTGTTGCTGTGGCAGTCAGCTGATCGCCATCGCGTTGGAAGGAGAGTACTTTTTCATTTATGATCTTGCATGCGGCTGTGTTAATGTCAGAACCAACCAGTCCATTGATGAACCATTCCAGATTGAGATCCCATTCCTCTTCCTGTTTAGTGCCTTTGGGTTTTTCTTCCAGTGGGGTAATGCCCAGGTTCAGCTGGTAGGCTTTGTTGGACTGTACCTGCAGGGAGGATTTGAACATTTGATACTTGGGATGGTATACTACTAAATCATAGAAGCCCGGTTGAAGGCCGTTGATTTCAAATGCGCCATCCGAGTTGGTGGTGTGATGAAGCGTTGTGTTGTTGATAAAAACAATGGCGTTCCGGGTTGGCTTCTTATTGCTTACATCGGTAATTACTCCACTCAATTGCGCTTCAGCAGAACTAAATAACAAAAGGCCTAATAGAATGCTGGTGAGCTGCTTTATCATTAACTTTTTTTCCTAAGGTGCAGTAATTTAATAATAGGTGTGAGATGTTTTACCTCAGGGGTTTACAATATTTATTTTGTATTCACCCCTTACCGGCCTCCCGTCTGCAGAAAGTCCCTCTACTATTACCCTGTACATGCCTTCCAGGTCAGCTGCGTAAAATGACAGCTGTGTTTCTCCATTGCGGTTGGTAGTAAGCAGTGGCTCCCAATGAATGGTAGTTCTCAGATCGTTGGACGTGGTTTCTTTGCCCTTAGCATAGGAGGGAGCAGGGAATGGTTCGGGTGCACAATATCCTTTGATGGAAAGCACTTGCATGTTCGGATCATTGGCGCCTCCTTCTTTTGCATAGACACCACTGGTTTTGGTATATATGAGTATGGCTCCATTGGCACCACGCGTACCCAGCAGCGACACTGCGCTGGTAATTACTTCTACACGCTCTACAGTTTGAACGGGAATGGCAGAGATATAGTTGGCAACGGAAATGTTAGGGTCGCCACCGAAGGGTATACCATCCACGATGAGCATGGGCTCCGGTGAAGCAAGGCCTACACCCATGGTGGAGGAACCTCCTCTCAGTCTTACCCTATAGGTGTCCTGATTGTTTTCGTCCCAACCATACGAAACAGTAAGGCCTGGCACCCGGCCTTGTAATGCCTGGATCAGATTGCTTCCGGTAAACACCTGCTGCAATTCTTTTCCATCCACCACATGATCGGCCGTACCATAGAGAGAGGCAGCTTTGGGGTCATAATCTTCAATTCGGGCACCACGTATGGTAATGTCTTGCAGCAATCGGGTGTCGGCATCAGGTATATAACTGGTTACGGGCACCTGGATGGTATTCATGTCCTGGATTTTCAAAGGCAACAAAACAGGTTTAAAATCAATAGCTGGAAATTCCCGATCCAGCAGAGATACCTTTCCATAGGGTTTGCCTTTTTTATTCAATGCCTGAAAACCAAATTCCATGGTACCGTTGAAGTGCAAACCTGCCACCGTGAACTCCCCTTTGCTGTTGGTTTCGGTGGGAATGATGGTGTTGAAGTCTCTTTGCACAATGGACAAATCGGTGCGTTGGGGTTTATTCTTGTCATCCACAAATCGTCCTTTAAACTGAATGCCTCGTTCTATGGGATAGCGTGGTTCAAATTCGGCATTAGCCGCCAGGCGGTTGTCAAGCATTTTAAAATCCAGAATAGTCACCTGGTTGGGTACATCTTTTACCAACACGGCATCGGTGACGGTGGCGGAGAGCTGGGCGACTACCGGGTTGCCCTGTTGGTCGGTAATTTGTAGTTGCATGCCGATCGAGTCCCGCGTGCCATAACTTTCTTTGTTGAGTTTGAAATGAACCAGGAGGGAAGTGGTGTCGTAGGTCACGTCCTCATCCAGAACTTTATCGGTGATGCTGAGAATGGGGAGTGGTTTAACAAAAAATGTTTCACTGCCGTAGTTCCTCATCCAGTTGGTATAGGCGCGTATGAAATAATTTCCTTTCTGAATTGAGTCAGGTAAATCCATGTGGCCTATAGCGATCGCACTGTCTATTTGGAGGTATTCCCTGGCAACACATTTTTTTTGTTCATTGATCAGCTCCACGTACAACACCTCACTGAGTGAATCCAGCAATTCATTGTCTCTGTATTGCATGGAGCCTTTTAACCAAATGCGCTCACCGGGGTAGTAATAAGGTTTGTCAGTTTGTACATGAGCAAACTCCTGCATGCGCTTGTATTTACTCCACCCCGACAACTTGGGAAAGGTGCGCACAGTAGCATTTCCCTGCTCAACGTTGGGAGTAAAATTCATGGGAAGCAGATCGGCCACACGCGAAACACTCATTGCCCCTGAGGTGATCAGGTCGAGGGAGTTGATTACTTCACCATTTTCGTTGACCTTGAGTTGTCCCTTGCCTACTTCAATCCAACTTACCTGAAAGGGTACGTCTTTATAGTACTTCCGGGTAGCATATTCGTTGGTGTAGTGTACCTCTATGCGGGGAGGAAGTTGGATCAGATATTCGCCAGGTATTTTTCCCTTTGTCACTTGTTCTTTGGCATCCCAGGCAATAACCGATTTACCAATTTCTGTGTTGAAAACATCCGAACGTGAAGCCTGTGCATAGCCAGGTTTTTCTACGTAGAGTCTGAATCCTTCCTCATAGGATCGACCATCGATGATGGACTTGAAAAGATGACGCTCTGATCCGTGATACGTATCAATTCTGTTTTTCCTCCATTGCAGCGCCTGGTTGGCATTCAAAGCTTCAGCTTCTTCAAAACGAAACTGCCCCACTATTTGATAGGCAGAGGGATTGGCACTGAAGTTGGCCATGTAAAAATAGATCCTGTAACCCAGGCCATAGTTAAAGATTTCTATTGCCTGGGAAGCAGTGGCCTCCAATGATGACTTGGAGGAGTTCTCAGAAAAATTAATAACCCATGGATTTTGAATCTTGCAATTGGCAGAATTATTGTTTTCACCCAGGAAAATTTTTTCAAAGGTTTTCAACTTCTTCTCCCACTCTTTATCACGTTTGCTGGTTATCTCCACCTCCTGCATCTCTTCGGGTTTTGGAAGCAAGGCGATGTTGCCAATCTTGATTTCTGCACCTTCGGGTACATAAAATTTGATGATACGAGCTTGATAGCCCACGTAACTGAATACAACATCGTTATACCCTACTTGCAGGTTCTTCAGGGTGAATTCACCGTTGTGATCGGCACTGGTGCCTATGGTGGTGTTGTTTACAAACACATTGGCGAAAGGCAATACCTCACCGGAGAGTGAATCAAGGGTAATGCCACTGATCGTGCCGCGGTCCTGACCTTTGACTGTAAAGACAAGGCTTACAACAAAAAGGAAGATCCATATGGATTTGAGATTCATCTTGCTGGTCCGTTGGCAACTAATATAAAGTGATTTTATGGTCGGCTGGCAACCCAATCAGGGGTAATTTTGAATTTATAAAAGTACTTAGTCTTGCTCAAATCAATAAAGACCATGTGTCTTATTTTTTATGGCATTGAAGCACACATCTGGTCGTCACCGACTTGGCAAGACTAATGGCGTATACGCAATCCTGCCAATGGTGGTTATCATAGGTGCCTTTTTTCTCATGAGTAAGTTGGATCAACCTTTTGTAATTTGAGTTTCCCGAACAATAAAGACAGGGATGTCTACCCGGTGGCGTACCGTATCTACAGTGGTACCAAAGATAAGGTCTTTGATCAGGTTGTGTCCGTGAGCACCCATCACCAGCAAGTCGGCTTCAAACTCCTTCACCATAGCCGGTATTTTTCGTTTTGGATTTCCAAATCCAATCTTGATCTCCACCTCATAGCCTTTCTCCTGAAGCTGTTTGGCATAATTCTGCAATGCGGCCCTATCTACGCTAGATTCCTTATCGGCAATTGAGCTGCCATACACCATGGCACCTGCAGTTTCGACCACGTGTATCAATAAGTACTTAGCCACATTACCACCTTGCGAAAGCGCACTTTGAATGGCTACCGAATCCACCTTGGTAAAGTCGATGGTGATGGCGATGCGCTTATAAATGGGTTGGGTTATCTCTGTCAAGGTTACGGCTTCTCCATGAGGTATACGCGATGACTTAGGTGCACTGCGTCTGTCGATCAATGGTTTGAAGGTAATATAAATAAGCAAAAGCCCGGCAGCTATACATACAGGAATTACTGTAAGGCCAATGATCCATGGGTTTTCAGCTTCTGTCAGCCAGCCGGATACTTCGTTGATCACCAACTGAACATTCAATCCAACTATGACAAGCGCGATGGACCACGCTAATAGTTTTACCCACATCTTGTTGGCAAACTCACCCATCTTCACCTTGTCACTGGTAAAGTGGATCAATGGAATGATGGCGAATCCCAATTGTAAACTCAGTACCACCTGACTCAATACCAGCAGCGCACCGGTTTTACTTTCGCCATAAAGAATGATTACCAGATACGCAGGGATGATGGCGATCAGGCGGGTGATCAACCTTCTCAGCCAGGGGGTAATGCGCAAATTCAGGTAACCTTCCATTACAATCTGACCGGAAAGGGTGCCGGTAATGGTTGAACTCTGTCCAGCGGCTACCAAAGCGATACCAAAAAGCAGGGGAGCCATTTCAGTACCAAGTAATGGTGCCAATAGTTGATGGGCATCCTGTATTTCGGCCACCTCATACATGCCCGCCTTGAAGAAAGTGGAGGCAGCAAGCACCAGAATAGCAGCGTTGACAAAGAAAGCCGCATTCAGGGCAATCGCTGAATCGATAAAGTTGTATTTCAATGCCGACCATACGCCTTTAGGCGTAGAACTATCGATCCTTCGTGTTTGTACTAATGAAGAGTGCAGGTATAGGTTGTGCGGCATCACAGTGGCGCCAATGATACCGATAGCGATATAAAGCGCTGTATCGTTGGGTAACGAGGGGATAAACCCTACCAGCAGTTCACTCATGTCGGGTTTGGCCAGCAGCATTTCCACAAAAAAAGCACCCCCGATGATGGCCACCAGTGCCACAATAAATGCCTCCATTTTGCGCATGCCATAGCTTTGCAAAACCAGAATGATCAGTGTATCCAACACAGTGAGGGTTACACCCCACACAAGTGGTAAGTCGAACAGCAACTGCAAGCCAATGGCCATACCTAATACCTCCGCCAGGTCGGTGGCAGCAATGGCAATTTCTGCCATTAACCAAAGTGCATAGTTGATGCCTGGCCGGTATTCACTGCGGGAGGCTTGTGCCAGGTCGAGCTGACGCACTACACCGAGTCGGGCACTAAGGCTCTGCAACAGGAGTGCCATCAGGTTAGACATGAGCAATACCCATATCAATGTGTAGCCAAACTGGCTGCCACCCGCAATGTCAGTGGCCCAGTTGCCTGGATCCATGTAGCCTACGCTCACCAGGTAAGCAGGACCTAGAAACGCCCACAGTTTTCTCCATCCTTTGCGATTGGAAGCTTCTACAGAACCGTGTACCTCACTTAATGATTTTCTTCCTGCTTCCTTCAACATATCATTCGGTAACAAGTATATTTTTAGAAACTTCCCTGGATATAAAAACCTTATGGTTGTCAACAATCACCTCCATCGATCCATCATAGGCCTCCTTACTGATCACCTGTATCTTTTTGCCTGGCTTGGCTCCAATCTTCTCTAAGTATTTCAAAAAACTAGAGTCGGCATCCTTCACCGCCATCACCACACCCTTGTATCCTTCATCAATTTGATCCAATGGCACCTGTGGCTTGATAACAATTTTTCCCTTGTGATTGGGAATAGGATCACCATGCGGATCAACGGTGGGGTAATCGAGAAATTTATCCAATTGTTCAATCAGCCTTTGGGATTGAATGTGCTCCAGTTGCTCGGCAATTTCATGCACTTCGTCCCAGGTAAAGTCGAGCTTCTGCACCAGAAAGGTTTCCCAAAGCCGGTGCTTGCGTATCACTTGAAGCGCCTGTCCTTTGCCTTTCGTGGTCACCTTTACACCATAATATTTCTTGTAGGAAATCAGGTTTTTGGCAGAGAGCTTCTTGATCATATCGGTGACAGAAGCGGCTTTGGTGTTCATGGATTCAGCCAATGCATTGGTGAGCACATCCTTGCTTCCGTCTTCGGAAAGGTGATAAATGGCCTTGAGGTAATTTTCTTCTGCGAGACTTAAAGTCATGAAGCTGAGTATTACTACAAAGCTAAAAATTTAGACTAGTCTAAAAAAATACTTAGATAGAATATTAGCCTCGAATGGCCTGCAATGCCGCTTCAATGGCATACTGGATGTCCTTGTTCGTGCTTTCTTTTTGAATTTTGAGCAGTACAGGTTCAGCGGCCCGTGCCTCCTTTCCATTTTTACCCAATAAAACCACCAGTTTGTAGCGCAATCCTCCATCATGAATGGTGGTAGCCTTGAGTGCAGTGATGAGCGGGTCTACAGCAGCCTTACCTATTTTGGAAATGGCCTCTTGTGCTTTGTCCGACTCCTTGTAGTTGTAGCTCATTACTTTGCTTACCATATAATTGATTGCTTTAGTGTTGGTGGTTCTCACATTGCCCAATACCTCCATGGCATAGGCTTGTATGGAAATCAACAACTCCTTGTCTTCCAGTGATCGCTTGTCAAACAATTGGATGAGGGTGTTTTCAAGCGGTTTGGGCTTTGTGCCCATCTGTACCAACAGTTTAATCACACGCTCTTGTTCCTTGAGGTCATTGCCCTTCAGTACCAGTTCAGCCTCTGCCATCGTGGGGATAACTCCGGGTACTGCAATGCCATATTTTACACAGAAGTTGATCCTGTCTTCCAGTTGGCTTACATAAGGAGTCTGTATGGCGTAGGCAGCAAACTTGTCGTTGCACAACTGGATCAGGAGTTTCAGGTCACTTTCCGGGAATTTTTTGGCTGTTTCTTCATTTTCCAGAGCGATGGACTTGTTGTTATTGTTGTTTTCTCTGAGCCTGTACTTGTAAGCAAATTCATACAGCTTATCGCCAGATTTATCACTCTCATATTTCTGGAAGTAACGCGCAATCCATCGCAATACTTTTGTTTTGGTTTCTGGGTTGGCTTCAGCCTCGTACATCCTGTTGAGATAGAGCAAATGATTGTTGACGCTGTATTGGGGTACAGCTTCCAATTGTTCTGAATAACGTTCGTAGGTATACAACAGCAGTTCCTGGTTTTTACCCAATCCTTGCATCATCTGGTAAAAGGCATGATCGTAAGTGGTTGGTTGGGGTAATCCGAGTTTTTGCTGCTTTACCAATTGAAAATAGGCGTCAATTCTGTTTGTGCCTGTAGGAATGTCGGTGCGTTCCAGAGCTGAATGAAGGTATCGATATACCCCGTGTTCGGTACGGCTGATGGCATTCAATACCACGGTCCATTCTTTGGCATTCAGGTCATGATCCTTGGTTAAAAACTCGATAATGGTCAGACTTCGGTCATCTTGAGAGGGTAATGCAATTTTATCCAGTGTAGTCAGCAAAAAAGACCTGTAAGGTTCATGTTGTACCTTATACCTGTTGAAGGCATACATCGCTTCATAGTGAAGTTTTCCACAAATGTTGTCAAATGGAGTTTTCATGGCTTCGTTGGCAATGGCATCCACTTTTTCGGGGGTGGAAAAGTCTGTCAGCATGAGTTTGAACTCGTTTACCCTGATCTTGCAGGCTTCTTCTTCCGTCTGAGGTGTAGTGGTGGTTACGTTCACATTAGTCGTATTGTTGACGGGCACGTTCTCCCTGACGTTGGAGGAAACGATGGGGTTGTCAGGAAACAGCGTTTTGATGTTTCCGGTCATCTTGATTCTGCCGGTATAGGTGGTCAGTATTTCACCGGTAGTTACATCAATAAGTCTTCCGCTAATGTCAACGTAGGATTTCAACTTGGTATAAGTACCTGAGAAAAGGGCATCGATGGGCAGCAATTGTCCGATGCGAATGGCTTCGCTGGGATTCATCATTCCTGAAAGCATCAGTTCATTCTCCTTGAAAATGGCATCCAAACGGCTGCGCTCGAAAAGCTTGAATTGGTTCGCATCCTGATCAATTTTACCAATGACCAATTCGGTCAGGTATTCTCCAAAGGTGTTTTTGGCATCGCTGCTGGGAGAGGAGGAGATGAAAGGGACTATTGCCAACCGCGTGGGCTGTGAGGGCAGACGCACGGCACTGAGTCTGGCCACCAGATCGTCAACTGCCTTTGCCTGAGTTTTTGACTTTTGCGCGTGGGTTATGCCTGTGATCAAGGCAAAAAAGATGAATAGAATTCTCATCACAGCAGATTTAAAGACTAAATATAGAAATTAGGGTGGACCTCAGGTGAAGAGATCATCTACGATCGCTTTAAATTTTTGACCTTCCCATGTGATGCCAGGTATCGGGCTGGAGTAAAATGGCAGGATCGGAAGTGCCGCTATCCACTTGTGGGAGATGTCAGGTACCATCAGTCCGGCTCCGTGTTCCTTAATCAGGTGCGAGTAGGTTTGGTTTTCCCAGCTGAGAATGGGAAGCTGGCAGGCCATGTACTCATACAGCTTGGTTGGATAAGCACCCAAGGTATGGGGGGAAGGAGGGTAGTAGATGATGCCAAAATCAGCCCTGGCAATTTCATCCATAATCCTGGAATGAGGAAGCGCGTGGTCAAACCCCTTGAGGGTGATGTAGGGTTTGTTTTTTATCCTTGTCCGAATTTCTTTTCGTTCCCCTTCTAGGGCACAAAATCCGGCAACGGTGAGCGTCACCCTGGGCTCCAGTTCATGCATGGATTGGGCGAGCGACAAGGCCTCAAAAATGCCAGTGCTTTTGGAGATGGTGCCACTGAAAAGGAGATTGAAACCGCTGCCTTTTTTGCGTTCGAAACCAGGAGGAAGTACCGCTTTATTTTCCAGCACGGTGTATCGCTTTTTCAAGAAGGTGAGCTCGCTTTCGTATGACTTTTCAGCCAAAATAAAGTGATGAAACAGGGGGGCAGTAAACTTCTCTTTCAAACGCACCCACCATGCCAATGGTTTGCGCAGCCAAGCCGGGAACACCTCCGTAAAGCGGATGTTGCGATAGTAATTTTCGCGTATGTCATAGACAATTTGGGCACCAAATAAAATTCTGTTTAGGACACTAACTATCAATAACTCATGGGTGTTAACTATCAATAGTTCGGGTTTTAGTTGAATCAGTTTTAGGGCTATTTTAAGGGACTGCATCCACCTGCCCATGCTTAGCCTGGGTACGGGTTTTAGAGGTATAAATTGAATACCCGCACAAGCAGGTATGGGGTTTATGGCCTGCCCGATGATGTAAATTTCATAATCGTGTGAGGGCACAAGACTCATCGCCATCTTCTCATAAAGACGGGTGTCATCGACAGGATTGAGTACGGTGGCAAAGACAACGCTACGCATTACAACCTCCACAGTTTGGTGGGCTTGGAACAGATTAAAACGGGTGAAATCAGGACCATGTAAAGTAATGGGGATTAAGGTTGAAGAAGTGCCCTTATATTTTAATTATTGCATAAAGATTCACAAAATAAGCTATAAATGGAATTACAGCAGCAGATAGAAAAGGCATGGGAAGATCGTTCATTACTTCAATCCACTACAACCCAGGAAGTCATTCGCAAGGTGGTAGACCTATTGGATAAGGGGCAACTGAGGGTGGCAGAGCCGGAAGGCACTGGATGGAAAGTGAACGAATGGATCAAGAAGGCTGTGATTCTGTATTTCCCAATTCAGCAAATGGAAACCATTGAGGTGGGACCCTTTGAGTTTCACGATAAAATTGCATTGAAGAAAAACTATAAGGCATTGGGGGTAAGAGTGGTACCACATGCCATTGCGCGTTATGGTTCATTTGTCAATAAGGGCGTAATCATGATGCCATCTTACGTGAACATTGGTGCGTTTGTGGATGAGGGCACTATGGTGGATACCTGGGCCACGGTGGGTAGTTGTGCTCAAATAGGTAAACACGTGCACCTGAGTGGAGGTGTTGGTATTGGTGGTGTGCTTGAACCCGTTCAGGCTGCCCCGGTAATCATCGAGGACGGAGCGTTTATTGGATCCCGGTGTATAATCGTAGAGGGAGTACATGTAGGAAAAGAAGCGGTGCTTGGGGCCAATGTGGTGCTAACAGCCAGTTCAAAGATCATAGATGTAACAGGGTCGTCTCCAGTAGAATATAAAGGTCATGTTCCTCCTCGCTCCGTGGTAATTCCAGGCTCCATTACTAAGCAATTTCAAGCAGGAGAATACAACGTACCCTGTGCCTTGATCATAGGAAAACGAAAAGAGAGCACGGACAAGAAAACGTCCCTTAATGATGCGTTAAGGGAGAATAATGTGGCTGTTTAGTGTTTGGCACAGGCTTTGACTGTTATTAGTATTAAAACTAATTTTGTGTCATGGATCGTCTGCTTATCGGTTTTATCCTGTTCCTTGGCCTTACTGCATTTTCAGTTCGTCAGCAGTACGAATTGCCTGTAATCAATAACACCAGCTTTGGTCCGGGTGAAGAAATCAACTATAGGGTAAACTTTGGATTTTTTACAGTAGGAAGCGCAGTAACACGAGTAGATAGCAGGATATTCAACATCAACTCTCGTCCTACCTACAAGGTGGATGCATTTGGTGCTACCAGCGGAATGGTTTCGTGGATTACAAAAGTAGATGACCAGTGGGGGGCATATATAGACACTTCTGCATTGGTTACCCACGTGAGTTACCGCAAGATCAAAGAGGGCAGATACAGGAAAGATGAACTTACAACCTATGACCACGTCACCAACAAGGCCGAGGTAAAAGTCAGGGACAAAGAGACGGGTGTCTACAACAATCCAAAAGTATACGATACGCCTGACAACGTGCGGGATCTGGTGGGCGGATTCCTTTACCTACGTGTCATTGAATTTGAGAAGCTGCGCAAAGGCGACACGGTAACCATATCTGGTTTTTTTGAGGACACGTCCTATAACCTGAACATTATCTATATGGGCAAAGAAGTGATCGAAACCAAAGTGGGCAAGATCAGATGTCTGAAGCTGGTGCCCATCATGCCCGATAACAAGTTATTTGATGGAGAAAACTCTATCACTTGCTGGATTTCAGATGATGGAAATAAAATCCCTGTGAAGATTCAGGCAAAGATGTTTATAGGAAGTACTGGTATTGAGATGGTGAGTTTTAGGGGACTGCGCAACCAACTTAAAATCATCTTTGACTAGCTGCTGAGCAGGTCTGAAAATTTCTCTGGGGTGATGGGTTTAAAAATGTAGTCCGTGATCTCCTCGATTTCCTTGGCTTTTCTGATGTCTTTCTGATCAATGCTTGAGCTTACCAGGTAGATGGTAATCTTTTTGGGGAGCTTGGTTTTGAATTTCTTGTATTCGTCCATAAACATCCAACCGTCAGTAATTGGCATGTTGATATCCAGGAAGATAATATCCGGTAGCGCTTCAGGATCATTCACTTTATCATTCAGATACTTAAGGGCTTCCTTTCCATTCAAAAATTGCAGGATGGCCCGGGTGGCATTAATGGCCTGGAGTGATCTCAAAGAAATAAACTGGTAGACGTTATCATCATCGATCAAAGCTACTGTAGGTCGTTTCAGCTCCGTACTCATGTATCTAGTTTGTTAAAGGTAACAATGAAGGTGGAACCCACATTTTCTTCACTTTGTATTTTTATCTCACCACCCATAGACTCAATCTGATTCTTGATAAGGAACAAGCCTACTCCACGACTTTCCACATGATCATGAAAGGTCTTTCTAAGTTTGAAAAGCTGATGGCCATAAAGACTTAAATTAATTCCCAATCCGTTATCGGAAACCTCCAAAATTAATTGCTGGCCGTCATAATAAGTTTTGAAGCAGACAACCGGCTTCCGGTCAGGATGTCGATATTTTAGAGCATTGCTCAATAGGTTAAGTAAAATGCTTTCCAGATAGATGTTAGGGTAGGTAATTTCTGGGGCTTTACTGAAATCATAATTCACCACTGCGCCAGTTTCATTGATGCGGGAGATGATCATCTGTTTGGTTTTCTCCAACACGCTTTCAAAACTCAGCACCTTTTTTTCGATGTCTGCATTTTGTTGGACACTAAGCACTTCGTTTAGTTCTGAAAGTGTACTGAGCAGCAACTTCCCGCTGTGGTCAAGCAATTGCATGATTTCTTTGCGTTCTGCTTGATCGGTAGTCTGCTCAAGAAATTGGATAAGCGATTGTAAATTCCCAACCGGAGACCGCAGGTTGTGGGAGACGATTTGGGTAAACTCCTCCAGTTGTTCATTCTGGCGGGTAAGGCTTTTGGCAATGGAAGAGAGCTTTGCGTTTTGCTCCAGTATTTTCTCCTCCGCAATTTTTCGTTGCGTGATGTCCCGAAACTCTGTAATCCTCATCATCTTGTTCCTGAAGGGAATATTCTTACCGTGTATTTCAAGGTACTTGCGAGACCCATTTTTATGGAGCGCTTCTATATCATAGGGCTCCTCCGACCCTGATTTAATGTTTTCCATTACCAAATCCCTGTATTCAGGGGCAACCAATTGTATGCTTTGCATACCGATCAGTTCATCTACAGTGTAGCCACTCAAATCAGCAAGTCCCTGATTGACCTCCACAAAAACACCAAAATCATGTATGCCTATTCCACTGAATGAGGCACTCATAAAAGTCCTGTACCTTGCCTCACTTTCTACCAGCTCTTCCTCCGCACGCTTCATTTCGGTGATGTCATGCATCATGCCAAGCATACGGTAGGGTTTATTGTGCTTGTCAGCAACAAAGAAACCTTTGTCGTGCATGTGTAGGTAGTTACCATTTTTGTGGCAAAATTTGTAGATCACATCATATCCGGAGAGGTCCTTTTCCGCTTGCTCCAATTCTGCCAGACAACGCGTTCTGTCATGCGGATGAATTAGTTCCACCCATTGATTGATGTCGCCCATTTCGATCCGGGTGTATCCAAGCAGCTCCTGTACATTTCCTCCCCACACGATATTGCCGGATTTTAAATCATAATCATAGATGACCTGACCAGAAGCTGCCGCTACCAATTCATACCTTGTCTTCCAGGCCTGCTTTTCGTCTTCAACCATTTTGTTTTCCAGTGTACGTGAAACACCGGATGCATACGATTGGAGTACAGAAAGCTGAACACTATTCCAGATTGTTTCTTCCTTGCAGGCATCTATTCCTATGAATCCCCAAAATGAATTCTTGACAATAATAGGGAAGAAGAGCACAGACAATATTTGCTGGGCGGTCAAAATGGTTTTAATGCTGGAATCAGCGAGGTCTTTTACGTGGGAGGAAAATGGATGTCCTTTTGCCAAAATGGATGAGCAGGGCTCAAACTCCATGAGTGGCATATGCTGCAAATCAGGATTGTTGATCTGGGGATTGGCCACCCCGGAATTCCACTCAAATCGCTGGCTGGTGGTGGTTGGATTACCAGTATCTGCAGCGTCATTTTCAAAAAGATAAATCCTATCCACTTGCATGGCTTTCCCTAGGTCATGTAAACCCTCATTGATGGCTTCATCCAGGTTGGGGTTGGTAAGCAAGCTGCTGGTTGCGTTGGACAAAGCCGAGAACAAAAGATCGCGTTGCTCCAACGAAATTTGAATCTTTTTGCGCTCGGTAATATCAGCTACCGCACCAATTAATCTATTGGGTTTTCCTTTGGAGTCATTGACAACCATGCCCCATCCTTCCAGCCAGATAACTTCTCCATTGCCTTTAACTACACGGTGTTCAATATTGAATGCCTCGCTATTGTCAATAGCTGATTGGATTTTCTTTAGACTGGGTTTGCGATCTTCAGGGTAAATTAAATCCAGATAAGAGTCCAGGGTATTGTCAAAGTCTGACTTCGCAAGGCCAAAAATGGTATAGACATTATCATCCCAAATAACAGCTCCAGACTTTATGTGCAACTCCCAGATGCCGATTTTGGAGGCGTACAATGCAATGCTCAGTCGCTCGCTGCTTTCCTTCAAAGCCTTGATCGTCTCACCAGATATTCTACTTGTCTTTTTCAAGGAAGTCTTTTTCAGCGTAGGAAATAATTGGCTTCAATCTGAGGGTATAGAATAGTCACTATCGCAAATATTTTAATAAAAATCCAAAGTAAATCAACTAATAAGGTATACTACATTACATCTGTTGTCTTTCATGATAATTACATTGGCCCTGATTAAAAGCAATGGCTTATGCATTGGAATTTACAAAATATATACAAAAACAGAAGTGATTGCCCGCTTTGAATCAGCTGAAGTTGTTTCATCTGCCAGCTGGGCCCAAATAGATAGACTTGTTCTAATTAAATTGATCCGCAACCACCAGTTCTTTACTTCCCTTAGTGTATTTATAGAAGCCGCTTCCCGATTTTACACCAAAATGGCCTGCCTGAACCATGTTCACCAGTAGTGGGCAGGGGGCATATTTGGGATTGCCAAAACCATCATGCAATACGCGCAGGATAGAGAGACACACATCCAAACCAATAAAATCCGCCAGCTGTAATGGCCCCATGGGATGCGCCATCCCTAGTTTCATCACGGTGTCTATTTCAGCAACTCCACCTACACCTTCAAACAAGGTATAAATGGCTTCGTTGATCATCGGCATCAAAATGCGATTGGCAACAAAACCCGGGTAGTCGTTGACCTCTACAGGTATCTTGCCCAGCGTTTTAGAAAGCGTCATGATATCCGCAGTTACTTTATCGCTGGTGTTGTATCCACGAATAACTTCTACCAGTTTCATCACAGGAACCGGATTCATAAAATGCATACCTATTACCTTATCAGGGCGAGCGGTAACTGAACCTATCTTGGTAATAGAAATAGATGAGGTATTGGAGGCAAGAATGGCCTCGGGTTTTAAAAGCCCATCCAGATCTTTGAATATTTTTAACTTCAGATCTACATTTTCAGTGGCAGCTTCTACTACAAGATCCGCTTTTTCGACACCCGCCTTCATGTCCGTGAAGGTTGAAATACTGGAGAGGGCTTTTTGTTTGTCGCTTTCATTGATACTTCCCTTCTCTACCTGACGTGCGAGATTTTTTTCAATCGTTGCCATGGCTTTTGCCAATCGGTCATCCGCAATGTCAATCAATGAAACATTAAAACCGTGAAGGGAAAATACGTGTGCAATACCATTTCCCATTGTGCCTGATCCGATAACCGAAATATTCTTCATTAGTACTTTAATTTTTCTCTCAAATCCATTTACAGGAGGCAAATATAAGCGTTATCTCCACTTATTTGACCTGTGTCTCCTTCGTAAGTCCCATGGCATTGATCCTTAAAATCAATTTACTCGCATTTTCTGTCGGTTGTTCGCAGCGTGGTCCTGGCTGCAAATAATAGGTATAAAACTTCTGGTTGCGGTCGAGCAATTCATTTTCATCAGGTCGACCCAATAGCTTGACAAGATCCATCTCCGACAAGGTTTTCAGTTTCTCTTTTTCTGCTGTGATGGCATCAATCATTTTACTTCTGTCACCCTTGCATCCGTTGCGGTCTTCTTTCCACAGCTTTAAATCCACACCCCTCAACTCTGGTAGGGATGAGGAACATCCCATGATTAAAAGGGAAGAAAAAACGAAAAGATTAAGTAGTTTGAAGGGGTGCATTTTTAGTAATTGAATAAAACCAGGTGGCCGATATAATGAAGTAAACAATGGCAACACCAATATAAAAGATGGGCCAGAAATAAGTGATGGTGAATAGTATGAGAAGGAGAGGATAGACAACGATACGAATCCATTCGGCCCAGAGTACCCAGGGTTTGTTTTCGAACAACACTCCGCAATTGACCACTACGATGGAAATGATGATTGTAAAGAATACTTTTTCTCCCAGAAGGAATTCGTTCTGCTTAAATAAAAACAAACCTGTTCCAATTAAACACAATGCATACTGAAACAGCACATAATAGTTGAGCGCAACGGGTGCAGGCGTTTCGTATTTTCGGTAAGTCTCCTTATCTACTTCTGGAGCCGAGCGATAGCCACCCAGTGACTCAGGCAACCAGCCTGGTTTTTTAAAAAGGTATTTGACTTTATCGCTCCATCGGGTCATCATTTTTAAGTCTTTGCCCATTTCTGCATAATGACTGAAGTTGGCCCAAACGGCATTCCAGCTGTTGATAGGTTTGGTGATGCCATAGGTTGGTTTTTCTTCTTCCGGCTGAAAGGTGCCAAACATTTTGTCCCAGATGATGAGGGTGCCTGCGTGGTTTTTGTCGATGTACTTGGGGTTGCGTCCATGGTGTACACGATGATGGGAGGGAGTGTTGAGAAAATGTTCCAGGAATCCCAGCTTATTGATGGTTTCGGTATGGATCCAGAACTGGTACAACGTATTGAGGGCCGACATCAGAGCAAAATCAAGGGTGTCAAATCCGATTAGTGCAAGGGGTAAATTGAAGGCAAAGGTCCATACCGTTTGAAAACTGCTTTGACGCAAGGCAACGGAGAGATTGTACTCTTCACTCTGATGATGCACTACATGTCCTCCCCAAAACAAGTTGATTTCATGGCTCATACGATGAGCCCAATAGTATGCAAGGTCTACAAGGAAGAAGAGGGCCACCCAATACATCCAGTTTTTTTCCAGTTGAAAAAGTGCAAAGTTGGAATGCACAACTTCGTAGACACCGATGGCCAATACCTTTAAAAACAAACCAGACAGTTGGGAAGTTATTCCACAGCTGAGGTTGGCGATGGCATCGGGTAGGCGATAGAGTTTGCGATGTGAAAAACGTTCCACAGCCAGCTCTATTCCTATCAAAAGAAAAAAAATTGGGATAGAGAGTACAATCGGATTCAGATTCAAGGCAATTCGCGTTAACTTGCAATGTCAAAATTAACAACATGAATCTAAAGATTATTAAAGCAGTGTGGTTTCTTTCGCTGGTGGGCTTTATGGTGATATTTATGTACATCTATGCCTCTCTGCCTGAGCGTGTCATTATTCAGGAAGGCCTGGAAGCAGTAAGCATGTCTCGAGATGGGGTATTTTACCTGGCAATTGGTATTGTGGCCTTGGTCAATGTGCTCGTTTTTGTGATGACTAAGTTATATGGCAATAGCAATCCATCGTTCAGCTTTTGGTTCTTTGGCCAGATCATATTGCTTAATTTCTTCTTTTGTACCGCGATGGGCTATTTCAATGTACTCAACAGTGGAGAGAAATTTGCCTTTGAACGATTGGGTGTAGTAATCTATGGCAGCATCATTTTGATAATTATTTGGGCGATAGGATGGCCATTGTACGTTGTATCGCGTAAATTTTTAACTAAACAAGCAGTTTGATTGCTATAAAGTGACGATTTGATAGTCAGAGAGTTAGGTCATTTCACCTTACGAATTTTTGTAGTTGAATGAATACTTCAACAGCTTGCTATCCCGTCAAAAATCGTTTTATTAGCCTCAATCATTTTTTAAACTTTTGATTTCTTTGCTTGTATTTTTTGAAGAGCATCACAGCTTGATAAAGTAAACCCGCAGACCGACTATGGCGAAAGATTTATTTCAGTATGACGAATCAAGTATTAAATCGCTTGATTGGAGAGAACACATCCGGTTGCGTCCCGGTATGTACATCGGCAAATTGGGAGATGGTTCCTCCAAAGATGATGGTATCTATGTGCTGGTGAAAGAGGTGATCGACAACTCCATAGACGAGCACATGATGGGCTATGGAAAAGTCATTGATGTAAAGATTACCGATCAGCGCGTAACTGTCAGAGACTATGGCCGGGGCATCCCTTTGGGTAAAGTAATCGATTGCGTTTCAAAGATCAATACAGGTGCCAAATACGATTCCAATGCATTTCAGAAATCAGTTGGTTTAAATGGGGTAGGTACCAAGGCGGTGAATGCACTTTCCAATTATTTCAAGGTGCAGGCATTTAGAGATGGGAAAACAAAGTTGGCTGAGTTTAAAAAAGGAAAAATCACCAACGATGCCAACATCACAAAATCCAGCGAGAAAAATGGTACTGCCATACTTTTCGAACCTGACGAATCCATGTTTAAGAACTATCATTTCATTCCGGAGTACCTGGACGATTTGATGTGGAATTATGCCTTCCTCAATGCTGGACTTACCATCAACTACAATGGAAAGAAGTTTTACAGCAAAGATGGATTACTGGATCTCCTGTCACAAAAGATTGAAGCAGAAGAGATGCGATATCCCATCGTACACCTCAAAGGGAATGATATTGAGTTTGCCTTAACCCATGGAACCCAATATGGCGAAGAATATTACTCGTTTGTAAACGGACAAAATACAACGCAGGGAGGTACACATTTGGCTGCTTTCCGAGAAGGGGTGGTAAGAGGAGTGCGGGCTTATTACAAAAAAGACTATGATGCTTCAGACATTAGAGCAAGCATCGTTGCCGCCATTGCCGTGCGTGTGCAAGAGCCAGTGTTCGAGTCGCAAACCAAAACCAAACTCGGTTCTATTTATATGGCTCCTGAAGGAGCCACTGTAAGAAGCTACATTGGCGACTTTGTTGCCAAGGAACTTGAAATCTACTTGCACAGTAATCCCAAATCAGCAGAGGCGTTATTAAAAAGGATTCAACAGTCGGAACGTGAACGAAAGGAGATTGCGGGAATTAAAAAGCTGGCTAATGAACGCGCAAAGAAAGCCAACCTTCACAACAAGAAACTTCGGGATTGTCGGTTTCACTTCAATGAAGAAAAAGGGGCAAGGAGTCAGGAGTCAATGATTTTTATCACCGAGGGTGATTCTGCCAGTGGCTCGATCACCAAATCGCGTGACGTAGAAACCCAGGCAGTATTTAGCCTTAGAGGTAAGCCTCTGAATTGCTATGGTCTTACCAAAAAAGTAGTGTATGAAAATGAAGAATTCAACCTGCTGCAACATGCACTCAATATTGAGGACGGTCTTGAGGGGTTGAGATATAATAAAGTAATAGTAGCGACTGATGCCGATGTGGATGGTATGCACATCCGATTGCTTTTACTCACCTTCTTCCTTCAGTTCTTTCCGGAATTGGTAAAATCAGGGCATGTGTTTATCCTGGAAACACCGCTTTTCAGGGTGCGCAATAAAAAGGAAACGATTTATTGTTACTCGGAAGAAGAGAAGCGCGATGCAGTAGCCAAATTAGGCAGCAAACCAGAGATCACACGATTCAAGGGATTAGGTGAAATCTCTCCGGATGAGTTTGGTAAGTTCATAGGAGACAATATCCGCCTGCAACCTGTGATACTGGGCAAAGACAGTCACCTGGCAAAACTGTTGGAATTTTATATGGGTAAAAATAGTCCTACCCGGCAGGAATTTATTATCGACAACCTGCGCATAGAGATGGACATTGTAAAAGAAGAATTAGAACAAGAAGTAGTAGAAGCATAAAGCACTAAGCTCCCATGGGCAAAAAAAAGAAAGACAAGACGCATAAACCCAAAGTAATTAAAACCAGAGCCTCTGCGAAGGAGGAAGATGTGATTCACGATATAGAATCGATTGATGGCTTGTATCAGCACTGGTTTTTGGACTATGCATCGTATGTGATTTTGGAACGTGCCGTTCCTCGGATAGAAGATGGTTTGAAGCCAGTTCAAAGAAGGATAGCACATGCGATCAAAGAAATGGACGATGGCAGGTTCAATAAAGTTGCCAATGTCATCGGTCAAACGATGCAATATCATCCGCACGGTGATGCGGCCATAGGGGAGGCCATGGTCAATCTGGGACAGAAAGAACTCCTTCTGGAAACGCAAGGTAACTGGGGTGATATAAGAACAGGTGATGGTGCAGCAGCACCGCGTTATATAGAGGCCCGACTTTCAAAGTTTGCCCTGGATGTAGTTTATAACCCCCAAACTACTGAATGGCAATTGTCCTATGACGGTAGAAAGAAAGAGCCCGTAACCTTACCGGTAAAGTTTCCTTTGCTGCTTGCACAAGGAGTGGAAGGTATAGCAGTAGGATTGTCTACAAAAATTCTTCCTCACAACTTCTGTGAATTGATTAAGGCTTCTATTGATGTATTGAAGGGAAAAAATCCCAAGATCTATCCCGACTTCCCAGGTGGAGGCTATGCCGATTTTACCGAGTATGATCAGGGCTTACGAGGTGGGAGAATAAAAGTAAGGGCCAAGATGGAAATCAGTGATAAAAAAACACTGGTTATCAAGGAGATACCTTATGGTGTTACTACCACTTCTTTGATTGAGTCAATTGTAAAAGCCAGTGAGAAAGGAAAGATTAAAATCAAGCAAGTAGTCGATAATACGGCCAAAGACGTGGAGATATTGGTGCATTTACAGCCTGGCCATGCACCAGAGATTGTGATGGATGCCCTCTACGCTTTTACGGATTGTGAAGTGTCCATTTCACCCAATGCATGCGTGATCGTGGAGGACAAGCCACGGTTTATGAAGGTGAATGAAATCCTCAAATACAACACCGACCAAACGGTGAAGTTGTTGAAGCAAGAACTGGAGATACGTAGAGATGAGTTGATGGAGAAGATTTTATTCTCCTCACTTGAAAAGATCTTTATTGAAAAGAGAATTTATCGCAACATTGAAGAGTGCGAGACCTTTGAGGAGGTAATCAGTACCATAGACAAGGGGCTTAAACCCTACAAGAAGCAGTTTTATCGAGAGATCACCAAGGACGATATCATACGGCTGACGGAGATCAGGATCAAACGGATTTCGAAGTACGACTCCTTCAAGGCAGATGAATTGCTTAAAAACCTTGAAGAAGAGCTCAAGCAAACCAAGCATCACCTCAAGCACCTGACAGAATATGCCATTTCCTACTACCAAAACCTGTTGGACAAATATGGTAAGGGAAGAGAGCGCAAAACAGAAATCAGGAGCTTCCAAACGGTAACGGCAGTAGAAGTAATTGCCAACAACCAAAAACTGTATGTCAACCGGGCTGATGGTTTCATCGGGTGGGGCTTGCGCAAAGACGAGTTCATTGCGGAATGCTCGGAAATTGACGACATCATAGCCATCCGTAAGGATGGAAAGGCCATTGTATCGCGAATTGCTGAGAAAGTTTTCATGGGTAAAGATATTTTGTATGCCGGGGTATGGAAAAAAGGAGATGACAGAATGGTTTACAACCTGGTATATTCTGATGGCAAAACAGGAAAGTCTTTTGTGAAACGATGTACGATTCCGGCAATTATCAGAGACAAAGAGTACGACTTGACGCAGGGCAATCCCAACAGCAAAATTCATTACCTGAGTGCCAACCCCAATGGGGAAGCTGAAGTAGTTCAAATCAAACTTACCGCTGCGAGCACGGCACGAAAGAAGATCTTTGAATACGATTTTTCAGAGTTGGAGATTAAGGGCCGAAGTGCCAGAGGAAATACCATAACCAAATATCCGATAAGAAAAGTGGAGCTGTTGCAGGCTGGAGTCTCAACCCTTAGCGGCTTAGACCTATGGTTTGATCCCATTGCTGGTCGATTGAATAAAGAAAAGCGTGGTAAACACGTGGGCAAATTTGATGGAGATGATTTAATCCTTTCCATTACCAAAAGTGGCAATTATAAGTTGACTGGGTTCGAAGTCAACACAAGGTTTGAAGGAGACGAAAAAACATTGCTGGTAGAGAAGTTCAATCCCAAGAAAGTAATTACCGCAGTATATTGGGAAGGTGAGAGCAAGCAACATTTTGTAAAGCGCTTTCAAATTGAAACCAACACTGTAGACAAGGATTTTGGATTCATTACAGAAACAATCGGATCTCGATTGGAATATGTTTCTACTGCCGACTCTCCTGAGGTTGCCGTGGAATTGATAAAAGGGAAAGGCAAAGTAAAGGAGACCGAGGTCATTAATCTTGAAGACTTGATCGATGTGAAAGGGTGGAAGGCATTAGGCAATCGGTTGTCTCCCCATAAAGTCGTTAAGCTCAGACCGGTGGAAGAACCGGATGGGAATGAGCAGGAAGCACAGGATGATGTGGCGGAATCGGCAGGAGTAAAATCCGGTGGATCTCAGTCGCAAAAAAAAAAATCGGAAAATCCAGAGCCGGAAAGCAAGGCCCAAAGCGAAAGCCAGCCCGAAAGCGAAGCGCCCCGGCAGCAAAGCGAAAGTCAAAACCATCGCCAAAAGCAAAAGCAAAACAAAAGTCAAGGCCAAAGTCAAAGTCAAAAAGCAGAGCAAGCAAACCTCTTCGAAGAAAGCCAGCCCCAAAAGGAAAAGCAAAAAGAAAAGGTAAATGATGAGAAAACTGACCAAAAGGCATTTGGTATTGGAGATACCATAGAGCTGGAGCTTTAGGATTGGCGGACTATTGTGCTGATCTAATACTGGTGGCTTTGTTACCGGGGTCTGTGTGTCAGCCCCAGGTAGCCCGTACTACTCTTGTGCGCAAACAGAAGATTGAACAAAAAAAATAAGGTAGCTAATGCTACCTTATTGATCAATCTTGAATACCACCGAACTTATTTCGCGCCTTTTGAGGTTGTTAGTGCCTCGTATTTTGCTTTGATGGCAGCGTCTTCTTGTAATGCTTTCTTAACGGCATTATAAGTTTTGGCACCAATATAATCTATCGCCAGAGATTGGAAAGCTGCATTGATCTTTGCGGTTTCCTCCTCTTTTTTTGCAGCAACTGATTTTACAAATGCAATTTCAATTTCTGTTGCTTCTGCTTCTTTCAGCTTGGCTTCATCATCAATTAGTTTAGAAAGTTCATTGTATCGGGAAGCGGATACATCTTCATTTCCTTTCACCATCTCGGTAATTGTTTCGATTAGGTGTGTTTTCATGTTTTCAATGGAATCCATCGCCACAGCATACCTTTTCAAATCATCATCGGTAATAGCGTCATCTTGTGCGCTAACCACCGTTGAAATCGTGATTGCCATTAGAAACAGAAATAGTACTTTGATCTTCATCATTTGTTTATTTTAGGTCATACATCGAATTGTTATAACCTGAAATTTACGACTTTTTCGTTTTTTACTCAAAGATTAATCGATAAACCGGGCCTATATTGCTGAAATAATGATTTAGATGTTAAATTTTCATCCAATTCATCACCTGAATGGTGGGATATCGCCCTTGGCCAAATAGCATGAGTGTAGTTGCCGAATCAAAATTGATGCCCATTTTAAAATGATAGATGGAAAGGATATCAATCGTGTTGCAGATCACCTTGCACAATACATTACTGATCACAAACGTTCATTAATAGAAAACATTCTTCATCAAAGAACACGGCACCTTACCCTGGTGTTGGAAGATATTTTTCAGTCTCAAAACGCAAGTGCTGTATTTAGAACGGCAGAATGTTTTGGAATACAAGATGTTCACCTGATAGAAAATCAAAACAGTTATGGTATTAACCCACGTGTTTTAAAAGGGGCTAACAAATGGCTCAATATTGTGCATCACAATAAGCCCATGGCGGACAACACACCATTGTGTTTTGAACATTTAAGAGCCAACGGATATAAGATACTCGCAACCAGTCCTTCTGCACAACTTTCGATCAGGGAAGTAAATGTTACGGACAAAATTGCCATTGTGATGGGCAATGAGTTGCATGGACTATCCGACTATGCACAATCGCAAGCCGACTTGAAAGTAAAGATCCCTATGGAAGGATTTACAGAAAGCCTTAACCTTTCAGTGAGTGCAGCTATTTGTATTTACGAGCTAATGACCCGATTAAAAGCAAGCCCTGTAGAATGGGGGCTATCTCAGCAAGAGCAGGACATCCTTCGCCTTACATGGTACAGAAAGACCGTTAAAAGATCAGAATTGATTGAAAAGCAGTTTTTGGAATCAATTAAGTAACTTTGTTCAGGCTTTTTCAGTTTTTGTCTATATGATTTTTTTATCTAAGGTGCTGAGGCAACTTTTTTACCTGCTGGTCATCGTGCTGTTTTTTGTGTTGGTGGCGAATGTCTGGATTGTAAGCAGCACTTCATCAAAGGTATTTTCCAGCTATGATAGTCTTACCAATCATCGGGTGGCACTTGTTTTGGGCACTAGTCATTTACTGACCACCGGAGCGCCTAATCCATTTTTTAACAACAGAATGGAAACGGCCGCAGCGTTGTTTAAAAACGGTAAGATCCGGCATTTTATCGTAAGCGGTGACAACCGCACCAGGTATTACAATGAGCCATTGGAGATGAAGAAGGCCCTGGTCAAATTGGGAGTGCCATCCTCTGCCATCACACTGGATTATGCCGGACTCAGAACTCTGGACTCGGTGGTCAGAAGTAAAGAAATATTCGGACAAGAAGAGATAACAATAGTGACACAGACTTTTCACAGTTATCGAGCGCTATTTATTTCTGACTATTACGGTATTGATGCTGTCGCCTACGTGACCACAGGATCGGATAGTGACGAGATGGAAAAAGTGCATTGGAGGGAATACCTAGCCAGGGCAAAAGCCATCCTGGATCTATATATTCTCAAAACGGAGCCCCGCCATTTAGGAGAAAAGGAACCAATTCAATTATAACACGTTAGTTGTATTTTGGTACAGTTAAACTGTAGCCAATCATGGTTTTATTTAACTAATTTTGTGCTTTCAATTATTGTGAGACACGGTTTGAGACTTAGTTTCCTGCTTATTTTCTTTGTCCTTGCCAACCACCTATATGCCCAGGAAACGAAGGTTACAGGTAAGGTCATTGACGCTTCCAGTGGCGACCCGGTGCCCTTTGCCAATGTGGTGTTTAAAGGCACTACCATAGGAGTTACGACCGATTTCGATGGGAATTTTTCACTTTCCACGTTTTCACCTTCCGATTCCATAGTGGCTTCCTATATAGGGTACAAAGCGAAGGCAAAACCTGTAACAAGAGGTGTTGCACAGGTAATCAATTTTCAATTGATAGAGGACGTAATCAACTTGCAGGAGATAGTGATTCTGGCAGGAGAAAACCCTGCATGGCAGATTTTGCGCAATGTGGTGAAAAATAAAAAGGAAAATGACAAGCGCAAGCTTCTTGCCTACGAGTACGACACGTACACCAAGATTGAAATAGACGTTGATAATTTATCGGAGAAGTTTCGTCAGCGTAAAGTGGTGAAGAAGATAACCCAGGTGCTGGACAGTGTAGAGCGAATAGCGGGAGAAGATGGAAAGCCCATATTGCCGCTTTTTATCACTGAAAGTGTTTCAAAGATTTATTATAGGGATAATCCATCGCTCAAAAAAGAACAAATCCTTAAAACTAAAATTAATGGGATAGGGGTAGAAGACGGATCTACAGTTACCCAGCTGATCGGATCATCTTTTCAGGAATACAATTTTTATCAAAACTGGCTGAATATAGTAAGTAAGGAATTTGTTTCGCCAATTGCGGATGGATGGAGAATTTATTATGAATACGACCTGACGGACAGCCTGTACATAGGAGAGGAATTTTGTTATCGATTGGATTTTTATCCCAAAAGTCCGCAAGACCTGGCGTTTACGGGGACCATTTGGATAAGTAAATCTGATTATGGCTTAAAACAAATAGACGCCAATATTGGGAAGCAGGCCAACCTGAACTTTATTGAGAAGATAAGACTACAACAGGAGCTTGAGAGAACTGAATCTGGGGCATGGTTGCCATCCAAAAATCGTGTACTTATAGATGTAAGTGAAGTGGGTAAGGACAATGCAGGGATGTTGGCCAAATTTTATACCAGCAACAAGAATTTTATCATCAATAAACCTTATCCTCCTTCTTTTTATGAACGAGCCATTCAGATTGCCGAGGATGCGCGAATGTTCGAAGATGATAAGTACTGGGATACCCTCCGCCATGAGCCTTTAAGCGATACCGAAAAGAGTGTCTATAAGATGATAGATACACTTAGAAATATCCCTATAGTCAGAACCTATACGGACATATTTAAAGTTGTCATTGATGGATACTACAATTTAGGAAAAGTAGAAGTAGGGCCTTACTTAGGTGCGGTGGCATGGAATACTCAGGAGGGACTAAGGTTGCAGGCTGGACTTAAAACGAACTATCAATTCAGTAAACATTGGATATACCATGGGCAAGTAGCGTATGGATTTGATGACGAACGTTTTAAGTACTTCGCGTCAGCACAAAACGTGATGTCAAAAGATCATTGGACAACTTTAACGTTTAGGGTCAGACGTGACCTTGCCCGTTTGGGTGTGGACGATGAAAGCCTTGCCGATAACCCCATATTCCTCACCTCTACACGGTGGGGAAACTTTAGAAGAGGGTACTATACGGATGAATATTGGGTGGGGTTTCAGCGTGAACTTTTTAAAGGATATTCACAGAAAATTAGCTTCAGACACTGGACCTACGATCCCACTTTCAATTTTGGATACTTGTCCAATCCAAGTGATGTGGCCTCGCCAGTGTTGGACCGGTTTCAATCTTCTGAGGTAAGCATTGAATCGAGGTATGCCAGGGATGAAGTGTTTTTACAAAACGACAACGAGCGTTTTAGCATGGGCACCAACAAGTGGCCTATCATAACCCTGAAATATACCCACGGATTCAGTGGTGTATTTGACAGCGATTTTGATTATGACCGATTGAGACTTACCATTAAGAAGCGCATCAAAACAGGTCCGCTTGGAGTAGGTAATCTTACCTTCTCAAGCGAATATGTGTTCAATACCTTGCCTTACCCTATGTTGACTTTGCATTTGGGTAATCAGTCGCCCTTCTATTCCGCTGTGACTTACAACTTGATGGACTTTGGTGAGTTTGTGAGTGATCATTATGCCTCCATACAATATCGTCAGTATTTGGAGGGTTTTCTGTTGAATAGAATTCCCTTAATGAATAAACTCAAGTGGAGATTGCTGGCCACCAGTAATGTCATTTTTGGAGGGATGAGACAATCCAACAGGGATTTGATTGCGCAATTTACACCCACAGGTGAAGCCAGTTTGCCTACAGGCTATTTCAAAGAAGGCAAACCATACATTGAGTTGGGCTATGGTGTTGAAAATATCTTTAAAATTTTCCGAATCGACTTTGTTCATCGGGTTTCCTATCTCGACAATCCAGATGTACGCAAATTTGGTGTTCTTTTCACGGCTCAGTTACAGCTCTAGGCTTGCATTTTCTCATCCAGAAGTGTTTAAGAGCTTAGAAAACCGCATATTTGCATTCCAAAATTAGTCTTAATGAGTGTGGTAAGAATAACGTTGCCAGATGGCACATCCAAAGAATTCCCGAAGGGGGTGAAGGGGATTGAAATTGCAAAAAGTATAAGTGAAGGATTGGCCCGCAATGCGCTTTCAATAGAAGTGAACGGGGAAATCTGGGATCTGGAAAGACCCATCGAGGCCGACTCGTCCATCAAGATATTTACATGGAATGACAAAGGAGGCAAGTACGCCTTCTGGCACTCTTCAGCCCACTTGCTTGCAGAGGCATTGGAGTCGCTTTATCCGGGTGTAAAGTTTGGAATAGGACCTCCGATAGAAAATGGTTTTTATTATGACGTAGACCTGGGAGATCGGGACTTCGGAGATGATGACCTTTTGGCCGTGGAGAAGAAAATGATTGAACTTGCACGTCAGGGAAATACATTCACCCGAAAAGATGTTTCCAAGAAAGATGCTATTGCCTTTTTTAAAACAAAAGGAGATGAGTACAAACTTGAATTGATCGATGGTCTGGAGGATGGAGCGATCACATTCTACCAGCAGGGTAATTTTACTGATCTGTGCAGGGGGCCGCACGTTCCATCTACAAGTGTAATTAAAGCAGTGAAATTGTTAAGCGTAGCTGGTGCGTACTGGCGAGGCGATGAGAAGAATAAAATGCTTACCCGAATTTATGGCATTACTTTTCCTAAACAAAAGGAACTTGAGGAGTACATGACTTTGCTGGAAGAGGCAAAGAAACGTGATCATAGAAAATTAGGACGTGAGCTTGAGCTCTTTGCATTTTCAGAGAAAGTAGGTTTGGGACTTCCACTGTGGTTGCCCAAAGGTACCATACTGCGCGAAAGGCTGGAGCAATTCATGCGTAAGGCACAGGTGAGGGCAGGATATGATCCTGTGGTGACACCCCATATAGGCAGCAAGCAACTGTATGTTACTTCAGGCCACTATGAGAAATATGGGAAAGACTCTTTTCAGCCCATTCATACGCCAGATGAAAGCGAGGAGTTTTTGCTTAAACCAATGAACTGTCCTCATCATTGTGAAATCTATAAAACCAAACCAAGGTCATACAAGGATTTACCCATACGCTATGCGGAGTTTGGCACGGTGTATCGCTATGAGCAAAGCGGTGAGTTACACGGCCTCACCAGGGTAAGAGGGTTTACACAGGATGATGCACATATCTTTTGCCGCCCAGACCAGGTGAAAGAGGAATTCATCAAAGTAATAGATCTGGTGTTTCATGTTTTTACTTCTCTGGGTTTTGATAACTATACTGCTCAGGTGTCGCTGCGTGATCCTGAGAACAAGCAAAAATACATTGGAGAAGATCACCTGTGGGATAGGGCAGAGCGTGAAATTCAGGAAGCTGCGGATGAGCGGAAGCTCAAAACTGTGGCGGTAAAAGGAGAAGCAGCCTTCTATGGTCCTAAGTTGGATTTCATGGTAAAGGATGCATTGGGTCGCAACTGGCAGTTGGGTACCATTCAGGTGGATTACCAATTGCCGCAGCGCTTTGAATTAGAGTATGTTGGCTCCGATAATCAAAAACACAGACCTGTTATGATTCACAGGGCACCATTTGGGTCGTTGGAACGATTCGTGGCCATCCTGATAGAGCATTGTGCAGGTAATTTCCCATTGTGGCTGGCCCCAGAACAGATTTCTGTGCTACCTATCTCTGAGCGATTCAACGATTATGCCCATGAAGTAACCAATTTGCTTAAAAATAAGGATATAAGAGGCTTTGCGGATGACAGGGATGAGAAGATTGGAAGGAAAATAAGGGATGCGGAAATGAAAAAAGTACCCTTTATGCTCATTGTAGGGGAGAAGGAAGTGGCGGATAGAAAGGTAGCTGTGCGAAAGCATGGTGCCGGAGATCAGGGAACCATGGAGCTGAACGAGTTTGCCGAGTATTTTTCCAAAGAAAGCGCACCTCCATTTTAGTCCAATTTCGGCTGTTTGAGGAGCAGGAATAGCTTAAATATAAGTTTCCCTGTATTTTTGAAAAGTTGAAAATATGCCGATATTTGCACCCTTGTCAGCGAAACTGACAGGTAGATTTTTAACTTAAACCCTTTGAGTGGCAATATTTCAAGGTAATAAGAAGCCTTTTAACAGAAGAGGCTTCAGACAGCGAGTTGTAGAAGAACCTTATCGAGTTAATGAGAGGATAATAGCACCCCAGGTGAGGGTGGTTGGAGAGAACATTAAAGTGGATGTGTACTCTACTTCGATGGCCATTAAAATGGCTAAGGAGCAAGGGTTGGATCTGGTAGAAATTTCGCCCAACGCAGTTCCGCCTGTTTGTAAGATCATTGACTACTCTAAGTTTAAGTACGAGCAAAAAAAGAAACAGAAGGAGATAAAGCAGAATGCTCAGAAAACGGTGATCAAAGAGATCCGTTTTGGGCCCAATACTGATGATCATGACTTTAACTTTAAGCTAAAGCATGCCATTAATTTCCTTCAGGAAGGATCCAAAGTAAAGGCTTACGTGCATTTTGTAGGTAGGTCGATTGTGTACAAGGAAAGGGGAGAGATTCTCTTGTTGAAGTTTGCACAATCACTGGAGGATTACGGTAAAGTGGAGCTGATGCCTAAGTTGGAAGGAAAGCGGATGTATATGATGTTGGCTCCAAAAGCAAAAAAGTAATTTTTTTTAAGTATAAATAGAATGCCAAAGTTAAAGACGAAGTCGGGTGCCAAGAAGAGATTTAAGATCACTGGCAGTGGCAAAATTAAGCGCAAGAAGGCTTATATGAACCACATCCTGACCAAAAAGGAGACTAAGCAGAAGAGAAATCTGGCTCAAAAAACCACCGTTAAGAAAGTTGACGAGGGTAATATCAAGCCGATGCTCCCTTACGCTTTTTAGGTTTGTGCTCCGCCAGCGGGCGGATCACAGTATTGTTAAACCCGGTCACTGAGCACTAAGCTCTCGCTAATCCGAGACGCCATTGACCAAAAATTGAAAAAGTAATGCCACGTTCAGTAAACAGTGTTGCTTCGCGAGCAAAAAGAAAACGCGTCCTCAAATTAGCCAAAGGCTTTTTTGGTAGAAAGAAAAATGTTTGGACAGTAGCCAAGAATGCTGTCGAGAAAGGTCTTGTATATGCTTACAGGGACCGCAAAGCCAAGAAAAGAGATTTCAGATCATTGTGGATTCAAAGAATCAATGCCGGAGCAAGATTGCACGGTATGTCATACTCTGAATTTATGGGTAAGACCAAGAAGGCTGGAATTGAATTGAATAGAAAAGTACTTGCCGACTTAGCCGCTAATCATCCAGAAGCTTTCGAGGCTATCGTAAAGAAACTGAAGTAATTGATTGTTATCTATTGTTAAAAAAGGCTGTTCATTGAACAGCCTTTTTGCTTTATGATGGGCCAATGATTATAACACCGGGGGACCACCTGGCTTCACAGTGCCTGCAGTATCATCTTCTTCCTCCTGAATGTCTGGTTGATCAGGTTTTGGTATCATTAACACCTCTGTTTGTTTTACGATAATTGACATTTTCATTTTTTTAAGTAACCACCTCATAGCATTACTGAATTAAAAGCTTAGTGACCTTACCGGATTCACATCTGACAAAATACACTCCGGCCTTTAGTCCGCTTACATTTACTTTATCTGTTTTATCGACTTTTAAAACTATGTTGCTGGCAACGTCAGTGATAACAATACTTCTCTTCTCATCAAAAGAAATACTTCCATCCACAATGGCAGGATTAGGGTAAATGTGAAGTGGATTATCAATAACTTCAACATGTACAGCCACTATTGGACTGTAATGATTACTACCATCATAATCAACTTGTTGCAACCTATAGTATTGCATCCCATGCTGATCCGGATAATGAATAAATTGATACTGGTTGATTTTTCTACTCGTACCTGCCCCATCAATTCTTCCAATTTCCGCAAAGGATTCACCATTGATGGAGTGTTCAACTTTAAAAAAATCATTGTTGAGTTCGGAGGCCGTACTCCAATCTAAAGAGACATGAACTTTCTTGTAGGTAGCTTTCCATGAAATCAATTCTACCGGAAGTGAATTGGAATTGCCGGCAGATCCGAACGAAAATTTTCCAAAGCTTGTGATGCCGGAAGCGACAATTCCTCCGGTTTCGTTTGAGCCACCTGGTACGCATGGTTGGGAACCTCCCAGGATGGTTGAACTGGAAATCTTGTCCCATTTGGAAGTGGTACCATTCCAACCAGCCATAAACAAATCTTGAGAAGCCCCACCGGATACATCGGTGATATCGCTAAAACAAGCGTCATTCCACCTGAACGTTGCGTCAGCGGAGATGATAGCAGTACCGCAACTGAGTACCTGCCAGTACTCCTTGCCACTAACATGATCCAATGTACCATCAGTGGAAGTATTATTGCCGGCACTTGAAGCTACATACTGCATTTGAATATTGGAGGTAGCGCTTCCACCTACGATATTGTTGATGTCGAGAATGGACGAATTGGAACCATCGCCAAGAGGTATTGAAAAAGGAGTATTGCCATCTTTGCGAATTCCTCCGGTGGCATAGGATCCGGGAGAGGAACTGATGGTGGCAGCAGCTCCGATTATAAATCGGTTGCCACCCCCGCAACCGGAGAGGGTATTCCCTGTATTGAGTTTACCTTGTTGAAAATTTATGTTTTGGGTGACGGTAAAGTAATAGTTGCCATCGTATTTTGGAGCCAGCCCCACACCAGTTGCACTGGTATTGTTGATGATTACATTGGGGAAACTTCTCCAACTGTCGATGAGTGAAGGCATGAATTGTGCAGACGTACCCGACATGGACAGGGTGCTATTGCCATACATCTCGTAATGTCCCATTCCTGGATTGACCAGATTACCTCTCATAATAAGGGTGGCATTGGTATTGGTATTCAAGTTATTTCTATCCACTCCTGAGGCTCCTGAGGAGGCAGCCAGGAATACAATATCACGGCCCACATCAATTACTGCTGTTCCATTGGCCTGTGTTGTATTTGTGCCAGTGGTTCCGTTCATGACAAAATCTCTACCAATATTGAGGCGGCTGCCGCCATTTAACATAAGGGGAAAGTTGTTGGATCCATTCGAGGTGAAGTCGTTGGCAATGGTAAGGTTGGACCATTAATTGTGAGCCTGCCTCCAGCGTTTATGGTTATATTCTGAACATTAATTGTAGCCGGCCAATTCAGCGTAATAGAGTGCCCTATAGTAATGTCCTGAGTAGCCAGATTGGGTATACAGGCGCAACTCCACCTGCTTGGATCATCCCAGGTTCCAGTGCCGATGCTGGAAACCACCTGTCCGTATAAATGGAAGCTAAACAATGAAAAAAATAGGAGTAAAGGTTTGAGCATAGTTCTCGATTTAAATTCTAGGTTTTTTTAGGTAATAAATGAATCCTTCTTGTGCCAATTCCGTATTCTCATTATTCTGCAGCTAAGGGAGCAGATTGTGATTATTTTAAAAGCGCTTATTATCATCACAAAACAAAATATTACTGCGGGGCCTTGAAGGACATTTCGCCTCACAACGCATACACATCGAACCGGCACTTCCAAATAAAGGAAGAACTAACTAAAAGAGAGGGAAAATCGGATATGCCATTTAGGACATATTCATTGCTGAAATTGACTTATCAGTTTTATGTATAATATTGTTGTTATCGGATTCGATAATTGTCTGGGTTCGAGCATCACATCGTTCATTGATTTGTTCAAGATCGCCAACATGATCTGGAAAAGAAGTAAGAAGGGATCGCGTCCTTTGTTTTCGTGGAAATTTCTGTCCAATAGTGAAGATCCAATTCATAGTTTCTCGGGACTTAAAATGAAACTGGACGGTAGACTTTCTTCACAAAAAGCTGATATTGTTTTTGTACCCGCTTACTACTATGTGAATGATAGGCAGGTGATGAATGACGCTGCTGAAGTCGCTTCTTGGGCAGGTGACTATTTAAATACGCAATACAAGCAGGGTGCATTGATCGCCACTGCCTGCAACGGTGCTTTTATATTGGCAGAGGCAGGTATCATGGAAAACCGAACCACCACCACAAGCTGGTGGTTAAGTGATTTGTATTCAAAGAACTTTCCAGCCACAAAGGTTTTGGCCGATCAATCGATTATAGTGGATGAGCGGATTTTTGCTGCCGGTTCTTTTATTGCCCATTTTGATCTTGCCTTAAAATTAATGGAGGTGATCGCGGGACATCATGTAGCCATGTTATGTATGCGCTATATTTCTATTAACAGTGACAGAACTGCACAGGTATCGTTAAATCTGCATTTGCAGATTGAACACAATGATGAGCGGATTAGTCAAGCTCAATTTTGGATGCAAGTCAACCTGCATAAATCATTTGACATAGGTGATGTAGCCAAAGCTGTTAACCTGGGGTTGAGAACCTTCGTAAGACGATTTAAATCGGCCGTTAATAAATCTCCGATACAATATTTGCAGGATGTTCGTGTGGACGTAGCCAAATTATTGTTGGAAACCTCTGATTTAACCCTCGACCAGATTTTGAATCGAATAGGCTATACGGACGCGAATTCATTCAGAAGGCTCTTTAAACAAAAGTGCGGTTTATCGGTTAAGGACTATCGGAAAATGTTCAAAAGAAAAACTGAGCAGAAAGACACATTACCATCGGGCTAGTACGATGAGGCTTTCAGTGATAATTATGGCTACTTTTGTATGGTTATGATTGTCAAAGCTTACCGTAAAAGATGACTAAATCAAAAAAAGTATTTGTTGGGGTAGCAATACTGTTTTTTATAGGTCTTGCCATTATCAGTTATGATATTAGTAGACGCACTACCTTTCCAGGCTCCAAATCACAGTTAAAGGAGCGTATCAAAAAGCAATTGGTAGCCCCAGACTCCACTGTTAAAGATTCAATCAAAGCCACTTATCGCTAAAATCAGCGGTTCGTCAACTTAAAGTTCAGGTTGCCGGAAGGGAGTTTCATAAAGAGTAGGACCGCTGTACTTTAGTATCAGATTAAAGCCAACTATAGACAGGATTATCCCCTGAGGTCAAGGACTTCGGGGGATTTTCTCTTTTAGGGGTATCCACTTTTTTTGTCACACCATTGTCATCAACCCTCCTGCATGTTGGGGTATTTTGGATACAATAAGGCTACTAAGCAGACTGTTTAGTGTGTGTTTGAACATATTTATTCTTATCTTTTATTAGATCATTGTTAATATGAAAGAGACATATACCACTTCTATTGTTGTTTTATTTACGGTAGCAGTAATCATTCTTGCTGGCTGCTCCACTGAAGAGGAGGTGCAACCTGTAGATTGTGCACTTTCTAGCTTTGACATTACCTTGCAAAGCAGCATTGACGCCACAAGCTGTAGTGCATCAGATGGGTCTATAGCTGTAGTGACCATCGATGGTAAGGGCCCATTTACTTTCACATTAGGTAGTACAACCAATCAAACAGGAAGTTTTCAAGGATTGCCAGCCGGCACTTATTTAATTTCGGTTACCGATGCGAATACATGCGAACGTACGCTTGAGGTCACTTTAAAGGCCGCTGGATCTACGCTGAGTTTGACAACCAGCTCTACCAAAAATACAGGTTGTACAACTGCAAATGGCACTATCACAGCGATGGTGCAGGGGGGTGTAAGCCCCTATGAGTACAGTCTGGATAATGGTGATTTTAATTCATCTTCCTCTTTTACCGGGCTAAAAGCAGGCAACTATGCGATTTCAGTAAAGGACAAGGATGGATGCGTTTTTGTTAAAAACACGACCGTTGAAAAAGGAGATACCGGAGTTAGTTTTGCAAGTCAGATTCAACCCATTATAGCTACTAAATGTGCAATCTCAGGTTGTCATAATGGGGATAACGGAGCCAGCAGGAATTGGACTGTATTTAGTAATGTTCAAGCCAATGCAGCCAGTATTAAAACCAGAACTGGTGACCGAAGTATGCCTCAAACCGGAAGTTTAACTCAGGCTCAGATTGATCTTATTGCGTGTTGGGTAGATGATGGAGCGAAAAATAACTAAGTCAAATTTCCATTAATGAAATATTATATAGCTGCACTTTTGTGTTTGGTGATGGCGGTGACTCACGCGCAAAAATACAAGAGCATTCAATCTAATATTTCTTTTTTTTCTGAAGCCCCAGTTGAAAATATTGCAGCCTATAATACAGGGGCTAATAGTCTTTTTAATAGTGATACAGGGGAAATAGTCTTCTTGGTTCGCATTGATGAATTTGTATTTGAAAAAGCTTTAATGCAGCAGCACTTCAACGAGAAGTACATGGAGTCGGGAAAGTTTCCAACGGCCTCATTCAAAGGAAAAATCAGTGGATACCAAAGTAATTTTACAACGGACCAGACCGTTCAGGCTACCGGGCTGCTTACCATTCATGGTCAAACCAACGAGGTAATAACAACGGGAACTATATCTCGGGTGGATAAGAAACTAATAATGTCATCGGCATTTGATGTTGAGCTGGATGACTACAAAATCAAGATACCGAAACTATTGTGGCAAAACATTGCGGAACGTATTGAAATTAAAATTGAATTCACCTACGAAGCATTATGAATAAAGCAGTACTTCATGGATTAATGTGCCTTGTGTGTTTGGACGTTTTTGCTCAAGATGATTTGATGCAACAACTTGAAAAAGAGCAATCTCAAAAAACCAATTATACCATTCAAACTTTTAGTGGTTCTCGTATTGTAAATAGTCATTCTGTAGAAACACGCGGCAAAGGGGAATTGGAATTTATTTTTTCTCACCGTTTTGGTAGACTCAATTCAGGTTCATATAATTTTTGGGGATTGGACAATGCTTTTGTACGTCTAGGATTAGAGTATGGTTTAACGGACCGGCTAGGGATTAGCGTGGGAAGAACTTCCGTAGACAAAACATTCGATGGGTATGTCAAATACAAGGTATTACGCCAAAATGATGAGCATGCATTCCTTCCAACAATTACGGCCATTGCATCGGGATATATAAAAACTTCTCCTCAGGCTAAGTTTAATCCTCAGGTACAATTGAATGATCGACTTGCTTATGCATTTGAATTGCTAATTGCCAGAAAGCTGACGCCAAATTTCTCGTTGCAATTAGAACCCATTTTTGTACATCGAAATGAGGTCATCGGTCCTGCTGATAACAAGGATGACTTTGCTTTAGGTTTGGGAGCGAGGCATAAAATTACCCGTAGCTTGGCATTATCGGGTGACTACTTCTATCGGGTAAACAAAGTAATTAATTCATCTGATTATGACGCGATTGGCCTTGGAGTGGACATTGAAACAGGAGGGCATGTATTTCAATTGGTGTTCACCAACAGCCTGGGGATGTTCACACGGGCGGTGGTCAGCGAAACGCAAGGTGATTTTTTTGATGGCGACATCCATTTTGGATTTAACATAACCAGAAACTTTCAATTGATTCATCCAAAATAAGTTTCTTATTCCTTAAATAAGCCCCTTGTATATAGAACAGGGTTTAATACTTTTAGCACTTTCTGAATTAACCTTGAACAGGAGTTGCTACTAGCTTCCATAATTGCTTACCTGGCATTAACCGTGGCCGTTGGCTATTGGGCCTCACGAAAAGTGAAAACCACAGGTGATTTTATGCTCGCAGGCCGAAGTTTGCCAATTATGTTAAGCGCGGCTGCCCTATTTGCTACCTGGTTTGGATCCGAGACTGTTTTTGGTGCGTCTGCAGAATTTCTGGAAGGGGGCTTGTATGCAGTAATCGAAGATCCTTTTGGTGCGGCCCTCTGCCTGATTTTATTCGGACTGTTCTTTGCCCGAAAGCTGTACAACATGAACCTCCTTACATTGGGAGATTTCTTTCGTCATCGTTTTGGCAGAAGGACTGAGTTGGCTGCCAGTGTCTTTCTAGCTCCCCCTTATGTAGGTTATATCGCTGCTCAGTTGGTGGCGATGGGACTTATCTTGAATGTAGTGGCTGGTATTGAAGTATGGCAGGGCGTTGTTTTGAGTTCTGTGGTGGTAACGTTCTATACGTATATAGGAGGTATGTGGGCGATTTCTGTTACCGACTTTATCCAAAGTATTATCATCGTAGGTGGGTTATTGGTGTTGGCCTTTGTGCTTGCCAATGAGGCAGGAGGAGTGGCCAACGTTTTGAATGAAGTACATCCACGCAATTTCAGGTTTATTCCTTCCTGGGATGGAAAGGAGATCATCACTTACATAGCCGCATGGTCTGTATTGGGATTGGGTTCTATCCCGTCTCAGGATGTGTTCCAGCGCGTTATGTCTTCTGGCTCCGTAAAGATAGCAGTACGGTCGTGTTTTATTGCGGCAGGTTTATACCTGACTATTGCCATGTTGCCGCTATTTATCAGTTTGTGCACCAAGCATTTGTATGGTGGCCAATTGGAAGGGGATGCCCAGCTGGCGTTGCCAAACATGGTGATGATGCATACGGCCATGCCCATTCAGATATTGTTCTTTGGGTCTCTGTTATCGGCAATCATGAGTACAACGAGTTCAGCCATCCTGGCACCGGCTGCGATATTCTCCGAGAACCTTGTAAAACCCCTGATGAAAAATACCTTGTCGGATCAAAAACTGCTCTACGTTACCAGGGTTTCTATTTTATTGTTTGCAACCATCGCTACTGTGATGGCGTGTATGCGCGAAAACATTTACGAGCTGGTAGCTGAGTCATCTATTCTTAGTTTGGTCTCGCTTTTTGCACCACTCACTTTTGGCATGTACTGGAAGAGAACCAGCAGTGCAGGAGCTGTTTTAGCCATGGTAACAGGTTTGGCAACATGGCTGTTTTTCAAGTGGATTTATACTATAGAAATCCCCAGTCTGGTGCCGGCAACGCTGGTTAGTATATCCATGTTGATTGTGGGGAGTCTGGTGTGGCCCGAAAGAGATTCCAGGTGAGCGACTAGTACTTGCTCATGGAGGTGTCAATTTGATCTGCCCAGGCAAGTATGCCTCCTTTCAGGTTGTAGACATTTTCAAAATTGTGATTCCTTTCCAGCCATTTCACTGTGTTACCACTTCGTGAACCACTTCGGCAATGGATAATCACCTTCTTGTGACGGCTGATTTTGTCTATACAGTGCGGTATTTCTGCCAATGGAATGTGCTCGCCATTGATGTGGCATATTTCCCTTTCATATTGCTCCCGTACATCTATTAATTGAAAATCTTCGCCATTTTCTCTTAACTGCTGTAATTCAATTACGGTTACTTCTTTTAGGTCCATGTTTTTTTTAGATTCTTGTAGGCCACAAAATGAGTCGTAATCTATTAGTTTTTTTATAGAATTCCGTTCATTGCGGTTTGGAAATTTAACAACGCGTGTCTCCAGGTTGAGTGTATCCGTCAAAAGCACTTTGTTGGTAAGGGGCTCACCAATACCTGCGATAATTTTGATGACCTCATTGGCCTGCAGGCACCCGATGATACCAGGCAACACGCCCAACACTCCACCTTCCTCACAATTGGGCACAGCATCTGGCGCAGGTGGTGCAGGATATAAATCCCGGTAATTGGCACTCTGCTTCCAATTGAATACCGCTACCTGTCCTTCATACCTGAAGATGGATCCATACACCAGCGGTTTGTCCAAAAGTACGCACGCATCATTGAGCAGGTACCGGGTAGGGAAATTATCAGTACAATCCACAACGATATCAAAAGGTTTTAGCAGCTCCAGGGTGTTGGAAGAAATCAGTTTACCTTCAATCACCTGTATCTTAATGTGCGGATTTTGTTCCTTAAGTCTTTTCGCAGCCTGCTTGGCTTTTGATTTACCAATGTCGGCAACTCCATACAATACCTGCCGTTGCAAATTGGATTCACTCACCGTGTCATAATCAAATATTCCAATGTTGCCCACGCCCGCGGCAGAAAGGTACTGCAGTACAGGACAGCCCAGGCCACCGGCACCTACCACGGCAACAGCAGCTTGCTTCAATTTTTGTTGCCCTTCCATTCCAAATTGGGGGAGAACAAAATGCCTACTGTAGCGCTCCAGTTCTTTCTTGCTAAAATCTTCCAACCTACTTACGTTTATTTCTTTCCAATTTACGATACTTGCCGCAGTATTAAATTACCAATTCAAATGAACAAAAGAACAAATTTCTCTTCGGGTGCCAAGTGGGAAGACATCGTAGGCTACAGCAGGGCCGTGCAGATAGGAAATCAACTGGAAATATCAGGTACGGTAGCGGTAGATGAGACAGGCGCTTTGGTGGGTAGAGGAGACCATTATCTGCAGGCAAAGTTTATCCTTCAAAAGATTGAAAAGGTATTGACCAAAGCTGGATTTGAATTAAAGGATGTAGTGCGCACAAGGATGTTCGTGACTGACATCAGCCGTTGGGAAGAGATCGGCAAGGCACATGGTGAGTTTTTCGGCACCATCAAGCCAGTTACTTCAATGATTGAAATAAGTAAACTGATTGATCCTGATCACTTGCTTGAGATCGAAGTGACTGCCATCAAAGCAGATTAACATTTACAGTTTAAAACTTTTTGCTGGCCAGTTGAGCGATGGTTTCGCCAATGGCCAGTGAAGAGGTTGCGGCAGGAGAGGGTGCATTGCACACATTGATGACGTGTTTCTTTTCCACAATCATAAAGTCATCTACCAGTCCACCGTTGCGATCGCATGCCTGGGCTCTCACACCAGCCCCACCTTCTTCAAGGTCCTCTTTTTGTATTTCAGGAATTAGTTTCTGCAGGGCTTTTACAAACGCTGCTTTGGAGAAAGACCTGTACATTTCACCCATACCAGTTTTCCAGTATTTGAATGCTACCTTCTGAAATCCGGGCCAGGCCAATGACTCGGCCAGTTCTCTCAGGTTAATATCACTTTTCTTATAACCTTCGCGGCTAAACGCCAACACGGCATTGGGTCCTGCCTCTATGCCTCCTCCGGCCATACGCGTAAAGTGTACGCCCAGGAAAGGAAAGTTGGGATCAGGTACCGGATAAATCAGATTCTTTACCAGATACTCTTTTTCCTTTTTCAACTTGTAATATTCGCCTCTGAAAGGAATGATCTTAACATTAAGTTCAGGTGAAGTAAACCGGGCAACTTTATCGGAATATAATCCACAACAATTGATGACCAGTTGTGTGCTGTACGTTTCCTTTTGCGAAACGACTACACAGGATGAATCGTTCTCCTGGATCTCGATCACGCGTTCGCCTAATTTTATTTCACCTCCTTTTGCACCAATCAGTTCTCCATATTTTTGTGCCACCAATTTGTAATCAACAATTCCGGTTTGAGGTACTACCACACCGGCCATTCCGCTAACGTGTGGTTCATATTCTTTCAGCTCGTCCTTGTTGATCTTTTTCATTCCTGTAAGTCCGTTTTGCAGACCTCGTTCGTAAAGATTGTTCAACAAGGGAATTTCTTCTTCACTGGTGGCCACAATGATCTTTCCACACAACTCATAGGGGATGGCATTCATCTTGCAAAAGTCGATGAGCAGGTGATAACCTCTGATGCAGTTGGTTGCCTTTAAGCTGCCTGGTTTGTAATAGATACCGGAGTGAATGACGCCACTGTTATTTCCGGTTTGATGTTTTGCCAGCGCATCTTCTTTCTCCAGTAAAACCAGCTTGATATTGGGATTGGCGTTTTGTAGTTGGAGTGCCGTGGCAAGGCCCACGATTCCTCCACCGATAACCACTACATCGTATTTCACAGGCTATAATTTTGCCCCGAAACTAATAAAATTTAAGCTGAAATAGGTTGTATCCTCACATTTAGACTCTTTTCAACTATTACCAGGTGATTCTTCGGAATCATGGTCCATTCCTTTCCTTCTGTTAGTTTTTCCGATACCACCAATACTGCGTTGTCATCATCTTTGGGAGCTTCCAATCTGGTGATGCCATCTTCTACTACGTAGCGACTGCCCTCAGAGTGATAGAGGGTAAGCGGATCCATCTTGCTATCAGAAACGTAACGTGTGGCCACGATAAAATCACCATTGGTGACAGCCATGTTCAGATAGGCAGGCTCATTGATGCCGACTTGCTTCATCAGGCTATTGACACGATCAAAAGTATAGTTGAATGCATCAGCAACAGCATCGCCTGTTATGGCTTTGTGATTATTGTATAAATAATTGAGCAGATAAGCAAAAAGGTGTTCTGAATCGGTCTGGCCCTTGATCCAGTTGTATAATTCATCGCTGAGTGGCTCACGCAATTTCCTTTTGATCAGGTGAAAGTTTTCAAGTCCTCCATTGTGTGCCATGAGCAGGTTCTTGTGTTGAAACGGATGGCAGTTGGATTCGGATACTTCTCCTACACTGGCGGCTCGTACATGGGCTACCAGACAATTGGTTTTTATTTTGGGCGCCAGGTTGCGCAGGTTGCGGCTGTTCCAGGCAGGGTGCACCGAAACGAAATTAACAGGTTCGTTATTGACTTCCGGCACGTACCACCCGATGCCAAAGCCATCACCATTCAGTGGTTCTTCAATCTCTTTTGCGTTTATGCTTTGTCGGATGAGGGAATTTTTAGGTTGGTAAAGGAGCTTATCCGCGATGATCGGGGTGCCTCTGTAGGCCATTAGTCTGCACATGGCTTCGTTATTTTATGAAAAGATAACGAAAAAGGCCGTTGAAATACATCAACGGCCTTCGACTTATTTTTCAAACGGGCGCTCTACTTATTCTCTTTCTTAAACTCAAGCGCAGCCGAATTCATGCAATACCTCAATCCCGTAGGTTTAGGACCATCAGGAAAAACGTGCCCCAGATGTCCACCGCAATTGCTGCAAACTATTTCGTCTCGCTCCATGCCAAAGCTGGTGTCTTTGCCCACTACAACGGCTTGTTCTTTTACTGGCTTATAGAAACTCGGCCATCCCGATCCTGATTCAAACTTGGTCTCTGAATCGAAAAGTTCTTGCTTGCAGGCAGCACAGTAGTACTTGCCTTTTTCATGGTTGTCCCAGTATTTGCCGGTAAAGGCACGCTCTGTTCCTTTTTCTCTCAGGATGTAGTATTGCTCATCGGTAAGTACTGCTTTCCATTCTTGTTCGGTCTTTTTCATAGGGAAGTCTTTCTCGTGTTTTTGTTCTTTGGTATTGTTTTGAGCACAGGCACCAAGGGCAAGTGTCATTAATAAAAGGTAGATATAATTGGTCTTTCTCATCATATTATTAGGTTTCATTTTGACAGGATAAACGCAATAGCCCATCATTACGGATATTGATAACTGCTGAAAGAAGGTAATTTGTCCCGACTCCGACAGTTTCTTTTAGCAATAATAACAAATGAAGAGAAGAATGGTTCAGGGGTCGCCAATGTTACAAAATATAGGGTCACTACAGTTTCCGTATCAGGATATTTGGTGCATTACCCCAGGCCTGCAGGGTCTTTTTCCATCTTCAGGGCCTCGTATACAAGATCAATTCCTTTTCGGGTATCCGCCAGTACGATGAGTTTATCGTTTTCCTCAATTACGGTGGCACCATTGGGAGTGATGTACTTGTCGTTCCTCTTGATCATGGCAATGATGGCAGAGCGAGGGAAAGTTAAGTTGACAATTTTCTTGTTGACGGCATAGCTGTTGCTAAGAATATCAATTTCCTCCATAATCGTTTTCGGATGTTCCACCAACAGCAGATCAGTAGGATCGATGGGTTTTACTTTTTCTGGTAATGCTACGTGCAGCCATCTTGATAAAACAGAAAGGGTAGTGCCCTGAATGATTACGGAGGTCACCGAAATAAAAAATACGATATTGAAAATCATACCTGCCTTATCGATGCCTTCCAGCAAGGGGTAGGTAGCAAATACGATGGGCACCGCCCCGCGCAATCCCGCCCATGAAAGATAAAGGCGGCTCCGCAGTTTCATTTTAAAAAACATAAGGCTGGCAAAAACACTTACAGGTCTTGCCACTAATATCAAAAACAGGGAGATGAGTAATCCGATGCCAAAAATGGGGAAGACCTGAGTAGGGAAGACCAACAGCCCGAGTGTAAGGAAGAGTACAATCTGCATGAGCCAGGCCAACCCATCAAACATCTTCAAAATGGTTTTCTTATGAATGAGGTCCTGATTGCCCAGGTACACCGCACAGATGTAGATGGCCAGGAATCCATTGCCACCTACAAAGTCAGTGGCGGAAAAGGTGATGAACATAAGGGCGATCACCAGTACAGGATAAAGTCCTTCAAAGTCGAGTTGGATTTTGTTGATAACGTACTTACTCAGTTTTCCAAACAGAAAACCGGCCAGACCTCCCAATATCATCTGTTGGAACAACATGGGTATGACGGACCCTATGCTTTGATCCTGATTGACCACCAAAGACAGAAAGGCGAGGGTCAGCACGTAGGCCATGGGATCATTACTTCCACTTTCCAGCTCCAGTGTAGGGCGCAGGTTGTTTTTTAAAGCAAGACTCTTGGAGCGCAGAATAGAAAAGACCGCTGCCGCATCAGTCGATGACACGATGGAGCCCAGTAGCATACTTTCGTAAATGGTGAAATCAGTAATCCACCACACGAAGGTGCCCAATGACAGGGCTGTCAATAATACACCCAGGGTGGAGAGGGTGATTCCTTTCCACATGATTGGTTTTACATAGGACCAGTTGGTATCCAGTCCTCCGGAGAAGAGGATAAAATTGAGTGAAATGATACCGATGAATTGTGCTTGCCTGGGATTATCAAATTGGATACCACCGATGCCATCAGAGCCTGCCAGCATACCTATGGCCAAAAAGAGGATCAATGTGGGTACTCCGAACTTATACGAGGTCTTACCTGCGATAATGCTGATGAGCAGCAGGATGGAGCCAATTAAAAGTATGTTCTCAATGGTTAAATTCATTCACTATCCGTCAAACCGTATTGGGTAAAGATAGGAATTCGAAGTGTGCCTTACAGGTAGAAAAACCAGATATTATTCAATACAATTTTCTCCATAAATCAAAAACCCCTGCAGACCAGATAGCGGAAGCAGGGGTTTTAGTTAACGATGGATTTCATCACGTAGTGGGTTTGGTTAAACTTACTTTAGACATGTCCAGGTGTGGGTTGCTTTTGAAGCCAAAGGCACCACGCACATAGTTGCGCACTGCACGTGCCGTCTCTACCAGGCTGTTGGCACCGACATAGAAAATTGCATGGCGCTGCTTCTTCAGGTGATTCAGTTTTAGTGTAGCCTGCATCACCACCTCATTCATCTGATGGATTTCAGCCACCTTGCGTTCAAGTCCTTCCTTATTCAAGGCAGGCTCGTTGATGACGTACCTGGGTTCTGCGATTGCTGTTTCCACCAGCTGTGCAAAGTGATACGCGATGCTTGCATAGTCATTGCCTGCGCCCTTGCGGTGGGGCAGTGCCTCTGCGGGTTCGCCTGCAGTCGGATGAGCAATAGGTGCGGCATAGCGTTTCCAGCCATGAAGTCTTCTGTTACTGGCGTAGGCATCGGCCAGGGTGAGTGGGTGTGCCCCACAAGCTCTCAGCAGGAAACAGATTCGGGATCCCATGGCGCGCACGTCTTTGAAGGCCAACTCACGACTGTTGGTAACATTGTCGTAAACCGTCTTTGCCTCAGTGACTTTGTCCATCATTTGTTGTGCGTTGAACTGAAGGGTGGTCAACGCTTTCACCTGGAGGTGCTGTTGTCCGGGGTTGTAGGCTCCTCCTAACCCGGTGCAGATGCCCTTGAGCTTCCCAAAGGATTGCAGGTTTTTAGCATGTGACATAACATAAAATGTTGATGTGTTGTACATGTTGTTAATACGGAAAAGCCTAGTAGGAAAGTTGTGTTTTTGATACAATATTTTAAAATTATTTTGAGCAACAGGAATAGAATGAAATTTAATTCTGTAAGGGTTGCCTGCAGCGTGTTGAAGGTTTAGTGCACCCGGTCCTCTGTTGGCCATTACCTGAGTGTGATGGCAAGCGGTTCGGAGTTGGTGGTGTGATTACCCGCCCCCGTTGCCGCTGTGACTTCCCCTGTGATCGTGGGTGGCGTACCTGTCCGTAACGGAGCCCTCATTGTGGCTACCCGTCTCCGGTTGGTTTTGCAGGGTTGAATTCCTGTTGGATTGAGGCCGATCTCTGTTTTGATCAGTGCAATACCTGCGCCACGCAAGGCGACTCTGATTGAACTGATGACAATGGCTTTGGAAGTGACAGTAGCTATAAAGCAAAGAACCCCTCGCGAATGGAGGGGTCCTTGTACCTAAACCTAAACCTATGAGAAGAATAACTCTGCTCTTGATGACTAATACGCTTTGGTCGGGTTTTGGTTACAACTTTTTAAAAAAAATTTTAATCTTTCTATAAACGGCAAATTCACACCGTTTTGTCAGCATACTGCTTTCTGAATTTTTCCACTTTAGGTCGTATCACATACTGGCAATAGCCCTGATTGGTGTTTAAAGCATAATAATTTTGATGTTCTGCCTCAGCTGGGTAAAAATTAATCAGTGGGCTGATCTCAGTGACGATCTTATTCTTATATAGATTAGAATCGTCCAATTGCTTTTTATAAGCCTCAGCAATCGCTCTTTCTTTTTCCGTATTGTAATAGATCACCGACCGGTACTGGGTGCCTACATCTGCCCCCTGCTGGTTGAGCGTGGTAGGGTCGTGTGTGTTCCAAAAGATCTCCAGCAGGGTTTCGTAAGAAACCACCTTTGGATTATAGGTAATCTGGATTACTTCTGCATGGCCCGTGGTACCGGTACAGATATCGCGGTAGCTAGGGTGCTTCATTTTGCCACCTGAGTAGCCAGACACCACCTTTTCCACTCCTTTTACACCCAAAAAAACGGCTTCGGTGCACCAAAAGCAGCCTCCTCCAAATGTAATCGTGGCCTTATCTATTTGATCGTCTGTTTGGGAAGTAGCTGGTGTTGTCATGCAATAATATGCTGGTTCTTTATACCCTGTTAATACAATTTAACTGCTGAAAAGGTTTTGTCAGAACGGACAACCAGCCACAAAAGTTAGTAGCGGCTGTAGAAATTTCTCATTTCGTTGCTGAGCCTGTTGTCCAGTTCCTTCCTCGTTCTGTTCTCCAGGTAGTTGCGATCGGGATAGGGTTCGCGCTTTTCACAAAGCTTTTTATCCCGGTCGGACAATGCCCGCACATCGCCTTTGTACGTGCCCCAGCTGTCAGTCCAGGTTTCATCGGCTATAATGTCGGAGTTGCGCAACTCGGCCCGACTATCGGCATCGGTGATTATCAGGTTGATGGAACCACGCCCTGTAATCTTTTTGGTATAGGTAGTAAGGGTAGCAGATACTTTGGTGTAGACAGGTATTTTTTCTCCCTTCACGGTTTTTTCTCCGGTCTTCACACTGTCGGTAAAAGATTCTGTTTTACTGGTAACAACAGGACGGCCTTCCTGATAACCATTCACAATTACTTTGATGTACTGGTCTACTTTTTTCAGCTGTTGTTCCTCGGCTTGTCTTGGTGTGTAAAACTTAACAAACATATTTTCGGTATAGCCAAACACAACAGGTTCGAAATTCCAGTCGCTATAGTTGATCAACGAAGGTTGTACCACCACTTTCAGGGTGGCATTGTACCTGGCTTGCTCAATCATCTCAATGGCTTCCCGGTAGCCAGGGGAGAAGTTATTGGCATCATTAAACAGATAATAAGCCTGCTTGGCATCTTCACGTGTGTTTTTGAGCAGCGCCTGAATGCCCGCCTCATAAGTTTCTTCTGCGGCTTTGGCTTTTACGTTGGTAAGTTCATCGTACTTGCTGATCGGTTTGGGGATTACACGCAGGGCCCCTGGCGAAGTTCTTATTTCTTCATAGAGGTGATTGATTTTCTGGTAGTTGGATACCGCTGTTTTGTATTTGAAATTGGCGTTGGAAGCAATTTGATTCTGCGCGTCCGTTTCCAGATATTCTATGGCCATCTGGTAGCTCAGCTTAAGTACCTCTTTAGATTTCTTATGATCAGGTTTGCCCCTGAGTCTTTGCACGGCAGCCAGCACGGCTTCGTAATAGTCACCTTTTTTATAAGCAGCCTTGCCGGACGAGCACGATTCAAACAGGATCAGCGAAAGGAGCAGAAAAACGTATAGCTTGATTTTCATTGGAAAAGCCATTTACAAGGCAAATAAACAAATTCAATGCCTGAAATCATTGCTTAGGAGCAAAGAAGTCGATAAGGATATCGTCTTCCAGGTTTTTCCAGTTGCCCCAGGAATGCCCCTCATTGACTTCGCGGTACCTGTAGGTGCAGGAATTGTTCTCCAAAATGCCAATCATTTTCTTACCACTGTCGCTGGTATCGTTGATCAACCCGGAAGTCATGGAGATTTTTATGTTGCTGCCGTCAGGACTGTCGCAAAGCGAATAGATTTGGGGTCTTGTCCAGAAAGAGGGGGATTGTATGCCTACGTTGCCAAATATATCCGGCCTCGAAAAAGCAAAGTAAGTGGCGTTGAGACCACCCACAGACGCACCCAGGATGGCTCTGCTTTTCGCCTCTTTAATAATGGGATAACTGTTCTCAATAAAAGGAATGAATTCTTCCACAAAAAATTGGAGATACAAAGGATTCATGACCAGCTCCGTCATTCTTCTGTTGTTGGTTCTGTTGGCTGGTTCACGATGGTCGATGAACACTGCAATGACAGGCACAATTTTATTGTCAGCAATAAGGTTGTCCAATACGGTGGGCAAATTTCCCAGCTGCGGGTGAAGGTATTCGTAGCCATCCGTAATGTACACCACGGGATATTTTCCTTCTATGGCTGCAGGGGGTAGATAGACACTATAGGTGATTTGGTAGGAGAGCAGTTTGCTGTTATACAAAATATCCTGGATTACTTTTCCTTTGGGAATGTTTTCCCTCACCATATGCACCGGATCGTATTGGTAGTCGGGCATTCTCAACTCTGAATTGGGACTGCCACCACCTACTCCCGACCATTGCTGGTATGGATTGTAAGGATCCAGAATCCACTTTTTTTTATCTACCACAATTTTATAATCCAGCCGGGCATCGGTTGGGAAGGACGCTTTCAAAATCCACAAGTCAGTGCCAGGCACTTGTTGACCTCGATTGTCAAAATCTGCTTTATATCCCCAGCCATTGAAGTCCCCCATCCACTCAACAGAGGTGGCTTTACCGTAATAGAAAAATGCTACAGAATCTTTTACTCTTAATGGTATTTGTTCTTCAGCGATCAATCTTTTGAGTAGCACCTTGTATTTCAAGGCTTTTTGTGCTGAATCCGAAATGGTGGACAGTTCATGAAGGGAGGAGAGGTGCTTTTGAAAAGTAGTGTAGTCCTGGCCCATACCTGACCATGCCGCGAACCAAGCTATTAAGAAAAAAGCTAGTTTCATAGGGATTAAAAGTAGTGAATTGTTACAAGGAATGCACACCCAATGCGGGTAACCCTCTCAAATTTTGGACCAACTACTGCGTTTGTTTGGAGTGATAACTGTAGAATTAGAGAAGGAATTGATATTTTAAGGGCTAATTTATTAACTGAAAGTGTATGTCTCCTTATGTAGCAGAGTTTATTGGCACCCTTCTTTTGATCGTTTTGGGTGACGGGGTGGTTGCCAGTGTATTGTTAAAGCACTCCAAAGGGGAGCACTCCGGCTGGTTGGTGATCGTAGTGGCCTGGGGGCTGGCAGTGGCTTTTGCGATATATGCAGTTGGCGGGTATAGCGGAGCGCATATCAATCCTGCAGTTACGCTGGCGCTGGCTGTCAATGGTAGTTTTCCATGGGCTGACGTGCCTGGTTATATGCTTGCTCAATTGTTAGGAGCCTTTGCAGGAGCCATCATCGTCTGGATCCATTACTACCCACATTGGAAAGCGACAGAAGATCAGGGATTGAAGTTGGCGGTGTTTTGTACCGCGCCCGCCATTCGGACCACCATTCCTAATTTCATCAGTGAGTTTATTGGTACCATGGTCTTGATCATGGGATTGTTATTTATTGGTGCCAATCGTTTTGCGGACGGACTTAATCCTTTGGTAGTGGGTGCTTTGATTTCCTTGATAGGATTTGGGCTGGGAGGCACAACGGGGTTTGCCATTAATCCGGCAAGAGATTTAGGCCCTCGTATGGCACACTTTATTTTGCCGATAGCAGGCAAAGGATCATCAGACTGGAGTTACAGTTGGATACCCGTAATGGGTCCTTTCTGTGGTGGAGTAGCAGGAGCGCTGCTTTACCAATGGATTGTTTCTTAAACGAATAACTTATGAGCAAATACATCATTGCGCTTGATCAGGGAACAACCAGCTCCAGGGCTGTACTGTTGGATGAGAAGGGAGCCATTCAGGCAGTGGCACAACAAGAGTTCGATCAGATATTCCCTAAGCCGGGATGGGTAGAGCATGACCCCAAAGAAATATTGTCTACCCAGTTGGGGATGTTGCAGCAGCTCATGGCCGACAATAAAATCAGTCCCAAATCGGTGATGGCCATTGGCATCACCAATCAGCGTGAGACTACCGTGGTATGGGACAAGCATACAGGCGAGCCCATTTACAATGCCATTGTATGGCAAGATAAACGCACGGCTCCTTTGTGTGAAGTACTTAAGAAGCGTGGGTTGGAAGATTATGTGAGGGAAAATACCGGGTTGGTAATTGATTCCTATTTTTCGGGAACAAAGATCAATTGGATACTGAATAATGTTAAAGGAGCTCAGGAAAAAGCCAGGAGAGGGGATTTGCTTTTTGGCACCATTGATACCTGGTTGATATGGAACATGACTGAGGGGCAATCGCATGTTACAGATTACAGCAATGCATCTCGTACCCTTCTGTACAACATCAGGAATTTGCAATGGGATGAGCAACTCTTGAAGGAACTGGAAGTGCCCGCTTCGATGCTGCCCCAAGTAAATGCATCTTCTTCTCATTTTGGCGACTATGTAATTGATGGTGTAACCATACCTATAGCTGGTGTGGCCGGAGACCAGCAGGCAGCCCTTTTCGGACAAGCTTGTTTTGTTCCAGGCATGGCCAAAAACACATATGGCACAGGTTGCTTTATGCTCATGAATACAGGAAGCAACATTCAGCTATCCAAAAATGGATTGATTACTACCATTGCATGGGGTTTGGATGGTAAAGTGGAATATGCGTTGGAGGGAAGTGTGTTTATCGCAGGTGCCGCTGTGCAATGGCTCAGGGACAGTCTGCACATTATCGATCAATCCAAAGACTCTGAGTATTTTGCTGCCAAGGCACTGGGCTCTAATGAAGTGTACGTAGTGCCGGCCTTCGTTGGATTGGGTGCTCCTTATTGGGACATGTATGCACGTGGAGCCATCTTCGGCTTAACGAGGGACACAGGCAAAGATCACATCATCAAGGCCACGCTGGAATCGCTCGCCTATCAGACTAAAGACATATTGAATGCCATGGAGGAAGATGCGGGGGTGAAGTTGAAAAGTTTGAAAGTAGATGGTGGTGCTTGTGCAAATAACATCCTCATGCAATTTCAAGCCGATATCCTCAATACTGAAGTTGAACGACCCGAAGTGATCGAATCTACTGCGCTGGGTGCGGCCTATCTGGCTGGTATACACGTAGGCTTGTGGAAGAAAGAGACGATTACAAAAAACAGGGTGATTGACAAAAAGTTTACACCCGCCATGGATGAGCAAAAAAGAACCACGCTGTACAAAGGCTGGAAGAAGGCAGTAAAGAGATCGATGAATTGGATTGAGGAGTAAGTAAAACGTGCCATGAAACCAATGCAATGAATTTTTCCAGTACCAATCGCCCACAATTTGTCAAGGCCCTGCAATCCAGGGAGTTTGATCTGGTGATCATTGGCGGAGGGATTACTGGCGTTGGTATCGCTTTGGATGCAGCATCCCGGGGGCTGTCTACCGCTTTGGTAGAAAAAAATGACTTTGCTTCAGGTACCAGCAGTAAGTCTACCAAATTGATTCATGGCGGATTGCGTTACCTCAAACAATTTGAGTTTGCACTGGTAAAGGAAGTGGGCAGTGAACGCGCAGTAGTGCATAAGATGGCACCCCACCTTGTGTTGCCGGAGAAGATGTTGCTACCCCTGAGAGAAAAGCGCGGATTTGGTAGTTTGCTTACCTCTTTTGGTCTCAAACTTTACGATTGGTTGGCCGGTGTTACTGGCAAAGACAGAAGACTGATGCTTACCCGGAGGCAAACCTTGGGAAAAGAACCATTGCTAAAAAAGGATGATGTAAAAGGAGGTGCGCTTTATGCCGAGTACCGGACAGACGATGCAAGGTTAACCATTGAGGTAGCAAAGAAAGCCAACAAATACGGTGCAGTGGTTGTTAATTATTGTCAGGTAACACAACTCCACTACTCTGACAAGGGCAAGGTCGAGGGTATTCAGGTGGTAGATCAGATTTCCAAAGACCAGTTTAAGGTACAAGCAAGAGTGGTGGTAAACGCAACCGGACCATGGGTGGATGAGTTGCGTGTAATGGACAAATCGCGAACGGGCAAGCGGCTGCATCTTACCAAGGGTGTCCACATTGTGGTTGCCCATGAAAAGTTTCCCGTAAAACAATCCATCTACTTCGACATCTCTGATGCAAGAATGATTTTTGCTATCCCCAGAGGAAGAACCACTTACATTGGTACCACCGATACCAATTATCAGGAAAGTATTGATAGGGTAATCACAACAACAGAAGATGCCTTATACCTCATCAACGGAGTCAATGAAAATTTCCCAAATGTCAATTTGAGGTTGGAAGACATCGAATCAAGTTGGGCAGGCCTGCGCCCGCTTATCCATGAAGAAGGAAAGTCTGCTTCCGAGCTTTCGCGGAAAGATGAAATATTCTTGTCACCCAGCGGATTGTATTCCATTGCAGGAGGTAAGCTCACCGGCTATCGCAAGATGGCGGAACGAGTAGTGGATATGGTGATTGAAAACAATCCACGCAGAAGAGAGACCACCAGGTGTTATACCCATAAGATCCGGTTGGCCGATGGGCAATTAACCAATACCCGAAAAGTGAGAAGATATACTGCCCTTCTTAAGAAGCGGATTATTCCTATGGGACTGGAGCCAGAAGTAGCTCATTACCTGGTAGAGAATTATGGTAAACAAACCGAAAAAATTTTAAAGAAGATGGCCGAGCGGAAAGAAGAGGAGGTAAACTTGAATCTGATCAAGTGTGAATTGCATTATTGTGTGGAAAAGGAGATGACATTTACATCCATCGATTTTTTTATGCGCAGAACAGGGAGGTTGTATTTTTATATGGAAAGTGTAATGCAGTACAAAGATGCAATTAATCGAGAGTTGTCTTTTCTGCTGAACTGGGATGAAGTTACGAGAAGGGAGGACGCACAAAGTTTGGAGCGAGCTATTGCTGATGCGCGTAATTTTTTAAGTGCATGATCATGAAGAAACACGATGAACATTTGTGGGGAATAGATTTGGGAGGCACTAAAATTGAATGCGTGGTGCTGCAATCGGCCCAAAACCCTCATGTTTTGTTGAGAAAAAGACTGCCCACGGAGAGCGAAAAGGGATATCAGCATACATTAGATCAGATCGGAAAATTGATTGATGACATGGTGAAAGACATCGGTTTTCGACCTTCACTCATCGGCATGGGAACCCCGGGCATCCTGGATCCCGATACTTCACGCATGAAGAATTGTAATTCTACGGCATTGAATGGCATGCCCTTGAAACAGGATTTGGAAAAACAATTAGGGCTAAATTTTATTCTTGCCAATGATGCCAACTGTTTTGCGCTTGCGGAAGCTCAGTTAGGTGCGGTAAAGGAAAAGTACGGCTATGCAAGGGTAGTATTTGGTGCCATAATTGGTACGGGTGTGGGCGGAGGAGTAGTGGTGAATGGTAAACTATTGAACGGATTACATGGTATAGGAGGGGAGTGGGGTCATAATTTTTTGGATGAATCTGGGGGACGATGTTATTGTGGTAAAACAGGCTGTGTAGAAACCATATTGTCGGGGCCTGCATTGGAAAAGTACTATTATTCAGTCACCAACATCAAAAAACCTTTATCAGAAATCAACAAGTTGCACTTGAGCGGAACCGATGAGGCAGCCACCCGAACCATTGAAAGACTAACCCATTTTTTTGGAAAGGCCATGAGTGTTGTCATCAACATAATAGACCCGGATATTGTAGTCGTAGGTGGTGGTGTGGGCAACATAGAGGCCATCTATGCTGAAGGCTTTAAATCAATGAAGCAATACGTTTTCAATGATCATTTGAATACCAAGGTGATCAGGCCATACCTGGGGGACAGTGCAGGGGTATTCGGTGCTGCCTTTCTTTCTGTTTGATCAACAAGAAAACCATTGATCCTATAGGCTGTTTTTAACAGCATAAATTTTGTTAATTTTCAGGTCTAATCCATAAACACATGAAAGGAAGAACAATCCTATTTTTAATAACAGTTACTTTGGTAGGGGCGTGTGGTTCGAAGCCAGAGCAGAACAAAGAAGAATACGGAGAGCCGCAAGCTATTTCAGAAGGAGTGAAGGTATCAGAAGATTTGGTTGCGCAAGGTGCAGCGCTTGTTAAAAAGAATGATTGCAATACCTGCCATCATGCTACGAATCAAATTGTAGGACCTGCCCATATGGAAGTGGCCAAAAAATATGCATTCACTGACGAAAACATCAAATTACTGGCAGAACGAATTATAAAAGGCGGATCAGGTGTGTGGGGACAGGTGCCCATGACTCCTCATTCAGGACTTTCTCAGTCTGATGCTGAGAAGATGGCGCGGTATGTATTGTCATTGGATGGCGAGAAGGAACCGGAGTAACCTTCTCGCTTTATCCAGTATTTTATACGTTTTCTTTTACCTGAGGAGCTCCGGCCAGGATTTCCTTATTGGCAAACTCCGCAAACTTCTCGAAGTTTTTATTAAAAGCGGCAGCCAATTGATTTGCTTTTTGATCGTACGCTTCTTTGTCTTTCCAGGTATTTCTAGGGCTTAGGATTTCTGAAGGTACGCCAGGGCAAGATGTTGGTACGGCTACACCAAAGATGTCGTGGTTTTCGTACTTCACGTCTTTCAGTTCTTCGTTAAGAGCTGCGGTAATCAACGCGCGGGTGTACTTCAAACTCATCCTGCTTCCAACACCATAGGCCCCACCAGACCATCCTGTATTCACCAACCACACATTCACATTGGCTTCCTGCATATTCTTGCTTAGCATTTCTGCATATCGAGTTGAATGCAAAGGCATAAAGGGAGCTCCAAAGCAAGTGGAGAAAGTGGTAGTAGGCTCAGTGATACCAGCTTCCGTTCCAGCCACTTTTGCAGTATAGCCTGAGATAAAGTGGAAGGCAGCTTGTCCGGGTGTTAACTTGGAAATTGGAGGCAATACGCCATACGCATCACAAGTAAGAAAGAAAATATTCTTAGGGTTTTTCCCAATAGAGGGTACGGCAATATTGCTGATGTGGTCTATTGGGTAGCTTACCCTTGTGTTTTCAGTTTTGGAACCATCCGCAAAGTTAACCTCATTGGTTCCTGCTTTGTAAGATATGTTTTCCAGAAGGGCGCCTTCTTTGATGGCACCAAAGATATCAGGTTCTTTTTCTGCAGAAAGGTCGATGGCTTTGGCGTAACATCCACCTTCAAAATTGAAGATAACATTGTCAGGCGTCCAACCGTGCTCGTCATCACCAATTAGTTTTCTGTTCGGATCAGCGGAAAGCGTAGTTTTACCTGTTCCAGAGAGTCCAAAGAAAATGGCGGTGTCACCATCATTGCCAATGTTGGCAGAGCAGTGCATGGAAAGCACATTCTTTTGATGAGGTAATATAAAGTTCAATGCGGTAAAAACACCTTTCTTTATTTCTCCTGTGTAAGCGCTGCCGCCAACCAGTATTACTTTTCTTGTAAAATCAATAATGGAGAAATTATGCTGACGGGTATGGTCCTCATCTGGCTTGGCTTTAAAGCCCGGGGCGCACAGTAGTGTCCATTCCGGTTCGAATGATGTCAATTCATCCGCTGTAGGACGAAGGAACATGTTGCTGGCAAAAAGGTTGGAAGAAGGTAATTCTGTAACCACCCTGATGTTCATTCTGTATCTTGGATCTGCGCAAGCGTAAACATCGCGAACGTAGAATTCTTTTCCATTGAAGTAGTTGACTACTTTCTTATGAAGTTTTTCAAAGTGCTCTGGTGAAAACGGTATATTAAAATTGTTCCACCAAACTGAATCTTTAGTGAGTTCGTCTTTAACTGTGAATTTGTCTTTTGGTGATCTTCCGGTAAACTCTCCGGTATCAATGGCAATGGCTCCTGTACTGCTAACGGTAGCCTGGCCAAGTGCTACTGCAATTTTCGCAAGCGCTGCTGGAGGTAAGTTCCAGTGTGCTTTTCCATCCTGAATCCCTAAATCTTTTACTGAGGCATTTGCTGGTTTTACTCCAATTTCTTGCATTTCTAGGTTAATTGATGAGGCCGCAAAGTTAGCAAAATATTCAATTCCACTATCTACAAGGGGGGCAGAAATGGTTCAATTTAAGCGTCTAAAGGTTGCTTTTATCGTTAGCGTGTGTCCACATAGTTAGATACTTTTTGTACCAATTGTTAAACAATTCGTTTAAAGCCAATAAATAAAGAATTAGTCAAAGAAAGGCTTCCATTTTTCTTCATCGGGTTTTGTCGTTAAAAGACTCACTCCAATAAGTAAAGTAAGCGATGCAATTAAGGAGGGAATTGCAATATAGTCTGTATGAACTGGGAATATACCTATGGACCACCCCAATACTTCCATGATTTTATTGATAACAGGCACCAACATTCCCCCCAAAATGGAGCTTACACCACCGGCTGCCGTTACACGTTTCCAGAAAAAACTGGCCATGAGAACGGGGGCAAGAGATGCTCCAATCATGGTATAAGAAATGAAGGCCATTTCAAGCACCGTTTCAAACTGTGTAACCATTGCGAGTGCCAGAAATCCCAAAATAATGATGCTGATCTGTTGAATCCTGATTAGTTTCTTGGAATCCTTGGTCGACTTAAAAAAGTAGGGCTTCAAAATATCCTGAGTGAGGTTAGTGGATGTCACCATCAGGAAGGTGTTGCCTGTGGAGAGGATAATGGCCACTCCCGCGGCAAATAACATGGCTCCGGCATAGGCGGGTACCTGTTCATAACCAATTCTTAGTATTACTTCTTCGGCCATGCCCTGATTGATGGATCCATCAGGCATAAAAAAGCGTGGATCGCTGGAATAGATGGCGTAACCCACCACGGCAATAGTGCAAATCACAAACTCTATGGCTACCACGCCAATAAGCATTCCGATGACCGCCTTTTTGGCTGAGGCAGCATCTTTGGCCGAGGAAAACTTTTGATAGATACTACTTTCACTAACCAGCAAAAGAAAGGTAGGCAGGATAATGCCAATGACCCACCACGGATCCCGACCTTCCATTAATGAGAGGTATTGGGGACTTGTTGCATTGATGGTGGCAATGACTTCGGATATTCCCCCATGTGATGAAATGGCCAAGGGCAATGCCATGAACAAGGCAAGGATCATGAGTACTCCGTTGAAGATATCTATTGAAATGATAGACACCATTCCCGCCAGCGCGGTGAAGGTGATTATTACTATACAAGAAATAAGCGCCCCGGTTTGAACATCAATGGAGCCATTGGATAAGATGGAAATGAATCGACCACCCCCCTTGAACTGATATCCTGCTATCACCAGGTAAGCTACAATAATCGTTATGGTACCCAGCATTTTGGCGGTATGGTTATACCGTTGCTCTAATAAATCGGTGAGTGTAAATCTGGAGATTTTTCTTACCCTTGCAGCAATAAAATAAATGACAACAATACCAATCCAGGCGCCAAACGAAAACCAGAGTTCTCCAAAACCTGACCTAAAACTCAATCCAGCAGTACCAAACAAGCTACCTGATCCAATCCATGTGCAGACGAGTGTTCCTACCAACAGGTATACAGGAACTCCTCTTCCTGCCACCACAAAGTCTTCTTCATTCTTTACCAATTTACTTTTGTATACGATTACACCGATCAAAAGGAGCAGATAGATGATGGTAACTAAAGAATAAATCATATAATTGTATTAGGGCGAACTGTTAAAAGTAACAAAAATTGTTTACTGATCATCTCTGTACTCAACCTTGCATGACATAATGAATTAATGCTATGGAAAAAAATAAGTCCTTCAAACCCTACGTTTCTGCTCAGGATTTTATTCCGGAGTTTACCTTAAAGGCTGTCATTCTGGGTTCCATCTTTGGGATTATCTTTGGTGCGGCAACTGTATACCTTGGGCTCAAAGTAGGGCTTACAGTCAGTGCCTCAATCCCCATTGCAGTATTGGCCATATCTATTTTTAAAAAGTTAGGCAATGCTACTATACTTGAAAATAACATTGTTCAGACCATAGGTTCAGCGGGAGAATCAGTAGCTGCGGGAGTTGTATTTACTGTACCTGCTTTGCTGTTTTTATCGGGTGGAGAAGCCTACTTTAAATACTTTCAAATATTTGTTCTGGCACTGGTAGGTGGCGTCTTGGGAGTACTTTTTATGGTACCGCTTAGAAGGTCCTTGATTGTAAAAGAGCATGACAACCTGCCTTACCCCGAAGGAACTGCATGTGCGGATGTGTTGATGGCCGGAGAAAAAGGAGGGAAGTTGGCCAGAAATGTATTTCTCGGATTGGGTATTGCCTTTTTATACAAAGGTCTTATGTCCATTGCTGGCCTGTGGAAAGACGTACCTCAATATGTATTTGGCAGGAAATCGGCTTTACCCAATGGTACCATCAATGCAGAGATTACTCCGGAATTATTAGGGGTTGGATATATCATCGGACCGCGCATTTCAGGTATAATGGTGGCAGGTGGTGTGTTATCCTGGTTGGTATTGATTCCATTGATAACCTTAATTGGAGATCAGCTTACGGTACCTATGGCTCCGGAAACTAGCATGCTGATTTCAGAGATGTCGCCTAGCCAGATATGGAGCAAATACATCCGTTACATTGGAGCTGGTGCTGTTACTTTTGGTGGAATTATCACACTGATCAAAACGCTGCCAACGATAGCAAGTGCATTTAGGGATTCCTTTAAAGACCTGCGAACAAAGGAGGCTAATGAACCTACTGAAAAACTAAGAACTGAAAAAGACTTTCCATTGATCTATGTAGTCATTGGTTCTGTTGGCCTTGTCCTCCTTATGTCGGTGCTGCCCAACATTCCCACTAACTTTTTGTCAGCGATCATGATTGTGGTCTTTGGATTTTTCTTTGTGACAGTAGCGTCACGGATCGTGGGGCTAATAGGATCTTCATCCAGTCCCGTATCCGGAATGACCATTGCCACGCTGATGGCCACCAGTTTAATTTTTATTGGAATAGGATGGACAGGAGACTACTACCAGCCCATAGCCCTGGTGGTGGGTTCAATCGTTTGTATAGCTGCTGCCAATGCCGGAGCTACTTCACAGGACCTTAAGACAGGTTATTTAGTAGGAGCAACTCCTGCCAAGCAACAGTTGGGATTATTGATTGGAGTATTGGTTTCTACAGTGGCAATAGGTTTTACTTTACTTCTTTTAAATGATACCCTTGGCATCGGGGCTGTAACGGAAGCACATCCTAATCCATTGCCTGCGCCACAAGCCACTTTAATGGCTACGGTGATTAAAGGATTGTTAAGTCAGAACTTACCCTGGGGGCTTGTAATAACGGGTATGGGCCTCTCTGCTGTGGTAGAGTTATGTGGGGTGAGTTCACTTGCATTTGCAGTAGGAGCGTATCTTCCACTTTCTACAACTGCTCCCATATTTGCAGGAGGAATGATAAAGGTAATCGCTGACAAAGTTACCCAAAGAAAAGAGGATGAATCAGAAGTGGGTTCTGGCGCATTGTTTAGTTCAGGACTAATTGCGGGTGGGTCGCTTACGGGTATTTTAGTTGCCGTGTTGTTGGGTACCAATGTAACCACAAGTGAAGGTCCCCAATCAGTAATAGCTGTGATCCATCAGGCGGTGCATAGCGTTATTCCTGAAGGAGGGGATTTAATAGCGATACTTATGTTTGCCTTGTTGGCTTACATTGTATTCCGCTTTGCCAAGGCCAAGATAGACTAGTGGGTGGGGTTAGTGTTTACCAGCTTCTGAACCCATTTCTATAATTTCCTTCAGTTCTTTCAGTGCACGCTCTTCGGCTTCATGCACTTTGCCATCAGCGTGTACGATGTCAAACATATCGGTATACACTTTGTATTTCTGAGAAAACTTGATGTGATCGAAATGCAAGAAGGTGTCGTGAATCAGGTTTTTAAGATCAGCAGGCTTTACTTTTTTATACTCGGCCATGGCCGACTTTAATTTTGATTTAGGATCTCCCTCGTTTGGATATAACTTCGGGACCTTATTCAAAATCGCTTCTTCTTCAGATGCATGGTACTCACCGTCAGCATGAGCCATGTGGATGTAAAGAAACATTACGAAGTCGGCAAAAGTATTATGGATTACCATGATCTAAATTAAGATTAAGCCTAAAATTAAACAAAAAAGGCTTCATCGTAAAATGAAGCCTTTTTTGATTTATAGGGATTGAATTACATCATTCCGCCCATTCCGCCACCTGGCATCTGAGGCATTGGCTCTTTATCTTCTGCTATTTCAGAAACAACTGCTTCTGTAGTCAAAAGTAAACCTGCAATTGAAGCTGCATTCTCCAGTGCAAGGCGTGTCACCTTAGTTGGATCGATAATACCTGCTTCAAAGAAGGTCTCGAATTTGTTATCACGGGCGTTGTATCCGAAGTCTTTCTTGCCATCGCGCACTTTGTTCACGATCACGGAGCCTTCCTGACCGGCATTCTCTGCAATGGTTCTCAAAGGAGACTCAAGGGCAAGCCTTACAATGTTAACACCTGTTTCCTGGTCTTCATTGAGAAGTCCAAGTGTCTCGATGTTTTTCAAAGCCTCAATGGCTCTGATGTAGGCAACTCCACCTCCTGGAACGATACCTTCCTGAACGGCAGCTCTTGTAGCGTGCAATGCATCATCTACGCGATCTTTCTTCTCTTTCATCTCCACTTCAGTAGCAGCACCTACGTAAAGGATGGCTACTCCACCAGAAAGTTTTGCCAAACGCTCTTGTAGTTTTTCTTTATCGTAATCGGAAGTAGTTGTTTCTATCTGAGCTTTGATCTGACCAACACGAGCCTGAATGTCCGCTTTTTTACCAGCACCATTCACGATAGTTGTGTTGTCTTTATCAATATTGATTTTCTCGGCACGGCCCAGCATGTCCAAAGTAGCGTTTTCCAATTTGAAACCTTGCTCTTCAGAGATCACCTGACCACCTGTCAATACTGCGATGTCTTCCAACATAGCTTTTCTTCTGTCACCAAAGCCAGGAGCTTTTACAGCAGCTACTTTGAGTGAACCACGAATCTTGTTCACAACCAATGTTGCCAAAGCTTCGCCTTCAACTTCTTCAGAGATGATCAACAATGGCTTACCTGTTTGTGCACTTTGCTCAAGGATAGGAAGCAACTCCTTCATGGCGCTGATCTTCTTGTCGTAGATCAGGATGTAAGGGCTCTCCAATTCGGCCTCCATTTTCTCTGTATTGGTTACAAAGTAAGGAGAAAGGTATCCGCGGTCGAACTGCATACCTTCTACAGTTTTTACCTCGGTTTCAGTTCCTTTTGCTTCTTCAACGGTGATTACACCATCTTTACCAACTTTGTCCATTGCATCGGCAATCATCTTACCAATGGTTTCATCACTGTTGGAGGAGATAGTAGCAACCTGAGCGATTTCGTATGAGTCTTTTATTTTCTTGCTTTGCTTCTTCAGGTTTTCAACAACAGCAATTACTGCCTTGTCGATACCACGCTTAAGGTCCATAGGGTTGGCACCTGCGGCCACGTTCTTAATTCCGTGGTTGAAGATAGATTGAGTAAGTACTGTTGCAGTAGTAGTTCCGTCACCAGCAGCATCAGCAGTTTTAGAAGCTACTTCTTTCACAAGTTGTGCACCCATGTTTTCGATAGCATCTTTCAATTCGATATCCTTCGCAACAGACACTCCGTCTTTGGTTACGGTAGGAGCACCGAATTTTTTATCAAGGATTACGTTTCTTCCTTTTGGTCCAAGTGTTACCTTAACTGCATTCGCCAGTTTGTCTACACCTTTCTTTATTTTATCCCTCGCAGAGGTATCAAATGTGATTTCTTTAGCCATAATTCTAAATGTTTGTGGTTAGTTAAATAATTCCAAAAATGTCAGAGTTGCGCATGATGAGGTATTCTTTCCCATCAATGTTGATCTCAGTACCAGCGTACTTGCCATACAAAACGTTGTCTCCAACTTTTACGGTTACAGGCTTGTCTTTCACGCCATCACCAACCGCAATTACTTTACCCTTTTGAGGTTTTTCTTTAGCTGTATCTGGAATGATAATTCCTGAGGAGGTTTTGGTTTCAGCTTCGGCTGCTTCTACAAGCACCCTATCCTCGTTTGGTTTAAAGTTGATTTTTGCCATATGGATTTGCAATTTTTATTTGAAAGTTAAAGTTTAACATAGGCGCTACTGTCCATTTTTATGCCATTTTATGAATAGGGTGGTTTTTCAGACAGTTTAGCAGGGTAGGGTGTCTAATTCTGCAAAAACATCATAAACCTGTCATGACCATGGCTTAACAAAGTGGCAGATTGTCATATTTTGATGGTTTTTTGTATTATAGTGTGGACATAAATGCATTCATATGAAACTCAAGGAAAACTGGTTGACGGAAGGACTCATAGATTTTGAGTACAAGAAGTACATTCTATTGGCATACCTGAAAAATGTCAAGGAATCGTTTCATAGGGTAGAGCTATACCCGTTTTTATCGGATTTGGTTTATCACTACCGCAATTTGCAGGCAATTCAGGCCAACAAAACCATGATCTACGATGCCTTTCCCAAGGAATTATCTTCAGAAGACATTAAGAACCTGGAGCTTAATTACAGAACGATCATGGAAGATGATGCCATTATGCGAGAGATAGAATCCATAATCGACTTTGCATTGCCCATGTTAAAAACACACCTGGAAGAAGGCTCTGTCATTTATGAATATGTAGAATCAAAATGTGAGATAGAGCCAATAGGGGTGTCGTCATTGGCAGTCAATGAAGGGTACTTGTTTATAACACAGCCACCTGAATCGGAGACAAAAATTTATAGGTACCACACCACCATTTTTGGCAATAGCAGTGATCAGTACAAAGGAATCAGCCTGAATTATGTTTTTAAGCAAAAGAGAACCCTCAGCAACAGCTATGAAAAAATGAAGCTGGACCTTATCCGACAATTTCAGGATTTACCCAATCCTGCCACATTTTTGATTTTGTCAAAGCTTAAGTTTCCATTTTCACCTACGCTGATGCCAGTAGCTAAGCGAATGCTGGTGAAGCAGGTTTCCAAAGCAGCATAAAAAAAGGCCTCTCAAGGAGGCCTTTTTACTTAAGCTTTTTTCTCTTAGTTGGTGCTGTCAGCAGGCGTAGCAGGAGTGATCCTGTTCAGATCCAAGCCCGGAGCTGTTTGCTGTTCTTTAGCACGGTCCAAAATTTCATCAGACTGGTTGAAAGAGGGTGTTGTAAAGTTGGTAGCCAATGAAAAAACCATGATGGCGATTGCAAACCCCCATGTAAGGCGCTCCAGAAGATCGCCTGTCTTCTTAACACCAATAAGATTGCTGGCTCCTGATCCACCAAATTGGCTGGAAAGACCGCCACCTTTAGAATTCTGTGCTAATACAACCAATACAAGAAGTATGGCTGAAATGATAACTAGGCTGATAAATAATGTATACATGTCTTAATTCGTCAATTCTTCAATTTGAGCCGCAAAGTAAGCCTTTTTTTGGGGAAACTTCCAAATCAACTTCCGGAGAACCTCTACGGCTTTCTCTTTTTTACCTTGTTTAATCAAAATCTCCACCAGCGTTTCTGACACGATGTTTTCACTGAACATGCTGCTGCTTTCTGTCAGGTCAGGTGCGTCTGGGGTAGGTGTTGAGCTTTTGGCTTTGCCAATACTTGGCTTCGACTTGATGAATTTATCAATGATTTCCAGCTGTTCTTTTTGCCTTGGATCACTGGGCTTTATCTTCTTCTTCGTACTTTTTATTTCTGCTATAAGGCCTTCATTTCCATGTTTTGATTTTTTGGAAGGCTTTGCATCAGCTGCTGGGGCTTCCTTTTCTGCGGGCTTTTCGGAAGGTATTTCTTTTGTGTCGGAAGGGGGAGTGACCTCAGATGAGTAATCTAAATTATCAAAATCTGCAGCCGCTACTTCGAAATCGTGTTTGAGTTTTTTAAGTCTGTCCAGGTCTTGGAATAGCTCATCGATTAATGCATCGCCACTCAACTTGGATGGCTCCAGTTTGAAATCAGAATCGGGAATAGGTGCTCCAGCATTCTCTTTTTCAACAGCCTTTTCCAACGGGGGAGGTATTGTTTTTTGTTTTACTTCTTGGGGTGTATCCGCCACCGTTTCAACGGGCTTCCTGGCTACTTCAAGGGGTGGCTCTGCTTTTTGGATTGGCTGTGCCTTCCGCTCGCTAGCTGGAGCTGTAATGAATGCTTTCAGTGCCGACCTATCTGTGGCATAAACGGCAGCCTTTGTAAGTTGCTCTTGCTTTGTTGGAAGATTGTTGAGATGTGCCCCTCTGGCAACCAGGTTGTGAATTACTTGAGAATAAGGAAATTCATCTTGCAGCAACCCCAATTCTGCAGTTTCATCCGCAGTGAGAGAGGAGCTGTTGGTGAGAAGAAACATGAACTTGTCTTTTTCCAAAACTTTCGCAAAGGGGTGAAGGTAAATGTACTGCAATTTACATCTTCAAGCAATAGATGAGGGTAAGTGTAGATGAAAAATAGCGATTTACCAGTTAGCAACCGTGGCGTTGAAGATGTCTAGCAAAACCTGATCAATAATCTTTTTTTCCAACTGTTCCTGAACGCTGGTAAAGTCTTGTGTATTATCAAAATCCGCATAAAATGAAAAGGTTTTATCCTTGAAACTATTTTTAGGTTCAAGTGTATCCTCATAGCTGGCCTTGATGGCAATCGTAAGACGTGTAAGTGCTGCTGCATCTGCCAACTGGTTGTTTCCTGAGGCCACAGGGGCTATAGGTCTGATGGCATATTCCACAATAGTGCCTTCAATCCTCAACTGACCATTTTCTTGTACTACACTCAGGCTTGAGTTGCGCTGGTAATAGTCCTTCATGTCGTTGGTAAACGTTTGGGCAAAGTTGGCAGGCGCCAAATCTGTGTTATTGTAAAATTCTGCCACTACAATTGTTTCCGCAGCTGTGGAAGCACCGGTAAAAGAATATACGCCACAACTCACCATGAGGCAGGACAGCACAAATAAGTTAATGGCGGTCAGTCTGTTTTTACTCTTCAAGTTCGTACTGTTTTATTTTGCGATAGAGGGTTCGCTCGGATATCCCCAAATCCTGTGCCGCATATTTTCTCTTATTGTTGTTTTTTCTTAGCGCCTTTACAATAAGTTCCTTTTCCTTTTTTTCAATGGAAAGGGAATCGTCTTCTGTAATGTGGCTGATGTCTTGTACTTCTTCTTCCTCAATGGTAGGGGTATCGTTAGGTTTAAGCACCCTTATCGCATCCAAAGTAGGTTTTATCTCATCTTCAATTCCCTCAAACAGTTCTGAGTTTTCTTTCACAATTTGCGCTGCCTGTGATGGGTTGTTTGCGTTTTCGAGAACGATTTTTTTTAATTCATTTACATCCTTGCGCATCTCAAACAGTACCTTGTATAGGATGTCTCTTTCTGATATATTTTCAGATGACTCTGATTTGTACAAAGCAGGTAGCAAAGAGTCTTTAGGTAAATATTTTTGAAGCTGATGGTAATCAATTTCTTTGACTTCAGGTGACAAAACCGAAATTTGTTCAACCAGGTTTTTAAGCTGACGAATGTTACCAGGGAAGCGATACTTTAGCAATAAACTTTTTGCTTCATCGGTGAGCGTGATTGGTTTTACTTTGTATTTCTCTGCAAAGTCCGAAGCAAATTTTCTGAATAGCAGCTCAATGTCTTCGCCACGCTCACGAAGGGGTGGTACGTAGATGGGTACTGTACTCAATCGATAGTAAAGGTCTTCGCGAAACTTTCCTTCTTCCACGTTTTTCATCAGGTTGACGTTGGTGGCAGCGACCACGCGCACGTCTGTTTTCTGTACTTTGGAAGAACCTACTTTAATAAATTCACCGTTTTCTAAAACGCGAAGCAATCTGGCTTGCGTACCCAGGGGCATCTCACCAATTTCATCCAGGAAAATGGTTCCTCCATTGGTTACTTCAAAATAACCCTTGCGTGCTTCGTGTGCACCTGTAAATGAGCCTTTTTCATGCCCGAAAAGCTCTGAGTCGATGGTGCCTTCCGGAATAGATCCACAGTTAATGGCGATGAATTGTCCGTGCTTTTTAGGACTCAGGTGATGAATAATTTTTGAAAAAGATTCCTTACCACTACCACTTTCCCCGGTAATTAAAACCGACATGTCAGTGGGTGCTACTTGCATGGCAACTCTCACTGCATTGTTGAGCAGCGTGGAGTGTCCGATGATACCAAACCTTTGTTTTATACTTTGTATTTCTGAATCCTTAATTGTCATAATGCTTACGCTACGATCTTTCCCAATAATGTTCCTCCCGTGCATTCTGTAATGAGCACATTTACATATTCGCCTTTGTTTTTACCAAGCGCTTCAAAAACAGCGACTTTGTTGGTTGAGGTGCGTCCCTGTAAGTAATGGTCCGATTTTTTTGAGGGCCCCTCAATCAATACCTTAAATACTTTCCCTACATCCAGCTTGTTGCGATTGTGCGACAGTATTCTTTGTTTATCGATAATTTCCTGAAGCCTTCTTTTTTTAACGTCTAAGGAGATATCGTCCTTCAATTTCTTGGCAGCGAGTGTTCCAGGGCGCTCAGAATAATAAAACATGTAGGCAAAATCATACTGAACTTTATCCATTAGCGTTAAAGTATCCTGATGTTCCTCCTCAGTTTCCGAACAAAAACCTGTAATCATATCAGAGGATATGCCACATTCATCACCAAGAATTTCTTTTATTCGATTCACCCGCTCCAAATACCACTCTCTTGTATAACCGCGGTTCATCAGCTCGAGCACACGACTGTTGCCGCTTTGTACGGGTAGGTGGATGTATTTACAAATGTTTTCATACTTAGCCATGGTATGCAACACTTCATCCGTGATGTCCTTGGGATGAGAAGTGGAGAAACGTATTCTCAAGTCAGGACTTACATGGGCAACCATTTCCAGGAGATTGGCAAAGTTGATGATCTTTTCAACACCCAGTTTTTCTATTCTGGCTTTGTTGTTTTCAACTTCACTCCATTTATAACTGTCTACATTTTGGCCAAGCAAGGTCACTTCCCTAAATCCTTGCTCAAACAATGCTTTAGCTTCAGCAACGATGGAGTGGGGGTCTCTGCTTCTTTCTCTTCCTCTGGTGAAGGGAACCACACAAAAAGAGCACATGTTGTCGCAACCACGCATGATGGAAACAAATGCAGTAACACCATTTGAATTGAGCCTAACCGGGCTAATGTCAGCATAAGTTTCTTCTCTGGACAAAAACGTATTCACTGCTTTCTGACCATCGTCCACCTGATTAATCAGTTTAGGTAAATCCCGATAAGCATCAGGACCTGCAACCAGATCCACGATCTTTTCTTCTTCCAACAAGTTGGTCTTTAATCTTTCGGCCATGCAGCCTAATACTCCAACGAGCAATCCGGGTTTGCGTTTTTTAAAGCCATTGATATGCTTCAAGCGATGCCTTACGGTTTGTTCCGCTTTCTCACGGATGGAGCAAGTATTCAAGAAAATCAGGTCTGCCTGCTCCGCCTCTGAGGTGGTATCATAACCTTCCTTTGCCAGAATAGATGCTACAATCTCACTGTCGGAGAAATTCATCTGGCATCCGTAACTTTCTATGTACAACTTTCGGCTCTGACCTGAATTCACATCAGGAGAAACCTTTACTTCACACTGCTCTACTCCAGCAGCGTCCAAAACATCCAAATCTGGTATCAAATTCTCCATGTTTCCAATTTGAGGACGCAAATTTAGTGTTTTTAGTCTTAAAAAGTGACATCTTGTCATGTTCTTAATTTACAAAACAGCTTTTTTCGACTCGAATTCGTGGCTTATTGTACTTTTACAACAAAATTCTTAGAAATGGCAATAGTTAAATCAGTTCGTGGGTTTACACCTAAAATGGGCAAAAATTGTTTTTTGGCTGAAAATGCGGTGGTAGTGGGTGAAGTGACAATGGGTGACAATTGCACAATATGGTTTAATGCAGTGGTCAGGGGTGACGTGAATACCATCACAATTGGTGATAATACCAACATTCAGGACGGAGCCATTATTCATTGTACCTACCAAAAATCAAAAACAACAATTGGCAGCAACGTTTCCATAGGTCATACAGCAGTGGTACACGGCTGTACCATTGAGGATAACGTGCTCATTGGAATGGGGGCAATTGTAATGGATGATGCGGTGATAGGGAGCGGTTCGGTAATAGCAGCAGGTGCAGTGGTCTTGTCAGGAACCCAAGTAGAGCCAGGAACCATTTATGCCGGGATGCCAGCACGCAAAGTAAAAGACATAGGAGAGAACATGACTGCAGTGATCGACCGCACAGCCAAAAACTATCCAATGTATGCAGAGTGGTTCAAAGAGTAATTATTGTCGTTTAGGAGTTGGTATCACAATCTGACTTAAGTGCCCTTCTTCACCAACGGCTTGCACTGCAAAAAAGTAGTTGTCTTTAGAATAAGGAAGTTCTGCTTTTGTGTCTTCAACATAAATTTTCTTTTCCCACAAAGGTTGATAGGTTTCCCTGATCAATACGTTGTATCCTTTGGCGCGGGGGCCGTTCGCAGGCGCTTCCCATGAGAGATTGGTAATGATACCGAGATTTACCTGCATGGCCACGTTGCGTGGGAAGGCAGGAGCTTTGGCCAGGGAGGCCATGGTAGCAAGATTTATTCTGGCAACGTTGGCCGCATAACCAAAATCCATAAACTTTACTTTGTCCCCGTACTCGATGCCCCCTTCTTCTCGTACGTTTTGGTGCTGTTGAGTATAATTTTCATTGAATTCGGTAAACCTCACTGCGGTATATCCATTCTGCAGAAATGGGGTATGATCACCTCCACGCAAAAACCGATCGGGCCTCATGTTTACGGTGGCAGTGAAGTCATGTATATAAGATTCTCCAATCTCCTTGATGTACCGTGCCAACTGACGTGAGTGACTATCATTTTCCGACTTCATAGCCGATCTGTTTTTTGCATCCTCTTCACTTTCTACAGCTGGAATCATTTCGCTGAATATCCTTATGGTCTTGTCATTTTTATTTCCTGTTTCACTTGCCAGGGAGTTGCCCACAATGTCGTTGTTGAGCATAGCAATGAGATTGACATTACTTTCTCTCATTTTCACAGCCATGTGTCTGGCGCCTAATAGGCCTTGCTCTTCGCCTTGTACCGCCATGAATACGAGGGTACAGGGAAATTGATGCTGGGATAAAATTCGGGCCAATTCAAGGACTACGGCCACCCCAGAAGCATCATCATTTGCGCCTGGTGCTGCATGAATACTGTCTAAGGGATCACTGTTCCTGGAGTCAAGGTGACCGCTGATAAGAATTACCCTGTCATCATCAGGATCAGTTCCTTTTTGTGTCGCCAGTACGTTTTTCATGGTAACAGTATATGGAACCCTGGAAGACCCACCTTCAACGACAAATGGATCTAATTCTACGGTCATGTTTGTATTGGATTGTTGACGAAACTGAAGAAATTTGGAAGCTACCCATCTTCTGGCTGCACCAATCCCATTCGTATTGCTGGTTGTATCACTTAATGAGTGACGGGTTTCGAAGGCAACCATATGTTCCACGTAACTTTTTATACTATCGGCAGAAATTTGGTTTATCATTTCTGCAATCTGATGGTCAGTGCTGGTGGATTCTTTAGTTTTCTCTGAAGGAGCGCATTGAAAAAGTAGCAGGACAGCGATTAGCGATAGCAGATTGGATAGTTTCATCGAAGATTATTGGTTTCAGAAGGCAATCAGTCATTTTAAACTGGTAATGTCAAGCTGATAACAAGCTTGAATTCGCGCTATGCACTGTATTTATAGCCAATTAAAATTCAAAATCAGTTCTCAATATTGTTTCAATCCACCCATACTCATCTATATTTGCGGCCTTAACTAAAATCAAACATGAAGCAGGTCTCCATCATCATTAATGTAATCTTGGCCATCGGCCTGGCCGTTCTTTATTATTTCCATTTTAGCAGTGCCCCTTCAAAGGCAACACAAGAGGATGGTTCAACAGGTTTGCAGGGTGATTTGCAAATAGCTTTCATCAATGCTGATACCGTTTTAAAGTACTACGATTACTTTAAAGTAAATCGCGAAAAGTTGGAGGCAAAGGGTAAGCAAATGGACACAGATTTTAGAAACAGGGCACAAGGTCTTCAAAGGGAGATTACTCAATATCAGAACACGGTTGGCAATTTAACCATTGGACAAGCCAGAGCACTTGAAGAAGATCTAACCAAAAAGCAGCAGAACCTAAGGGTTTACCAAGAAAGCCTGGCTCAGGAACTTGCTAATGAAGAAGGAAAACTTAATCAGGAGTTGTATCAGCGTGTAACGGCCTTTTTGAAAGAATATGGCGCTAAGAATGGAATTCAGGCTGTGTTAAAATATGACCCTTCCAGTGATTTGTTGTTTGGTGATGCCAGTTTGGACATAACGCAAGATGTTATAACTGGACTCAATGAAGCCTACAAGAATGGTAACAAACAGACGGTGGACTCTACTAAAGTAAAGTAACAGCCCCTAAATGATATTGCACAAAGAAGCCGGTATTATAGCCGGTTTTTCTTTTTTTGGATGATATGTTTTAAATTTCAGATTGAAAGTGTTTTAAGAGGACGGTTATTCAATTTTTTTAATCCCTACACCAGGTAGGTGTTTGATTCATTAGCCCAGTAAATGAAATCTGTTTTCACCGTACTTAATGTAAAACCCGAAGAGCAGTTGCAGGTAGCGCTCATGTTGAGCACTGGTTTCTTCATGGGTATATTTATAGCCACTTATACGGTTACGGCAGAATCTTTATTCCTCAATCAACTTGCCGATCAACTAGATAGTGCCTTCCTTGTTTCAGGAATTTTTGGAATAGTATCTACTTTACTTTTTTCATTCCTTCAGAATAGAATAAAATTCAGTACGCTTACTACCTCAAGTATTCTGGGGATCGTACTTTTTACACTGGGTGTATACCTGATGTACAATTATGGGGATACTGCATACCATGACGAAGTGCTTTTCACCATGTACTGCCTTGCGGGTCCCATGACCGCAGTTTTGTTGCTTTGCTATTGGGGAATTTTTGGCCGGCTTTTTAATTTCAGACAAAGTAAAAGGATCATTGGGTGGATTGACACGGGCCAATTGATAGCCTCCATTCTTGCATTTTTCCTAATCCCACTTACTGCAGGATTGTTTACGGAAACATCCAACTATCTCATTGTTTGTACTGTAAGTATATTGTTGGCTGCCATATTGTTTTTTGTGATCTCATTCAATTTTCCTCTCACAAAAAACAATCCCAAAGAATTTGAATCCACTGTAAGGAAAGAAACCTCCTTTGGTAACATTTTCAAAGACCCATATGTGTTGTTGATGAGCGTTTTCCTGATGATTTCAATGATTACCTTCATCTTCAATCAATATGCGTTTCAGGATTTGATTAATGAGCAATATCCTGACCAGCGTGAGCTTACTGACTTTCTTGCCTACTTCAACGGTGGTATTTATTTTTTAAGTCTATTGATGCAAACGTTTGTCAATGATAAGATCATCAGCAATTATGGAATAAAAGTTTCTCTTTACGTACTTCCTGTGATTGTTGGAATATTTGCAATAGGTGCGCTTTTTACCGGTGTAATTTTCGGATATGATCTTGCACTTACGCCAACTACATTTATTTTCTTTTTTCTATTTATGGCATTAACCCGATTGTTTAATGCCACCCTAAGGGATTCGCTGGAAAACCCTGTGTATAAGTTGCTCTTCATTCCTTTGGATAGCAGGCTAAGATTTGGAATACAGGCTAAGGTTGAAGGTGTGGTCAATGAATCAGGAAGGTTCATTGCGGGTATCTCAATTTTTCTCTTTGCGCTTATTCCATTCTTCAATTTGTTATGGATACCTGGCATTATTTTGCTGCTGGTAGGAGCCTATTTTATAGTTGGCAACAAGTTGTACAATGGCTATAAGAATAAGATAAGGGCCAAACTGGAGAGTTCTGATTTTCAGCAAGATAAACTGGAGTTAGGGTTTACTCAAATTACTTCCAGGCTGGAAACTTATTTGACCATGGACAGAACGTCAAAGGCTGTCTTTTCTTTCAAGCTGCTGGAAAAAATCAGCCCTGCACAAATATCCCAATGGATAAACAACCTCATGAAAAACAATGATGAGGATGCCCGGGATTATGCGCAAAGAAAGATGAATGAACTCAAAGGACTTTCCGTTTCTGATCGGTATGTGATCAGGATAGATCCTAAACATACAAATGGTTCCAATAAGAATATACTCACCAAAGCAGACCTGGAACAAATTTTGGGAAATAGCGGTGATGTTACTAAGCAAAGGATACAAAGGTTGACGCGATCAACCTCACCGGAAGACCGGCAATATGCTGCTGAACTTTTGCTCCACTCTTCGGCAGAGGAAAATATTTCTTTCTTAATGGAATTACTCAATGATAGTGTTCCAGCTGTAAGAACCACAGCTATAAAGACAGCAACTCAAAAACATAACGATGAAGTGATAATGGCGTTGATTGATAATTTGGGTAATCCCCAATTCGGAAATCAGGCTATCAGTTCATTGGTTTTGATTGGTGGAAAATCCCTTAACCTACTAGAGAATGCATTTTATCGGTACGGGCACAACTCACAGGTACTAATCAAAATTGTACAGGCAATAGGTAGGATAGGTGGGCAGAGGGCCAAGGATCTGCTATGGAATAAAATAGACTACCCCGATAAGATGATAGTCTCACAGGTGTTGTTGTCACTTGGTGTCTGTGGATTTAAAGCTGGTGTTTCGCAGATCACACGTATTAAGTATGCAATTGAGTCAGACATTGCCGATATCAGTTGGAACTTGAATGCCATTCAGGAGATAGGTACAGGGGGAGAAGCCAAAATTATCAGGCAGGCCCTGGAGAGAGAAATTCAAAACGACATAGAGCATATTTATATGCTACTCGCGATGTTGTATGATACTCGCTCTATCCAGTTGGTAAAGGAGAATATTGAAAGTGGAACAACTGAAGGTACAACCTACGCAGTGGAGTTGTTGGATGTGTTTCTTTCCGAGTCACTCAAACAACGGGTAATTCCTGTTTTAGATGACTTGTCCATATCGGAAAGAATCAAAAGATTGGAAACATTCTATCCAAGGGCAGCCCTGGACAATAAGTTGGTTCTTAAGTTTTTGATCAACAGAGATTTTACCCAATCAAACCGATGGACAAAGGCCACGGTTCTACATCAAATCGGGGTGCAGAAGATTGAAGATTTTAAGCTTGATTTAATTGCCCAGCTTTTCAATACTGATATACTTATCAGGGAGGTGGCTGCCTGGTCGTTATATCAAATAAGCGCTACTGAATATGACATCAACTCAAAACGGCTTGGAGAAGATATAAAACGTCAGCTGGATGAGGTTATTTATCATCGGGATGATCAGACTCATCAGATGACTTATGATAAGGTTTTGTTTTTTAAATCCATCGCAGTTTTTGAGGGGATTCCGGGTGTTGTATTATCCAGTTTGGCGGATATTTCTGAGGAAGTAAAATTAATCCCAGAGGCAACTTTAGTCGTTGACGGTAAGATAAATAACAACTTTTACATCGTCTATTCAGGCAAGGTAGAGTTTTATGAAAAGGGTCAATTAGGAGGGGAATACACTCAGGGTCAGTTCATTGGCGAAATGGTTGCTTCCTCCTCTTATGTAAATACCCACGTTTTGGTAGCCAAAGCGTCCACCATTCTTCTAAGTTTTAACAAAGACCAGTTTTATGAGCTTTTGGCAGACAATGTGAAGCTTGCTGATAGGGTTTTGGAATATGTATGATTTTAGCTAAATTTCAAGGATATTTGGGCTTGTGTTCTATTTTTTTGAGCCTTTATGACGATTTTTTTAACTTCAGTATACTTAGGTGAACATTCGTATTTGCTGCGCCTCTTTATTAAATTTCAAATCTCAATGGATTGAATAGATGTTGAATTACTCTTTTCAAGTTGGTGAATTGGAAGAAAATGCCCTTGGGCCACAAGAGTCGGAGGGAGGATTGGGTATGAACCCATTCCCCGGCTTGCGTCCATTTAGCATTAATGAAAGTCACCTTTATTTTGGAAGAGAAGGGCAGGTTGATGAAATCCTTGTAAAGCTGTCTGAGCACCGTTCTGTTACGGTGATGGGTTATTCAGGCAGTGGTAAATCCAGCTTAATGCATTGTGGATTGGTTCCGGTGCTTTATGGTGGTTTCATGACTCAAACGGGTCCACATTGGCATATCATCACTGCAAGACCTGGAACCTCGCCCATTGTCAATCTAACGAATGCAATTATCGACTATCAAATAAGCATCAAGCAAATTGATGAGTCGGATAGAGAAATTCACAAAGCTATTATTTCGTCAGTACTACGAAGCAGTCCTGATGGTTTGGTAGAAATAGCCAAGTACATTCAATCCAAATCCAGTGAAAACGTATTTTTCCTCATTGATCAATTTGAGGAGCTTTTCAGATATGATGAATCCTCAGGGGATCAGCACTCCAACGATGCTACAGCCTATGTAAACCTTTTATTGAATTCAGTTCGCCAAACGAAAGTGCCTGTTTATCTGGCATTGAACATGCGCTCTGATTTTATCGGGGAGTGTGCCACTTTTTCAGGACTGGCTCAAATGATCAACACCAGTAACTATCTGGTTCCTCAAATGTCTCGTGAGCAAAAGCGTATGGCTATAGAAGGACCTATAGCTGTGGGGGGAGGAAGGATATCAAGCAGGTTAGTGAAGAAATTGCTAACAGATATAGACAAGCATCAGGATCAGCTCCCCATTTTGCAGCATGCCCTCATGCGCACCTGGGACTATTGGGTTGAAAACCGCGAGCCAGGAGAACCAATGGATATCAGGCATTACAATGCCATTGGAAAGATAGAGCAGGCATTATCCTTGCACGCCAACGAAGCCTATGAAGAATTGTCTTCAAGGGAAAAAGAAATAGCTGAAATACTGTTTAAAAACGTCACAGAGAAAGGTGAAGATAACTTGGGAATGAGGCGTCCATGCCGGATAACAATGGTGTCAGAAATTGCCGAGGCCAGTGAAGAAGATGTGGTAAAGGTTATTGATGTTTTTAGAAAACCAGGCCGATCCTTTTTGATGCCAGACGCCTCTGTGACCTTAACCAAAGATTCGGTAATAGAGCTGTCCCATGAAAGCATCATGAGGATTTGGAACCGGCTCTCAGCCTGGGTGGAAGAAGAATCAGACTCCGCACAAACTTATAAGAGAATTTCGGAAGCTGCAGCCATGTACCAGATTGGAAAAACGGGTCTTTGGAGGCCTCCGGATCTTCAACTGGCGCTTAACTGGCAGAAAAAGCAGCGGCCAACGCGTTCCTGGGCGCAACGTTATGACATTGCCTTTGAAAGGGCCATCGTCTTTTTGGATACCAGCCGAATTACTTATGAGGCTGAACTGAAGAACCAGGAGTTACTACAAAAAAGAACACTTCGCAGGGCAAGAACAACCAATATTGTTCTTGTTATCTTTTTACTTATCTCTATAGCATTTCTCCTATTCGGAATAACGCAACAGATTGCTGCTGAACGCGAAGCTTTGAATGCTAAAAAGCAGGAAAAGGTTGCGCTTGATGCTAAAGAAGAGGCGGATGCACAAAGAATTGAAGCTGAAAAACAAACTATACTTGCTCAGGAGGCGCTGGCCGAACAAAGGCGCCTTACAGACCAATTGAAAGAAGCGGTTGACAGAGCCGAACGTGCTGTATTAGAAGCAGAGAGAAACTTACAAATTGCCATTCAACAAACTACGCTTGCGGAAGAAAAAACAGCTGAAGCGGTTGCTGCCAATGAAAATCGGGAAATTCAATACAGACGCGCAGAGGCAGCTTTGCAACAAGCCAACAGGCTTTTGTATTTATCTGTAGCTCAGTCCATGGAAGCAAAATCAGTTGGGCTGGATGATCCTGAATTGGCAGGACTTCTTTCGATGCAGGGATATCTCTTTCATACCAAATATGAGGGTAAGCGATATGATCCGTACGTGTTCAGTGGATTGTACTATGCATTGGCAAAACTATCAGGCTCAAACTACAATGCAGTGTTCGTACCAGGTAACTTGAGAAATAGAATGTATGCACTTACAGTTTCCAAAAACAGCAATACATTTTACACCACAGGAAATGATGGAAGAATCTTTGCCGGGGATTTTATGAACCGTCAGATGGGTGTGCAGGTTGGAGCCAATCCTTATCCTAATCGGGTACTTGTGCTCAGCAAAGATGAGAAGTACCTGGTGAATGGAAGTGATTCAAGCTTTATGCAAATTTATGCCCTTGAAGGAAATAAGAAACCTCTGAAAGTAGAGGGGCACCGGGGATCTGTAAACGACATTAAGTTTTTGCCTGACAACTCTGGTTTTATATCAGCAGCATCAGATCGAAGCCTGCGCTTCACCAATCATTTAACGGGTAAAAGCAGGCAACTGTTGAACTTACCATTTGATATTCAATCAATTGATATTAGTGGAGACGGAAGATACCTGGCGGGTGTAGCCACCTCTGGAGAATTGGTAATAGTAAACCTCCAAAACAATACGTACGAAACGGTAATTAATGAGGCGCCTAATCGGGTGCTTTCAGTCACTTACCATCCTACCAGAAATTTAATTGCCTACGGTGTGGAGGTGATCAATGAAACAGGTATTCCGATAAGAGGAGTAGTTAAGCTATTTGACAACGACAAGAAAGAGGTAACAAAAGAACTTGCAGGTCATAAGTCGGGTATTTCAGCCATTAGATTTAGTCCGGATGGTCTTCTACTTGCCAGCGCGGGGTTGGATCGAAAACTGCAGATGTGGGTGGTGGATCAAGAAGAGGATTTACCTATCTTAATGGATAATAATAATGGAAACATTTGGGATATAGGTTTCGCCAAAGACTCTAACTATTTAATTGCTTCATGTAACAATGGGGAGATCAGAATTTGGCCTACCGACCCAAAGATGTTGGCCGAGCAGGTTTGCCCTAAGCTGTCGAGAAACATGACCCCTGAAGAATGGGAAATATATGTAGCGAATGGAATAGGGTATGAGACAACTTGCAAAAGTCTTCTTATCAAGGATTTTTAGGGCAATGATAACTGAATAGCGTCAATAGAATTTAGAAGTGCATTTAATCAGAGAAAATATTTTAGTGTGAAATTGAAATCTGTAGCAGTTGGTTTTATTCTCAGTTTCGTTACCCTGACTTCCTTTGGACAGGATACCGGCTGCCTTTCTACGCTTGCTCTGGCCAATGAAGAATTCAATGCTGGGCGTTTCTTCGGAATTCCGTCATTACTTAAGCAATGCTTGGATAATGGTTTTTCTACTGAACAAAAGGTACAGGCATATCATCTGTTAACACAAGCCTATCTGATATTGGATGATCCCATAGCAGCAGAGGATAGCTATTTAAAACTACTTCAGGCAGACCCTGAATACATTGCCTCACCGGAAAAAGACCCTATCGATTTAGTTTACTTAAGTAAAAAATTCACAGCTACACCTATTTTTACGCCTCATATCCGGGGAGGCACTAATGTTTCTTTTGTGCGCACCATACACGAAATCAATACAGAACCGTACCCGGTTGGCCGTTCGAATGGCATAAGGCCGGCACTTCAAATTGGCTTGGGCGTAGACTGGAACATTAACGATAACTTAAGTATTGGAGGTGAAGGATTGTTTTCCTTTAAATCTTTTAAGGTCACAAAGACGGGATTGTCAGGAGATGACAGACAAGAAGCCATTGAAAGACAAGTTTGGGTGGATGTCCCAATTTATGTAAAGTACCGGGATGATTTTGGCAAGGTCAGGCCATTCGGTTATGTAGGCGCAGCCCTGAATTTGTTGCTCGGATCCACTGCTGAGTTAAGAACTGAGAATGTTAGTCCTAGCCTCTCAGAGACAACTGGAAGTCAGGTTCCCACGGAAGGTCCCAATATAAAATTAGGGTATAAGAGAAACCTTATCAATAGATCCATTTTAATTGGCGGGGGTGCGTATTACAAAGTTGGAAAGAACTTTGTCTTTGCTGATATCCGCTACATGGCTGGACTATCCAATTTGGTAAAGGAAAGTGAAAACTATTACAACGAGGATGGATCGCTGTCTACAACCATTCCCCGGTACAGATGGACTGGAGATTACTACCGATTGGACAACTTATCCGTTTCAATTGGATTTGTAAAACCTTTATATAATCCTCGTAAAATAAAACGGGCAAATACCAAGAAGGTAATGAGAGATATTTCGAAAGATAATAATTGATGCACGTGAGGAATTGGATACTTTTTATGTCTATTGTAATTACAACCATAGGTTGTGATACGGCCTCTACTATCGATCCACCTGACGAAAGCTTCTTTTTAAAATTTTATGGGGAAGAAGGAAATCAAAAGGGTGTTGATGCAGTGCTCAATGCGGATGGCACAATCACCTTATATGGCTCTACGGAGGCCAGAGATGTTACAGGAAAAAAAGTGAAGCAACTGTACCTGGTTAACATCCAACAGAATGGGCAATTGGTTTGGCAAAGAATAATAGATACAGGTAAAAATACTACAGCCAAAGACATCGAGTTGACAACAGATGGAAGGTTGGTAATTGTTGGCGATGTTGAAAATACCCCAACTGAGCGCGATATTATCATAATGACTTTATCCCTTGATGGCAGTGAAATCTCACGGGCTTTAATTGCTTATGATACAGTAGGCCAGCCCACGGATGAAACGGCCAATTCAGTAACCCAGACTAATGATGGATTTATTGTGGTCGGTTCAACCAGTAATTTAGAATTGAAACCTATTAAAGGGACAACTAATGATATTCGGGACGCGCTTCATGTTCGCTTTAATGATGATTTAACCATTTATCCAAGTACGTGGAGGCGAGCCCATGGGCCTGGTGATTTTGATGCAGGCGTACAGATCATTCAAATTTCACCCACTCAGTTTTACTTCTTTAGTTATACCAACACCCAAACAGGGGATTTTAATTACAGCATTTTAGGACTCGGGGTGGACGGTGAAACGAACAGCCCGGATAGCTTTTTACCTGGTATCCCTGGGAGCAATGAGATTTTAAGTTCAGTAATTATTTCACCTGTTCAGTCAGGCGAAGGCTATGTTTTAACTGGAATCACCAACACCACTTCTTCAACGGCTACCGATTTGTTTATCGTTAAATTAAGGAAATCACTCACCTTTGGCGCTACTGATTACCAGTTTCAAAAAAGCTTCTCCGTAAACTTAGGAACTTTGAAGAATGTAAGAACCTCGGCTTTTGCATTGGCGAGTTCGGGTTTTCTAATTCTGACAAATGAAAACTCCACAGGTGTTCAAAAATTCTATTTAACCAAAATTACGAACGATGGAACATTGGCTTGGGCAAGTCCGATTATTTATGGCGGAGAGAAAGACAGCAGCATAGGGAGTGTCTTGGAATTACCTGACGGATCAATTGGCATGGTGGGTACTTTCTCAGTAGGTGAAGACGGGGAAACCAAGATGGTGTTTATCAAGGTGAACAAAGAAGGTAAATTTTCAAAATAAGCTGTTTTTCTGTCTAAATGGGTTACTTTTAGGGTTTAGTCGATATTAAATTTTTTAGTTGGCCAGTTCCACCATATGTCCAAATCGCTACGTACCACTTATAGCCTTAATCGACTAAGCGAAACCTCTGGGTTTGGACTGGTAGAAGTTATCAATAAAACCAAAAGTTATTTCCTAAAGCTGGGATTACCCGTTTTACTTGGCGTCCTCATAAGTTTTAATTCTCTCGCACAAACCGCTGTAACACCAGCCACAGGTGGTGGGAATTTATGTGTTGGTGGGGGTTATACGTTGTTGGGCGACATTACAATCAGTGAGGGACTAATTACAGATTTTGGAGATGGCGCAAATCAAACTTATGTTATTTCCGCTCCTGCTAATTTCAGATTCAATGTTGGAGCCTCTGTAACGCTAGTTCACTCTAGTGGAGGTGGAACCGTTACCAATATTTTACCAGCTGTTATCACTACCACCACGGTTACATTTGAGTACGATATGGCTTCATCAGCCGCACCTGGTCTTGATGTCTTTACCATAAGCGGGTTGGAGGTAAGGGCTGTCACACCTGCAAGTTCAGGAAATATACTTCGCTTTGGTGGATCTGCAAATCAGTCAGGCAATGGTAATGGCGTTCAAAATCATGGAAGCTTAACAAGTGGGATTCCGCCATCAGTTGTAACCGATCCTACAGATCAGGTGATTTGTGAAGGATCGAATGCTTTATTTTCCGCAACAAAAGCCGGTACTGGAACAACTTATCAGTGGCAAGAAGACATTGGGGCAGGGTTTGTTGACATGGTAGGCGAGAATTCAAACACTTTGGGTTTATTAGGAGTCCCGCTTTCAAGCAATGGCAATAAGTATAGAGTTAAAATTGAAGGGATATGCGCACCAGCTGCTTTTAGTGCAAGTGCTACATTAACTGTTAATAGTAAGCCATCCATCACTACTCAACCCACCAGCCAATCTGTTTGTGCAGGAGCTAACGTGACTTTTGCCAGTGGAGCCACTGGCACTGGGGTTTCTTTACAGTGGGAAACTTTTACTGGTTCATGGACTGCCATAGGTGGTGCGACAGGACCTTCATTGGTCTTACCATCTGTAACAACTGGCATGAGTGGAAACCAATATCGCCTTGTTGCAACAGGAGTTTGTGCTCCTATTGCAATCTCCAATGTCGCAACGCTTACTGTTAATCCTTATCCTGTTATAGTACAACAGGCGAATCTGAGTGCTTGTCCAGGGGCAGCGCAAGGGGCTATTAATTTCACGACTGATGTTGATCCTGTGACCAGTTGGAGCTGGAGTGTGACCAACTTTGCTGCATTGGGTATGGGAGCTGGTTCAGGAACCACCAGCACAATCCCGGGTTTCACATATGCGGCCAACAACTCGGGTAGTGACATTGTAGGAGTGGCCACGGTGACGGCCACGAAAAATGGATGCACAAGTCTTGTGATGAGTTTTACCCTTACGCTGAAGGCAGAGCCGATACCGAATGCGGTAGCCAACGTAGAAGTTTGTCCGGGGGATGCAATCAGTGTGGCATTTGCTGCCAATACAGGTGGGGGAGAAGTATTCAGTTGGGACAATACGGATACATCGATTGGCATACCATTAAGTGGAACTGGTAACATCGCCTATACGGCCCCCAATAATTTAACAGGTGCAGACATTGTAGGTACCATTACGTTACGAGCAACCAAAAATGGCTGTACGACCACCGTTCCCAATGAGCAAACCTTTACCATCACCATCAAGCCCAGTCCTGTTGTGGCAGCGGTCACCGACATCGTAGTGTGCTCGGGTGCAGCTGTGCCGGGGATAA
>ERZ761607.182-NODE-182-length-129799-cov-7.460985_pt1 | contig 129799 bp, 118 predicted proteins | sample MGYA00511164_ERZ761607 | MGnify/ENA primary metagenome ERZ761607 (study PRJEB28899, sample SAMN02445080) | bioreactor sludge metagenome | biome: EBPR sludge | place: Australia: Brisbane, Thorneside Wastewater Treatment Plant | collected 2011-06-22 ... | reverse complement strand
GCGAATCGCCGAACACGCCCTCGAACTGTGTGTCTCATGAAAAGGGCGCACCCCAGGAGAAGGACGTGGACTGAATTCCTTCAGAAAAAGTGTTCTGAGGCGTGCGAAGCCCGCGACGTCCGCTGCCGATAGTGGTCTCAGTGCCAACCGCTCGACCGGAGTGCCACGGGTCTGACCGGGCCAAAATCTTCCCAAGTCTGGAGGGACACACTCCGTTGTGTCCACGTCCAAAGCGGTCGCCACGGAGGGCGACCCTCCAAAGTCAGCGCCAGCCCGCCGGGACGGAGGGCTACGGGATCAGTAGTCCCAGACCCGGTAGGCCAGCGAGTAGATGCCTCGCTGGATCTGCCTCACCGTTGTGTTGGCCAGTTCTTCCCGCGAGACGCCCGCCAGGGCCGCATCCACCGGCGAGAGTTCGAGCAAGGGCCGCCGGTAACCCTCCACACGCCCGCCCGCGGCCCGCACGTCGAAGAGCGCGGGCACCCGGTCGAAGAAATCGTTCAGCGTCGCCGCGGCGACCTTGCCCCGAGCCACCGCATCCTCCCCCGCCAGCGTGACCAACACGACGTTGTTGAACTTCAGCGAGGCCCCACCGTCCACTTCCTTGACGACGACTCGGAACGACGTGGTCGCCACGCTCCGCCGCACCGGGATGTTGAGCTGACCCATGCGGGCCGTCATGCGGACGGCGCGTTCCCGGCTCGGCGGGTGGGTGCGTAGGATGCCGAGCACATAGTTCGGACCGAGGCGCTCGTCGCGGGCGAGCCGCTCCATGAACGTCAGAATGCCCGTCGGGTCGTAGGGGCTCTCGACCAGATACTGCACCGCGCCCCAGTCGGCGGCGAGTTCGGCACGCTCGCTCCACCCGCTGCCGACGGCCTGCTCGAACAGTTGCGCGCCCGCAGCCACGTCGGCGCCCGATCCTCCGCCGGCGAACAGCGAGATGAGGATCAGGGGGATGGTGAACGCCTGGACCTTGGAGCGCTCGCGCTGGAGGGTGGCGATGTGCCGGAACGAGGCGTGCGAGATTTCGTGGGCGATGACTCCGGCCAGTTCGTGGTCGGTCTCGACGTATTTCATCAGCCCGTCGAAGAAGTAGATGTAACCGCCGGGCAGCGAGAACGCGTTGACCTCGTCGCCCTTGACGACCTTGAACGTGTACTTGAACGGGTTGAGGCGGCCGTCGCCCCACGACACCTCGACCCGCTTCGAGTTGGCGATGGTCACGATCTCGGCGGAGATGCGGTCGAGGCGCTCCTGAAACTCGGCGTGTTCGGTGGGCTTCAGCTCTTTGTCGACGATTTCGGCGTATTTTTTGCCGAGTTCGGCGTCGGCGTCCAGGTCCTTCTTGTGCTGGGGCGTGATCTGAAAGGGGGTCTGCTGAACCGGTTTTTCAGCCTGTTGCGCCTGCCACTCGGCCCAGGCGTGGTCCACGATGGCTTCGACGCGTGGGGGCAAGTCGCCGTGGCAGTGGCCCCCGTCGCACGGCTCGGGCGCCCTGGTGGCAAGCAAGCAGGCCGCGACCAACGTGAGCATTATCTTGTTGGACGCACATGAGGCGGGATCGTTTACAGGTCTGGTGCCTCAGGCTCATGCGAATGGAATGGTATGATCCTTGCGCCGAAGCCTTCCACAGGCTCAACACGTCTGTAGGAGTGGCTCGGAGACAAGAACATGAAGAACATCGTTCCGATCGGCATCCTCGCGCTCGCCGCGACCTCGTTCGCTGAAGGTCCCGTCACGGCGGACCGCCCCGGAACGATGCTCGACGCGTCCAAGCCCCTCGCCGCCCCCATGCAGTGGCGGAATCAGGATCAAGGACTGTTCGGCGTCTCCGTCGGCTGGTACTTCCCCACGAACGGACTCATCCGCGATCGTTTCGGCAACAAGGTCTTCGACGTGGGCTTCAGCGCCCCGTTCCAAGGCGTTCAACAGCAAGGTGGTCAGCAGGCTTCCACGTCGTTCGGCATCATCAGCGCCGAAAAGAGCGGGGACCGCATGATGATCATTCCCGCGACCTTCGGCATCATGAAGATGACCGGTGGTCGAGGCGAAGGCACCAAGCCCTACGTTGCCGCGCGCGCAGGCGTCGCCTACTTCGATTACCGGGTCACCGACCCCGACACGGCCTCACGCAAGAGCGGACGCAAGTTCAACTTCACGGCCAACGTCGAGGGCGGTCTGATCCTCAACCAAAACCTCCGGCTCGCGGCGAAGTACAACTGGTTCCCCAAAGTGGACGGCCTTGATTTCAGTGGCATCGAAGTCAAGCTCTCCTACCAGTTCTTCAGGCTCTGACGACGCCGGGGGACCCCATCCCCGACGCATGAGTAAACCGAATTCCTTCGAAACCACCGCTCCCAAGGAGCGGGCCATTCTTGTCGCCGTCAACCCCGACGCCTCGGAAGACGAGTACGTGGACTTGGAACTCCACGGGCTTTGCGAGGCGGCGGGGGTCGAACCCGTCGCGTTGATCCGCCAGCGGCTCGATCGGCCCGTCAGCGGAACGTTCTTGGGCAAAGGCAAGCTCGAAGAGCTCGCCACGCTCGTCCAAGAGGTCGCCGCCGACGTCGCCATCGTGGATGGCGAACTCAACGGCATCCAGCAGCGCAACGTCCAAGACGCCATCGCATGCCGCGTGGTCGACCGCACCCAGCTCATTCTGGACATCTTCGCCAGCCGCGCCACCACCAAGGAGGGGATGCTGCAGGTCGAACTCGCCCAGCTCACCTACATGCTGCCCAAGCTCATGTCGGTGTACACCAAGTTCGAGCGGCAGAAGGGCGGCATCGGTATGAGGGGCCCCGGCGAAACCAAGCTGGAAACCGACCGCCGTATGGTGCGCGACCGCATCGCGAAGCTCCAAGACGACATCGTCGAGGTCAGCCGCGTGCGCAAGCTCCAGCGTGCGGGGCGGCGCAAGCACCCGTTCCCCTTCGCCTCGATCGTCGGCTACACCAGCGCGGGCAAGTCCACGCTGATGAACCGGCTGGCCAAGACCGACTTGCTGGCCGACGCCATGCCGTTCGCCACGCTCGACCCCACCACACGCAAGGTGGACTTGGACGACGGCTACAGCGTGTTCGTCACGGATACGGTCGGCTTCATCCGCAACCTGCCCACGCACCTGGTCGCCGCGTTCGAGTCCACGTTGGAGGAGGCCACCGACGCCGACTTCCTCATCCACCTGATCGACGTGAGCATCGACAACTGGGAGATGCAACGCGACGCCGTCTTGGAGACCCTCGAGCGCCTGAAGGCGCACGAGAAGCCCACGATCACGGTGTTCAACAAGATCGACGCGATGCCCGACCCGACCGAGGCCCGACGGCTGGTGGCCGAGTGGCCGAACTCGGTGGCGATCAGCGCCCAGCGTGGGACGGGGATGAACGACCTGATGGCCGCGATGATCCGCCAGGTCCAGGGCCTGCTGGGTCGCGTGGAAGCCCTCGTACCGTACTCGGAGGCCTCGCTGGTGCAGGAGTGCTACAACTTCGGCCGGGTCCACACCGTCGAGTACCGGGACGAAGGCATCTGGATCGTAGCCGACCTGGTGGCCGAGATGCGCGGCCGGCTGGCGCGGTTCTCAGCCGCGAACCTCCACCCGCCCACAAGGTCATGATGCAGGAGCCCCTAGCCGCCAAACAGGGAGGCCCTGGCAAAGGCGAGTTTCCCGTCCCCTAGGCCGATGGCAAGCAGTGACGTCTTGTGCCACGCCAAGCCAGTCACCTTGCATCCGGCCTCGGGCGGGGCCACGCTCCACAACTCTTCTCCCGAAAGGGCATAGGCTCGGACTTGCCCGCCTTCTTGTGCAATGGCGATCAGGGACCCATCGTCGGTTAGTGCGGCCGCAGTCGCTTTGGCCGAAGTGGAGAACAGCTCAGAAACTTCGCCTTCCAGCGAAACTTGGAGGACCTTCCCGTTGCCGGCAACCAGCACAAACGAACCCCTCGGACTCCACTTCAAGAGCACCAATCCGGCAAGTCTCACCTGGGGTTGAGCCACCAATCGGGGCGTGTCGCTCCACAATCGCACCACTCCATCTTCCGAGAAGCTCGCCAACACCGAGCCATCACGAGACCAAGCCAAACGCCGAATCGCTTCGTTGTGATGCTCGCGCGCCACGATGTTCCCCTTGTCGTTCCAGAAGACGATCGTCCCATCCTGTCCGCCGGAGGCGATCATGCCTCGGCTAGAAGCGGCCACGGACGTGAGGGGAGTCATCAAACCCCACTCCGAGACGTGGGATCCCTCGTGAGTCCAAGCGTTCAACTTCGAATCTTCGGCCACAGAGAACAAGCGCTGACCGTCCGAGGACCAAGCGCCGCCAGACACAGAGCCCCTATGCTTCGTCAGCTCGATAAGCGACCTTCCGCTGTCTCCCCAGACGCGCAATGTGGCATCCTCCGACGCACTCATCAAAAGCGGTTTGGCTGGGCTCCAAGCCATGTCTGTAATGGCCTTCTTGTGGCGGCCCGCAAGCAGCTCTGCCCCCACAACCGGTAGAGGCACCAGTGCGTACTCGAGCGTTTCATCATGGCCTCCTCCAATGCGAAGCGTGCGTTTCCACGTTTGATAGCCAGCCCGACGAACGGTGACCGTCACTTCTTTCTCTGCGTCAACCGGGACGATGTGCTCCTTGCCATCAACGACATTTCCATCCACGTTGATGACCGCATCGTGGGGCGAGCCCGCAAACCTCAGCTTTGCGTGTTTCACACTTGCGGGCTCCAATCGCACCACAATGGGTTGCATAGGTTCGCCCTCGGTTGCGCTGATCGTGATGGTCTGTGGCTTGAAGCCTTCGCAGGTGACGCGGGCCTCGACAGTCTTGGTCTGACCGGGCTCGATGTCCAGTTTCAACTCCTTGTCGACGAGAACCTTGCCTCCAACCTCGACGGTGGCGTCAGAAGGTTCGACTTCGAACCGGACAACCACCCCTTTCTTCAACTTGACGGATAGCGATACGTTCTCGCCTGGAGCGCGGTCAGAAAGGCTCAAGACTTCCCGATACTCGGAGTATCCCGGCGCCGTGGCGTAAACGCCAACCAGACCATCCGAAGGCAGTGCGACCTGGTGCGTGCCCGGACGAACCCGCTTGCCCTGCACCTCGAGGGTGGCGTCGGGCGGTTCTAAGGCAACCTGAAGCGAAACGAGCTTGGCCAGTTTCACGGCAACCCTCTCTCGCGATCCGGCGCGCAATGTAAGGCTCCCGTTGTGCGATTGGTAGCCGAACGCCTCGACCGTATATCTTACAGCAAGGGAGCTTCCTCGTCGAATCGTAGCTCGGTATTCGCGAGTTCGTAGAGCCGCTCCGTTGACCTTGATGGTCGCAGATGGCGGCAACTCATCAAAGAGGACCGTACTCGTCAAGCGTGTTGGCGCAGGAGACGAGGGCGGTTTCCATCCGCATTGGTTGCAGGCCCGAGCACGAGGAACTGTCTTGCCACACCCCCCGCACTTCATGGTCTGCGGTTGCTCGGCGTGCGGGATCTCCGCATGGAGTAGGCGCGTCCAAGCCGAAGGTACACACTCTAGCGACAACAAAACAATGAGTGAGAGAATCCACTTCATGGGGATACTTCTCCTGGAAAACGGTGACCGCAACCTTCTTGGCAGTACTTGGCATCTTGGGTGTTCCAGCCGCTACACTTTGGGCACTTCAGGTTGAACAGCGACACCCTTACGACCTGCGGAACGGGAGGACGCACCACCTTGCGTCCGAGCACACGCTCCTTGCCGTCCTTGATCTCGACGGTAACCTCCTCCTCCCCATTGGTCCCGGCTTGCGTTGCGGTTTGGCCAGGTTTGAGGGTAGGGTCAATCTCCTCTCTGGTTTCGAATGGGATGACCTCCATTCGTGATGCCGTCACGATGGAGGTGCCGGGCGGCAGGGCAGCTTGACCTCGAGCCGGATTCGTCGGACGACTCATCAAGAATGTCGTTGAGATCGCAAGTGCCAAGAGAGCGCTTATGGCGAGCACCTTGCGCCGAATAGGTCGGCCGGGGGCGCTCGCATCAAGGAGCGCTTTTCGCATGGCTTCAGCAGATTCGAAGCGCTGCTCGGGCTTCTTCGCCAACGCCTTCGCGACAGCGGATCGCACGTGCATGGGAAATCGAGCTGGAAGCGTAGGCGGAGACGCTTTGGCGTGCTTCTGCAGAACTTGGACCGTATCGCCGTCGAAGGGCGGCTTGCCAATGAGCATCTCGTAGAGGACCACGCCCAGACTGTAGAGGTCGGACTGGGGGCCGCAGTCCTTCCCAGTCGCCTGCTCTGGGCTCATGTACGTCACCGTTCCCATGGCTGCGCCGGTCGTGGTGATCGAAGTGCGGTCTCCCAGCTTGGCGATGCCAAAGTCGAGTAGTTTGGCTTTGGCGTCGCGGTCGCTGATCCAAATGTTGGCTGGTTTGATATCGCGATGGACCGCCCCTTTGCGATGCGCCACGGCCAACCCTTGGAGCACTTGATCGGCGATTTGGATGGCCAAGGGTTGGGCAAGAGGGCCCCGCTCGAGTCGGGCCTTGAGCGTCTCGCCGGTCAGCTTCTCCATCACGAGATAGGGACCACGTTCGGAGACGCCCGAGTCGTGGATCTTGACGATGTTCTCGTGGTCCAGGAGCGCGATGACCTGCGCTTCGCGCAGAAAACGTTCGACCGCTTCCGCGTCATCAATGTAGTTGGGGTGGAGGAACTTGATGGCGACTTCGCGCGCCAAGACGCGGTGCTTCGCGCCAAACACCACACCCATTCCGCCCGATCCGATTCGCGGGCCCAACTCGTAAGCACTCAGCGCCGAAACCGACACTCCGCCACCTTCGAACGTCGGCGCCTAGGCCGACGAACTGGAGACACTCTACCTCAGGAATCCTCCGAGTCAAGAGCGATTCCACGTAGGGCAGCTTGGGCTTTGCAGTCGGGACCGGGCTAAAATGGACTGACATGGCGAACACGAGGAAGGCGGCGAACAAGCGCACTTGGGTCGTTCTGGCTGTGGCCAGCGGCTTTCCATGGCTCGCCTACCATCTGGCCACCCAGAGCCAGGCGGATCAGGCCGCGCGCCAGACGCCCCCCACCTTCGCCCGCGACGTCAAGCCCGTCCTCGACCGAACGTGCGTGCCCTGCCACCGCGGCAAAGACGCCATGGGCGATCTCGACCTCTCCGTGTTCAAGAGCGAGAAGTCCGTGGTGGACGGCGCCGAGACATGGATCCGCGTTTTGGAGAACGTTCGTGCCGGCCATATGCCTCCCGAGGGCGCCGGCACGCTTCGCCCCGAGCAACGCAGCCGCTTCGTGCAATGGGTGGAAACCACGCTGGCCAACGCCAACTGCGACATCCGCGAGCCGGGCCGCGTCACGATCCGGCGTCTCAACCGCACCGAGTACAACAACACAGTCCGCGACCTGTTGGGCATCGACCTTCGGCCGGCCGACGACTTCCCTTCCGACGACGTCGGCTACGGGTTCGACAACATCGGGGACGTGTTGTCCATGTCGCCCCTGCTCATGGAGAAGGTGCTGGACGCCGCCGACCGAGTCGCGCGGGCCGCCATCGCCCTCCCCGAGTCCAAGTCGTTCAAGGTCAGCGGGTCCGACATGACGTCCACGGGGAACAGCAACGAAGTCGGCGGCGCTGCGCTTCTGTTCTCGAACGGCTCGCTGTTCTCGCAACACAACGCGCCGCGGCAAGGACCTTACAAGGTGCGGATCGTGGCGGGCGCGACCAAGGCCGGGCCCGAAGACGCGCGCATGGCCGTGCTGGTCAACCGCCGCGAAGTCGCTGCCTTCTTCGTCCCCAACGAGCCCGATCAGCCCGCGCCGTTCGAGGTCCCGATCGACCTGCCCTCTGGACGGCACCGGATCGAGGTCGCCTTCACCAACGACCACTTCGACCCCAACCACGCCGACCCCAAACGACGCGATCGGAATCTCCAGATCGAATCGGTCGAGGTGCTCGGGCCGCTCGACGACCAGCCGCTGCCGCCGAGCCACCGGCGCCTCATCCCCAAGGACCCGCCCGCTCCGGACCAGCACCGCAAGACCGCCGAGGAGGCGTTGCGACCCCTGCTGGCCAAGGCCTACCGTCGCCCGCCCGAGCCCTCGGAGTTCGAACGGCTGATGGCGCTTTACGATTCGATTTATGCCGACAGCAGGGTGTTCGAGCGGGCGATGCAGGTGTGCGTCCAGGCCATCCTGTCGTCGCCTCACTTCCTGTTCCGCGCCGAGACCGACCCCGCCCCCGACAAGCCGCGCGCACTCAACGGCTACGAGGTGGCGAGCCGCATGAGCTACTTCTTGTGGGCCTCGATGCCCGACGACCGGCTGTTCTCGCTCGCCGCCAACGGCTCGCTGCTGAAGCCAGAGGTCAGGAGAGCCGAGGTCAAGCGCATGCTCGCCGACCCCAAGGCGCGGTCTCTCGGCGACGACTTCGTGTACCAGTGGCTGCAACTGCCGCGACTCCGCGAAGTCTCGCCCGACCCCGAGCGCTTCGGTCCTTTCCCCTCCACTCTGCGCGATGCCATGCGCACCGAGACGCTCCTTTTCGCCAAGGAGGTCATCGAAAAGGACCTGAGTCTGTTGGAGTTCATCGACGGGCGGTTCACGTTCCTCAACGAGTCACTGGCAGCCCACTACGGGATCCCAGGCGTGTCGGGCACCGAGTTTCGCAAGGTGACCCTCCCCGACGACCGGCGCGGCGGCGTGCTGGGCCACGGCAGCATCCTCACGCTCACCTCGAACCCCACGCGAACCTCGCCCGTGAAGCGCGGCAAATGGGTGCTGGAGCAGTTGCTCGGCACGCCGCCCCCGCCCCCGCCTCCGGGAGCCGGCGACCTGCCCGACGAAGGCAAGAAGGTGGAGGGCAAGACCCTTCGCGAACGGCTGGAGGACCACCGCAAGGACCCCGCCTGCGCCACGTGCCACGCCCGCATGGACCCCATCGGCTTCGCCTTGGACAACTTCGATGCCGTCGGCCGGTGGCGCACCGAGGACGGAGGACTGCCCCTGGACGTGACCGGCGTGCTGCCTGGTGGCGAGCGCGTCTCGGGCCCCGCGACGCTGCGCAAAGTCCTGTTGAGCAAGGCCGATTTGCTCCGTAAGAACATGGCCAACAAGATGCTCACGTACGCCATCGGGCGCGGATTGCGGTTCAGCGACCAGTGTTTTGTAGACGAGATCGCCGCCTCCATCGCCAAGCGCGGCGACCGATTCTCGTCCCTGATCGAAGCCGTCGTCGAGTCGGAACCCTTTTTGACGAGAGGCGTTCCGACAAGCAATTCCGGAACGTCTAAGGAAGGAACAGGAGCGAGCACCCAGCGATGAGTCCCCACACGTTGTCCCGAAGAGCCGTCCTGCGCGGACTTGGCACCATGGTCGCGCTTCCCGCGCTCGACGCGTTCGCGCTCGCGAGTGCGTTCGCCCAAGGCAAGCCCGCGCATCCCATCCGCGCGGCGTTCCTGTTCGTGCCGAACGGCATCAACATGGACCACTGGCGGCCGACGGGCGAGGGCTCCGAATTCGACCTGAAGAGCATCCTCGAGCCGCTGGCCGACCTTCGCGGCGAGTTCTCGGTGCTGACGGGGCTCACCCAGCGCAACGCGTTCGCCTTGGGCGACGGCCCCGGCGACCACGCGCGGTCGTCGGCCGCTTGGCTCACGGGCGTCCACCCCAAGAAGACCGACGGCTCGGATATTCGGTGCGGCATCTCGGTGGACCAATTGGCAGGCATGCACTTGGGCAAGCACACGCGCTTCGGCACGTTGGAGATCGGCTGCGAACGCGGCGCGCTGGCGGGGAACTGCGACTCGGGTTACTCGTGCGCCTACTCCTCGGCGATCTCCTGGAAGACCGAAACGACGCCTCTGCCCAAGGAAGTCAACCCCCGACTGGTGTTCGAGCGGTTCTTTGGCGGTGGCGACACGGCAGAGGCCGCTGGGGCCCGCGCCGATCGGCTGCGCGCGCGGAAGTCGGTGCTCGACTTCGTCTCGGAAGACGCCGCCCGCTTGGCCGGCCAGCTTGGCGCCCGCGACCGCATGAAGCTCGACGAGTACTTGACCGGTGTTCGCGAAATCGAAGAACGCTTGGCCAAGATCGAGAAGGACGCTCTGGAAGTCCCCGCTGGTTTCGAGCGGCCTCGTGGCGTACCTTCCGACTATGGCGAACACATCCGCATCATGGGCGACATGATGGTGCTGGCGTTCCAGGCCGACCTCACCCGCGTTTGCACGTTTATGTTTGCCAACGAGGGCAGCAACCGCAACTACCGCCAGATCGGCGTGAGCGACGGTCACCACGACATTTCGCACCACGGAGGCGATGAAGCCAAGCTGGAAGCCAAGCGCAAGATAGATCTTTTCCACACACAACAACTGGCCTACATCCTCAAGCGCATGGCCGCCATTCGCGAAGGCGATGGCACGTTGCTCGACAACTGCATGGTGCTCTACGGCGGCGGCATCAGCGATGGCAACCGCCACAACCACGACGACCTGCCTTTGGTTTTCGCGGGCCGAGGCGGTGGCACCATCGAGCAAGGCAAGCACGCGGTCTATCCCAACGGAACGCCTATGGCCAACCTGTTCCTTTCGATGCTCGACCGATTGGGCATCCGAGAAGACAAGTTCGGCGACAGTTCCGGCCGGATCGAACGGTTGTTCTAGAAGAGGGCCGATAGGTCGCGCTTCAGGCGGCCGACGGCGAGTTCCTTGGCCTTCGCCTCCACGTCCACCGTGAGCGGCCACCCCAGCCATTCCGGCGGGAAGTCGCTTGCTTCGATGAAGTCGTGGTGCCGCTCCGGCTTGGGGCCATCCCACCCGTCTCGTGGGCTGGAGATGTGAAACAGCGGTTCGCGGTTCCAAGTCGCCCGTGCGAGGGCTGTTGCTTCTGCTATGCTCAGACCATCCGGATTGCAGCGATGGTGATGGACATCGTACACCAGAGGCAAGCCTGTATCGCGACACACGGGCAACAGGTCGCTTGGAGTAAACACCTTGTCGTCGTTTTCCAGCGTGAGACGATCGCGGACCCTATTGGGCAAACCTGCCAGACGTTCGCAGAGTAGACTCAACGCCGAACCCTTGTCGCCATAGGCGCCTCCCCCGTGGATGTTGATCACGTCCGCACCCACCCACTCGGCTACTTCCGAGTGATACTCCAGTTCCGCGACCGAGTGCCCATGCGTGGACGCGTTGGGCGAATTGAGGACCACGAACTGGTCCGGGTGGAACGATAGGCGGATACCAAGCGCAGCCGCTCGCCGGCCGGACTCGACAAAGCGTTCGACAATCTGCTCCCAGCCCGGAAGTTCGCGAATCGCGTAACCTGCAGCGGGGTGGGTCTTGACCGGCAAGATCTGGCTGTTGATGCGGAACGCACCGATCCAGAGACGCGCGCAGGCGTCCAGCGCCACGCCCAGTGCCTCGGCATTGTGGCGGCACAGGTCGGCGAGGCGCAGCAACCGCTCGGTGTCCGAGAGGCGCAACATGGCCGTCGCTGTCGTCGTGCGGAACTTGATCGGCTCCAGAGCGAACTGGCAACACAGCCCGAGGCGCAAGCCGGTGTTCAGCATGTTGCGAGGGAATTTGGCTGCCCTTGTTGGACTGGTTGCGGAACATCCGATGAGAGAAACGATGAACACGCACACCTGAGTGCTGGAGAGTCGGCCCTAGTTGAACCGCGGAGAAGCAGATGTGTTGGGGGGATGAGCGCGTGTAGCACAACGGACTCGCGTCGCTACATCTCCTCAAACTCGAAGAAGTCGAACTTCAGGGTCCGGCAGTTCTCGTTGACCACGCGAGCCGTGTGGTCCGAGAATCCATTTTCGCAATCTGCTTCGATCTCGATCGTGATCCTCACTCTGCTTCCCACGGTGGATGCCAACTGGGCAGCCACCTCCCGGGACACATTGCCTGCCACAGACGCCAAGTTGCCAGCATCCGCTCTGATTGATGCGTGGAACCGCTTCCTGGATGGCGCGGATGTCTTGGGAGTCACGAACGGCCTCACCCAGGGCACATCTGATCCTTGCGGCTGCCGGCTTTCCGGTTCGGGGGTTACCACCGTGTTGCGGTTCTCCTCGTCGATGATCGCATTGGCGAGTTCGGCTTTGACCAACACCCCAGGCAGGGGCTTCGATCCTTCGAGAAGAATCCCTGCCCGCAACTTCGTGAACTCCTTCGACTCCTCATCGTAGGCGTCGGCGTAGCCGGGTCCGTCCATCCGGTTGACCGCGTCGCGCGCCGCGTGGTGGAGGACCGAGTCGTTCAAGAGCCGGTACAGGTAGACGAAATGGGCATAGTAGCTCGCCAATTGGTCCACGGAGACGAACCCGTCAGGTCCCCAGAGCGGAATCCGGTCCAGGTCCTTGAGGAGCACAGTGCCACCCAAGTTGCGGACAATATGCTCCGGCTCCAGCTTCTTGACGATCCTCGTCGCGAGGCTCTCGTTTCCGGACCCAACCTGGAGAACCGCCCACGAGATTTCCTTTGTAGGATCGGTCTGGACGGGCGCCAAAATGTGCTGATAGGTGTCGGTGACTCGCGCGGTGCATGTGGCCGTCCACTGGTTGACGCTTGCCGTAGCTTGGTCGCGATTCGCCTTGTCAAGGTCGAGCTTTCCGCTGTGCACGTCGTCGACGATCGACTTCCAGGCTAGGAACTGCCGGACGCCCGACAGCAGGTCGGGGCACCGCACCTCGTCGCCGGCCAAGAAGACAAGTCGGTTTTGGTTGGCTCTAGGCGCCGAGCCGCGAAACTTCAGGTACTCCGATGCCAGAGCGACGGCGGGCGATGCCGTTTGCCCGCGCTTGTGCAAGGCTTGCGGTCCGAGCACCACGAGTCGAAGCTCGCGGTTGTCGTCCACTTCGCCCGAAGGAACCTCCACGTGGATCGCTCCGAACTCGCCTCTCGTCTTGGTCAGTTCCCTGAGCCGACGCACGATCTCTGCGGACACCTCCTCGTTAGAGAGGTTCTCAGCCCGGTCGTGGGCTTCCCGGTTGATGCTGGCCTGCGTGTTGTACCAATACTTGGACCCGTCCTGATAGAGGTACATCGTCCGCTGGCGCAGCCTTGCCAAGGAGTCGCCGAACGTGGCGATCGTCTCCTTGGGCTGTACGCACCCGAGCCGAACGTGTTTCTCGTCCGTGCCTCGCGTTGCCGCGTCCTTCGTGGGCGCCGAGCCGATGAAGATCGTCCTAGCGACCCGTCTCGAGGCCGAGAATCTCCCGAATGACGAGGCAAACTCGCCGTCCAGTTTCATCGGGACGGATTTCGCCCCGTCCACGTCGCGATCGAGGACGGGTGGCCAGTTCTCGGGCAAGTAGCGGAGGATTTCCGTCTGCACGTTCGGGTCGGCTAGAGGGACCACTGCGGGCAAGATCAACGAGCTGGAGTCGTTGTTGACCCAGAGCGAGTGGATCACAGCCGCCATGAAGCGCAACACGCCACGGGTTCGCTGGAACTTCTCCAGGGTGGACCAATCCTCGTACAACCGATCGAACAACTCCGGGTGGATGGGATAGGCCGTTTTCATCCTTCGTTCGTAGTCGCCTTCGCTGCACTCCGCCGGAAACTCGTTCCGGTTGGCCCGATAGAACAGCACAAACTCGCGAACGACGGCGTCCCGAGCTGCCTCGAGGTCCCCGGGAATCGACTGAAAGAGTCTGCGGCGCACAATCTCGAAGGTCTCGTCGCCCTGGGCAGGACGCCACACGAGGTTCGATCGTCCGACCGCGTCCTTCAGCTTCTGCAACGCCGATTGCCCGCCTAGGTCGCCGGCCTGACCGCTGACGACTGTGTTCCCATCCAGCCCAATCGAAGCGGGGATGCTGATGCACACCAACACGTTCTTGGCGCGTCGCGCCGCCTCGCACAGGGTTTGGGCAAACGTGAACTGCGTATCGAAATCGCCCGCAGGGAGCATTTTCTGGCGATCGAAGAGTTGCCGCGCGTAGGCGACCCACTCGTCGATGAGGATGAGCGACGGGCCTGCGAGCCTGAACACCTCATCCATCAAGTCGCCCGGGTTCGTCGCCGTTTCGTCCGCTTGGCGGACGATATCGAAGCCTTGGCGGCCCGCGAGTTGCCAGGCGATCTCGCCCCACAGCGTTCTGACCTCGGTGCCATCTTCCTTGACCAAGGGACTGCCTGGGCGGAGAGCCGTACCCACAAGCACGGCACGGCGAACCACGGGGACGTCGGCGATCGCGGCATTCTTCAAAAGCGCGTCTACCCCTGGAAGGTCGGACGCTTTGGCTTGGCCGCCGAAGAGGTGGTACAAGGCGAGCATCGAGTGCGTTTTGCCGCCGCCGAAGTTGATCTGCAACTCGACGACCGGGTCGCCGCCCTCCCCTTTCAAGCGCTTCAGGCCGTTGACGAGTAGCTCGCTCAGGCCGCCCGTCAGGTAGGTCCGACCGAAGAAGGCGACCGGGTTCCGGTACTCCTCGCTTCCTTGTCCTTGGTACACCTGCCAAAGGTCGGCCGCGAACTCGGCTTGCTGGAACGTTCCTTTCGCCACGTCCTCGTGCGGCGCGATGATCTCGCGCCACGGCCGGAGCCCGGCGATGTCGAGACCGGAGATCGGAACGTTCGCGGCCTTCTTCTCTTCCTTCTTTCTCTCGGTCTCGAACTGGAGCCGCATGATCTCCATCTTGGAGCGCTCGACCTCCTCGGACACCGGCGAGCGGATCGCCTCCAGAAGTTGCTGGATCTTGATCAGGTGGCTGACCGAATCGTCGAACGAGACGGCGGTCTCGTGAGCCACTTTGTTGCGAGCGGTCCGGACGTCGTGGACCGTGCTCTTGAACTGTTTGGCTTGATGGTCCTCTTCAAACAGCGGCTCGAACACGTTCTGCCATTCGTTGATGATCGTGTTAAGGAGCCGCTGCGTGTCCACGCCTCCCGGGCCCTGTGCCAGATACTGCGTCCAATCGTCGTCGCCGTAATAGCTGCGGATCTCCTGTTCGACGAACTTCGCCAATTCGGGACACAACGCGTCCAGCGCTCTTCCCACTCGTTCTTTGTTGCTGATTGCCATGTTGTTTCTATCTTCCGATTATGTAAATCGATCCGAGACCCAACTCGTCCGCAGAGAGGGGTCGCTTCAGTTTGCCGTCCGCAGCGGCTTTCTTCTGGCTGTCGACTTCGACAATCAGCATGTTCCTTGTAGGAATCACCGTTTCGTCGCGCCGCAAAGGGGGCTGTTCGATGCCAAGTTCGTAGCAAACCAGACGCTCGACCTTCGTTCCAACGATGTGTGCTCCGGCAAGGCCGACGCACCAGCTTGATCGCCATGTGCAGCGGCCGTCCAATAGCCACGCCTCGGTGTCGCACCGATCATATCCGATGGGGTAATTGAAGTTCCGGTGCGCATAGGCGTACTTAAGGCAAACTGCAAGGACCTCTCGACCCCAACCTTTGCGCGGACAACGCGCCCTCCAAAACACCTCGTTATAGGGAATGAGGGAGGTCTCTCTCACAGGTTGAGCGCCTCCTGGTTCCCGGCGACCCACGAATCCGCATCCTGCGACTTGGTTTCGATGTCGGTCCACGTCGTGACCAGAGCGTTGTAGATCTGGGCCTCGGCGGCCCATTTCTTCTGGTCGCAGATCGCATACAGTCGGTAGGCGAGTTCGCGGGCCCGGTCGATGTCGAGGTCGGTTTTCGTCTCTCGGAAGCGGCGCATCAGTTGGGCGGCGGCAACTTCTCCGCCATGATGCAGGGCGCGACCGAGGTACTGGGTCGCCTCCCAGATCGCGATGCGCCGGTCGGCGGCGGGGTCGTAGTTCTGGGGCAGTTCGTCGCGAGACAGGAGTTTGAAGTCGCCCCCACCTAACCGAACAAAGCCGAACTCGGCCATCGCGTCGGGCGCGGTGCCTTTGGCCCGAGCCAGGACGGTGGCATCCCCGTAGGGGCCAACTTTGAAGCCGTGTTGCGAGAACCAGGTCACCGCGAAGCGGGTTTCAGGGTCGTCACCAACCTTCCTGCTCCTGGAAGGCCTCGTCGAGGACTTGGTTGATCAGTTGGAGCGCGGTGCGCACCTTCATCGGTTCGCCCGAAGTTTCCTCCACTTGAGCGTAACGGGTGAACACGGCCATGCCCGGGCCGATGGACGCCTGGGCGAGGTCCACCGGAGCGATGTTGCCTTCTTGCAGGTGGCGCAGCGCCGTAGGCAGCTCGCGCTTGAGGGCGGCGACGAACTCACGTCGCGTGGCGGTGGGCGCGTCGGCGGCGCGCGGGCGGCAAACGAGAACGATGCTGGAGGCGAGAGCGTTGGATTCCATCGCATTCTGGCGCGTTCTCATCTCGGTGCGCATCGGCCAGGTGCCGCTGATGCCGAAGCCCGCGCGGATCACAGCGTCGAGGAAGGTCTCCCAGCCGGTGCTGGAGGTGCCCTCGGCGCTCTCGGTCTCGGACTGTTTGAAGGCGTAGTAGATCGTGACCGGAAAGGCTGGGTGGGCCTGCTCGGCGAGGCGGCGCATCGCCCGCGTCATGCCGTCGAGGAAGAATGCTTCGGCCTGCTCTTTGCCCCCGTGGCGGTAGGGCGTGGCGACCAGTTCCTCGGCTTTGGGCACGGCGAGCGTGGCAAAGAGATCGGGGAAGACTGGCTTCAGCGACCGTCGCAGCCAGACGTAGAAGAAGTCTGACAGGTCTGCGTACCCGATGTTGTCGTAATACGGAGGGTCGGTCGAGACGAGTTTGTCTAAGGAAGTCCGCTGAGTCGCCGCGTCCTCCTGCTTGCTCGATCCCCTCGCTGACGGCGTCATCCAGTTCAGCGGGTCATACGAGTAGAAGACCGCTGCATCGACACTGCCGGTCGCCGTCGCGAGAAAGTTCGGTTCTGCGAAGTCCCACAGCATCGGTAGCCCTTGACGACCGAAGGCATGCTGCGCCTTCTCACCGACAGCGTTCCAGCGAACAAGGCTGTTGCCCGTCATTGCCAGACGGTCAATCGCGAAAGCCAGATACACCCCCACCGCCTCGGCGTAGGCTGTTGCGCCGGTGCCGCCTTCGCGGAGGGGCTTGGCGTCGTCGGGCAGGCCGGCGGCGAGGGCGTCGCGCTGCACCCGCTCGCGCGCTTCCTGCACCAGGTCGGAGAAGGTCGTCAGCGCCACGAGCTGGCGGGGGGTGAAGTAGTCACCGAACGTGCCGAAGCCATAACGGCGCCCCTGCGCATTGCTCGCCCACGTTCCCCGGCTGGGAGCGTCCGGCTTCCACGTCGGCCTGGCGGTGCGGGCTATTGCATCATGTTCCGGCGACGGGGAAAGGTAGACCCGACCGCGATCGCCCTCAGCCACGATGGCCATCAGCCGCTCACTCATTCGGCCAGCATTAGCCTCGTCGTCGATGTACGAATACTGAAACGGCGAGTTCGACATGAGGCACTTGAATGCTCCGCGCGAAAGCTTGGTGCCCTTCTTCGCCCCCTCCGCCCCCTTCGGCTTCCCCACCTTCACCGTGAAGCGGTAGCCGCCGTTCTCGATCACCGGCTCGACGTACGCCTCCTTGCCCGCCTTGGTGGAGAGCATGAAGGTCGAGGCGAGCGGCACGTCCACCTGTGCAAAGGCCGGGTTCGGGCTCTTCACCGTGCGCGCCCAGAGCCAGGCGATCACGGTGAGCTTGCGGCCGACGTAGGGCTTCAGGTCCGGCCGCACCTTCGCCATCTCCGCGGTGACCTCGATCTTCGGGTAGAGGTGGCCGATGCGCTTCTCGGCCTCGTCGCGCATCCACTGGCCGTAGTGGCGCACGTCCTCGGCCAGGCCCTGCGCGCCCTTCCACTCCCGGGCGATGAGTCGGCTGTCCCTTCGCGACTCCGGGTTCACCGGCGGCTTCCCCGCGAACTTCGGCGGGATCTCGATCATCGCCTTGTTGATCAGCACGGCCACGGGGTTCAGGTCGGAAGCGAAGGCTTCGAGACCGAGCCGTTGCGCTTCGAGGGGGATCGCCCCGCCTCCGGCGAACGGATCGTGAAGCGGGGGCGGGTTGCCGTCGCAGCACAGCCGGATGAGTTCCCGCGCCAGCTCGAGGACGTCCTCGTTGGTGGTGTTCTCCCACTGGACTAGTTGCTCGACGAGGGTGAAGAGGCGGTACCGGCGCTCGCGGGCGAGCTTCTCCTTGGCCGAGGTCTCTCCTGAGAGCGGGTTTCCGTCTTCGTCGAGGATTTCCTCAGCGGCCAGGTGCCTGTACTTGGCCGCGAGCGGAAGCTCGTCCACCCGCCGCAGGTACTCCGGCGGTGCGTTCGCCTCGCCGGGGTCGTCCACGATCTGGGAGAAGATGACGGCACGGCAAGCGGCGAGCGGCCGCCTCGCCCACCACAGATGAAGTGTGGACGGGTGCCCGTGGCGAATGGACTTCTCACGCGCCGAGGCGGCGTTGATTTCCTCGAGCGGGAGGGCGACTTCGATGAGTTTCTTGCGGTGCGTCATAGGCGGTCTGGTTCCTGGCCGTTCGTATTTGCCGGGGAGACTCGAGACTGAGGGTGAGCGACCCAGGAGGTGCGAAGCGCTTCAAGCGCTACGCTGTGCCGCTCTTCGAGGGCGACGCAGGGGCACGGCGTGTTCATACCGCCGCCTCTGCGCGCAGCTTGAGATCGGCGATCTTGCAGTCGATCGTGGTCATGAAGAACTCGGGCTCGCGAGAAAACGGACGCTGGACATAGATCGGTGTGCTGGCGACGCCCTGTTCGATCTGGACAAGCGCGAGGTAGTAGTCGTCGGGCTTGTTGAGGGCGGTGAGGACTTCGTTCTTGGTGACGGTCACCGTGGCGGCGTCGGCGGCGCGCCCTTTCACTTCGATGAACCGAAGTCCTCCGTCGGGTCGGATGGACTCGATGTCGTAGCCTCGGCGCTCCGCACTCACATCGTGGGGCACGAAGCCAAGTGACCGTTCGTGGGCCATGACCGCCTCCATGGCGAGCCTTTCGGAGGTTGCCGTGTTCAGGGCATGGTCGGCAGACGGGGCATCCTGCTCGCCTTTCAGATGGCGCAGGAGGCCAACGGGCAGAATCAGGGCTCCTCCGACAAGATTCGGGACTCCCCTCGCGATGCGCGCCTCCTCGTCGAGTTCCTTCATCCGACGCGCCAGCCGTTCGGCGAGGTCGTCCCTGCGCTGACGCGCCTTCTCCGAGTTGAGCTTGGGCGTCTTGCCGGCATCCTCCTTTTGGCGGATTTCCTCGTAGCGATTGTCCCAGTGGTTGATTTCCGAAGTGAGACGGGCGTGGATTTCCGACCTGGCTTTCGCGACCTGCGCCTGCCGACGTCCGTTGATCTCCTCGAAGTGCTCGGGCACGAGTTGCTGTGCGGCAAACCCGACGGCCCTGGCCTCCAAGTCGTCGCCCAACCAAGTCAAGTCCACGCTTTCAGCGAGCGGGCGCTCGTCCTCAGCGAGGGGGCGATAGTCGAGGTAGGGCGCCGGGCCGGCATGTTTGACGGACGCGTCGGGACTCATTTCGACGAACTGGAAGCGGCGAGAGACGATTCGCCGTTGGCCGCGCGAGTCCTGCCTTCCGTCCCGAATCTCGTGTTGAAGCGCACACAGGACGCGTGGTTCGACGCCTTCGTCCGACTCGTCCACCAGGATCGCGCCCAGTTTGAGGGCGTCCCGATATCTCTCGGCGATGAGGCTGATGACCGAATCGAGGAGTGGGTGCCCGGGACACAAGAACTTCGCCATAGGCTTCCCGGCGACGTTGACGAGATTCCTTTCGAATGTCACGCGTTCGTATCGGGCGAGGACGGGGTCCCCTTGGCCAATCTCCCTGTCGCGGCGTCGAATGGCGACGGGCACGTGGGTGATTTCATAGCGGCGAGGTTCTCGCTGTCGGATCGATCCTCCCAGGTGCTCGAAGGCGCGCAAGAAGAAGGACTCGACGAAATGCGGTTGCAGACGCCGTGCTTCGGCGCGCTCCATGTCCTCTCGCACCTTGCGAACCGCGGAGTAATCCATCGCATCGTCGACGAGCGCACGGTCTTCGATCAGTTTGCGCAGGGCTGCGGTGTCGAGCGCACCCTCGACTTCCTTGAAGAGCCGCGCCTTGACCTCGGGATCTTCTCCATATCGGACGGCTTCGAGGAGGAGCTTCCACAGAGGCCGATCGCCAAACACGAGCTGCCCGAGGACGTCGAACACTTGGCCTCCGAGCGCTTGGCGTTCTTCGTCGATCTTTTCCAGCAGGCGCTGGTAGACATCGCCTTCCCTGGTTTCGCTGGCCACGAGGTTCCAGAGATGACAGACTTCTTCTTGGCCGATACGGTGGATGCGCCCAAAGCGTTGTTCCAGACGGTTGGGATTCCAGGGGAGGTCGTAGTTGACCATCAGGTGGGCTCTCTGAAGGTTGATGCCTTCACCCGCGGCGTCGGTGGCGACGAGGATGAGCACATCCTTGTCCTGGGTGAACAGTTCCTGGGTCTTTCGCCGATCATCCCGCCCCATGCCGCCGTGGATGGCGACGACCGCTTCTTGTTTTCCGATCGCGTTGGAGATCTTCTCGACGAGGTAGTTCAGGGTATCGCGGTGTTCGGTGAAGATGACCAGCTTGCGCCGACCGCCTCTGGCATCGAACATCTCGCGCCTCGTTTGGAGGATGTCGGACAGTTCGGTCCACTTCTTGTCCTCGCCGCTCTGCCGGACGCGGAGCGCCAAAGATTCCAGCTCGACAAGCGTCGCGATTTCTTTGCGGAGTTCTTCGATCGTCTGGGCGGCCGAGGCCTCGTCGATCAGTTTCGTCTCGAGCTCGTCGGCTTCGTTCCCAGGCAGGTCGTCGAAGGCTTCCGGATCGATATCGTCGGCATTGGCTCCAGCCAAACTGGCCAGATCGAGCTTGACGTCGATGCCCCGCTTGCGTAACTCCTCTTCGCGAAGTCGCCGCTCGAGCCTCTCTTTTCTGCGCTTGAGGGACCTGTAGATGGCTTCTGGGGACGAAGCCAAGCGGCGCTGGAGGGATGTGAGCGCGAATCCGACGTTGCCCTTCGACTTGTCGTTCGCGAGCCTTCCGGCCCGATCGAACTCTTCCGTCACGTAGTCGGTCACCGCCGCGTAGAGCTTGGCTTCCAGATCGCTGAGCCGGTATGGGATCGTGTACGCGCGCCGTTCCGGGAACAAAGGGGTTCCATCGAACTTGAGAAGGCTCTCTTTGACCATTCGCCTGATGAGGTCCGACGGATCGACCTGTCGCGAGCCGTCTCTGGGGACTCCTTCGAACCGGTCGCCGTCCAAGAGGGCCAGAAAGAGCTGGAAGTCCTCTTCCTTGCCGTTGTGGGGGGTCGCCGTGAGGAGAAGGTAGTTTCGGGCGATCGACGACAGGAGCTGGCCGAGCCGATATCGCTTGGTGTAGTTGATCTCGCTCCCAAAGTAGGTCGCGCTCATTTTGTGGGCTTCGTCGCACACGATGAGGTCCCAATCGCACGCCTTGATCTTCTCTTGGACGTCTTCGTTGCGGCTGAGTTTGTCGAGCCGGCAGATCACGAGGTTGTGCTCGAAGAACCAGTTGCCGGTCACTGCGGACTCTAGTTGGTCGTTGGTCAGAATCTCGAAGCGCAGGTTGAACTTCTGCCACAACTCGTCCTGCCACTGTTCGACCAAGATGCCGGGTGACACGATCATGCACCGCTGCAGATCGCCACGGGCAATGAGTTCCTTGATGAGGAGCCCGGTCATGATCGTCTTGCCTGCGCCGGGGTCGTCCGCCAACAGATAGCGAAGCGGCTGCCGAGCGAGCATCTCCTCGTAGACCGCTGTGATTTGGTGGGGCAAGGGAATGACCTGGCTCGTGTGTACGGCCAACATCGGGTCGAACAGGTGCGCCAACCGTATCCTCAGCGCTTCCATGGCCAGACGGAAGTGGTCGCCGTCGCCCGCGAACGACCAAAACGTGCCTGGGGCCTCGACTTGGAGCGAGGGTTCCTGATCGCGGTAGACGAGCTCTGTGCCCGTTCGGCCGGAGGAGTCTCTGTAGACGACTTCCAGCACCGTCGCGCCGTGCCACTTGGCGTCCACGATCGAGACGGACTCATCGCCGACCAGCCCTCGGACGATCGCGCCTTTGGCGAGTTGCTCTAGATGCGCCATCGGTTCGCCCTCCCGCCAGTGCGTCCCAGTTGGGGGAGCTGGATCGCCATTGGTCTGTTGCCGTTCGTGTGTCGCTTGTTGTGCACGGTGATTGTTTCCAAGTTTAGCGATTCAGAGCGCCAAGGCTCCGGCTCGGCTCGGGTGATCCTCGGATTCCGGGGCCGAACCGCAGGCTTCTGAGAGTTCCTTGACAACGCGATCCCTGAACTCGCGGGGCTGAGCATCGAGTATAGCGACGTCCACGTGTTCTGCTCCACGCTGGACACCCAGTTCCCTTAGTTTGCGCGTCCTGAGCAGAACGTTGCCTTCAACGGTGGCGACCAGTTCGTTGTAGGCCCCGATTCCGCCCTCCAACCTGGAGCCAAGCGTCTTGACCCTGGTCAGGAGCGTTCCCAACGACTCGTAGAGTGCTCGTCCCGCGTCGACGATGATCTGGGTGTCTCGATTCTGCTTCTCAAGCCCCAGAATGTAGGCTACGCTCTTCAGGATGGGCAGAAGGGAGACCGGGCTGACCGTGAAGACGCGCTGCTCGTACATCATGGCGACGAGTTGACGGTCGGACTCGATGGCGGCCATGTACATTCCCTCGTCAGGCAGGAACATGATGACGGCATCGACTCCCTCCCATTGCTTCGAGTAGTCCTTGGCGCTGAGCGCCTTGAGGGTGGTACGGAACGCTCTTTGGAACGCAGCCAGCCGCTCGGGCCGTTCTTCCTCGGATGCGTTGGCATACTCCACATACGGCACCAAGAGGTTCTTGCTGTCGATGACGAGCTTCTTGCCTTGCGCCATGTTGACGAGGGCATCGACGATCCGAGTCTGATCGCCGTCCTTGGTCTGGACCTGGAGTTCGAAGTTCTCGCCCCGAACCAAGCCGGCCGCCTCAAGGAGGAGTTCCAGTTTAACTTCGGCGAACGAGCCACGGATGACCGGCTTGCTGAGAGCGTTGGCCAGTTTCTCGTTGGCGCCGGCAAACTCCCTGATCTTGTCCATCAGGACCGCTTCGGCTTCGCCTCGCTTTTCGTTCGAGTCCCTTACGAACCTGTTGAGCTCGCCAAGAGTGAGCCCGACCGGCTGAAGCATCTTGTCGATTTGTTCCTTGTGGAGCTTCACGTTCTGGGTGGTCGCCTCCGAGTTCTGCTGGATGGCCTGCTTGGCGGCTTTCTCAAACTGGGCAGAGACGTCCTGAAGTGTCTGATGAGAGAGGGCTTTGAACTGCGCCCCGAGATCCTCTCGGGCTTTTTCAATGAACTCGGTCAGGCGCTGGACTTGCAGATCCTTGGCCTCAAGTTCCTTGTCCTTTGCACGAACGACAGCCTCACACGCCTCCTTTTCTCGGGTCACCAGCGTTGCTGCGGTCGCTCTTTCTCGCTCGATCCTCTCGTCGCAGGCGGCCGTTTCGGCTTGGGCGCGTTGGAATGCGTTTTCGCGTTCGGTGCGAGCCGCTGAGAGTTCGTCCGTCAGACGGTTGATCTCCTTTTGGGCCGAGCTCACCTGTCCCTCCAGCGAGGCCCGGTCGACCTTGAGTTGCTCTAGCTGACCGACGCTCTTTGCCGCATCCTGCAACCTGTTGTTGAGATTGTCTAGTTCGCGCCGATGCGACTCCTCGGCGGCGCGACGGCTCCTGAACAGGGACACGGTTGCTGCGACCAAGACCAACGACCACACGGCCACAACGGCGATTAGGGCGATTTCTGCGGTGTTCATTCGGTTCCTCCAAGTTTCGAGCGCCTTGGCGCTGCCGTTTTGGGGGTGGCACTGCAGAGTCCGCAGGTTCAAGGCTCGTGTCGCCAAGCACCGTCCAGAAAGCCCTCCATAATGCACGGTATCGATTGCACGATTGCAAGCCTTCAGCAGACTTTTTTCGAAAACCTGTTTGAGTCGGGATCGCCTCGAAGCTTGCCACCGACACCCTCGTCAAGGGCCAACTGGGTCACTCCTCGATCGCGCTGACTTCGGGTACCTACTCGCACATGGTCTCCGCTGCCCAGTGCGAGGGCGTCGAGTGGTTGGGACGACTCATAGGGGAGCGGTGACGACGCCAGCGAGGGGGCAGGACTCGGCGCCCGCCTCGGCCCAACAAAGGGCCGGACCGGACACGAACGGCGTCGTCAGACCCGCCGCCTCCTGTTTTCAGCAAAAAGTCCTGGCTAGGGTGTCCGACGCCGTGACGACGATCGGTTATGTTCTTGAGTCGGGAAGCGAGCCGCATCAGGACAACGGTCCGGGCGGGCAAGTCCCGGCCAATGAGGAACAGACACATGAGTATGATCAACTTCCCCGCGTTCGTCACGAAGGCCGTGCGTTCGCTTTTTAGGGTCGCTCGCAGGGCGACGGTCCACAGTGCGGTGGGTGCCGCGGTTATCATGGGCGCTACGCTTGCTCCAGCTGAGTCGCAGGCTCAGGCGGGATGGTACGAGGTGGGCGGTGGCTGGGCTGTCCTCGTCCAGCCTGCGAACGATGCCCGGCACTACGGTTGGCTTTTGACCCAGGCTGCGCCCGCCGAGACTCGCATCCGCAATCTTGCGACGTGGCTCTCGAGAATTGCCCCCCATCCTTTGATCAAGGCGACCGCCATCGTCGCCAAGGGGAGCGCGTACATCTGGTATCCCCTTCGCTACCGGATCGATTGGTGCGCCAACCGTGCACCCTACGTCTATATCTACCACTATCGGTCGATCCCGGTCTGGGCGTACACGACCTGGTAGCATCCGCCCTCATTTCGTGGTGAAGCCGCCCCGTTGTTTGAAGCGGGGCGGCTTCACTGTTTTGCGTTCTGTCCGATCCAGGCGGAGTCCCTAGCCTCGGCTCCTCCTAGACTGTGTGATGGAAAGTCAAGTCCTCGGTGGCGGTTCGGGCTCCGAAGCAGAACCGCGCCGCGTGACCGCGACGCACCGAATCATCAGCCTGCGCATGGCCGCCACGATGGAATGCTGGTGGGCTACAAACAGTCTGCCTGGGAGGCAACCGACGAGCGGCTCGCGACGGAAGGACGGAGAGGAATCATGGCTCCCGCTCCAGGCTTGAACGCCCCAAAGTAGCTCCGAGCGCCTCAATCAACTCCGACCAACGACCTCCCGACCATTCCGCGAGTCTCAGGTCTTCTTCGACAGCCTGAAGAGAAGCCCCGAAGATCGAGAACCGGTGGGCGTACACGGTCCGTTGGGCTTCCATCGAATGCTCCTCACCTCGTAGAACCCAGCAGGTCTCCTCGAGTTGCCAGCACGCCTGACTCAGGCAAGCCCGCCGCGCGAGCGCCTCATACTCATCGCGTCGCACCTTGTAGGCGGGGCGATCCTGGCTCACGAACGCCGAATCCAACTTCTTTCGGGCCCACCCGAAGACCCACCAGCCCCGACTTGGGACCAGCGGAGCCCACTGGGCGACCAGATGCTCCGCCTCGCCCATGAGACGATTCCTGAGTTTGGCGACCTCAAGCGTGATGGCCTCGACTTCCGACCAGACGACGGGCTGCCGCTTGAGCAGGATTACGAGCCTGTCGTAGTAGCTTCGCAGGTCCTCATACTGCCCGATGGAGTGGAGGGCCAAGGCGAGATTGACCTTGTCCAGCAGTTTAGCGGTGGACTTCGCCAAGTCTGCCGAGCTGATCAGGTGAGCCAGAGACACAATGACGCCCGTCCCACCCGCCAACTTGTTGAAGAATGTCGCTGTCGGATCAACGTTGCCAATCTCATGAAACCTGCCGTGAACATCGCGCGTGACCGCTTTGAAGGTACCGTCTGACTTCTGAAGCAACGCGTAGCCTGAATCGTTGAAAGTAACCAAGAGGCCCGTGTGGCCGACCTCGTGTACTTGGATCGCGATGTTGCCACAATCGGCTCCGTTCCGCATCGCTGCCTCTGAGACCATCCGGTTCAGATTGTCCTCCAGGCTCCTGGCCCTTAACAGAGGATCCGCGAAGTCATCGAATGATTGTGCGCCGGTCATCACCTGGAGTAGGTCGGAGCGAGCGAGCGGTGCGGCTTCAGGGGCTTCGAGTACGGTCCGGACGATGGCCGCCCGAGGAGCCCTTCTGAGCTTGGATCTGAGCCAGAGTCGCCACGCACCGAAAGCGATCGCAATCGCGAATGCCAGACCAGCCGCCAGAAACCACCCCATCATCCCTTACACGCTGTCGCTCTCGGCCATCCCCTTCAGCAGCGCGGCGGCGGCGTCCTTGGTCCGGTGGCCATCGCCGTCGTCGGCGTGTAGGCGAGGTAGTCGAGCAGTCCGACGAATGGTCTGACGATGGTCCAAGTAACCGGGAACGTCCTGCCTCTGCCAGCCCAGGCTCCCGACCTCTTGAAAGTAGCCGATGACCCGGTCCCAGAGGTCGGGGTTCTGGCAGAGGAACCCGAAGGCCATGGGGTTGTGCGTCTTGCCGCCGCCCATGCTCCGGCTGAGCAGGAAGACGGCCTGAGCCCCGGCGTTGCCCTCCAGGTTGCCCTCCAGCCGGTTGAACGCCTCGGTGAGAAACGTGCGCATCCCATGCGTCGTGTAGTTCTCGGCGAAGAACTCCGCCGCCCCGATGTTGCCCTTGACGAGGTCAAGGATGTCGTGGACGGGGTCGCGCTTGTTCGAGTCGAACACGCTCGCGCGTGGACGAAACACCTGCTTCAGACTCCGCATCCGCTCATTCTTGCCGCACGGTGGGTCCGGACGGACTGGAGTGCGTCGAAAACGCTGGGCACTCATTCACAACCCGGCGAGGATGTTTGAATGAAAGCACGCAGAACGTTCCATCGCGAGTTCAAGCTGTCGTTGCGCCGCGACGTGGAGGAGGGCCGGATCAGCAAGGCCCGCGCCTGTCGCGAGCACGATCTGTCGCCTTCGGTTCTCGACCGATGGGTGGACAGGCACCGCCGTTTGGGCGACGAGGCGTTTTCAGGAGGAAGCGGATTCCAAGAACCTTCCCCCGAAGCCAGGACCCGCGACCTCGAGGCGCTGGTCGGCAGACAGGCCCTGGAGATCGAGTTCCTCAAGGCGGCCATCAAAGAGGGGGATCTTCTCCGGGAGAAAAAGCCGCGGTGATCTGGGAGTTGCGGTCGTCGTTCCCGGCTCTTTCGATCTGCCGGATGTGCGCGCTCTTGAAGATCGGTCGGGCTCTGGTCTACCGGGTTCCGGCCTCGCCCAGAGCGACGCGCCCCGCGCTTCTGAGCGCGAGCGGGTGCACCGGGCTTTGGCCGCGGAAGGCCCTTCGGCCAGCGTCTACGAGGTGCGCGCGGCCATGCGCGAGCACGGGCTGCTGGCCCGGCCCCGGCGCAACAAGGGCCTCACGCGTCGGAACCCGGCGGACCGCGGGTTCGCCAACCTGATCCGGGGACTGGCGCCCGAGGCGCCGGACCGCGTGTGGGCGGCCGACCTGACCGCGATCCGCACGGCCAGCGGCGCGGTGTACATGGCCTCGATCGTGGACTTGTACTCGCGGAGGGTGCTGGCGCACCACCTGTCGCGCAATCCGGACGCCCGGCTCGCGCTGACCTGTCTGGAAAAGGCGGTGGCGTCCCGGCGTCCCGCTCCCGGCTGGGTGCACCATTCCGAAAGGCGGCACCTACACGGCCCACGAGTACGTTTCGAGGGTCGTCGAAGCCGGAGGCTCGGTGAGCATGTCCCGGACGGCGACGCCCACGGACAACGCGGTCATGGAGAGCTTCTATCGGACTCTGAAAGTCGAAGAAGTCCGTCCGAACCGCTACTCGTCGTTCTCGGAGGCGGAGTCCTCGCCGAGCGCGTTCGTCCGGCTCTACAACGAGCGGCGCATGCACTCCAGCCTGAACTACCTCTCACCCGACCAGTTCGAGGCCTGTGCCGGTGACCAGGGCCGATGAGTGTCTACGGTTTTCGGCGCATTTCACCTCGCACTTCACTTCGCGCAGAGGTCCGAAAGCCTAGCCCAAAGACTCGATCAGTCGGTAGAAGCCTCCAATACGGCATGGCGCAGGGCCAGCGATGAACTCACAAATCCGTGGCCAAGGCAGTGCAGGCTCTTCAGTCGACTACTGATGCGTCCCTTCGCGACGCCAAAGTGAACCTGGAGGACCTCATCTCGCAAGCAGAACTGAGGTACGCCACCTTGGCCGACAAACTCGCCGTTGCCCTGAGCAAGATCGAAGAGTCCGCAAGTCGATTGAACCGAGTACTCGAGGATCTGGCACGCGACAAGAGCCAACTGCACCGGGACTTTGAGGCGTGGGTCCAGGATGCACTCGCAAGAGAAGCGCCTCAAGAGGAAAAGGTTTCTGAGCTCAAAGACCGCTTGACGTCTGCCGAGGAACGGGTCGAAGGACTCGAGCGTCAGGTCAAGCAACTCAAGTCCCAGCAGTGGCAATCCGTCCAGAAACTCAGTTCCGTCGAAGAGGACTCACGACAATCGAAAGCACGAGGCGCTTCGGCATCCGGCCCTTCCGTAAGGGAAATGCCGGTCCCACACCGTGAACTCTGGGCGGCGCCTCCCGACCCGGCTCAGCAGTTTCTGGGACTTTTTTCAGGACCCGTGTCCGAAACGGGTCCGACCCTTCGGTGTCTATGGTGAGCGAGAACGGAGACCACCCTTTCGAAGTCTCCGCTCCGCAACGCAAACGGAACAAATCCATGAAGATCGGCACCATCCCTTCTTTTGTCGTCGTGCTCGGCATCGCCTGTTGCCAAGCCCAAGCCCAGATCAACGATCTCTCGGATCGCCAAACGGCCCAGTTCCAGCAGATGCTGCTGGCGGACGCCGCTCGCGCCGAGCAGACGAAGCGCGCCATCGCCGAGGTCGAGCCCTACCTCTGTCGCACCAAGGACGGCTACCTCGCCCTGTCGCTGGACGCTCCGGTGGACTTCATGTCCAAGGATGCCCAAGCCCTCGCCGAAGCCTCCCTCGCGCAGGTCAACGCGATGGTGGAGTCTGGCGAGTACACCCTCACCAAGCACCTGACCCTGGAGCCGATCAACGGCGGCGGCTACCAGACGTTTGCGAACGGCAACTGGCTCAGGACCGTCTCTTGGTGGGGCTACGAGGCCGGAATCGACACGTGGCGAGTCCAGACCCTGAAGCAGTGGATGCGCGACATTACCCGAATCACGCGGTACCTCCGCAACTTCGGCTACGGCGCCGTTGTCCACTACCTCGCCCAGTTCGTGAAGGTCTACGCTACGTACATGGACTGGGTCGACGGCAACGGCGGTCGCCGCGGAGTGGTGCTCACCGCCACGTGGGCCAACGCGTTCCTCCCGTGGTGCACCGCCCAGCGCTAAGCACAGCCTCCGCGCCGCACAGCGGGGCGCGACCCGAAGGAGAGCCGGGTCGCGCCCTCGGCTGCCAGCCCGCCAAAAATCTGCAAGAGTGTGAAGGACTTCCGTGCCTCGATGGCGAAAGAACCTGATCAGAGCCTTGAAACGACCCGACACTGCCATTGACTGCGTCCTCGCGAATCCGAAGGAGTCCTCAAAGGAGGATCGCGATCAGTGCTTCTGGTACGTCGTCTCCAAGATCACGGGCACGATCAGGAGGGCAAGAGACTGGGAGGACCTGATGACCCCTTTCTACCTTCGCTTCCAGAGGTGCTTGTCAAGACGCGTTGAACCGATCAACGACGAACAGCACCTCATCAGGCTTTCTCGGCAAATGTTCGAGAATTGCCGAATCGATGCCGAAAGGCTGAGGGCGGCAAGGGAGTCGAGGCTACAGTCGCTCAACGATACGGTCGAAGCGGTTCCAAACGCAAGGTCGACTCCGACCGAAAGAATCGTTAGGGTCGTACCACTCATGGATTGCATCAACCAACTTCCCGAGCCACAACAGACCATCGTTCGGCTCGTCGATCTGGAGGGGCGATCCCAGAGGGAGGTGGCGATCGAGCTCGATTTGGGCGAGAGACACGTCAGTCGCCTTCGAAAAAGTGCTCATGAACAGCTGAACGAGTGCATGAGGGGCCGAAAGAGGTCCAAGAAACAATGAACATTCCCGAATTCTCTGAAATCCTCCTTCTGGCGGAGGAGGTCGCCTTCGAGGAGCAATACGGAATCTCCCTGGAGGAGTTTGACTCCTATCTTGCGGGCGACCTCGAGGACCCTTCGGCTCGGCAGCGGGTTGAACGGGCCATCGAGGAAGCGGAAGACCTGCGGCTCATCGCCAACAAGGCGGGTGAGGTGGTAGCAAGCGTTGAACCGGGAGGAGCTTTTAGACTCGCCGTTGAGGCGGCGAGCAATGCCAAATCTCAGGGCGCCGACGCATTGCGCGAGCTCATCAAGACCACCGATGACCCCAGGACCCGCCAAATCGCCACAGCGTTCCTCGAAGACGTCGAGAGCGCTCACATTCCTCAGCAGTTCGGTCCCGCAGAACTCGCGCAAGATTCATTCCTGGCTCGTCTAGCGGCCGCGCTCAATGCTGCAGGCCAGCGCTTGCTCAATGATGCCTTCATCCTTCAGCGTCCAGCGGCACAGCACCTGGGATCGGGCCTTCCGCCACTGCGACTTGACCTAGATCTGTCCCCAGAGATCGGCATGTTCTTTGTCAGGCCAGTGATCGCCATAAGCTATACCTGTACAAGGAGATTCGCTACCTTAACAATGCAACTGCCCAACTTCGTTCAACCCGACGAGTCGACGACACTCATGCTGCAAATCATTCATCACTATAAGACCTCTGCGATTCGGCAGGAAGTAGAGTTAACTCCTGGTGTTCCGTCCAAACCGGTCCGCATACCAATAGATCGCTTCCCTATTCAAGTCAAGCTGATCATCACGATGCTTCAGGATCCTAGCGATGCATAATCAGACACACGTTCTCGATCGCGCACTTCTCGCGATCTCGAAGGCTCAGCCGGTCGATTTATCTGATTTCTTTGCCGCCAAGTCTCCAGAAAGATGCCTCTATGACTGGGTTTCTCAAACCATCCTCGAGCCCGCTCATGCACGCCTTGATGCTGGCGACAAGCCCAGCCCACCAGATGACCTCCTCCACCGCATTCGCTTAGTGGAGCTAATCATGAGCACCTGCAGTCCCTCCTGGACGAAGCGACAGAGAGCTACCTTAGACTATTGCTACGTGCATCTGTTGGCTAGCCGCACAACAACCCAACCCAACACCCTATCCCAAGCAGTTGAACAACTCAAAGCACTTCAAAAGACTTTAGCTGTATCACGCAGTTCCTGCGCCATGCATTCCCACGTAGCCTGGACACTAGCCGCACTTCAAGAAACATCAGCGGCATCCGAAGCAGATTGGAACGAGGTTGCCTCATCTCTACGTGTTGCTCTACACGTGCATCCCGCCCTATCGCCCCGAGGCCTCTACTCAGGTGCGGCAACCCGAATTTATGCCATGCCGGATCGGATCCGCGAAGCGCTTCTGAATGACCTTAAGCGACCGTTGCTATGGGCATACGCTTGGATTTCTCCTATCACGATCGATCATCGGAGGAACATGGTTCCATCAGACCGCGCCGCCGATAGGCAAGCGCTCGTTGTCCTTCTCTTGGACTGCGGTGTTCAAAAACTGCACGACTTCCTAGCGCGTGAACTAGGTGGCCTCAGCGAGTTGGAGATAGGGCCAGAGAGAAACCGCATCACAAGGGCTTCCGAGTACAAGAATCGCCTGGCCAGTATCATGGCAGAGCTGACGCTCGGGGCTGAGCCTGAACCCGTCCAGGCACAGCCCCACGACATAAAGTCAGCAGCAAAGCTTGAAGTCGCGATAGCATCGTATCACGCGATGCGGCTTGACTCAGCTTTTCAGCAGTTGTTCGAAGCGGTCGTTGGTGCGTGTGAGGACGCGGATTTCGAGACAATGGCTTCGGCAATGAGTTACATTTGCACGCATGTCGGCTTTGCGCAAGGCTGGCATCAGTTCGACCCAATAAAGTCTCTCTATCGCAATTGGTTTACTAAGCTGGCAGGCGATCGATTGGCAGGCTATCTCGTCATCGGGCAAGGCGACCCATGGCTAGACGGCGCCCCTAAAGAGACATCTGCTCTGCCGATTGAGACGTGCTTAACCTTGTTAATACCGCGCATAAATGAGCTAAAAGCGTCAAGTCAGGAGAAATCGGAGGCCGCATGGGCATTGGTAGCGGCATCTGCAGACCGACGCAAATGCGATAGCATCGACAAGTCGGTGTGTCATGTGGATCAGCTTCAAACCAGTTTGGCTGAAGCTAATGCTAGCTTGGCTTGGCAAATTCTAGTGCGCAACCTGGCCAGGAACCTCATTGGTATTAATCGTGTGCGTTGGTTGATTGCGTATTTTGATGTTCTTCATGATCAAATGAAGTCTCTGAAGACGCTGTCGTTAATGCCGTGTTTAGATGAAGGGGTAGTGTTGGCGCACTGTAGACGACTTGTCGAACACTTAGATAAGGCGCTATATCAGTTAGCACTCGCTGTGCCGCCAGAGCGATTGAACGATGTCACAGCGAAGTCGGTTGCATGCAAGAGCTGGCACATCATGTGTGACTGCGAGGAGCACGCTAATGTCAATATAGCACTGAATCAAAGCGAAGCTATATTGGATTGGATTGTTGGCGAGAAGGGAGGTGTTCTTGTCGTCATGAGAGGCGCAGATACATTTCGGTTCGAATTGAATCTTACCCCGGAATATTTGACAGGATGGCGAAACCGCATGTCGCAGTGCTTTTCTAGGGATGCTAGAGAGCATTTTCCAAAGCACGCTCTTGCGCCGTTGGAAGCAGATGCCCCTTTTGTGAATAGCCAAGCAGAACAGCGGGCAGCTCGGCTGTGGCAAGAGTTGTCGGGCGGAGCGTTACCCCAAGCTGCAAGGAAAATGCTGATGGACGTTAAACGTGTTTGGGTCTGTCCGTCAGGGCTACTTGCCAACTTGCCCATTCATTGCTTGCAATATGACGAGGATTCCGTCCTGTTTGAAAGATTTGATTCTAGCTATTTGGTGACGCCAAGACGACCACTTCGAATGTGTCAGGTGGCTAACTGTGCGGTTCTAGTTAGTCGGGAGCTTCATCTTGACCATGCGATCGAGGAGCAAGGCGACTGTAGGAACGTTGAACAGTGGTTGCGTGATCTGCATGAGGATTGCGTAGGTATTTTGCTTGGGGAAGGATCATACGATGCAGACGGCGAGGCTCAACTTCAATTTGATTACGGCGCGAGGGTTGGAGCGTCAGACTTGTGGTATCGTACTGGGTGGCTGGAAAATCGTCATATGTGGATAGTTGCATGTGAGTCTGGGCGGCGTCCTAGTAAGGTTAGGCGAGGTGCCCTACCTTGTGAGAGGTCGTTGGTATTGAGTTGCTTGGCTTCTGGGGCCAGCGGTGTTGGGGGATGCATTTGGCAGGTAGGAAGGAAGAATGCATTAGAGTTTGTTAATCAGTGGCTTGGCGTCTGTGATCATCCTGGCTCTGGCAGCGCAGGTTCGCGGGATTCGGCTTGGGTGTATACTAGGACAATGAGGGAGCGCATATGTGGGGCTGAAAGTGTAACAGGGAAACTTGGATTGGTAGGGTCGTTTGTGTGGTATGTGCGATCATAGCGAGAGGCGGTTTGGGTTCAGATTGAGGCGAGGTAAACTCGCGGGTCGTGGTCAAAGCGAGGAGATGGATCGTGGGTCCGAGAAATGGGTTTGGGCGAGTTTGCTTCTGCTCCAAAGCGGAAGCACTCCGTAGGGGGATGAAGACGGCCTACAAGGCCGGCATGCCTGCCCACGTCTGGGCCGCTTTCGTCCTTTTCGGCTCGCCGGATTAGGTTCGGACGGAGACTTTGTTTGCCTTTTTGCGATGACCGTGTCCGAAACGGTCCTCTCGACACGCTGTCTAGGGTGAAGGGTTGCGGATCGAGCGCAATCCTGCAGGACACAACCATGAGCAACCGCGAGGTCAAGTACCACAACAAAGGCCAGTCGGACGGGGCCCAGGGCAAATACGATCCGCCGATCGGCACCCTGGAGACCCTGTTCGGGCCCATCATCGGCTACGACGTCGAGGCCCAGAGGTCCTACGACGCCGGTTACCAGAACGGGCGCGACTACCCCTCGTCCGCGGGAGGCTCCTCCGGTTCCGGAGGCTCTTCGGGCGGTGGCGGCAGCAAGTCGTCCAAGTAGCGCCAACGACCGCGAGCCCCCGCCCCGTGTAGGGGGCTCGCACAACCCCGATTCCATGTCCTCCGAGAAGCCAGAGTCCAGTGCGAGACCTTCGATCCGCTTGGCCGGCGGAGGTCTGTCTCTTGTTCCTCCCGATCGCAAGTACTGGGAAGCGATCCGGGTATGGGAGTCGGACCCATCCGAATCGCACCTGTGGACGCACCGCCGCGCGATCCTCTACGACGAAGAGTTCGCCCGGTCCTTCGAGCAGAGGTTGCGCCACTACCATCCCTGGTACTTCGTGATCCTGGTCGGCGACGCTCCGGCCGGTTTCGTCTACGCCTACGAGATCGAGCCCAACGACAGCGCTTTCGTGACGGTGTACACAGCGCGCGAGCATCGAGGAACGGCCGCGACGATTCGTGCTTTGGCCCGGTTCTTGCACTGGATGTTCTCGATTCAGCCGCTTCGGGTGGTTTGGGCCGACGTCTTTTCCTACAACTCCGCCAGTATCAGCCTCTTGGAGACGGCGGGCTTCAGCCGGTCAGGCGAGATTCGGCGAGCCCGGTTCTTTCAGGGCGAGTACCACGACCTCTACCGCTACGAACTCGAGCGGGCCGCCTTCTACGAGCGACATACGAAGGTTCTGGACCGGGACAGCCGCCGACGATAGAGTTTTTCTGCGATTCTTCTTCGCTTTCATGTCCGATTCGCCGTTCACGACACGCTTTTACCAGTGTATGAAGATCCACAGGAACATCCTTGCCGCCCTGGCTCTCTCGACCGCGCTCTCGCCCTCAGTCTCCGCCGACGACGCTCGGGTGCGTCCGGACTCGGATCACCGCGCCACGGGCCACCAGAACACCGCTCTTCTCTCCCCGCGGAGCGTTTACGGCTACGTGCGCACCGCGCCTATGTTCCCGCTGGCCATGACGATGCGGGTGCACCTGCAGGGGCCGGGTGTCGACCGGTGGACGAAAGGCTATTGGCATCCCTTCTCGCCGTTTGGCTGGCGGTACTACTTCAACGGCGTCCCCACGGGCCGCGACTACACGATCACGGCACACCCCGAGTGGCTCTATCAGCCGCGAAGTGTGAGCTTCCACCTTCCCCGGGGCTTCTTCGACTACAAGGCGCCCGACATCATCCTCCGCATCCGGTAAGTCCTATCCCAAGGACGCTGGCCTTGGCGCTTGTCGAGTGTGAGTTCTGCTTTCGCGGGCCCTCGGCAAGCGCTCCAACAACGCAAGCCCTGTGCCAAGGACCTGTACCAACCGACGCGCCCCACGACCGCTCGCGCTTGGCGGGGTTTTCTGGACATCTCAAAGCTATCGGTGATCCGATCGGGGCCGTAGGTGGGAGGACTTGACCCTCCCGCGTTACGGGATCGGCAGATACCCTCGCAGCAATCCGAACGGGCCTGGAGCCTGAACGCTGAAGTCCTTGTTTCAGCCCGAAGCGGAATCCTCCATACTTGGTGGTCAGCCCTTCGCGGGCAGTCGCTCTGCGATTCGGTCGAGGTCCTTTTGCACGTCGCTGGCTCGCCTACGGGCACTGGCGACCGCCTTTCGGATCTCGTCTTCCGAGGCTGTCTCCGGATTCTCGAGCAGGGCGCCGTAGACGAAGCGGTCCGACGCCGACATGCCCAAAACCCTGGTCTTGAACCAGACTTCGACGTTGGTGTTCGAGGACTTCGGGTGCGCGCCCCTCGGCCTTCCATTGCGGCCAAGGTTCATGGGCTTCCCGCGTTTGACCGAGCTCGGTTCTTTCCCCTGTCGGGACCAACGCCGCACAGCCTCCTCGAAGTCGCCGATGAGGCGGCTGTGCGGACCGAGGAGCCTCTTGAGTTCGTCCGCCACTGCGGTTTCGCTTTCGAGATCCCCCCAGTTTCCCCGCAGGATCTCAAGGGCCCCGGCGGGGGGATCCGCCAACGTCTCGATCCCCTCCCGCAGTCCGCCCCATGCCTCGGCGACCTTCGTCGGCCATCGGCTTCTTCCGCTGGAGCCGAACAGACCCGGGCCGGGGATCGGCCGATTCTGCAGCCAGTGCCCGTAGGCTTGGGCCAGCAGCCGGACGTCCAGGTTCAGGTCCCGCGCGATCGGTTCGAACTCGGACAGTCGGAGGGCGCAAAGCCCGAGCGCAACCAAGCGGGCCGAGGAGTTTCCTTTGTTCGCCATCCTCAACCGATGCTGGAGGGCTTCTCCGAACCTCGGATCGTCGGACGCGAAGAACACGTCCATCATCCGGGCCAGCAGCCGCCCGTCCGCCGCCGAGTCCCTGCGATTGTCGAACGCCACACCGGGAGAATACACAAGAGCGAGGCGCAGGTCGCCCGGCGGGACTCGGTCCCGTCCCCTCGGCGAAAAAAACTCCAGCAATCGGCGCAGCCCCATTTTTTCGTACGCCGACCGGCCGGCTTAATCCCCACATGGACCGCGAGCCCGCACCGAATCCAGACCGCGAGCAGATGCCGCCAGCCGGGGCATCCAGCGTCGCCCGCCTGATTCGCGCGCTGGCCTCGCTTGCCACAGAAAACTACCATGAAGAAGCCGAATGTCCAACCCTCGAACCACGTCTCGCGATTGGCCGAGATCCTCTTGAGAGCGGTGCTGCGCTCCGAGAACGCTCCCGCAAGAGACGAGCGAGCCGCTCCCGATCCGAACCCAAAGCACGCCCCTCTTCAGGGGGATAAGTAGACATCGGTCTGCTATACTTGCAACACCAACCATGAGAACGATTCAAACCTCCAAAGCCCCCTGCGACGTCCCCACCGTCGGGGTGTACCTGCGGGTCTCCACCAAGGAGCAAGCGAACACCGGGGATTCGATCGACACCCAGCGCAAGCTCTGCCTGGCGCATCTCGAAGCGGTCTTCGGACCGGGAGGATGCGTCGTTCGGGAATACGCGGACGAAGGCAAGTCCGGGACCTACGGTCCCCACGCGTACAACCTCGACGCATCCGGGCGCAACAATCGCAAAGGGCTTTGCGCGATGCTGGCCGCCGCCACGGACGGAGAGATCGAAGCCGTCTGCTTCCTGGCGATCGACCGGCTGTACCGCAGCGAGACCTATTGGCGCATTTTCCGCGCGTGGTGCATGGAGCGGAGCATCCGCATCGTGTCGGTCAGCGAGGATATCGCAGACGACGAGACCGGCGAATTGAGTTCGAGCATTCTGGCGACGGTCGCCCAGCACCAGCGCGACTCCGCGCGCAAACGGTCCATCATGACCATCGACAAGAGACGAGGCGAGGGATACTGGCTGGGGGTGGCCCCTTATGGTTTCGAGTACGAGCCCAGGGACGAGCCGTCCGATCTGCGGCGGCGCAACATCCGGCCCGTGCAAGCGCGTCTGGAAGTGGTCCGGCGCGTGTTCGCTCTCCACGAACAGGGCCTTACTCCGCCTCGGATCGCGGCGCGATTGAACTCGGAGGGAGCGGTGTTCGAGGCGGGCAAGAAGGGGCCCTGGTACGCGATCAGGGTCTTGAACATCCTCAAGTGCGGAGCATACGCGGGCCTTGTCAGAGACAAGGACGGGGAATGGCGACCAGGTCTGCACGAGGAGAGCAGGATCATGGAGCGAGGGGAGTGGGAGGGGCACTTGAGCCGAATCGACCGCAGGCGCACAGGCCTCAAAGGCAGGGTCGGCGCCGAACCGGTGAGGCTGTTCGCACGGTTGCTGCGGTGCGGCGTCTGCGGACGAAACCTGTGCTCGAGATACGACTCGCCGTATCCCTTCTACGAGTGCAGGAGAGGCAACGAGGTGGGAACGGACGGCACGCGCGTGCACGTTTCCGCATCGGCCGCGTCGCTGGAGGCGGTCGTCGTTTCGGAGATCGCACGGGTCGCCCGCGATCCGGCCGTGCTCGCGGAAGCGAAACGGTGCGCCGAGGATCTGGTGCGCGTCGCTACAAAGGAGATTGAGTCGAACCGGCGTTCGGCGGCGGACCGGGTCTCCACCGCCCGGAAGCGGATCGAGAACCTGGAAGACCGGCTCGCCGACGGGCAGATACCGGTGGAGCAATACCGCAGGATGGTCGCGCGCTACGAGGCGGAAGCCCGCGAGGCGGCGGCGGAATCCGCCGAAGGGAGGAGCGCCGTTCTGAGGGCGGCGACGGCCGAGGAGCAAGTCAAACGGACGATCGCGCTTCTGGGCCGGTTCGAGGAAGCGTGGGGAAAGCTGACGCTCGTCCAGCGTCGCGACCTGCTTCAGGACGTGGTGGAGTTCGCGCGGGTGCTGCCCCTGGCCGGAGGGCGGAGAGTCCTCGAACTCAAGATCCTGGGCCTGCCTGCGACGAGATTGGACCTCCCGGCCAAGCGCGCGAGGTTCGACTACGGCAGAACGGACGGGCCGGAGGGCCTGACCGCCAGACAACTCGCCCTGATCGCCCACCTCGAGGACGGACGCACGTTCCGAGAGGCGGCCGCGCTCATGGAGGTCCGCATCTCCCAGGCGTACCGCCTCCGCAGGCAGATCGAAGACCACATGGGCATGCCGCTGGCAGAGGCCCGGACCGTCTCGCGCGACCTTGCCCTAAGGCTGCGTCCGGTCCTTCCCTTGCACGGTTCGGGATCCGATCGGAGGCACCTGCGGCGGCTGAGAACGCTCGAGTGGCAGGTGCTGCATCTGGTTTCGTCGGGCCTCGCGCCGGCCGAGATCGCGAAGAAGCACTCGCTCCCCGTCGACGTTGTCGAAGGACGTCTCGCCTCGGCTCTGAAGAAGACGGGCGAGTCCGACGCGGGCGCGGCGATCGAGACCGCCAAGCGGCTGGGGCTCGCCTCGGCGAGGAAGGAGTGGCAATGGGGAACCAGAAAGAGGATCGAAGGAGGAAAACGTGAGAGATCCAAGAAGAAACGTTGACCGGCCCCGAGCGGCGATCTACGCGCGCGTGTCGACCAAAGAGCAGGAGGAGGGGTATTCGATCGCGTCCCAACTCGAACTGCTGCGGGCCTACTGCGCGGCGAACGGAATCGAGGTCGTCTCCGAGTTCGTGGAGGCCGAGACAGCCAAAGAGGCCGGACGCAGGATGTTCGGCGAGATGCTCGATCTGGCCCGGCGAGGCGGAATCGCCGCGATCGTCGTCGAGAAGACCGACCGGCTGTGCAGGAACCTCAAGGACAGGGTCTCCGTCGACGACTTGGATCTGGCGATCCATCTGGTCAAGGAAGGCGAGGTGATCTCCAAGGACTCGCGGAGCCATGCCAAGTTCGTTCACGACATCAAGCTGGTGCTGAGCAAGAACTACATCGACAATCTGAGCGAAGAGACGCGAAAGGGCATGCTCCAGAAGGCCAGACAGGGGATCCACCCGACGAAGGCGCCTTTCGAACGTGTCTCTGGGTGGGAGGATCGTCGAGCCCGATCCCGACCGGGCGGAACTGGTGCGCGCGCTCTTCCACGAGGCCGCCAAGGGCCGCAGGAGCCTGCGCGAGCTGACGAGGTTCGCCTTCGAGACCGGTCTGCGCAGCAAGAAGGGCAACCGTCTGGCCAAGAGCGCCGTGTTCCACATCCTGACGAACCCGGTCTACACAGGGGTGATGGTCTGGCGCGGCGAGACGCACGCGGGGACGCACCCCGCCCTCGCGGACCGGGAGACCTTCGAACGGGTCCGCAAGATCCTCTCGGGCCGAAACCGGAACAACGCGGGCTTCGGAACCAAGAGCTTCGCGTACCGGGGCCTCCTCGTCTGCGCCCACTGCGGCTGGCGCCCTGACGGCGGAAACCAAGAAGGGCAAGTACGTCTACTACCACTGCACGGGGAACCGAGGTCCCTGCCCCAAGCCGTTCGTGCGGGAAGAGGCCCTGACCGAGGAGTTCGCAAGGATCGTTCGGTCCGTCGCGGTGCCGCGCTCGGTGATCGGCGCCGTCCTCCGGGAGATCGAGCGGACGAGGGCGGAGGACCGGGAACGGGCCAAAGCCGAAACGGCCAGGTTGGCGGCGACGGAAGAGAGGCTGGCCAAGCGGCTCGAACGGCTTTACCTGGACTTCGCGGAAGGGACCCTGGAGGAAGAGACCTACTCGTCGCTCAGGAATCGGACGAGCGAGGAACTGCGCGAGGTTCGGAACCTGCGCGGCAAACCCACGGCCCGGGGTCTGGACGCCGGCCGCGCCGGGCTGCTAGAACTGGCCGCCGAGGGCCTGTCCAGATTCGAATCGGGATCCCAGGACGCAAAACGGGAGGTGGTCGACGCGTTGTGTTCGAACTCCACCTACGGACTCGACGGTGTGCAGGTTTCCCTTCGCGAACCTTTCCAAATCGTGGCCCAGATCAACGCGAACAGGACCGAAATCGACTCGCAGACAGTGCAGTTGGAAGAATGGCTGCCCGAGCTGGATTCGAACCAACACAAACTGATCCAGAGTCAGTTGTCCTGCCATTAGACGATCGGGCAAGCCGCAGACGCGAGGATACCCGACGCCGCTGGGCGGGGGAGGGATCAGTCGTTCAGCTTCTTCGCTTCGTCCACGTCGATGCGCAGCGGCACGGTGAACCAGAACGTGGAACCCTCGCCGACTTCGCTCTCGACCCAAATCTTGCCCAGATGAACCTGCTCGACCAGATGCTTGACCAGGTACAAGCCCAGGCCCGTACCATAGATCTTGCGGTTGTCCTCGTTGTTCACGCGGTGGAATTTGTCGAAGACCTTGGTCAAGTGCTCTTTGGGGATGCCGAGGCCTTGGTCCTGGACGCCCACGCGCAGGCAATCGTTCTCGATGAACGCGTGGACGCACACCTCGCCGCCGTTGGGCGAGTATTTCAGTGCGTTGCCGATCAGGTTCGTGACGATCTGGTCGAACTTGTCCTCGTCGGCCACGATGCGCGGCAGCTCGGCGGGAAGGTCCAACCGGAACGAGTGCGTCGGTCGGCGGTCTTTTGAGGCGTCTTGGATCTTGATGATCTTCTCAAGCAACGGCGTGACGTCCACCATCTTGTAGTCGGGCTTGAGCGATTCGCCCGATTCGATGCGCGCCGTGTTGAGCAGGTCGTTGATCAGACGCGTGAGCCGGTCGCACTCCTGATCGATGATCATGTAGAACTCGCGCCGCTCTTCCGGCTCGAACGTGTCGTCCATGAGCAACGTGCTGACGAAGCCCTTGATGGCCGTGAGCGGGGTGCGAAGTTCGTGCGAGGCCATCGCGACGAACGAGCCCTTCATCCGCTCCATGTTCTTGATTTCGGTGACGTCGGTGAAGATGACGACAACACCCAGGCTCTTGCCGTCTTCGTTCTTGACGAGCGCTCCTTGCGCTTGGTAGGTGCGCTCCAGGCCCTGGATGACCACCGAGAGTTCCAGTCGTCCCGCCTCCTCGCCACGCATGGTGGTCTCGATGAGCGAGACGAGACCGGCATCGGTGAGGTGCTCGGTGTAGGGCTTGCCGACGGCGTCGGTGGATTCGCCGAAGATGGTGCGCGCCGTGGCGTTGAGCTGGCTGAGGCGTCCTTCGGGCGAGACGAGCAACAGGCCGGCGCTCAGCGATTCGAACGTCTGGAGCAGTTCCTCGCGCTCTTCGACGACTTTGCGATAGAGTTGGAGGTTGGCGATGATCGAGCCGACGTTGCGCGCCATGCGCTCCAGCAGGCGGACGTCTTCGTCGTTGAAGTCCTCGCCGAACCGCTTGTTGAACGCGTGCAACACGCCGATCGTGGAGCGCTCGACCACCCGGTTTTCTTCGTCGCGCTTTTCGATGACCAGCGGGACGGTGATGCCGTTTTGCACGTGCAGCAGCGCGAACGGGTCTTTCTGGGTGCGCAGGTCAGTCGTCGCGTCGTGATAGATCGCGGGTTCGCCGTCGCGAAACACCTGCCCCGAAATGCCGTGCGTGGCGCGAACGCGGAAGATGGCCAGCCGCTCTTCGGGCACCCCATAGGCGGGCGGGATCCCCATCAGTTCCCCATTGTCCGGGTCGTAGAACATGATGACGATCTTTTCGGCCTGCAGGATCATGGCGATCCGCTGGACGAGACGGCGAAGCGTGACGTCTGCCTCGTTGATCGGCGCCAGCTCCATGCTCGACTCTTCGGCCGAGGGGCTGATCCGGGGGGCCGGCTTCGGCTCCTGCTTCTTCTCAAGTTCGACGATGCGGTCTTGAGCCTCGGCAAGTTGCCGAGTCAGCTCTTCGATCGATGGCTGTTCGTCAGGGGCAGGCGCGTTGGACATGGGTGGAACGAACAGAGATTACCTCCAAAGGGTCGGACCCGACCCGCGGGCGAAGGGTTCCCCCGCTGGGCCGATCTACAATGATGCTATGCATCGCTACACCGGCGGCCGCTTGCCCGAGGGCTCGCGGATCGCCGTCATTTCCAACGACGCTCTGGGCAATTTCGCCGCGGTGACGCCCCTGTTGCAGATGCTGCGATCGGCCCATCATCCTGCGGTTTTGGACTACTTTGGTGGCTCGCGCATCCACGAATTGGCATCGGCATCGGACCTGGCTGATGGCGCGTTCCCCCTGCATGGCGCGTCTCCCGAAGAGTCGGTGCGGTGGCTCAGCGCCGGGCCCTACGACCTCGTGGTGAACGTCGAACAAACGGCATGGTCCAAGAGCTACGCCGCATTGTTGGCAGGTTCGAGCGGCGCGGTTTGCGGACCCTGTGTCGGACCGGGCGGACGTGGCGAACTCGAATTCCCCGACGACGACGCGGGGCGGCTGTGGCTGGACAAGCGCTGGATCGCCGAGGACCTGCGCGAGAAGCACCCCGTCTTGGATTCGGGCTTCATCGGCGAAATCTTCTGCCGAGGCGCGTACCTGAGCGGCACCGTCCCCGGCTACCGCATCCCGTCCGTGCCCTGCGAACGAGACGTTCCGGACGTGCTGCTCGCCACGGCGGCCAGCCTTCCCGAGAAGTTGTGGCCGATCGGGCGCTGGATCGCTGCCATCGAATCGTTGCATCTTCAAGGTTGCAGCATTGGACTGATCGGTGCGAAGCCCAGCGACCAAGGCAAGTTTTGGAAGGGGGCGGAAGACGAGGACCGTCTGGTCGCGACGGGCTGGGTGGAAGACCTGCGGGGCGCATTCCCTCTGCCCGAAGTCGTCGGTGCGCTGGGCAAAGCGCGTGTTGTGTTGACGCTCGACAACGGTATCTTGCACTTTGCCGTCGCCTCCGGGACACCGACGGTGGGTCTGTTCCGGTACGGCATCCATCGTCTGTGGGCGCCGCCCGCGTCGAACCTGACCGTGGTGGTCCCGGCTCCCGAGGAAGCCGCCGCTTCGATCCCGGTCGGTCAGGTGGTCGCGGCCGTCTCCAGCGCTCTGGAGGCTAGCCGGGGCTAACTCCACTCGGTCTGCACGTGCAAGGCTGCCGCAAGAAGGCCCATGTACTCCCAATCGGTGAGCGACTTGGCGCCCAAGGTCTTCAGGTGCGGGTTCATCACCTGCGCATCGAACAGAACGAACCCCAGCTCGCGGCAACGTTCGATCAAACTGAAGAGCGCGATCTTGGACATATCGGTCTTCCGGTGGAACATGGACTCCGCGCAGAAGCACCCGCCGACGGCCAGTCCGTAGACGCCTCCCACGAGTTCCTCGCCCATCCAGACCTCGCAGGAGTGCGCCCAGCCTTCGACGTGTGCGGCAACGAACAGCGCGATCAGGGGCTCGGTGATCCAGTTGCCCGATGGCCTTCGGCAGGAGCGCATCACGGCTTCGAACGCTTCATCGAACGAAACGCGGTATCCACCGGCCCGCATCCGGCGAGCCAAAGAGCGCGATACGTGCATCCCGTTCAGATCGAAGATGGCCCGATCTTCCGATCGGTACCACTCGACGGGGCCATCTTCGTCGCCCATTGGGAACGCGCCTTGACGGTAGGCCCACGCCAGAAACTCCGTGGTCAGCAGGGGATCACGCTCCATCGCGAGACCAGAGCATGACACGAAGGCTCGCCTATACTGAAGGGGCCATGTCGCACTCCGCACTCCTCGCCCATCTGCTCAAAGCCAGCGGGAACCAGATTCTCCAAACGTTCAACGGCCTCGCCGACGCCCACTTCGACACCAAGCCGCTCCCGGTCGCCATGTCGCCCCGCGAAACAGCCGAACACCTGTGCGACTGCTACCAAGCCGCGATCGATGTATCAGAGGGCCGCGAGCACCCCTGGGGCACCACAAAGCTCAGCGCCCAAACCCCAGCCCAAGCCATGCAAGAGATGAAAGCCCTTCGCGACGCGGCCATCGCCGTAGCCAGCGAAGAAGCAGCCATGGACTACATCGCCCTGCACGACGCTTACCATGCCGGCCAGATGGTGACGCTCCGCCTCACCGTCGAACCTGACTGGAACGCCTACGCCATCTACGACGACCTCGGCTGATGAACGAGCGAGAGCGAGTCGCCCACGTCGCGCGCAAGCTCGGCTTCGGGGCGCCCTGGGCGGGCGAGGAACCCGAGACGGCTCGCGAAGCCGTTGATCGGATGCTGGCCTTCGATCCGGCCGAAGAGCTCGCCTGGCCCGATCGCAAACGCATCTTCGAGTCTGCCAACGGCCAACTCGATTCCGCGGGCGGGCCGGTGCAGCGATTCTGGACGGCCCAGATGCTGCTGACGCCGCACCCGCTCCGCCAGAAGTTGGCCCTCTTCTGGCACAGTTGGTTCGCCGTTTCGCGGGACAAGGTCGTCTTGGGCCCCATCTTGCTGGACTATCTGCAGGCGCTCCGCACCAAGGGGGCGGGCCGGTTCGAGGATTTGCTGGCGGACGTGGCGCTGGGCCCGGCGATGATGCTCTATCTCGACCTCGACCAGAGCCTGCGGGGCCGCCCGAACGAGAACCTGGCGCGCGAGTTGCTCGAGCTGTTCTCCCTGGGGATCGGGAACTACTCCGAGCAGGACGTGCTGGAGGCCACACGCTCGCTCACGGGGTCCGGGGTGATTGTCTCGTGGCGCACGCTGGGCAAGACGGATGCCGAACGGCTGGCCAAGTACGCCGCCGGCGAGCCAGCGGCCTACTCCTATTACTCGGCGGGCGCGCACGATTCGCGGCCACAGACAATCCTCGGGCAGACCAAGGATCGAACGCCCCGCGAACTGGTTTCCGAACTCGCCGCTCACACGGCCACGCGGCGACGCGTTTGCGAAAGGCTGTGGCAATACTTCGTTCGCGAAGAGCCCCCGAGGCGGGCGATCGAGCGAATGGAGCAGGCCTACACGCGCACCGATGGTGAGATTCGGAGCGTGCTGCGGGCGATGACCGAAGCGCCCGAGTTTTGGGAGCCCGCGTCCGTACGGTCCCTTCCGTGCTCTCCCGCCGACTTCACCATCGGTTTGCTGCGCCGCCTGCGACTGGACGAGCGTTTGAACGGCCTGGTGGGGGAGCCCATCCCCGACCTACCCAGACGCGTCCTGGCGGTGGTCCACCAACGCATGGCGCGGCAAGGACTGGAACTGCTGGCTCCCGAGGACGTCTCGGGTTGGCGCTGGGGACGCGCATGGTTCTCGCCAGCCGGCATGGCTGCCCGATTCGCCCTGAAGCCGCTCTCGATCTTCGGCCCGCGCTACGATCGCCCCTGGTGCGCGATGCTTCAGCGTTCACTCGCCGACGCTTCACCCCAGCGAGAGGAGGACGCCGTCGCCTGGCTGCTGGCGATGGTGGATGCGCCGGACGACCCTGCGCTGCGTTCCGCCGTGATCGAGGAGACGCAGCGTCGCGGCCTGGCCCGCATCCTGAACCAGACCGATCCGTTCCTGCTGTGGGCGGAGTCTTGCCTGCAACTGGTCTGCGCCTGCCCTGCTGCCCACATGGTCTAGTCACGGGACCACGAACCCCGGCTGGTCATGAGCGGACTCTCTCCTGGTAGAGGCTCACCATGATCTCCCCACTGATTGCCACCCTCGCCCTGACGTTCGCCCTTGGAGGCGACGCGAAGTCCGCTCTCACCGAATCTCTCATGGACGAGTACCGGGCGCACGCCACCTACACCGCCGTGATCGGGAAGTTTGGCGCCTTCCGACCGTTCTCGAACATCGTCCGTGCCGAGGAGATGCACATTTCGTTGGTGCAGGCCGAGATGCGCGTCCACGGACTGGCCGTGCCTCCGAACCCGTTCGCTCGAAAGGAGGACGAGTCTTCCGAAGAACACGCCAAGCGCTTGGGCGTGCCTGCGACGCGGCTCGACGCTGCAAAGGACGCGCTCAAGCTCGAACGAGACCAAGGCCCACTCTACGACAAGTTGACGACACCCGATCTCCCCGAATCTGTGCGAAGTCTGTTCGCCCGCCTGAAACGGGACTCGATCGAACGGCACCTCGTCGCCTTCGAGCGGTACGTCGGAAGGGGCTGAGATCGGGCCCGTTAGGTCGTGGACCTAAGGGACCCCGATGACCCCCCTCTAGAATGCGCTCCATGCGAACCCGTGTCGTAGCCGTCGTCCTGCTGGCCGCTTTGGCCGTTCAGTCGTTTGCCGACCGGGTGGACGACCTCGTCCGCGCCGAGATGAAGAAGTCAGGCATCCCCGGCCTCTCGTTGGCCGTCGTCCAGAAGGGCAAGGTGGTCAAGAAGGCGGGCTATGGGTTCGCCAGCTTGGAACTGGAAGCCAAGGCCACGCCTCAGACCGTCTACGAAATCGGCTCGGTGACCAAGCAGTTCACAGCCATGCTCACCCTCATGCTGGTGGACGAGGGCAAGGTGAAGCTCGACGAATCGGTGCGGACGTACTTGCCGGACACTCCTGAGGCCTGGCAAGGCGTAACCGTGCGGCACTTGCTTACGCATACCTCGGGCATCAAGAGCTACACGTCCGTTTCGGGGCTGGCCGTCTTGAGCAATCGCCAACTGGAAACGTCCGACGTGGTCGTGATGGTCAAAGACCTGCCCATGGACTTCCAGCCCGGCGAGCGATTCTTGTACAACAACACAGGCTATTACCTGCTCGGAGCCATCGTTGAGAAGGTGACGGGCGAGACCTACTGGGACCTGTTGAGGCAGCGTGTCTTCGAGCCGCTGGGCATGGCGTCCTCGCGCAGCAGCGAGCCGGGTGCGGTCATCCGTTACCGGGCGCGGGGCTACCTGGGAACGGCCGCCCGGCACACCAACGCCAATCCGATCTCCAGCGGCGCGGGGTGGGCGGCGGGTTCGATCCTGTCAAGCATCGAAGACATGATCAAGTGGGACGCCTCGCTCCGGGCGCGGAAGTTCCTGAAGCCTGAAACCTACACCTTGATGTGGACGGCGGACCGGCTCAACAGCGGCGCCTCCGCCGGTTACGGGTTCGGGTGGATGATCGAGTCGGTCAATGGCCGCAAGCTGGTTCACCACGGGGGAAACACGCTCAGCCAGTCGGCGATGATCGAGCGGTACCTGGACGACGACCTGACGGTGATCGTGCTGAGCAATCTCTCCCGCGCCCCGGTCCCGAGCCTGACGCGCAAGATCGCACGTCTGTACGCACCGAACCTGATCGAGAAGCCGATCAGCGACGACAAGCCGGAGCGGACCGCAAAGGCCAAGGCGTTCATCGAGGGCCTTTCGCGCGGGCAGCTCGACGAAAACTCGTTCACACCTTCGATGCGAGAGAACAACATTGTCACGCTGGTGCGCCAGCAACTGCCGGCGATGCGACAGTGGGGCGCGTTGCAGCGAATCGAGTTGCTTGAGCGGCGCGGCGAGCCCGCCAACCCGACATCGCGCTACCGCGTCGTGTTCGCCAACGACGAGGTTCAGATGATCATCGGGTTTTCTGCCGAGGGTCTCATCGCCGGCCTGCAGATTCGGCCCGGCTAGCACTCACCCCAGCAGTCGGGCCCAGCGCTCGGTGCGGCGCACGACCTCGGCCTGATCGAACCGGTCGTGGGCGACGGCTTTGTCCGCGCGATGCGTCAACGCGCCCTTCAACGCGCGCCCCAATTGGTGCGCCTTGGCGTCCCAGGCGCTCTTCCCGCGCACCACGCGCCCACCCGACCGATTCAGGGCCAAGCCAACGGCATCGGCCATCCAAGCCGCCATGTTTGCGATGGGGTCGCCCGAGGGCATCATCTCGCCTACGGCCCACGCGTGCAGTTCACCCCAACTGAAGGGCAAGCGGGTTTCGAGGGCTCCCAGCAAGGCTGGCTGCGACTCGATTTGGGGCACCTTGTCGTACCAGGCGTTGTGCACGAAGTCCGGGATCGGCTCGGGCGCGATCATCGCGATCGGCTTCTGCGCGACGGCAGCCTCGATCAGGCTCGTGCTGTAGGAAGTCATGACCACGTCGGACGCCAAGATCCACTCGCGAACCGTTCCCTGTTGGATGACCCTGAACCGGCCCGAGGGCTCGCCCACCGACTCCTTCACGCTCTCAAGAAACGCTTCCAGCCGTGTGTACGGGCGCGGACGAAGCACGACCTCCCACTCGGTCGCATCGGCGGCTTGCCGCAGCCAACGGCACATCTCGGCCAACGAGCGGCGGGCGAACTCGCGGTAGCCGTGCGCCTGTTCAGCCGGAGCGCCCCACCGCACCATCTGGTCCACGTAGGCGTCCGGGTAGAACGCCGCGCCGTAGTTCTCGGGCACGAACAGCCAGGGCCGCGCGGGATCCAAGCCGTGCGCCCCGGCCAGCTCCGCACGGTCGGGAAAGTAGCGCCGGTAAGGCTCCTGATAGAGCGCGTAACTAGGGTTGCCGTTGACGCGGATGCGGTCCCGGCCGACCCCATAGCCCACCAGATAGGCCGCATAAAACTCGCCCCACGCGTGGTGCAGCACCTCGTCGCGGGCGAAGTTGCCGTGCGGCTTTTTGACCTCCTTGTTGATGTTTTGGAACACCTGCTCGTAGGCCAGGTTCAGGTAGACGGCATGGGGCCAATACTTGCGCGCCTTGCGGATGGCCACGTCCTGGTCTTCGTTGAACCAAGGGACGGCCACCACTTTCGGGTTGTGTGCGGCGATGGTGCCGTAGGGGTCGAAGTTGATCGAACAGACGGCCATCTCCAAGCCGTGATCGCGCCGGAGCAGGTGCCTCAACGCGCACGACACGTCGAGTTCGCGGGCGATGTGGCCCACGTAAAGGACGATGTCGGCGGGTTTGGGTGCCACGGTGGTTTTCTAGCCCTTGGCGAGGCGTCGAAGGTGGATGAGGTGATACTCGAGATGGTTGCTGACGAAGTCCATCGTCTCCTCGACCGACAGCGGACCCGCGACGGGGTGGACCAGCATCCGCAGGGTCAAGTCGTCCACGCGGGACAGCTTCTTCTTGAGCGCTCGGTGCAGTTGTGCGATGCGGTCCAGCAGCGGGGCGAGTTCGGCGTCTTCGGCCACCTCGGGGAAGGCCCCCTTGACGGGGACACGAATGCCTCGCTTGAGTATCCAACGGACGACCCGGCGTTTCATGGCCAGCGAAGGTGCGCGGCGCGGCATGGGCTTCCATTCGGAGCAGGCCTTCAACGCGCCGGCATGGACCCGCAGGAGGTGGTCGGCCACCTGCGCCGCCGTCCACTCGTCGGAGGCGCGCGCTCGTTCGGCGAGCGTCGCCTCGTGGGAAAGGAGCAGGGTCTCCAACTCGGCGATCTGCCGATCCATGGTCTCGAGCACGCCTGCCAGCGCAGTCGCGACGGCCTCGGCATCCGTGTTGGGCATCCGCCGAATCCTACCCTCCGACTAGGTGGTCGTTGATGTCGCCGCGTTCCGGGAGCAGTTCCAGCACGGCGATGCCTTCCCAAAGGCCGCGGTCCTGGCCACCGGGATAGGCCGTCAACTTCCCTTTCCCGCCCACCGAAACGCTGTCGCCTTCGGCGATCGGGCTGCCGAGCAGGGCCTCTTGCGCCAAGCTCATCAGCACCGCTTCCGCTTGCAGCGACCGCTCTTGACGCACGTCCTGCATCTCCAATTCGGGCAAAGCGAACTTGACCATGCCTTTCGTGAACACGCGGACCTTCGCGCCCGAAGCGATCCGATGGACGGCGATGTGTTCCCGGGCGTCGGCGAGCGGCGCGGCGCGGGGGTTCATCTTGAGTTCGTGGGGCAGCAGGTAGCGCTGCGCCAACGGGTCGGCGATCGCGCCTTCCGAGAGCGTCGCCAGACGAGTCGCCACGTCCAGAAGCAAGTCGAGTGCGGGGTAGACGGCCGGGTCGTAGGTCTTGAACGAGAACTGGACCAAGTGCCACGTGGAGCGCAACCGGAGCAACAGGTCCGGGTGCATGGCAGCGGCGAGCGGACTGTTCACCACGGGCGTTGGGTCGTAGCCCGCCTCCTCGGGGTGCATGACGATCATGCTCAACAACGTCTTCTTGTTCTTCGAGGCGATGGCATACGCGCCCCGCTCGATGGGTTGATCGAGGGCGTCCTTCGTCGCGTTGCGGTTCAGGGGCACGGGCAAACCCTCGACCGCACCGCCGACCGCACCGGGGTTGGCGAGTTGCGAGAGCGCCGGCAGGCGCGCCGTGCACCCGAGCACCGTGAGATAGAACTCGGGGCTCAACGCCAAGGGCGACTTGCGAGGCGACACGAGCGACGCCGCAGTCACGGGATCGGCGGCGACCATCTTCGCGCCCTTGACCGCTTGCCGGAACAGCCCGAACAACCTCACAGGCCCGGCCCCTTGCGCACGACGGCCCGATCGAGCAGACGCCGGAACAGCCCGGGCACACACCCCATCGGCCACGCCCCGAGGGTGCGCACCCAAACCGACCAAAGCGGCCGCTTCACGGGTCCCTTTGCGCCTTCGACCACCCAGGCCTCGCCCGCACCGTGGTCGTACTCGACGAGTTGCAGCGGGTCTGCGGCCATGAGCGCCCGCACCGAGCCATCGCTGAACGCCGTGCCCGCAGGCGACAGGACGCGCACCTTCCAGCGAGAGAACCTGGCCCCCACGTCCTTGGCCCATTGCTCCACTTCGTGGCCCTCGTAGAAGCAGAGGTATCCGACGGCGACGATCCACCCGAACAACGGGATGTTGTAGCGCCAGTCGATGAACGCGTGCAACCCAAGCCCCATGAGCAGAATCCACTTGCGGAGCGGCTTGGCGAACACCAGCGTGGCCAGAGCCACCTCGACCAGCAACGTGGCGTAGGTGAGGAGCGCCACCATCGGCTGCTGCTCGATGAACGGCGGCACGCCGAAGCGGTCGAACTCGTTGAGTTGGGCGGGATACCACGTGGCCGTCCCTTCCCGCCAGTGGGTGCCGTGCGCCTTGTGCCACACCGTGGTGAAGTACATCAGCGCGAGTTGATACTGAACCAGACGCTGCGGCCAAAGCGAAACCGAGGGCAGTTCGAAGTCTTCCTTGCCCTTCCACAGCCGGATGAAGCGATCCATCGAACACGACGCACCCGCCGGACCGACCGCAAGGATGATGAGGCAGTTGCGGATGAGCGTGTCGCCGCTGTGCAGCACGATCGGGTTGCGGTGGTGGAGCGAGATGTACCCGACGGCCAACGCGATGGTCGAAAGCCGCGACCAGAGTCCCAACGTGGTCAGAAGCGCGGCCACCATCGTGGCGAGATAGAGGGTCAGCGTCACGGGTGCGCTCGTGATGCCCGCGTAAACGTTGATGCGCCAATCGGGTCCGAGCCATTGCGAGGCCGCCGCCCATGGCACGAAGCCGTCTTCGGTGAACCACGCCCCGAAGTCGGGGAGCATCATGGCCAGGTTGATGAACGCCAGCGTGCCCAGGGCGATGCGAAACACGCCGAATGTCGCGGGCGAGCCGTGTCCGAACCACCACTGATCGCACCCGCGCAACCAGCTCATTGCCACCCCTTGGCCCGCAGGATCGCGTCCGTGTCCACCTTGTGGTCGTGGTACACGAACTCCGAGTACTCTTCCTTGAACTTCACGTCCGGCCCCGGAAAGACGAAGAAGTGCCGCTTCAGCCGGACTCGGACGGGTAGGTTTGCGGGGTCGTGCGCCTGTTCCAGGGCGATCCGCTGGGCGAAGATCGGCCATAGGAACGAGTTGCTCTCCAGGTGGGCCCGCTCGAGAAACTTGCGGTAGCGCTCCTTCAGGTACTTCTGGGGCGGCTCCAGGGCGAACATGCGCGGGTAGCCGCCCACGAACTTGGTTCCGTCGGCGTACTCCACTTCGGCGTCCACCCAGACGTCGGTGTCGGCGGGGTTGGGCGCGAACATGTCCCAGTACTGCCACGTGCCGAGGCGAAGCAGGAAGTAGGTCAGGGGCCCTTCTTGCACCATCGGGTGGGCGGCCCACTCGGTGCCTTTGATCCCGGGCGCCTCGGTCAGATCGGGCGACCGAAGGTGGTAGAAGCACGCGTAGAGGAACCAATCGGGGAGTTCCGATGCGAAGGCCGGCACCTCGGCCGGGCTGGTCGGCCATTGGAACACGACGACCCCGTTGCGCATGGCTTCGGGGGGTCGCGGAAGCGAGAACACCGTGATGGCGAACACGTGGGCGGCCACGAGCCACTTGACCAACGGATGAGCGTTCCGCGTTCGCCGCGCCATAGCCGCCAAGCTTACGCCAAATCCGGGCCGGGTGGGTAGGGTCGGCGGCTTGCGGGTACAATCTGCGCCGTTACGAACGACACACGGAGGCCGTGGCGTCAGGGTCCCCTCGCGGGGCGTCGCCAACAAACCAAACCCTCCGGAGGAGCAAAACCCTGGAAGAACACGAAGTCAACTCAGAGCTCTCGATGAAAGAGCTCCTGGAAGCCGGTGTGCACTTTGGGCACCAGACCCGTCGCTGGAACCCCAAGATGAAGCGCTACATCTACGGCGCGCGCAACGGCATCTACATCGTCGACCTGCACCAGACCCTGGCCGAGTTCCAGAAGGCCGTCGCCTTCGTCAAGGAACTCGCCGCCGAAGGCAAGTCCATCCTGTTCGTCGGCACCAAGAAGCAGGCGCAGTCCGCCATCAAGGAAGCCGCGATCCGCTCCGGCCAGTACTTCATGGCCGAGCGCTGGCTGGGCGGCACGCTGACCAACTGGAAGACCATCCAGCAGCGCGTCAACCGACTCAAGGACCTCGATCGCATGGAAGAGGAAGGCTATCTGGCCCGCCTGCCGAAGAAGGAGCGCCTGAAGAGGTACGAGGAGCGCGAGAAGCTCAACCGCTACTTCGAAGGCATCCGCAACATGGAAGAGCCGCCCGACTGCTTGTTCGTGGTGGACGTGAACAAGGAAGCCATCGCGATCCACGAGGCGCGCACGCTCAAGATTCCTATCATCGCGATCGTCGACACCAACTGCGATCCCGACGTGGTGGACTACGTCATCCCCGGCAACGACGATGCCATCCGCGCCGTCCGCCTGGTGACCGGGAAGGTCAGCGACGCCATCATCGAAAGCCGCCCGATGAGCCAAGGTCTCACCGAAGGCATCATCCGCTCGGGCGAGGAAGTGGAAGACGGCCCCACGTACGTGGACAAGGAGATGCTTGCGGCGTTCGGCGTTCTCGACGACGCCCCGGCGACCGCTGCACCTGCGGCCGAACCGATTGCCGAACCGATTGCCGAACCGATTGCGGAGCCGGTCGCCGAAGCCGCTCCGGAACCCACCCCCGAGCCCGCTCCCGCCGAGGAAGCGGCTCCCGAGGTCAGCACCTCCGAAAGCCAAGAAGAATAAACCATGCCCGCATACACAGCAGCAGACGTCAAGAAGCTACGCGATCTCACCGACGCCCCCATGATGGAGTGCAAGAACGCACTCGAAGAGGCGGGCGGAGACTTTGAAAAGGCTCAGGAAATCCTTCGCGAGAAGGGCAAAGCCGCCGCTTCCAAGCGCGCGGACCGCTCGACCGCGGCAGGCGTCGTCGCCTTCGCCACCGATGGCGGCACCGTCGCCGGTGTGGTCGTCGAGTGCGAAACGGACTTCGTCGCCCGCAACGAGGAGTTCATCGCCCTAGTGCAGGACATCGCGAACGCGTTCCTGGCCAACGAGCCCGGCGATGCGCCGCTCGATGCGCAAAGCGCCGACGGCACCACGGTCGGTCGAATGATCGAAGCCGCCGTCGCCAAGATCCGCGAGAACATCCGTCTGGCCAAGGTGGTTCGACTCAGCGGCGACGAAGCCAAAGGCACTTACGTCCACCACGACCTTACCAAGGGCGCTGTGGTCGCCGTGACCGGCGGCCACTCCGGCGCAGCCGAAGTGGCCAAGACGCTGGCCGTCCAGGTCGTGGCGCTCGATGCGCAAGTCGTGCGCAAGGAAGACCTCTCGCAGGACGTCCTCGAGCACGAGATCGCACTGGAGACGCAGCGCGCCATCAACGAAGGCAAGACCCCCGAAATGGCGGCCAACATCGCCAGGGGCCGCGTCAACAAGGAGTACGTCAAGAGTGTGGTCCTGTTGGAGCAGGTCTTCTACAAGGATCAGAAGATCTCGGTGGGCGACTACGTGAAGCAAGAAGGCGGCGGCGCGACCGTAACCCGGTTCGAGCGACTGGCCGTCGGAGCCAACTGACCATGATCGAGCGGCAATCCTACCACCGGGTGCTGCTCAAACTGAGCGGCGAGGCGCTCGCGGGCACGGCCGGATTCGGCCTGGACGCGGGCGTCTTGGCCTACATCGCCCAAGAGGTGAAGACGCTTGTGGACCAAGGCACGCAGGTGGCCATGGTCGTGGGTGGCGGCAACTTCATCCGAGGCGAATCCCTGAGTTCCCAGGGCGAGATCGACCGCGTGGTGGCCGACCAGATGGGCATGCTCGGGACCTTGATGAACGGCCTTGGCCTCCAGTCCGCTTTGGAACGTGCAGGGCTCAACGTGCGCGTCCAGAGCGCCGTCACCGTTTCTCAGGTTGCCGAACCATTCATCAGCCGAAGGGCGCTCCGCCATCTGGAAAAAGGTCGCGTGGTCGTGTTCGCAGGTGGCACGGGCAACCCGTATTTCACCACCGACACGGCTGCCGCGCTGCGCGCTTTGGAGATCAGGGCCGACTGCATCATCAAGGCGACGAAGGTGGACGGGGTCTACGACAAAGACCCTAAGAAGCATTCGGACGCCGTACGATACGACACGCTGACGTTTACCCAAGCCATCGAGCAGCGGCTGGCCGTGATGGACCAGACCGCCTTCACGATGTGCCGCGAAAACAACCTGCCGATCATCGTTCTCGATTTCAACGAGTCCGGCATTCTCCTTCGCGCCGTGCGCGGCGAATCCGCCGGAACCCTCGTAGGAGGCAACTAACGCAATGAACCCCCAAGAGATCGTCGCCGACGCCGAGCACAAAATGAACAGCGCCATCGATGCGATGACGCACGACTTTGGCACCTACCGCACGGGACGCGCCACACCTGCCGTCCTCGAACGCGTCCATGTCGAATACTACGGTACCGAGACTCCGCTGAACCAAATCGCCAACATCTCGATCCCCGAGCCGCGCCAACTTCTCATCCAACCCTACGAGAAGAACATGGTGCCCACGATCGAACGCGCGATCCTGAAGTCCGACCTCGGCATCAACCCCGTGACCGATGGCAGCGGCATCCGGCTGACCTTCCCCGCCATGACCGAAGAGCGACGGCGCGACATGGTCAAGCAGGTGAACCACCGCACCGAGGAGGCCTGTGTGGCGATTCGCAACGTGCGCAAACACGCGAACGATCACCTCAAGGCCGCCGAGAAAGCCAAGACGATCACGGAGGACGACCTCAAGCGATACGAAACCGAGATCCAAAAGCTGACCGACAAGTTCGTGGCCCAAGCGCACGAACTCGGCAAGAAAAAGGATCAGGAACTCATGGAGGTCTGACCGCCCTTGGCGGCACCGCACCCCGCAACCAATGAAGACGTTTTGAACGACGTCCAGCGGCAAGCCGCCGAGGCAGGCGTCTCGCTCGACGCTTTGCCCCAACACGTCGCCATCATCATGGATGGCAACGGACGATGGGCCACATCGCGAGGACTGCCCCGATTGCTCGGACACCGGGAAGGCTACCGGTCGCTGCGCACCGCCATCAAGGACGCCGACGATCTGGGGCTGAAGTACCTCACCGTCTATGCGTTTTCCGCCGAGAATTGGCGTCGCCCCGACGACGAGGTCGAGGGCTTGATGAAGCTCATCGAGAAGGCCACCCGCGACGAACTGCGCGTGATGCATCAGAACAATGTCAAGGTGCGCGCGGCCGGCCGGATCCACGAGGTTCCCGAATCCCTGCGCCAAGCCTTGGAAGACGGCATCGAAACCACCAAGGACAACACGGGCTTGGTCTTTACCCTGGCCGTCAACTATGGCGGGCGGGCCGAGATCGTGGACGCTGTTCGCGCCTTGGTTCAAGAGGGCGCCGAGGCGGAGTCCATCACCGAGGATGCGCTCCGAGCGCACCTGTACAACAGCGACATCCCCGACCCCGACCTGATGATCCGCACCGCAGGCGAAATGCGCTGGAGCAACTTCCTCATCTGGCAATCCGCCTACGCCGAATTGGCGGTCACTGAGGCGACGTGGCCGGAGTTCCGGTTGCAGCACATGATCGAGGCGATCAAGCAGTTCCAGAGCCGCAAGCGCAAGTTCGGCGGGCTGGGCGTCTAGCAGTACAGCCTGCGCGAGACTTGGGTATACCCTTGGGAACCGATGCCCAACGTCCCCATGAACATCCAGGAGATCGAGAAGTGTCTCCCCCATCGGTATCCGATGCTCCTTGTGGACCGGATCACCGAGATCGAGCCCATGACGCGGTGCGTCGGCATCAAGAACGTCACCATGAACGAGTGGTTCTTCACGGGCCACTACCCGGGGATGCCCATCATGCCCGGCGTGCTCATCCTCGAGTCCATGGCCCAGACCGGCGCGTTCATGCTGCTGTACGACGGCGGCTACGCCGACCGCGTGCCGGTCATCGGTTCGTTCGAGAACGTGAAGTTCCGCCGAAAGGTGGTCCCTGGCGACCAACTCGTCTCGACGATCACGCTCCTCAAGTTCAAGAGCGGCGTCGGACGAATCGCCGGGCAAGCGACCGTGGACGGAGAACTCGCGGCCAGCATGGAAATGACGTTCATGTTCGTCCCCAAAGAGTAGACCTTGCCCACCATCCACGCTTTCGCCGCCGTCCACCCCAAGGCGCATCTCGCCGAAGATGTGGTCGTCGGCCCGTTTTGTCAGATCGAAGAGGGCGTAACGATCGGGCCGGGCACGGTCATGGAGAGCCACGTGGCGATCAAGCGGAACACGACTCTCGGCGCCCGGTGCTATGTGGCGCAAGGCGCGATTCTGGGCGGCGACCCGCAGGACAAGGGCTACAAAGGAGAAGAGACGTTTCTCGTCATCGGCGACGACTGCGTCCTGCGCGAGTACGTCACGGTCCACCGAGGCTCGCGGGAGGGCAACGTCACGCGGGTCGGCAACAAGTGCTACCTGATGGCCTATTGTCACCTCGGCCACGACGTCACGCTCCACGATTCGATCACGATGGCCAACGGCGTGGGGGTCTCGGGCCACGTGACCATCGAAACGATGGCCAACATTGGGGGCATGGTCGGCGTGCACCAATACGTGCGCATCGGGAAGTACTCGATGGTCGGTGGCCTGAGCAAGATCGTCCGGGACGTGCCGCCGTTCATGCTCGTCGAGGGCATCGAACAGCAGGTCCGAGACATCAATGCGGTGGGCTTGCGTCGGCTGGGGGTCTCGGCCAAGGACCGCTTGGCGTTGCACAAGGCCGCCAAACTCCTCTTCAAGTCACAGCTCGGTTTGACCCATGCGCTGGACATCGTGCGGCGGGAGGTGCCTCACACGGCCGAGGTCGAGTACCTGATCCAATTCCAGGAACGGCTCTTCAAGGGCAAGAGCGGGCGCGGCGACCAGCCGTGAGCCTTTTTATTTCGGCAGGCGAACCATCTGGCGACGCATACGGCGCGTTTCTGTTGCGCAAGATTCTCGAACGGGACCCCTCCGTCAAGTGCCATGCCGTGGGCGGCCCCCGGCTGGCGGCGGCTGGCGCCGTTCTGGTGGCCGACTCGAGGACGTGGGGCGTCCTCGGTGTGGTCCAGTCCATCAAGGTCTACCCGAGGATTCTGGTTGGCTACCGCCGCACCAAGCGGTTCCTTCGGAGCCAGCCACCCGGGGTGCTGGTCGCCATCGACTTCGGCTACATGAACATCCGTCTGGCGCGCTTCGCCAAGGCGTTGGGGTGGAAGGTGGTCTACTTCATCCCGCCCGGCTCGTGGCGGCGGGATCGTCAGGGAACCGATCTACCCAAGATCGCCGACGCCATCGCGACACCCTTCCCTTGGTCCGCCGACATCCTTCGCGGCATGGGTGCAAACGTTCATTGGTTCGGTCACCCGCTCAAGGAACTCGTCGAGGCCAGCCGCGCATCGAATATTCGGCTTCCTAACCGTATCGCTCTCTTGCCGGGCAGCAGGGAGCACGAGGTGCTGGCCAACCTGCGCGTGATCGGGCCCGCCATCGCGCCGCTCGACGGTTACGAGTTCGAAGTCGCGCTCGTCAACGACTCCTACCGCAACGTGGTGAAGGAGGCGTTGGAAGCCCATGTCTCCGCCGATCGGCTCCACTACGCCGTCGCCGACACCCATGGGGTCTTGAGGCGGTCGCATGCCGCCATCGTCTGCTCCGGCACGGCGACCTTGGAAGCGGCCCTGTGTGGCTGCCCGACGGTCGTGGTCTACCGGTTCACGCCGATGATGGAACTGGAAGCGCGGATACTGCGGCCCAAGTACGACTATATTTCGCTGCCCAACATCCTGCTCCAACGCGGCGTGCTCCCCGAGCTGATTCAGCACGACGCATCGCCCACAGCGATCCGCGAGCGCCTTGTCGCACTCTTGGACGGTTCTGAGCGCGCGAAGCAACTGGCCGCCATGGACGAGTTGCAGGGCATCCTCGGCCCAAGCGACGCCGTCTCGCGAACGGCCGACCTCGTCCTCGAGCACCTCCGATAGGACAAGAGTCACCTCAACTTACTTGAGCGTCGTATAATCAAGTCATTGAGCGTGGCAGACTATGGCCAAAGACTACTACAAGACCCTTGATGTGCCGAGAGGCTCCGACGAGAAGGAGATCAAGAGCGCCTATCGGCGGCTGGCGCGCAAGTACCACCCTGACGTCAACCCCAACGACCCGGCGGCCGAGGCCAAGTTCAAGGAGGTCAGCGAGGCCTACGAGGTGCTGGGCGACCCCGAGAAGCGCAAGCTCTACGATCAGTTCGGCTCGAATTGGGAGGCCGCTCAGAAGTTCGGCGCCAACTTCGGCGGCGGCGGTGGTGGCGGCCACATGGGCGACTTCGATTTCAACATGGGCGGAGGCGGCAGCCCGTTCGAGAGTCTGTTCGAGCAGATCATGCACAACTTTTCGGGCGGCGGACGCGTGGACTTGGGCGACTACTCGTTCGAGCCCCGCGACGTCGAGAAGGAGATCGAGGTCTCGCTCGAAGAGGTGGATCGCGGCACCAAGCGCACGCTCACTTACCAGACCACCGACGCCGTTCGCACCCGCGACCGGATCACCAGCGTTCCCGGGACCAAGAAGGTCGAAGTCACGATTCCCAAGGGCATCCAAGACGGCAAGAAGCTCCGGGTGCCCGGCAAGGGCCACGCAGGCGCGAACGGCAAGGCGGGCGATCTGTACGTCGTCGTCCATTGGGCGCGGCACGAGAAGTTCGTCCCGAAAGGCGAGAACCTGGAAGTCGAGGTGCCCGTCACCTACCTGCAGGCCGCCCTGGGCGGCGAAGTGAAGGTGCCCACGTTGCGCGGCTCGGTGGCGATGCGGATTCCCGCCGGCACGCAATCGGGGCAGACGTTCCGGCTCGCAGGGCAGGGCCTGGCCCGCTTCACCGGTGGCCTGAGCGATCTCTTTGCCAAGGTCAAAGTCACCGTGCCCAAGACGCTATCTCCCGAGCAGCGGCGATTGCTCGAACAACTCGCCACGCTTGAGCAGGTGCCCGCGTGAGGACCGAGAACCAGCCCGTCTACATGATCGGGGTGGCCGCTCAGCTCTGCAACGTCCACCCGCAGACGCTCCGCCAGTACGAGCGCCTGGGCTTGGTCGTGCCCGCCCGCGTCGGTGCGAAGAACCGACTGTACAGCGAGACCGACATTCGACGCGTCAAGCAAATCCAGAGGCTCACGCAGGATCTGGGCGTCAATCTGGCCGGCGTAGACGTCATCCTGCGACTGCTCGACGAGATGGAGGAGATGCGCCGCGACGTCGAGCGGCAGATGGCCGAGTACGTCGCCGATCTGGAGCAGCGGATGCACAAGATGGCGGGCGGCAGCAAGGCACCCATTCGGCGCGACCAGACGCTGCTCCCTGTCCCCAACTTCCGGTTCACGCGGCGGAGCCGAATCCTCGACCCCGAGGAGTAGACGGCGCGTTCAGGCCCTGGTCGGCTTCTTCCCGCCTTCGGGCCACAGGCTCAGGGCCGCCATCTCGACCAGGACGATCGCCAGGACCCAGACGAGCGGCACGATCCATGACATGGCGGGTGGATACTCGGGGTCGGGCACATCCGGCAGTTCGAACCCCCATTCCAGGAGCTTCAGTTGAAGGTGCAGGAAAATGGCGGTCGCCATGGCCCCGCCGACCGCGCCGCACGCACCGGGCAACCGGTAGCGAACCACCAACAGGAACCCAAGCACTGCGGCGGGAACAAAGCCCACTGCCGCAGCCGTTCCCAAGCCCGTCAGCGTGTGCAGATCTCCGATCACGAAGAACGGCCAAACCGACAGGATGTACCCGCCCACCGAGGCCAACACGAACCCCGTACAGCCCATGAGCATCGCCGAATCCATGTCGGGCTCGGGCTTCTGAGGCACGCTCACCCGCTCGTCGGTGCCGATGGGCTCGAAAGACATGGGGTCTTAGGCCCGCTTGGACGTGGTCGTCGTGGTGGACGTCATGTTGAACTGGGTCCCGGACTTGATCGAGGTGGTCACTTCGCCGCGAGTGGTCAGCATCATCCCGTCTGCCACATCCACGGTGATCGTGGATTTGCCGCGCATCGAGAGGTTCAGCGCACCACCTTGGGTCCCGGCGGGCGGTTGGGCCGTGGCGCTGCCCGAAAACGTCTGTTCGATGGTGGCGACCGTCTTGGCGCCCTGCTTCTCGATCTTGACGAGCTTGTAGTTGACGGTCATCTTGTTGCCCGTCGTCTTGAGCCCGCTGGCCTCCAGCATTTTGGCCAAATCAATGGTTCCCTTCCAGGTCGCACCGACGCCGACGGCCTTCTGGGGGTACTCGACACCGGAAAAGCCGCTTCCGCCCAACGAACTCGCCATCGCCTCGGCCATCGGATGTCCGGTCGCCTTGGAAGAAACGACCTTGCCGTAGGCGTCCATCACGTTGGTCACCTTGATCTTCGAGAGTTCCTGCGACGTGGAGGCGGGCATCCCTTCGCCCTTCACATTGCTGGTCGAAGTCTCGATGGTGACCTTGCCTCCCGAAACGCTGGTGACCTTGATCGTCTGCGACATGGTCATCTTCATTTTTTGCGGCGCGCCCTGAGCCGCGGTTTCGTTGACCAGCGAGTACTTGTAGGTCGAGCCGGCTTTGGGCTGGAACCTCAGGGCAACCGTGGCCTGTGCTAGGGCCAACGGGGCGGCAACCCACAGAACGACACCAAGAACGGGAGCGAATCGGTTTCGCATGGGCGCATTGTACGCCAGCCCGCGCAGAGACATCGGCGGAATGCCCGGTGCGCTCATACGTCAGAATGGTGGCGGGAACCGTCCACGCCCCAAACGGTGTACGGAATGTCGAACACGATGACACGCATGACGCTGACCTTGGCGGCAATCGCCGCACTTGTCGGGACGAGCTTGGCACAAGCCCCTGACAAACTGACGTTGAAGACGGGCGTCGTGCCGATGGCCACTCTCCTGAAGGAGCTTTCGACGGCATCGGGCCTGACCTTGGATTCGATCCCCCGCTTCCGAGGCGAGGCGATGCTGCTCGACGTCAAGGATGCGCCCGTCAACGAGGTGCTGACGCGCGTGGCCCAGGCCGTTGGCGCAGACTGGGAGAAGATCGAGGGCGGTTACCGACTCGTACTCTCCACCGAAACCGAGCGCAAGCAACGCGAAGAGGAGATCGCCGATCGTGCGGCCCGCATCCAACGCGGCCTCGACCAACGCATCGCAGGCATGGGGCCGACGCTGGACGCCAACGCCGCCCGCCAAGCCGTGGAGGAAGCGCTCAAGACGCAAGAGGAGTTCCAGCGCCGCATGCAGCAGCGCGAGCAGGGCACAGTCGGCTCGATCTTCGTGAATGCGAACGTCGCCCGCCCCTCGTCGCGCACGATGCCCGCCGAACGCACCGCTTTGATGCTGGCCAAGGGGATCGGCGAACGAACCCTCGCCGCCATGATGCCGGGCGACCGGATCGTCTTCTCCACGAGCCCGACCGCTGTTCAGGTGCGCATGCCCGCCTCGGCATCCCAGGCGCTCCAAGAGTTCGTGCAACAGCACAACCTCGTCGCCGACATGGTGCGAGACCTTGGCAAACCGACGCCCGAGGGCGGCCTTCAGCTCAACATCCAGATGTCCGGCCAAGCCGACCTGAACGCCAAGCCGATCTCCCGGTTGGGCCGAGTGCTCTTGGTGGTCGAGCGATTCCGGGACAACTGGAACCTGCAACTGCGAGCCTACGACGTGGACGGACGGATGGCGGGGCAAGCGTTCACGATGGTCAGCGCTTCGATGGGTGCAGAGCCGACGCAACTGACCCTGAAGCATCCCGAGAAGCCGATCGCTTTGCCCGCGTTGGCCCACGAGTTTGCCGCTCTGATGAATCAGCCTAGACGCGGCATGTCGTTCACGACGGGGGCAGGCGAGATGGTCCGCGCCATCCGCCTTTCATCCACAGAAGGATTCGAGATCTCCCCCAGTCAAGCCAAGCCGACCACGCCCGTTTCGGATGAATGGCGGACGCGGCTAAGCCGCCCCGAGACGTTCGATCCGCTGTCCTTTGTCGTCGGCGAAGCGGTGGCCCGAATCGGTGCATCCGAATCGGTGAACACGGTCGCGTGCCTGAGCGACCAGACTTATCGGACACAGACAGCGCTGTTGCGCGACAGCCTCACCGTGGCGCAAGCGGCGGGAGCCCTCGCTGGGACGCCCGGCGTCCACTTCGGGATCGAGGACGGCTGGCTGACGGTCCGACCGAAGCACTACATCGAGCACCGTGCCACGCAACTCGACCGCGTATCGCTGGGCCAAGCCCTGCGCAAGGGGCTCGCCGATGGGCGCCTTTCGCTCGACTTGACTGCCTCGTATGCCGCCGCCCAGCCCTCGATCGTCGCGATGGAAGGCTATGATGGCGACGTGTTCGCCGCTCTGTCGAAACACATCTTCGAGGGCGAGACGTTGCGCGACCAGTCGTTCCAGCGCGAGATGCTGCGGCTTTATGCGAACCTGAATGCGGGCCAGCGCAACGCCTTGGCCCAAGGGAACGCGGTTCAGATCAGCGCTTTGAACGGCTCCGGCAGAACCGCCCTGCAGCGGATGGTGTTCAACGCCATGAACTTCATGCCGATCCAGGTGCAAACGGAGGGCCAACATCGCGGCCCGATGAATCCGATGGCCGACAATGAGCGCACCGACGCCCTGCCGAGCGGCATTCCGAGCAACGGGTACCTGACCATGCAGATCAACGAGACGCCGGGCGCCTACGCGACGAATTCCAAGACGGGCGCCGCGCGCGTGATGAGCGGCTACGAACTTGGCGGTATGTTGCCCGACCCCAACGGCGGGAACCGCCCGCCCTCCGAAGAGTTCGACGGGTTCACGCCCATGACGCTGCGAGTGATGCAGTTCACGTTCCACTTCTCGCCCACGACGACGGGCAATCAGGGCCTGACGGACAAAGTGTTCCCCACGGCTGGATCGCGGTCCGTGCCGTTCGCCCAACTGCCGACGGCGTTTCTGGCGCGGTTGCAGGAGTTTCGAAACCGCCTCGGGTCGTTCCAAACCACGGGGGTCGACGTGATCGCGATAGGCGGCACCCGCGGCGGCGGCCCTCCACCGCCCTAGGCGTGGGCCGCGGTCTTGGGCGCGTACTCGACGGCATCGGCGTCCGGCATACTGGCCAACACGTCGGTGGCGCGGATGCGGTCGTGGACCGGATCGTCGTTCACCACCCGCCCATCGCGGAACCGCACGATGCGCTTGCAGTGGTGGGCGATTTCCTCTTCGTGGGTGACGAGGACGATCGTCTTCCCTTGCTCGTTGAGTTCCTGAAAGAGCGCCATGATCTCTTCGGACGTGCGCGAGTCGAGGTTGCCCGTGGGTTCGTCGCCGAAGATGACCACGGGATCCGTGACGATCGCGCGTGCGATGGCCACGCGTTGCTGCTGACCGCCTGAGAGTTCGTTGGGCTTGTGGTGCATGCGCTGGCCCAGGCCGACCCGCTCCAGCGCCTTGGCGGCCACCTCGTGGCGGTTGCGCGTGCCTGCGTAGATCAGCGGAAGTTCCACGTTCTTGAGCGCGCTCGTGCGCGGCAGGAGGTTGAACTGCTGGAACACGAACCCAATGTACTTGTTCCGAATGTCGGCCAGTTCGTTGTCGTTCATGTTCGCGACGTCTTGCCCGTGCAGCAAGAACTGGCCGCGCGTCGGCCGGTCGAGGCAGCCGACCACGTTCATGAACGTGGACTTGCCCGAGCCGGAGGGCCCCATGACAGCCACGAACTCGCCTTCGCTGATGGTCAGCGACACGTCACGCAAGGCATGGACGATCATGTCGCCCATGGTGTAGTCCTTGGCCAAATCTCTGACTTCGATGATCGGTTTCACTCGTGCCTCAATGCCTCGATGGGCTGGAGTCTGCTGGCGCGCATGGCGGGATAGATGCCGAAGAACAGCCCGACCATGGCCGAAAAGCCGAAAGCGGTGACCACTCCGGCCGTGTTGATCTCGGGCGGCACCTGGAACAGCCCCGCGATGTAGAAGATGCTCGCCGAGCCGATGAGGATGCCCAGAATGCCGCCGACCAGACACATCACGACGCTTTCGAGCAGGAACTGCGAAAGGATGGTGCCTCGCTTCGCGCCGATCGCTTTCCGCAAGCCGATCTCGCGCGTCCGCTCGGTCACCGACACCAGCATGATGTTCATAATGCCGATGCCGCCCACGAGGAGCGAGACCGAGGCGATGCCCGCGAGCAGGATGCTCAGAAGCCGAGTCTGCGTTTGGATCTGCTCGATCATCTCGCCCTGGTTCATCACGCGGAAAAGCGGCTCGCCCATCGCGGACTTGCGCGACTTCATCAGCGTGTCCTCGACTTGCTGCTGCGTGATCGCCATCAGGTCGGTTCGGCTGGCCTGAAGCTGGATCATGTCGAGCGTGGTCTTGCCCATGAGCCGGGTCTTGGCCGTCTTGAGCGGGATGTAGATCTGGTCGTCCGGGTTCCACATGCCCGAACCGCCCTTGTAATCCACGACGCCGACCACTTCGAAGTTTTGCCCGTTGATGCGCACCGTCGAGCCGACGGCGTTTTCGCCGTGGAACAGCTCGTCCCAGACGGTGAAGCCGAGTACGGCCACCTGGCGTGCGAGGGCTTCGTCCTCCTCGTCGTACCATTCGCCTTCAACCATCTTGACCATGTTGCGGATGTACTTGACCTGCGGCTCCGCGCCATAGACCTGGGTGCTGTGCGTGTTCGAGCGGAACTTGGCCATGCCGTTTCGGCGGACCGAGCCCGTGATCTCCTTGATCAGCGGCACTTCGCGCTTCAGGGCGGCGATATCGTCGTCCCTGAGTTGCATGCCCGCTTCGGACCCCATGCTCATGCCGCCGCGACGCCAGTTTGGGAACACGAGGAGCATGTTGGAACCCATGATCTCGATGTTCTCGATGGACTTGCGCTTGGTGCCCTCGCCGATGCCGACCATGCAGATGACCGAGCCCACGCCGATCACGACGCCCAACATGGTGAGCATCGAGCGCAACTTGTTCGAGGCGATCGCCCTGAGCGCACTTTCCAGACTGTCCCAGGGCCTCATCGTCCGCCTCCGCCTCCGGCGCCGGCACGGGCACCCGCGCCAGCCGTCCCGCCTGTGGCGCCACCCGAGGCCCGCGAGGTGGGTCGGTTTCCTTGCTGACCACCCGCCAATCCGCCGCCTCGGAGCGCTTCTTCCATGCGGCGCTGTCGGTCGCGCATATCGGTCAGGTTGATTTCGGCCACCACGATCTCCTCGCCCTCCTCAACGCCAGAGAGGATCTCGATGCCGTCGTTGCCGGTCTCGCCGACCTTGACCTCTCGCTTCTCGGGCTTCAGGGGGTCGGCTGTCTTGATTCGGACGTAGGACTTGCCGTCCTCGTTCATCACGGCTTGGGCCGGGGCAAGCAACACGTTGGGCTTGCTCAGCGTGATGAACTCGCAATTGGCGCTCAGGCCCGGCAAAAGCGGCACCTTCGCTCCAGGGAGCACGCGGACGCGAACCTTGACCGCCGTGATGTTGTTGGTCGTCGTCGCCGAGGGGTTGACCCGTTCGACGACGCCTTCGCTGGTCTGACCAGGGAACGCCTCGAGCACGATCCGCACCCGCTGGCCCTGTTGCACCTGCGAAACATCGGCCTCGTCCACGGCACAGTCCACGAACATCGTGGTCACGTCGCTGATCTGCACGATGCTCGTTCCTTGCGAGAACGTGCTGGTGCCGGGAGGGATGATCGTCCCCTCTTCGATGTACTTCATGGTCACCACACCGTCGCGGGGAGCGACCACGGTGGTGCTGTCCAACTGAACCTTGGCGTTGTCCAGCGACACTCGGCTCCGCACCTTGCTCGCCTCGGCCTGGACGATCTCCTCGCGCCGCAGTTGGTTCTGAATCTTGGCGTCCTGCGCCCGCTTGAGGGCGATTTCAGCCTGCTCGACGGCGCGCTTGGCCTCTTCGAGCGAACGTTGCGCCAACGGGACCTGCGAGCGGTTGGCCTCCGCTTCTTTGAGCGAGGCACGCGCTCGAGCCACGTTTTGTTTCTCCGCTTCTTGGAGAGCGCTGATCTCGGCGTCGAGGGTCTGGGCGCGCTGGCGAGCCACGTCGTAAGCGCTTTGCGCCGAAGCGAGCGCCGCCTCCGCGCGCTGAACCGCCGCACCGGACACGTACCCGGAAGCCAAGAGGTCTTTCTGCCGTTCGAATTCCTTCTTCGCGGCATCGAGGTCGGCGGCGGTTCGCGAGACGGCCGAGGACGCATCCCGGCGCATTTGGGGAATCGTCACCGCGTTCAGCTTGCGCTCCGCTTCCTCGGCGGAGGCGACCTGTGCGCGAGCCGTGGCCAACGAAGCATCCACCAAAGTGGGCCGGGTCTCGGCCTCGATCTCGGCGCGGCGAAGTCGAATCTTGGCGGATTCGAGCGCAGCCTTCGCATTGGCGATATCGTTCTCGATGTTGGCTTGGGTCAGGTCGAGATTCCGACGCGCCGCTTCGGCGCGCGAACGGGCCACATCGGCATCGGCAGAGGCCTGATCGTAGAGCGCTTGCGTGTCGCGCGGGTCGATGATGGCGACGAGGTCTCCCGCTTTCACCACTGCGCCCTCGTCCACGGCCAGCCGCGTCACGATGCCGCCTGCCTTCGACTTCACGTCCACTTGGGTGAGCGCGACGAGTTGGCCGGGCGACGTGATGGAGCGAATCAACTCTCCTCGCTCCAGCTTGGCGTAGCGGTACTCGATCTCGTCCGCTTGACCCGAGCCCTTGAACGCGTTGAAGCCCCAAATGGCTCCTGCGACGACGGCGACTCCGACAACGATGGCGACTGGTTTGCTCATAGGCGGTGTGTTAGCGAAGATCCTGCTCGCCCGGCACCTGCTTGCCCGAGACAAGCTTGATGCGCACGTCGGCGATATACGTATCGTACGAGGCTTCGACGAGATTCGACTCGGCGGTGACCAGGCTGACTTGGGCCGTGATGACGGCGATGAGGTCGGCCGCACCCTTGCTGAACGCACCCTCGGCGGCCTCGTAGTTCAGGTTGGCCGCATCGAAGGCGAGTTTCGCCGCCCGAAGCCTCTGGCGGTTCTGGGTCAGCGTCTTGTAGGTGGATTCGATGGAGGCCTGAGCGTCGCGGCGAAGCTGCTTGAGCTCGCTCTCGGTCGCCATCACGTTCAGACGGATTTCATTGGCCGCTTCGCGCGAACGGTTGCCGTCGAACAGCGGCATGGACACCATGGCCGTCAGGTTGCTGGTCTCGGTCGGCGATGGGCCGAATCGGCGCTCGAAGTTGGCGTCCACGGTGTAGGTGGGGCCGGCTTCCAGTTGGGAGCGCTTGAGCGAGTAGCCCAGGCTCTTCAGGCTCGCTTCGCGAGACTTGAGGTCGGGGCGGTTCTCCAGCCCGAACGCCACGAGCGCGTCCAGCGTCTCCATCTGGCCCTCGGCGGGAAAATCGGGTACATCGGCCAGTTCGGGCAAGGCCTGCATCGAATCCCATCCGATGATCGCCTTCAAGTCGGCCTCGGCGGTCTCCACTCGGTTCTGGGAGCTGAGCAGACTCACTTCGGCGTTCAGCACGTCGGCCTTGGCCTGCAGTTCTTCCTTCTCGGCCATGTCTTTGACGCGGATCCGTGCCTGAACCTGCTTGAGCACTTCCTGCGCTCGGGCCACGGTCGACTTGGAGACTTCGACCAGCTTGCGTGCGCGCAACACCTCGAAGTACCGAACGTGGACTTCGGTCAGCGTGGTGCGAAGCGTCTGCAGACTGGAGAGTTCCTGGGCCGTGAGAGACGCGCCCGAGCCCGCCAACCCCAATTGCCGCTGACCCGAATCCAGCAAACGCCAACTCGCCGCGATGCCCGCGAACGCATCGTCGCTCTTGAACGTCGAACGCAGTCCCGTGAACGACTCCTGCCGCTGGTAGCGGTAACCAGCGTCGGGCGTGATCGTCGGGAAGAAGGCGGCTCGGTTCTGGCGGACGCGGCTTCGGGCGCCTTCGATGTCCAGCCAGGCGGCGCGGATGGTGCCGTTGTTCTCCCGGGCCAAGCGCAACGCTTGATCCAGATCGAGACGGGTTTGCGCCACAACGGTGCCGAGAGACACCGCGCACAACGCGAGAACGGAAAGGGGTCGAACCATGGCTCCGCTCACAATACCGCCCAAAGACCGTCTCAAAACGCCCAAGGCCCCATTGAACAAGCGATCGGCGTCGTCGGCATACCAAGCGGTAGAAACGCATCCGACGCCCATATGGTTCGCTCCAGCGGACTCAATCCTCTTGTGCCACAATCCCTGATTGGCGGCAGCCGCCGCCGGTGACCCATGCCCGACGTATCCGTGCACATTCCCCAGATCGGCGAAGGCCTGCAAGAAGCCCGCCTCGTCGCCATGCTGAAGCAGCCCGGCGACGCCGTCAAACGCGACGAACCCATCTACCAGATGGAAACCGACAAGGCCGTCATGGACGTGGAGTCACCCTACGAGGGCACGCTCATTGAATGGCTCGCCGAAGCCGACGCCGTCCTCCCCATCGGCGCCCCCGTGGCCAAGATGCGGGTCGCCGAAGGCGTGGAAGAGGCCGCCGCTCCGAGCCACGGGCCAGCCGAAACCGACGCACCCCAAGCGTCCGCACCCGCCGCAGCCGCCGACGCGGGCGCCGCTCGGCTCCGCAACGTCCCCCCGCGCAGCCGAGCCTACGCCAAAGAGAAGGGTCTGACCGACGAACAACTCGCCGCCGTCGCCGCCAAGGTGGACAAGGTGATGCCCGCCGACATCGACGCGTTCTTGGCCGCCGGACCGACGAGTTCGGCGACGGGCTACAGCGAGACCCCGATGACCGGCGCACAACGCATCCTGGCCTCGCGACTCCAGCGTGGGGCGCAACTGGTCGTGCCGGGCACGATGTCCGTCGCCACGCGTTGGTCGGGCGTGGAAGCCGCCCGCGCGGCCGCCAAAGCTCAGGGCAGCGACTTCCAGCCTTCGGCGTTCACGATGTTCGCCTTCGCCGTGGCCCAAGCCCTCAAGAACCACCCGATGTTCCGCTCGACGCTCGTCGGCGATTCGACGATTCGCACCTATGAGAAGGCGCATTTGGGCATTGCCGTCGCCCTGCCGGGCGACCAATTGGTTCTGGCCGTGGTGGACGATGCCGACCACCTCTCGTGGCGCGAGTTCGCCGATGCAACGCGCGAGCGAATCGACTTGGCCCGAGGTGGCAAGGACCAGGCCAACGAATCCGTGGCCCTCAGTCTCACCAACATGCAGCGCCACGGGCTGCGCGACGCCATTCCCGTCGTCGTCCCTCCCTCCGTCGCCACGCTCTTCCTCGGCGAAGTGTATTGGGGCTTTGCCGGCGAAACGCCCGAGCCTGTGCGGCTGGTGAACCTGGGCCTGACGTTCGACCACCGTCTCATCAATGGGGTGGGCGCGGCCGAGTTCCTGAACGAAGTCAAGCGCAACGTCGAGGACATCGAGTCGCTGATCCAGTCGTGAAGCCGATCATCGCCATCAGTCCGCGTTTCGGGGCCACCGACGAAGGCGACCGTCGGCTGGAACTGAAGTTGGACTACGCCGAGGCGATCTCGCGGGCGGGCGGCGTGCCGATCATCGTTCCGCCCTCTGCCGACTTGGGTGCGCTGGCCGACCATGTGGATGCATGGATGGTTCCCGGAGGCGGCGACATCCATCCCTCGATCTACGGCGAGGCACCCCACGAACGGGTGTACGGACTGGACCCTGGGCGGTTTGCCTTCGAGCGGTCGCTATGGGATGTCTGGAAGGGTAAGCCCTACTTGGGCATCTGCTACGGGTGCCAGTTGCTCAACGTGCTGTATGGCGGCTCGTTGGTGCAACACGTGCCCGACGTGGTCGGCCACGAAGAGCATGGCTCGGGCGCGGTGCAGACCTACACGTTCGTCGAGGGTTCGCGGCTTCACGGCATTCTCGGTCCGCACGCGCAGGGCCGGTCGTACCACCACCAGTCGGTGGGCCGAGTCGCCGATGGTCTCTGCGTGACCGCGCGCGCCGAGGACGGCATCATCGAAGGCGTGGAGGCTGCGGGAGACGTCTGGCACGTGGGTGTGCAATGGCACCCCGAGACGACCTTGGACTCGCCAGACAGTCAGCGGTTGTTTGCGGCTTTCGTCCGCGCGGCCGGGGGTGTGCGGTGAGACGATTGGTCAATGGATCCGAGGCCGAACTTGCCGATTCCGGCGCGGTCGTCGAGCCTCTGGGCGACCGTCTGCTCGTCCGAACCCCCGAGGGCACGCACACCGCATTGGTGGCCAAGGTCGGCGATCAGACGCTTGTCTCCTACCGGGGCCGACGCTTCGTCGTCGAGCCGGTGCGCCACTCGGTCGGTGGTGGCGCGGCGTCTTCTGGCGAGGTTCATGCCCCGATGCCTGGACAAATCACCGAAGTGCTGGTCGAGGTGGGCGCAACGGTCGAGGCGGGCGACAAGTTGCTGGTGCTGGAATCCATGAAGACCCAGCAATCGCTGATCGCACCGGTCGCGGGGCAAGTCGTTCGGCTAGCCGTATCCGTGGGCGATCAGGTCCAGCACGATCAGATGTTGGCGCTGGTCGAGCCATTGGCGCAGTAAACTTGCTGGCGATGGCCAGCCGACCTCCCCGCCTCCAGCGACTCTTGGCCCCCGATGGGCGATGCTTCGATGTCGCGATCGACCACGGCTTCTTCAACGAGCGCGGCTTCCTTTCGGGGATCGAGGACGCGGGGCGGGCCATCGCCACGGTCGCCTCGGCTCGGCCCGATGCCATCCAACTGCCTTTAGGCACCGCGCCGATCCTTCAAGCCTTGCCGATGGAACGGCGCCCCGCGCTGGTGCTTCGCACCGATGTGGCCAATGTGTACGGCTACCCCCTGCCGTTATCGCTGTTCTCCGAGTTGATCGCCGACCCGGTGGAGCAAGCCCTGCGCCTGGATGCTGCCTGCGTGGTGGTCAACCTGCTATCGCTCCCCGATCAGCCGAATCTGCACAAGGATTGCCTGCGAAACATCGCCACATTGCGCGCCGAATGCGACCGATTCGGGATGCCCTTGATGGTCGAGCCGCTTGTGATGCGTCCCAACTCTGCCGGTGGCAGCTATCTGGTGGATGGAGACTTGAACAAGATCCTGCCGCTTGTTCGGCAAGCGGTCGAGATTGGCGCGGACGTGATCAAGGCCGACCCCTGCGACCACATCGAGGAGTACCACCGCGTGATCGAGGTGGCCAGCGGCGTGCCCGTGCTGGTGCGCGGCGGGGGCCGCGCCACCGACGAGGAGATCCTCGCCCGCACGCACGGCCTGATGCGGCAAGGGGCCTCGGGCATCGTTTACGGGCGCAACGTGATCCAGCACCCCAACCCCGCCGGCATGACCCGCGCGTTGATGGCGATCGTCCACGACGAAGCCACGCCCGATGAGGCGGCAACCCATCTGGCACGTTGACCTTTGGAGGGGCACACTCTGTTGTGCCCGATTCGTGGACCCGACGGAGCGGGTCCCTCCAGATGAGTCCTTCGCCTACTGCCCAGCCAGGCCCAGATCTTCCGCCCGAGCCGACAGCGCCGCGAGCATGTTGGCGATGTGCGTCTCCAGGTTCAGGCCGATGCCTTCCGCGCCGGCATAGACCTCGTCGCGGTGCACGCCCGCCGCGAACGAGGGCTGTTTGAGCTTCTTGACCACGCTCTTCACCTCGACCTCCCGCACATCGCGCGAGGGGCGGACGTAGCTGCAGGCCGTGATGAATCCGGCCAGTTCGTCGCACGCGTACAGGTGCTTCTCCATGGGCGTGTCGCGCGAGATGGCCAATGCGTCGTTGTGCGAACCGATGGCCCGGATGATCGCGGGGTCCCAGCCCTCGGCCTCAAGCAGCCTCATGCCCCACGCCGGGTGGTCCTCGGGGTGCTTCTCGTAGTCGAAGTCGTGAAGCAGGCCGGTCACTCCCCACACATCGGCGTCTTCGCCCAGCCGCTCGGCGTACCAACGCATGGCTGCTTCGACGCACAGGCAATGGCGGCGCAGAGATTCGCTGTCGGTGTGTTGGCAGAGCAGTTGGAACGCTTCGTCCCGAGTGTTGGGCATGGCGAGGGTTTTACCCAAGCCCAAGGGCCAAGTCGTCCAGGGCTTCCAGCGGTGCGATCAGGCGTTCGGCGTCAGGCGTCAGGCCATAGAGCGTCCGGGGCGGGTAGTCCTCGACCACGGTCCGCGCGAGCACCCCATCGGCGACGAGGACCTTGAGCGTCATGCTGAGCGCGCGGTCGGTGGCGGGCAGGGCGTCGCGAAGCAGGGCGAACCCGTGATTGCCACGCGCCACCCACAACACGGTCTGAGGCGACCACTTGCGGAACAGCGAGCCCGTCCAGCCCCGTTCGCGGGCCAAGTCCCAGAGTTCCAGCGCCGCCGGAGCAACAAGCCGGCCGAGTTCGGTGAGCACGTATTCGGGACGCATGGGGTGGCCGTAGCCGGGGTTCGGGCGGCACAGTCCACGGGCGATGGCGTGGTCGAGCGATGCGCGCAGAGCGGGTTGCGTGCATCCCAGCCGGAACGCCAGCGACACAAACTTGGCCCCGTCGGTGCGGCCGAGTTCGGCCAGCAGGGGGATCGTCCAGCGTCTCGCGGTCAACTTCTGCATTTTCGATTCGCCATCGTGGCAATCCGTGGATATATTCGCTATACTTATTATGTCACATACCCACTCCAGCGAGGGTGGGAACAGGAGAAAAGCACAGACAATGGCACACCCCTACGAATTCGACGGTGGACTGGTGGTCTCGATCCCGGTCAAGGACATCAAGGCTTCGATCGCCTGGTACGGCGAGATGCTAGGCTTCGAGCTCGACTACCTCATGGAAGACTGGGGCTGGGCGGAACTGAAGTCTTCCGTCGCCCGCGTGAGCGTCGGCCTCTCGCAGGTGGAGACGCCGAAAGTGGGCGAGATGACCCCGGTGTTCGGCGTGAAGGACATCGAGGCGTCGTTCGCCTTCCTCCAGTCGAAGGGCGTGCGGACGGACGGCGCGATCCGCGATCTGGGGATGGTCAAGCTGTTGACGTTCTACGATCCGGACGGCAATGTGCTGATGCACTACCAGTCCATGCAGCCGGCCTAGGGCTGTTCGGTGAGGAGCGGTGGTGTCGGACCCCGACGTGGAGGGGCATGCTCCGTCATGCCCCCGCCTCGCTCAGGACCGACCGGCCAAACGTACGTCCGAACGGGGCACTGCTCAAGGTCCCGCCCAAAGCCGAGTATCCGGGCGGCTCGGGTAACATCACGGCCGTGCCCGCTCCTTGCGGGCGCGATTCGTTTTAGGAACCTGAAAACCATGCCAACCCTGGTGATCGTCGGTGCCCAATGGGGCGATGAGGCGAAAGGCAAACTCGTGGACGCGCTCGGCGACGAAGCCGACGTCGTCGTCCGTTACAGCGGCGGCAACAACGCCGGACACACCGTCATCGTCGGCGACGAAGAGTTCCGATTCCATCTGCTGCCCGCCGGAATCCTCCACGAGCACGTCACGGCCATCCTCGGCAGCGGCATGGTCGTGTGCCCGAAGGGCCTGCTGGAAGAACTCGACCGCACGCGCGCGGCTCGGCCGAACCTGGGCACCCTGCGCATCAGCGCCGGGGCGCACGTCGTGTTCCCGTGGCACCGCATGCTCGACCGGCTGGAGGAAGAGGCGCGGGGCGAGAACAAGATCGGCACGACGTCGCGCGGCATCGGCCCCGCCTACCAAGACAAGGTGGCGCGGTTCGGCATCCGCATGGGCGAGTTCGTCCACCCAGACCTGATGCCCAAGCGGCTGCGCGAGGTCTTGGACGTCAAGAACCGCCTGCTCGCCCTGATGAGCGACGGCGCCGAGAGCCTGGACTTCGACGAGGTCTACCACGAGTACCGCACCTACGCCGACCGGCTGCGGCCGTTCGTCGGCGATACCGAAATCGTGGTGCAGGATGCCGTGGCGCGCGGCGACCGAGTGCTGTTCGAAGGCGCGCAAGGCGCGTTGCTCGACCTGGATTCGGGCACCTACCCCTACGTGACCAGCAGCCACCCCGTGGCGGGCGGCGCGTGTTTGGGCACCGGAATCGGGCCCCGCGACATCCACTCCGTGCTCGGCGTGTGCAAGGCCTATGCTACGCGCGTCGGCACCGGCCCCTTCCCCACCGAACTCGACAACGAGTTGGGTGACGAACTCCGCCGCGTGGGCAAGGAGTACGGGACCACGACCGGCCGAGGCCGGCGTTGCGGCTGGCTGGACCTGGTGGCCCTGCGACAGAGCTGCCGTCTGAACTCGCTCAGCGGACTGGTGGTCACGCGGCTCGACGTGCTTTCGGGGTTCGACCCGTTGCAGGTCTGCGTGGCGTACCGGCGCGGCGCCGAGACGATCCGCCACTTGCCCACGAACACGTGGGAGATCGGCGAACTCGCGCCCGTGTACGAGACCGTGCCCGGCTGGCCCGAGGACCTCACGGGTGCGCGGAAGTTTGAGGACCTGCCCGAAACCGCCCGCGCCTACCTGTGGATGATCGAGGAGTACACCGAGACGCCCGTCGCGATCCTCAGCATCGGCCCGGACCGCGAGCAGACGATCGTGCTGCGCCCAGACTTGATCTGGGGCTGACGAGCCTGCGCTAGAATGAGCGCCATGGTTCCCTTGGTCGCAGCCGTCGCCCTTCTGCAGCCGATGGCCGATCGGCACAGCGTGACCATCCTGCCCGAGGCGTGGGAGCGCAAGCCCTTAGCCGATGGGCGCGTAGAGTTCACGCAGTCGGTTTCGCGCGCCTTCGATCAAGCCATCCTCAGCTGGAACTTGGAGTCGGGCTGGGCGAGCGCCGACTACAGCCTGACCGCCTTTGGCGACGGGTGGCGTTCGGCAGACTACCGCTGGGGCACGTGGTTCGCCGGTGGAGGCAGCGTGAGCGTCAAGGGCCAACCCGACGACCACGGCCGGGTGGACACCGACACGCTGGTGCTGCGGCGTCCGGCCGGCGGGCTCACGGTTCGCGTGGTCGCAACGCCCCGTTCGCGCTCGAGCGTTCCCAGTTCGCCTGGATTGGTGGCGGTCGCTCTGAGTCTGATGTCTCGGCACGAGCGTGCCGCTGCACCGTTCGGAGGCGTCGCCCGCGTGATCGAGGTGCCTCGGCGCGCGCAGATGGCCTATCCCAATGGCGGCGTGCTGTGCAGCCCGACGGCGACGAGCATGGTGCTCGGCCATTGGGCCCGCGTGCTCCGCACTCCCTTTGTCGACCGCGACATGCCGCTGGTGCAGCGGGGCGTCTACGATGCCGTATACCGCGGCTGCGGCAACTGGTCCTTCAATGCCGCGTACGCGGGGTCGGTGCCGGGGATGCATGCGGTGGTGGGCCGGTTCAACGACTTGGCCGATCTGGAGCGCTGCATCGCGGCGGGTTTCCCGGTGGTGTGCTCGATCAGCAACACCGTGGTCAAGGGTCAGCCCCCCGAGCCCAACGATGGGCACTTGGTGGTGTTGGTGGGGTTCGACGAGAGCGGTCGGCCGGTGTTCAACGACCCCGGTCGGAACGTGGTGCGCATGACCTACGAACGGGAGAACTTCCGCAAGGCTTGGGCGACGAGCGACAACACGGTGTACTTGATCTGGCCCATCGGCTACACGCCGCCTTGGCTCTGAAGTCCCTTCACGGCAGCCTCCAACAAGGGCAGGTGCTGATTGGCGATGCGATCCACCAGGTCCAGCGCCATCTCGGGCCTGTAGGTGTGCGCGAGCAAGTTGCGGTCCTCGAACATCTCGGCCCAGAGTTCTGCCACGTCCGACGGTACGAGACCCGCTTGAAGTGACGCTTGTAGCACCAAGCGCGGGCCGCGTTGAGTGAATCCGAGTTCGGTCGTGCGTTGTTGGAGCGCCTTCCACGCCAGCTCGACTGCCGTGCCGAAACCCTGAAGCACGCCGGCAACGTCGCGCTTGGTTTCTACGGGCTCGCTGACGAACTCGCGGAGCGAGCCGACCGCGGTGGCGAACTTCTCAAGAGCCGTCATCGTTCATACACCACCTTTCCGTCGCGCTCGATCGCGGCCCGCAACTCGGGAGACACGGCCTCGATCCGCACGACGTCGAGCTCGAACAGGCTTGGCGGCTCGTACGCCATGTCGGCAGCGAACTCGTGCCACGCACCCAGATTCCGCACGCCGTAGAACGCGAGATCGAAGTCGCTCACCGGGTGGTTGTCGCCGCGCGCACGTGAGCCGTACAGCACGACCTTCTCGGGCTCGCACTCGCGTACGGCCCTCGAAATGGCTCTTTGGATGGAGCGCGGGAGTTCCACCGGGTCCTCATCCTACCCACCGGAGACGGCACCAAGGGGGCGGCCCCGGGCCCGCGCCGCCGCGCCATAATAGGTCCTTCCCATGCCCGTCTCTTTCGATCTCGCGTCCCTGAACGAAGCCCAACGCGAGGCGGTCGAGTGGCCGGGTGGCCCGATGCTCATCTTTGCGGGAGCGGGATCGGGCAAGACCCGCGTCATCACCTGCCGCATCGCCCGGTTGCTCGAAGAGGGCGTCTACCCCTCGCGGATCTTGGCCGTAACGTTCACCAACAAGGCGGCCAAGGAGATGCGCGAGCGCGTCGAGGCGATGGTTGAGGGTTCGGTCAAGCACATGTGGATCGGCACGTTCCATGCCATCTGCGGGCGAATCCTGCGCATGGATGGATCGGCCATTGGGCTCGACCGCAACTTCGTCGTCTACGACGACGGCGACCAGATGAGCCTGGTCAAAGACATCCTCAAGCGGATGAACGTGGACGACAAGAGCGTTCAGCCGCGGGCCTTGCTCTCCGAAATCAGCAGCGCCAAAGAGAAGTTGCTCTCGCCCGAGCAGTACCGCGAACGCGCGGCGGGCTTCTTCGAACGCATCGCGGCAGACGTCTACAAGAGCTACGACGCCGCACTCCGACGCGCCAACGCCCTCGACTTCGACGACATGCTCTCCATGGCCGTGCGCCTGTTCCGCGAACGCGAAGACGTGCGCGAGAAGTACCAAGAGCGCTTCCTGCACGTCCTGGTGGACGAGTATCAAGACGTCAACTTGGCCCAATACAAACTGGTCAGCTACCTGGGCGGCAAGCACCGGAACATCGTGGTGGTGGGCGACGACGACCAGTCCATCTACGCCTGGCGCGGCGCCGACGTGCAACTCATCCTCAAGTTCGGCAGCGATTACCCGGACGCCAAGGTCATCAAGCTCCAGCAAAACTACCGCTCGACCCAGGTGATCCTCGACGCCGCCCACGAAGTCATCCGGAACAACCGGTCGCGGGCAGACAAGCGGCTGTGGACCGACCAGAAGGGAGGCGCGGCACTGACGCTCACCGAAGCGGGAACCGAGCAGGACGAAGCCATGATCGTCGCGGACGCCATCACGCGGGACGTCAACGCCGGGCGGCGCAAGTGGAGCGATTTCGCCGTCCTGTACCGCACCAACGCCCAGAGCCGAGCGTTCGAAGACGCCTTCCTCATGCTCCGCATTCCGCACGTGCTGGTCGGGGGCATCCGATTCTACGAGCGCAAGGAGGTCAAGGACATGATCGCCTACCTGCGGCTGGTCGCGAACCCCATGGACGATGCTTCGTTCCGGCGCGTGGTCAACGTGCCCGCTCGCGGGCTTGGCAACACGTCCGTCGCATTGATCGAGCGTGTCGCCAACGCCTCGAGCACATCGCTGTTCCAAGCCTCGGCGACCCAAGACGTACAGGCCGAGTTGGCCAAGAAAGCCGCCGGAGCGCTGCGCGCCTTCGTCTCGGTGATCGAAGACGCGCGTCATTTGGCCGAAGACGGCAAGGTCGCTCCGGTGCTCCGGCACCTGATGCTGCACTCGGGCTACTTGGATTCCCTACGCGCCGACGAGTCGCGCGAAGGCGTCAGCCGCTTGGAGAACATGCAGGAGTTCGTCAACGTGGCCACCAACTACGACCAAGACGAAGAGCCGAGCCTGACCCAGTTCTTGGAGAACCTCGCCCTCAGCGCCGACACCGATGCCTTGAACCAAACGGGCAATGCCGTGACGCTGATGACGCTGCACTCGGCGAAGGGCCTCGAGTATCCCGTGGTCTTCCTGTGCGGCTTGGAAGAAGGCGTGTTCCCGCACTCGAGGTCGCTCAACTCCGATTCGGCCATCGAGGAGGAGCGGCGGCTTTGCTACGTGGGCATGACGCGAGCCCAAGAAGAACTTCATCTCACCCACGCCCACCGCCGAGCGCTGTTCGGGCAGCCTTCGTTCAACCTGCGGTCTCGGTTCGTGGACGAAGTCCCTGACGAGCTGTTTGCCACGCGCAAGAGCCGTAGACCCGAGTACACGTTGCGCTCCGAGCGGCCCGATCGCTTCGAGCCCATCGCGGCGACCCGACCCGCCGCGCCTCGTCCCCCCGTCCAATCGACTTCTTGGACGCCGCCTTTCGAAGTGGGCGCCCGGGTGCGTCACGCCAAGTTCGGGTTGGGCGTGGTCATCGCGTGCAATCCGATCCAGAAGGACGCCGAGGTCACCGTAGCCTTCCCAGGCGCGATCGGCGTCAAGAAACTGGTTCAAAGTCTGGCCAAACTCGAGGTGGCATGAAGCGCATCGGCATTCTCGCGGCCTTGGTCTTGTTCGGCGGGTGCGCCAAAACTCCCCACGTATTCCCCTTGAAGAAGGGCTGGTCGGCCACCTACGAAGTGACCGGCGCGTTCTTTCCGCAGGTTGAGGAGATCGAAGTGCTCCGGGCTTCCACCGTTGCGGGTGTGCCCGGCTGGGTGCTCGGCGGAGCACTGGGCGAGTCGCGTGTGGCCTGGAAGGACGGGGTGCTGGTGGCCGAGCAGTTGGCCGGAACGTGGTACGCGCCGCCGCTGCCGATCCTGCGGTCTGCGAGCGGCGACGAAGAGTGGCGGGGCGTGGCGGTGACCCTCGGACAGGCCAAGGCGATCAGCGGTACGTTCGTCCAGCGCGAGGAAAAGGTCGAGTTCGCCGACAGGAAGACCCAGTCCACCCATGTGGTGCTGGACCTGTCCGAGCCGGGGGCGAAGATCGAGATTCAGATTTGGTACGTCAAAGGGATGGGTCCGATCCGGTGGGAGCATCGGCGCAACACCGCACTCGTCCAAAAAGCCGTCATATTGCGTTGAACAGAGCAAGTATCAGCGCGACGAATCATTCTATATTTTGAAGGAAAGATTGGTTGGTCCCAGAGCCGTAGATCAAGACCCAATCCATACGGTTTAGTAGACGTCAGATCAATCGGAGCCAAGCGCGTCGCACCGGCTCCGAGAACGGAGATCGAACACAACATGAGGAAACTCGCGATCATCATCGGCGTCTTTGGGTTCACCGTCGGCAGCTTCGGCCTCGCCACCTTCGGGCCCGTTTTCAACAAGACCTACGACGTCAAGGACGGCTCCCCCCTCAAGAAGGCGCAATGCGGCGTTTGCCACGCCGGCGCCAAGGGTGGCAAGCTCAACGCCTACGGCCAAGACCTGCAGAAGGCCATGGCCAGCGCCAAGTCCAAGAAACTCACGGCCGAGATTCTGAAGTCGGTCGAGGGCCTCGACTCGAACAAGGACGGCGTCAAGAACGGCGACGCCATCAAGGCCGGTAAGCTTCCCTAGCGTTTGCGCGTGAAGGTAAGACCCACAGAGGGCCGGATCGCGCAAAGCATCCGGCCCGTCTTGTTATGTGAAGAGGTGCGGTAAATGGCATTCAAGTTCCGAAGGAGACTACCCGACGCTTTCTACAACCCGACGTCGTACGTTGGGATGACGATCTTCGCACTCAGTCTGTGCATGATCCTCTTCCTGTACGTGCTCGACGCCGTTGCGGGAGGCGGCAACGCCTACATGGGTCTGATCACGTGGATCTTCCTGCCCGGCGTCATGATCTTCGGTCTCGCGGTGGCCATCGTGGGCCTCATTCGAACCGCCAAGCGCATCAAACGAGGCGAAGCCGCCAAGCTTCTGCCAATCCTCGACTTCAACGATCGGAAGCACCGAACGGCCTTCTCGATGTTCCTTTTCGGGGGGCTGTTCCTCATGCTCCTCTCCGGCTTCGGCAGCTATCAGGCGTACGAGTACACCGAGTCCACCAAATTCTGCGGCGAGACGTGCCACAGCGTGATGAAGCCCGAGTACGTGGCTTACCAGCACTCGCCTCACGCCAACGTCAAGTGCGCCGAATGCCACATCGGGTCGGGCGCGGATTGGTACGTCAAGTCCAAGATCTCAGGCTCGTACCAGGTCTATTCGGTGCTGTTCAACAAGTTCAGCCGCCCCATCGAAACGCCCGTCCACAACCTGCGCCCCGCGAAGGAAACGTGCGAGCACTGCCACTGGCCGAGCCACTTCTACAGCCAAAAGCTGCTCGACAAGACGTACTACCTCTCCGACGAGGACAACTCCGAGGGGCAGTTCAGCATGCTCATGAAGATCGGCGGCACCGAACAAGGCGCCTCCGAGGGCATCCACGCCCACATGTATATCGACAACGAGATCAGCTACATCGCGACGGACCGACAGCGTCAGATCATCCCCTACGTCGAATCGAAGGACAAGAACGGCAAGGTGACGATCTACCGCAACATGGACCTGATGCCCCCGACCGAGCTCGAACTCAAGAAAGGCGAGAAGCGGATCGTGGACTGCATCGACTGCCACAACCGGCCCTCGCACCAGTACCGTCCACCCGAGACCACGATCAACAAAGCCCTCGCCAGCGGCTCCATCTCGACCAAGCTGCCCGAAATCAAGATGGTGGCCGCCGAGGCCCTGGAGAAGGAATACAAGACGGAAGGTGAGGCGCTCCAGGCCATCCAAGCGGACGTGGACAAGTACTACCGCGAGAACTACGCCGACCGCTACGAGGGCATGAAAGGCGACATCCAGAAGGCCATCGCCTCGATCCAGAACATCTTCCGCACCAACTACTTCCCCGAAATGAAGGTGAGCTGGAAGGGCTATCCCGACAACCTCAACCACCTGCACTCGCGGGGCTGCTTCCGCTGCCACACAGGCAAGCACGTGAGCGAAGATGGCAAGGTGATCGGCAACGACTGCCAAACCTGCCACACGATCCTTTCGCAGAAGCCCCCCGGACTGGAGCGCGAGACCGACGTCAAGGGCTTGGTGTTCAAGCACCCGATCGATATCGGTGACGCCTGGAAAGAGGGCATGTGCATGGACTGCCACGGCCCGCCCGCCAAGGAAGAGTGACGGCCGAGCCCTCGGGTTCTGGCCAGACGCGCGGGTAACCTTCGGGCCATGCTCGACCCGCGCGTCACTGGCCTCGCCAACCTCATCTGCGACCATTCGATCAAGCTCGGCACCGAAGACCGCGTGCTCGTCCACGCGTTCGACATCCCAGCCGAGGCCGTCGCCGAGGTCGTGCGGGCCGTCCAGGCCAGGGGCAGCGCCGTGCAGGTCCGGCTGGAAAGCAACCTGGTCAAGCGGCAGATCCTTCACGGGCTGACCGACGCCACCGTGGACCTGATCGCCTCGACCGAGCTGGCCGAGATGAAGGAGATGACGGCCTACATCGCCCTGCGCGGCGGCGACAACTACTCGATGAACGCCGACGTCCCTACGGAGAACATGGCCCTGTGGCAGCGTAAGTACGGCAAACCCGTGGTGCTGGAGACCCGCGTTCCGAACACCAAGTGGGTCGTCATGCGGTGGCCCAGCCACGGCATGGCGCAGCAGGCCTCGATGAGCACGCCCGCGTTCGAGGACTTCTACTTCAAGGTGTGCGTCGCCGACTACCCACGCATGCAGGAAGCGTGCAAGCCGCTCAAGGACCTGATGGACGCCACCGACCGCGTTCGGCTGGTCGGCCCCGGAACCGACCTCTCGTTTTCGATCAAGGGCATCGGTTGCGTGCCGTGCTGCGGCGAGGCCAACATCCCCGACGGCGAGTGCTTCTCTTGCCCCGTCCGCGACTCGGTGAACGGCGTCGTCCACTACAACACGGTATCGCTCTACCAAGGGACAGAGTTCAAGGACATCCGGTTCGTGGTGAAGGATGGGCGCATCGTCGAAGCCGAAGCGGGCGCGAACACTTCCAAACTCAACGAGATTCTGGACACCGACGAGGGCGCGCGCTACTTCGGCGAGTGGTCACTCGGCTTCAACCCGCACGTGCTGCACCCCATGAAGGACACGTTGTTCGACGAGAAGATCGCGGGCTCGTTCCACCTAACCCCCGGCAACGCCTACACCGGCCCTGGCGGCAACGGCAACAAGTCGGCCATCCACTGGGACATCGTGCTGATCCAGCGCCCCGAGTATGGCGGCGGCGAGATCTGGTTCGACGACCGGCTCATCCGCAAGGATGGGCTGTTCGTGATCCCTGAACTCGAGGGCCTGAACCCCGACCGGTTGGGCTAACGGAGCGACGCGGCAACGCCCAGAGCGACCGCGCTAGCGACCAGGGCAACCAACAGGAGTCGAAGGCCTTTGTAGGACTTGCGGTTGACCGCGGTGAGGACGACCAAGAGTACGGTGGTTGCGCCAGCCGCAAAGATCGTCAAGACCAGCAGAACATAGAGCACCTCGCTTCCCTGAGGCATGGGGCACTATGGCACGAATCGCGATCATAGCTCCGCCGGCCCGACGGCTGGCAGTCGGCGGGACTTGGCAGCGTATCGGCCGGGCTAGAACCAGCCTTTCTTCTGGATCGCGTAGTCGTCGTAGAATTGCTGGTCGGACTTGGTGAGGTAGATGATGCCTTCGACCAAACCAATGATGCTCGACACGGTGCCACAGGTGACGAGCGTGACGACCAGCATGATGATGCCTTCTTTGTTGAATCCCAGGATGAACTTGTGGACACCGAGATACCCGAGGAGGATGCCGCACACGCCGGCGGCGATCTTCTTCGATGCGAATTCCTGCATGGAGGGTTCCATGCGCGGCAGGTTACCGCCTCCTTCAGCGGTTCTGTGCAACTTTTTCGGCCCGATTTCACGAGGCTCCCCCGGCGCGACGGGCCGCGACCTTCGGTGTGCTAACCTCATGCCATGTCGTCCCCTGGAATTTCGCGACGCGACGCCCTCGGATTGGCCGCAGGAGCGGCGCTTCTCGGCCCGCTCGGAGCCCCCCGAGCCGAGGCTTCGACGCGCGAACCGGGGCGGTTGAACCACTCTGTCTGCCGATGGTGCTATGGCGGCATCGGCCTCGAGGACCTCTGCAAGCGGGCCAAGGCCATGGGCATCGCCTCGGTCGAACTGCTGAGCGAGAACGAGTGGGCGACGGCCAGGGCGAACGGCATGCAGTGCGCCATCGCCAACGGACCCGGCGGCATCACCGACGGCTGGAACACCGTGGCCAACCACGACCGACTGGTCCAAGGCGCCGAGCGACTCCTTCCGTTGGTCGCCGAGGCTGGCATCCCTCAGATGATCGTGTTCTCGGGCAACCGGCGCGGCATGTCCGACTCCGAAGGGCTGGAGAACTGCGCCAAAGGCCTCAAGCGCATCATGCCCATCGCCGAGAAGCACGGCGTCACGGTCATCATGGAGTTGCTCAACAGCCGTGTGGACCACGGCGACTATCAATGCGACCGGACCCCCTGGGGCGTCGAACTGGTCAAGCGGGTCGAAAGCGACCGGTTCCGCCTGCTCTACGACATCTATCACATGCAGATCATGGAAGGCGACGTGATCCGCACCATCGAGCGGAACAAGGACTTCATCGCCCACTACCACACGGGCGGCAACCCCGGCCGCGCAGAAATCGACGAGACCCAGGAACTCAACTACCGACGCATCGCCCAGGCGATCGCGGACACGGGCTTCAAAGGGTTCGTGGCCCAAGAGTTCATCCCGCGCAAAGACCCGATGACCTCGCTGAAGCGGGCCATTGAGATTTGTACCGTCTGAGTGCTGGGCTGGGGTCTGGCTGGAGTTAGAGCCCACATCTGCTTGCCGACGACCTGCCGACCACCTGCCAACGGACCCCAAATGAGATGCGCCCCGGCGAACCGGGGCGCGTGAAGAGGCAGGGAGCGAAGTCGGCGACTACCAGATGCAGGGGAAGCCCCAGCCGCCGCCCTGACAGTAGCCGTAGTACCACTGCCACGGGTTGGAGACCGTCCGGCGATCGAAGAACACGTTCTCGTACCACTTGATGCCGCCCTTCTTGACCGTCTGCGCGTGGCCGTCGAGGTAGGCCATCGGCGAGACGCCGTTGAAGCGGTATCGCGGGTGAGCCGCGCATTCCCAAGCGCCGTCCGTGCTGCTCGTGCAGTCGCTGTCGAACACCGCGCTGTACACGATGGTGCCGGGGGTGTAGACGTCTACGCCGTCGCGTTGGAGCGTGCTGACGTCGCCAGCCGTGCCCAGAATCGAGCCGACCCACATCTGCTGCCAGTCGTGGAACCACGGGTAGCTCCAGTCGGATGCGTTGGCGCCCTTCTCCATGATCATGACCTTCTTGGCCACGTCTTCGATGGCGCTTTGGCCGACCGTGGAGTTGGCCGGACCGTCAACCGCGCCGGCATGTCCGTAGTTGTTGGCGAAGATGCCGTGGTTGACGCCGTAGCTGTGGCCTCCGGCCTGATCCGCGCCGATCGCCTTGGGGTAGCTCGGGGAGCGGAAGATGCCGTCCTTGCCCCAGCTTTGGTCGCCCGCCGCCGTCGCGACTCGGTCGCCGCTCTTCACGTAGGGGTAGACCATGCCGTACCACTGGATGTGGGGAGTGGCCCAACCGCCGGTCTCGGCTTGAGGATAGACGTCGTCGTAATCGCCTTGGTACATGATGATGCCGAGCGCGATTTGCTTGACGTTGGACAGGGAAACGGCCTTCTTCGCAGCGGTCTTGGCTTGCGCGTAGACCGGGAAGAGCATGGCCGCCAGAATCGCGATGATCGCGATGACGACGAGGAGTTCAATGAGCGTAAAGGCTCTTCGTTGGTTCATGGGTTTCCTCTCTCTGCGTCGAGAACAGGGCCGTTGGAAGTTTCGACGGGCTTCCGACGGGTTCGTCGCACCATGGAGGTTGGGGCCGTCGAGCCCCGCACATCCAACGTGCACGGGTAGGTGAAAACTCTGGGTTCGTCCGGGCCGTTGTCCAACGACTCGAACAGAATCCGCGCCGCGTGCTTCGCCATCTCCAGAATCGGCTGACGCACTGCGGTCAGCGGCGGCGAAGTCGTCTCGCAGAACGGCGTGGAATCGAAGCCGACCACGCTCAGATCGCCGGGCACGTGGACTCCCGATTCGTGGGCACGACGCAACACGGCTCCAGCCACTCGCTCGTTCCAAGCGAACACCCCGGTATGGGGCGGACCCGAGCGCCACCAGTCTGCGAACTGGCTGGCGTCGCGGTCCCAGAACACGATGTCGTCCTCTGTGAACGGCAGGCAAGCTTCCTGGCACGCGCGTCGGAACCCGCGCAGGCGGGCCGTGGCGTCGGGCGTGTCGTCCTCGCCGGTTTCCATCACGTACAGAACACGCCGATGGCCCAGGGCGTAGAAGTGCTCGACCACCAGCCTGGCGCCGCCCTCGTTGTCGCACGAGACATAGGTCAGGAGGGGGTTGGTGGGCGCCTCGGTGTTGAGCGCGACGACCGGGATGCGGCTCTGGGCGAGTTGCGTGAGAACTTCCTCCTCCATCGGCAACTTGCACCAGATCGCGCCGTCCATCCGTCCGTCGCTGAGCGCCCCTCCAACGTGCTTGTGGGAGACTTCGGCGAGGATGGTGAGGCGATAGTGGTTGCGGAACAACTCCTGCGCCACGCCGTCGAGCATGAGGACGTAGTACATCGGCCCTTCGGAGAGGCTGCCGAAGTTCTCGAAGACGAGGCCGATCGTGCGTGTGCGGGAGGTCCGCAGCGAGCGAGCGACGCTGTTGGGCACGTATTGCAGCCGATGGGCGGCTTCGCGGATCGCCGTCTCGGTCTCTTTGGCGATGCGCACGCTCTTGCCGCTCCCGTGGAGCACCTTGCTCACCGCGGTGATCGAGACCCCTGCGGCTTCGGCGACGTCCTTGAGCGTGACTCCCATGGGCCGATCCTCTACTGGCCGCCGGTCGCTCGGCCTTCGGTCTGCCCGCCGGGCCGGTTGGTCAGCCGATCTTTCAGGGCTTGCTTTTGCTCGGGCGTGAGCTTGGGGTCGGCGTCGATGGCGGCAAGGCGGTCGGCGTTCGACTTCTCGACTTCGGCGTCCGAGACGTGGCGGGCGTCGTTTTGGCACCCGGCGACGGCCCACAGGCATCCGGCGATGAGGATGGCGGCGAACCCGCGCCGCACGGCAGAGATGAACTTCATTGTCGCTCTTTCAAGGCTCAACCGGGCTGATGCATCCTTTTATCAGTCGGCATCGGCGGTTGATAAAACCTTTTATCCATCATACACCAGATTTCCGAGATTGGCAAGGAAATCTTGAGAAAGTGCTTCCGGGGTGCCTGTCGAGGCCTCGCCGGTCCCGGCCGCCGGGACGGTGGGGCTGCCACCACGACCCGCCGCGAGCGCTAGGCTACGCTCCGTCTGCGACGATCACGTTGGCCGCCGTCGAAATGACGGGAGGCACTGGAAGGCCGCGCAAGCGAATGCCCTCCAAGTGAAACTCGATGGCCTCGCGGATCAGGGCCTCGGTTTCCTTCCGGGTCTTGCCAGCCGCGACGCATCCCGGGAGGTCCGGCACATAGGCCGACCAGTTGCGATTGCCCCGCTCGTAGATCACGGCGTAACGCGTCATGGCTTTTCCAGTCCAGCTTGTCTAAGAATACTCCTCAACGTCTTGGGGTGCAAATCGTTCGCCGGATGACCGCTCACCGTCACCACACCCGGCTTTTTTGGATGCACATACTGGCGGTGGCTGCCTCGAACGCGATCAAGTACCCAGCCATCCGACTCCAGACGTTTGAGGACGTCCCGAACCTGCATTGTATCCCGTTCTTCCTTGTTGCCTATCGGACTCCTGCTCGGGCCCTTTGCCCTCCTCGTCAACCCTGTACACTGGGCCATGCTGATCGCCGCAACCATCGCCGCCGCCGTGTTGCAGCCGGCCGCCTTGCCGGTTCAGGGGCTCCATGTCCTCAGCCTCCCCAAAGCCAACGTGGACGAGTTCGTCCGCTTCGTCGAAACCGACCTCAAGCGCGAGGGCGTCAACCTGATCGTCCTCGAAGTGGACTACAACTTCGACTTCAAGAGCCGACCCGAGATGGCCGAGCCGGGGGGACTCAACCACGAGGACGCCCGAAAGATCGCCGAGGCGTGCAAGCGGGCCGGTATCCGCCTCATCCCCCAGATGGGCATGCTCGGGCACCAATCGTGGGCAAAGGACACGGGCAAGCTGCTCACGGTCTACCCCCACTTCGACGAGACCCCCGGCAAGTACCCGAACAACGAAGGCATCTATTGCCGAAGCTATTGCCCGCGCCACCCCGAAGTCCACAAGGTGCTGTTCCCACTCATCGACGAGATGTGCGACGCGTTCCAAGCCGATGCGTTCCACGCGGGGATGGACGAGGCGTTCATCCTAGGGGATGCCGATTGCGCCCGCTGCAAAGACGCGCCAAAGGCCACGCTATTCGCCGAGGAGGTCACGCGCATCCAAGAACACTTGAAGGGCAAGAAGCGAGAGATGTGGATGTGGGGCGACCGGTTCCTCGACGCCAAGATCACGGGCCTCGGCGAATGGGAAGCCAGCACCAACGAGACGGCGCCCTCGCTGCGGATGATCTCCAAAGAGGTCGTCATCTGCGATTGGCACTACGAGAACGCCCCGCCCACCGCAGCTTGGTTCGCGGGTGAAGGGTTCCGCGTGGTGTCGTCGCCGTGGCGCAAACCGCATGTGGCGCTGAGCCAGTTGGAGCAGATTCTCGCGGCGCGGACGGGCGGCGCCAAGTCGATCGCCGACCGCCTGTTGGGGACCTTGCACACGACCTGGGTTGACGGCGCGACGTTCATGAAGGCCTACCGCGGCGAAGAAACGAACGACGCCGCGAAGGAAACCGTGGCCACGTTCAAAGCCCTGATGAAGGCCGTCCGCGGCGAGAAGTAGCGGTCCGCCGAATGCGAAACGGGGGCTGCGGTAGAACCGCAACCCCCGCGTTCGTTGGGCTGACTCAGCCTAGTTCGAGTCGTCGAACTTCTGCATGCCTTCCGCCGCGAGCTTGTCGGCTTTGGCCTGCTGTTCGTCGTACGACTTCTTGGCCGCGTCGGCCGACACGTCGCCCGTGTTGCAACCCACCAACCCGAGGGTGGCGATTGCGAGAACGAGAAGGGCGAGCGTCTTCATTAGCTGCCGAAGGCCCAGAACGGATACTGGAGCGACAAGACCGGGGTCACGCCGGGGCGGTAGGTGCCGGACGAGATGCCGCACTTCGTGTTGGCATCCACGGGCACGCCGTACTCGGCAGCGGTGGGCGTTCGGCTGAGGAACGCGTTCGTCTGCAGGGCCTTGGCCGAGCCGTCGGCGAAGCCGACCACGATCACGCCGCCGCTGACGCGCGAGGCATCGTCATCGGCGAGCGGGTTGCACGAAGCGTCCGACTTCTTGAAGTTGGCCGCCCAGAACTCGCGAATGGCCATCGGATAGATGGTCTGCGTCGAGAGCGGGTCGTTGACGCCGTCGACCAGAACCGGGGAGTAGTTGATGTTCGGGTTGCTGAATTCGAACAGCAGCATGGCCTGCGACACGTTCGGGATCGAGCTCTGCGTACCGCCGAGCCAGGAGTTGCGGAGCCGACCGGCAGCCGTCGCGGAGCGGTTGTACGTGTTCAACGCGCCGGTCAGGCCGAGGTTGATCGCGAAGCCGCCCATGATCTGGCCGTTCTCCGTCCACTGTCGCCAGCCACCCGAGATCGCGGGCGTGTCCAGCTTCTGGCGAGACGGGTGCTCGAACATCTCGACCGACTTGGTGTAGGGCAGGATCCACTTCTGCCAGGAGTAGTGGTTCATCCGCCAGGGGTAAGGACCAGCACCCGAGCAGCCGTCGCCATTGGAGGGCGTGTAGCCGGCCGCATTCAGAGCGGGGTTCAGGGCCGACCGCGCGTAGCAGTCGTCGTTCCGGGGATAGACGTCGTCATAGTCCGACGTGTACAGGATGACGCCGAGCCCGAGCTGCTTCTGGTTGCTGATGGCAACCGCTTTCTTGGCAGACTGCTTGGCTTGCGCGTACACGGGGAAGAGCATGGCGGCGAGGATGGCGATGATGGCGATCACCACCAGAAGTTCGATGAGCGTAAAGGCCTTTTTCAACGTTGGTTCACTCCGACTGATGCAGGTCGAGGGGGACGAGCCCCGAGCGTGTTGCGCCCCAGAGAATGGAGGATCAATGTTAAGACAGTGTTAAGGCCGCATCCCGGCAGGTTAGGGTTTCGTGATGATCGCTCGACGTGTCGCCTCGAACCCCGCACACTCGGCGGCCATGCGCTCCCTCACGCGCGGGAGCGGCCACAGGTCGTCCACGGCTTCGGCGAGCCAGGCGTTGCCCGCAAGAATGTCGATGGGCCTTTTGACCTCTTCATACTCGTAGGGCGGAGGGTTCCAGGCGAACTTCCCGCCCCCGCAACGGTGCGCGGCCTGCATCACGGCGACGCCCGCCAGCACCGGCTCGAACACCGCCCGATCGAACACGTGAAGGAACGCGCCCCCGCAATACGCGCCCGCGTGCTTGTGGAACGTCGGTTGGAACGGGAACGGTCGGAAGTACACCCCTGGCAGCCCTTCGGCGTTCAAGGCGTCGCAAAACGCCCACGAATCCAGCCACGCCGCACCGCAAATCTCGAAGGGCCGCGTCGTCCCTCGGCCCTCGCTCACGTTGGTGGCTTCCAGCAAGCACATGCCCGGATAGACCACGGCCGTGTCCACCGTCGGCATATTGGGCGAGGGGATGGCCCACGGCAGGCCCGACTCGTCGTGATAAGCGGCACGGTCCCAACCCTCCACTCCGACCACGGTCACCTTGGCCCCCGGGAACTGCGTGGCTTCGACGTAGCGGGCGATCTCCCCCGCCGTCATCCCGTGCCGCGTCGGCAACGGATACAGCCCGACAAAGCTGTCGAACGCCGGGTCCAACACGGTGCCTTCGACCGTCACCCCGTTGATCGGGTTGACCCGGTCGAGGACCACCACCTCGATGCCCAGCGCTCGGCACGCCTTGATGCACAGGGCCAACGTCCAGACGAACGTGTAGTACCGCGCGCCCACGTCCACGATGTCTACGACGAGGACCTCGATGCCTTCCAGCATCTGCGGCGTGGGCTTGCGGCAGGCCCCGTACAGGGAGTGGAACCGCAGACCGGTGCGCGCGTCTTCGTAGCCCTCCCACTCGATCATGTTGTCCTGCGTGTGCCCCCAAATCCCGTGCTGCGGGCCAAACGCGGCGACGATCTTCAGATCGCCCCGCTGGTGAAGTGGCAGCAGATGGTCGAGGATGTGCCGCCCGTCCGAAGCGATGGACGCCTGATTGCAGACCACGCCGATTGCCTTGCCCCGCAACGGGGCGCAGTCGCGGGCGAGCAAAGCGTCGAGGCCGTTCTTGGTGGACATCCTGTTGAAGGCTACCCGGACCCCAGGTGCCCGAGCAGCGCGTCGGCCCAAATCCACGGGGAACCCTCGTCTTCGTGCTTCAGGAACACCCACGTCGGCTTGCCGAGCCCGCGAAAGTGGGCGGCCCATTCGCGCAGATCGTCGTCGGAGTAGTCGCATTTGCGCAGGCGGGCGTAAGCGAAGTCGGCGGTATCGCGCCGAACGGCGTCCATTTCGTCGGTGTCGGAGGCGACGAACGCGGCGTTGTGGCGACGCAACGTCTCCGCCACGGCATCATCGTTCCAACTCTCGTGACGAAACTCCAGGGCCAGCCGATTGCCAGCGGCGAACTCGGTCAGGAACGCGTCCAGCCGCTCGACGTCCTTCTTCATGTTGGGAGGCAGTTGGACCAGCACGGGTCCCAGCCTCCCCGCTTCGGCCAGCGGTTTCAGGCGCCCCAGGAAGAACTTCGCCGAATCGAACGCCTCTGGCTTGAGCCGGCGCATGTGGGTCACGTCGCGGTGTATCTTCGGGCAGAACTCGAATCCGGCCGGCGTGCCGTCGCGCCACTTGGCGACGCCCTCCTCGCTGGGCATCCGGTACCACGTCCCGTCCATCTCGACGGCGGTGTAGCGCTGGGCGTAGAAGTCGAGGAACTGGGAGGCCTTGAGTTCGGGCGGATAGAACCGCCCCTCGCCCTGCCACGGCTTGTACGAGAATCCCGAAAGACCGACGCGCACGGAGTGCATGTGCGGGATTATGGGGCAGCGGCGGATCGCGCCTGCCCGACCAACTTCGCAACCCTATGGTCCAAGCTCGATCCCGCTGGCGCAAGCCGCTTCGCCTGGGCGAGAGACGCTTCCGCATCTTCGCGGCGACCCAGCCTGCCAAGCACCTCCCAGTCGAGAAACCACGCGACCGCCAGGTCCGGGTCCAATCGCTTCGCGCTGAGGAGGTGTTCATGTGCCCTTTCCGGACTCCCGCTTGAAAGCCGATCGGCCAACACGAGGTGGGCCAGTGCCAAGCGCTCTGCCGCCGACACGGGTGTCCGGGAAGTCTCGGCATACGGGATGCCCACGACAAAGCGATCAACGTGCCGCAAGACCTCTTCGACCAAGTCGGGCCGGTCCACGTCCTCCGCAAGAACGACGACATCGGCAAGAGCCCTAATGGTGTGGCTCGAGACCCTGTGTGGGCCGCTCAAGTTCAGGAGTGACCCCAAGGCCTGCAACGCTTCCTCCTTGCGCCCCTGCTCCACGTACATCGAAACGAGCCTAAAGCGGAGGTCTGGCGAGCCACGGGCCCAGGCCAGCGCCTTCTGGTAGCCGCGCTCCGCTTCGGCGTAGTTGCCGGCCGCTCGGGCTTTGTCGGCCTCCTCCGCGAGGTCACGGGACAGTCTCATCCTTATTGGGGCTCCCGGGTCTCGCCCTCGTCCGACTCTCGCCGTGGCGTACAACGGGAACGTGGCGGCGGCGACCAACGCCACACCGACAGGTATGGCCAGCATCGCCAAAACTCGGCGAAACCTGAACTTCGCCCTTTGCTGCATTCCAAACTTATCATACACAATGCCCCCGTGCTCCCCGAACTCACGGCCGGCGAATGGGGGCTCGCGTGCGTCGCGGGCATGCTCGTCGGCGCGTCCAAGACCGGCTTGCCGGGCGTCGGGATGCTCGTGGTCCCCGTCATGGCCCACCTGTTCGGCGGACGGCTCTCGGTCGGGGCCTTGCTGCCGCTCCTGATCGTCGCCGACGTGTTCGCCGTCGCGTGGTACCGCCGCGATTGCCGTTGGGACCTCATCGCGCGGCTCGCGCTCTGGGTCGGCTTGGGCGTCGCGGTTGGCGCGGGGATTCTGGCCTGGTTCGGCGGCGCGGCGGCTTCGGATGCGATGGGTCCTTGGATCGGCGGCATCGTGCTCGCCATGCTGGCCACGCATCTCGCGCTCAAGGGTCGAAACGCCGAAGCGTGGTCGCGGGGACGGCTATGGACCGCTGGCGCTGGAGTCCTCGCCGGGATCACCACGACCATCTCCAACGCGGCCGGACCCGTGATGTCCCTCTATATGGCGGGGCAAGGCGTGGACAAGCGCAAGTTCGTGGGCACGCTGGCGTGGTTCTTCTTCGCCGTGAACGTCTCCAAGGTGCCGATTCTCGCGGCGCTGACCTTCGCCCAACCCGAGAGCCCGCTGATGACCGTGCAGACGCTGGCGTTCGACCTGGTCATGGTGCCCTTGGTCGCGGTGGGGGCGTTCGGTGGACGCAAGGTGCTGGAGAAGATTCCGCAGAGCGCGTTCGAAGGCGTCGTCCTCGTCTTGGCCGCCGCCGCGAGCGTCAAGCTGCTGGTCGGCTAGGACCGGCGGGAACCCGCCCACCGGCGGTGCGTCATAATTCAAAGGTTAGGCGTCGGACGGCAAGGATGCCCGAAACGTTGACCTTTGCACGGATGAAGAAGTACTTAGGCCTGCTGTGTATCCCTGTGTTGGGTGTGGGCATCGCGTTGCCCATGACCGCCCAACGCGGCGAACCCGTCTACCGACCCGAAACCTACGTCGGCCCCATGCCCATCGGCAACCTGACGTACCGGGAGGCCGAAGGACGGCTCAAGTACGTTTGGGGCGAGCGCGCCGCCAAGCCCATCCGCCTGACGTCCAAGCTTTTGGCTGCGCCCATCGAGGTCACTCCCGCCCAACTCGGCATCCAACTGGACGTGGCCGGAACCCTGCGCGACGCCCCGATGAAGGACTTCTGGGGCAACTGGCTCCCCTCTGCCCAACCGCCCATCACCCTCGACGAAGTGCTCGACTTCTCGGGCGTGGATGTGTCGAGCATCGTCAAGACGGTCGAAGCCAAGCTGCCCAAGAACGGCAAAGCCAAGGTCGAGTGGGTCGCCGGGCGCATCGTGAAAACGCCTGAGCAGTCCGGGCTCGAACTGCGCGACGAGGCCGTACTCGAGGCGATCCAACAAGCGGTCAATGGTGAAGGCATCGCCGAACTGCCCATCACTCAGGCCGAGAAGCACGTTACCGACGCCGCGCTCGACAGCATCGTCGGCGTGGTGGCGGAGTTTTCGACCAACTTCCCCAAGAACCAAACCAGCCGCAACACGAACATCCGGCTCGGCTCCGAGTTCCTGAGTGGGACGGTGCTCATGCCCGGCGACCGGTTCAGTTTCAACGAGGTCGTGGGCCAACGCACGGCCAAGCGCGGCTTCAAAGAAGCGGGCGTCTACGTCAACGGTCGCCACGACACAGGGATCGGCGGCGGCATCTGCCAGGTCAGCACAACGCTCTACAACGCGGTTCTGCTGGCCGATCTCAAGGTGGTCAAGCGGCTGAACCACTCGATGCCCGTGGCGTACGTCCCCAGGGGACGCGACGCGACGGTGTCGTACAACTCGCTCGACCTTGTGTTTGAAAACGACTCCGGACACCCGGTGGCGGTCAGCATGGAGTACCAGTCGGGCAAGCTCACCGCCCGCATTCTGGGAACGCCCGACCCATCGCGCGAGGTGCAAATCGTCACCTCGGGCCACAAGTCGTGGTCGAAGGGCGAGAAGGTGATCCACGACCCTACCCTGCCGCCCGGCAAGACCGTGGTTCGCGAGAAGGGCAGCGCGGGGTACTCGGTTTCGAGCACGCGCATCGTGTACCGCGACGGCAAGGAAGTCCGGCGCGAACCGCTGGGCACTTCGGTTTACGGAGGGGGCGTGCGGATCGTGGCGCGCAACACTTCCGGCTCGGTGGCGACTCCGCCCCCGGCGGCATCGGAAACCCCCGAGCCCACGATCGGCGAGACGCCGCCGACCCCGGTCGCAACTCCCAAGCCGGTCGAACCTCCGCCCGCAACCAAGCCGGTCGCCCGACGGTCGCCGGTCCGCGACTCGGCCATTTCGGGTTGACGTTCCCCGTGCGTAGGCACGTGGTGGGCAAGTGGCCGGCAAGTGGTTTGCAGGGAGCCCTTCGCGGCTCGGGAAACGGTCGCGCCCGCAGGCAGGTCGGACAGTGGTCCCGGTTGGTCGCGGTACCGCACGACTCGCAGATCCACGGTCTTGCTATCGCTGCAGAATAGTCCCGGAGTTCCTCCCGGGTTGCACCCGGAGATTCGGCCCAAAACGTGCCCAAACAGGTTCCAATCGGACCCGGCCCCAAGTCAGAATGAAACCGCTCACCCAGCCCGATCGAAGGACCGGACAGAGGACCAGAGGATGGCAAACAAACTCAAGATTGGAATCATCGGAAGCGGCGGAATCGCCCAAGGCTGTCATATCCCCGGCTACAAATCCATGCCCGAGCTTTGCGAGATCGTCGCCGTGTGCGACGTCAGCGAGGACACGGCCAAGAAGGCCTCGGAGATGTGCGACGGCGCGAAGGTCTACACCGACTATCGCAAGATGCTCGCGGACGGCGGACTCGACGCTGTTTCCGTGGCGACCCCCAACAAGTTCCACTTGGAACCCACGGTGGATGCCCTGAACGCCGGGCTGCACGTGCTGTGCGAGAAGCCCCTGGCCATGAACGCCGACGAGGGCCGCAAGATGTGCCGCGCCGCCAAAGACAGCGGCAAGATCCTGCAGGTCGCGCTCCAGCAGCGCTTCACCGGCGCGGGCCAGTTCATGCGCCAATACATCAACGCCGGCCACATGGGCGACATCTACTACGCCCGCGCCCAAGCCCTGCGACGACGCGGCGTGCCCCACTGGGGCGTATTCATCGACAAGGAGCAGCAAGGCGGCGGCCCGCTGATCGACATCGGCGTGCACATTCTCGACTTCACGCTGTTCCTCATGGGCTATCCCAAGCCTGTCAGCGCCAGCGGCAGCACCTACGACATGCTCGGCAAGAACCCGGACATCGTGAACCCGTGGGGCGATTACGATCGCACCCGCTTCACGGTCGAAGACTTCGCCGTCGGCCTGATCAAGTTCGACAACGGCGCGACGGTCGTCCTGGAGAGTTCGTTCATGGCGAACATCGACGGCGACCCGTTCCGCACGCAGTTGTTCGGCACCAAAGCGGGCGCGGACATCCAGTTCTGGGGCGGCGAACCCATCACGATCTACACCGAGCAGAACCGCCAGTTGTTCAACATGGTCCCCCGAAACGTGCCCAACGTGCCTTCGGCGCACACGGCGGAGGTCCAGGCGTTCGTGGACGCCATCCTGAACGGCAAGCCCTCGCCCGTCCCGGGCGAGAACGGTCTGATCCTGAACGCCATCTTCGATGCGCTCTATGCCAGCGCCGCGACCGGCAAGGAACAGTCCGTCGACGTGTCGTTCTAGTCTTCGGGCGAATGGAGGGACACGCTCCGTCGTGTCCAGGTACGTTCGGGCGGTCGGCACGGCGGGCCTCCCTCCAGGGAAATGGAGGGACACGCTCCGTCGTGTCATGTAGGTGCGGGCGGGTCGGCACGGAGGCCGACCCTCCGGCATCACTTCGTCAGCCGAACTCATCCAAACCGTACTATAATGGGTTCAGGCGTGAAACTCGTCCTCTGCATCGTCCATAGCCGCGATCGCAACAAGATCACCGAGGAGCTCATCAAGGCGGGCTTCAAATTCACGGTGATCGGCTCGACCGGCGGATTCCTTCGGGAAGGCAACACGACGTTCCTCATCGGCGTCGAGGAAGACGAGCGCGAGCCCCTGCTCCAACTGGTCGCGCAGAACTGCAAGACCCGCGAACAAATGGTCAACGTGATGCCGTTCGAGGCCGCGCCGCCCGGAGCGTTCATCCCGAGCCCGGTCAAAGTCCCCGTCGGCGGGGCCGTCGTCTTCGTGTTGCCCGTCGAACAGTTCGAACGTTTCTGATGGCCGTCGCCCCCACCGATCCGAGCGTCTTGGTCGGGCTGGAGTCGGCCAAACGCGTCACCCATGCCATCGCGGCCCAAGCCGCCGGCGTCCACGGCGTGCTGTTCTACGGGCCTCCAGGGTCGGGCAAGACCACCATGGCCATGCACCTTGCGGCCTGCTGGCTCTGCAACGCACCCGTTGACGGTCTGCCGTGCGGCGAGTGCCGCAGTTGCCTCAGCATCGCCAAGGGACGCCATGCGGACTTTCAGCGCATCCTGCCCGTTCAGCCCAGCAACTGGATCCGCATGGGGCACATCACGTCCAACGCCGAAAAGGAGGAGGAAGGGGTGGTGCCCGTGATCGACTTCTTCCGCACGGGGCCGCTGCTCGGTCGTTCGAAGGTCGTGCTCATCGAGGGCGCCGACCGGCTGTACGACGGCGCGGCCAACGCGTTGCTCAAGACGCTGGAAGAGCCGCCGCCCTACGCCAAAGTCATCTTGACCACCGAGACGCTCAGCCGCGTGCTGCCCACGATCGTCAGCCGCTGCGTATGCGTGGTGTGCGAATTGCCGACCGACCAGGACGCCTCGCAGGTGCTGGGCGATCTGACCCCGGCCGAAGTGGCCCTGGTGCGCGGCTCGCCCGGCGAGGCCAACCGCCTGCGCGAGCATCGCGAGTTGTTCGCTTCGTTGCAGGCGTTCGCCCAGGGCCTGTCGCGCCGTCCTCGCGGCGAAGCTTTGGTGGCGGGCGAGGAGTTCGCGGCTATCGCCGGCGCCTATGGCAACGCTTTCGATTTGGGCGCGCGCCAGGCGAACGCCGAGACGCTGGAACTTCTCGCCGATTACCTTTCCCAAGAGGGTGCGCTGAACGGTGAGGCCCGGCAAGCCGTGATCGAGGCGCATCGCCGGATCGTGGGCAACGGCGCCTCGGGGATCGTCTTCGACGCGCTGTTCTCCTCGATCCTGGGACGATGACCTTGCGGACCAAACGACCCGGCCCTTGACTTCCCGGGGGCGCGCGGGTATAGTGTCCATCGGTCTGCGTGCGTCGTACGCCGTTGTTTGGAGGCTCCCACGGGAGCTTGCACAGAGCGGCTTACCGCACCAGCCACCCAGACATTCTGGAGGCAACTGACTCAAAACATGCCGCTGTCCAAGGAAAAGAAAGATGCTTTGCTGGCCGAGTACGGTCAGAAAGAGGGTGATACGGGCTCGCCGGAGGCGCAGATCGCGTTGCTCCATGCGCGGATTCAGCAGATCACCGAGCATCTGCGTTCCAACCGGAAGGATTTCCACTCGCGAAGGGGGTTGATGATGCTCGTGGGCAAGCGCCGACGGCTCGAAGGCTACCTGCGGCGAAAAGACATCGCCCGGTATCGCGACCTGATCCAGCGCCTCGGCATCCGCGAAGTCAAGCCTCGCTAAGGAGGCCATTCAATGATCCATTCCCACTCCTTCGAGGTTGGGGGCAAAACCCTCAGCATCGAAACGGGCCGCGTCGCGCAACAGGCCGGCGGCTCAGTTCTCCTCGGCATGGGTGAGACCGTGGTGCTCGGCACCGCCACCATGTCCAAAAACGCCCGAGAGGGCATCGACTTCCTTCCGCTCGTCTGCGACTACGAAGAGCGCAAGTATTCGGTCGGCAAAATCCCCGGCGGCTTCATGAAGCGCGGCGGACGCCCGTCTGAAAAAGCCACGCTCGTCAGCCGCTTGATCGACCGGCCCATCCGGCCCCTGTTCCCCAAGGGCATGCGCAACGACATCCAAGTCATCGCCATGCCGTTCGCAGTGGACCAGGCTTGCCCGCCCGACGTGCTCGCCATCTGCGCCGCAGGCGCCGCACTCGCAGTCAGCGACATCCCCTTCGAGGGTCCCATCGCGGGCGTCCGAGTCGGACGCATCAACGGCGAGTTCATCCTCTTCCCCTCCATCTCGGAAACGAACGAGTCGGACCTCGACCTCGTGCTGGCTGGCCACATGGGCGCGATCAGCATGGTCGAAGCCGGAGCCAACCAGGTCTCCGAAGCCGACATGCTCGCCGCGATGAAGTTCGGCCACGAGGCGATCAAGACGATCTGCAAGGAGTTCGCCGCGTTCGCCAAGACCGCCGGCAAAGCCAAGCGCGAGTTCGTCTCCGCCGAAGTGGACGCCGACCTCGTGGACCGCATCAAGAAGGATTCGGGCGACGACGTCGCCGCCGCCTTGGTGAACCCCGACAAGGCCAGCCGCGAATCGGCCCTCGACGACCTGTCGAAGGAACTCATCGCCAAGTACAAAGAGGTGTTCGCCGAGAACGCGGAGATCCTCAAGCAGCTTCCCGAAGCCGTGGACAAGGTGGTCAAAGGCACCGTCCGCAAGCTCATCCTCGAGCAGGACAAGCGCCCCGACGGCCGCAAGCTGAACGAACTCCGCAAGATCGAAGCCACCGCTGGGTTGCTGCCCCGCGTGCACGGCTCCGGCCTGTTCTCCCGAGGCCAGACGCAAGTCATGACCGTCGCGACCCTCGGACTGCCGAAGGACGCCCAGATCATCGACGGCCTGGAAGAGGAAGAGAACCGGCGCTACATGCACTTCTACAACTTCCCGCCGTACAGCGTGGGCGAAGTGCGGATGATGCGCGGACCCGGACGACGCGAAGTCGGCCACGGCGCCCTCGCCGAGCGAGCGCTCCGAGCGGTTATCCCGCTGGACGATCCCCAGTTCCCCTACACGTTGCTGCTCATCAGCGAAGTGCTCGAATCCAACGGGTCCACCTCGATGGCCTCGGTCTGCGGTTCGACGCTGGCGCTCATGGATGCGGGCATCGCCATCAAGGCGCCCGTCGCCGGTATCGCCATGGGCCTGATGTCCGACGGCAAGACCTACAAGGTGTTGACTGACATCCAGGGCATGGAGGACTTCTGCGGCGACATGGACTTCAAGGTCGCCGGAACCAAGGAAGGCATCACGGCGCTTCAGTTGGACACCAAGCTGGACGGCATCCCCGACCACGTCCTGGAAGCCGCCCTCGAGCAAGCCAAGGTCGCTCGACTCCAAATCCTCGACATCATGCTCGCCGAGCTTGATGCTCCGCGCACGGAGATCTCGCGGTTCGCTCCGCAGATCGTCACGATCCAGATCAACCCCGAAAAGATCGGCGCCCTCATCGGCCCCGGTGGCGCGACGATCAAGAAGACCCAAGCCGAAAGCGGCACCGAGATCGACATCCAGCAGGATGGCCGAGTGCTCATCGCGTCCTCGGGTGCGGAAGGCGTCGACAAGGCGATCGCCATCATCAAGGCCCTGACCTCGGAAATCGAAGTCGGCGCGGAGTTCACCGGCAAGGTGAGCCGCCTGATGGGTCGCGGCGCGATGGTCGAGTTCGTGGCCGGCCGCGAAGGACTGGTGCCCATCGAGCACCTGACGACCCGCGACGTCCGACGCCCGGACGACGTGGTGAGCGTGGGAGACACGATCAAGGTCAAGGTGTTCGAGATTGATTCGATGGGACGCGTGAACTTCACCGCCCTCGGCATCGCCCAAGACCACCCGAATCTTGAGGGCAATGCCGACGCCGAGCCGCCCAAGAGCTTCTTTGGCGGCGGACGCGGCGGCCCCGGAGGCCGAGGTGGTCCTGGAGGCCGTGGTGGAGACCGAGACCGTGGTCGAGGCGGCGATCGAGACCGTGGCGATCGGGGCGGACGCGACCGAGATCGCGACCGTGGCCCGCGCGGCGATCGCGATCGGGACCGGGACCGAGGTCCCCGCGAAGACCGTCCCCGCGACGAACCCTCGCAGCACGCCGAATCGCGCGAAGAGCGCGCCAGCGACCTCTCGGCCCCCGAAGTGCCGGACGCCTTCCCCAAGCGCGCCCGCACCAACGAGGACGAGGACGTGAACGCACGCTTCCGCCCGCGACGCTAAGCAACCCCGTTTGGCGTCCGAAACGACCGGCCCTTGGGCCGGTCGTTTCTTTTTGGGTCCTGGTGGGACCACGCTGCGTCGCCACCATTTTGGAGGTTCGTCACGCAGGATGGCCCTCCAATGTGTCCCGGACCACCCGCAACGCGTCGGGTACAAACGGAGAGCGGTGACGGATTCCGGCTCGCCGCGATTCCCCCATGAACCGAGTTGACCTGACTGTGATCGGCGGTGGACCCGTCGGCCTCTTCGCCGCCTTCTACGCCGGTCTGCGCGGCATGTCCGTCCGCATCCTCGACAGCCTGCCCGAACTCGGTGGCCAGCTCACGGCGCTCTACCCCGAGAAGTACGTCTTCGATATGCCCGGGTTCCCCAAGGTGCTTGCCAAGGACCTCGCCCGCCAGATGATCGAGCAGGGCACGCAGTTCGGGCCCGAAGTCGTGCTCGACGACACCTGCACCACTCTCACCCAGGACGACGCAGGCTGGACCATCGGCACCCGGTCCGGCGGCGAGTATCCCACCCGCACCCTGGTCATCGCCGCCGGAGTCGGGGCGTTCCAACCCACCAAGATCGGCATCGAAGGCGAGGAGGATTGGCTCGGTCGCGGGCTGTCCTACGGCGTTCGGGACAAGTCGGCGCTTCAGGGCAAGCGCGTGGCCATCGTCGGCGGGGGGGATAGCGCGTTCGACTGGGTGCTGAACCTGATGGACACGGCCTCGGAAATCACGCTCATCCACCGTCGTGACCAGTTCCGTGCCCACGAAGACTCGATCGAAAAGGTCGTGGCGAGCGGCATTCCGATGAAGCTTTGGTGCGAAGTCAAGGCGATCCACGGCTCCGAACGCATCGAGCGCATCACCATCCAGAACAGCCAGACCAAGGAGTTCGAGGAGTTGCCCATGGATGCCGTCGTGGTCAACATCGGGTTCAAATCGTCGCTCGGCCCGATGCTGCAATGGGGCCTGGACATCCAAAAGAACCAGATCGTGACCGACGCGCTTTACCGCACCAACCTGCCCGGCGTGTTCGCGGTGGGCGATGTTTGCACGTTCGACGGGAAACTCAAGCTGATCGCCACGGGCGTAGGCGAAGCGGCCACAGCGGTCTGTCTTGCGAAGCAACTGGTCGATCCAAACGCCAAGCTCTTCCCAGGGCATAGTTCGGATATGAACTTGTAAATCCAGTGTTCAGTGTTCAGTGTTCGGTTTTCAGATAGACAGTAATTCGGAACACTGAGCCTAATGCCCAATCCCCGCCACACCACTGTAGATCACGATGGGCGGGTCGGTTTCGCCGCGATCGTCTTTGACCTGCCGCAGGTGACGCACCAGGGAGAGCACATCGGGCCGCTTGTGCGGCGCGACGGCCGGGACGCGGAACGCACGCTCGAAGATCGGCCATAGCGGCTCGATATCGTGCGAGAGGTCGAACACCATGACGCCTTGCGAGGACACGAGCGCGGCCTGCAGGCACCGGGCAAAGGCCTCGTTGTCCCCACGAAAACTGCTGATGGAAAGGCCCGCATAGGTCCACGCCGCGTCTCGAACCACCCGATTCGAGAGCATGGCGGCCGCTTCCACCGTGGCGCCCGCGCCCGTCCGCTCGCTCATCGCTTCCGCAATAGTGGCTTTGGCGTAGTAACAGCCGGTAATCACCATATCCAACGATTCCGCGAATCCTGTAGGGCGATACCGATCGGTGAGGAACGGGAATCCAGCGACCAGCTTGTTGGAGGCATAGTTGGACCCGTAAGACGCATACTCGCCATACCACGAGCCCGCATAGACGCCGAACTTGGTCCCGGGCCTCACGCGGTCCACCGTGCCGCGCACGCGTTGGACGAACTGCTGCATGGTGTGCGCGCGGAACGAGAGCCAGGCGTCGTAAAGCCGCCCCGGCACGACACCTCGTTCGAGATCGGGCTGAATGGCGTACGAAAACGCGTCGTGCGGCCATGCGACCCGCTCGCCGACATAGGCCTCGAACGCGCGCTTGGCCTGCTGCGAGAAGTCGGCGTTCTGTCCGGCAAAGCGTAGCCGGTCGTCGAACAGCAACCCATCCACGGCGTACTTGGTCAACACCTCTTCGACCATCGCGATCATGCGGTCGGCGACTTCGGGGTGGTGCGGGTTCATCATCAGCGGAATCTGCTGCTGCATGCGCTCCGAGGTCGGCACGAACAGAGGGCTGTGGATGAAGTCGAGTTGATCCCCCACCTTGGCGAATGTCTTGAGAAACTCGAAACCGGGACCGACGCCCAGCACGGCGGACCCACCGGAGGGGATGCCGACTTCGCCGCTCCGGATCGGCTCCGAGGTCGTGTAGGCCACCACTCGGCCCGTCGCGTCCACGAGGACCAAGCGATGCTCGCCGGCGATCCGGGGCACGCGGCTGGCCGAGGTGAATGCAACGAGCGATTCGCCCCCTTCGGGCATAGGGGAGTTGGGCTCGTCGGCCATGTCGAACTCGCTCGCCGTCTCGCGGGCGATCACCCGGACGTCGGCCTCGTAGAGCACGGACTGCCGGTCGCGCTTGGCAAGCCCCGGCCCGGCGGGCCCGATCTTGTCGAACTGGGCGATGCGGTGCCCTTCGCTGAACGCGTTCATCGAGACGAGCAGCGGCATTCCGGACTTCTTGCACTCGCGCACCATAGCGGCGAGCGGATCGAACCGGGGGGGCATGTCCACCCCGCGCCATGAATCGAGCTTGGGCGCGAACGCGCTGGGATACAGCGTGTGGCCGACGATCGGCTTGATGTCGAGGACGATGGTGTTGAAGCCGACCGACTGGGCGCGTTGAACCAGCCGCGCGACTTTCCAATCGTCGTTCAGCCGAACCAAGTTGGCCGTGGCGTCCACCCAGAGGATGCGCGCCTGGAGCTGATGCTCCCGAGCCAACGCTTGGGCGATGCCGATCTGCGAGGCGGGGTAGTCGATCGTGATCGCCGGCAAGCCAGGCAACGGCCGAACCAGCTTGAACCGGCTGTCCAACTCACGCTCCGAACCATCGTTCGGAGCGGTTTGTGGCGCGCCGAGAGCCACGACGAACAACGCGGCAAGCGCGGCAGAACCCATAGGAGCTATGGGTTGTACCCGTTTCGCTTGCCGCGTCGTCTCGCTTGCTTCGTACTAGGCTGCCGTCGCCTCGTCCTTGTGGACCACGTACACGCTGATCAAGCCAGCGAGCAGCGCTCCGGCGAGCGGGCCGCCCAGGTAGACCCATGCCTCTTCGAACCGACCGGCCCAGGCTGCGGAGCCCAACCACCGGGCGGGGTTGATCGAAGAACCCGAGACCGCACCGATCGCGATGGCGCTTGCGGTGATCGTCAAACCGATGTGCAATCCCGGTGCTTGAGTGCCGCCCTTGTAAACGGCGGACCCGATCACCACACTGGCCAGGAAGAACGTACCGACCATCTCGGCGACGAACCGGTGGACGGGCTGCATCTCGGCGGCCAGCTCGGTCGCCGTCTGCGGCAGACCGAATGCGCAGGTGACCATGGCCGCATCCGGATAGAGCTGCTTGAGCGTATAGACCGCCGCCACCGCCCCGCCGAACTGGAAGACCCAGTACAGCAACATGTCCTTGGCCTCGAGTTTCTTCCGAATGAAGACGGCGAAGCTCACCGCCGGGTTGAAGTGGCCGCCCGAAACGGCGCCGAACGCGCCGATCATCACGGCGATCGCCAGACCATGGGCGAAAGCGACAGCCAGGCCATCCGCTCCAGCCGCCATCGCTCCGACACCGCAGAAAAGCAAAGCGAAAGCTCCGATGAACTCCGCCACATACGCTTTCAGGTTCATTTGACGTTGTCCTCCTCCGCCGCGACGCAGGACACGGCAGACACATTGGGATGGACGAAACATGAACGCGCGAAGTGTCGCACGGTCCAGAATGATCCAAAGTCCCGGCGCAACGCACGACTTCCATTACACTTGGAACTCCATCGAGGACTCCATGCCCATGCCTATTCGATCTGTCTCTCTCTCGCTCACGTTGCTGGCCCTGTTTGCCGCAGTGTCGGTCCCCGCTCAAGTGAAGTTCGCCCAGAAGAAGGGTGACTCGCAACGCTACACGGTCAAACAGAAGATGGACGTCGGTGGCACCGAAGCCGAGGTCGTCAGCGAAGTCCAGAACGAAGTCGTCGACATCGCCGACTCGGGGGTGTCCCTCAAGAGCACCACCAAGAGCCTGAAGATCTTCCTCAACGGAGAACAAATGGAACCCGCGCCCGAGGCCACCCCTTACGAGGTGAAGACCGGCAAGGGCGGCGAACTGACCAGCGTCAAGGGCGGCATCGAGGGCGTGGACACCGTCCGCCAGTTCTTGGTCACCCACTTCTTCGCCCCCGAAGGCGACCTGACCAAAGACCAGCCCGCCAAGCGCACCTTCGAAAAGGCGGGCGAAGTGCCGAAGCTGGCCGTCGAAACGACCTATCTCGGCGAGGACACGCTGAACGGCGTCAAGGTTCACAAGTTCAGCCAGAAGGTCGCCGAGGACGGCAACTACGGCATCTCGGTCGAGTCCACCGTCTGGTTCAACGCCGAGGGCGTGATGGTCAAGAAGGAAGCCAAGTTCAAGAACCTGCCGATTCTGGTGGCCGGCGCGGACGCCAGCGGAACGTGCACGATCGAACTGAACGCGAAATAACCGTATCCTCTCGCCCCTCGCGGGAGTCTGTATGATGGGCGTTGGCGATTCTGCCGACGCCCATCGGCCCATACGGGTGCTATACTGCGGCGTGCTTTGTCGCGCGGCGCTTCCGCGTGTGGGCGCAACTATCTGAGGTGCGATGAGTTTGAAGAACTGGGTTTTCGCTTTTGTGGCAGCGCTGATCGTCATGGGCTGCGGTGGTGGAGGCGGCGGCAACGGCGGCGCGGGCGGTGGTCCGGGCGGCGGCGGCGGCACGACGGGCGATTCGACGATTGCCGCAGCGGTTCCTTCGGGTCCCGGCCAAATGTCCGTGGTCTTCTTGACCGGTCAAGGCCGAGCCGCAGGCGACCTGAGCGCCACGATCCGGCGCGTGTTCTTCGAGGACAACCTCGGCGTAGTCGAAACGCAGTTGAGCCCCCATCGCGTGCTGAACCTCGGCGAGTACACCGTTCAGTCCATCCCTCTGAACGTGCCGATGTCGAGCACGCAGAACGGCCGCAGCTTCAACACGTTCTCGCTGGACGTCGACAAGGTGCGCGTAGACAACGGCGACGGCACGTTCACCGAGCACCCCACGACGGGTGTCGCGATCTCGGGCGCGACCAACCAGTTCCCGCTCGAGGCCCGATCGTTGCTGGGCCGCAGCTCGGCCATTCAGATCTACCTCGACGATGCCACGATCTCGGTGACCGGTGGCGGAGTCCAGTTTGACAAGGCCCTCTTTGAGAGTCAGAACCTCAGCCCGCTCACGGGCTCCATTCCGAGCTTCCTGAGCGACTTTGTCGGGTTCGATATCTCCAACATGCCGAACCGGCCCCGCCTCTCGAACGGCCTGACGGCCACGAAGGTCATGTTCAGCGGCGACGGCATCGGCTTGGCGACGGGCTCTTCGAACGGGGCGTTCGAAGTGCTGACTCCGGACGACTCGATCGAAGGCGTCTATGCGGCGCCGCAGGACATTCCCGGCACGGCCATTCCGTTCGGCACCTATTCGCTGGTCCAACCCGATCCGCGCGACCTGACCGGTACGGCCAAGATCACGGCCCTCCAGGGCATCTGGTACGAGTACGGCCGTGTCTTCAACGGCATCGGTACGTTCGAGATGATCACGTTCCCATCGAGCCGCGACGAAGAGGTCCAGGACCTCATCGCCGTCGTCCGCAACGATTCCGGCGTGATCACGAACTTCTACTTCGGATTCGTGGACCTCGCGGCCAAGGACTTCGCCCTGTACCCGCTCTCCAACGTGGTCAGCGGCGACGTGGACGGCGAGATCACGGGCACGCTCAACAGCCTCCAAGGTGTTGGCGACACCAACACGCCCGCCAACGTCCGAAGCGGCCGATTCGCGTTCAACGCGGGCCAGGCGTTGCCGGCTGGTTTCCGACAGACGGGTCGCTTCGTCGTCTACCGACGCTGATTACGCATCCTCGCTTCGATGGGTCGTATAGTTCGCTATACGACCCATCGTGGTTTGTGATATGAACCCCGAACACATCCTCTGCGGGATCGAAACCGAGTACGGCCTCGCCATCGAGGGCCGAACGCCGCGCGAGCAGGTCGGCGATGCCGCCGACGTCGTCCGTTGTTGCAAAGCCCCGTGCTGGGAAGGGTGGGATTACCGCCATGAATCGCCCCGAGCAGACCTCCGAGGTTTCACGTTGGCTTCCCTCGCGACCGACCCCGTGGACGCTGCGTTCGACACGACCAAGCCCGCCTGGGGGCGCGAGGAACGGGCCGACCGAATCTTGGGCAACGGGGCGAGGTTCTACAACGACCACGGTCACCCAGAGTACGCCACGCCCGAATGCCGCTCGGCCCTCGAACTGGCTTGGGCCGACAAGGTCGGCGAGCGGGTGGTACTGACTGCAGCCCAACGCTACGAGCAGGAGACCGGCCGACGCACGCGGGTCTACAAGAACAACACCGACCACCACGGTGCCTCCTACGGCACCCACGAGTCGTATCTCGCGCCACGATCGATGGGCTTCGAAGGCCTTGTCAAGGCCGTGATGCCCATCCTCATCGCCCGAATTCCCCTTTGCGGGGCGGGCAAGGTTGGTGCGGAGAACGGGACTCCTTGCGGCTTTCAGGTCAGCCAACGGGCCGATTTCTTCACCGAACCGTGGAACGCCGAAACCCTCTATCGGCGCCCCGTGTTCAACACGCGCGACGAGCCGCACGCCGACCCCGAGCGCTGGATTCGATTGCACGTCATCTGCGGCGACGCCAACATGCTGCCCTCCGCAACCGCCCGCAAGGTCGAACTGGTGCGGCTGGCACTCGCGCTGGGCCAGATCGGCGAAGCCCCCGTCTGGCCGGTGAGCGACCCCGTTCGAGCCTTTCAGTCGGTGAGCCGGGACCTCTCGTTCAAGTTCCGTATCGAGCTGGAAGGCGGACGTTGGACGACGGCCCGCGACATCGTCGAATCCGTGTGCGCCTCTGCCGAACGGTTCCTCGACCTCTCCCCAACAACCCAGAGCATCATCGCCGAGTGCCGACACCTTTGGGAGGACCTCGAGATGCGCCATGAGGCCTTCGCCTCCAAGGTGGACTGGGCCTCGAAGCGCCAGATGCTGCAGCAGTTCATCGAATCCGAAGGCACCTCGTGGCGCGACCCCGCACTCGTCGCCTACGACTTGGAGTTCCACAACCTCGACCCCGACGAGGGACTTTGCCGCGCGCTTCAGCAAATGGGGTTGGCCGAAGCCGACCCGCCCGAGAAGGCCCTCGACGAACGGATGGCGCTCCACGCCGAACCCACCCGCGCCCGTGCCCGAGGGCTCGCCGCCTTGCGGTTTGGCTCGTCGCTTCGCGCGGCGTGCTGGAGGTCCTTGGTCTTTGGAACGCCGACGGGTCTGTGGGAGATCGAACTGCATCCCGATCGCGAGTTTGCGATGGACCCGGCCCCGGATGACGTAGAATCGTTTGTCGAGACGCTCGAACCATGATCGCCCACGCCGAAGACCGCCTGACCAAGCCGCTCACCCCCGAACCCGGCCGCCGCTCCGACGAGCAGCCCGGCCCGGTCCGCCCCGACGTCCAGCGCCCCGATGGCGGGAACGAGTTGCTGCGGCGGATGAAGCGGATCGACCCGGATCAGGCCAAGAAGTATCGCCAGCGGTCGGGGGAATAGGCTGACCGTCACAGCCGCTTGACATTTGAACGCGAGTGACCTATACTATGGGCAAGATAACCCCTCGCGATCGCCGCGAGGGAATGGGCTCGCCAATGGCGGGCCCTATTCGTCTTTGGAGTACGGGTGCGAACGATCGCCTATATTGACGGCTTCAACTTGTACTATTCGATGCTCCGCGGCACCGGTGCCCGGTGGCTTGATCTCCAGCGCCTGGTCAGCAGGTCGTTCCCGTCAGACGCCGTCGAAGCCGTTTGGTACTTCACGGCCGTGGTTCACAAGAGCGAAGATGACCCAAAGCGGCCCAAGCGGCAAATCGAGTACATCCGCTTGTTGGAGGCCACGGGTGTCCGCGTCCAACTCGGCTCCTTTACAAGACACAAGGTTTGGACCAAGACTGTGGAAGGCTCGCCGGTGCGGGTTGTTCGCGTACAAGAAAAGGGGTCGGACGTGAACCTCGCCACCAGGCTCCTGATCGACGCGGCCAGCGGTGCGTTTGAGCAGGCCGTGATCGTCTCGAATGACTCGGACCTCCAGGGTCCCATCCTTCACGTGTCGCAGAACTTGAACCTTCGAGTCACCGTACTCCAACCCGTTCTGCGGCGCGCGGCTGCCTCGGTTAGTCTGGCGAGGGCGGCCACAGCCTCCAAACTCCTGGACGCTCGCCTTCTCTCCCAATGCCTTTTCCCAGATACTCTCGCCATTGCGGGAACAAGCTACAGGAAACCGGAAACATGGTGATGTCTTTCTCAGAACTCGTCGGTTGGAGCCCGCCCATGGCCTCCGATCAGGAAACCCACGGCACGACCGTGATGGCCGTTCGCTACGCCGAGGGTGTCTTGGTCGTCGCCGACCGCCGCGCCACCGCGGGGCACCTGATCATGTTCGATCAAGCCGAGAAGGTCCTCTCGCTCGACGACGAGACCCTGATCGCGATCAGCGGCGCGTTCGCCCGCTCGATCGAAGTGTGCCGGTTCCTCCAGCACGCGTTCAAGTTCTTCCGGCGGATCAACCTGCAAGAGATGTCGCTGGAAGGCAAACTGATGGAAATCTCGCGGGCTCTGGCGGGCAATGCGCCCATGGCGTCGCAGGGCATCGGGGTGTTCCTGCCCATCGTGGCCGCCTACGACCGCAAGCGCGACAAGTTCTCGCTGCACTTCTTCGACGGCGCCGGGGCGCGGTTCGAGAGCGGGGCCTATGCGTGCGCGGGGTCCGGCTCCGAGCGCATTCGCGGCGCGTTCGAGCTTGTCGCCCGCAAAGAAGGCGACTGGGCGCGGCAGCCGCTCGATCAGGCGCTGGGCAATGCGCTGACGCTGTTGGACATCGCGGCGGACCTCGATTCGGCCACGGGCGGGTTCACCAAGGAACTGCCCGTCGTCTGGACCCTCGACCGCTCGGGCGCGAAGCGCCTGGAAGCCGACGCCGTCGGCTCGGTTGTGTCGCACGTGTTGGGGCGCTAGGATCGCATCGTGCGCAGCGTGGCCACCACCGACGGTCGCTGCAAGAATCCGGCGGTCAGGTCAACCAATGACTCTTGGTCCGGAGCTGACACAGGGTCTTCTTCGGCGAAATCCAGCGAAACCGGAAACCCCGCGGGGGGCACATAGGCACGGAACAACGTCGTGGTTACGGCGCCACCGACCTGCTCGGCAGTCACCCGATACCCGTCGCCGAGGTTGGTGGCCCACCCCCGCTCAAGCGACACCTTCACGCCTTGTCCAGTCGCAACACCGATCGCCGTAGCAACCTCTTGCAGTGCACCCACGGCGCGCTCGTAGTCTGTCGAAGGATCCGCGTTGAGGGCGTCACGCAAACTCTCGGTCAACGACTCGATTCTCATACACACAGTCTACACAATGTCTAGCTCGGCGACGAGGGCAAAGTGATCGCTGACCCCTTGGCCCGTCTCTGCATCCCACCGCGCCGGCTTCAGGCTGCCGCTAACGGTCTGATTGATCGTAGCTGGAACGGCCAGGCAACGGATGCTGCCCTCCCGAACGCGGTATGGGCCGGTGAAGAGCATCCTCTTGGAGAACATCATCTGGTCGAAGAGCGCGGGCGGTGAAGAATCGTGGGTGGTTTTTGGCCTGGGCTCCAGACTGGTGGCGAATCCCGCCTCCTCCACAAAGTCGCCCTCGGTCAGAAACCTCCACGACGCGTTGTATAGGCTCGACCGAGGCGCTCCGCGATAGCCACAGTTTCGGTGATGCCGGTAGCAGTTGAGCTCGGGCATTGAGAACGGCTTCTCAAACGGCTCAGCGTTGAAATCGCCCATGCAGATGATAGACGGCGCTTGTTCGGCCAGAAGCTGCAGCCTCTCACCCAGCATGCGCGCAGAATCGATGCGATCGGCGTCAGTCGCCTGGGTTCCGCCCAAACGACTCTTCCAGTGATTCACCACAACCAAGATCGGTTCGCTGCGGCCAATGAGTTCCACCGATGCCACCATAAACCTCGGCCGACCGGCGGCAACATCCAAGACGAACACCTTCGCCATTTGAGAGACGGTGTCACTTCGTCCAAGCAAACCTAAGCCGCTCTGGCCGGAATTCTCCCCGCTTGCGGAATGCCAGACGCCATGATAGGCATGGCCCGTTGCGGCTGCCATCCGAGCCCTCAACCGCTCGAAAACCCTGGCATCGCCGACCTCAGCAACTCCGATCAAATGGGGAACTTCGGATAAGGACTGCGCAACGGTCGCGGCGATCCCAGCCAACCGACGGTCCAGTTCGCCCTCGGATTGTGGACCACGGGACAGCCCCAGCCTTGGGTCGAACAGGTTGTACAGGTTCCAGAACAGGAGAGTGAGGCTTGCCACGGATCACCTCGGACCAAGACTCACTCTACCTGCCCACGAACCCATCACGCATTCTCGCCGAACGGATACGTCGGCAACACGCGATCCAACGGCCGATCCGAGCGGTAGCCCAGCGCGTACTCCGCCTGCATCAGCTGGTGGATCTCCCGAGTACCCTCGTAAATCACCGCCCCGCGCGAATTGCGGAAGTGGCGCTCGACCGGGAACTCGTCGGTAAAGCCATAGGCCCCGTGAATCTCGATCGCGTCGTTGGCCGCTTCAAAGGCCGTGTTGCAGTTCGTCCACTTGGCTAGGCTCACCTCGCGCGTGTGGCGCAAGCCGACGTTCTTCATCCAGCCCACCTGGTAGTAAAGCAAACGCCCGATGTCGCGGCCCTGAGCCATCTTGGCGATCATCTGCTGCACCAGTTGCTTCCGACCGATCGGTTCGCCGCCCACTTTGCGGTCGTTGGCGTAGCGCACACTGGCTTCCAGACAAGCCGTGATGATGCCCACCGCGCCCGCGGCGACCGTGTACCGCCCGTGGTCCAGCGCCGACATCGCCACCTTGAACCCGTCGCCCTCCTCCCCCAGCCGATCGGCGGCGGAAACGCGCACGTTGTCGAAAAAGATCTCGCCCGTGTTCCCCGCTCGCACGCCCAACTTGCCCTTGATCGCGCGACTGGAAAATCCCGGCGTGTGGCGGTTCACGATGAACGCGCTCATGCCCTTCGCCTTGTTCGAGGCGTTCGGGTCGGTGACGGCGACCACTAGGAACTGGTCGGCGTAATCGGCCAGGCTGATCCACGTCTTCTGGCCGTTCAAAATGTACTCGTCGCCCGATCGCTCGGCGCGCGTCTTGATGTTGACGGCGTCGCTGCCCGCGTCGGGTTCGGTGAGTCCGAACGCGCCGACCTTCTCGCCGCGAGCCAAGGGCGGCAGCCAGCGCATCTTCTGCTCGGGCGTGCCCCATTGCAGGGTGGTCAGGCAGTGCAGCCCGCTGTGGACGCTCATCACTACGCGCGCGCTGGTGTCCCCCCGCTCGAGCTCTTCGCACACGATGCCGAGGCTGATGTAATCGGTGTCCGACCCGTCGTATTTGCCGGGGATGCCGATGCCCAGCAAGCCCGCCGCGCCCATCTTGCGCAACGTGTCGGGGTCGCTTTCGTGCGCCCGATCCCGCTCGGCCAATCCGGGGGTGATTTCCTGGTCCGCGAACTTGCGGGCCATCTCCCGGATCATGTCGTGTTCGCGGGTGAGAGAGAAGTCCATGGCTTGAAATTGTACCGGCGAGGGCGCCGCGCGATCGGGTCCGGGGCTGCACACCCCTCCAGAATTCCCCTCCTCTGGGGGGTGGCCGCAGGCCAGGGTGGTCCGGTTCTAAGAGGACGGAGCCTCACCGAACCCGGTCTCCGGGGTGCCACGGTCGCCCGGGTTCAACCACCCCTCCTAACCCGAGAGCGTCCCGGCCAGGCAGACCGTGCAGGTGTCGCCAAGGGGTCGAGTGCCCATCACGAGTTCCGACCCCGCGAGAAGCAGATTGCGAAGGAATACGGCGTGGGGCCGGGAACATCGTGGCACCCATTGGGGAGGATCAGGCCGTTTGACATTTCCACCCCGCACACCCTGACCAGTGGGGAGCGTCGGCAGGTTGTCCGCACGCGGTCGGCAAGTTGAACAGGTCAGGATTCCCGAACCACCTGGCCACCACTTGCCCGCCAATTGCCAGCGTCTGGGGGGAAGTGAATGTGAATCGTGAGTCGTGAACCGCGCCATCCCAAGGAACCGAGCCGGCGCGCGGCGAACACAACGAGCGATGTCAGCCTACACGTCCGCACCGATCCGGCCCGAGCAATGGCCCGAGGCGCTCGCCCTTTGGGAGAAGGTCTTCGGCGTCGGCGCATGGCTGTTCGATTCGCTGCATCAGGGGACCGAGCGGCGCAACCCCGAACACACGCGGGTCGCGATGGACGCCAGCGGGCGCATCGTCTCGGCCGTGGACGTCTTCCTCCGCGAGATGAACGACGCCCAAGGCCAGCCGAAACTCGTCGGCGGAATCGGCAGCGTGGCCACGCTCGAAGAGCACCGAAAGCATGGACTCTCGGGCCGCCTGCTCGAGCAAGCGATCGAAGTCATGGAGCGCGAGGGCTGCGCGTGGTCCTTCCTGTTCACGGGAGTCCACCACCACTACGAGCGGTACGGTTGGTTCAAGACGCCTTTGCGCTACAAGACCAGCCCGATCCTCGAACAGCCCGACGGCGATGGACGCGAGCTCTCCCACGGGGAGATTCGGACGTTTCTCCCTCGGCTCGCCGAGCTTTGGCGGGCCGACCACGGAACTCGGCCAATCGCTCACCGTCGCACGCCGCTCTACTGGGAGCACGCGATCTACGCGCGCATGACCCGCCCCGAGCGCCGCGTGCTCGCCGACGCCTTGATCCGCGCCTACGTGGTCGTGCAGTACGACGAGTCCTCGGTGGCCGTGCTGGAGGCGGCGGGCGACCGGGGCGTGTTGGCTCGGTTGCTGGGCGGCGTGGCGCTGGAAGCGCTGATGCGCGGGCTCGCGGAAGCCACCTCTCACCTGCCGGAGGAGTCTTGGTGCGATCTGGCCTTGCTCTCGCTGGGGAACGCCTGGACCAGCGCCGAGGCACCGTGGGCGATGTCGCGTGCCGTGGTCGAGGGACCGGAGACGATCACCGCTGCGTTCGCCGCTCCCGGGGCGCAGCACTCGCCTCTGGACGACTTCTAGCGGGAACCAGAACCGAGTCGCGAGCGGTAGCGAACGCCATATGGTCCTCTCGCGCATCGTCCTGTCCCTTGGCCTCGCGGCTGCGGCACTCGTTCTTCACGCCCAATCCACTCCTCGGGTTCCGGGGAGCGACGCGATCAAACGCCAGGTCAAGCGTCCAGTCAAGCTCGATCGCACCGGATTCGAGTTCGGCGTGTTCGACGCCGGACCCCTCCTGATCTCGGGCCAGCCCTCCGAAGAGGCGCTTCGGGCCTTGGCCAAGGAGGGCTATACCATGGTGATCAACCTGCGACCCAACGAAGAGATGCAGCGAGTCGCGGTTCCCGAGTCGGCCGTGCTTCAGGAACTCGGCATCGAGTACGTCCGGATCCCTATGAACGGCAGCGAGACCTATCCCTACTCGCCCGAGACCATCGACAAGTTCGCCGAAGCGCTCTCGCGCAATCAGGGCAAAGGCAAGACGCTGCTCCATTGCACGGTGGCGTATCGAGCCAGTTACGTCTGGACCGCGTACCTCGTCCGGCATCTCGGTATGGACTTGAACGAAGCAGTGCCGCATGGCGAAGCCATCAACATGAGGAACCTGCTGGAGCCGTTCCTCGGGAAGAAGATCCGCTACGGCGACGGGCGCTGAACACCGGGCAAGCCCAACTCCGGCAGCACTTCTTCGGCGAAATGCCGAAGACTGCCGGTGGCGAAGTCTGCGCCCGCCTCCAGGAACCGCTCGGGTGCTCGGCTCACGCAGAAGCCGCCGGCACCCACCCGGTAGCCGCCGATCGGCTTCTGGGCGGCGAGTTGGCGCAGCAACGAAAGGCACGCCCCTTCGCTTTCGGTGCAGCCGCAGCTGACAAGAACCAAATCCGGCCGATGCTTCCACACCGCGTCGAGGAACGCCTCTTCGGGAACGTTGGCCCCCAGGAAGCGGCAGTCCCAGCCCAACGAGCGGAGCGTATCGCTCACCATGCGAAGTCCGAGCGAGTGCAGGTTGCCCGCCGAGCAGCCTAGGATCGCTCGGAAGCCGTTGGAAGCCATGGGCGGTCGGTAGTGCAGCGATCGGGCCATGGCGCGCTCCGTAACGGCGCTCGCCAGATGCTCTTGGCCCTCGTCGATCTCGCCGCTCATGTATCGCTCGCCCACCACACCCATCGCCGGACCGAACAAATCGCAGGAGAGCGTGAGCAAGTCGACGCCGTTGGCCAGCAAACCGTCGAGCAGTTCGAAGCACGTTGGTTCGTCGCCGGCGATGGCGGCATCGGCATAGGCTTGGACGGGCATGGCGCAAGCCTCGGCTCGCACGGGTGTCGCGTCCACGGCGTTGAGCGCCGTATCCACCTGGGGCGCGGCCAGCGAGCACTTCACCATCCGCCCGACCTTGGTCGAGTTGACCAACCCGGCCTCGCGCAGGCGGGCCAAGTGGTTGGAGACGTTGGGCTGCTTCAGGCCCGTGGCACGCACGAGTTCGCCCACGGTTCGCGGGCCTTGCCGAAGCTCGGTCAGGATCGCTCGCCGCGAGGCGTCGCCCAACTCGTCGAAAACTCTGCTTTTCATGCGTGCGTCGTGTGTTCTACTCGGATGGGGCGTCGTTCGTCTCAGACGTCAACCTTCGGTCATGCGGTGCAGTTCGCTGAGCGATTCGCCGAGGATCAGACGCTTGCAGGTTTCGCCAAGGAGCGGGGCGATGGGGATGACGCGGATGCGGCCGTTCGAGAGCGCCACCTTGTCACCGAGCGGGATCGAATCGGTCACCACGAACGTGTCCACCGGAGAATCGGCGAGTTTGGCCATGAGGGCTTCGGTGGACATGCGCTGGTCCTCCATCACGCCGTGAATGCCGAGGACGTGGACCGAGGCGGCACCCTCTTCCTTCAGAATGGCGGCGTCTTTGAGTGCGGTGTTGCCCGTGAGGATCTCGTCGTCCACGATGAAGCAATGCCGCCCGCGAACCTTTCCCGTGATCGCTTTGACCGTAGGCGATTCGGTGTTGTCGACTCGGCTTTTGTAGATGTAAGCCGGATCGAGACCGAGCACGAGAGGCACCTCCTCGAACCGCTTGGCGGCGGCGGAATCGGCGAACACGACGGCGCAATCCTCGCGGCTCCATTTCGAGAGGAACTCCTTGCGGATGTAGTCCACCAGAAGCGGCACGACGGGCACCTCGTCGGCCGTCGGAATGAAATACTGCTTGATGTGGGGGTCGTGCGGCGAGAGCAGCATCACGCGCTTCACGCCCAGCACCCGGTTCAGGATCTCCGGCAGCCGCTGGCCCATGACCGAGATTCGGGGTCGGTTCTTCCGGTCGCTCCGGCTGTAGGGCATGTACGGAAAGACGAGAAACGTCTGCCGGGGGTGGGCGTTGTTGATGGCGTCCAGCAGGGCGAACAACTGGATCAGACCGTCGTTCACGGGCGGAACCTGGGTGTGGAGCACGAGCACGATGTGGTCGCGCACGTTGCTGACCTGCACTTCGATGTTCTCGTTCGAGAACCGGCTGACGCTCACCTCGCCCATCTCGACCGTGTAGTCGGGGTGGTCGAACAGGCGTCGCGCCATTTCGTCCTTGACATCCTTGCCCAAGCACTCGGCGCCGGTGGTGGCGAACACCTTGACGATCGTCCGGATTCCGTTCGGCTTCACTTCGTCGCCAAGTGTACGCGATGCTGGCCGCGATTGCTGGCGAAGCTACGCCGCCGCCGGCTTGATCTGTCCCACGAACTCGACCTCGGCCTTCGGGGCGACCTCGTTGTATGCGAGCACGCTTAGCGTCGGCAGGTAGCGCTCCAACAGGCGGCGGAGGGCCAGCCGAAGCTGCGAGCTGCACAGAAGCACCACGTTGTAGCCTTGCGCCATCGCCGCTTCCATCTCGCCGCTCAGCCGAGAAACCAGATCGCGCTGGCGGTCGGGCTCGAGAATCAGCGCCGAGCCCATGCTGGTCACGTTGACGCTCTCGACCAGCGCACGCTCCAGACTCGGATCGAGCGTCAGGCAGTACAAGCGGTTGTCTTGATCCACGAACTGGCGCGTGATGGTGCGCGCGATCGCCGATCGAACGAGTTCGCCCAGTTGCTCGGGGTCCTTGGTGCGCGAGCCGTAATCGGCCATCGTTTCCAGAATGGTGACCAGGTCGCGGATGGGGACGCGCTCGCGGAGGAGGTGCTGCAAGACCTTCTGCACGTCGCCCACGTTCAGCACGTTGGGCACCAATTCGTCCACCACGGCGGCGTTTTCTTCCTTGGCCTTGTCGAGCAAAGCGACGACGTCTTGGCGGCTGAGGAGTTCTGCGGCGTACTGCTTGACCACTTCGCTCAAGTGGGTCGAGATGACCGCGCTTGGCTCGATGACGGTGTAGCCCGAGCGCTCGGCCTGCTCGCGCAGACGGTCCGAAATCCACAACGCGTCCAGATTGAAAACGGGGTCTTTGGTGGGCGTGCCAAGGACGGGCGTCAGCACGGCCCCGCTGTCCACGGCCAAGAGCCCATCGGGCACGATCTCGCCCCTCGCGACCTCCTCGCCGCGGATCTTGACGACGTACTCGCGCGCGCCGATGTGGACGCTGTCGCGGATGCGGACCATGGGCATCACATAGCCCAGTTCGAGGCCGATCTGGCTGCGCGTGGCTTTCACACGGTCGCTCAGGTCGCCGCCGACTCGCACATCCGCCAGCCGAGTCAGGGCATGGCCGATCTCGATCTCGACGGGGTTGAGCGGAGGCAAAACGGTGACCGGGCTATCGGGCGCAGCCGCGTGCGCGGGAGCCTTGGCGCCTTCGGCCTTTTTGTCCTTGGCTTCTTTGGCGGCGCGTGCCTGGTCTTTGCCCAGAACTCGGTAAGCGAAGAAGCACAGGCCGCCCGCCGCCATGAACATGAGCATCGGAAAGCCGGGGACGAACGCCATCGCCGTCAGGGTGATGCCGGCAAGGCCGATCGCCTTGGGCTGGCCGAGCACCTGCCTGGTGACCTCGCTGCCCATGCTCTTCTCCTGGCCCGCTCGCGTGACCATGAGGCCGCTGGCCGTGGAGATGAGCAGCGCGGGAAGCTGGCTGACCAGGCCTTCGCCGACCGAGAGCAGCGCATACGTCTGGAGCACCTGAAGCGGGTCGCCCTGCCCGCGCATGAACCCGACCGCGAAGCCGCCGATGATGTTGACGACCGTGATCAGGATGCTGGCGATGGCGTCGCCCTTGATGAACTTGCTCGCACCGTCCATCGCGCCGTAGAAGTCGGCCTCGCGTTTGACGTGCTGGCGTCGGGCTCGCGCGCCCTCCTCGTCGATGAGACCAGCGCCCAGGTCGGCGTCAATCGCCATCTGCTTGCCGGGCATGGCGTCCAACGTGAAGCGGGCGACCACTTCGCTGACGCGTCCCGCACCGTTCGTGATGACGATGAATTGGACGATCATCAGGATGATGAACGCGACGAAGCCGACGACGAAGTCGCCGCCCATCACGAAGTTGCCGAACGTCTCGATGACGTGTCCGGCGCTGCCCGTGCCGAGAATGAGCTTGGTGGCTGCGATGCTGAGGGCCAGCCGGTAGAGCGTGGTGAGCAGCAGCACGCTCGGGAAGACGCTGAATTCGAGCGGGTCGCTGACGTTGACCGAGACGAGCAGGATGATCAGCGCCATCGCCATCGCACCGACCAAGCCGAGGTCGAGGAGCCAGTGCGGCAGGGGGAGCACCAACATGGCCACAATGGCGAACAGGCCGACGCCCAGCATGAGGTCGGTGTGCTTCAGCATCTTCTGCAGGATGGCCATGGAGTCTCTGCGGGCGGATGGACGCCCCGTTGGTTCATATCGGCAGAAATGCCAGGTCTTGGAGGGTTCGGGGCGGGCGTCGGTAAACTGCCCGGCGTGCCTTCGGTGTTGCCGGAATTGCAGGCGTTGGCCTTGCGCGTGGACGAGCGTCTCGACGCGTTGCTGCCCGCACCCGATCGGCGGCCATCCAATCTCCACCAGGCGATGCGGTACTCGTGCCTCGCGCCGGGAAAGCGGCTACGTCCGGGCCTGTGCCTCGCTTCGGCGGCAGCGGTCGGGGGCCGCGAATCGGATGCGATGGACGCGGCGTGCGCCCTTGAGATGCTCCATTGCTTCTCGCTGATCCACGACGACCTGCCCGCGATCGACGACGACCACCTGCGACGGGGACGGCCCACGTGCCACATCGTCTACGGCGAAGCCATTGCCGTGCTGGCCGGGGACGCCCTGTTCGCGTTGGCCCTCGAGGTCTTGGCGACGATGGAGGCCTCACCTGAAGTCCGCGTCCGAGCGTTGCAGATCCTGACACGCGCGGCGGGTTCCGATGGGCTGGTGGGCGGCGAAGTCGTGGATGTCGAAGCCGAGGGCAGCGAACCCGATGCCGACACGTTGCACTACATCCACACGCGCAAGACGGGCGCATTGATGGCTGCGTCGTGCGAAATCGGGGCCCTGGTCGGCGGCGGCTCACCGGAGCAGGTGGCGGCTTTGGGGCGGTTCGGCCTGGACCTCGGGCTGGCGTTCCAGATCGCAGACGACCTGCTCAACGAGTTGGGCTCCGAGGACCAACTGGGCAAAGCGGCGGGCAGCGACCGGGCTCGGGGCAAAGCCACCTATCCGGCCCTGTATGGGGTGGAACGCTCGCGCGAGATGGCTCGCCAGACCGTGGACGACGCCATCCGGGAACTCGGGACCGTCCGAGACACGGGCCTGCTTCGCGGTCTGGCCGAGTTCTCGATCGAGCGGGTCGCTTAGCCCTTGAGTGCGGCCCGCACTTTCTCCACTCGGTCGGCCAGCGTCCGGTCTCGAACGCTTGACAACAAGGATTCGGCCCGGGCAACCTCACCCTTGAGTCCGCACAGAATCGCCAAGTTGTACGTGGCATCGTCGCGCAATCCGTCGTCCTCGGGTCGAATCGCCACCAGCCTTTCCAGGAGGTCGTAGGCCCTTTCGACGTCGTCAGATTGCCCCGTGGCCGCCTTGAGAATCGCGTTCGCCAAGCCGATTCGTGCCGATTCAGGGTAGGCGGCAACGGCCGCTTGGGCTGCCGTCGCCGCGTCCGCTCGGCGACCTGCCAGGACCATAGATCTGATATGCATCATGAGCAACGAATCGCTGGCGGTCGTTCGCGCGAACACTCGCCCCAGCACGGCGTCGTACGCTCCTTGGGCATAGAGCAGGCCAGCGAAGAAGTCGCGCCACCCTTCGTCGCGCAACTCGTTCGGAACGGCTTCGACGGCCGCTTGGGCCCCGGTCGGATCGTTGTTGGCCAACCGCAACAATGCAACGAGTCGCCAAACACGTTCCTTCTCTGCGCTCTTCGACAGGTCGCTCGCCAAGACGCGAAGGGCCGACCGGTCTTCGGGAGCTACGGCTTGAGCAAATCTCTCGCGGTCCGAAGGAACGACGAAAGACAGTTCGCTCGAATCCCCATAGCGCACAGACAGACCGCTCAGATACGCCGCTGCGGCCCGCGCGCGAATGGCCGTCGGACCAGTCGAGAGCAATGCGATCTTGCGCGAGTCCTCCAGCCATTGACCGAGTTGGGTGCGACCGAGGACCAAGGTCGCCTCGCCGCCCGACCCTGCCTGCGCCGGAGCCAGCGCTTCGACGAGGCGACGTCTTTCAAGGACGGGCAGTAGGCTCTCCGGCGCGATCTTGGCCGCAGCCGTACACGAGGCGATGCCCGATTCGAGCAAGGCTCGCGCCGCCTGATAGGCCAGCGAGAGGGCGTTGACTCGATCTCGGACCGACAGGTTGGGGTCGTCGAGAACGATGCCGAATGGGGCTTTCGCTTCAGCCATGGCCCGCGCTCCACGCAGCAAGGGCGACCACATCGTCTGGTTGCCCGACCTCACCGCGTCGGCAGCAGCAGACTCGGCTTCCTCAGACATCCCGAGCCGCCAATACGAAAGCGCCAAGCAACCGTCTCGATCGGTGCTGGAAGAGACACCGAGCAACAGAGACACGGCCCGATCGAACGCGTCATCGGCGCGATCAGGCGCGACTTCGGCCCAGAGAGTTGCGTCGGTGTATATCTCGACGGCGCCCCTTGCGCCGGGTTTTGCCGCCAATGTGTCCCGTACCCACCCATCGAATGCGCGTGCGTAGTTTGGATCGACGCGCGCGAAGGATAAGTCGGGCCGCGGAGGAAGCAACAGCTCTTGCAGCGCGGCGCGGTTTTGCGCTGCCGCCAACGTGGAACCCAATGCAAGGATCAAAGCGAGCGGCGCCTTCATGCCTTCATTCTACGCAACGGCGCGAGTTGCCATCGGGCAACTCTGGAGGGGCATGCTCTGTCATGCCGCTCAAAACACGAACAGGAGGGACACGACGAATCGTGTCCCTCCAGTTCGCACACGTTGCGAAGGAGACTACTTGAGCTCGACTTTGCCGCCGGCTTCTTCGATCTTCTTCTTGAGGTCCTCGGCGTCGGCCTTGGAGGCGCCTTCCTTGACCTTGTTGGGAGCGCCGTCCACGAGGTCCTTGGCTTCCTTGAGGCCGAGACCGGTGACTTCGCGCACAACCTTGATGACCTGGAGCTTGTTCGCGCCGGCCTCGGTGAGGACGACGTCGAACTCGGTCTTCTCCTCCTCGGCGGGAGCGGCTTCGGCAGCGCCGCCGCCCATCATCATCGGCATGCCCATCATGGGCGCCGCGGCGGTGACGCCGAACTTGTCTTCGAGAGCGGTCTTGAGTTCAGAGAGTTCGATCGCCGTGAGGCCGGCGATGTCTTCGACGATGCTTGCGATTTTCGACATGGTGATTCGTTGGTTTCGGGGTTACGCGGATTCTTCGTTGGCTTTGTCGGCCACGGCGTAGACAGTGCGGATCGGTTGGGCGTAGATCGCCTCGACGGTTCCGACCAGGTTCGAGAGCGGCGCAGCGATCGTGCCGATGACCTGGGCGATGAGAACGTCGCGCGAGGGGAGCTTGGAAAGGCTCTCGACCTCGGCCTCGTTGAAGCACTTGCCGGCGAAGAACCCGCCTTTGACGACGAGTTTCTTGCTCGATTTGGCGAAGTCCACGAGCGCCTTGGCGCACTCGGACTCGTTTTGGTAGACGAAGGTGACGGCGGTCGGCCCGTGCAGCAGTTCATCCTTGATCTTCGCGGCGTCGTCTCCGGCGGCCCGCTTGAACAGGGTGTTCTTGATGACGTGCATTTCGCCGCCCTTTTCCTTGAGCTGGGCGCGGATCGCTTGGATCTGCTTCACGCTCAGCCCGCGATAGTCCGCGAACAAAACGCCCACGGACTTGCCGTACCATTCCTGGGCCTGCTCGATGATTTGGGCTTTGTGGGTTGTCGGCATTGGCGGTATTCCAGACTCCGCCGACCTCGGGTTCAAAACCAAAATCGGGACTCGCGCCGACAGGCGCGAATCCCGACCGCAGGGCCATCGGGCCCCGAAAACCGTTCTTCTTGTTGCGCCCCTCGGCAGGCGGACCGAATCGGCCCATTCTGGCTCGGCATCGCCGCGCCACCCGCTGTCTACGGAGTTCTGACCGAGACTATACCACAGTTCCCGGTTGGACTGTGCCGAAGGCACGCCGTCGCGACTACCGGGAGACAAGGCCGTTGGAGGGTCGCCCTCCGTGGCGACCATCGCCCGCCTTGGACACGACGGAGCGTGTCCCTCCAGGGCCTTACGGCAGGAGGGCCCGAGCGGCCTCGAGTTCGGCCATGCACGAGTCCCACTCGTCCAGCAGCCGCTCGCACGCCGAGAGCGCATCGCCCGTGAACGGCCATACGAACACGTCCCGCGTCAGGTAGCACGGCTTGTACCGGCGATTGAGCAGGCTGATGATGCGCGGCGGCACCTTGGTGCGGTCCTTGAACGTCACGGCCAAGCGTCCCTGGCTGCCATCCACCTTCTCGAATCCCACATCCCGCCCGCGCATGCGGACGCGCATGACCGCGAACGCCCGGGCCACCTCGGCGGGCGCCTGGCCGTAACGGTCCTCGACCTCGGCCTGCACCTCGGCCAGCCGATCCAAGTCGCGCGAACTCATCATCTGTTGGTAGACATAGAGACGTTGCGCCTGATCCTGCACGTACCACTCGGGGACGAAGGCGGTTACGGGCAAGTCGAACGCGGGCAGCGGGGTCAGCGACTCCAGCGGGTCCTTGACTTCCTCCACCACGCCGTCGGCGGCGTTCTTGAGCGCGGCCACCTGCTCCGCGATGAGTTGCGTGTAAAGCTCGTAGCCCACCGTCGCCATCGTTCCGTGCTGCTTCGCGCCCAGAAGCTCGCCCGCGCCGCGAATCTGCAGGTCGCGGAACGCCAGCGAATAGCCCGCGCCCAGCGACGAGAACTCCTGCAACGCCTGAAGCCGCGAGAGGGCGTTCTCGGTGAGTTCCTTCGCCGACTGGTACAGCAGGTAGGCGTAGGCTTGCACGTCCGAGCGGCCGACGCGGCCGCGCAACTGATACAACTGCGCCAAGCCCAACCGGTCGGCGTCTTCGACGATCAGCGTGTTTGCGTTGGGGATGTCGAGGCCGCTCTCGATGATCGTTGTCGAAAGCAGGATGTCGAGTTCGCCCTTGACGAAGCCGACCATGATCGGCTCCAGTTCCTTCTCGTTCATCTGCCCATGCCCCACGCCGATCCGAGCCATCGGGACCATCTTGCCCAGGCGTTCCGCGACATGTTCGATGCCCTGAACGCGATTGTAGACGTAGTAGACCTGTCCGCCTCTGGCCAGTTCGCGAAGGATAGCCTCCCTAACGACTTCCTTGCTGTAGGGGCGCAAAAACGTCCGGATCGGCAACCGCCCCGGGGGTGGATCGGTGATGAGCGACATCTCTCGGATGTCCATGAGCGCCATGCTCAACGTCCGTGGAATGGGCGTGGCGGAGAGCGTCAGGACGTCTACATTCACGCGCAGTTCCTTGAGCAACTCCTTCTGTTTGACGCCGAACTTGTGCTCTTCGTCAATGATCAGGATGCCTAAGTTTTTGAACGCGATTTCCTTCGAGAGCAGGGCGTGGGTGCCGATGACGATCTCGATGTCGCCGTCCTTCACGCGTTGCAAGATCTCGGTGCGCTCCCTGCCCGTTTGGAAGCGGTTGAGCAGGGCGAGCTTGGTGCCGAACGGCCCCAGGCGTTCCTCGAAGTTGCGGTAGTGCTGCTCGCTGAGGATCGTCGTCGGGCAGAGCACGGCCACCTGCTTCCCTGCCTGAATGACCTTGAACGCCGCGCGGATGGCGACCTCGGTCTTGCCGAACCCCACGTCGCCGCACACCAATCGGTCCATGGGGTAGTCGAGCGCGAGATCGTTCTTGACGTCGGTGATCGCCTGCAACTGAGTCGGGGTCTCGACCCACGGGAAGGTGCCCTCCATCTCGGCTTGGAAGGGCGTATCGGGCCCGAATCCGGGGCGTTGCGCCTGCTTGCGCTTGGCGTACAGGGCCACCAGATCGCGGGCGAACTTGCGCGCCTCGTCCCTCGCCGCGCGGATGGTCTTCTGCCATTCGGTGCCCGAAAGGCGGTTGATCTTGGGCACCGTGTCCGCGGGATTGAGGAACTTCTGGACGCGGTCGAGTTGGTCTGCGGGGACGAACAGCTTGTCCGGCGGGACGTACTCGATGAACAGGTACTCCCTTTGGACCCCGCCGCTCTCCCGCGTGATCAGGCCGCGAAACACCCCGATCCCGTGTTGGATGTGAACCACGTAGTCGCCGGGCTTCAGGTCAAGGACCGTGGCGATCGGCGCGCCTTCGCGGAACCGCTTCTGGGGCAGCCGCAGCCGTCGCACACCGAACAACTCGGCATCGGTGACAACGGCGAACCCGAGGTCGGGAGCCACGAAGCCGCCCGAGAGGTTGCCCTGGATGAGTTGCGGGAGCGGCAATTCGAACTCGAAGCGGTCCTCGATCGGGAACACCTCGACCTGCGCCAAGACCGACTTGGCGCGATGGGGCTGCTCGGTGGAAACGAACAGCGCCAACCCCTGCTGCTTCCAGTTCTGCATCGCCAGGGTCAATGCTTCGGCGCGACCGCGATACGGCTCAAGCGTGCTGGCGTTCAAGTCGAACTGATCCGTCAACTTGAGCCAATCGGGGAGGGCGTTCATGGCGCTCAGCGAAACCACACGCTCCTGCAGCCCGAACCGCTCGACCGTGAGCATGAAGTCGCCCGCCGTCGAGAAGAGGATCTCGCCCCGTCTGTGCCGCGCCTCCAGCGCGGAGGCCAACTCGTCGTACGCCCGGTTGCCGATGGATTCGAGTTCGAGGGGCTCGTCCAGCACCAGCAGCCCATCGCCCAGCAGGTCCACGGCGCACCCGCTGTCGGGATGCAGCAGCGGGCGATAAAGGTCGAGCCGGTCGAAGAACACCTTGTCGTCCAGCGCGCGGGCGTCGTCGGCGACCAGTTCCTCCAGACGCTGGGCGGCGGCTGGTTCCAGGGCCGCTCCCTCGTGCCGCGCCGAGGTCTCAAGCATCTCGGCGAACGTGGTCGCCCCGCTCGGGAACACCGTCTCGCGCGAGGGCGCGAGGCGAAGCTCGCCCACCGATTCCACCGAGCGTTGGCTCACGGGGTCGAAAGCGCGGATGCTCTCGACTTCGTCGCCGAAGAACTCGATCCTGAGCGGGAAGTCGCGGCCCATCGCGAAGACGTCGAGGATCCCGCCCCTTCGGCTGAACTGGCCGGGTTCGCGCACGGGCTCCTGTCGCTCGTAGCCGAGTTCGGCCAGCCGGTCCATCAGATCGTCGGACGACACTTCGTCTCCCGCCTTCACATGGATGAAGTGGCTCTCCAACACCTCGGCAGGCAGGGTGCGTTCCAGCGCCGAGGACGCCGTGGCGATGATCACTTTCGGGTCGCTCTCGACCAACGCCCGAAGCGCGCCGATGCGGTCGGAAAGGGCCGTGTGCTCGGGCGCCGCATCTTCAAAGAGGGCCGACAGGCCGGAGGGAAGCTGCACGATGTGCTCGCGCGGCACGCCGCAGAGTTCCAGTCTGGCTTGCCAGTGAAGGGCGCGCTCGTGGCTGGCGCACACGATCAAGGTCTTTCGGGGCCGTTCCAGATGGCACGTCGCCACCACGACGGGGCGGACTTCGGTCGGGACGGAGAGGTACTCGCACGGGTTCGACCAGTGGTCGAGGATGGGGGTGAATCGCGGCGTGCGCGCGAGGGCGCGGGTCCAATCTTGGACGCGCATGTGGTGGCGAGTCTACCGGATGGGGGACCACTCCTGAACTCCGCTCGCCCGCCAACGTCAAGGCAATCATGAAGCGTGCGGCCGTGTGGGCGATTGTGTCCGTCGCCGCTTTGGGTGTCATCGCGGCGATCGTGCCCCTCCTCCCGCGCGACGATACCCGTCGGCGAAGTCCAGAACTCCGCCTGATCACCCAGGTTGGCGCGGCTCTCCAGCAGTTCAATCTCGACGTGGGACGGTTTCCCACCGAGGCCGAAGGTCTGAACGCCCTCATGGTGGCCCCCGTCGGCGCGAAAGGCTGGCGCGGCCCATACTTGGAGAATCCGCCCGGCGTGGATTCGTGGGGCCACCCGCTCTTCTACCGGATTCGCCCTGATGGACAGTTCGAACTTGGCAGCTACGGTTCCGACGGCAAACCGGGAGGCGAGGGAGACGCCGCCGACATCGATCCGTATCGCCTTGATCCTGAGCCTGTGATCCTCACCGAACCACACCGAACACCAGCCGAACGCGGAGCCCACGCGCCCGCACCACTTGCCTAGCACAGCTGAGTTTCCGACAGCTGATGCAGCACTTCCACCACTCTCTTGTTCTCGCGTGAGGATCGGACGGCGATACGCAAGACACGGTCGTTGTAGAGTGCGCTCGTTCGAGTCAAGTCGCGCACGAGCACGCCGTTTTCGCGACAAGCATCAGCGAGTTTCGACGACCCCTGTGCTGGAAGCCAAAGATTGACCCAGTTGGCCAAAGACGGTTGCACCTCTCCGAAGGGTGCAAGCGCCTCAGCGAACTCGCTTCGAAGCAAGCGCGTCTCTTGGTACCGCCTTTCATAGTAGGATGGATCGCGCAACGCTTCGAAAGCAACCAGCGTGGTCAGCGTCCCGATGTTCCAGGGCGGCACGAAGGGACGCAGCTTGTTGATGCGGACCGAACTCGACACAAGGTATCCCAATCGAAGACCGCTCAGGGCCAAGCTCTTGGATAAACTCGTGCAGACGATCAGATTGTCGCAGGACTGCGCCATCCGGACCAGCGAAGGCATCGCGGCAAGGTCGCAATAGGTCTCGTCGAGCCAAACTCGAACCGATGGCAATACAGTGCGCAACCAGTGCTCCAGCTCGCCCGGTGGAACGGCGTGTCCGGTCGGATTGTTTGGGTTTACGAGAAACACCCAGTCAATGCCCTCCTGCAAGAGATGTTCGATCGGTGGAAGAGACGGCATGAACCGATCCTTTGGGTTCAATCTCCACCACCTGACATCGCATTGAGCTACGTTCTTGCAGTAATGGGCGTACTCGCCATAGCTCGGGTCGGTCAGCAATACAGTGCTCGTTCTTTCAATCCATTGACCAAGTGCGCGGAAGATGAGATCGGAGCTGCCAGCACCGACCATGAGGCAGTCCGGGTTCACATTGAGACGCTCCGACAACTCCATTTCAAGCCCTTCTGCTCGAATGGGTGGCGCTGTTTGGGTAGCCCAAATGCCATGGCTTCGCATGACTTCAACAGCACCTGGGCAGGGCGGAAACCAAGCATCCAGAACGTCCGCCAAGATCACCTTTGGCAAAAGGTCCAGCCTCTCCAAACGCTGCCCAAGCAACGACTCGTAGGCACCACCGTGGAAACAGGGCTCCGTACCGCGCGACGACATTCCACGTTCATTGTAACGCACGTGCCATCGTCCGAGCCCCAGCCTCGCCCCAGCCGCAAGCGAAGCCTACGCCGCGAGAGGCAAGCCGAACCGCAGGTAACGCTCTTCCAACATGGCCACGCAATCGGGGTCTAGGTGGGTTCCGGCATCTTGGCGCATGATCGCCAGCGCCTTCTCGACCGGCATCGCGTCACGGTAGGGGCGGCTGGCGCAGAGGGCATCGAAGACGTCGGCGGCGGCCAGAATGCGCATTTCCAGGTCCAATCGCCGGGCATCCAAGCCCCGCCAATAGCCCCGGCCATCGAGCCGTTCGTGGTGCGCCGACGCGATTTCGGCCAGCCGTTCGAAGCCTCGGATGCGATGCAGGATGCGGAACGAGTACATGGAGTGCAGCTTGATCCGGCCGAACTCGTCGTCGTGAGCCGCCCCGGCTTGTCGAGGATGCCGTTCGGCACACCCAGCTTGCCGATGTCGTGAAGCAGCGCCGCCCGCTTCAGTTCCAGAAGCCGAGACCGGTCGAGCCCGAAATCGGCACCCAAGGTCACCGCGTAATCGGTCACCCGGCTGGAGTGCTCGCCCGTGTGGGCGCTCTTGGCGTCCACGATCTGGGCGAACGCTTGGCACACGCGGTCAATGTCGGCGGGCGAGGCCTGTTGGGCGGCTTCGGGCACGGGCAGCAGACTGGTGCCTTCCTCCAGGAAAGCGGCGTGCCGCTTCCAGATGGGGTCGTCCTTCAGCGAAAGGACGGCCTCGCAGGTCTCGGGGTCGAACCAGCGCCCGCTTCGGTCCCTCACCATGTCGAGCGCGGCATCGCGTCCCAGGGCCGCTGCGAACACCTCGAGGGTCTGAGCCAAGCCGACCAGGCGCGCGAGCATGGGGATCTCCTCGCCCCGCTTGTGCCTCGGCGAGCCTCCTCCGTCCCAATGTTCGTCGAGGTCCCGAACGGCCGAGGCCACGTCTTCGTCGAACCCGAGCGAGCGTGCGATCTCCGCGCCCCGGCTGCACCGGGCCATGGTCACCTCGTCCATGATCTTGGCGGGCGGCGCCAGGTTGCCGAGCATGCGCCGAAGTTTGCGCCCGATCGAGCCGCCCACCTCGGTGTGGCCCAGGGCGAACTTGAGAGACACCACGGGGTCGCTCCAGTCCACCAGTTTCACGTCGTGCTTGACCAGGTGCTCGTCGCCGCCGAAGACCTTGTGGACCCGCGCGGCGTTGTTCGAGCATCCCGCATCCTTGAGGATGGAGGCGAAGTACAGCCGCGTTCGGTCGTGTTCGCTCAGCCCCAGTTGCTCGCCGATGCGCATGGCCAGCAGGCACGTCCTCACGGCATGGCCCTGCGGCTGCCCCTCGACGAGGTCCAGCGCGACGCTGAGCGAAGAGAGGATTTCGGCAAGCGTTACCGGAACAACGTTGTTGGTCACGCATGAATTGTCGGGATTGGGTTGGAGAAAGTTGTCGGTAACTCTGCCAACTTATCGCCCCCGTCCCTGTGGAGGGTCGCGCTCCGTCGCGACCACGTGAATCCCATGGTGTGACCCGAGCCAAAGGACACCACGGAGGGTGTCCCTCCAATCGGAGCAGCCTTTGGAGGGTCGCGCTCCGTCGCGACCACGTGAATCCCATGGTGCGACCCGAGCCAAAGGACACTGGTCTGCTCCCCAAAAATGAAGACGTCGCAAGATGAGTCTCCCCCGTCCTTT
>ERZ761607.179-NODE-179-length-131098-cov-46.762399_pt1 | contig 131098 bp, 125 predicted proteins | sample MGYA00511164_ERZ761607 | MGnify/ENA primary metagenome ERZ761607 (study PRJEB28899, sample SAMN02445080) | bioreactor sludge metagenome | biome: EBPR sludge | place: Australia: Brisbane, Thorneside Wastewater Treatment Plant | collected 2011-06-22 ... | reverse complement strand
CGTTTTCTTTCTTCGTCTGCTGACGCAGACGACAGATCCTCCCGGCCTGACCCCCAAGTAGTGCCCCCCCCAAAAAAAAATTTTTATCTATCTCACCACTTCAACTGAATCGGGTAGGTATGTAAGAATATGCCTAGCCATTTCGCTAATTACCTGGTCGGAGCTATTTACAGCTTTTTGAATATAATTATGACACTCTCTACTTATAATCATCTGACTTTGATCACCATTCCATGCTGCGCACTCAATCAGCTTATCATCAGCTAAAACAACCGAGGCAACGAATAAACTTAGTAACCATTTCATATCCCAATATCTAACTCACAGACTATCTTGACTCACTAAAAGTCATAAAATTCAAATAGTTACGAAAATTGCCTATATTTTCTATGAGATTTTTTGGGGATTGCTGAAAAACCACCCCTCTAGCATGCGTCTTAACTACTCGATGCGCTTAATCTTTCTATTACTTTTACCAGCTATTGTCTTTGCGCAAGATACTATACTGATCGACAACTTTCATGGTGGAAATATAGATGTAAGAGCAACCTTCCCTGAGACCCAAGATCACTCCGCAGTTAAGTACGGTGGGGCAATAGGCGAAAGTAGAACCATTGTTTCATCAAGATCTGCTGGATTTGAGGTGGGTGGGATTGTTTCGTTGGGATTTCCAGCTTATCAGCATATAGCCTCCTCCCAAGCTACCGGAACTACCATGCTCGTATGGGATGGTGACACAAACTCTTCCAGCATTAATTACTCAGGACTTAACGCTAACTTCCTAAGAGGCTTTGGTTTATGTCAGCAACTAAGGCTTCATATTATTAACTACGATTGGGGTGATCAAAAATACACTGATGTGAGAATTAGATTCTATAAACAGGGTGACGGAAATAGCTACGCTGAAAAAGTTATTAGGCTAAATTCGGTAATTAACAACACAACCTACGATCTTCCCTTCTCAGAATTTACTGTAACAGGCTCATTCTTATTTTCTAGTGTAGGAGCTATTACACTTGATGTTAGCGGCCCTCCAGAGAACGGAGCCGATCTTATTTTGCGATGGATCGTTGTTGGATGCGGAACTGGGGATCCAACACCTACTCCAACTATTACCCCAACTTTTACTCCAACCTCTACACCAACAAGAACGCCAACAGCTACCCCCACTCACACTGCTACCAGAACCCCAACAGCTACTCCTACCAGAACCCCAACAAACACCCCTAGCGTAACACCCACCTTCACTCCCTCGCTTACCCCAACAAGAACACCGACGGTTACCCATACTCACACAGCTACAAGAACACCATCTGTTACACCAACTAGAACTCCAACCAACACTCCTAGCGTAACACCAACTTTTACTCCCTCACTAACACCGACAATAACTCCTACTACTACTCCAACTCATACTGCTACTAGAACACCAACTATTACTCCAACTAACACTCCAACGAATACTCCTAGCGTAACACCGACTACTACTCCTTCACTGACTCCAACAAATACCCCTACTGTCACTCCTACTTACACTCATACTAGAACACCAACTGTTACCCCAACATCATCAAGCACCCCGACTAACACCTCTACTGCAACCATTACTCCTTCTCCGACCGCTACAAACACTCAGACTAATACCTCGACTCCTTCTCTTACACCTACAAGAACCCCTACCGCGACTAATACTGCAACTACTACCTCAACAATCACTCCTACTAATTCTCCCTCTGCAACCGCTACACCTTCATCAACTGCTACCAATACGCCTACTGTAACGCCATCTCCAACTCCAACTATTACACCAACACCTTCACTTTCACCTTCTCTAACACCTACAAGAACACCGACTGAAACATACACACCGACACAGACCTACACCCCAACTTTCACAGCAACGAACACACCAACCCCATGCACCGATGAGTCATGCCTAACATGCACAACTACAAACTTAGAAACTACTAAACTTAATCTCGATCAGGAGCTTGGACAGATGAAACTTGCGGTATTTAAGCTAACTAACCCAAGAAAAAATCCTAAAATTGCGAGAAAACTAAAACAACTTAGAGCAACTGCATCTGCTGTTTACTTACGTGGCTGGGCAAGCATTTGGAATGAAGTTCCGAATTCCGTTAAGAACTGCACACCAGTATGTGAAGCAGCTACGGTTTCATATGATGTTGTGACTCGCCCAGCGAGAGAAATAATGCAAATTGCTGTTAAGGCATTAACAGCTCACAGAAAAAGCAAACTCTCTACAAAGGAGTTAAGAAGACTTGGTAAGCAGTTTAATCGATCCTTACGTTTACTTGATTCTATGGAATCAACTGTTCTAACTTTGCCTTCTAATACATGTAGGTAGCACTTACCTCATCCTCATCTGAAATCTGGCAAGAAGAAGCTTATAAAGTCTTTCACCCTCTAAGTCTCTTTTTTTCTCCAGTAGCTCACCTATCTCACCAAGCACTGTTCCTGCTCTTTGAGAATCATTCACCAACAACTTAGTCGCTGCTACAAAAAAAAGAACAGAGATATCGTTTGGAGATGCTTTGAATGCCCTCTCACTCGAATCAGAGGCGGCCTCATAGTCTTTTGACCAAACCTGACAATAAGCCATAATTAAAAAAGCGGGAGCAAAATCGGGAGCTATTTCTGAAAGTCCGTTTGCGATACTTTCCGCTCTTTTTAGCTCTCCTGCCTCGACACTTAGCCTAGCTAGATCATAAAGAGAGAAGATCTCCTCCTCCGAATATCCTGAAACTATTTGAGCCACGATAGCACCACCTTCAACATTGCCTCTTCTGCGTTGATTCTTTTTAAAAGACTACGATCCTGTGCTGCAGCTTCTCGCTGCTCTGTTACACCTTCAAGTCTCGCAAAAAGGGAATTCTTAAATTTATATAAAGCAGTAGCGTCCCCAAGCTTAGGTAAAGCCGTAAATAGAGGTGATATAGAAAACTCATCAGGAGGAGAAAGAGGTGAGCGCTTCATTTGCGAGATACCACGTAACCAAATACACCTAAAGCTGATGCTAAAAAACCAATCACAAGAAAATATATACCAACCACTGTCATAAGCTTACCAGATGGAGCGAGAATAATACCTACCCCCAAAAAAACTAGAGTAAGAACACCTCTAAGGCTCCATTCAATTGCTTTTAAGTTTTTTGAAAGTTGTTCCTTTTGTATTTTATGCCAAAAATAAGAGCTGATTCCCCCAACTATAAGAGCAATTCCAAGGGCGATAGTCGAGACTAAGATAAAGTCTTGAGACTTGTAAGTTAAAAATAAAGCTCCAGAGCCTAAAAAACCAGCAACCATAATACCACCAGCCAAAAACCAAATGGAGCTAAAAATCTTACTCCACTTGTTATTACTCCAATCTGAAAAACTATATAAATCGAAAGTGCTCCTGCTAAGGAGTGCAGTGTTAAAGCACCAAAATACCAAGAAAGTATAAAAAACAATCCTAAACAGCCGGTAATCATTGAAGAGTCATCTCAAATAAATATTTTAGCTGTTCAACAAACCCTAATCCTAAAACCAATATCACTCCTCCGATTAAAACTCCCCTTGCGATATATTGTAACCCATCATCCTCTGCCCCGATGAGCTTAGATAAAATCATAGAAATAATACCTCCGACTAACCCAGCTATAGTGATCGGGAATCCAACTAGGACAAGCACACGAAACCCTTCCGAGAATATCACTTCATCCATAGTGAAATCCCTTCCATGATCTTATCTACTCCCGTTACAGATAAAAGAAGAAATAATTTGAGCGCCATAGGAATCGAGCTCTCAGATAATCCTCTCACCCCAAGCATCCCAGAGATATGAACTGAAAGTAGATCAATTACTACAAAGGGTATTAACCACAAAAGTCCGATCCTGCACCCCTCTTTAAACTGGAAAATTGCATAATCTTTAACTAAAACTCTAAGTTCTGAAGTTGAGTTATTGCCAAGTTTTTCCTGAATTTTTGAGACACTAACTCGTACTTCTTCTGATTTTCCTTGAGCTATCGCCTCATAATTAGTCTTATCAACTCCTAACGATACAGCAAGAGCTATTACTAGAACTACAAGCCCCATTCCAGAGCCCGTAAAGCCAATTCCGTACCGGAGTATAGTCAAAGCTGTAGCAGCAAAGATAAACGGGGAGACCAGTAAAGCGACAATCAGCCCATTAATTGTTACAGGGAAAAGCTCCACGAGGGATATTCTAACCATTCAATTCCTCTTCTGCCTATATGGAAGTTGATGGTAAGATCTAATGTATGAGGGTCATAATTTTACTTTTAGCCACAAACTGCATGGGAGAAATCATTAAATGCCCTGATGGAATATGGAGAGAAGGAAGTTGTACTGAATCCACAAAGCCAGCTGTTAAGCCTACCGTTGATAGCGATCTTTCAGAGAGAAGGCGAATATATACCGACCTAGATCTTGAGGCCTTTAGGGCAAGACGTGATGGAAGAGGAGATATAGACTTATCAAAGGCAAAAGAGGACTGCTTGGGAGAATCTGCAAAATTAGAAACTTGCAGAGCCACCGTTAGTGAAGTTTTTGAAAAGATTAAACCACTCCCTACTCCTATAGTTCAGGTTGTAGATCAATCTATCGAAAGCACTCAGGTTATTGTCGTTAATGAGGAGAATAATTTTGTTAGGCCAACTAGGCGACCTACTTATCCTACGGAGGTTCCCTACTCAAGGCCAACTGAAAAGCCAAAAAAATATAAAACACTAAGAGGTGGGGCTAGTAATTAGAGTGTTCAAGCCACAAGCATATACATGTCTGGTCAGGTTTTTAACCTGACCTTGACTCTTGTCCGCGCCAGCGGACAAAGCAAAAACAGGGCTAAGGACTGGCTTCCTCCTTCGCTGAAGCTACGGAGGACATGAAAGCCAGTCCAGACATAAATTAAAACCAGACCAGGCAGATCTTAATCCAACTCAATCAATCACAAAATTTCCGTGGCTTCTTCTGCCGTCCAATATCATCGTGACGGGCAATTCATCTGAGGTAGATTTAATAAACGGCGCTACCCCTTTGAAGCTGATCCTAACCAAAACTTTCTTTTTTGCTACAGACTTAACAGAAACATTACTTCCATCGGCTGACGATCCATTACCTCTACTATCAAGCTTGAATTTTATCTTTTTATCAGCAGCAATAACTGTAATGGAATTTGGAATTTTTTCTGATTTAAGCTTTGCAAAGAATTTAATATCTTTGCCCTTCTTTTGAACCTTACCCATTTTCAAAAATGGGTGCCCTGGTTTTACAACCAAAAGAAAGTCACTTCTTGATTCACCAAAAAAATTAGAGGTTAGTACCCCTAATTGAAATATTCCAGATTGCCTGGCTCGTCCTCTAAGAATTCCATTTTTATGAGAAAGCCATTCAGGTAGACCAAGCAAAACACCAGATGGAACTTTCGACCTTATATTGTCACCTTTTATAAAGTACAGATCTCTAACCTTGACTGGAGTTGGAGGAGCAATATTTACTCCGGTGACTTTTTCAGAGATCCAGAGCGCAACCTCATCAATTCTGGTATTAATACTGTCCGTTCCCCACTCAGCATTTCCGCCACCACCACAAGTTATCGAGGAGAGCACAGGTGAGCCATTCTGCTCATGAAATGCAGGTCCACCTGAATCTCCTGAAGCAGTGTTGGTTTCTCCGGGATCAAACTCCCACTCCACATACCCTTTTCTAACCAACTCAGTATTGGTAAACCCAACATTTAAAAATCCATCTGGTGGAAGATCGTTCCCCATCCCTGTTTGACCATCCCCTTCAAGGCCAAAGCCAAAAAGAGTAAGGGTGCTTCCAATTGGGGGCGGAGTTGATGCGATTTTTGATGGTGAAATATCAGCTATTTCTCTATTAAGAACTACAAGTGCAAGATCTACCTCGCCATATACACAAGCAGAGCCACGTCTATAAATATAGCTTGGATGAATTATTATCTCTTTTGATCTGACAATCTTAGTTCCAAGTCCTACTTCAACTGAATCCCCGAATCCTATTTGATCTCCAAGGCCATCAAACATGCAATGTGCTGCAGTTAAAACAACTTCTGGTGAGATCAATGCGCCCGAGCAGAGACTTCTTCCTCCAGCAATGACTCTGGCTACATGAGGAGCATCTTCAACTCTTATTCTTGTACCGTCTATGAGTGGAAGCGTTGAGGGGGTTTGAGCAAGGCATATACTTAGGCTCAATAAAAATATGAATGCTCTTAACATCGAAACTCTTCTTTATCATCAAATTTGACCTGTAAAAACCTGAAGAGTTTAACCTGAGTTAAAAAACTATAATTAGATATGGAATGCTAAGATACTCCTGGTACTCAAAAAAAAGAGTATTGACTGTTTCTATAGTTTTTCGATATACAATGACTATTATGGATTCTTCAGTTAAAACATCAACGCTGGCACCTGTTCAAAGGCAAACGCTTGAATTTCTTAGAAATTTTATAGCAGATAATGGATACGCTCCGCCATTAAAGAAAATAGCAGAGGCTATTGGGGTCAGATCAGCCTCTACGGCCCACTTTCACCTTGAAAGATTAGAGCAAAAAGGGTTTTTAAAGCGCCACGATGATGGAGGAATCGAGATTGTGGAGGTCTCTCCTATAGAGCTCTCACCAACAGCTGTTCCGCTTGTAGGAACAATCGCTGCTGGAGCCCCTATTGATGCTGTAGAGTCGCCATCCTCAATCGATATACCTGCCTGGATGCTTTCAGGAAAAGGTGAGGTCTTCTGTCTTGAGGTCAGCGGAAACTCAATGATTGAAGATCATATATGCGATGGTGATATAGTTGTAATTCGAAAGCAGGATAGTGCTGATGACGGAGACGTAGTGGTTGCACTTTTACAGGATAATACAGCAACTTTAAAACGATTTCGCCGATTGAAGAATGGGAAGGTAATGCTAATCCCATCAAATTCTGCCCTTCAGCCTATTACGGTAGATCCTATAAAAGGAGAGGGTGTAGAGATTCAAGGAGTGTTAGTAGGAATATTGAGGCATTTTCATTAAAGATAATTTAGTAGAAGGAATAATATGAGCAACGGTGTTAGTAACAATAACCAAGAGAAAGAGAAGAATCTTCAATCAGCGATAAGCCAACTTGAAAAGAAGTATGGTCAGGGAGCTATAATGAAGCTATCCCCAGAGGGGCTAGGAAAAGCGATAGAATCTTATTCAACTGGAAGTTTAGGTTTAGATATAGCATTAGGAATTGGTGGAATTCCAAAAGGGAGAATTCTGGAAGTTTATGGTCCTGAATCATCTGGAAAAACTACACTAGCTCTACACGCTGCTGCAGAAGTTCAGAAAAAAGGTGGGACTGTAGTTTTTATTGATGCAGAACACGCACTTGATGTTTCATATGCAAAGAAACTTGGGGTTGATACCAGTAAACTTTTAGTAAGTCAGCCTGACTGCGGCGAGCAAGCCTTAGAGATCTGTGAAACACTTTTGACATCGGCATCAGTAGATCTAATTGTGATAGATTCTGTTGCGGCACTTGTTCCAAGGGCCGAGATTGATGGTGAAATGGGCGATCAACAGCCGGGTCTTCAAGCACGTTTGATGAGTAAGGCTCTTAGGAAGCTAACAGCTCTATCTGCGAGAGTTGGCTGCTCAATTTTATTTATTAACCAGATAAGAATGAAGATTGGAGTTATGTTTGGATCTCCAGAAACAACTACTGGCGGTAATGCTCTAAAATTCTATGCATCTGTCAGAATGGATGTACGAAGAATCGGATCAATTAAGGATTCTGTTGATGTTACAGGCAATAGAGTGAGAGTTAAGGTTGTGAAAAACAAGGTAGCACCTCCATTTAGAGAAGCAGAGTTTGATGTGATCTTCAATGAAGGAATAAGCAGGATCGGAGAAGTTGTAGATATTGGGGTAGATAAAGGGATTATTGATAAAGCAGGTGCCTGGTTCTCATTCAAGGGAGAACGGCTTGGCCAGGGTCGAGAGGGTGCCAAGACATTTCTAAAAGAGAATCCCGATGTAAGAGCAGAAATTGAGAGATTAATCTTTGAAACTGTTGGTGTAGGAAAGACTGAAGAGACAGCCCCTGCTACTGAAGAAAAAAAGATAAAGCCTAAAAAAGCAAAGGAAGAGGCTGAACTAGCTGCAGGAGTTGTGTAACACATAGATCGTTATATATCATAACGAGTTTATATGCTTGGGCTCTTACAACTCGCAACTGACGCTCCGATTGCTAGGAAGGATCCTAGTCAATGGCAAAAATTCAAAACTGAGTACAAACTGGATCTAGAGCCAGGAATTGAATTTTTACTCGACCCTAAGATTCAGCTAACACTGAACCGATTACAGGGTGAAGTAAAAATGCTTCCATGTAAAATTGGGATAGAGATCAGTCCATTCGAAAATATTTTTCTACCAAGATCCTGCAAGGATAAGCGTCGACTTCTTGCTGCCATTAGGCAGTTTACAGGTTCAAAAAAGGAGGAAACTGCCCTTGAAGCTTCTGGCAAACTCCAACTAAACATTAGTGAAAATTCGGGGAAATTTACACTCGATCAAGAGACAGTCAGAATCGTCAGGAATCTTGAAGAAAGTCCTGGGAATAATCCTGAAATCAGCTGAAAACTTACTGCCTGCTTTATTGATTCTGATTTTAGAAAACTGAATAAATCTTCCACTTCAAGGCTCCACCAAGAGCAGCAGCAGGCCTTGGATGATCTGACTAAAACTGTTTCAAGTGGAATTGAAGCGATTGATCGCTTTTTCGCTAATAATTCTACTACATCTCTGGAACTTATAACGTCAGTTCTGCGGGTTGGAGGAAGCTTATTAGAGCTTCAAGCAAGACTTAATCTATTTAAAGAATCAATTCGATTCACAAGACAATGCGCAACATCGATCGCTTTTGAATATAATAATCAAGTATAAGCTTGTAATGGTAGCCTCATTCACAATGAGCGCTTCTAACTTCTAACGCTTCCTTCATCCACTCTTTCATCCTTTTAGAGCGACTGACTGGATCAGGATGGGTAGAGAGTAGTTCGGGAGGCCTTGAGCCGGTGCTGCTCATTCTTTCCCAAAGCTTTGGCGCTTCTTCTGGATTAAAACATGCTCTAGCCATATAGATTAACCCCATATAGTCTGCTTCACTTTCATGATCTCTAGAAAATGGAAGTGTCATCCCAAAATGAGTTCCTGCGCCAATAGCAGCCAAGATTAATCTTTGATGTTGAGGTTCAAGTTCTCCAACCGAAACAGAAGCAGCTAGCGATCCCCACTGTATTAGTTTATTTTGGGTCATTCTTTCAGCTCCATGTCTTGCAACAGCATGAGCCATTTCATGGCCAAGTATTGTTGCTAACCCATCTTCATTTTTAGCGATCGGCAGAATCCCAGTGTATACGGCAATCTTCCCTCCTGGAAGCGCAAATGCGTTAGCTTCCTCAGATCTGATAACCGAAACTTCCCACTCAAAATCTCGTTCAGTTACCACTGGAATAAGACGATCTATGACTCTTTTTACAAACTCAACATCGGAACCATTTCTTAAAACATCCGATTCTCGAAGAATCTGTCTGTATGAACTTATCCCAAGAGCAAGCTCCTGACTCATCGAGACATCTACAAACTGCGCTCTACCTGTTAACGGTACAGTTTCCTGATTTAGGTTGTAATAAACTACAGCGAACAAACCAAAGACAATTAATGGCCAGACCCGTATTCTTCTTCGCGATTCATAGTTTCTTCGCCCAAATCGCATCTACGATCCTTGAGCTTGCTGAGCTTCTTCGTGATAGTACGAGTAGTAGTATCGATTGTAATAGTAATAATCACCACCAAGAATATTCACATCGTTCAATACTACTCCTAAGATCTGAGATCCGACTGAAGAAAGTCTCTTTTTAGCATCAAACACTACTTTTTTAGGCGTTGCACCGCCTTTGACTACCAACACCACACCATCAACAATTCTAGAAAGAATTACAGAATCGGTAACTGGCAAGACTGGAGGACAATCTATTAAAACATAATCGAAATGCTCACTTAGTGAATTCAATAACGAGCTCATCTCCTCGGAACCTAAAAGCTCAGCAGGATTTGGGGGTACCCTTCCACTGGATATAATTGAGACTCTTTTTAGTACATCAGTTCTTAGAACATCATCCAGTTTTGCCTGACCAGTTAATAGCTCAACAAGGCCTTTACCACTATTCTCCCCTTCAAGAGTTTTTAATACATTCGGACGCCTTAGATCAGCATCTATTAAAGCTACTCTTCCACCAGAACTAGCTAGACATGCAGCCAGATTAAGAGCAGTTGTTGTTTTTCCCTCCCCCGACTGAGCAGATGTGATCAAAATAGTCCTTGGGGCTTCACCAGCTTGTGATAATAAAATCCCTGTTCTTATTGTTCTATAAGCCTCAGATGCTAGCGATTTAGGATCTTTCAAAAATACAACATCTTTTTTTAATGCAGGTAAATTACTTTCTTCTTCAGATTTTTCTAGGCTAAAGGATGGAATCACCCCCAACGAAGGTAGTCGGAGGAATTGTGTAAGCTCTTCAGGGGTCTTAACAGTATTATCTATATAAGAAAGCAGGAAGGCCGAAGCCACTGCAACTACAACCCCTAAAATAAGTCCAATGGCTACGAATAAAGTTTTTCTTGGATAGGACGGACTTAACGGTGATAGGGCATAATCAACTACTGAAATATTTGAAGCATTGCTTTCTACTGAAACAGAAAGTTCTTTTATCTGCTTTAGAATAGAGTCCAGAAGTTCTCTTGATGTTTCAAGCTCTCTGTTTAGAATATTATATTGAACCGTACTACGAGATAGTTCGAAAGCCTGGCTCTTTTGAAGCTCAAGCTCTTCTTTTAACTGTGCTTCTTCACTCCTTGCAGCCTCCATCTTTGCCTTAAGACCAGTTATAATTTGTCCCTGTTGGCCGTCGATGGAATTTTTTAGTCCTGCTATCTGACTAGATAATTGTTTCATTCTTGGATACTCGCCGGTAAATTTTTCTCCAAGCTGTCTATACTCGGCCTCTAATCGACCTAGCTCAGTTCTTAAGCTCTGAGTGGATTGATCTTCAACCCCTGACTTCCCTGCTTCATGACCTGCAAGTGCCTCTTCATATGTTTTTTCTGCTACTATTCTTTTTGCAGTAGCATCAGTAAGTAACTGATTTAATCTAGATAATTTTTGAGCGGTGATATTCTCATCCTTATTAAGAGCAACTATCGAATTGTCTTCGGCATACTGAGCCATTTCCCGCTCAAGAGAGGCGACTTTATTTCTAAGCTCCCCAGCTTGAGTTTTCAAATACTGAATACCTCTGGATTGTTGCTCAACTCTTGAATCCCTAGTCCATTCTATAAATGAGTCAACGTGAGCATTTGCTATAGTAGCAGCTAAACTTGGATCTTTTAGAGTTACCTGAATATCAACCAGCGAGGTTCTTCTTACCGGGTTAATTTTAACTGAATCTAGGTATTTTTTTATTATTCTTTCATCAAGCTCTGCTTTATCTTCGCCAAAGACTTTAAAAAACTGCTCATCTTGAAGAATTCTAGCTACAAGACTTCTTGATTCAAGCTCTCTGACTTGGGTCTCCATAAAATTTGATTCTCTAGTTCTTTGCTGAAGTATGTCCTCAACCTGAGCTGAGGGCAGAACAGGATCATAGGAGCCGATCCGCAACCTTGCAGTTGCTGTATAAAGTGGAGTTCTAGTAAATGCAATTATCAAAGAAACAACAAGGAATCCAAGGACTATAGCGACAAGAAGCTTTCTATACTTTACAAGTATCCTCCAGTACTCTCGAAGCTCAACATCCGAGGCGGTTGAATGCTCCTCGAAACCGATTTGTGGTGGGAGATTTCTTACAACTGCTGGTAGCTCTGACACCGATAAATATTAACCTAAATTAAACCATGTTTCTAGGTATAAACCAGTAAGACTCGTCACTTAGCTACGTTAACCGTTCCACCTACACCAAAGTTGAGGATTCCTGTGATTGTTTTATATGTATCTTCCCCAAGACGCCTACTACCATGTGTTGGAACTCTGATCACATCTCCAGATCTAACTCGAATATCAGTTTGTGCTCCGTAAGCTATCTGCTTGAGATCTACAATAAATCTAAGTGGTTCCGACTCTCCAACATCCCTAATGAGCTCAACCTCTTCAATATCAGCACTGTATGTAATTCCACCGGCAGAAGCCAAAGCACCTAAAAGGGTCATCTGTCTTGAAACATCATAAGGGCCAGGTTTTTCAATCTCACCTTCAATCATAACCTTCCCTCCTTCAGGAACAACAACCATATCACCAGGTCTCATCGGGATCTCAACTGGAATACCACCCCCCGTACCAAGCACCTTATCAATTGGAATCTCAATTCCAGATTGTGTGTTAGGATTCACTGTGCCTGTTAGAGCTAATCTAGCTCGTGCTTCAGCATTATTCAGATCACCTAATCCTGAAAGCTCGCCAGGAACTATCAAAATATGAGAACCAGCTTTATCACCAACACCACCAGCCTCAGCAAGGAGCTCAAGGATACTATTTGAGCTTTTTCTTAGTGGATAACTTCCAGGCTTAGATACTGCCCCAACAACTGCAACCTTCTGACTGCCATAAGAAGCAACTGAAAGTGAAACTTGTGGATTTCTCACAAAAGCACTTAATTTTCTTGTAAGCTCAGCTAGTAGCTCTGATTCTGACTTTCCAACTACCTGAACCATCCCTACTAAAGGAAGCTCAATCTCACCTGTCTGCCTCACAGGCATCTCTAGATTCAATTCAGGAACATCAAATACTGAGATTCTTATCGAATCTCCAGGGCCAATTCTATATGAAGCATCTCCTGATCCTGAGCCTGATCTTTGTTTAATAAGATTGATCAATCTATTGATCTGGTCATCCTGATATGCGTTGAATCTTGCATTATCCTCTTCAATTGATCTAATTGGAAGATTCTTACTCTCTGCCTGTTTAATTACTGTAGATCTTGATTCTATCACTGCTCTGGTAGCGCAAGCTGAAAGGAATAATAAGAGTAAAAAATATCGCATCAAATGAAAACTATCGTCTAGAACTGGTGAAGAATCAAGGTATGAAGTCGAGAAGAACAATCGAAATACTTGGGGGTCAGGCGACTTGGGGGTCAGGCCGGAAGGCCTGACCAGGCAGCTGCTAGCATTTGCCTAGTCAGGCCTCCAAGGGGTAACCCCTTATCTAACTACCCTCTTCCGCATATCGGAAATTTTCTAAGCTCATCATCTCAAAGCAATATCCAATAAAGCTTTTTCTCCTGACACCTTTATATCCATCACATCCAAAGAACTGCAAAGTAGGATCGTCCTTAAATCCTATTTCTCCTCGGGTAAAATAAGAAGAAAATTCACCACTACGAATTTTAGAGATTGCTGATTCAGGATCAGGATCTACAACGATAGATACGTAATGATACTTGCCCTTGATCTTACCTCTTAAATCAACACTCTTACCTGGTCTAATCTTTGTAATATAAAATGCCCCTGCTCCAATGGGGTGTGTACCAGTAAAAAAGTTCTCCTTTAACAGCCCCTTAGGTACAATGTGGCAGTCTGAGATCTTTTTAGAATCCCCAGTTACTTCGACGATTCCACTGTCAGCTTCATAAAATCTGGCTGTCACGGGCACCCCACACTGCTTTAGTGACTCAAAAACATCGCTAAGACCAATACGAGTAGAATTTGAGAATGTTGCATCGGGTGCCACCAGGAAAGCCCAATGGTTAGGTCTCACCTCTAGCTCACTAACCAATCTAGGTACAGGCTCACCATTTAACAAAAGAGCACTTTGAGTTGCACTAAGCACGGCTAAGGAACATGGAGAGTTGTCCTTGTAGTCAGTACAAAATGAGTCAACGCCTATCGTTATAGTCTCAGCGAAGCATATAGTAGAGATTAACAAGGTTAAGATCTTCATTGCTCTACCTTTGTGAAGATCCTTCCAGCTAAAAGAGTAGAGGCTGGATTAAGTCTCTCATCTTGAACATAAATCTTTCCATACCTTACACTATCAGGTAGAGAAAAAATTACCCAAGTTCTCCCAGCAAAACTTGCTACTTTAGGTTTATCTTTGAATCCAGTTTCTGCCCAATTTTCATTATCATTACTGACAAAAAATTTAATCGATTCAAATCTAGGTATTTTTCCTCTGATCTCTAGCTCTAGATACTCAGAAGAGGCAGGAATAAAAAAGCCAAAAGCGACAGGCTCAGCTCCGAATGTAAGTCTGATGGGAGAGCCCCACTTAATTATCTGATTTCTAAAAGCTGAAGATTCTGGATCTACCAGCCCAAACTCACTTGGAGCCTCTTTTAGAGAGGATCTAAGGTCTACGTATCTGTGATTATTCCATGAGTTACTGTCCCTGAAGATCCTGGAAGCGACCCTATCGACTTCTACTCTGAGATCCCCTGCAACTCCTTGCGAATACACAGCAGACAGATGAGCCTCAGCTATCTCAGTTGGATAGTCGCTTAGGGTTTTAATGGCTGCAAAAAGGATCTTATCTGCACTTTCTCTAACACTTGGGTATCTTGATTCCTTTAATATTGGTCTCCAGGTAACTGCTTGAGGAAATTTAGTAGGAAATACAGCCTGAACTGCTTCTTTTGAGCGGATCATAGAGATAATTCGCTCTATCCGCACTTTAGAAAATCCTCTATCAAAAGATAACACCCGTGCTAGAAGCTTATATGCTTCATCCTGCTCGCCCCTCTCGAAATAGAGCGAGGCTGACGCAAGGAGAACATCAAAATCAAGTGGATAGGTGGAAAGAGCAGTTTCTAGGGCTTTTATTGGATCCCCTGCTACAAACTCTAGATTGCAGCTTTCATGAACGAGTGGTTTTAAGTTAGCCCACGCGGTTAAGTAGCGCGCACTCCATGGCTTTTGATTTAACGCCTTACCAGTATATGAAAGAGCCTCGCAGTAGTCACGATTTTGTATAGCCTCTCCTGCTAAGCTTGCAAACTCACGCCCATCTTCTTGATGTGGAACAAGCTTCACTAGTAAGAAAGTTATACTTATAAAGAGAGCTAATTTCACACTCACCAGACCTCGATTATTAAATTCCCCTTGTTAGCCTCTTCGATTGTTGTTTGAGGTTCTAACATCAAAGATCTCTCAGCCTCAATCACAACTCCCCTAGCCTTTGCTTTTAGAAGTTGTTTTATTGTGTCGGGTCCAATCGACGGAAGATCGACTCTCAAGTCCTGCATTGGCTTTGACATTTTAATTAGAATTGACCCTGGAATTTCTAGCTTTTCTACACGTTCTATCATAGAGGCAGTTCCTTCTACTGCCTCGACAGCAACAACTGTTTTATTTGCAACCATTACTGCCTGGCCGATATCAAGCTCGCCAAGCTTTTTTGCAGCATTAATTCCAATTACTATACTTTCTCTATCTTCAGTTGAAAATGCTTGAGCTGTGCATACCCCTTTTGAAGGAACATAATTAGGTAGAACTTCTCTGATATGTCCTATCTCAAAGCCCTGTTCTTGAAAGAATCTACATACTCCACTCAATATTGAATCGTCGTGGTTAGTTTTAACTCTTAGTAAAATTTTTATTGCATGAATGTCTGGGAAAAATGATGTGAATATTCGTGCTCGTTTTATTCCTCCAGCAAAATAGATTCTTCTTACATGATTACGCTTAAACCACCTTGATATTTTTCCTAATTGTCCTGCTTTAATCCAGGAGACCTTTGAAGCTACTTTTTCAATCTCCTTATCAGTATCACTCAGATGTGCAGCAACAATACTTTCTTGGCCGCTGATGTTTATAGCCTTAGCACAATCAATCGGAAGAACGCCCCCACCTGCGATTATCCCAATAGGACTCATCTTGAGATAATGCCACGCTCTGAAGATTCGATGAAGCCTAAGAATCTCTCAATATACTCATTTGAGGGTATTTCATCTCTTACAAGTTTCATCTTTGATTCTAAAGTACCTGTTCCAAAAAAGATCTTCCTATAAACTTTTTTTAGCTCACCAAAATCAAGCCCAGCTCGTTTTAAACCAATCTCATTTAACCCTATAGCTCTAGCCCTGTCTCCGTGGACAAGACAGTACGGGGGAACATCTTTAGTTACCATGCTTCCACCTGCTAACAGACTAAGGTCTCCAACTCTACAAAATTGATGTACTGCACTTAGCCCGCCAAGAATGGCTCGATTTCCGATAACAACGTGACCACCTAGAGCCACACAGTTTGCAAAAACGTTATCGTCCCCAATTTGGGAATCATGGCCAACATGGCTACTCACCATAAATAGATTTCTAGATCCAACACGAGTTACCATTCCGCCACCTTCCGTCCCAGGTTGGATGGTGACATATTCCCGAATTAAATTATTATCTCCTATTTCCAGTCTGCTTGGCTCGCCTTTATACTTAAGATCCTGGGGAGCTGACCCTATAGAAGCAAACTGAAATATTTTGTTATTTCGGCCCAGTGTTGTATTTCCTTCAAGAACAACATGAGGGCCTATAACGGTTCCTTCGCCTATCTCAACACCTTTTTTTATGATCGAATATGCTCCAACAGTTACAGTTGGATGGATATTTGTTTCTGGGTCTATGATTGCAGTCGAATGGATCACTATTAGCCTGCCATAGCCATAATTTCGCCCTGAGCCACAACCTCGCCCTCCACTGTGGCATTACCATCTATGAACCAGAAGTTTCCACGGCGCTTTATAAACTTCATCTCAACTCTAAGTGTATCTCCAGGTACTACCATCCGCTTCCACTTAACGTTATCTGCACCAACTAAATATAAAATTTTGCCAGATCCAGGTCCTTCGCTACTTTTTAAAGCTAAAATTGCCCCTGCTTGAGCCATTGCTTCAAGTACCAAAACTCCAGGCATCACTGGTTTTCCAGGGAAGTGCCCTGCAAAGAAGGGTTCGTTAATTGTTACTGCTTTTTCACAGACTATTCTTTCTCCTTCCTGAAACTCAGTGACACGATCTACCATGAGAAATGGAGGTCGGTGCGGTATGATCTCCTGAACCTGATTTACATCAAATACAACTTTGTCCATTATCCATTCATCTCCTTGGTAACTTTATCAGTTATATCAAATTCGCTATTAACCCAAACAACAAACAACTTGTTTTTTTCAACAACAAGCTCATAACCCTCACGTTCCGCAACCTTTTTTGTGGCTTCTGCTATCTTTGAATAAAGAAGTTCAAGCTCCGATTCCTGCTTACGAGAATACTGCTCTCGGTCAGCTTTTGCTTCCTTTCGAAGTTCCATCTCCTTTTTAACTAAGGTTTCAGCCTTCTCCTTAGCAGCTGCAGGAGACAAAGCTGCTCGTTGCTTTTCAAAGGCACTCACGTCATTTTCAAAAGCTTTTGCTTTTTTCTCAAAATTGGCTTCTCTTGTTTTTACTTCCTTTTCCAGGGAGGCTTTCGATTTTTTACCTAAGTCGCTTTGGTCAATGACTTTCTGTACGTCTACAACGTAGATCTCCTTAACTTCAGATAGCGCTATAGAGGGAATCAATAGAAAAAAAGCAATGGCTTTACGCATTAAGGAATCTCCTAAAAAAGTACCTCTTACTTATACCAGAAGAAGTTTTTTTGCTCAAAATTGGCTGAATTACCTTAAGATTCTAATAGTTGATATATAGTACAATGTGCTGAAATCTGATCTTGAAGTAGCTACAATTCGCGCTTTAGGCTCTCCTGAAAACGTTGAACGGACTTTTAAAACAATCCCTATCGAAACAGGGCGGGTATTTGGAGAGAGCTTACCACCTAAGGTAAAAAGTCTATTCTTATTAGAATATTTATGTTCAATCGGAGCTCTCAAGAACTGCTCCGTACCCCACTTTGTTGCCGTATCACCCGAACTCACCAGACGCTATAGGCCAAAACAGATGTCTTGGGAGAAGGTGATGAAACACTTTGAGCTGCAAGAGGGTCACAACTTAGAGATACAGAAATTTATAGAGAAAAACGTACTTCCAATATTTAAGGATCATATAATTGTACGCTCTGCTAGTGAAATAGAAGGCTCAATTTCCGGTGCTGCGCCTGGTATATTTTTCTCGGGTCCTCCCAGAGAGAAAGACACAAGACTGCTTGCCAGTGACGTAGTCAAAGTAATCAGATCGGGCTATGAGCCATCCTCAATCGCATACCATAGACTTAAAGGGTTACCGGTAGAGCCTCCAGGCATACTTTTTCAAGAAGGACTTAAACATCACAACTTTGGAGTTGCACACTCAGTTAATCCACAGGTTATTAATATTATCATCACTAAAACAGAGGATGATGAGTTGGCAAATGACAGATACTCAGTAGGATACTCAGATATAGAGCAATCTGGACTTTCTGACCAACTTAAAGCAATTGCTCAAGTTGTAAGAGCTCTCTCAGATAACGGTAAAATTGCCATCGAAGTCGAGTTTGGATTTGACTCAACAGTCAAGCTTCTTCAGCATAGATTTATAAACTTCCCGGAAGAGAGAAGGCTTAGAACTGAAGAGATGAGTGAAATTGCAGCCACTACAGACTCACCTGTCCCAGGCTCAGTTACCTTTGAACATATTATCATCGTACCGGAAATTTCCGACCGATCAAACTTATCAACCATGAGCCATGCAAAGGAGCAGTTATTTTTTGCAACTGAGCAATTAAGAGGGCTACCTTATGCAGTTTCAGTCCCCCCTAAAGTGATCACCCATCTCGACTCGGGATACCACTCGTTTAGGCAATTTTTATTTGGAGCTGATGTTATTATCGAGCGACATCAAAAAGGTGCTCATACTAACTTCGGAGGATCTGCAGGGGCTCACTGGGAAAGAATGTTAGCAGAGAATGGCCAGCTATTTATGGTTATTCATCCGGAAGAGCTCGAGTACTTTGAATACTATATTAATGATAATGGGGAAAATCTTCCAATAGAAGAACTCCAAATAGAAGGTTTTCTTGAGCTAATGTTTGATGGGCCTTATCACGGTTCAAAGGATCAACGGCATAGTGGAGATCAAGTTAGGATCTTAAAAATTCCACCACTAGTTGCAATATCAAATCCTGATAAAACAGGGAGCATTATGGGGTTTACAAAATTAGAGTTGCCTACGCATCTTGGGTAATTAAAGTTACTGTTATCCACAATATAAACTGCGGATAAACCTTTACACTTTGTGTACTTAGTGGTCTTTGTGGTTAATAAAGAAGTACCTGAGCTATGGAAGCACTTTTTTGATAATCCTGAAGTGAGTCTTTCAGATCCTATTCATTTTATTTTGAACCACAGAGAACTCAAAGACCACAGAGAAGGAACCTTTTCCCTTTGTGTTATTGTGGTTAATTAAATTAATGCTGGAACTGCCTAAACACTATTACATAGACTGGTATCGATAAAGCGCCTAGCACTCCTCAAATCTCAAAACGGCGCTCCAAAGGTAAACATCGTCTGCATATTTGAATCTCCCTCTTCCTTATCCATTGGAAATCCAAACTCGAGCCTTATTGGTCCAAGTGGAGAGCTCCACCTAATGCCAGTGCCGTAAGCTTTTCTTAGATCACCAAAATCCATCGATTGATTATCATCGAAAGCATCTCCTATATCAAAGAAGATTAACCCCCTAATCCCAGCTGACTCGGCAAGTGGAAAAATCAACTCTGTATTGTTTACAAAATGCTTACTACCTCCATACTCACTGTCACCAACTTTTGGCCCCATAGATCTGCTTTCATATCCTCGAACAGAATTTATTCCACCTGGGAAAAATCTCTTATAGAGTGGAAAAAAATCTTCTCCTTCGCCGTACTTATCAGGAGCAACTCCATAATCAAAGCGTGTACGGTTTGAAAACACCAATGACCCTGCACCTAGCTTAAAAAGCGGGTGATAAAGAACATTTCTGACTGTAAATAATCCAAAATCATAGTCCCCACCTAGACCAGCCTGTTCGTAGGCTAAAACCTGCTGAGATCCTTCAGTAGGATTAAGAGGATTATTGATCGTATTTCTGGTTAAAGTAGGCGTAACGCTTGATGCTTTAGATTTTCCTTTCGAGTCCTGAATTAATGGAGCTGCTGTATCATCCACATCATCAATATCAATACCTGCATAGTCATATCGGACAGAGAAATCGATATCCTCAAAAACTTCTCCTAAAACTCTATCTAGTGGGTAACCTGCAGAAACCCCTCCACCTGTTGTATGCCTATCAAAGTCATCGAATCTTCTGGTTGTTCTATAACCCTCAATTCCTAATGCCCAATAAGTATCCAGAAATCGGCGATCTCTAACTCTAGCTAGAAAATTATTAGCCTCAGTCCCTATATCAGCATTAAGATCTATCGATCTTCCCTGTCCAAACAGATTGTTTTCAGTAACTCTTGCATTGAACAAGAGACCATCAGCACTTGAGTAACCTACTCCAGCACTAAATGTTCCTGTTTGTCCTTCCTGTACAACTACATTTAAATTAGCCTTGTTATCAACACCAGGAATAGCCTCAGGAGAGATTGTTACATCATTAAAATAACCGGTTCTAGTTAGTAGCTCCTTGGACCTTCTGACTTTCGAGCCAGAATAATTCTCAGTTTCCTGAATCTCCATCTCTCTTCTAACAACATGATCGTATGTCTTTTTGTTTCCGGAGATATTTATTTTATCAACAGATACCGGTTTCCCCTTGGCTATATTGAAAGTTACATCAACAGTTTTCAGTGAAGAATTTATAGCTGTATTTGGTATTACGTTGGCAAATGCATACCCCTCGTCCCCAAATTTTTCGGCTATCTTAAAGCTATCTGCCCTTAGTTTTGAGGCATTGAAGGTTTCACCTTCTACCAACTCGATCCCATCTAAAGGATCTCCAGATGTAAGCGAATCTCCAGATGTATTTACATTCCCGACATTAAACCTCTCCCCCTCTGTAATATCAAAGATCAATGCGAGCCCGTCATCCCTCTTCTCAACGATTCCATCGCTAACTGATCCTTCAACAAAACCATTATCTAAAAGATATTGCCTTAAGATCGCCTGATCAGCTTCAAGAAGTTTTTTATTTACACGTCCCGTCCCAATAGCCCAAGATTTCCACCATGAGTACTCCTTAGTTTGCATAGCATCATATAGATCTTCTGGATCAATCTGACTAAGCCCCCTGAACTCGATCTTTCTTAGTTTTATCTTATCGCCTTCGGTTACTTTAAAAGTAACATCAACTTGATTGTCACCAACTGGGACGATCGAGGCTGCCACTTTGGCATCGTAAAATCCTTTCTGTTGATAGAATGTAACTCCATTTTTTCTGAGGGTATCTACCTTATACCTATCTAAAAATCGATTACTTCCAAAGGAGAAGATCGAGGTAAGATCACCGGTTGAAACTTCCGAGTTCCCCTCAACATATATTTTCCGAACAAGTGGTTTTTCCGTAACATTAAAAATTAGTGTGCTTCCTTTTCTCTCCACAACAACCGTATCAAAGAAGCCTGTCTGATAGATCGCTTTAACAGCTTCTTTAATATCTGAATCAGATAGGGGGGGCTTTTTAACCTGTAAAAGGATCGCCTCTGTATCAATCCGGCTATTACCAACAACTGAAACCGAATCAAATCTTTCGGCAAACACAGCTGTTGCTATAATCAAAATAATAAATACTATTCTCATATCTCTCTAAGCTCCCCGCCAAATTTCATCTCGTACAACTGGTCACATTGTCGTGCAAGTTCTGGATTATGCGTTACCATAATAAGCAAAGCTCCGGACTCGCTGCAAACTTCCTTAAGAAGCTGCATCACTAACTTAGCGTTACCAGAGTCTAAGTTCCCTGTTGGCTCATCAGCAAGGAGTAGTTTTGGGTTTGTTACTAGTGCCCTGGCCAAAGAAACTCGTTGCTGCTCCCCTCCTGATAGTTGAGGGGTTGAGGCTTCAGATCTTACCCCCACACGGTCTAACAGAGTCTTTGCTCTTTTGAGGGCAAGTTCTGGCTCAATTCCAGCAATTAAAAGGGGCATAGCCACATTTTCAAGACTTGAAAATTCAGGGAGAAGATTATGAGACTGGAATATAAATCCGATATTCTGTCCCCGAAAAGCTGCTCTCTCTTTAATACCATGTATCTTTTGATCATCAAACAAAATCTCACCTGTCGATGGTGAGTCTAAAAGACCAAGAAGTTGAAGTAATGTTGATTTACCGACACCACTTTGACCCATGATAGAGAAAGATCTACCAGAAGCAAAAATTACAGAAAGATCTGATATAACTGAAAGGCTTCCTCCTTCAAATACTTTTGAAACATTCCTTAGTTCTACCCTCATATCCTACCTACGGCCACCCGCAAATCCATAATTCGGTGGTTATATCTATTGTTCTTTGAAACCACGAAGAACACTAAGAACAAAAAGATTTTAAATAACTTCGTGCTCTTTGTGTTCTCTGTGGTACAAGTGAAAATATTCTTAAAAATTGGAGCACAGTGTGTGATATCACGCATCCTAACCTCGTAGCACCAATGAAGGTTCCAGACTTGCAGCTCGCCTTGCAGGATAAATAGTAGCAAGGGCACATATTAGAAACGAGCATAGCCCTACCAATAAAAAATTTATTGGTTTTATATAAATCGGAAGTGCCGAGATTCCAAAAATCCTTTCATCAAGTGGGAACCCATACGTCCTTAACCCTAAACAGAGACCATAACCTAAGAGAAGTCCAAAAACAGTTCCAAGTCCACCAATGATAATACCCATCATTTTGAAGATATTTGATATCTGCGAAGGGGAAGACCCAAGTGTCATAAGGACTGCAATATCCTTCTTCTTCTCTAAAACAATCATCACCAATGTGCTTATTATCGAAAAGCTGGCCATTATCACGATCAACAATAAAACAAGAAAATAAACTCTTTTTTCAAGCTTCATTGCATCCCAAAGAGCCCTGTTAGATTCGGTCCAATCTTCAACAGATAGATCTGTCTCTCCAAGAGACTTTTTGATCAATGCTGACACAATTGGTGCATCTTCAAGCTTTTCTACTTGAACATCAAAACCATAGATTGCGTCTCCTTCCTTGAAAAGATTCTGAGCATTTTTAAGTTCAACAAACGCTACAGCGCTTTCATACTCTGATAATCCTTCATAAATTCCTGAAACAACAAAACGTTTAAAGGAAGGCACTAGTCCAAAAGGGCTAGATGAGACATTTGGGGAGAGGAGCGTTACGATATCTCCTTCTCTAGTCTTTAACCTTGACGCCAAAGCTCGACCTAAAACTACTCCACTCAGCTTCTCTGAACCTTCAAAAATGTTATCTTTTTGTCTTAGTAATTTTTTCTTTAAATGCGCTGCCGAATATGAGTCCGGCTTAAGCCCTCGTAGAAGAACACCCTGAGAGGCAAAAGAGGATCTTACTAGTGCTTGATGATATGAGTAAGGAGAAACCGCGATCACTCCATCTACTCGTTCTATTTTTTCTTGCAAGTTTTGCCATTCAATTATCCTGCCAAGCTCACTTTTAATCCCTATGTGAGAAGTCTCTCCTATAATTCTCGCCCTTAATTCCTTCTCAAATCCAGTCATTACAGACATTACAGTTGTTAGTACAGCAACACCAAGTGCGACCCCTATAACTGATATAACTGCAATGATAGTTATGAACGCCTCGGAGCGTTTTGCCCAAAGATATCTTAACGCTACAAATCTACTAAACGACATCTGGTTTCAGCTGAGGGAAAAGAACTACATCTCTTATGTTTGTTGAATTGGTAAATAACATTACTAGCCTGTCGATCCCGATCCCTTCACCGGCAGTTGGTGGAAGGCCTACTTCAAGTGCCCTTATAAAATCCTCATCCATATCATGAGCCTCTTCGTCTCCTGCATCTTTTCGTCTAGCCTGTTCTTCAAACCTCTCTCTTTGATCTTCTGCATCATTCAACTCAGAGAAAGCATTAGCCATCTCCATTCCAGCAACGATTAGCTCAAATCGATCAGTAATCAGAGGATCGTTTTCAGTTTTTCTTGCAAGTGGGCTAATTGAAAATGGATGATGAGTAATAAAGGTTGGGTTTATTAATTTTGGTTCTACTAAAGCTCCCCAAAGTGCTTCCAAACATCTTCCCCAATCGCCTTTTTCCTCAAGGTGAATCTTATTTCTAGCAGCAGCCTCATGAAGCACTTTAATATCTCTTAAATTGCCGTCAACGCCACCTATCTCTCGCACAGAGTCTTCCATAGAGATTCTCTTCCAAGGTGGAGAAAGATCAACTTCCAGCTCACCATAAGTTAACTTTCTACTACTAAGAACCTCGTCAGCTAACTTCAAGAAAAGCTTTTCTGTTAAGATCATAAGATCTTCGAAGGTCGCATAGGCTTGATAAAACTCAAGCATTGTAAACTCAGGATTATGCTTTCTTGAGATACCTTCATTCCTAAAATTTCGGCCAATTTCAAACACCCGCTCAAGGCCTCCAACGACAAGTTTTTTTAATGGAAGCTCAAGAGCAACACGCAAGTACATATCCGTTCCAAGTGCATTATGATGAGTTTTAAAAGGTTTAGCTGATGCGCCAGCAGGCACATAATGAAGAACTGGTGTTTCGACTTCCAAGAATTGATGCTGAACTAAAAACTCCCTTACCTTTTGAACTATTTCACTTCGCTTTTTAAAATTTTCTCTAACCTCAGGATTGGAGATTAAATCTAAATATCTGTATCGATACCTAGCCTCTACATCTGAAAGCCCGTGCCACTTTTCAGGAAGAGGAACAAGAGCTTTTACAAGCAGCTTCCACGATTTTAGATGGATCGTTCTCTCCCCTGTTTTTGTTATGAAAATTGTACCGGTTCCGGAAATTATATCACCAAGATCTGATTCGCATAGATCATCATAATCAGAAAGCTCATCCTTTCTTCCATAAAGCTGAATCTTTGCCTTTGAATCTAAAATATGAATAAAAGAAGCTTTGCCCATGACCCGTTTCTGAGTAACCCGTCCACATACTGTGAATTCTTCCCCTTCTTTTATTTCTACCGTCTGAAAAGAATCACCAAGAATTGTTGGTTTAATCTGGTTCGGGAATGAGAATCCATTCTCTCTTAGAGCTTTAAGTTTTTGAAATCTAAGAACTTCTTGTTCAGGGCGCATAAGCTCCCATACTAGCTCAAGGCTTTTCTAAACGAAACTCGGGGTGTGAGTATTTCGAATACCCTGCCCATAGAGGGTCTTCCACCTTAATTTTAAGAGCTAAAAGCGACATTTTAGGAGTAACCTTTGGAGCTTCGCTTAGCCAGGTTTGAGAAACTACCTGCATCCGATTGCCATAATCATCTGGCAACGGTGAAATCAGGAGGGTCGCGCTACTTCCATCTCTATTTACTATTTCAACAAACTCTTCTGTCGCTTTTAAAATTCTCTGGCCATCTTCTTGTTTACCCTGACTTATTAAAAATTCACCTGATTCTCTTAGATGCAAAACCAATAGACCAACCCTTGCAGGTCTACCTAGAAGGCTATCTATTTTTGAGAGCGCCTCATAGGAAGCATAAAGAGCTTCAACTCCTCCCTGATTCGCAGGCTCACTAGCAATCGGGGCACCATTAATAGCTTCTCTTCTTCCATTGCCTTCAACTATGGTGCGCTGTTCTAGAAACTCTGCCTGTTTCCAATCATTATTAGCTAGATGTAGTCCAGTTCCCCCTACACCTAAGAGTAGAAGGGCTAGGGAACAATCTCTAAACTTATTATTCTCATGCATAAGGGCTTGAAGATAATTCTTATTTCATAGTTAAGCTACTTTCGATCCCATCAAGCCTGCTATCCACTTAAATTCGTCACTATGCTCTAAGAAAATCTTAACAACCATTGTTAAAGGTATTGATAAAAGCATTCCGGCTGGCCCCCAAACAAAACCCCAGAATAGTAATGATAAAAATACAACTAATGGAGAAAGTCCTAGCCTATGTCCAAATAAGACAGGCTCAAAGAAATTGCTTATTCCAACATTTATCACAATATAACCTATTGTGAGAGCTAGTGTGGTTCCCAAATCTTGAGTTATTAAGCAGAGAACTATTGCTGGTATCGATGCCACAATCGATCCGATCACAGGTATAAAATTGAATAAAAATGCTATGAGGCCCCATAAAATTGCAAAATCAATTCCAAAAAGTAGTACCCACAAATATACAAAAGTCCCAGTCAACGCTGAGGTAAATGACTTGATTGCTAAATATTTTTGAACATCTCCTGCAATCTCGCCAAGGCTTTCAACATCTATCGCTACCGCTAGCGCAGACTGAATTTTTTTTCTGAGCGCTGAGGCTTCAAAGAGCATAAACACCATCAAGATTAAAACAAGAAGTATTGACTTAAACCATGTTACTAGGTTCCCTGCTGCTTTTCCTGCCCATGCAAATACTGTGGATGTCTCGAGCGAACTTCGCACATCATCGGCAGAGAGCCTTAAATCAAAATCCTGTAGATAGTGATTTATAGAATGAACTAAAGTTATAAAACGTTCTCTATACTCGGGAAGTGCTACTAAAAATGAATCCAATGAGCGAGATAAAAGATATCCAATTCCGAACAATATTCCTAAGAAAAAAACTGTAACTAAAAGCACAGCAATAAAAAGCGGTGTCCCCTTCTTCTCCATAAACTGCATAGGTCCTGCGCCTAATATGGCTAAAAATAAAGCGAACAAAAATGGAACCAGAATTGATTGGGCAGTTTGTAGCCCTGCAATCACAATAATTAAAGCAGCAACAGATATAAGAAGCCTTGCTCCAAGAAACTCTGGCTTGATTGCATTCATATCATATGATTTTGCACTACAAATTCTAAAAGAGATAGGCACAGTTACTTTATCAAATGTGGCTGAGCTTTAGGTATAGAAGGATTTAGTCCAAACGAAGAATTTTCTTTTTCGGCGCGTTTAATCTTCCACCAAACCTGAGCTCAGGGTTCAATTAAGATAATCCTTAAACACCTCATAAGCTATCTGAGAAGCTCTAGCATCCGCTGTTTGAGGACTTACAACGATCACAGCAACAGCGATTTTCGGATTATCAATCGGCGCTGCACCTATAAACCAGTTATTAAGCCCTTTCGGATTACTACCAGATAGGGTTCCGGTTTTTCCAGAAACACGGAAAGGTAATCGTCTTTTAGCTCCTGTTGTAAAAGCACGCCTTGAAGTTCCAGTTAGAGTGGTAGACTCCATCATCTCTAAAACCGCTTTTGCAGTGGGTTGATTCAGCATTCTTTGAATCCCCGCTGGTTTATTAGTAAAGATTGTATGGCCGTTTGGACTGAGCACTGAATCAACTAATGATGCCTTAGGTAAAACTCCTCCATTAGCAATCCCGGATATAAGCGCCGCGGCATGTACTGGACTTATATAAACATCCCCAAACCCTGCTGCTGTTCTCCCAAGTCCATATGGATCGGAGGGGATATAAGCTGAGCTTACAGGTAAGACAGTTTCAAATTGAAGTGGGCTATTAAATCCAAATCGTTTTGCATACTCCTGCAAACTCCCGCTTGATAGATGATTGAGGGCAATTCGGGCAAATACTGGATTACATGATTTACCAATGGCCTCTGCAACCGTCATTTTCATCTTATCCTTCTTAGGATCCGGCAATACATTTGTTTTATTTAAAAGATATGTTCCACCCCTGTAGGGGATAACTGTTTGAGCCTGAACCTTTCCATACTCTACTGCTGCGGCTGCTGTTACAATTTTAAACAGCGAAGCTGCCGGGAATCCTGCATGAGTAAGAATATTATCTAGAGAGATCGATTTTCCGGACATGGCAAGAATTCTTCCTGACTTTGGTTCCATCGCAACGATAGCGATATGAGGAGCTACAGCTTTTGTAACAAGATTAACTACTTTTTTCTGCAATGTTGGATCGATCGAATAGAAAATAAAATCCTCTTGCCTTGTAAGTCCTGTAACCTTCCCCTGATATACAGCAGAGAAATGAGGGAAGCTGTCAAAGGTCACACCCCCTGCGGAAATTCTAGCCCTCACAGGCTCTAGGTGATTTGAGCTGGAAGGGATCACCTTCGCAGGAGGCAAAGGAGGAGGCTTTTTAATGACCTTCTTTTTGACTGGAGCCTTCTTTTTAGCTGTTTTAACTACCTTTTTCTGCTGGGCAGCAAGCGACGAGCCGGAGAAACCTACTAAAATAAAACATATGCAGAGAATTAAATTCCTCATTTCCCTATAAAAAATCCTTAAACAGTAAAATAAAGGTATTAGCCCCTATTGGACAACCCAGGTAATGATAAGATTATAGAAAATTCTTAAGAGATTTGTGGAACAAAACGACTATTCGAAGTATAACTCTCTGTTATGAGTTTCTGGAAAGTCCCGCCAACAGAAGAGAAGCAAGCTGAACCAACGAGCAAACCTTCGCAATCACATGAGTCGCCCCTGGAGGTCTACGGCAAGGTAAAGTCCATGTTTGGCCCCGGTACTTCGATTCAGGGCAAACTCAGCTTTGAAACCAGTGTACGCATTGATGGAAGTCTTTCTGGGGAAGTTACCTCCACTCAGGCTCTTCTTGTTGGAAAGAGTGGCAGAATAGAGGCTGCGATAGACACAAGAGTTCTTGCAGTCGAAGGAGTGGTTAAGGGCCCAGTTTCTGCTAAGGAGAAGATCGAAATTTTTCCTGGTGGCGCAATTGAAGGAGATATCAACTGCCCGATACTTATTATCCACGAAGGTAGCTCATTTGATGGCAAATGTAGCATGCCTGGTGGGAAGTAACCCCCTGCGCGAATGAGTATTGAGCTTTTTAACATGACTTTGAGGACTGGTTAAACCAGTCCAGACAGGTCCCTCATTCTATGGTCAAACCCTAATCAGGCGCCGAATAGATCTGACAATTCTCTCCCAAAACTGCCTTCACCTCTTTAAGTAAGTCCTGCCTATCCTTTGGAATCCCGATCCAATCATGTGTTGCAACATCTGGATTCCAGGCAAGTGTATAGCCTTTAGATAGAATCTGAATCATTACATCCTGTGAAGTAGTATTCTGATGCTGGAGCTGCTGCTCTTCGATCTCAATGAAAATAATAGGCTTACACCGCTCAATAGTTTGCTGTGCGCCTTTTAGAACAACGAGCTCACATCCCTGAACATCGATCTTTAAAAATGATAGTTTTTGAAAAGCTAGGGAATCTATCGTTCGCATCGTGACAACATCACCACCTACTCCAACACATGCATTCATTATGTTTACATCAGGCTCATTATAATCAATTGGAACCATTGAAATTGTAGCTCCATCAACATGCCCTACTGCACACTGGAATGGATAAATATTAGAGAGTCTATTTAAGATCGCGTTACCACAAAGCTGCTGAAATGTTATCCTTAATGGCTCAAAGGCAAAGACAGCCCCACTATCTCCAACAGCACGCCCCAAGATTATAGAGTGATAGCCGATATTTGCACCCACATCCACAGTTATATCACCTGGCTTAACAACTCTTTCTACAAAATCTGCAAAGTAAGGCTCCCATCTCTCACCCCTCATCAGGTGTTGTCCCAGAGTGTCATTCTCAAAAACTAGGAATCTTCCATCCTGATTCTCTACAAAAGAGGTCTTCAGCATACTTTAAGACTAGTACGGATATATAAGTATGACTAGAAAAAAACTATCCGGAACAGAGTAATGTGTTCTCAAGAAGATATTGAATGGTCATTGGTCCTACCCCACCTGGAACAGGAGTTATAGCTCCAGCTATTTTCTTAACTCCATTAAAATCCACATCTCCATGTAGTACGCCGTTTTCATCTCGATTTATACCGACATCGATTACTATTGCTCCAGGCTTTATAAAGTCGCTCTTTATTAGTTCCTTAACACCTACGGCCGCTACCAATATATCAGCTGTCCTACATACAGATCTGAGATCTTTAGTCTTAGAATGTGCCATAGTCACAGTAGCGTTTCGTTCCTGAAGCATTAGAGCCATAGGTTTTCCAACTAAGATGGATCTTCCAACTACAACAGCATTTAGCCCAGTAAGATCTTTTTTGGGGACCTCATACTTAAACTCCCCCCCTGCTAATAAGTGAAAGCTTAGATCAATAAGATGAAGGGATCCTGCTGGAGTGCAAGGTTTTAATTTAGTGTTACCTCTTAAAAGATACCCCTGATTTATTGGATGTAGACAATCAGCATCTTTATTTGGGTCAATTAATTCTATCAATTTTTCACTTTGTAGGCCTTTTGGAAGGGGAAGCTGAAGAAGAATTCCATGTATATCCTTATTAGAATTGAACTTTTCAATCGCGGAAGCGACCTGCTCAAAGGTAGAATTAGCGGGTAGTTTTTGATCAAATGTATTCCAGCCAACCCTTTTTGCAGCTTTTTCTTTATTGGCAACATAGACTTTCGAAGCTGGATTATCTCCAACTAAAATTACCCCTAGCCCAAGGCTTACTTTCTTGTTTTTTAATGAGGTCTCGCCTAAAGCAGCCAACTCTTTACCAGAAACTATCACAGCCATGCCCTAACTCTAGCCAAGCCAATCGAAAAAGACTAATCTTTTGCCCCTATGATAGTAGGAGTTCCAAGAGAAAGAAAAACAAGAGAGAAAAGAGTAGCAATTACACCTGACGGAGTAGGTGAGATTACAAGACGTGGGCATACGGTTCTAATTGAAACCTGCGCTGGTGATGGCAGTTCATACAGCGATGCCGAGTTTCTCTCCGCTGGGGCAAAGATCGTTCCCACATTAGCAGATGTCTGGAGCGCAGACCTTGTTGTCAAAGTTAAGGAACCTGCTCCCGAAGAGTATGATTTAATGCGTGAAGGTCAGATAGTCTTTGATTATCTCCATCTTGCCAGCATGCCTGAGTTAACAAAGATCATGCTCGACAAGAAGATCACTGGAATCGCTTATGAGCTTGTTCAGTTTCCTGATGGAAGACTTCCTCTTTTAGAGCCGATGAGTGAAGTAGCTGGAAAACTGGCCGTACTAAATGGAGCAAACTTTCTACTTTCTCAAAATGGTGGTCGTGGAGAGTTGTTAGGCGGAACTATAGGGGTTCCTCCTGTTAAAGTAGTAGTGATTGGAGGTGGCGTTGCAGGTAGAGCAGCAGTTCAGATGGCCGTAGGACTTGGCGCTTCTGTAACTGTCTTGGACAGAAGATATGAAAGACTTGAATATCTTTATAGAGATTATAAGAGTCTAATAAGAACTGTTCACTCATCAAGGGGAACACTTGAAAGAGAACTTGAAGATGCAAGTATAGTAATTGGAGCAGTTTTGATCCCAGGGGCTGCTGCACCAAAAATTATTACTAAGGAGATGATGAAGCTAGTTAACCGTGGTGGAGTATTTGTCGATATCAGTATCGATCAGGGTGGTTGCGCTGAAACCAGTGTCTTAACCTCTCTAGACTCTCCCGTTAAAGATATCGACGGAGTGCTACATTATGGCGTTCCAAATATGCCGGCTCAAACTCCAAGAACTTCAACCAAAGCACTAACTGCTGCAACCCTCCCCTATATTGTGGATCTTGCATCAGGTGGTCTTTCAGCTCTGGATAAAGATCCACTTCTTAGAGGAGCTCTAAATGTACATAGAGGACTACTAACTAATGAAGCAGTTTCTGAAGCAACCGGGTTCCCTTACCATTCTCCAGAGAGGGCGCTAGGTTAAGGTAAATGTCTGATTTTATTAGATTTTAAGTAATTAATGTACATTAAAACTTAATTTCTGATACACTATAATGGTTACAAAAATGGAGCCTCCGTCTTACCTGTTCCTAGTTTTAATAGGTCTTTTTCTTTTAAATGCTGTCTTCGTAGCCATCGAATCGGCCATTGTAAGAGCTCATGCAGCTATAATTCGAGATCAGAAACATCTTTGGGGTTCAAAGTCTGCACTTTATCTTTTAAAAAAAGGTGGCCTTAGCTTATCCTCAACTCAACTTGGAATTACAACAACAACCGTTTTTGTTGGTTGGCTTGGACTCAGATTTACTGAATCCTTAATTGATCTTTTCGCTTTGTCTACATTACTTGAAAAGGGAGTAACGATATTCATCGCTGCTGGAGTTTTAATTGGAGCTCACGTTGTTATCGGTGAACTTCTGGGGAAAGCTGTTGCCGTAAGACACCCTGAAGCAACTCTTAGAGCGCTCGCCCCTTTTATGATTGGATTTATGAGGCTTGCTCAGCCACTAATTTTTTTGATTCATGTTTCCGGCAATGCCTTAACTAAACTACTTGGAATGAAACACCCGAGCCCTTTTGGAAGGATTGGCTCAAGTGGCGAACTTGCTGCTTTAATCTCTCAAAGCTCTGAAGAAGGGGTTCTTGATGAAGAAGAAAAAGAGATGCTTCATGGAATCATTGGGTTTTCAGAGACTGTTGCGCGTGAAGTTATGACCCCAAGAACAGACTTAGTAACTGTTCCTGTAACTGCTAGCAAAGAAGAATCACTGGCAATCGTTGCGAAAGCAGGTTTATCACGATTTCCTGTTACCGGAGAGAATGTTGATCAGATTGAAGGAATTTTACTAGCCAGAGATCTACTTGCTGCTATTGCATCCTCAAAACCATTTTCTCTCAAAGAATTAATTAGGGATGCTTACTTTATACCTGGAACCAAACCTATCGATGATCTTCTAAGTGAATTTAAGAATCGTAAAATCCACATGGCTATTGTTTTGGATGAGCATGGTGGAGTTGACGGAGTAGTAACTCTTGAGGACTTAATAGAAGAGATTGTAGGTGAAATCTACGATGAATCTGATATCCCAGAAGAAGAGATGGTCGTAACTGCTGAAGGTGATACTCTTGTAGATGCTGGAGTTCATATTGCTGACATTAATAGTGAGTTTTCTTTAAATATTCCTGAAGGCGACTATGACACTTTAGGAGGTTTCATATTCTCTACATTAGGTAGAATCCCCTCTGAAGGCGACTCGCTTCTATTAACAAACCAGGGTCTACCAATTGTGAAAAACAGCTCATACGAATCCAGTAAAGAAGAGGAAGACGATCTTAGTGATTTTGACACTCCCGTTGTTGAGCTTAAAGTTGAAGAGGTAGATGGGAACCGAATTGAGAAAATTCGTATCATTCGAAAATCTCCACAAGAAGACACCCCCGATGAGCTTGCTGCCTAGAAACTTGTGCTAATTCCCTTTACGATTTAATTTCATATTAATACCTTAAGTTTAGTTGGAGAAATTCTATAATGAGAATAGTTCTAATTCTGATATCTACTCTTCTTATATTTAAAACTTCAGAAGCTGAGCCAAAAACTCACCGAGTCTTAGCATATTACAATCTACAATTCGTTCCAAAACACATAAAGGTCAAGGTAGGCGACACAGTTGAATGGTTATGGATATCTGAGGGTCATCCAATTAAATCCGGCAAGGATGGAAAGCATGATGGAGTTTTTGCAACTTCAAGCGACCGCGCAGATTTTCCTGCAGGCACCAAGTTTAGAGTAAAGTTTTCCAAGAAGATGCTTAGAAAGCATCCTAAAAAACGTAACCGATACCACTACTATTGCCTGCCCCACTGGCATCATGGAATGGTGGGAAGTGTAAAAGTTAAAAGGTAACCTGTACCCAATAACTTTCTTATAAAATTAGCTTACCTCTAACCTGTTGAAGGCTTATTTTATCTTAATATATTCAGCAAGTTATAAACTTTTTCCACAATTCTTAATCCAAAACAAAGTTTTCTGCATCTTATGTTTTAAGAGACACCCTTATTTTAAGGAGAACTTTGGGGGACATATGAGAGCTGTTATTGACGTTACTAAGGAAGAGATTAAAGACACATCAGCCGGAAGAGTACTGCTTACCTCGTCTGATTTTACTCCAGCAGAAACAAATACTGGGGTAACAGTATACGGTGGAGAAAATCTCTCCCCAGAAACTATCTTTGAACAGATTATTTCTAGCGGCACTGAGATAAAGGCAATTGAGATCCCAAAATCTCTCGTATCTTCACTTGCTGGGAGCGAGGCGCAAGAGATTTTATACTCCGCACTTTTTGCAGCAATTAGCTCAGGAGAAGAAATTACAATTAATCCAATGAGAACAAACTCGCTCTCGAATGAATCAAAGTCAAAAATTATAAAAAGAGCTGTTGAGTTAATCCCGATTGAAGAGTTGTGCCCAAATCACCCATGGTCAACTCACGGGGAGGAGTCTTTAGCTGCTGCCTATCACACAATCAGTGCTAACTTGATTAAGCTAGACGACTATGAAGGCGCACTTGAAGCGCTTTCCGTAAGCGACAGATTCGAGGACAGTCCAAGATCTCTTGCTCTTAGAGGCGTTATCGCTAAACAAAGAGGAGAAACTTTAGCAGCAGTTGCTAATATGGTTTCAAGTCTACAGCAATATGAAAAGAGAAAGGCTGATACTGAAAGTCACTATCTAACTTTTGCACCAAAAAGCTTTGAAGACATCAATTCTGAGCTTAAAGAAGGGCTTGATGCTCTGAATAGAAAAGAGAATGAGGCAGCACTAACTCATTTTGCAAAAGCAGTGTTTCAGTTCGATGGATTCTACAAGAATCAAGGGATTGATAAGATAAATTAAAAAAACTTGGGGGTCAGGCCGGGAGGCCTGACCAGACAAATGCTTGCAGCTGCCTGGTCAGGCCTCCCGGCCTGACCCCCAAGTAAAAATACTACCGAACCTACACGCCCCTACTTAAGATGATTAATTATATCTATCCTAGAAACTATACTTAGTGGTTTTTTAGAGTCATCAACAATCACAACAGCTGCATTTGTTTTTAATATCCCTTGTATTGTTTTTAGAGGGGTGTGAGTTGCTGCAGTTGGCACACTTCTGGTCATTGATTGAGAAACAAGGGAATTCCCCTCCCCACTAAGCATTTTATCTAAAATATCTGACTCAGTGACCATTCCCACCAGGATACCTCCGGAAGTTACTGGCATCTGAGATATATTGTTGATTCTCATCTTCTCTATTACATCGCTCAAGCTTTGGGTATCTAATGCACAAATTGGAGTCTTTGTAAGTTTAGGTAGCAGATCAGATACTGTGCCCTTAAGTTCTTTTACATCGTAATAGCCATTCTCACGCATCCACCTATCATCAACAAACTTACTCATATAGTTTCTGATCCCATCAGGGAGTATTACTACACAGTTCTGACCCTTCTTTAATTTCTTTGCGGCTTGTAGTGCTGCAAATAGAGCTGAACCACTTGAGCCACCACACAGAAGACCCTCTTCTTTTATGAGTCTTCTTGCTAGCAAGAAGGATGTTTGATCTTTAGTCTTAACCCACTCATCTACAACTTTAGTATCAAGCACATCGGGGAAGAAATCATATCCAATCCCTTCAACTTTATATGAGGCCACATCAGTACCTCCCCCAAGAATCGAGCCCACGGGATCCGCTCCTACTATGATACAGCTTGGATTATGTTCTTTTAATCTTCGACCAGCTCCAGTGATAGTTCCTCCCGTACCGGCACCTGCAACAAACATATCGATTGATCCAGACATTTGATCGATGATTTCCTGAGCGGTTTTCTCATAGTGAATTTTTGGATTTGAAGGGTTTGAGTACTGATCCAAAATATGAGCATTGGGCAACTCTTTTTGTAATCTTTTTGCAACACTAATATGACTATCAGGCGAATCAAATGCAGCTTCTGTAGGGGTTCTAATAATCTCTGCTCCAAGAGCTTCAAGGGTAACCTGTTTTTCTCTACTCATTTTTTCAGGCATGGTAATAATAACGCGGTACCCTTTAATCGCCCCAGCTAGCGCTATTCCAATACCTGTATTGCCGCTTGTCGGTTCGATTAATGTATCGCCTGGCTTAATCCTACCAGACCTTTCAGCATCCTCGACCATTGATAAGCCTATACGATCTTTTACTGATCCACCTGGGTTCATGAACTCACACTTGGCGAATAGATTGCATTCTAATTCCCGTCCGACTCTATGAAGAGGTACTAGCGGGGTATTTCCCATGTAATCAAGTATTGTTTTCATAAGAAGACACTAGATCAGAATTAAAAAGAAGGGTAGGTTGTCCGTAATGTCTGGTCGCGTAATTCTTCCTCTATTTCCTTTAAGGTTAGTGGTTTTCCCAGGAGAGCAAGTTAAGCTCCATATATTTGAGGATAGGTATAAACAACTTCTTAAAGATTGTGGTAAAGAAAAGCCATTCGGAATCCCTTGCCTATTTGACGAAATGATAGCCCAAGTTGGATGCGCTGTACTTTTAGACCGTATTCTAGAGGAATATAAGGATGGTTCTAGTGATGTAGTAGTCAGAGGCATTAGAAGATTTAGGATGGAATCAGAAAATGCGGGAAAGCCCTACCCTACTGCTACAGTTGAGTTTTTTGATGATGAAAACACTGAAGAAGTTGATCCACTATTACGCCAAAGAGTAATAACACTTTTCACAAAATATTCTGAACTTACCAGCGGCTCACCTCAGATGCGAGATTTTACAGATTTACCATTTGTATCATTTGCGGTTGCTAGCCTTACCGGACTTTCATTACCCGAGCGCCAGATGATCCTTGAAATAGGATCTGAAAAGGAAAGACTTGAGTCACTTGATATCTTTCTTACTGAAAGCGTAACGCAGCTTGCTGCAAAAGAAGCTGTTGAGGATAGAGTAAAAACGAATGGTCACTTTAAGCATTAGGATAATTCTACTTTTAGCCTCACTTAGTTTTGCATCACCTAGAAGTAATTTTTCTGTGTATGAAAAAAAATCCGGACTTCGTCTCTATGGATTTAGAGAAGGGATTGGAAGAATAAAAGGTTTTCTTAAAGTTGATGAAATTATTGAGGTTCCTGTAGTAGAGTCTGACGGCATTCTTAAAACTGCTAAAATTAAATTAGTATCAGGATCGATTAAATCATCAAGGTCTGGAATCTTGAAGGTGTCGGGTTCTTTTAAGGACGGCGCACTTTTTTTGCCTTTTGAAACAGACCATCGAACTTTTATAGCTGCATCAAAAAAATTAACATATCCAATAAAAATAAAGCAGTTTTACTGTAAAGAGCTTGGAACAAAAAGAGCAATCTCACAAAGAAGTAATGGTCCTAGATCCCTTTATCTTTCAATTGATATTGATTCTACATTCAAAAAACTACACAGGAATAACACTCTATTGGCTTCAGTCCTTGCAATTAAAAAGACATCCGACCTTTATTCAACTACATTTTCCCTTAATTTTAGAATTAATCAGATACGACTATTAGATTCATCCTTCAAGGCAAAAACCTCTCTTAGCCTACTTGAACAGTTTAGAGGTTCTATAAACTCAAATGATGCAGACTTTTTCCATCTTTTTACTGCTCAACGTGGATATACCGATGCAATCGGACTAGCCTATATAGGAACTGGGTGCACTGCTTACAATGTTGGCTTTACTGATTATGCATCTGGATTTCCAAGATTTGTGCAGACCCTTGCGCATGAACTTGGTCATGGACTTAATGCAACGCATGATCCTAGTGATTCAAAATCAATTATGACCGGTTCTGGAAATGCCAACTCTAAAAATCCCTATTTTTCAAATTTCTCATTTAACGAGATTAATCCCTATCTAAATGATAGCTGTTTTTCTGACTCTCAAGGCGCTCCACTTCCAACGCCATCAAAGTCCAGTTATTCAATTCCTTCCGAAAAGAAAAAAAATGTATCCATTTCTGCCCGAATATCTTCCTGCAACGGGAAACCCTGCTTAATGGGAACACTTAGCAGTAAGGGAGATCCACTATCAGGACGTGTAATAGAGTTAATCTCATCTCGGCCTTATAAATTATTAAGTACTAAAAAAACAAACAAACAAGGAGAATTTAGATTTATACTATCAAAGAAAGGCAAGTATTTTGTGAATGATAGGATGAGTCAATCTACAAGCTATCTCCTGAATTTTAGCTAATCTCTGGGGAGATCATTCCTTCTATACCATCTTACAAGGCTATCAAATTTACTGACCGACTCGCATATTTGAATCGCCTTGGTTAGATTCTCAGTATCATGAGGACTTAATTCAACTTTTTTAATGGCCTTAAGTTGAATCTCGAGATCCGATCGTTTCACATTCAAAAGATCAATCGCATTAGGGTAATATTGCTTACAATACTCGATTAGTCTTTCATCGTTTTTTAAATCAAGTATGGCATATGCCCCTGAAATGCGCCTATCAAATGCTTCGGTCAACGAACTCGAGGCTCCTGGTATAATGTAATTTCTAGGTGGAGAGGTTCTATTAAGCAGATCGCGCAATTTCGGATCCTGAATCATTCTTCCATAGAGCTGGGCTTCAGATCTTACTCCAGCAACCTCTGATTGTAGAGAAGATATCGGCCAATAAAACCCAAGATCTTGTTTTTGCTCTTGATGTTCTAATAGATGTTCTCTCTCATGAACTACTATTAAAAGTAGTCTAAGCGCTAATCCATTCTCAGCATCTTGCTTACTCTGAGACTCAGAAAGAACCTCCTGATACATTAGTTTTAACAGATCTGAATTGATAACTAATTTCTCATCCTCCGGGCAGGCAAAAACTGCGGAAATCCCTCTAGCTCGAAAATCAACATGCTTTTCAATAAAAGTCTCTAGATTAAATGGCAACTTAAGCTGTAAGGAGTAACCATTTAGAATTTCGATTACTCTATCATGGTCAAAACTACTGGGCTCGAGGCTAAGCATTTGGTAATCATCTCATAAATTCAGATTTTAGTTTACTCTGACTGTATCTGTGAAATTATGGTGAATTATTGAGCACTTTTAAGCTTCATCGCTGCCTTACATGGATTAGGCGAAGCAGTTATCCCAGGTTTTAATCTTGATAATCTTGCTGAAACTTTAGCTTTAACTTCATTATTCGAAATAAGCATATAAACTACCTTGGCTCGATCTAGTTTAGGGTATCTACCATCAAATACACCTGAAGAAACAGATTTTAGTTTAGGACATTTTTTACCTAAAACTTTTGCTCTGATTTTTAGTTCGCCTGAGCCACTAATTGTAAGTTTGAATTTTCCACCTGGCTTCTTTTTACCTTCAAGTTTTAGGGAATAACCGATCTCCGTTGGAGGGGGTAGCCCCTTCCAGTGAGCAAGGAGCTGAGCAAGTGCAAGTGGCGGATTTTCTGGAGGAGGGTTTCCGAGGTGATCCACAGTATTCACTCCATGACAGGAGCTGCAAACCCTAACTTCACCTGGTTGAAATGTTACCCAATATCTTTCCCTCACCACAGGAACCCCCTCTTTAGAAGAAAGCTGCCAGCTAAGTGCCCTTCTTGCAGGAACAAAAGCAGCCATTGAGCCATCACTTGCGATCTTAACAGCCCCTTCACGTCCGCTGTCTATGTTAATCCCCGCAGGCACTGAGTGCATATCTTGGGCAAGCACTCTCCTACCTGTTGTATTACCAGCTGTATATGAACGAATCAGATCGCCTTGATAGAACTCCATTAAACCTACCTCATAGATCTTTCCAGAGTTGGGCACGCTCTGGGTTGTTGAGTCTGCAACCTTTAGATTTGTTGGTTGTTGGCGATCATTTTTGTCCCTTACAGTTACGTTTCTACTAACTACTAGAGCTAGATTTTGAGCCTTCAAATAGTCTACAAGTTCCTGGTACTCGACCCCCATCTCTTGAAATACCCCAGCCTCAACACTAGGAAGATGCAAGCTTGGAGCTTGTGGGCGAGTTCTGCTTTTAACTTCGACTGCCATAATCTCCCAAAGCTCACCGTTATATGAAATTAGCTGATCAGGGTTCCAGAAACTTACATTTTTTGTAATACCAGAAGTGATATTTGAGTGTGGCACATAATAAGCGCCAGGTTTTGTGAGAAGTTTTAATCTCAGATCATATCTTGATATTGGGTTCGTAGTTGTGCCTTCGTTAGAGTCCTCTCTTGTCTCAGAGGTGTGACTTGCTAAAAGATTCCCATTTGAAAGAGGAAGTGGATCACGGTAAAGACCTGAATGATTCCCTGAAGGAGAGTTCGTTGCACCAGAAGTATCAGGATGAGTCAGATAAGTAACCACCATATTATTTGGATTAACATTTGGCGCACCTGTAATTGAAACCAGTTGTCCGGAAGAATGAGTTTGAAACTCCTGGCAGTTTGTACCAAGGTATGTACCAGCAGTATTTGGATCTTCTTTTATGTGTAGAAAGATTGTGAAATCATTTGAATTAGAACCGGTTGAATACTGACCATAAAACTCTTGCACGTTTGGGTCATCATTAAATGTTCTTTCACTATATATTCCAATCTCTTGTCTTCCAATATGATTTAGGGTTTCAAGATCTGTTCCATCTTGATTCATCATCCAAGGGATAAATTGATTAATAGTGTGTAGATTTACATGGGCTTCTTTATCTGGATCAAGATTTGATCTTGCCTCAGGAAATACTTCTTCATTCGAATTTGTTTGTTGGTTTGAGGTCTCGCTTAGGTAGTTATACGCCCCATGATTTACCCCTATATTTTGCTGATCACGTTGCAGGTGATCCCACCGGGTAAAAACTACACGCCCAAAGCTATCAATTATCGGATTAAAATCCCCTGATGGAGAATGATCCAGGATCTCTAGCTTACTACCACTTAATTTCCAAAGTCCTGTATTTATAACAGCAGATTCATATTCATCACGCTGAGGATATGTGTGCAATACTGTGTCATCTCTTGGTCTATCGGAGACAAATATTATCGAATCATCGCTTGCATATATTGGGGAGTGATTATTATAACTTTCCGGCTGGTTGGGAACTTTTGTTATAATCGGCGATTGTCCGGATCCAAAGTTAATAATTTCATAAAGCTGCCATCTAAAAGTTCCAAGCTGATATTGGGCAGTTGGCGCACCAACTACCATACTAAATATAATTTTATTGCCATCCCAATGAACTGATGGGTCTCTAACAGCAATTGAGTTCGCGCCCTGAAATCCCGAATTTCCATACCCAGCTGCCTGGGTCAGATTTCGAAGAGTTCCATCTGGATATCTAATCCAGAGATCTCCTCCCCTAAAAGCGGTGTCAGGATTTGCAACATGATTACTAAAAGTGGCAGCCATTGTTCCAAAATCTCTTGGGTTTGGAACAGCAGTGACGAATACTATAGGATTACTCGAAATTGAGTCAGCAAATACGCTAAAACAGAAAATTAAAAGAAATAATACCCTAGTCACCCAAGATACTAATGTCGTCAAAAATTGTCCTAGCCTTGATATTTTAAGTCCTAGGAAAATTTAGGACTTTTGCATCAATAAAGAATAAGCGACTATCGGAGCTCCAAATATTGCAGTAACTACCCCTGCAGGCACTTCAAGGGGATAGGTAATAACCCGACCCAACGCATCGCTCCAGCCCAAAAACACAGCACCTAGTACCACCGACCAAATAATCTGGTTATTAAAATTAAATGGGGAGATCCCTCTCGCCATAAATGGAACTGCTAGGCCAACAAATCCAATAGGCCCGAAAAAACTCACACATAGTCCAATCGCTATAGACACTGCTATAAAGAATAGCCAGTTAATACTTTCGGATTCGACACCCTTAGATTTTGCGTACTCATCCCCCATTGCGATCAGGGAAAGCTCAGTGGAAAAGCGTAACGCGAGGCATAAAAGCACAAATAAGACTAGGAAGATTAAGAAAACTAGCGAGTATGATGTAACCTGGAGTGATCCTAAAAGCCAATGCACTATACGGAATACTTCTGACCCTGAAACTATATATTGAATCACTACAGTTAAACTGGACAAAAATAGCCCTAAAACAACACCGAACAAAATAACTCTGTCAGCAAGATATTGGGATTTAAAGATAGTTACAAATATCAAACACACAAAAAGTGCTCCAATAATTCCACCTACTGAAGGTATAATCATTGGGAAAAATCCAATTGATACAACTGCCCCAAGTGAGGCAGCAGAGGCAACCCCAAGTGTATATGGAGTTGCAAGGGGATTTCTAAATATCAACTGATAAAGGTAGCCTGTTAGTCCCAAAAGTGCTCCAACTGCTATTCCGATTAATACTCTTGGTATTCTTATTTCGTAAAAAATCTTATCGGACATACTTAATGTAGGGCCAATCCATGGAAGTAAAAATAATGAAGCTAAACAGATCAGGAGAATTCTTTTATTCATATAAAGCATCCCCATCGTACAAACCGCCTTTTTTAAGTTTCAGGGTCTTTGCTCCAAGTCTATTGGCTAATGATAAATTATGGGTCGTAATTACTGGGACTACTCTGTCTCCAAGATGAAGTAGTGATTTAACGAAAATTTCTTCTTGAAAAGGATCTAAAAATGCTGTTGGCTCATCAAAAAGAACATATCTTGCACCTTGAATAAGCGCTCCAGCAAGCATGACTCTCCTAAGCTCGCCACCACTTAAAGTTCTTGCATCCTGACAGAGTAACTCCTCTAAACAAAGAAGCTGAACTATCTCATCAAAGTTTTCAGTAGAACCCTTACAAAAACCACTTAGCTTCAATAGATCATAGACCTTTATCGGAAAAACTATCTCAAGGCTTTGTGGTTGATAAACTATACTTGCTGCCCAATCTTTTCTTGAAGCTGGTATTTTATTATCAATTTTAATCTCGCCTGATGATGGAGAAATAAGTCCGGCTATGAGGCGCAAAAGTGACGTTTTACCTGCTCCATTAGAGCCGAGAATTATAGTCGGGTCAGATATAGCTAGGGTTATATCTTTTAAAATATCCTTAGACCCGATCCTGAAATAAACCTTATTAACTTCTATTGCCACTCTTTCACCAGAAACTTTGCAAGATCTAAAACTTTAGGTCCCGGAACGCCTCCTAAACTTGGTGGAACTCTTGTAACCTTGGCATCAGGGTATAGATTCTTCCATAAGCTTGCGTCGTAGTCGGAAATCTCAAGAACAAAATCTGGAGAGATTGAATACAAGTACTCCATAGAAACAAGTTCCGTTCTATAATCAGAGAATAGATTCTTTACACCCAATCTCTCTAAAAGCTCGGTGTAAAACCCATCATTCCCAGAAAGAACAACATCCTTTAGATTCAAATTATCTCTAGAAACCACCACTATCGCTGTTCCCGATAAATCAGAATTTATTTTGCTTAACTCATCTTCAAATTTAATCTCTTCTTTTCCTAAGCATACCCTGCTAAGTCTTTTTAAGCTTTGATTTATTCCATCTATATTACGATGCTCGAAAGTCGCCGTTTTCAATCCTAAACTCTCTAATTGACTAATTAGAGTTTTATGCTCATTAAGACCCACAACAAGAGTCGGATTAAGGGTCAGAATCTTTTCTACAGAGGGATCTAAGAATCCACCAATCTTTTCGATTTCAGGTGCATTACAAAACTTTGTAACTCCAACTGGTTTTATCCCCAAATAGAGCAGTGAGTCTGTAAGACTTGGGGCAAGACTAACAATTCTTGAGCAATCTTGTGCAAATGTATTAGCGATTAAGAAAAATATGATTAAGAATTTTATATTCATTTTCAAAAATTTGGGGGTCAGGCCGGAAGGCCTGACCCCCAACAGCCTGACCCGCAAGATTAGCCTACTCCCACCTCACTAGTACACCTCCATACACACTTGCTCCTTCCGTTGCAAAACCTAAAACCTCCTCATACTCTTTATCGAATACATTTTCAGCTCTCAATGAAAGATCTATGTTGTCTGTCAGATTATAGAGTGCGGTGAGCCTTACTGAGCTGAAGCCCGCTAACTCAACTCTTTCAGCTGTTGCAAAGTCAATATCATCTCTTTTGCCTTTCAATATTGCTTCAAGATCTATCTTTAAAGACTCAATAGGTTTTGATGAAAATCCAATTGATCCTTTATGCCGTGCTCTTCTTAATAGCTTTTCCCCTGTCAGCTTATCTTCAGTATCCGTAAAAGTGTAGCTTCCGGTAAGTGATAAGTACTCACAAAGTTTTGCTGAGGCTGTTGTCTCGATCCCCCATGACTTAGCTTCAGCAATGTTCTCTGAAACAAATGTTACGGGATTAAACGAAATTAGATTATCAAAATCGTTTTGAAAATATGTGACTCCCAAAAGTGTATTACCTATGGACTGTTCGATTCCAACATCAAAACCTAAACTTTCTTCCTCTTTAAGATTTTGGTTGCCATAGGAAGAATAAAGTTGGGAAATTGTTGGCGCCTTAAATCCTGTTCCAACAGTTGCGAAGATTCTTGTATCATCAAGAGCCCCCACAATTCCTACTCTGTATGTTCCAAAACTTCCAAACTTTGAGTTGTCATCCAACCTACTTCCACCCCTAAGTGTTATAGAATCAGAAAATTTCGCTCCGATCTCACCATACAGGCTATTTGTAGTCATGGAACGTCTATTTAAGTTGTCACTGAAGGGACCAAAAACCCCATCTGAATTATATCTAGAGCTTGCTGTCTCAACCTTATGATCAAGTCCTACAGTTCCGGATATACTATCAGTTAGTTTAATTTCACTTAAACTTTCAGTTTTTTGAGTAAGTCCAGAGTACTTGCTATCAAGTAGTTCGGATGAAAGTAAGTCTGGTTCATTCTTGTCAGAGAATACTTGATTAACCGCTGAGAATGATACTTCTTGCTTGAGCCAGTCTGCTATCTCTTCTGAGGAGATACTGAACCTTCCGAGAGTGCTCTCATCTTTGATTTCTCTATTTGGGTCATCACCAAGTGAACCTCCAAAATTATCTAGATCGGTTTTAGATCGATTGTGCCGGGTCATTAGCTTGGCTTTTGTTTTATCGGTAATGTCTACAACAAATTTTCCACCAACAGTACTAGAGCCATATCCATCATCCTCATCTCCACCTTTTGCACTAGAATATCCATCTGTATCTACTCTTGAAGCATAAAGAGAATATGAAAAAACATCTTCTTTCCCACTCACATTGGCGCGTTCCGTGAATGTATTATAACTTCCTCCTTCGAAAGTTAACTTACTTGTTAAATCTCCCTTTCCTTCTTTAGTTGTAATCTTGATAACACCACCTATTGCATTTGATCCATAAAGAACACTTTGTGGCCCTCGGATTACCTCAATTTTTTCTATTCCTTGAAGATCGAGATTAGCAAAATCGAATGTTCCACTAGGAGAACTTGGGTCATTAGCTTCAACACCATCGATATAGACTAAGGTATGCTCTGAATTTGCTCCTCTTAGAAACACTGCAACATTTCCCCCTCGACCACCAGATCTTACTACCTCGACTCCGGGAACTATCTTTAAAAGATCTTCAACTGAATGCGCCATTGCGATCTGATCGCTTTCTAGAACAGTAATGCTGCTTGCTACGTTGTCTTTTTTCTCTTCAATTTTATTTGCAGTAACAGTTATATCAACCTCAGCCCACGACGAAATAACGCACACAAATAGTGCTAGCAATCTAATTTTCATATTTACACTCCTACAATAACTTCCCAATCCACGAGGAAGCGTAAGTTAACCCTATTGCGTAGGTCTTCTGACTCTGAACTTTAGATGCCCCCTTCCCGAATAACTCAGTGGGTGAATAGCAGCTATTTTATATTCATCACAGCGGCGGGACCGTGGAGGACTTTCACCCCTCTTCCCTTGAACGCAATATCTTTGTCTAGGCTAGTACTGGCAGATCAAAGAATCAAGAGAGCTAAACCCTGCGCGAATCAATTTTGAGCTAGAAAAGCTCAAAATTGAATGAGCATAGCAGGGCGAGCGTGGATTTGGCGAAGCCAAAACACGCCGAAGAAGACATTGCTTCGTTTGCCATAAATCCTTCTATACTCAAAACTCACCTGCGTTTAGTATATATTTCAGTACTTGGGGGTCAGGCCGGAAGGCCTGACCAGGCAACTGCTAGCGTCTGTCTGGTCAGGCCTTCCGGCCCCGTTTTTCTGCTTCGTCCGCTGACGCGGACGAGAGATCCTCCCGGCCTGACCCCAGAGATGCTACCCAAGCCATCCAGCAAGATCCTCTATTCTACTTCCGAACCAAAACTCGCCGAATTCTCCATAAAGACTTGTAGCTTCATCGAATCTCATCTCATAGATAAGAGCTTTAATATCAAGTGGATCATTTGCAAAAAGATCTACCCCCCATTCCCATCCATCGAACCCGATACTTCCTGAGATTATCTGTTGAATTTTTCCAGAGTATCTTCTCCCTGTCATCCCGTGCTCCATCATAAGCTCAGCTCGTCTATCTATTGGCTCATGATACCAATTATTAACTTCACCCCGCTTTTTATTCATAGGATAAAAACAAAAATATGGAAGTTTAGGAATCTCACAAAATGCACGCTCAGTTAAATTTTCCCTATGATGCGAAAGATTGTTTTCAAGCTTCTCATAAAACTCATCACTAAATCTCTCGATTCCTTCTTTATCAAGGTTTTCAACTGCTTTCTTAGTTGTGTGATACATTCCAAGCTCAACAACAGAGATATATGAATCTTTTAATCTAAGATTCTTTGATATCTTAAGGCCATAAAACGCCTTTTCAAGTTCGGCTATTAATGAAAAATCTTTTCTAAAGTGCAATAGACATAACGGGCCCTTATGACCAAAAACATGAAATGCCGCACTTTGACCAAAATCAGCTTTATAATCCTCGTTTAGCCAAGCCTTAAGCTCTTCTGCATCGTCTTTTGTTATATTCTTAAAATCTACATCAAAAAACTGATGCAAAACTGCCCAACCATCTTTAGTTCCAGGTGTAATCTCACGTCCCATATCTTACTCCTTCTAGTACCTTAGCTAATCTCTCCACAGCATATCTCCCAGATGACAAACAATCTGGAATGCCTGATGCATTAATAGATGTAAACTGCACTGGGCCAGTATTCTGCTCTATCTTCCAGGCTATTTCATAGTGCTCTTTTGAAAAAATTGGGATCTCATTTTCCCAGGCTCTTTTTAGTAAAATTCTAATCGGCTTAACCCCCAAGCTGACTAAAAAATCGAGTCCGGCTTTTTCTAGATCTCCATTAAGCTCATAGAAGAACACCCTTGCTAGACCTTTCCCTTTTGGAGATCGTCCTTCCCATTTTACTGACGAGAACGTTGCTCCACTAATTCCATTTTCTCTACATATTACACCAGAGCCAAAATCTTCAGTTATCTCTTCTGTCTCATATGTAACAATTCCAGCTGAACCAACTGGCAAACTATTTAACAGATCCCATGAATAAGGAGCCTTTCTTGCTGGAACAGCACAGATCACACCATCATAGCTTTTGTCATCTACTCTTCCACCAGAAGTTATCTCTTGAATTCTTTTAAAGACAACTTCAGTTCTTTTGAACTTGGTCGCAAGGTTATCTACCATCTCTCCTATTCCATTTTTTAACCCAATAAATGAAACACCCCAAGGGGACTGAACACGTTTACCAGATAGAATTAGACTTGAAACGCGGTCGGGATCTCCTCCATATACCCCGGCAAATAAAGGGACTGCCCACTCGCCATAGGCTTCAGAAACGTAATCTCCTAGGCTTCTTTCCAGAGAGGGCTCGATATTAGCACGCTTGAGGTTCGAAAAATCAACCTTGCCCTTTCCTAGCAAGGTGCAGAAATGAGTTTTTGGCAGAATTGGATCAAACGCAAGACTAGTTGTCTCTTCTTTTTGAGCATTAATGGAATCAGGCCCTTCTTCAATTAAGAATCCATCCTTAAAAATTGTTCCAACTTTTCCACCAAGTTTTTTGCCTGCCTCAAATAAAGTAATAGAAGCTTTTGGAAACATTTCTTCGAGAGCTATTGCTGCAGATATCCCGGAAACTCCACCTCCAACTACTGCTAATTTCACGATCTTACTGCCCTTAGCAAAATCTCAACGCTCTCTATCGGTGTTTCCGGTAAAATACCGTGACCAAGATTGAAGATATGAGCTCCAATTTCAGATGCCTCTTCTTTAATTGCTTGAACTTCCCTTTCAATTACTTCTTTTGTGCCAAACAAAATGGCAGGATCTAGATTTCCCTGAATTGGAGACTTAACTCTATGATATGCTTCACGTAGAGAGATTCTCCAATCAACTCCAGTCACATCAGCTCCAACATCTTTCATGAGATGTAGTAAATGTGAGGTATTCGTTCCAAAGTGAATAGAGGGAAGCTCCTTAATTGAGCTAAAAATCCTCTTCATCCAAGGGGCAACATACTCCTTATAACTTCTCTCATTCAGCCCACCAACCCAAGAGTCAAAAACCTGCATTACATCAGCACCTGAATCGATCTGCTCTTTTGCATACTTAATGGTGGCATCAGTTAACTTATCCATTAGTGCGTTCCACGCTTCAGGATTTTTAAACATAAATGCCTTAGTTTTTTTAAAATCCCTTGATGGTTTTCCTTCGATTAAATATGCGGCCAGGGTAAAAGGTGCCCCAACAAAGCCGATTAATGGAACTGGAAGTTCTTTTTTGAGAAGTTTGACGGCCTCAGCAACTGATTCAATCTCTCTTACGACACTAAAATCGTCCATCTTTTTTATGTCTTCAAGATCTCGTATAGGATCCTCAACTACGGGCCCAACTCCTTCTTTAATTTCAAACTTCACTCCTAGCCCATAGTAAGGAATTGTAATATCTGAAAACAAAATAGCAGCGTCAAAGCCGAATCTTCTTATAGGCATAAGGGTGACTTCTTTCGCTAACTCTGGAGTAGTACAAAGCTCAAGCATACCATGTTTTTTTCTAAGCTCTCGGTACTCTGGCATGTATCTTCCTGCCTGCCTCATAAGCCAAACAGGTGGCACATCAAACTTTTTTCCCTTACATACTTCTAGAAACTTCACTTATCACCTCAACAATTCCCTTTGTAGTATATTCACGAGCAACTAAAGCCCCAGAGTAACCTTTTTCTTTAAGCCTACCTTCTGTTATTGGACCAATACAAACTAAGCACGATTCTCTCAACCAATCACCCTTCCCTGCTCTTTCAATTAGTTCGATTGTGGAGTCAACTGTTGAGCTACTTGTGAATGTGAGAAAATCCGGTTTTTTAGCACTTTCAATCAACCTTAATGAGTCGTAGTTAGTTTCTACATCATATGTAACGACTACATCAACAATAGCGCCTCTTTTTTTTAAATTTTCCGGGAGAACATCTCTGGCCTTCTTGGCTCTTGGAAGTAGAATTTTTTGTCCCAGCAGCTCCCCTAAATCAATACTCTCCGCTACAAATTCGTCCGGGATATAAGTTACCACTCCGCCTCGATCCTCTACAGCTTTTGCTGTGGCAGGCCCAATGCAGGCTATCTTTTCTCCGTTAAAATCCATTTTGAAATTTTCAACACCATTAGCACTGGTAAATACTATCCAGTCGTATGGAGGATTATAAGTATGTTCAACGGAGACGACCTTTAATGAGGGAGCAAATAACACAGAAAATCCTAGCTCTTCTAATGAGGATACAAATCTATCTTTTTTTGGTCTAAAGACTCCAACTATTTTCATGCTGCAAGCTGAATCGTCTGAGGTATCACTGCTCTAAGAGAGCTTACAAGATGATCTGTATCAGCTTCACTATGAAGAGGTGTTGGTGTGATCCTCAGCCGCTCTTCTCCTCTAGGGACTGTTGGGTAGTTTATTGGCTGAATATAGATCTTAAACTCATTTAGTAATCTATCTGAGATCTGTTTGCATAAGAATGAATCTCTAATCATAACAGGAACTATATGACTTGGGGTTTTTAAGACAGATAGACCTTTTAGTTTATCTTTCAAAAGCTTAACATTTCTTCTATGAAGCGCCCTTTCTGTTTGGCTTTCTGATAAATGGCGGACTGAGGCATTTGCAGCTGCACACACCATTGGAGGCAAGGCTGTTGTGAATATGAATGCTGAACCAAAACTTCGGACAGTATCTACAATTAGATTACTACCAGCTATAAATCCTCCTATAACTCCATATCCTTTCCCTAAACCTCCCTGGATTACATCAACAAATTCTAGTACGCCCAACTCCTGGCACAGCCCTGCACCTTTTTCACCGTAAAGCCCTACCCCATGAGTTTCATCAACATAAACTAATGCACCAAACTCTTTTGCTGTTTCAATAAGAGGCACAAGATCCCCAAAACTCCCACTCATTGAATAAACTGATTCAAATACAACGATCTTTGGAATACTACTTGGATAGCCTGAAAGGAGCTCCCTTAAATGATTGACATCATTATGTCTAAACACTTCTCTTTTTGCTTTACTTGCGGCCATTCCTCGAATCATCGACGCATGATTTTCTTCATCAGAGAAAAATACACAGTCTGGAAGCACTCTCCCAAGAGCAGCGAGTGCGGCCTCATTAGCAGCATATCCAGACGAAAATACTAAGCTTGATTCTTTTTCTGTCACCTCTCGAATAGTATTTTCAAGATTAATAATTTCGGGGTGAGTTCCTGCTATATTTCTAGTTCCCCCTGCTCCAACCCCCCGCTTATCTAAAGTGATCTTCGCAGCCTCACATACTTTTGGATGAACACTCATACCTAGATAATCATTGCTGCACCAATTAGTCACTAACCCATATTCAGTTTCAACATATGGAGGCTTTATCTTTGCAAGAGAGACAAATGTTCTATAACGACCTTCATCTTTTAGTTCCCCGATAACACCACGCAGATAAGCTTCAAAATCGAACATAGAAGAATAATTGCAAAATTTAGGTGTAATTTGAATAAGTTAGCTCTCTAGAGCAGTCAATCTTGAGCAGATTAGATTAGATTTATGACATATCGATGACAAAATGGGATCATCGTCGATAGGGTGAAGTTGTGGGTTCAAGTAATGCAGGGTTTATATCACTTCGGGCAGGTTATAAATGTGATATTACATGAACCCTACCAGGGCCAAAGACCATGTAGAATACCAAAGCCTGGCCACACACCGCGTACCTGGCGTAGGCATTCCTTAATCAAACGTCTTTGATCACGAGTAAGAGGCGAGCACTCCCTACGTATATTGAGAACAACAGATCCAAGTTCAGAGATTAGTTCGGAGGATGTCGTCCAAGTGCCGTTGAGGACTTCCTCTAGACGATTGGCATGGGCAGTAAATTCATCATGACCTTTCAATGACTTCGCCAAATCATAAAAGGGCTGAGAGCTAATCTCTTTTATTTTCATACTCAAGCTAACAATATAAAGTCTTCAAAAGAATCAATTCTAAGGAGTTTAATAAAGCTACTAGCAAATTAATCCCCCAAACCTTTTTGCAAGCTGCTCTCCGAGTTCAGTCGCCTCAAAAACCAACCCAGAGATCTGCTCTTTCTTCATACAACCCTTACCATACACAGCTCCAGTTAATATGAGTTTATCGTCATCAATAACTGCATAAGCACCTATAGCACTCTTGCAACTTGCACCAAGAGCTCTTGCAAAGGATCTTTCTGCTAAAAAAACAGAGTTAAGTGCTTTTGAAACTAGATTTGGAGCCTCTCCTTTTCTAACTTGAATTGCCAGGATCCCCTGTGCAGGTGCTGGAACAAAAAACTCTAACGGCAAAAGTTCTCCCTCTTCAAGTCCTAAACGCCTTACTCCTGCAGCAGCAAGAATAGCTCCATCTAGCTCACCATCATCGAGTTTTTTAATTCTAGTAGTGACATTTCCTCTAAGGGGGACTACTTCAAGGTCATGTCTAAAAGATAGCAAAGATTCCCTTCTTCTATTGCTTGCGGTTCCAATCTTCGAACCTAGCGGAAGTTCAGATAATTTTAATCTCTTTCCATCTACTAATCTTCCGATAAAAGTATCATTTGGGGTCTCCCTTTCAAAAATTGCAAAAGCTTCAGTGCCAGACATCAACTCTGCTGGAAGATCTTTTCCTGAATGAACAGCCAAATCCCCTGCGCCTGAGATAAGAGCTTCCTCAAGGGTATCGATCCAGGCTCTCTTATCGAGAAGAGCTGCCTCAGCTGTTCCTTGCTTCAGATCACCTGTAGTTTTCACAATCACCTCTTCAAAGTGACGGTCGGGGTAAAGTTCCCTCAACTTAGAGATAACAAGTCTGGTTTGGGTGAGCGCAAGAGCACTTCCTCTGGTTAATACTTTCACAAACAGTAAGATTAAACTCTAATAGAAAAACATACCATACGCAGTTCAGTTTTAAGTATAGACGGATTTAGGGCAAACTAAGCAACCTCTTCTACGGCGTGTTTTGGCTCCGCCTAATCCACGCTCGCCCTGCGATGCTCATTTGGTTTAGAGCTTTACAAACTCATAACCAAAAGAGCGCAGGTTTTATACAACCCTTGAGAGTTGGGTGTTTAACTCGTAGACTCTGCTCATGATCTTAGGGTTAGGGGCAGGTTATGTATTAGCGAAGTTGGCATCTGAGCTACCTCCACATACTTTTTTAGGAATAGTTAGAAGACCTGAAGCCATTGTACCCTTAAAGGACGCTGGCCAAGATGGTGTAGTTTGCTTTTTGCCATCATATCTTGATTTTAAAGGTGTACAACTAAAAGAGCTCTATAAAGATCAGCAGATAATAATCGATTCGACTCCTCCACCTAAATTTATGCCAACCCAAATAGCAGAAGAAGTGGTAAACACAATCATTGATAAAGATGCTGTGACTATTATCTATCTAAGTTCAACTTCAGTTTTTGGTTTTGAAGACGGTAGAGAGGTCTTTGATGATACAACTCCTTCCCCTATTTCTGGAGCAGGAAGAGGAAGATTAATGGTTGAAGATCTATATAGGCGATATTTTAAGAATGTTACTGTTCTTCGAATCTCTGGAATTTATGGCCCAGGAAGAGGAATGGGACTAGCTCTTAAAGATGGTAGATATCAACTAAGATCAGATTTTGACAGATATACAAACCGAGTACATAGAGATGATATTATTCAGCTACTACTAAAACTCACCGCCTCCCGGCTTACTGGACATAACGCTATAAATGTTTCTGACGATAAACCTATGCTAACTTCAGAAGTGTTGGCACTTTATAAAGAAAAATATGGTTTTGTCGCAACACCAAGTGATCTTCCTCCTTCAGACAGAATGAGAGAGCATAAACAGATTAGAAACCTAAAGATGAAGGAAATTTTAGGTACTCCTTTACTATACCCATCACTTCATGAAGGTATAGGGCAGGAGTTTTTGTAGAAAAATTGGCACTGAACCAATCTGTATCCATCTTACACTTTTCAATAACTTCACAACCGAGTTGCATATGACTCTGACTAAATAACTTTTCCTGTATCCAAGTCAACTCCAGCAGTTAGACCATTGATTTAGTCCTGTTTTTTAAACACTTAGTTTATTACCGGCAAGGAGTGTTAAAAATTGAGGCCTCACAACACCAAGCGGGAAATCTGTAGATATCTCTTAATTGTGATTAGTTTTTCGACTTCAAAATCTGTTATTATGGGTAAATCTACAGGCCATAAAGATGAAGTACATTACAATTATATCTCTCATTTTAATGATACTGCTAAACATTTTGATTGCGTTCCTGGAAAAAGGACTTAAGGAAGCAAACGATCCAGGAGGCTTTTATATATATATATTCTTTTACCCTCAAATGGCTATTTCTTTTATTGGAACCTTCTGCCTTTTCTTTATTATTTGGGTAACTTCGAAAAATTATTATCCATTGCTATTTCGGGTCATAGCAGGGCTTCTTCTCATAAATGCTCTTGTTCCTACTACTCGTTTCAATCCCAAGGTTCAAGATTATTTGGCGAGACATCAATGGTCTGAACAACAAGAGCAAGAAAGAGAAAAATGGGTTACTAGAAACGAGCAAATCAGATTATGTGAAGATCACGCACGCAATCCAAAAATTATGGATCAACTGCTTCACTATCTAGGCGAGTACCCTCATGCATTAGAACAGCCAGATCCTTACAACTCGAAGGCAATTACTGGGAGCATAATTAGACATTTTCATGTTGAAAACGTGACTCCAGATGATATTCTAAAATTCTTTTTGACAAAATTTGTCGATGCTGCAAAGGACAAGCTTGATCCTAAAGTTAAATTTAACTGGAACGGAAAAAATGTGAGCATTCTGGCCTCATCGAATTCTAAATTTCTGGAGCTATATAAGAAAAATTCAGGAGTTATTTACACAGTAACACTAGAAATTCCAGAAATAAATGAGATCTATAATGGCTGCATAAGTTCCTACACGTCGGAACCCAATTTTTAACTTTCATTTCTTGATAGAATTTCTTTCTCTGAAATTATCAACAAACAAGCAGCACCAATAAGACAAAAAGTTGGGATAAGAGCGCCTGCTACTACCCAACCTGGTGCAAGTCCATGGGTCTCTATGCTGCTAATCCATCCGTAAAGATTCACTGCATAAACCTCGGCGTTAAGGAATAATGGGATAGAAAGAGAACAAAATGTTAATAAAGTTTTGCGATCATTAATAGTTGGAAAAAGCACAGTCAAACTAAAAAGCAAAGGTACTAGATAGTGAGTCCAGGAAATAGGACTAGAGAGACAAGAAAGTATCAAAGCCCTATGGAAACCTGTAGCAAAATTATGTTGAATAACAATTACAAGCATGAAAACAATTATCGCAAATCCAAATATTCTACTCTGCCATCTTAACGAAGGCTCAACAGGGACAAGATTCTTTCCGGGTAGAGCAACCTTAAAATGATAACCTCTAACTCTTTCAATTTGGTGTCTTGTTTGCATTTTGACGAGCATAGACATTAAGGATAAATCACCCATACTACCAGCATAATACTGATCCACATCAATGACGACGTCCTCAAAATATGACTGAATTAAATCGCCATTATCGTAAAATAATAGAGTAGAGTATGCGAACAGAGGCACTAACAAAGATACTACCACTACCCTATAATTCTTATGCATGATCAAGAAGAAAAGTATAGGCCAGCCGAAAAATTTCAAAGTTAATGTAATTCCCAAGCATATCCCTGCATATACACTCTTTCCTTCTTCAATGAATCGATAACAAAGCACCATTAGTAAAAAAATAAAACTGTTGACCTGCCCCATCATAAGCTCATGTCGACCAGCTAATGAGATTGCAAAGAGAGATATTATTATTGGTCTTAAGTTCAAACTTTGATTGGTCAATCTTAAAGCAATACCAACCCCGATCCATACTGAAAAAACTGATAATAAATACCAGATTAGACTTACAAACCATAAAGGAAGATATGACAAAGGTACAAAGATAAAAGCCATAACTGGAGTATGTGGGCTTATATGATCAAGACTTCCTCGGTATTGAGAATTGAAATATCTGTCCCATAGCTCTTTAACATTTTGATAAGGATTTTCTCCGTGTCTTATAGCTAATCCCATTAGATAATCTTGATGAAGATCTCTGATGCCATAAAATAATGGGAGAACACAGATAAAGGCCTGAGCTAATAAAATCGTAACTCCAGCAGCAATAATTGAATTACGAATAAAATCTTCAGGTAATCTTCTACCGATCTCTGAAATAAAATCCAAACGTTCTTGCATTGAAAAAACACTAAGCCTCAAACACAGATCGTTGAATCGTAATTCCGTGAGTCAGTTAAATAATTTATAGATTAGTTATAACGAAAATGTTACCTGAACTTAGTAGAATATGAAAAATTAATCCTATTCATTATAAGGAATAATTTTTCTTCAGAAAATTTTATATACCAACTGAAGTCATGACTTTAACTATTCACTAGCCATTATTCTCTCTCAACCATTCAAGATATTCGCGATGATCAATCCGAGCTTGAGGAAGATGTTTCAAATAAGCTTTATTCCTCCAAACAGTCCAGTCATTGAATCTTATTTTAATTGGGTTTTTTCTTGGATTCTTACGATGCAATTTTAATTTTCCGTTATATAGCCACTTAGCTATTTCTAGATTTTCTTTAGGATAATAAATAACCTCTTCGTATGGTTTCTTGTATGCGTTTTCAACAGCAGTTCTTCTATGCTCCATTCCTAGAAGATTATGCTGTGATAGTCCATGACTATTATCAGGACTTTTACTGTTACGAATCCACGGGTTATATTTTGACTCTTCAGCTAAAATCGCATGCATAATAATCTGATCTTCTCTTGTATTTATTCCATTTATCGCTTTACCCTCGTTGTCCAGGCCAAATCCTGCTTTAATCACAGCTGCCACAGCTTTTTTTCTAAATCTAGGCTCTATCCTCATAGTAATTGAATCTTTTGAGCCACTCCTCATCCCTTTCCTGAGCCCATAACTTTTACAAAGCTTATCAATACACTTTTTATCCAATGAATAATCATCACACTCATCATTATCCTCAACTTCCTTCTCCTTAGGTGGCAAACAGGCATAGGCAACTTTAAAATCTTCGCCAAGCTTTATAATGCTTTCTGTAGATACAAGGTTTCGGTTTTGGATCTGTAAACCAAAAGCATTAAACGCAACTTCCCCACGAGTTTTTATAGCTTGTAAAATCTTTGTATATCGTTCCTGGTTCATCTTTCCCTTTTTTACGACACCAGGGATTTTTGGAACTTCTGCTCCTCTTTTTAAATCTTCAAATAATGTAACAGGAGATTTGAAATATTTTACCTTTCTGAGTGTCTCTGGATATCTTTCAGGAATTACATCTATCGCTTGAAGAACACCCAGTAGTTTTTCCCCTTCTCCCTCTTTCTCTGGTAAAAATATAATCACTTCTTCCTTCTCAGAGAATCTCCCAAACCGATACGGATGGATCGCATTTTTAACCCTGTGACACTGCCACTTGTTTCGTTTTAGATAATCAAGTTCGCTCTTTGAAGGAGTTCCAGCGATAGGATATCCTGCATATAGCATCGCTTTATAGATCATTTCGTTACAGTGAGGCCAGCTCGAATAAGTAGATCTAGGTTCTAAGTTAACCTTATCAAGCCCACGTGGAAGAAATGGCTTAGGCCTTGGTTTTATACAGGCATTTTCATTGAGCCTAGAGATCTCTCTTGAGATACGCTCAAGCTCCCCTACAGCGCAAAGATTGGAAGAGCCATGAATAGCTAAATTAGTTCTTGCCTCTATCTCAGCATCAGTTAGACAAGCCTGTGACATTTCAATATCTACTACAATCCTCACATCATATGTTTCAGGTCGGTAGTACGGGTGATACCCCCATGGATTCACCCTTAAGTAAGCCTCCCCCTGATTTAATGATTCGCCACTTGAGCATCCACGATTATCATCATAAGGCAGACCACATGGACTATCTGTTTCAAAGTTTGCAAACCTTTTACCAACCCCATGAAATCTTATCGAACTAGCTTTAAATACTCCAAGGTCTCCAACTTGAATATTCTGTAGATCATTTTTGATCGAATTTGGTAGAGAGTTGCTACTTTCAGGCCACCCTCCAATTCTCACCTGAGGATTTCTGTTTGAGGGGACATTGTCCATGTATAAAAACACCATAGACCTTCCTATCTCTGCGAAAGATCCAGAAGATGAAAGGTAAAGTTTAACACGACCTGATCTGTTTGTTGCTTCACAATTCGCAACTGAGACACTCATATCACTACCATGAGCGAGTAAGGATCTTTTAAGAGCAATTGCAAATGAATCGCAAAGTGCAGTATCAGCGTGAATATAATTTAGGGATCCGCCTAGGAGAAGGGATATAAAAAGAAGCTCAAATCGTAAAAACATATTAATAACCTCAATAGACTATCTCTAATCAGTGCAGTCTTATTATGAATATCATCAGAGTGAAAAATCTAATTGATTCACTTAATAAAGGTTTGTAAAGACAAATAACAGAAAAGTGATAAAAATGGTTGGAGTATAAAACATAAATGACCCGAATATAAGATTATGAAATGTTGAAAATATTATAAGCTAAAGCTGGTCTTTGCATTCATGATTATTTCGCCAGTGATTGCAAATTCTGAAATTCAATGTGAGCCTAACGAAAAACTGATAGAGCTATTTGGAGATGCATTCTATAATTTCAAATATCGAAGCAGCTGGATTTGCGAAGAATTTGCTCCATCCGAGGATGATATAATACAATGGAGCTATTACCGAGCTCAGCGGAATATCGATCATATAGAAAAAACAGCATGCTCCGGATTTCCACCCCGAGTTCCAGCGGGATCAAAGATGATCAAAGTCAGAGAAGATATTATAAGATGCGAAGATTATGGCCGCGAAGTGGATTCATGGACTTCATACATAAAAATTGTTTGCTGCCCGATTGACCCACCAAAAACATGCGAATCTAGTGAATCAGAAGAGGGATAAATATATGAGACTTATAACCATTTTTTTGATTATAACTGCAACCAACGCAATCGCCGAAAGTAGACAGGCATGTGATGTTTTTCCACTCCGGGCACAAGGTCAAATTATAAATTTTTACGAAGATTTGTCCAACTGCATTATTGACTCAAAAAATATACTAAAATTCAAGAACCAGGCGCAAAGATTCCTCGAGTTATCTTATATAGCAGAAGCTGAACACAAAAAAGACGTTTCATGTAGCGATAGTAAGTATATCTTGAAAGAAACAATTTTCCCTCCTGCATCTACTACCAGCAAATTTACTGCCTGTACTTATGACGAGAGTCATAGAGGATTTATAAGCACTTTTGAAACCCATGGTTATGGAACTATACGCTGCTGTTACTCAATGCCTGAATGTTCCTAGCTCAACGATGCGTTCTGATCAAAAATTTCTTTTAAATTCTATTTAAACGCGCCGAACTTGAATTTTGCGAGGACGCAAGAATTTCAACCTATAGCAATCTGAGAGCACATTCGCTAAGTCACACCGCAGTGTTTTGAGCTTTTCGAGGTCAAAATAGACTCGTGCGAGGTTTATTTAACCAGATCAAGATTATATCTAATAGTTATGGACATTTTTTGATAATTCAGAAGACTTATTTTCGACACTTAAGCCTTGTTCTAACTTACATGCACACCAACATTCTATCTTAAAATTAAGTCGCCCAGAATATTCCTCACGCTCCCTATGTGGATTAGGCTCTTTCTGCCATTCTACATCACATTTCTCTTTCTTAATGTATAGCTGACACTTTTTATTATCTCCTCCACATTTTGGAGTTCCAGGATGTTGGCAATTTTCAATTGGACACTTACGTACTCCACAAAGTTCATTCTTGCATCGCTCAAGAAGCTCATTCACGGTAAGGGACTCCTCACCCTTCTTCCTAACACATTTTACATCTTGATCGTCTGAGAAATTTAAATGTCTCTCGCCACATCGTGGGGCACTATCTGGAAGTGGAGGGATTTGAGAATCATCCCCCCCCCTTTTTTCATAACATGTATCTGCATGACTAACAGAGAAAAATATAACTAGTGATAGTAATACTAAACTAACCCTTGTATTCATATTACCACCTTATATAACTAGTCCAAGGCATATATCAAGTAAAATATGCTTTCACCTACCTAAACATTCCTATATCACTTCTAAATATCTAGGGCGTTCGACTTCTAAATTACAATTTACCTTGAATAACCAGTGCCTAAATAAGGGGTTCACATCAAGAGTATTTATTCGGCTTTTGATCTAATAAATAACAGAATCGATGATTTCATATATATACTGATCAAGTGTAATCTCAAGAAGTTCTTCTTCTGCCTTCTCAAAAATTCGAGTTGGCTTTTTAAGCAATTTTTTTACTATTTTTTTGACATCCTTTCCACATTTCGTTCTTTTTTTTGATAAACATCTTGCTGAGTCTACTCTTTTTGCAGCTCTTACGGCAGTTTTCCAAAAATAGTTTTGAATGAATTTTCGCATATGTTCCTGTTCATCGAAAAACCTCATCGCTTCATCTAAAAGCTCTGAACTCGATTCGCCGAGTTTTTGATTGACACTGCCTATCTGAGATGAAATTTCTATAAGCTCATCCAATCTATCTTGGAATTCATTGGATTCAAGACCCTCCAAGAGTTCAGAAATTCTCTGGGAATGGTTGTTTTTTATACTATTCAATTGCGAAATTAATGTGTTTAGCTTTATCTGAACATTTATTGGTGATGACTGAATACTAGAGGCTGTAGCTCTAATCCTTGATTCAATTGTATTTCTCTCACTAATTGCCCTCATGATAGCATTTATTATAATTGGACAAAGCTCTATCCCTGAATCTATTGTAGAATCAGATGATAATTCTTGTTCAATTTGCTGTGGTAAGTATATGTAGTTATTAAACTCTTCGATAAGCTTGTTTATACCATCGGTTGCTATTAAATCTGATCCTCTAGCCCCCGATTCCATTATCTCTCTAATATACCTTAGCGAAGCAGTCCCATGTGTGGCTATAATACCGCGGATCCCTGCTAAAGACTCGGTAGGATAAAAACCATCATTGGATGATCTGATAATATTCACCAAATTAGGATTAGTAACACTGGATGTTGAATATGTTCCCAGCACACCAAAAGTATCTATTAATGAAAAATATTTACCTTTTTCCAAATAATTTCCATAAATCAACTCTGTTTTCACCTCTTCAGGACGTGAGGAGAATGGGGATCTTTGATCAATTGGGAGCGATTTTGCACTTACAAGCTCTTGTGCCAAGTTATTCAACTTTTGGATAGTAAGATTAGCGCTTAAGTTACCAGATATAACAAGTTTTCCAAGTAAACTTAGATATTTCACTGTCGCTGGGCGAACTGCTGATAAGGAATATCGATCTCTTAGTTTATTAATAGAAGCAGTAATATTAGTAATTCCATCAATAATAGTTGCTGAGTTTTCCAATTCTAATGTTCTCGCTAGTTTTACCTTTTTTGCATCAATGAAACCTGGATAAAGCCTTTTCCATTCGGATATTTGATTTTCCTTTTCAGCTTTAAGCTCGACTTTGCGTTCCTGAAGTAAAAGAATTAATTCTTCTCTTAAAAGACTCTTTTTTTCCTCTATGCGTTTATCAATCAACTCATTCACTTTTCTGTGCTCTTTCTTTAAGGAAAAGTGTGGAGATGAAAACGCTACTGAGGCTGCAAGAAGAAGCAAAAAGTATTTCATAAGATAATTTTTTAAATAATAGCCGCCCTTTCTAATGGGCGGCTTATATTATTTTATTACTGGTTCCTATTGTTTAGTGCCTCTTCCACTGCAACTAAATCGATCGGAACATCAACACTCACATGTCCACCAGTTGAGCACTTGATACGATCTGTAGCGCCATTTGCCAATTTTCCTGGTCCGACAGGAAACGCGGTTATCCTTAGCTGATCGATCCCAGATGCTAATATTGCTTCTAGATCTATATTATCAGCAAATAACTTCCTATTCGTAACATTACAAGATGCATTGCTTCTATCCTCAATCCTAGCTGACCAAGGATTCATGGTACCACTTACCGGCCCTCCAAAAATTACTGACCCAGCTTCCTCGCCGTTTTTCAGACCAGCAACTCTAAGACCATAACTTATTGTGCCACAAAATGCTCTCTTATCATTCTCAATGACCTGATTTCTTCGTGCATTTGCCTGCTCCATTGTCCAGTTAAATACTGGAATATGACAGAGACATTGAGGGCGTTGTGCACATTCATTACACTGATCTATTATCGATTGCTTATGAGTTTCACTAACAGCAGCTATGTCAGGCGAATACCTACCAATATCTTGGGGACTTATATAAAGATATCTGTAACCACCCATCCATCTAAATTTTTCAGCTGAGCCAATAAATTTTATATCTAAATCACCTGCTACCCTACCTCTAGTATTAACTTTAGCATTGAATCCATTTACTATCTCAAAATTTGCTTCAAAATCAGAGATTGTTCCATTGGCCACAACCTGACAATTTGATCTATCAGGAAGGGAAAACTTCTCAACCGGTGCATTTCTATATGGGATATTTATATCCTCAAAAAAGAAGGAATACTTTCTAACTTCAATCTCTCTATATTCGTTCGGATTTGAAACTAAACGAACTTCGACTTTGATATCATTGGCAGGCCCCCCTACTAACCTAAACGGATCAACACCTGTAGGTCTTGGATTAAATGATGCTGAAATTTTTCTACCCCCGCTAAAAGCACGAGAAAATGGCTTTGGAGCCTTTTGATGGACTCTAATCCCACCTGCACTAACTTTGAAGTTTCCTGGTTTCCTACTATTGAGCCTAAAACCACCCTGATCTCCCAGAAGTTCGAGGGTAAAAGTTATATTTCTGTTTTTACCACTCCCTGCGTATGGATCATCGGGCACACTCATCGTAGCTCGCACCATCCCATCATCTGAATCCTGCGTGTATATTCTTCTTTGTGCCTGGCAATTTATTGCTGCTAGAGCACATATAAATAAAAAAAACTTTCTCATAATAACCTCCATTTTTGGCAAATGAAAATCATCTGCCAGATTTCTAATTAAGTTATGCTCAGAATTTTTGTTAATGATTCCTAAAGATCATCAAAATAACGAGAATGTTATTATGCACTTCGTATTTTAAATTTGATTTGAATTGAAACATAACGAGATGCTCTACGCTGAATCACATGAAAAAAGTACAGTAAGACTCAACCTATTTTTTGAGCTTGGCTCTACCAGATCTATATGGCATTGATATGGATGATGGTAGTCTCTGTAAGTTTATATGTGGGTGATCTATATGAGGGTTGGAGCCTGTATAGGACTTAATAGTATAATAATTGTTTTTACCTATGCGTCCTAATTTTCTATTCCAAATAGTATAATTTACATACTTTGACCCATAATATCTGTTAAGAAACAACGCAAACTCAGCAGCTGCAAGCCCATAATTAGTTGAATCTGGAACCATTACATCAATCGCTAAGCCAGCAGGGTGGCCGTTTTTATCCCTGGAATTCCCCCTATATCCTCCCATCGCTCGAATACCAGGAAAATATCTACCAATAACTCTTGCCAGAGCTACGGTGTGAGCCTTTGAACTTTTTTCGCTCAATAATCTTCTAGGGCTAGGCACCTCTGGAGGCAGCTCTCCACCACACCATTCCTTTAGCCCTTCTATCGCAAGCCTTTCGAAATAGTGTAATTGACTAGGCAGATCATTCTTTTCGATTCCACTAAATTCATTGATTCCACTAACAGACTCAGAACTAGGTAGATTAACTCTTTCGGCTTCACGTTGAATCTTCCAATTTTCGTAGGTTCGTGACATTTTAAGTGATTCGAAAGGAACCGAGCATGTTCCACTTTCTGGATCAATCTTTGCTCTTGGAGGTATACAAATAAGAGTTCTTCCCTCCGCCTCGCCAAGAGAGGTTTCACCATAAAATGGCTCATTATTTCCATACACTCTAAATCTTGTTGTCTTTCTCCTGGACTTATAATCCTTACTAAGCTTTTTGTTATACTCCCTGATTGCTTGATCGCGATTGCCTTGCTGAATAGCAGCATTTAGTCTTTCAAATTCATTTATAGAATCTGGATCAACAGCGTCTGTTATAACAAAACCTTCCATCATCGGTTTTTTTTCTGAAGTTCCCCTCAACTTCCTTCTTTTAGCCTCTTTCTTGCTAAGTCTCAGCATCACAAGCTCTGGGAATATTGTACCATACTTAAATGGATGAACTGCATAGGCTGGATAGCAAGTAAACCCTGCAGCAATAAGTTCTGCACTTAATCGGTCTGCATTCAACCCGGAGTTATACAGTCGGTATCTTGCGAGCTCTACCACCTTCTGAGTTAAAGTGTCGCAACCTCCGGGAAGTATGAGAGAGGATTTTCTAGCATCAATATACTCTGCTGCAGATTTTAGTGTAAAATCTACAGGTTCGCATGATTCCTTCATTATCTTTCTCATAACTTTATGTAGCTCTGATCTTGGTTGAGCTCCGCATAAAGTCTGACCCTTATTTACAGCATCAAAAAGCCTTTCTTTAGTCTCTTCAAGTGATGTACAAATTGGCGTAGCAGTAGGTGATGGGGTCGGAAATGGAGAAGGTGTGGGATCAGGTGGCGGCTCATAATTATCTGGAAGCTTAAACATAACTAGTGTCTCAGCTCTTTGCTCCCTCTCGACGAAACCTAGACACTCCCAGCTTGATCCATTAGGGTAAGGATCACCTCCATATTCACAACCATAATATGATTGACGAGGATAAAGATAATACTCCCATCTTTTTTGGGAGGTTGGGAAAAGTTCTTCGTCATTAATTCTAATCACTTCATTATCCGATTCGTTAAGAGTTCGCTTGAATGTTTCAACGGCTGTACCACCAGGTTCTCTGTTGTCAGAAAAACTAACTCTTCTAGAACCTTCCGTATAATACCTATTATCTGACCAACTTAGAGGTATAATATTTCTAGGAATACTGGTACTAACATGTCCGTAAGATCCATCAAGTGGCGGCCAGTATCCCATGTTGATATTATAGTTCATGAAATTAATTATTGGAGGCGGATTCGCCTCATGCCCAACAAAAACTTTCGACGCTGATCTAAGAAACTCTGGTAGTTTTGTTTGAAATCCATAGCGACAATGCTCAGGATTGCTAGTACATTCTTTTTTCGATTCTAACAGCACTGCTCTGTATAATTTTGGAATCCAAGAACCTGAGACTTGATCCCAAGTTTCAAGTTCTACATCCTTACATCTTACCAATCCTGTATACACATCCTCTTGTGCAATCAAACTAGTTCTTAACGCATTGTTCACAACCCCAAGGATTTCACTACATGGGATCTCCTCTTGCGCCAACAATGACCTTGATCCAATTAAAAATGTTATAAAAATCCGAATCATCGAAAAACCTTATATAAACAGATCTTTTAGATAGTTCGCAGTGATTCATATAATCATCGAGTTATTACGGCAATGTTAAGTTCGTATGATTAAGTATGAGACTTATAATTAAAAATATTTCTATCAGTCTTAATCAGATTACAATAATGTATGCAGACCGTGATTTTGTATTACAATTTTGTTAAGAATAGGATCTATATGCGAATGAATGATTAATATACTGCATAACCCTTACAATAAACCAACACCACATTATGAGGATGAAATGGCAGTACCAGCAATTTTTGCACATCAACAGAATTTAACAGAGTTGAACGTAGTAGATCGCCAAAAAGTATTAGCTGATAAACTAATTGAAGACTATGAAGCTGGCAACTTTGTATTTGAAGGGATGGATAGTTCTGATAAAGCATACTGTTATCCAAGCAATTCTCGTGAAATTGAAACTATGATTGGTGATAAAATTGTTATGCATGGATCGGCTGGGAACCATGTTCGCATTGAGCCTATCCCTGACTCCGATTGGGCCGTGGGTTATATCAAAGGAATAGCGGCTCCTGACGTAAAATTTAGGATATGCAAAGCCCTTATGAGATCGAGATATGGTTTAGAGACTTTTATTAAAGTGTCCCTTATTCAGGACGGAACTGAACCTGACTGGAAAACCAGTCTTAATATTTATAAAGATGATCCAAACTTCAATAAACTATTTGATATATACGATGAGCTTTCTAACTCGAAGAAATAGGGGATGTAAGTAGAGATTACAAATGAAGAAAGCTTCAATGACCTAGGTTCAAAATCGAAGTGCACCTCCTTGATTGCTTAGTCAATCTAGGTGGTGCATTTTAATTTAGATCTGTCCGTTCTATAGCCTTAAATGCTTCGTAACTATTAGACCCTATAGCAAAAATAAGTGGCATAATTCCCATAGGGATATCTCTATGTTCAATATTAGCGACATCTCGAACTAATTCCTTAATTCTTTCAATATCTTCTTTTTCTATAGCATCATAAAGTGATCTTCTCAAATTTTGATCTACTTCCGATACTGTTCGCAAATTAATTTCTCAATCCCCATCTTCACTGATTACCTTGGCTATAGGTCTAGGAGGTTTAAGATGATCAGAATAGTCACGGGTAACTGGCACTATCCAAAGTGTATCATCAATAAGAGCAAACACTGTTTCCCCGAAACTAAGAGTAAAACTTTTTACTCCGTCTGGGAGTCCCTGAATAATTGCGGGTTCCTGAGTTTCAGGTGCTATGAAAAGTTGATTATCAGGCTTTGAAAAACACCAGACCCTTCCATTATCAAGACCGCAGCTTACTCTGCCCCCTAAAGCTAGGTTAGTAAATCGATTAAGTGATTCAGCTGGCATGGCACAATTACCATGAAGAAAACTGCTTTTCTTATCATAATCAATTTTATTACCAAAATCATCATGAACAGTTATAAGATCCAAACATCGGGTAGACTGAAGATTTTTCCCCCAACAATACATCTCCCCGTTTTGAACACTTTTAGCGCAAGTTCTACTTCCTGAGGAGATAAGTCCAGTCATATCCGATTCTGGTAACCCTCGAACAGCAACAAATTCCTTTAAAGATGGTTTTGGAGAAGGAACGGTATATCGAAGAGAACATCTACTAACGCCACCCCCAGCTGACAGAAAAGTCTCCAAAATACACTCAATTAAATTCCCACTAGGAGGAATCTTGGTTACAATGAATTCTGCAGAACCTAATTCTCCAGAAGAATTATCCCCTCTACATAAAATTTTATTAGATGCTTCAACACATAAATGGTTTTGTTTGAAGACTAATCCATCAAGCTTGTAACTTTCTAGATTATTCTTGTCTATTATAGGACTTGCTACCGACTTTGGATTAAATTGATAAAGCTTATTATTTGAAATAGCGTATCCAACATCATCTGAAACAGCTATCTTACTAATAGGCTCTGAGAAATTTATCTCAATAGCAGTAAAACGAGTGGAAGGAGTGGGATTAATATAGGAATCTCTTTTAACTTGCCAGCACTTTATTCGATTATCATCCAAAGCACAGGCACTACTCATATTTGCAACGATCTCTGTTACCTTATCAGACAAACCTGATATCGGCTCAAACTTAAAAAGTGGAGGCTTATTGTTATCTCGATGACTAAGGGAACTCTCATCTAAATCCGTACACAACACCTTGCCTTTATCAAGGATACAAACAAATCTTGATCCACTAACAAGAACTGTGTCCTCGGCTAAAACTGAACTTGATAATACAAACAATAAAAATACAAGATAAAATGAATTTCTTCTGGAATATTTTTCTTTTTTAGATATCATTTTCTCTATGAATATTTTATCACATTTGAGAGATGTCCTAGGAAAATAATTTTTATTTTATGTAACAATTTCGTCATCTAATTTCCTAGGTGAGGCACTTCGGTTTTGAATCTAGCAGCTTAATTTTCAGCTCCACTGTCAAATCCAGTAGGTGTTGGTTGTGGAGTGTCTGGGAATACTGTTGTGAGTTATGGTCATCATATGAGGCCGTTTTGTTTAATCTCAATATTATCGATAGGAAAAATAGAAGCCGCGACTTTAGTGACGTTAAACTCAGGAAAGTATTTAATAAATCTATAGCTGCAACACATTCTCCATAATTATGATTTATAATAATTTCTTTATAAATATTCTTTGACTGAGACATCTGATGACATTCTATAGATACATGGATATTTACCAAGGAGTGAGCATGGGATTGTTAAAATTCGATTTAAGAGTTCGACTATTATCGCTAACGCTATTAATGCCAAACCTCGCGTTTTCAGATTTCAATACACTCAGTCCCACACTAGAGTTTGTTTTGCCACGGACTTCTCCAGAGTATTATAAGTGTATAGGAGGCACCCCCGGCTCAGCAATCTCTTGCTGTCGGGAGGTCTGTGGTGGCAATCAAGGCTGTTTTTATGATTGCGTTTTCCCGGGTTCACAAACCTGCATTAATCGATTTCCTTCAATTCCGACGAAAACTGAGTTCGGCATTGAACCATTACCAACTCCTGAGAGGATGAAATGCTGTGAAAATGCTTGCCTAAGCCCTATTTATGAATCTGGGTTTGATGATATTTGTTACATCAAATGCATAAGACCTGACCTTGGAATCCCCTGATCCGCTGAGTGATGATTAAAGTTAAAATATTACGTCATAGACCCCAAAGATCTAAAATCGACTTCCCATTTTTCCTCACTGACTGCGTGTAGTGTAGTTGGATAGTATAATTAGAAGTGGCGACGACTTTCGAATGATGGCTGGAAACTAGGGTCTATCTGTCAGTTTAGTTCAAAGTAGTGTGTTTTAAGTGGAGTTTACGGAGAAGTAGATACACTACCCCCTGTGATTACTGAATTATTTCTTGTGGCTTGAACCAGATCTGAGGTTTGTAGGTACCGATGGGGAATATTATATCCGGGTTACCCTCTCTGTATTCTTTAGAGGCATGTTTGTAGTCAAAGTATATGGAAAAGTACCAAGCCTTGTACTGGGCACGTCTCTCCGGACAGATACATAAAATCCTAGGTCTATGACTTCTAAGAGTAGAGGACTTTGTAGTTCTTGGAAGAGTTCCTCTCTTTGTCTGAAGGAGCTGAGGTTTACCTACAAATGGTTTCTTGCCCCGTTCTTCTATAATCTTACGCCTTCTCTCTTCAAGCTTTCTGTACATAAGCCTTGCATAGTCTTTTTGAGATAAGTCTTCATATCCTGGGAGTCTTTCGTATTTAAGAGTTACAATATCTGTAAAATCCTTAATGGAGACGATTTTCCCATAACGCATTGCATCGTTATATTCCTTCCATCTGACTACCTTATATTTTCTCTCTATCCCCCATACAGCATCCCTAAAGAAGTGATAGCCCGGATAATCACTAAGCCTTTTAACTAATCCATCCTTAATAGGCTGAAGTGCTGTATAGAAGAAATACTCCTCAATATCGTCAGCTCCCGGAAGAAACTCAGATGAATACCGCCTCCCCCAGAACCGTCCTCCCCGGTACTCTGGGGTAAATCTTGGAACAGCTCTAGCAATACTTGAGTTTAGATCTCTCATAAAATGTGCCCTGTTCATTAGAGGAAAGAGGGCAGGCCCTTGGATATAATTCCCCTCAATTGCTATCCCATAGAGCTTAACTTTGTATCTTTCTGCATACTTAGCCAGATATCCTAAGATTGCAAACTCTAGATTTCGATTATTAACAAACCAAAGCTCAGAGTTTCTACTCCTACTCGTTACAAACGATGCCAACTCTCCTGACTCTATCCTCGGATGATAAACCATTCCAAAGTTCTATCGGAAAATCTCTCATTCCGTTTACCACGCGGTCTGTGAGGAAAGAAAAAGGTTGGGAAAATTAGGAAATGGTTCTAACAAAGATGTGACGATTTCTTCTGATAAATATTTAGTTCCACTAAGATATGCTAATGAGGCAAGGATTTCAAAGGTTTTCATATGTTACTAAATATTATTTTTCTTCAAATTTCCTCATTCTTGCGAAGATTCGTAACTATACTATTTAGCGTTTTTTTATACCCATCTTTCACACTCGCAATTACCCCAGTTCCCACTCCGGATCCTCCAAAAAAAGTACATGTGATATATTTTGATGCTGCTACCACTCCAAGTATCGTGAAAGAATCTGCTGAAGAATCAAAACGGCTCTATACAGACCTTCTCCGAGAATACTTTCAATCAGACTTATCTATCATGGAAAGGGCTTTTTCAGTGCTGGATGGAGGCACAGATTCTAATGGTGTAAGTCTATGTGGTGGGTACGAGGAAGGTTCAAAGTATTTTCTATGGAATAAGGAAATGTATAAAAAAATTGGTGAAGACGTTCAGGAGTCTGAGAGGCCTTTGAAAAGAAATTTATTATCAGCCATCGAAAGTGTTAGCAGAAACTCTAAACCGGGAGATAAAGTTGTGTTTTATATTAGCACCCATGGTGGTTTTGACAATCTTGGTCAATATTTGCTTGAGGAAGAGTATACTCGATTTAATGAGGATTATACTAAGAACGGCAATCTACCAGATGCTATATCCATTAACGATCTTGCAAAATCCTTTAAAGGGAATCTTCAACACACAAACAATATTATAGTTCTTTCAGCCTGCTATTCTGGAATAGTACTGAATAATTCACCCGGCCGGTTCCCCGGGTGCTTATCACCTTTTGAGCTAAACAACTTCTCTCTACTTCTAAACTCATCAGTGATAACGGCCTGCCGTGGCGGAGAGCTTGCGACTACTGGTTATGACTTGTCATTACTTTTTGGCTTAGGAGGGAGCATTCAACGCCTAGGTGATATTGACCCTATAGGACCAAATTACTACATTCAAGGAGATAGATATCGAGGGTTACAAACAGAGTATATCAGAACAAAACATGTAGACCTTTGGCAACAGGAGCCATTTTGGCTCGGATCCAATGTATTCTCTCAAACATACAATTTCCTCCTCGAGGAGTTTCCAGATTTCAGACCAATGTCTTCGATTCGCTATGCTGAGTCCGAAATCCCATTACACTGTCGTTCAATTCCTTAGGGTACATATGATTATCTATCTAGGTTCAAAATCAAAGCAAACTCTTAACTCTCTTCAGACCAGATCTTTTTCAAAGAGGCAATCTATGATCTTTCCCAGGAGAATTATATAAATCACTAAGTTTATGAATCATTAAATATACATGGGTCTTTTATATATAATTATAGGCGTTTTACTTATAAAATTTCCAGGATTTTATTTTTTTGGGTTATTTCTAAATGAAAAAGTTTTTCACACTCAAAACAATCTAATATTATTTTTCTCTTGCTAGATTCACAGTCGGTGTTATAGGGTGGATAATATTCATTATTACATCTACAACACTTCTCTTAACAATTGGGGCAGATCTTTCAGCTGCCAGAGATTTGCCAATTCCAATGATATATTACTACCCTGGACTATTCTTTGTAAGGCTTCTGGAGTGGTGTTTTGTGATCTTTCTTTTTTACCGCAACAGCTATGAAGGTAAATGTTCACTAATTAAAGCATGCCTTTTTGGGACTGTATGGTCTTTTATCCTAGATACATTTGTTATTATATTATTATTTTTTTGGGCTTCAGTCATTAAGACCTTGATATGAGTCCGTTGTTATGAACGCTGAGTTAAGAACAACACTCTGAGTTTAATAAGTTTAGTTGGTGAGGATAGATCAGTAGTTGTGGCGGCAGAGGCGTGCATTGGGAGTGCCAGCTTTCTAGACGAGCCTCGTCAAAAGACAGGTTGGCAAGTTAAGCTGTGCAATCCTGGGTATGCGCAAAGGATGAGAAACAACCCAGACAAGACAGGACAGACAAGTCGGATAGTGAGTTAATTGCCGATTCAACTCGAATTGGGTACCTCCCAGAGGTGTGACTTGCACCGAGGGAGCTTAGAGATTTAAAAACTATATTAGATACAGAGCTTCGCGGATGACAGAGGCAAGAGCGACCAATGTTAGAATTAAAGCTCTGCTTAGAAATAATAGAATTGAGTACAGAAGGTACAGAACTAACCTTTGGACTAAAGCAGGACTTCAGTAGCTAGAGTCCGTGGAGCTTCCCTCTAATTCGGCTTGAGTACAGAAGCGATACCTGAGAGAGCTTTTTTGGTTGAAAGATGAAATTATGAAAACTACAAAAAGGCTCTCTGATTTTGTTAAAGGAGACTCATTCTGTTTAAAACCTGTTTAAAGCTTTTAGAGCATCGAGGCATAGGGTTAATTACTGCCGCACTTATGTGAGCCGAGATAGATACATTTACAAGATTTAAGAGTAGGAAGCAGCTTGCACATTTTTGTGGACTATCTCCCTGCAATAAATCAAGTGGGCAAGTTGTGAGTGATGGAGAGATAATAAGCGCTGCAAATCCCATACTTAAAAGCACAATCGCTCAAGGCGTTTGGGGGTCAATTCGGCATGACTCTTACTGGAAGTTGCTAGCCGAAAGACTCTTGGCAACCGGCAGCCCAAGAGTGTAGTAGTAGGAGCGGTAGCCAACAGATGGATACGGAAGCCATATCACTCAGTGAAAGATCTTCAAGATGAGCTCGAGTGGTCTCGTATGTTTAAACACCCGTTCTCAAGTGGGGCAATCTTAATTTATTGTTCTGGTAAAAATTCCTAATTATTAACACCGTGGGCTAACTGCTCGTAGAGAAGAATGGAATTATTTACTTGAAAGACTTGACTGCATTCAGAGAAGACACCGCCTAGTGGTTAGGCGAATTTTCTAGTACTTGGATAAGCTGTTCAAATTATTAGTTAGGATAGGAAAAAAGGGGGGCACCAAGCGCATCTCACCTACAAACTCTCAGCAGCCATTGGAGCGTAATATGTTAAAACCCCATCGGCACCTGCTCTTTTAAAAGCAATTAAGGATTCAAGCATACATCTTTTTTCATCAAGCCAACCATTCTGAGCAGCAGCTTTTATCATCGCGTACTCACCACTCACTTGATATACAAAGGTTGGCATTTTGAATGTTTCCTTAACCCTATAAACTATATCTAAATAGGCGAGCCCAGGTTTTACCATTACAGAATCAGCGCCTTCTGCAATATCAAGCTCTACTTCTCTAAGAGCTTCATTTCCATTTGCTGGATCCATCTGATAGGTATGTTTTCCTTTTTTTCCTAAACTACCTGAACTTCCAACAGCATCTCTAAATGGTCCATAAAATCCAGATGCATACTTTGCCGAGTAAGCCATTATCTGAACCCTTGTGAAACCACTTTCATCAAGAGCCTGCCTTATCTCACCAACACGACCATCCATCATGTCAGATGGAGCTATAATATCAAATCCTGCTTCTGCTTGATTAAGTGCTTGCCTGATCAGAACTTCAATCGTTTCATCATTTGCAACATCACCATCTCTTATCACTCCATCATGTCCATGATCTGTATAAGGGTCTAGAGCAACATCTCCCAAAACTCCGATATCAGATACTTCTTGCTTTATAGCTTTTACAGCTCTACACATTAAGTTATCTGGATTAAATGACTCTTCTCCATCAGGAGTTTTAAGTTTACTAGGAGTTGCAGGAAAAAGTGCCACAACTGGAATACCCAGTTTTTTTGCTCGAGAAACTGAAGAAACTAGCGAATCAAGGCATAATCTTTTTACCCCTGGCATAGAAGGTATATCTTCGTCGCTATATCCATCATTGATAAAAATCGGCCAGATGAGATCTTTTGGGGTTAATAAATTTTCCCTTACCAGGTCTCTACTCCAAGCTTCACTTCTGAGTCTTCTTAGTCTTGTTTGTGGGTACATTCCGGGCATTGTATCTGAATCTAAACTAGATTCAAACAATTTCTAAGCTCTTCAGGATTAAGTGGTTTTGAAAGAAAAGTATTACATCCAAGTAAATGAGCATCTGCATATACTCCGATATCGTCTTCACCTGTAATTACTACAACATATGAAGGTGGAACTGATAATCCATTTTCAAGAGCTCTTAAGGCTTTCAAAAACTCAAGTCCGTCCATCTCAGGTAATCCAAGATCTAAAATTATGCTCTCAAAGGGTTCGTCAATTTTTAGTGAATCCTCAATGATTGCAAGTGCAGCCAAACCAGATTTAACTGTAACAGCATCTTTTCCAACGATATTTTCTACAATTCTAGAAGCTACTGGGTCATCTTCTACTATAAGAAATCTTGTCATGATAACGGATCCTCCAAGGATGATATCGCATTATATAAAGCAGCCTTATTCACAGGCTTTTCCTGGAATCTTGTGTACTCTGGGTACTCCTCAGCTATTCTTGATAGCATATTTTTATCAAGCTCTCCTGATACAATTACAACTGGAATTTCATAAAACCTGTCATCAACTCTCATAAGATGAAGCAGCTCTCTTCCATCCATATCTGGCATCATGATGTCGGTAACTACTAGATCGAAACTCTCGCCGGAACAGAGAGTTTCCCAAGCGATCTTACCGTTAAGAGCCTCAGTAACATCATACTCAAACCCTTCTATCATTCTCTTTAAAAGAGTTCTTGTAACTGAATCATCTTCAACAAGTAAAACTTTCTTCATACCTTCCCCGATAAGTCACGCTGCATTTTCTGCTCCATTCGTTTTTTTACTCTAGAGCTAACTCCTCCATAGTTTTTGGTTTTAGCTTCAAAGTGAGGAACAGGAGCATTCTCAAATGCGTTAAGAGCGATCTGATAATATATAACATGAGATCTTTCATCCCTGTCTTTTACTCTCTGACAAAGCTCTCGCAATACCTTCAAACTTGTTTCAGGAGCCAGTCCTGATGACTTAATATGAGCAACAAGATCTAACTGTTTGAGAATATCTGGTATCAAAAGCGAAAGAGCGGCTCTCTCTCTTGATTCATATCTTTCTCCACGTACTTTTGTAGATAGTCTTGTTATCTCTACAAGTTGATCGACTGAGAATGGCTCGCAAAGAATCCCGTCTGCGCCATCCATCATAACTTGCGCAACAGATGCATTACCCTCTGAGGCACTTTTCATTACTGATATATATGCAGCATCTTGACCTTGTGATGTTTCTTTAGCTTTTTGGATAAAAGGACGGATAACATCTGGACCAAGCCGCCAGGATACAAACACTACATCTATTGGAGTCGAAAGAGTTAAAGCTGAAATCGCTTCTGCAGGGGTACTTAAAAGAGTAACCGCTCCAAATTCAACTACTGAACTAGCTGTTTGTTTAAGCCTCATTCTAGAAGCCATATCGTTATCAACTATCAGCGCGTTGAATTTTTTCATTGCAAGCTATGTATCGGAATATCTTGTAGATAGCTTAACTTAAGACAGCTAATAGCTTTTCTTTTAAGGCTTCAATCCGCGCTAAACTATTGATATCTATATTAGATTTCTGCATCCTTATTGGCTCAACTAACTCCCAAGGACTTTCAACCCTATACCATGCATTTTCAAGGTGCTCTAAAAGCCTAGTTATAGCTTCATTATCCCCTCTAAATATGGACATATATAGATCAGGGGACTGATCATAGGTTCCATAGAGAACATATTCGTTAATGAAGCCAAAAAGTGAGTTTTTAACTCCACTACCTACTACTGAAAGCAATTTTGCAAGATTTAAAATCTCGATTGAGATTTCACCGGTTCGTTCTTGATAAGCTTCTAGTAAGAAAGTTTTTGCAGCTCCATTCTCCTTGAAGCTTTCAGGCTCAAACCCTAAATTACATAGATCAGAAAATTGATATAATAGTTTGAATTTGGCTTTCATTCCTTGGGTAGAGTCACTACACAAACAAAAAAGCTGCTCTTGAAGCTCATCTATAATTTCTGGATAAAGTGTAAACAGATATCCTAACCGATCGAAAACTGAATCAGCTAAATCAGATTCAATGTAAGCCTGAATAAGAGATGCTACAAAACGCTCCTGACCATAATTCTGAAGCCACCTATCTATCTCTGCCTCGGTAATATGCGAAAAATCAGCTGAAAGGAGGGCTTTCGCAGGCTCATTTCTTAATCCAAACTCGAACTCAATTTCACTGAATTTTGGACCGGAATCATCAAACACTATAAAGTAAGATAAATGGAAACCCTTTCTTAGTCTACAAGGTACCTAATAATCCTAGAGTTACTCCCCACTTTCTTTCATGAACTCCATAATCAATATCTTCAGCAAGTGGCGCTGTCAATTCAACCCCTAGCCTTAGCCCTTTAGAAACACCAAACTGAGCCCCAAGCCCTGCTTCTAGCACACTTGACTCCTGCTGCTTCGGATCCCACATTGCTCCAGTTGCCGAGATAGTCCGATCTCTTCCCCTTACATCCCCTTGAAAAGTTCCAGCAATCCTACCAGTTACAGATACCCCTTTTGCGAGCGGCACACCAATCCAGGATTGAGCTACATATTTATCACCGAATTTGTATCCTTCTGTGTTATCATCAAGCCTTATTGCACCTGTTCCCTGAACGCCCCAGAAGATAGATTCATCATTTTGGGTGTAGGTTAAGCTTGGCAATAGATCAAACGTACCCGATCCAAGAGCCATATGATATGGGTGATGACTCTTTCCAGAATGATAATTGTCACTCTGTGTGATGTCACCGGTTGGGAACGAAATCCCTAAGCCCCCAATCAAAGACTCTTGATGACAATCCCCATAAAGCCTATAAAGAGCGGAGAGGCTTGTATCGCCCAGCCCCTCGTTTCTTGTTTTAAATCCTGCCCCATGATCCATTGTATTCTGCAAAAAGTTTGTCATAGCCATTAGAGTTAAATCATCAGTTACGCCATACATTGCCTCAAGCATATGCATCTGCATCGTCATCGTGTGTTTATGCGGTTTTGAGTGATCGATTTCTTCATGAGGATCCTCTTGATGCATCTCTCCGTGATCATGTCCGTCGTGTACCTTACGAATATTAGGTGTTTTATGCCCATCCATATCCATAAACATATATCTATAACCAAACATCCAAGACCCTTTCGAGTGAATATGATCCCCAGTTACGGAAGCAGGTGCCTGGGCAAGAGAAAAAGAGGAAAAAACTAAAGCAGGAATAAGTAGTGTGAACATTCTCATAAAAAAGAACCTAGCTGCTTTGGTGTTTTAGAGTAAACGCAACAAAAAGTTGCACCACTGAAATGTTATCCATAAAACCAAACTGTGTATGGGTGTATTAGAATCTAATCAGCTAGAATTTGTAATATACTTTAACGCAGAGTTCTCAGAGTTTCCAGAGAGTAGTTACTCTGTGTAACTCTGAGAACTCTGCGTTAAATAAAGATAAAATAACTAAACTCTAAAAATGCCTCTCCCGAAGCTTTCTTTGAAGTGCCTGCCGGTGAACACCAAGTATTTTAGCAGTTTTTGTAATATTCCCATCATTTTCATTGAGGGTTCTTAATATATACTCCCACTCATATTCATCGAGAGTTGGAATTCTTTGATTTTGAGGATTCCCCATAAAACCTTCAAGTAGTTCATCTACTGTTATTGGTTTTGATAAAAAATTAATCGCTCCAAGTTTTAATGCTTCAACTGCACTTGGTATACTTCCATATCCTGATAAAATTACTGCTTCTTTACAGCCACTATTTAGAATCTCTTTTAGAACACTAAGCCCCCACTCGCTCTTTAATTTTAGATCGATAACAGCCCTATCTGGGATTACATTACTTAGAATCTCTTTCGTTTCAGAAATTCCATCTGCTTCAAATACAGAGAAACCACGGGAAATTAAAGATCTCGCAAGCCTTGCTCTAAAAGTAAGATCGTCATCGACAAGTAGATATTTCATGCTAGTTTAATTCTTACAAGCGTCCCATGGTCACGGACAAACTCCAAACTTCCTCCTATCATCTCAATAAATCTTTTACTTAAGAATAATCCAAGCCCTAAGCCCTTAATACTTGAAATTGGAAGTCCAATCTGAGAGACAATTTCATCTGATATACCTTCTCCATAATCTCTTACCTCGATTGCTCCATCATCTGCAAATCTCACCACAACCTCATCATTTGCCTCAATTGCATTCTTAATTATCGCAAACAAAGCCTCTCTGAGTGGTGCTACTTGGGTTTGTATAACCCCATCATTCACTACCTTTACAACTGAAGCCTCTGGCAGTCTGACTTTAATCTCATCAATCAAACTAGAAAGTTTTATCTCCGACACCTTTGACCCTTTAAGATCTCCTAAGGAAAATCTGAGTCGATTAATAGCTTCTTCACAACGCTTTACTTCAGCTATTAGAAGCTCCTTATCTTCAGAATCTGACAGATCAGAAGCGATCAGCTTTATCGTAGAAAGCGGTGTATTAATTTCATGTGCAGTACTTGCTGCAAGTGAAGTAATACTTAGTGTACGCTTTAACGATTCAGACCTTTCGTTTAAAACACCAAGTTTGCGCTGCTGAAGAGATATTTCCCCTGAGAGTCTGGTAAAGAAGAATGCTAAAAATAACGCAACCAACCCAAACCCTAAAAGCATACCCCAAAGATGAAAGGTAAATGGCGAACTTTCGGTAATATGGTAATAGTGACTAGTAAAAATTTGGAAATCTCTAAAAAAGAAAAAAAGAAGTGAAAATAAAATTGAGCTTGTAGCAGCCAAAATCCATGTCCACTTTGCAGAGAGTGTAAGTGCTGATACTGCTATAGGAACCAAAAATAGAACACTTAACGGATTATGAGCTCCTCCTGTAGACCAAAGACAAACAGTAAGAACAGCAACATCCAAAAATAACAGCCATTTTGTGTAGAAAAAGTTGGTGATTGCAGTAGTAATGGCTGCAATAAATAAAACTACAGTCGGAACAATCTCATATGAAAAAGTAGCCCCAACAGCACCAGCAAATAATAGATATGCCCAAAACCATCGATACTGCATTTAGGGTAATCTTATCTAAGGAGGTAGATAAATCAAACTACACTGAGACCGAGAATCTATCGATCTACAAAAAGGCCTTACTGTAACAGGCAAAATAATATAACTCATTCGCTCCGAATAAGTAATCTTCCTGTACTGCTATTTCATAGTGATTCTTAAGAGCACTTGACCAAAACTCACTATTTTCTTTTGTTAAATGTAATTCTACTCCATCGTGAATATCTGGGTGATTTGCTATTGTGAAAATCGAAATTCTGCCTATCCTTGACAACCGTTGTAGCACTCCATCAATAACGCTTAATGGAAGATGCTCCATTACATCAAGACATGTAACTAGATCCATTTTTGGCCATTCATTTTCTATACGATCTAGAGTTTCAGGTTTAAAAAGATCAATCTCCATAAAGTCGACATTATGATGATGAAACTTTTCAAGATCAGTTGAATAAACCTTTATCTCTGGGCGATTCTCTTTAAAGTACTCAATCATTATCCCACGGCCACTTCCAATATCGAGACATGTGCCAATCTGAAGATTTTCGACACTTTTAAGAACCTTGTCGTATGAAAAGCCAAAGTTACTAATAACCGTATTGTATCTTGGATCCCTTAAAAATAGATTCTTGTAAACTTTATGAGGATTTTCCACGTAAAGTTTAGATGCATTCGGAAAACTCAAGGATTCAGAATAATATCGGGTACTTAGGCTCATTTTTTTGTTTTATTAAAAGCCATTAGAGTATTGGGTAGTATAGAAATAGCAACTTATTTGCAGCTCATTATATAATAAGAAAAGTTTCTCTCAGAATAGTTGCTGCATTGATTCAACGAACAGCACATTGAAAGCTGTGCTGCGTCTAAATAGTAAAGTACTCTGCGTTCATTCGTGCACCTACACGAATCAGGACTGACAACCTCTAGGCTAATCCCTCTGCTCTCAGGATCCTCGGAGGTCATAAATCGAAAAAAATCTTTAAACTGATAAATGTCGTCAGATTGAGTAAAAACCAACCTCTGCTTCCCAGTAAAGCCCAATACTTCATTTATAAAAATAGTGCGTCCCCTTCCGGCAGATGATTCTGGTTGAGAGGTTTCAAAAAAATACATGTAGACTCCATAACATGCAATGAGATATGTGATTACACAAAAAACCTTGAATTTCTTCATCAGAAAGAGCGCACCTATTGCTTGAAAATATAAAAGGGTAGATCCAGACACCAGTCCACGCCTGAAAGAAACCTCATTTGCGATTACAGCGGGAATGATTCCTAAACTAAAAACTAAGAATGGAATTAATGTAGTTAGACTTTGAGTCTTATAAAACTTATGCAATCCTGATGCCACACCGAAAAAGATTAGAATATTTCCGAAAATACCGAACCCTCCTAATGAGTTTGTATACCAAGCATCTGACGAGTTGAGAAAAAGTTGACTAAATATGCCTGCGGAGTTTTCTAGTAACTGCGAAACACTTACAATTTGGTAGTTGCTATTATCAGGCAGAGTTGAGCGGATTGGATAGTAAAAACCATCTCTCCAGCTTGGAATAATAGCTGGAGCGCTGAATATTAAAAAAGAGATGCAAAAACCAAGATATTTTTTTCTTGAAATTTTTGGTGATACAATGAAAAAAGTTATCAATAAAATCATCGGTAGTATCTGATTGGTTGCGTAAACATACCAAGACCCTGCAACAATTAATCCAGCTAGTGCAGCTGTTAGCAAACCCCTGACATGCACTATAGAACAAGCCACAGCCCAAAAGTGAAAGACTGGTAGCGCATGCTCTGCATCACCGTACCTTGAGAAAGCAATATTCCAAGGTGACGCTGCTACACTCAAGCCTAGCAAAAGGCCAAATTTGATTCCTCCTACCCTTTTACCGAATAAGTATGAGCATATAGCAGATCCAACTCCGAATAGCTGGGCTGGAAGCATTGATTGCCATATACCCTGTCCAAATATGTAGAAGACCACTCCATGAAAAAAACTCATCAGACCAAACTGCACGACAACTGAAGGCCAGTCCGCTGAGCCTGTCGAAAGAGTTTGGGAAATAGCATCTCGAAATTCTAGTGATTGATGAGAATGCGCTATCGCATGTCCAGCAAAACCTGGAGGAAAGTCGTAGGGGAGTATAAACCTTACGAAAGTTGCGAATACTAAAACTATGAAGAAGTAGACTACATTTTTATTATAAAAGATTGCATTGTTCTCAACGCTCACGCCAGCCATTTTACATTAATTCTGAAAGACAGAACTAGATACTATTCAATAATTAGATTCGCATTAAACCCTGCGCAGGGTTTATGTACTCTGCAATGCAGGATTTTGTTGAAGACAAGAATCGTTATCGCTCGGTATAATAATGATATTAATGATTTAGACGTAGCCCTAACCCCTCAATTACCATCCGATAAAGCTCAGGCCTTGGTTTTGAGCCTTCATGAAAAATCTGTTGAATTCCTAATGCAGCATCATGCTTTGATGCGCGAGGATCATCTGAGCATATGTAAAGAGGATTGACAGAAACTCCGGGGTATTTACTAGCTGCTTTAACTAAGTGACCAAGCTCAACCTCGACCAGGCTAAATCCTCTCCCCACAAGATCTTCTATGTATTTATCAGTTTCACATGCAGGAGCAGGCGCAGTGAAGTGTCTTTCATAGTAAAAAACTCCCTCCAATTTAGAATCTACTTTTGAGGTAACTAAAAACTCTTCTCCATCGATAGAAACTAAACCTTTAGGAGTTGCGATTTTTCCAATAACCTCAAAATCATCTTTCGCAAATGCACCAGCGGTTCCGGTGAACCAAATATCCAAACTCTTATTTAAATCACTCTCTAAGAAAACCTCAAGGAGCTCACCTGCTGTTGATCCATAAGCCCCAGAGCTGCCCACAGAAGAAATAATAAATCTGTGCTCTCCATATTCAGCTAGATGAATCACTCCCAAGTTAGGCTCCTCAATCGAATGAAGCCTCACTCCTAGCTGCGTAGCAAATTGCTTTGGGTGTTGCAGAATTAAAAGATGATTAAGCTTCTTATCTCTTGGAATTTCTAGCTTTTGGAATGAAGCTCTTAGTCGCTCTTTTGACGGGATAGGATCCTTTAGTAGCACTATGTTCTCTAGTGGCACCCTTCTATCTTTTCTATCACTAAAACATAGAAGGCTCGCTGCATTACTAAGCTGCCTTGAAAGGCCAAAACCACTAATAACAAGAATTGATTCATCGCCGCAAACAACTAAACTTCTCTTAAAAGAGCCATACATTCCTGGTAAGTTAATTATTGTAGCAGCAGGTATATGATTTCCCCCGCCTAATCTTATTCGAGCTTCAGTAATTGCATCTTCATGATCTCCATCTACGACAAGTGCTTTAACTCTACCTGCAGCAACAGAGTTAAGGGTTTGTCTCGGGAAACGGATCTCTGCATAAGCATTACCTCCTACGGCACTTTTTTGTCCTGAAAAAAGTGCATATCGCAAGTCTGAAAGGTACTGATAGTTTTTATGAGCTCTATCTAGCTCCTCAAGTCGCGGGCCGAAAATACCTCCCAGATAAGGACTCTTAGTAAACCCCATAGAAAGAACCATAGGATCGCCAAGGTTTTGAAGCGCATTAAATTTATCCTCTATCATCCTATCTAATCCTTCAATTACCAGTGCCTCATCCCGTATAAGAATTGATCTAACGTAAAGTCCTGTTACCTCAAGGTCTAATGGCGAACCAGTTAATCGAGAGGTAGATTTACCATTTAACCTTAAATCCAACCATTCTAGCTGCAGACAACGCTCGATAATTGATTCATGTGTTTCATCGGTACTTGGTTGAATATCGAGGAAGTGAGAAAGCTTACGAAAAGATCTCTCAAAGAGTCTTTTTCTAATCTCGGTTACTTTTGCAGAGAAAATATTAAATGCCCCAACTGTTAAATCCTCTTCTGTCTCTTCTCGCACTGCGATAACATCGTTTCTTGATTGTCTGGCAAGCCTTTCAAGATCTGGGATATCGGGGTGATGTATAACCTCTGTTAGTAACTCCACTAACCACATCATCTGACCTGTCTCCCCCATGAGTTGCCTTTCTGATTCACCCGAGAATCGAAGAACCAGCGGGATTTTTTCTGGATTGAGTATAGAAAATATGCCGTCAGATTTATTTACAAGTTTAAGAGCATCAAAGCTTACAACATGTTGAAAGTTCTCATCTCTTATCTGTCTTACTCTTCTTCTTTGTTTAGCTTCAATTGACCCGCCATGAACTGAGAGAGCACTTTCTTCTAATGGAACTCTAACTAAAACTACACTATTATCATCTTCTGAAATACAAAAATCTCTGTAGTGAGCGCCCCTATCCTGAACTCCTTTTATTTTTATACCAAAATCAAATTCCTCCTTAATAACTGGAATACCTGAAACAACTCCTAATGCGTCACGCCCTGAACGAGGGAGACTCGACTTTAACTCCTCTGATGGTCTGAAAATAAAAAGTTGCTGCATCAAGTAAGGATTCTACGGGAAATTTGATCGCTAAAATATTGAGTGTAACCTCAAAAGACCAGATCCCATTCGCCTTAGAAACATACTACATGATTGCTCTTCTAAGCTCCTGAATTTACACATCTTTACAAGATTTTCCTTAAGAAGCTGACTTTTATGTCGACCTTTTAAATTAGAGAAGTTTTTTACCAAGGAGTGGTATGGCCTTAGTACGTTTTGGAGGTATTGGATCAGGGATTGATACCTCAAGCATTATAGATGCCCTAATAAGTCAGCAACGAAAAGTTCAGATAGCGCCCATCGAACAAAGACTGGCGACTCTTAACGACTCAGTTGATGCACTAAGTGAACTAAAGGGATTACTTTCTACCTTATCTGATAAAGCATCAGTCTTTAGGGTGCTTAACGGAGGCGCACTTTCAAAATTAGTATCATCATCTAATGAATCAGTAGCAACTGCTGCTGTTAGCAATGCTGCAGCAAGTGGTAGCTATTCAATCTCAGTAAATTCTCTAGCTACTAGAGGCTCCTCCTCATTTAATGAAAGATATAGCTCATCAAGTGATGTTCTAATCTCTGGAATAAATGACCTTGATCTTGAGGATGATAGAACTATCGAAGTTGAAGTTGGTGGTGAAGCAGTGGAGATCGTTGTATCCAGCACCACGACAGTTTCTGATTTCATCTCTCAATTTAATAGCCAGTCTACTAAAGGAACAGCATCTTTAATCAATGTTGGCACAAGCTCATCACCAGAATACGCTATTTCAATATCAGCTAACTCTGAAGGAACTGAGCTTGGAACTGTTTCAATAACAGGTGGCGCATCAGTTGCGGCTTTTGTTGCTGATAGTACTTCAGTAAACGCCACAGATGCAGAGTTCACTATGACTGGGATTGCAGGAACTATCACTAGAAACAGTAACACATTTTCGGATCTAATAGAGGGTGTGACAATCTCACTATCTGGCACAGGTACGACCAACCTAACAGTGTCAGTTGATTCAGAGTCTACTAAGTCTAAACTTGGCGAGCTTGTAGAGGCTTACAATGCTATCGCCCAGTATGTAACAGAAAATGATCAAACAACACTTGAACAAGATGGATCCGAATTAATTCCTATTTACGGATCTCTATCTGAGGTAGGCGTAGATGACAGTCTGATTCAATCTTTAAGAGATGTAATAAGACAGACTTCAAATGAATCAGGTTCCGTTAGGATTCTTGCTGATTTAGGTATTACTACTAATCGAGATGGAACTCTAAGCTTTGATGAAGATACTTTTGATGATGCTATCTCAGGCGATCCTGACTCAGTGGCATCTTTATTGGAAGAGATTGGAGAAGAGTTTGGGGGGACTGCTTCTGGTACAGTTTATGAATTTACTAGATATGGAGGGCTGATTGATATCACTTCAAATCAACAATCTGATTCTATAAGAAATAACCAATTAAGATTGAGCGATCTTGAAAAAAGATTAGCTGAAACAGAGGAGCAACTTATCGCAAAATACGCAGCTCTTGAAAGAATAATCGGGTCACTTCAATCAACCCAGAACGCATTGACTGGTTTACTTCCAAGCTAGAAGACCCATTCTTTAGGGTTGTTTCGAGCCATTTGTACTCCTGAGGAATAATCAGGTTTAAAAGATTTGAGTTTTACATAAACATTTCCGATGAACACAGAGCTTTTAATCTGGAGAAGGTCTCTGTACCTATCAGCTGTGACGTAAATCTCTGCTCTTCTTAGCTTCTTGTTTTTCGTAGGATCATTAAGATTTTCTACTTTTGGAACAATAACCCAGACATTCTTTTCTTCTCCGTTTACGACCATCGTTTTTTCAGATTCACAAGTAAGTGTAATAAGATATCTTGTCTTACCATTATAAGTATCAAAACTTCTACTATCACCAACTTTCCATGATAAACTTCTGGCTAGAAATGCAGAAGAAAATGGATCTAGCATAAAGTTATCTGGATTAAATTCTTCAACCTCAGTTCCCCTACCCTTTGTAGTTCTAACAGATTTTACTGTTCCATCTTTACTGAAAGTGAGATCCGTGATTTTTTCCCTACTATTTTCCTTATGAGTTATGAAAGTTCTAATCGGGGTTAAGGATAGAGTAAGAAGTCCCTCTGCTCGATATCTAAGCTTATAAAAAATATCTATTCCTGAAGCGCTTCTTGCAGTAGCTACCATACGATAGTGCTCGCCTTCAGGTTTTAATTCAAAATGAGCTCGCCCAGCGGGGATACCCTCCCATGAAACCTCATACTCATAGGAGCCAAATTCAAATCTTGCATTTTTAAGATCAGGCTTATAACTCTCAGTGCGAATAGAGATCTCGCTTGCTGGACGAAACTGAGCAAATACCAATCCAGGCAAGCACACGAATAGAGCTACAATAAACTGCATGAGCACATTATTATAACATATCTACATTTTCTACACCCGACTACAAAAGTAATAATATTTCTAATATATTAGAGCAGATATGGTCTCTAAAGCATTTGAATCTCTACTTAAGCGAAGTCTTAATAATAACCTTTCAATCCAGCAACTTGCTGAAATTTGCCCTGCGGATTATCCAGAACTTACCCGTGAGGAGGGGGTTTCATTTAACCCTTTGGCTGCCAGACTTGTTGATATCTCAGTAAAAATGGGTCTCTCTGAAGATGATATAACTAAGCTGCTTGGAGCTGCAAAGAACAGTTCTTTAACTGACTTAGAATCTATACGAATACTCCCATCGCATATCGCATCAGTTTGGGCTATCGATGCTTTAAGACATTATCGAATGGCTAAGTTGGATTTTAATGGAGCAAAAGAAATTTTTGCTCTAGCCACCTCGGATCATCCGATGGTAACCAAGGCTAAAGCGCAGTATGAGAAAATTTTTCTATAGCTTCTTAGTAACTCCATTTTGGGTCGGTTTTACATTTTTGATGATCTTTTTTCACCCGATCTTCCTAGTGGCTAATAGTTTAAGCGTGAAATTAGTTGATTGGCTGATTGTAATTTTAAATGACTGCCACAACGTTAATCTATTTTTAACTACAGGATCATTCAGAAGCGTTGAAGGAAGGTTTAATGCTTCACCGGGCAGACCACTGATAATAGTCGCTAATCATCAAAATATGTATGACATTGCCTTTTTAGTTTCTGAAGTCAGAACAAAGGTAGTTCGCTTTATAGCAAAGAGACAGTTAGCTCGTGGGATTCCGACTGTTTCCTTATTGCTACGAATTCGAAATGGGATATTAATAGACAGGGATTCTGGAAGGGATGCAATTGCTGTATTAAGAGATTTTGCTCCGAAACTCGAGAGAGAAAAGTTATGTTGTGTAATCTTTCCTGAGGGTACAAGAGCAAAAGATGGAAAACTTAAACCATTTAAAAAGCTTGGGCTAAAAGTGCTTCTTGATGAGGCTCCAAATGCTGATGTTGTTCCTGTGGCTTTTACTAAAAATTATCGCTTCGGAAACCCTAAGTTTTTTCCTTTATTTGTTAGATCTCGGATGAAGATCTTTCCTCCGATTGAAAGGGAGGGTGTGAGCGTAGAGGAGCAGATGACTAAGATAGAGAGTCTTATTAAAGGGGTACTTTGATAGTTTTTTTTACCTGGGGGTCAGGCCGGGAGGCCTGACCAGGCAGCTGCTAGCGTCTGTCTGGTCAGGCCTCCCGGCCTGACCCCCAAGCTGCCCGATCCCCAAGATTAGAAAAATGTAATACCGAGGAAGGGACTTGAACCCCCACACCATTGCTGGTAGTGGATATCGCGTCAACCGCGCCAGCGGTTGAGCAAACAACAAGAAACGCTCTTTCTAATTATGGCACAGCCTGAAGAAGCGAGTAGTCCCGTAGAGTTAAAAACATTCTGAGCCCGCAGCGTCTACTATACCGAGGAAGGGACTTGAACCCCCACACCATTGCTGGTAGTGGATATCGCGTCAACCGCGCCAGCGGTTGAGCAAACAACAAGAAACGCTCTTTCTAATTATGGCACAGCCTGAAGAAGCGAGTAGTCCCGTAGAGTTAAAAACATTCTGAGCCCGCAGCATCTACTATACCGAGGAAGGGACTTGAACCCCCACACCATTGCTGGTAGTGGATTTTGAATCCACCGCGTCTGCCATTCCGCCACCCCGGCATGAGCTCTTAACGGTATTAGGGAAAGGCTTAGTCGTCAAGAATCAGTGTGTCTTTGCAGCTTCAATTCTTTCTTTTGCGAGCTCAATTGCAACTCGTTCCGGGAACCTGTTTCGCTTTTTGGACTCATCCAAGACTCGGAAAACTGTATCCCCAATTCCATCAACTTTTTTGACCATCCAATCTTTAGATCTCTTGGTCTGCTCTATTGATACAGCAATGATACCGCCCGCATTGATTACAAAATCAGGAACATAGGTTATGCCCTTTTCCTCTAGCAAGCCATATACAGTTGGGTCACTGAGTTGGTTATTAGCAGCACCTGCGATAACTTTCACTTTTAGTCGCTCAATTGTACGAGGATTAACTGTTTGTCCCATGGCGCATGGGCAAAAAATATCTCCTTCGACATCATAAAGAGCTTCAGGAGAAACTACTTCTGCGCCGGTCAGCTCAACTACTCTTTTAATTGACCCTTGATCGACATCAGAAATTACAAGTGAAGCACCTAATTCTTTCAACTGAGAGGCAACTCTAGATCCAACTGCACCTACTCCTTGAATTATGACTTTTTTCCCTGAGAGATCTTCTGAGCCGAAGCGAAATCTTGAGGCAGCCAGTATTCCACATACTGTTCCACGAGCAGTATATGGGGCAGGATTTCCAACGCCGCCAAGATCCTCAGGAAGGCCGACAACATGCTTAGTTATCTTATTTATGACCTTCATATCCTCATCAGAGGTGCCCATATCTTCGGCGGTTATATACTTTCCACCAACTTTATCGATTATTCTCGCATAGGCCTCAAAGAATCGTTTCCTATCTTTAATCTCTTTAGGATCCTGGATTATCACTGCTTTTCCGCCGCCAAGATCCAGTCCAGCAAGGGATGACTTATAGGTCATACCCTCTGCTAGTCTTAGTGCATCCTCAACAGCTGCCGGAAGAGAGTCATAGGATCTCATTCTGCAACCACCAAGTGATGGCCCCAATGTTGTATTGTGAATTGCAATCACACATTTGAGTCCAGTTTCTTCATCAAAGAAAAATGAGAGGTGCTCATGTTTCTCGCGCACCATTCTATCAAATGTTTGATCGATCATTTTTGTTTTCCTGGAGCTGGCTCAAGCTCTTTCGTATACTCTATATCAGAACCTTCTTTGTTATTGGCATAAGGGTATGTACCCCTCTTACAACTGATAACCGACAAGATAACCAAGATCAAAACTATTCTCATAATGCCTCACCCCTCAATCTACTGAAAATTTAACCCCCTGGGCAAGAGGGAGCTCTTTACTATAATTAATTGTATTGGTCTGCCGACGCATATATTGCTTCCAGGAATCAGAGCCTGCTTCTCTACCGCCTCCAGTCTCCTTTTCTCCTCCGAATGCACCGCCGATTTCTGCACCACTGGTACCTATATTAATATTAGCAATTCCACAGTCACTACCCTGATGTGATAAGAAGCGCTCTGCACTTAGAATATTTGTTGTAAAACAGCTTGAGCTTAACCCTTGAGGTACACTGTTATTTAGCTCTATTGCCTCTGAAATGCTTTGTACTTTGAAGAGATAAACAATTGGTGCAAAGGTCTCTTCCTTTACTATCGACATCGAGGAATCGGCTTTTATGATAGTAGGTTTGACATAAAAATCTTTAAACACTTCTCCACCATAAAGAAGCTCTCCGCCTTCTTTGATTGCTCTTTCAATTGCAGCTTTATAGGAGTCTACTGCTCGCTTAGAAACAAGTGGTCCTAACAATGTACCATCCCTTCTTGGATCGCCTGGGTGAATTTTCTGAAAACTTTCAATCAGTTTTTTTGCAAACTGATCGAAAACTTCATTCTCTAAAAAAACTCGTCTAGTTGATGTACACCTTTGACCAGCTGTACCAACTACACCAAATACAACGGAATTTAGAGCGAGATTAAGATCTGCATCTTTAAGAATAATAACTCCATTGTTTCCACCCAACTCAAGCAGGCTTTTACCAAATCTTTTAGCTACAACTTCCCCAACAGATCTCCCCATTGGTATTGATCCTGTTGCAGAAACAAGTGGGATCCTATGGTCTTGCGCGATCCATTTTCCAATTTCAGCTTCACCATAAACGACCTGAAAAAGATCCGAAAACCCATGACGCGTTGCAACTTCCGAACAGATCTCGTTCAATCTCTGAGCAGATATTGGAGTAAGCTCTGATGGCTTCCAAACAACCGTATCTCCACAAACAGCTGCTATGAAAGCATTCCATGCCCAAACAGCCATTGGAAAATTAAATGCTGTTATCACACCAACTGGACCTAGAGGGTGCCACTGCTCATACATTCTGTGCTGTGGTCTTTCGGAATGCATAGTCTTTCCGTAAAGCTGTCTTGAAAGCCCTACAGCGAAATCAGCAATATCTATTACCTCCTGAACTTCCCCTAAACCTTCTGAGCGAATCTTGCCCATCTCGGTAGTAATTAATAGCCCTAACTCTTCCTTATGTTCTCTGACCTTATCGGCGATCTCCCGGATAAGTTCACCTCTTTTTGGTGCTGGATGCATTCTCCAGCACTCAAAAGTTGCATGAGATCGTCTTACTACATCATCATATTCGGATTTTGTGGTTACATTTACTTTTCCAACCTCTGAACCGTCTATAGGCGATAATGAAACCAGCATGAGGAGGATAGCCTAGCCGAAATTAACCACTAAAATCCAGTTATTTGAGCAACAATTTCATTTATGGTAGCCTCCAACTCTACATCGCGGGGTAGAGCAGCCAGGTAGCCTGCTCTGTCCCTTCGGGAACCGTTCCATCGCTTTGCGATTGCACGGAGCAACTCGCTACCAAAAATTATCGCGGGGTAGAGCAGCCAGGTAGCTCGTCGGGCTCATAACCCGGAGGTCGTCGGTTCAAATCCGGCCCCCGCAATTTTTTTCAATTAATTCATCCATTCCGGTTTGAACCGACTGCCCCGCAGGGAAAATATAGCTTCAAATCTCGATTCGCACAGCGAATCGAAAACGCGGCCCCCGCAATTTTTTTCAATTAATTCATCCATTCCGGTTTGAACCGACTGCCCCGCAGGGAAAATATAGCTTCAAATCTCGATTCGCACAGCGAATCGAAAACGCGGCCCCCGCAATTTTTAATTTTTGCCGCTAGGCGCTCATGCCCAGGGGCTTCGCCCCTCTCGCGCTCATCGCGCGTTCACCCCAAAGAATTTTTAGTGATTTGAACCGACTGCCCCGCAGGGAAAATGTTAGCTTGGGGGTCAGGCCTGCCGGCCTGACCCCCAAGTAAAAAAACGAAGTGCCACCCGAACTCTAAACTCTTCTACCTAGCACTGTATTGCGCAAACCTTGATACTCTCTTTCCGATAGAGCTCTAATCTCACCGATCTTGATTTTACCGATCTGAATTGGCCCATGAGAAATTCTTTTGAGTTTTAGAACTGGATGATGAAGTTTCTCCATCATTCTCCTTATCACTCTGTTTCTTCCCTCGGAGATCTTTACTTTTAGCCAGGACGAATCTCTATCGCTTGATATTAGCTCTGCATTTGCTTTAACAACACCATCCTCTAGTCTAACGCCTCTAGAAAGTTTTTTTAGATCCTGCTCCCTTATAACCCCAGCAACTCTAACTTCGTAAACTCTTTCTGCTCCAAAGCGTGGGTGCAGCAGTCTTTCAGCGAGCTCACCATCATTTGTTAATATCAGAAGTCCAGTTGAATCGTAATCGAGTCTTCCAACAGGAAAGTAGGATCGATAGTGCTTGGTTAGATAATCAGCTAAGCAAGGCCGCCCTTCAGGATCACTCATTGTTGAAACAACCCCTTTTGGCTTGTGAAAAAGAATCAGTCCTTTTTTTGCAGGTTTTACGATCTTATTTCTTACTCTAACTACGTCTTTTATTGGATCAACAGTAGTTCCTAGTTTAGTTACAACTCTTTCGTTAACTCTTACCTTACCAGCAGTAATTAGCTCTTCTGCTGCGCGTCTTGAGGCAACTCCAGCTTCTGATAGATATTTTTGAAGTCTAACCGAGCTCATTCTCTTCGATCTCCCTTACTTCTCTTAAGTTAGGAAGTTCTGAGAGTGAGTTAATTCCAAAAAGTTCTAGAAACTTATCAGTAGTAGCATAAAGAGATGGATTTCCAACGGTAGGCTTATGGCCAATAACTTCAACTAACTCTCTTTCAAGTAAAGTCTTTAATGTTGGCCCTACATCAACCCCTCTAATTGTGTCGATATCATGTTTAGTAACAGGTTGCCTGTAAGCGACAACCGCAAGTGTTTCAAGACTTGCATTACTAAGTTTTCTAGGTTTTTGCTCTCGCAGTTTTAAGATTATCTCGGCAAATTCTGGTTTAGTTCTGAGCTGATACCCTTTATTTACCTTTAACAGTTCAACGCCACCGTTTCTTTCTGAGATATTTCTTGCTAGCTCATCTAAAGCTGATTTTACTTCTTCTTCTGTCACTTCGAACACAGATGTAAGCTGTTCTATGGTTACAACTTCACCAGTGGAGAATAATATAGCCTCAAGAGCAGCTGGGTTCATAAGTTTGCGACCTCTTTATAAACAACTTCCCCTTGAGAAACTACAATCTCCTCTAGTGCACCTTCTTGAGAGATTGAAACAGCACCTCTTTTAGCAAGCTCTAAAATCGCAACGAAAGTTCCTACAATCTCGGCTTTGCTTTGTTTGTCACTAATAAGACGTGAAAAAACTTGGGTTCCAGTTTCTTTAACCTTTGAAACTATCATCATCATCCGATCTAAAATCGACACTGGATCAAATGAAAACGTAAGAGTTCTGCCTAGTTCACGTGCTCGCTTTATTACCTTAACAAAGGCACGTTCAAGAATATCTAATGAATGTTTCATTAATGGAGCTTCGGAAGTACTAAGATGCATTACGCCTTCTTTAACGAAAACTTCATGCCCAAGCATCGGTGTTTCGCCAAATACCCTTGCAGCCTCATGATAAACTGCTGCTTCTCTTAGTCTGCGTAAAAGCTCTTCATGTGGATCAACTAGATTGCCTTCATCATCTATAACTAACTCAACTGGCTCTTGAAGAAGAACAGATGATTTTATAGAAAGCAATGTCGCCGCGATCACTAGATACTCGCCAGCAATATCAAGATCGTAACCTCTCATCTCCTCAAGACAGGCAAAATATTGAGATGCAATTTGAGCAAGTGACAGTTTTTCAATCGGGAGTTCGTTTAACTTTACAAGATGCAGCAAAAGGTCAATTGGGCCTTCAAACTGAGGGATTTGTACGGAAAAAAGGGGTGTCACTACATGCTTAGGGTACTTTAGATTGAAAACTCTGTCGAGTGAGTTCGTATAAAAGGACAGAAGCGGCTGCTCCTACATTGAGTGATTCTACCCCTTCGGGATCTGTTGGAATCGTTAGATTAAAATCTGCAAGCTCTGAAACTAACCTAGATACCCCTTCATCCTCAGAACCAAGAACCAAAACCCAAGGGGCAGGAATCTCTGTCTGTCTTAGGTCAGCTCCATCCATGGTGCTTACAACTATCCAAAATCCTTTGTCTTTTAGCTTTTTTAAAGCCTGTGCCAAATTAGAAACTTGGCAGAGTGGGATCAGCTCACTTCCTCCTGCACTTACTTTTGAAACAGTTGGAGTAATTCCTGGGGATCTATTTTTTGACCAGATTACCGCTTTAGCTCCAAAGCAAGATGCGGTTCTTAATATTGCCCCAACGTTGTGAGGATCTAATACCCCATCAAGAGCAACTACAGGTCCTTCATGAATATCTGATAGCTCTATGTAGGGAGACGGGGTAACTAATGCAACTATTCCCTGATGGTTTAGACCAGCAAAATCTTTCAAGTTTAGTGGTTCAACTTTTAAGTCTTTAGGAAAACCCTTAGGTAGATCACCATCAACAAGTAACTTTTCGATTCTATGAGGAGAATTTTTTATAAGCGATCCAACTGCGCGCTTACCAATAACATACCTCATATTCTTCTAAATAAGGCAGCTGTTCCTCTTGCCTGGGATGCTGCATCGAGTCGTTTTAGAGCGGCAACGTAGGCAGCAGTTCTCATTGAGCAACTACTATCTTTATGAATGTTGTAGATCTCTAACGCTGCTTTCTCCATTTTTGCTTTTAGTTTTGTATGAACATCCTCAAGTTCCCAGTAGTAACCCTCTTTGTTTTGCACCCATTCAAAGTAACTAACAGTTACTCCACCAGCATTGGCCAGAATATCTGGCAGAACTACTACCCCTTTCTTTTCTAAGATTCCGTCGGCTTCAGGGGTAACTGGTCCGTTTGCTAGCTCAAGAATCACCTTTGCCTTAATACTAGCAGCATTCTGTCCAGTAATAGCTTTTTCAAGTGCAGCAGGAGCTAAGCAATCAACCTGAAGTGCTAAAAGTTCTTCATGAGTGATCTCTTGATGAGAAACTTCGGATGCAACATCACCCTTATATACAACAGCTTTTAGTTTTCCTGTTTCTTTTTTAAATCTTTCAACACTTGCTACATCTATACCCTGCTCACAATAGATTGCACTCTTTGAATCTGAAACAGCCACTATTTTGTGACCAACACTTTGAGCCAATTTTCCAAAATGGGTTCCAGCATTTCCAAAACCCTGAATTGCAATCTTAGACTGTGCGAGACCAAGCTTTTCTCTTAGAATCTCAAAAACATAAAAGCCACCTCTTCCAGTTGCATCATCTCTACCAAGAGAGCCTCCTAAAGAGATAGGTTTTCCGGTAATAACTCCTGGCGTCCAATCACGCTTAATCTTACTAAACTCGTCCACCATCCAGCCCATGATGGTACTATTGGTGTAAACATCCGGAGCAGGAATGTCTAAATCTGGTCCAATAAAGTTAGCAATCTGAGCTATGTATCCTCTTGAAAGTCTTTCAAGCTCCATCTGAGAGAGAGCGCGGGGATCGACTGTTACACCACCCTTACCACCTCCGTAAGGAAGCCCAACTACGGCGCACTTGAAGGTCATCCAAAAGGCTAATGATTTTACCTCATCAAATGTAACTGTATGATGATACCTAATGCCTCCTTTACTTGGCCCAAGGAGGGTGTTGTATCTGACACGGTAGCCCTTAAAAATTTGAAGGCTTCCATCGTCCATCCTTACAGGGATGCCCACCTGAACTGAAAGCTGGGGGATTTTAAGCCTTAGCTCTGTTTCAGGATCGACTTTATATATCGCTAGAGCCTTATCTAACTGCTTTTCTGCTTCTGCAAATAGTGAATCTTCTGACATAAAAAAACCTCATCCGGTTAAGCTACGTTAAGTCTCACTAGAATGGCTAGTATGAAAGTTTCATTGCTTCAAAATTTTGGGGTAGCCTGGAGCTAAAAAGTTCTATACAATTAAACAAATACAGGAGGTTAGGCTTTTAAACTTCTGTTTTATTTCTGAAAACTTGTGAAGCTAAATTACGCTGAAGAACTACAACCGCTACCTACCCCAGAGAGAACTGCTCAAACGGTTATTGTTCAGTGCCCAAGTTGTCAGACTAAGTTTTCACTTGAGCAGGAAAAACTTTTCGGAATTTCAGATCCTCAGTTTCATTGCTCAAAATGCGATCACACCTTCTCGGGAGAAAAGCCTTCATTAAGAATTCCAAAAAAAACCGATCCTTCATTCGTTCCATCTCCTCCAATTGAAAAGTTTGAAGAACCAAGATCATTAAGATCTTCAATAGAAAAAAGTGTTACCGAACCGGCTCAGATAGAGTTTTTATTTGGTGACTATCCAAGTGAGCCAACATATAAGGGGCTTTGCGATATATTGCCTATCGAAGAAGCTATTTCAAAACCAAAAATTCAACATGAAAAAGCCGAGAAGAGATCGTTTACTCAGGTTGCACTTTCTGAAGCACCAAAAAGAAAACCCCCTCTTAATGAGTGGCAGAGCTGCGGCGTAATGGCCGGAATTATGATTTTCTTTATCGGACTCCTCGCTGTTTTTAGCTACATCATCGTTAGCTCACCATCAATTGCAGATTCAATTACAAGCGACAACACCCCGATGCCTGCACCTCCTGAGCTTGTGATCACAAAGGCAAAACTAGAGCTGACTGACCTTGATAACGGGGAACAAGTTCCAATTATCTCTGGAACTTTGGTCAATCACGGCAAAACCCCTCTTAGTGAAATTATTATTCGAGGTTTCCTTTTCGATAAGAAAGGGGCGATTCTTGCTGAAACCGAGATCTCTGCCGCATCCCCCTTAAGTGAAACAAAGGTAAAATCACTTTCTAGGGATATGATTAAGACTCTTCAAGGAAGGAGTACCCTGAAAAAATTCACTCTAGCTGCAGGTGAATCGATACCTTTTAGTTTAGCACTGCTTGATGAATCATTAATAAAAGACGGGCAGCTTGCAGGGGCTTCTTTTAGCACTCAGATATATAGTGCAAGGTAGGGTTAGCGAGTAGCGAGGCTATCCTCAAGATCTCGTTGTTCCTGAGCTTTAATCTCTCTCATCGTAGCTTTTGACTGCAAACCTTTGACTTCGTTTAGCATAGATCCAGAGACTCTACCAAAATCATACTCTCTTCCTTTTTTATCAGGAGATAACGCAAAGTGAGCTTGAGCAACATGATCCATAACAACATCTAGGGGTTTATTTGCCTCTAACGACACCAAAGCAGTACAAACTGAAATAAAAGCTTCCCCTCTTTCAGAGCGACCATTGAATGTGCTCACTTCTTTGGCAAATGACTTACGGATATATTCTTGAACAGTGCCCTGCCAGCGAGATTCTCTAAGTATATCGCCACTTTTAATCAAGCTCATTGTCATAGAATGTGACAAACCAAGCTCTTTTGCTAGTAGCTTGGCCGTTTCTTTTAGGGAGGCACTAGCTTCCATCAAACGTTGAGCTCTAAGTCTTGGATCAGCTGGATCACTTTCAGTGGCACTTACAAGACTTTTTAACCCCCATTCAAGTAGAAAGGCTTCTCTGATGTTATTTCTCCCAGTAAAGGAGTTGTTTATAAAATCCCCGATTGCTTTTACAAAGGGCAAAGATGGAGCTAAATCTGTCATACTGGTATATTACCTTATCTTTGGAGGTTAACCAAACGCTGTGGATTATGAACTTTGGGGTAAAAGTATAGGGATTACGCTAGGGGTTTTTTTAGGGTTGTTTTTTTTCTTAAAGATTCTAAGCCGAATTCAAGTACTTTCTGGCTTCATTAGAAGCACCTCCTTAATCTGGCTTGGGGCTTTGTCACTTCTGATTGGAAGCCTTGAGACTTCACTTTACCCATATCTTTTAAAAGCTTTCTTTTTTGTTACCTTCGTTCAGGGTGGGCTTTGGGCAAGTCATCTTGCTGTTACTTTTCTTGATACACACTTAAACAAAGACCCAACTCATAGATCAGCACACTCTCTGATGGTGCTTGCTGTAAAGGTTTTAATATGGGCTGTTGTAGCTCTTTTAATTCTTGAGAATGCAAAAGTAGATGTTACTGCTCTTATAGCCGGGCTAGGTATCGGAGGTATCGCGATAGCGCTAGCTGTACAGAACGTACTTGGAGATCTTCTTGCTTCTTTATCAATAATTCTCGATAGACCTTTTGTTGTTGGAGAAACAATCCGGATTGGCACCCTTACTGGGGTTGTTGAAAAAATCGGGATTAAAACGACAAGAATCCGAGAGCTAGGCGGGGAAGAAGTTATAATGTCGAATACTGAAATTCTAAAATCGGTCATTCAAAACTTAAAAAGAATGAATGAAAGACGGATCACATTTAGAATTGGCGTAAGATACGAAACCCCCCTTGAGAAAGTAAAGTTAATCTCTGGATGGTTGAGAAAGATCGTAGATGATGACCCTGAAACAAGAACTGAAAGGGTAAACTTTGTATCGTTTGGTGATTCAGCTTTAATATTCGAAGTGACCTACTATGTCCTCTCACAAGATTTTAAAGAGTACCTTGATGCTCAAGAAAGAATAAATATTGCAATAGCTGAAAAATTTGAGCTTGAAGGTATTTCTTTTGCATATCCAACTAGAACTGTGATTATGGAGAAAGCCTAACTCTCTCCCTTTTTTCGAATTTGTCTGCAATCTCTTTAGTATCTGAGTCCGGATCAACAAAGATAAGGCTATCATCAACTATTACCGCAACCTGAACTGATGCTCCTATTGCAAATAGTTTTATATCTTCAAGCATGTATCCAATTCTATAACCCATAGGGACGGTAACTCTTAATGATGAAAGTTTATTTCTAGTCTCGATCTGCCTAATCAATGCGGGCACTGAATCACCAGGGTGTATTCGAACCTGAACTACATCAGAGCTTACAGCAATATTAACTATTATATTAGCCTGATTTGATTTCGAGTAAATTATGGATTTTCTCAGCTTTTCTTTAATTAATGTTTTCTCGGATATAAAAATAGACTTCTCCCCTATCTCTCCAATCTGATGCTCACACATTGAAGATGCTCTTCGTAGAACAAGCTCATCTTCTTTTAGAAGAATCTCAAGGCTTTTTACAGCTTTAAATTTCCCCTGTAGCTGATGCAGAAGATCCTCTCGTCCTGCTCTTTTGAACAGCTCTTCAAAATACTCAACTAAATCGAATTCCCTTCTTGATAATATGTCCCTCCGAAGAATGATACCCATGCTTTCTAAAAGCTTTCTACGAATTGAATCTTCGCCGTTTGATTTTATCTGGTTGTAGACTTTTAATAATTCGAATAAAGATGTACGGGGATCAACCATTTCTGATAAACCTAGTTTTGCACTCATAAAAACCTCTCTCTCCTAGAGGAGATGGCGAAAATTTTGATAAAGTCTCATAACATTCTGGTTACAATTGTGGTTAACATTATTGTGATTTACCGATGTTAAATGGATCATATAAATTATGGGTTAAGATCTTATGATCATGAAGGGATCACTTTCATTAACGGATTATTCAACGGTCGAGGAACTTATCGAGGTGGCAAAAAACTGCCCGAAGTCTGTATATCTTGAGAGGTTAGCGTATCTAATCAAAAGGGAAACCCTTTCAACAGGTGACCTTGAGAGAGCTAATGAAGCAATTTCTATTCTAAAAGCATTAGGTCGATCTGATTTAGTCGAGAGTATTCAGGAGAAGTATCTTGCTGTAAAAACAGCTGGCAGGATTCTTAAAGCACATAAATTAGAAGCTGTATATACAACATCAGAGAGGGTTATCGGAACATATTTAGTAGGGCTGGATTCTGATCTTATTTCAGAGAGAACTTTACTAATTGAAGGAATATCCCGCTCAATCCAATTTTGTTATAATCAAAAAAATAGTGCAGTTATCAGATTAATTGTTAGGGGCAAAACCATAAATTTAAAGGTAGATCCAAACAGCTCGGCTGACAAACTTCTGCTGGATCTTGAAACAGCAGCCGGGCATCCACTTTGCGACTATAGGGTTTTTTTGTCATCAAAAACTGATTTAAGCCTACTTTTATCTCAGTCATTGGCTAAGTCTAAGAAGTCTGCAAAAAATATAGCGTTTATCTTCGAGAACAATCTTGTAATTATCAATCCGAGCGATACCGAAGATTCCATTTCAGTAAGTTTTAGGTCAAAATTAATCAATATCTCTTAGTCGCCATTCTAAGTACTCCGTTCTAGACTCTGGGTCAGTTTTGATAAATTCCTCTGAATCTATCTCCAAAACTCTCAATCCTAATCTATTAGCTAAATCCATCTTCATCCTATCCGAGGTAACTCTTCCAAGTCGCTTATCACCTCTTGGATAATGAAGATCCTTACTTCCTATTTCTATCAATATTTTTTTCCCTTCGAAAATGACTTCAAAATCAAAGAAGAACATTCCTACTATAACCTCGCAATTATGAGGCAGACCGAGTTTAATAAAACATCTAAGGACCTCACTTTCAGTCGAAGAGATTTGTCTCAATAATTTTGATCTTTCCCGCCATATCATTATTTCCAGATAATTCGTTTTTTCTTCACCAAACTGATAATTCAATGCCGAGGCGACTCTTCCGAGCATCATGCTTGAGTGATCATTATGTGAAGTAAAACACTCTATAGAAAATGTATCTGCAAGTTCGCAGAATGCCTTAGCTTGCTCTGTATAACCAAAGTGATATAAAGCTTGAGCGCCTTCAGCAACTGTAATTAACCTTTTTAAAAAGCTCCAATCATTCCGGGCGGTTATCATTTCTGCCAGTCTCTCACCACCTAATCCTATAACTGAGCAGGCATAAAGAGATTCAATATGAAGAGCTGATGGTGGGCTATGAGATAGTAGGTGATCCTCAAGTCTTAGAATTAAATCTCTATCAGGATGAAATAGTCTTTGCTCTTGGAACCTCTTAAATGATTTAAAAAGTATTGATACATCCTGGAGGGAGATACTGTTGCTTTCTTTTAATAATTTAACTCCATTCTCTAAAGTACTTTTAAACCACTCAAATCCATTTTCCAGCTCCCTTAGTAATATGTTGAGATTGAATTTCGATGTTCCTTCTAAAAATTTGATAAAATCATCTATAGACTCAAGATGCTCTTTTTGTATCAATTTTAGTAAACTTAAAACGAATTTATTCTCCCGTTCTTCTAGAAATTTTCTAGAGTAGATCGTAGCAGCGCATTTTATTCCATTTAAAGAATCCTCTAGATTTACATCTGAAGAGTTCTCGATTCTCTCAAAACAAAATAAGATAAGATCTTGATCTTTGTTCGATGGCTCATATCGTACTTGAATTATTCTAAGACACTGGTCATAAGCTCTTAAGATCTTAAAGCAGTCCAAATCATTATCTATGGCTTTCTTTATTCGATTGAATAGCTCTTCATCCATAGAGGTTCCTTGGGCTAAAAGCTCAGCGAACGCCTCGAGATACACAGGTAAATTATCCTTGGAAGCAGTTTTAAGTCCCCCATAAATTTTAAATGCTAGAGACCTAAGAGGCCTAAATTTATATCCTGAAATAATTTGCTTCGAAGCTTGAGCAATTTGAAGAAGTTCCTCAGGACTAAGTGAAGACTCTTGCAATAATCTTTTCAATAAATCTACAGCCGGTTTCCAGTGTTCGGAACTTTTCCTTCCTTCTAGTGGGGCAGACGCCAAATATGATACAAACTCTATGAATGAAGGGAGTAGATCAGCTTGACCCTTTGCTAAGGATCTAAACTGATCTGATCCAAATTGCTCAATTCTCATTACTCAATCGAGCAGCAATAAGCATTTACTACATACTTCCACTGAGCATTAGGACTTGTGGACGAAACAGGTTCTCCGTTAACTGTAACTCCAGTTGGATATGCATTTGAGTTTCCTTGAGACGGAGCATGAATAGCTATATCAGTTACTACAGGAACAACACGTCCATTTTGTGACATAACTGAAAAACTATAGTTATTCAGATATTCACCACTTACGCACTGAGCCCATGTTGAGTTTCCTCCTTCGTACCCTACAATACCCGGGGCATAGGTTCCCTGAAATAATCTCCTCCTACAAGTCGTCAAGTTCATACCTTGACCACGTGGACCTTGAATACCCTGTGGGCCTTGTGGTCCTGTGGCTCCCTGTGGGCCTGCCGGCCCCTGTGGGCCTTGTGGTCCTGTGGCTCCCTGTGGGCCTTGTGGTCCTGCCGGCCCCTGTGGGCCAGTTGCTCCCTGTGGCCCTGCTGCACCTGCTGGGCCAGTTTCCCCCCTATCTCCTTTCTCTCCACGTGCACCTGTTTCTCCTCTCTCTCCCTGCGGTCCTCTCTCACCACGATCTCCTTTTGGTCCTTGAGGTCCGATTCCACCCGGAGAGCCAGTAATAAGATAGTTATTAATTATGGTAGTGAGCGCATTCTGCTCTGCATCAGACAGTCCAAGTAGGTCGAAGTTTTTAGTTGTAACTCTTATAGAACCTTTAATTGGACATTTAAATTTTTCAATCCCCGATTTTTTCAAGAACCTGTCAGGAACCTTTAGACCAACAATTCTTCTTTGCTTCTGTCCAGAGATATCTCTAGGAAGCATACAAAGAACCAGATTCCGTTTTACTGCCTGTGCCTCAAGTGCCTCAATATCAGCATAGACACTACATACTAAAACCAAAAGTAAAAGATATTTCATAACCATCCTTAAAGCCAATGATCAGCTTAATGGTATTCTCTGCTTCAAGGCTAAGATTTAACATTTATGTTAGGATTGCCGTTTAAGCATATCAAAAGCAGTTGATTTTTGAGTATCAAGTCCTGATATTGTCTACACCTAGTAGTCTACTCAATCAAAAGCGGAAGCCCTTGATCCACACCACCAAAAATCTTTGCATCACACGCTATTTTTCCCCTAACCTGAACAGAGGAAACTAAATCTCCAGTCTGATCTCTAAATCCAAATGGTAGCCTAGGATGAAATCGTTCGACTTTGAGCTTTGAGCACTCCATTGCCTCAGCTGTAAGATTAGTCGGGAATATTGCTGCTCCAGTTCCTACATCGTAAATATGCACACGTGCGAAACCAACAACTTCAAGTTCCGTTGACGTAGTAACAATTGGGTCTTCTGTAGAACCTAATATGCCCTTACAGGGGGCTCCATATCGCTCCGCAACAACAGGAACAGTAGCTTTCCAAAATGTCGAGTTAAATTTCTCATCCTGCCAAGGACAGATTGTTTCTCCTGCTGGGGATAATTTAGATCTTGAGATAAAATCTGGCCAAAACCCAAAACCAGATCTAAAAGAGTTATAGACTCCATAACTAGGATATCTATTAGCACTCAAAAGACAGGCTCCTGTCGGATCATAAGGACTCTCATCAAAAAACAGATTTCGGTTCAAATTAAATTCATCTCGATCGGTTAGCTCTCTAATTGGACGATGCAAATTATCTGTCACTCCTCCCACTGACTGATTAGCGATCTGATTCCATATTACTTCGGCAGTTCCGCTCTGCTCTAGACCATCATGGACAGGTTTAAAAACCTGTCCAATTTCTGCCTGAATACAACCATCATTATTTGAAACAATAAAGCTGATAAGTGCCTCATTTGGGATCACAGATCCCCCTGGAAGTCCGATCAGATTTTGATCCTTAACTGAATCTTGGTTTCTAGGTGTTGCATAAAAGCAAGCTTTATCCTCTGGAGCTTCATATTTCACCGTCAACGGTGGGAAAAGTGTATCAGGATATATCCCGTTAAATGCACTGTCATTTAAAAAATCATAGTCAAATTCTGATACATTTCCGCATCTCTCTCCATTATTGCAATATCCTGAAGAAGGGCCAAAACGCTTATCAGAGGTACAGAGATTTGGAAGATCTAGATCCCCAGTATTATTTAAAAGTGCACAGGCTTTGATCGCAAATGGTGCCACACATGGAGCTTTTAAAGGTCGAGCTGCAACTGAAGCTTTCGCTCTTATAGTAAGATCAAATGGGAAAACCTGAGCCTCGTTTAAGCGTGTTTCAATCGACACCTTCAGACCATACATTACAAGATGAGTGGGAATACCTGGATTCACCTCCTGCCAAGCTTTCTCTAAAATTTCTTTCGTGCCGTCGTTCTTCCACCTTATACGCTCCAGAGAAATTCTAGTATTTTCATCACGCCAGAATGTCTGATCAAATCCATCATCATCTAACTCGCTTAGATCAATAAAGCTAAGATCTAAGGAATGTGCATTTGCTATTAACGATTCAAGTAATACTTCCCTCGATTTAGTCCAACACTCCTTAGAAGAACATATTACCTGAGCAGCATTTAAAAGACTTATATCTAAAGCCTTCTGGAGTTCATTTCTTTTTGTCGAATAGTAAAAAAAAGTTACTACCCCAAAAATAAGTATTATTGAAAGAAGAATTACGGGAACCAAAACTATTAGAGCAAAGCCACTTTCTTTTTTAGTTATCAACATCGCAGGGCGGCTCCTCATCTTGCAATATCACCGGTTCTTCAAACCTCCAATTAAATGGAGTTTCTTCATAAATAACTCCGCATATAAAGCAGTAAACGTTCACATCAACGTAGATGGCTATCTCACTAGGGCTTACCCGCTTAACTACAGACAAGAACTGCCCCGTTCTAACCTTCTGCTTAAATGCTCTCATCTGATCAGTAAGCCTGGTATTCACAATTTCGTTACAAATTTGATTTTCATCAGAAGTTTTCTTAGGTAAAGAGATATCTCTTGCTGCTATCGATAAGCCCTCTCGTACTGCAATAAACTGGAGTAAGATAAAACTCATCTCTATTAAAAAAAAGATAAGAAATATTATCAAAGGAAGAATTATTGCTGTCTCAGCTAATACCCCGCCTTTTTCACCAACCTTCATAAACCTGTCTGAATGCTACCATAGGCAGAACAGTCAACAGGAGAGAGATGATTTTGGGTTGAAACCTGCAACCTTAGCTCTTGTGCCCCAAAAAAGCCTTTAGGGGGGATCTCAACAGCTATTATCTGTTGGACAACCGATGAAGACCCAGATGCAAGTATTTTAATATCTGCCTCTTCGACAGACTCCCGCCTTAACTCATCCTTAATTAAGTCTTTTAGTATTGAACATCTCAGATCGATGCGATCCGGTAAACTAGTCCGAGAGCTGTCTGAAGTTAAACGGATAATTTTTAAAGCAGATCTGTAAAGTGCCTCATTCGCTCTACCTCGGTCTCTCAGTGATTGAGTCATACTGAGTCCGCTTAAGAGAATAATAAAAAGGATAGAAACAAACACTGTTGCTTCAACAAATGCCGCACCTTTTTGAGTGCTTACAAACTTTTTATTATTAACCCTCATTTACAACCCTCATATCCGAATAAAATACTAAAAAAGTTCACAAAATATCATTTTTTAGAGCACACATTAAAGTTAACATATTAATAACAAGTGAATTCGATGAGTTAGGAATGATAAAATTTGAGACAAATTGTATCTGTCATAGGATCCTTACTTGTAACTTTTTTGTTTTTTTAGAGGTTTACTTATGAATTCATACAAAATTCTCGTAGTTGAAGATGATAAAGATATTTCTGAGCTTATCAGACAACACCTGGTAAGTGAGGGCTTTAATGTTTCTGTTGCTAAATCTGCACATGAAGCACATCACCAGCTTAATGAAGATCTGTTCGACGTAATAGTGCTTGATAGAATGTTGCCTGATGCTGAAGGACTCTCAATCTGCAAAGATATAAGATCTTCTGGAACATCTTCATCTGTTTTATTTCTCACTGCACGTAACACGCAGGAAGACAAGCTAGAAGGTTTCGAGGCGGGGGCAGATGATTATCTGGCAAAACCATTCTCAATCAATGAACTCACAGCAAGAGTACGAGCACTCTTGAGACGATCTCAGAAGGAGACTAAAATCCTCACAACAAAGCTGTCTCTTGGTCCACTCACGATTGATGCTGAGAAAATGTCGGCATACCTGAACGGCAAGGATTTAGGGCTGACTCAGATCGAACTTAAACTCCTCACCTTTATGGCTAGATCCCCAGGTAAGGTTTTTAGCCGAGAAGAGCTTTTGTCTGAGGTCTGGGGATATAAATTTCATGGATATGAACATACCGTGAATACTCATATTAATCGATTAAGACTTAAAGTAGAAGATAATCCATCTGAGCCAAAATATGTCATGACTGTTTGGGGAAAAGGTTATAAATTCAATGAAGCTGTGTGTTGACAGTTAAAGCTCTAAGAATTGAAACTTAGGCAGTGAGGCTCACCCATTCATTAGCATTCAAGCTAACAGTTTACTTCTCCTTAGTAACTCTTTTAGTGACGTTTCTATCACTTTTGATCGGAACGAATGCATTAAATCAAGCATTAAATGAAGCCGACCTAAGAGAATCTACGCCATTAGCCAATGATCTTGTCGATCAGGTAAAGGAACATCAAGACTTGATAGCAATTTATCAGATTTTTCTAAGATTTTCTAAACTTAACAAGAGATTTTCCCCTTACCTAACAGACAAGAACGGAGAGATCTTAATCAGCTCAATTGACAAAACTATCTTAAAGTCAAACAGAATTAAAATAGTAAAAAAATCGGGAGATATTTCATTCGCAACTGACCCTCGTACCAACGCCAAAGAGCTCCCAGCTGTTCAGTCTTCCGTAGATACAGATCGAGATCTATATATCATAATTGAAGAAAGGATCTCAAAATCACTTTCCACAACTATTAGCCAAGTTGCTATTCAAAGCTTAATTGCATTTCTAATATCGGCAGTAATTGTTTTTCTTCTAAGTAAGGTTCTAATTTCTAGACTTACACGACTAAATAATGCAGTAAAGACTTTTGAACACCATCAAAAAATAGTAGACCTGCATGATACTTCAAGTGACGAGGTAAGCGAGCTAACACATTCATTCTCTCAGATGTCCCATAGAATCAATGGTTTTGTTTCTAAACTAAAAGAGCGCGATGCGCTAAGAAGAGAGCTAATTGCCGGAATCTCTCATGATCTAAGAACTCCTCTTGCTGCTATTAAAGGATACTCGGAACTCCTATCAGGAAAAGTTGATTCAAGCCTTTCTGACACTTTATCTATCATCCTTCGAAATTGCAGTGTCTTACAAAAGTTAATAGATGGGTTATTTGAGATTGCCAGACTTGAGGAGATTGCTGAAAAATTAGAGCTTTCCCAGTTTTCATTAGCTGAGCTCTTATCCGACATAACGGCAAAGTTCTCTGTGCAAGCAGAAGAAAAAAATGTTCAGCTAACTATACTTCCTCCCTCTTCGAATTTTATTATAACCGCAGATCCTTCTCTTCTAGAACGAGCAATCTCGAATCTGGTAGAGAATGCTATTATTTACACACCAAGTGGCGGCTCAGTAGAGCTTTCCCTTGAAGATAATAATGGTCGAGTATCTATACTAGTGAAAGATGATGGAGTAGGAATTTCAGATAGCGACTTACCTTATATATTTGAGAAGTTTTTTCGAGCTGACAGATCTCGCGAAAAAGACAAGGCAGGAAGTGGACTCGGCTTAGCAGTGACTAAAAAGATAGTTGAGGCTCATGGTGGGGAGATCAAGGTCATAAGCACAAAAGAACACGGCACCAGATTTGAGATAGTATTAATAGATCCAATATTATAACTTTAGATTGATTAACTTATTCAAAACTTCTAACCATTTGGATACCTCGTTCAAAACTCGAAAAGAATATTTACGGGTGAATCTGCTGATAGTAAAGGCGAATACTAATAATTATAACCTTACGTTTCCTTGTTTTTGAAACATTAGATAGGTCAAAAGCCCGCCTTTTGAGGATATAATCTTGCGTTATGGATGATAACAGCTGATGGCTAATCTACTCCATTAGTCCTAACTTTCTTGCCAAAGGAGCAAGTGCTCTTGAATAGTTATTTCTTGCATAACTTGCTCCTATATTTCCTCCCTTAGTGCGTTTACCTCCAGATTCTATGAATCCCTCAAGAGTAGTTTCATATCCCTGCTTCATAAATCTACACCAGTCTCTTATTCCATCTAAAAATCTTTGACCAACATCGTCACCTGCTCGACCCATATATCTATGAGCACCAGAATCAGTATTACCAACATTTCCTGGATTAAAGGTTCTCTTCGCCCTTCCTGCTGTTCCCCAATGGCTTTCCTTCCAGAACATCAAAAAAGCAAGTCTAGGGTCCACGCCTTCTTCATTACATATATCCACAAGATCTTTTGCCTTAAATGGGGCTGACCCCTTAGTATATCGATCCATAAGTGGTTGCATAATAGAGATTAGTTTCTTGTCATAATTTGATAGATCAGGTGACTCTGTCTCTTTCTGTTTAGTTTTTTGAATGTCAGATCTTGAGAATTTTTCTGGTTCTGCCGATTGAGTATCTGGAGATTTATTATTGGAAACTTTTTCAGAGTTAATAGCATCTTCAGCAACAAAATCAAATAACTTCTCAACTTTCAGTGCAATTGCTGTAAAAAGCTCTTCATTGTTTCCAACAATACCGCTTCTTCTTCGATCCCAGATCATGTCTATGAGGCGAACTAAGCCGTGCTGTGAGAGCGTTCCGTCTAGCTTAAGTACATGTTGAAATGGAGTATCCTTAATTAAAGTTGCAATCTCCTGAACTAACTTATTGGCACTTTCTGTGTCTTTAATCCTTTCACGCCACTCTCCAGATCTAAAACCAAGGTTTGTTGCCCGGTTTTTAATCCCATGATCTACGATCTCGGGAAAAGAACGGAATGAAGATTCTTCTTTGAATTCCTTGATTTGATTCTCTGTCACCTGCACCATACCTAACTTATCAAGGGTTTAGATAAGATTTGGTTCTGATTTCATGAAGATTGAGGGATTACAAATTTGTGAGAAATATGCACCAAATGAAGTTATCTCCTTAACTTTTCTATTGACCCCCCCCCCAATTCAAGTTAGCTTTCCCTTTAAGGAGATAGATTCTTATGAAATTAATCACCCTAGTCTCGACGGCATTGATCTTTCTTTTTCTAATCTATAATCACAAAGATTCAAGCGTAGTTAGGCCTGCTTTTGCAGCGCCAAGCTCTGAGCCCCAATGCGATAGTTGGCCAAACCCACCAGAAGTAATGTTAGGAAAAGATAACGATCAGAAGCTATGCTGGGGAACCGCAATGTGCGATGGGAAGGTCTGTTCATTGATTGGAGGATTAAACAACGAACCACCCCCGCCTTGTAGCTTAGACTACAAAAACTATAAGAAACGCTGTGCCGATTAGTGAGGAGAAAATATGAAAAACATTTTAATCTTAACTCTGATTTCTCTTTTCATTGTACCCCAGACCCATGCCCTGCCAAACCGTTCTGATGATCCTTGTCGGTGCGATTCCCCATTACAATGGAGCGGAGATTATGGGGTAGACAAGGAAGGAGATATCGCCGTTTGTCATGGTGTGATCAAGTGTGGTGATACTATCTGCGCTACAGTGATTTGCAGGCCAATACCTGTTCCAATTTCGATGAATCCAATAACCTACAAACTGATCTGCCCAACACCTGAGCAATGTTTGAAAGATCCTTACTGGGGTTTTGAATCAAGTGGTGAGCAGCTTAAACCTCAAGAGCCCGCAAAATATTGATTATCACGAGAACATTTTTCGAACTAGTTGACATATAGTAATCTAGCAGGGCTGATCATCACAATTCCGTTATATAGTCAGATTTAACTTTTCTGAGCCGTATAAATGAACCAATAATGGCGAGTCTGTAACGTAAACTGTGTATGGGAATGAAGCGTCCTCATACGTTGTCGAAGACCTCCGGAGCTAATCTATCACCGAAAATCACCAGATTCAGAACCACCCTGAAGGTGCAGTTTCAAGGCATCATGCAAGCTCTGGTGCACAATTGTAAAACTCTAATCTCAGTAACTTCAGTGCCTATTGCTCTGGTTTAGGGGAGAGATCCCTCTAAATTTCGGCTTTCTTCAGTATTTGGTGGCTCAGAAAGGCAAAATCGCCAAAATAAACCAAATAAAACACCATACGAACCTCTAAAGACTAACTTCTCTCAATTTATCAAACTTTTAGCCTATTTCAGAATCAGTCCCCTTCTGGATTGACCTGGGTTCAAAGGACAAACTTTTGTAGGGGATCTGATTGGCCTGAGCAGTTAATTGAATATCAAAAAGGTCTGTATAATTCCGTAAAAACTCATCCTAATCCACTCATTAATTCTATCTCCGTTCATGGCACCATCATTTAGAGCCACCCTGCTAGGATTACCAACCTATCAAATAATCAATAATTTCAAATAGTACGCGGTCACCGAGAGAAAAAGTTAAAGTTGGGTTTTACTCTCCAGAACTAAGTTTCTATTTTGATATATCACAAAATAGTTACGATTTTTGGCTTTACGAACTTTATCTTAGATGATACCACCAATGCGTGAGAGCTATTATTTTTATAATTTTAGCATTGGTGCACCAGGTCAGCGCACAAACTTCCGGCTTGGTAGCCTGGTCTCCTGCAACTACAATTTCAGAAAGCGGTCTTTCTGTCCCAACTGATTCTCCTCATATCTCTATGTCAGCAGACGGAACAAAGGCAATAGCAGTATGGAGTATACAATTAGATTCGCATTTCATAATACAGTCTGCTGTCGCAACAATCTCCGGAGGTTCCGCAAATTGGGGAGATGTTACTAATTTAACTGCATCTGGAGCTAATGCTGACTTACCTAAGGTTGCAATATCCAGCGACGGTTCAGCTGCTGTTGCCATTTGGAGACGTGGACACATACAAACCAGAACAGCAACAATATTTGGTGATGAAGCTACTTGGGGCTCTGTAACAGATCTAACGTCTGGAGCACTTACTGTGCTGAAAAGATTATGAAAAATAGACTTGTACTCAATGTAGTATTTTTTTCGGTTACAATATTTGTTGTAAGTTGCAGTACACAAAGTCATAAAGAGGATTCCACTATCAACACAAAATCGGATTTTGTGAGAAAAAATAAATTTTCACCGGATACGATAGCAAATATTCGCATACCCTTTATAGAAAACCAGGGTCAAATGCACCGAGACGTTAAGTATTATGCGACGACTTCTGCTGGAACGATTTTTGTCACTAATGATTCGTTGGTTTACAACCTGCCCTCTATTCGTTCACTCAAAGATCTGCATAATAAATCAGGAAATTCGTATCAAGCGGTTGCACTGGAAGAAAATTTCATAAATTGTGACAATCAAATTGACCCAAAGGGAATTTCTGAGGGAGAAACTAAAGTAAGCGCGTTTATTGGCCCCAAAGAAAATTGGAAAAACAATCTCAAAACTTTTAAATCGGTGACTGTTGGTGAACTATGGAAGAACATAGAGTTAACTTTGTCCGCAAGCGGCAATAACGTCGAAAAGATCTTTACTGTTAAGCCCGGAGGAGAACCAGAAAAGATTGTTTTAAATTTTCAAGGTGCCGATAAGCTATCTATCGATAATAAGTCAGGCGAACTGGTCGTAGGTACTAAGCTAGGCGATATTTATTTTACAAAACCTCTCGCATATCAAAAAATCGACGGCCGTAAGGTTGATGTTGTCGCTGAGTATCAGATTCAACCCGGTGGCTACTCTTTCAAGATTGGTGATTATAGAAAAGACCTTGAGTTGATAATTGATCCGCTGCTTGCCTCTACCTATGTTGGAGGATCGATGAATGACATACCTTATGCGATGACCTTAGATAGTTCTGATAACATATTTATTACAGGGGAAACAGCCAGTTTAGATTACCCCACGACGGTCGGCGCGTACAGCACAACATCGTCTTATATGTTCATCAGTAAATTCAATTCTGACTTGACATCTTTGGTTGCTTCCACATTCTTTGGGGGCTCGTCAACCACTCTACCATTTGCCATAAAGGCAAATACGCTTGGAGAAATTGTTGTAACAGGGAACACCAGTAGCCCTGACTTTCCAACAACTGCTGGAGCCTACGATAATACGCTAGATGGCACGTCTGATGCGTTTGTTAGTAAGCTAAGCTCGGATTTATCATCGTTAATAGCTTCTACATACTTTGGCGGTACCCTTGGCGATGTTGCACATGCGCTAACTTTCGACTCCTCCGGGAATGTTGTAATAGCTGGAATAACATCAAGTACTGATCTTCCCATGATAAATTCACCCTATGATTCTTCCCTGAATGGCGCTGCAAGTGGTTTTATCTCAAAGCTAAACCCAGACCTTACTGCTTTAGTTGCCTCAACGTATCTAGGAGGAAGCATCTCTTCATATGGTCCACCTGCAACTACGCATGTGTATTCAATTGTTGTAGGTTCCAACGGGAATATTATAGTGGGGGGCACCACCATTGCAACAGATTTTCCAACCACAGTAGGTTCCTTTGACACATCTCATAATGGATATTCTGATATCTTTATTAGCATACTAACAGGCGATCTTTCTTCTCTGAGTGCATCTACCCTCCTTGGTGGTCTGGGAACTGAAGATTTCGGTCTCGATTCACTAAAGTTAGATGTTTCGGATAATGTGATTATTGCTGGTTCGTCCTCTTCTAGTGACTACCCAACAACTGCGGGAGCGTTCGATAACTCGCATAACGGAGGTTATGATATAGTCATTAGTAAACTGAGCCCTTCACTTTCTTCATTGCTTTCATCTACCTTCTTGGGAGGCCCCGCTCGTGATGGCTACCCTCTCGAAAGCGCGACGGGTCTTCAAATTTCTAGCGCTGGAGAAATTTTTATAACCGGATTCACACAGAGCACTGGTTTTCCTACTAGCGAAGGAGCGTATGATACTCAACATAGTGGTCAGTATGCCGATGTATTAATAAGTCGCTTCAGTTCAGACTTAACTCAATTGAAGTCATCCACGCTGTTCGGAAACGGGTATCAGCAAGTGGGAACTTCGCTTTTAATTAATTCGCTAGGCCATATTGTTGTATCGGGTTATGCATATGGAGGTCTTCCTACAACCTCAGGTTGTTATGATTCGTCACACAACGGGATGTTAGATGCGTTTCTGATGAAAATCAGCTCCGATCTCCTATTAATAGCTCCTACTCCAGTTCCTACGACTCTTCCTGCACCTAGCCTAAACTCTCTCACAAGACGCAAGGTTTTAGTTTCTATGAGAAAGTTTAGTAACGCGCTCTATACAGTGACTGCTTCGAAGTCAGGCAATTCTCCAGCGGAAATAGTCAAGGAAACCTCAAGACGGTCGGTCAGGTTTAAATTATCACCTGGTAAATGGAAAATCAGATATCTAGTAAGACTTTCTAATAATGAATACAGACAGAGCAAGGCTGCTAGAATCAGAATACTAAGGGGTTAAGTAGTTTGTAATGTAATAGACTCTCTATTAGTTCAGAATAAATACAAGCTACAAACCGGATTTTTCCCTTGCCCCCAAAATTCGGTCTGCGGCTTGGGTGTCTGGGTTGCCTATTTTTCCAAAGGCCGTTCAATTGTCCATTCTCAGAATAAATCAGCTTCTAAATAACATTTTCGTGATAGAGCAGTTTTTTTGAGAAAATATATATACTCTTTTGATTAAAAATTAATATCAATTATATGTTTAATCCTGAGCGGTCAACCATATCATGTAGTTATCTTGAAGCTGCCCTAAGAAGAGTTTCTCCAACAGATCCAGAGCTGTTACGAGCCGGTATCGATCTCCTTTCTAATTGCATGGAAGCCAGAGAATGTCTTGGAAAACTTGCTAGAGCAGTAGATCCTAATGACAAAAATGCTCCTTCAATTATTCAAGCTGCTCAACTAGTGAAAAGAGCTATTCCTTATGTAATTGAGAAAAGAAATGAATCACTAGCTAATAGTGAAGAGAGTGCAATATACTTAACAATGCTCAGAGATTGGCTCGAGGGTATAGCTACTGTTCTGAACTACCCAGCTTTAACTCCTGAATTTCAAGATTTTCTTAAAAATTCACTTAAAAGTGATAATAAACAAACTAGAACAGATGGATGTAAGATGTTGTTTGAGCTAGCACAAAGTGAAGAGTTTTTAGAACGTAGGGTTGCCAGGGATATCGTCATATGGGTTCATGAAGAAGAGCTAAAATGTGGGAAAAGCTCATTTAATAATGAAGTTATAAAGGCTACAATTTTTGCTGCTGCAAAACTTCCTCCTGAAAATTTTATTCACTGGATGAGAATTTATGATTTAGAGTTAAGATTAGGCTCTGGGATTTACCAACATTTAGTTCAGGAGGTATTTCTCAATAATATTACAGCGGATGTTTTAGATAGTGATTCTTTTTCAGGAACTCCTAGTCTTTTGTCATTCACCGACTTAAATGGCAAGGGATTTAGGAACCTACTATCTGCTCTTGTTTCAAAACTTAGAGTTTATGATGCTAGGAGCTTGAATAATGCTATTGAGATTTTTAGTAAGCGTCCAAAGCTAGCCTTTAGCCTTTTAACTTCAGAGTTGGAAGTGTTGATAAGTCGAGGAGATCAAAAATGTTACAAATTACTAGAAGCTTTATTAAAACTTCCAAGGCAAAAGTTAAGACTAGCCATATATATTGATAAATTATTGGTTGCTCGAGAAGGAAATTTACCAACTAATCTTGTAGAATATCTTAAAGTAGTAAAAGAACGAATTCCTGGGATTTCTAAAATGTTACACAGGTTTCTTAAATCGTTCTAACATGGAAACAAGCACGAACATACTGCTGATTAACTTAGCAATGGTTGAGGCTTCGGTAAGGGGTGCGCTATTCCATCAGCCCCAGCCTTCTTGCTAAGGGGGCAATGCTCTTGAATAGTTATTTCTTGCGTAGCTTGCTCCTATATTTCCTCCCTTAGTGCGTATACCTCCAGATTCTATGAATCCCTCAAGAGTAGTTTCATATCCCTGCTTCATAAATCTACACCAGTCTCTTATTCCATCTAAAAATCTTTGACCAACATCGTCACCTGCTCGACCCATATATCTATGAGCACCAGAATCAGTATTACCAACATTTCCTGGATTAAAGGTTCTTTTAGCCCTTCCCGCTGTTCCCCAGTGACTCTCCCTCCAGAACATTAGAAAAGCTAATCGTGGATCAACGCCTTCTTCATTACAAATTCTGACTAAATCATAGGCTCGAAATTTAACATCACTTTTCGCGTGCTTATCCATTAAATTTTGGAACTTTAAAACCATCGACTGAGGTGTATCGGTCGCTGAGTCAGGATTAGTAGAGGAGTTTTTTTCCATATCCGCGGTCTTCTCTAACGGAGGCTTCTCTACTAGTTTGAATAGCTTCTCTAGTTTTAAGGCCAGCTCAGTAAAAATCGCCTCAGAAGTTCCCATCACCCCACTTCTTCTCCGATCCCAAACTATATCAATTAGTCTGACTAACCCGTGCTGCGAAAGTGACCCGTCCAGCTTTAGAACTTGATTCAAAGATGTTTCTTCAATAAGACCTTCGATTTCAGAGATTGTCTGGTCAACCTGAGCTGAATCGCTAACTCTATCTCGCCACTCTCCAGAGCGAAAACCAAGGCTTGTAGCTCGGTTTCTAATGCTCTGATCGACTATCTCACTAAAACTTCTAAGAATCAGCCCATCCCCATCAGCAAATTTCTCAGATTGCACTTTCATATGGACATATCTGAGCCTAAGCCACTACTTGGTTCAAAAGACCGTCAATTAAAGATGTTACAATTTCGTTAGAGTAGTCTTATTCAGGATCAATTACACTTAAATAAAGATAAGCCTCTAATGTAGTTTTCAGTCACTACTTTAGAGGATGGTTTATGAGTTATTTTAGGTTTTTTCTTGTTCAGAATCTGTTTTTAGGATTTTTATACGCCCAGACCTTCCCTGACTTAACCAGCAATACTCCCCGACATCCAGAGAACCCTGAGATTCAACAGATCAAAGTTAACAAAACACCATCGAAGAGATATATAATATTGGGGAGCTCGAATCCACTTGTGAAGAACTTCAATAATTCACCCGTCTTACAGCGTTCTGTAGTCTCTGAAATTGAACACCTCACTTCCAAGGTATCAGAAAAAGTTGGGGAGAGTTCAATAAAAGGTTCGACCAAGCTGGCAAGCGTTGCTTTATTTATCGAGACAACTGAAAGTAAAATTTCAGAGTTAAAAAGAGATGGTCTAAATATAATTGAAGATGAAATTTATCACATAACCCTGGAGGAATCTCTTCAACGCACGAAGATAGCACAAGCCTGGAATCTAAATGACAACTTCGGTAACCCCATAAAGGGTCGTAATATAAGAATAGGTATTATTGATACAGGAGTTGATCATTCACATCCAGCTTTCGGTGCTTGCACAACCTTTGAAGGATGTCAAAAGTTTGGAGGAGGGTATGACTTTGTTTATAACGATCCAATCCCTGATGACAAAAACGGGCATGGAACTCACGTTGCAGGGATAGCAGCAGGAATTGAGCAAGGGTATTCAGGGGTAGCTCCAGAAGCAACACTTTACGCAATTAAGGTGTTAGGAGATGATGGACTGGGATATTTATCCTCAATACTGGCTGGTCTTGACTACTCTCTCGACCCAAACCGTGACGGGAGTTTAAGTGACAGACTTGATATTGTAAATTTAAGCTTAGGAGGTCCTGGAGGATCGGAAAGCATTCTCTCACAGGCCGTGGACAATCTTGTCTCTGCAGGAGTTGTCGCTGTTGTAGCAGCAGGGAATTCCGGGCATTTTGGCGGCTATTCTATCTCCTCTCCTGGGTCTTCAATAAATGCCATAACTGTCGGTGCTACATTCAAGCAAAACTATCCTGGTCAAAATTTATGGGGAGACCAAACTCCAACAGAAGATGAGGTTACTCCTTTTAGCTCAATTGGCCCTAGCTATAACTACGAAGATACTAATGAGAGATATCTAAAACCTGACCTAGTTGCTCCTGGGGCAATAGTATGTGCCCCAAAAAGCTCCTTACTTAATGATCCATCGACCTGCTCTCCGGGAAGAATAGGCTTTTCCGGAACTTCAATGTCATCTCCCCACGTCGCAGGAGTAGCTGCTTTGATTCTTCAGAAAAACCCATTTCTCAGTCCATTCGAGATCAAAGATCTAATGCGACGGACTGCTAGAAAACTTCCTGAGTCGTTAGGGCGTGGCGTATTTTCTCAAGGATTTGGATTAATGGATGCTGAAGCTGCGACAAGAGCAGCTGAACATATGTCTCTAGCAAAGATCAAGACTCGTGGTCGAATCACAGGAGGCGAATATCCAATTACAGGAACAGCAAAGGCTCATGGATTTCTGAAATATGAGTTGGCAATGAAACTTGATTCGGACTGGCAAATTCTCAGTGAAGGTAGAGATGCGGTCGACGATGGGATACTTGGGAGAATTTCATTACCTGTCGCCGTAGAGGATTCATTCATCTGGTTAAGACTCAAGGTATATAGTTTAGATTCCTCAGAAAATGAAGTCATTTCAGAAGATTATGCAATTTTATTTATTGACGGCACTAATATTTACTCTCCCAGAAATTATGACCGAGAAGATGTGAATAGTTGGTATCCACTAAGTGGAAAAAAGGAAATTCGAATAATCGGCAGCGCTAGTGGTTCTGATTTTCTACACTATGATCTTTCTGTATGTCCTAAAAACTCTGAGATTTGCTTTACTTTAGAATCAAATAAACCATCTAAGGTTGAAAACGGAGTCTTGGGCATATGGAAACCGTTCGAAGTAGAAGGGATAAAAAGTGGCTTTTGGATCATAAAACTAAGAGTTGTAGGTAACTCTGGAACTCACGAAACCAACACTGAAGTATATTTAGACACCCAATTAATGCCTAATTTTCCTTTAAATACTTCTCTTCCATGCATAGCGTCAGAGGTGGGTTATTGGGCTACTTTTTCATGTTTAGCCAAAAATCAACCAACCGTTGCCGATCTTAATAATGACGGTGTTGATGAGTTAGGGTTTGCAAACGGGAGTCTAATTATGATTTTAAACTCAGATGGTGTTCCTCTTCCAGGATGGCCAAAAGTAGTTCCTAGCTGCGAGCGAGAGTTATCTGTATCTGATTTTAACAGAGGAATTACCTTTTCTGATTTCAACAACGATGGAGTTAAAGAGATTGTCGCGGGAGATATTTGTGGAAGAATCCATATTTTCAATATTGATGGCTCATCCCTACGTAGCCCAATTGAGGTAGAAAATAGAGAGATCTCCTCTATAGCAGTCTCTGATATAGATCATGATGGGTTAGATGAAATGATCTTTACTTCTAACGCACTTCGGCTTCATGTCATGAGGCCAGATGGAAGCGAACTTTTTGGTTTTCCAAAAGAACTACCTCCTTTGCCTCCATTTGGATCCACCTTAGGAAATCTGATTCCAGCCCCTTTGGTTCTCGACCTTCTACCGTCTTTTGGAAAAGAGATCGTAATCGCCACTAGATCTTGTATCGGAGGAGGAACTTGTTCTGGATCTCTGACAGATACTAAAGGAGATCTATGGGTTATAGATAGTAGAGGAGAAACTGCTCATGGCTTTCCAAAGCGATTCGAGGGCAGAATCTTTTCTCCGACCGCTTTCGATATAGACGGAAGCGGAGTTAACGATATTCTTTTTCTAGAAAAATTATCATCAGAGCGTTCTCTTAAGGTGCATTCTTTGAGCCCTACAGGTACAGAATTGCCCAACTTTCCTATTTTAATTCCACACCCTTCAAATGACGAACTCGACAATACGATATCAGCAGGTGATTTAGATGGTGATGGTTCTATAGAACTTGTTTTTTTTGCAAACAATTGCGTCTATGTCTACGAGAATAATGGATTACCGATGGAGAACTTTCCTTTTTGCATAGAGGCTGAGGATCTATCTGAGTATCAAATATTGGATTATCCCCTAACGGTCGGAGAACCTCTACTAGCAAACTTAGACGATGACTATAGAACCTTAGAGATAGCTGTTCCTGTTTTCAGATATGGCACCTTGGCTCATGGAATGAATGAGGTGCTTATATTAGACCATCAAGGCAGATTAATAAGTACACAAATGATGGACTCCGGCTCTGCTAGCCTCTCTCTTGCACTTATAAGAGACGGAACTGGATTTCATAAAATTCTAGGTCTATCTCAACGGATGAACCTATATAAATGGGATTCGGGATCCTGTGGCTGTGAAGCAGAACCTTGGGAACAATCGCGGGGTGGCCATTCAAAAACAGGAGTAGGAAACAGTAGTAGAATGTGTATGGGGTGTGTAGATGAATGCTTAGATGACCCGCTAAAATTAAAACCTGGTCTATGTGGCTGTGGTATACCTGACAATGACTCTGATGGAGACTTAATTCCAGACTGCCTAGATCGATGTCCTAATGACCCTTTAAAGTCTGAGCCTGGATTATGTGGTTGTGGCGTTGAAGAAACCGGTAACTCCAGCTGCAGAGAGCCCAGAGATTATGAACTTTTACCAGATACAACACCTGAGAAGGCTAAAATTAAGACTAGGAGAGACAAAATCAGGGTTATTATCAAGCAATTTAGAGGCAGTGATATTACAAACAGAGTTGAAATAGTACTCAAAGTAAAAGGGAAAAAGAAGAAGACTTTAAATGTAGAGTTTCGGGGAGAATTTTACGAAATTAAACGACCTAGAAAGAGATCTAAAGTTGAGGTTACATATCAATATTATCATTTACCTACAGGAATTCACTCAAAAGAAAGTCCACTTTCCAGTAAGAAGCTGAAGGCTAGATTATAAGTTTTTATCTTGGGCTATATACAACTTTGACGGGAAATTATTAGCCCTAAAAACTACAACTATATAGCTAATGATAGTAACTTTAACTGTAGCTTGGGCGAACGCGGCTTCGCCAAGAAGCCCATACTATGATCACACGTCTTGAGCTTTTCAAGCTCAAAGCTGACTCGCGCATGGTTTATTGATCGAGATTAAGAAATCTTCTTATATGATTGTCACATTATCGAGATAATTTGAATACACAATACCGATAGTCGATTATCTTTGAACTGTTGTTCTGCCTGCTCAAGATATACATCAAAGGTTTTACTTTGGTTTAAAATGATTCTCTTACGTTTTTTATTAGCTCTAATTCCAATTATAGCTCAGTCTGAGCCAGTGCAAGCTCGATGGTCAAAGAATGTGGTAGACTCACTTGGAATAAACACACATTTTCAATACTACTCCTATGGTCATGCACCCGATTCGCAAGTTTTCGAAATTTTAAAAGCTAGGCTAGTGGAGTTGGGAATAAAAAATATCAGGGACAGAACTGGTAACGATCCCAACATAGATATTTCCTCATTTCACCGATACTCACTTAAGTTAAGAGCGCTATCTGATTCTGGAATCGCTGTATCTTTGATTGGTATGAGCCCAGAGCAAAACATCTCATTCTCGGACGGTTTGGCTGAGCTACAAAAAATTGAGCTGCATAAAATTGGTGGAACCTTTAGAAGTAAAGTTTTCCCCGGTGGAATAAAGATAAAAAAAATTTTAGGAAGAAACGAGTATGATAATATATTTTCAGGTGCATCAACCTGTCCTCACGACACAAGAACCATTCCTTCAGGACTGAGCTGGATAGAAAGAACTCGCTTTTGTAGGGGTTCAGACTGGGTTCAGCAACTGATAGAATACTCAAGAGGACTGTATCAAGGGGTAAAATCACACTCTAATGCTGACATTAGAAACATTCCGGTTCATGGCCCACCCCTAGTTCACGTTCCACTTTATGAATCAATAGGATTGACTGAGTCAATGCGACCAATAAATCAGTACCTTGATAATCAAACTGCAAATCTGTACGACTTTATTAGACCAGCTGGAGTAAGAATATTTCACAGGGAATTTCCATCAAGACTTGACCTATTCGACCAGAAACGCTTTGACATCACTGAGTTCGGTTATTATACAGAGAAAAGTAATCCTAATGACAACTCCTGGCAATCAGAAGAAAGGCAGGCTTGGAACACTCTAGTGTCATACTTTGACTTTATCGAACATCCAAAAGTTGATAGTGTTTATATTTATGAACTGCTATCCCAGGAAGGATTCCCAACTGCTTCTAACCCGATGCAAGGCAGCTTTGGATTATTAAATCCTAACTATGAGCCAAAACCGGTATTTTATTCATTGAAAAATCTTTTGGCCTTATTTGAAGATTCAGCAAGTTCTTTTGAACCAGGCTCTGTTAACTACAGACTAACCTCTCCAAATTTTCCACCCAGTCCTGACGGCATAAAGCATTCACTTTACCAGAGAAGCGATGGAAGATATTTCCTGGTACTGAGGTACTTGCGTACCGATCCAACGAATGAGCCAGCTAATATCTTTAGAACAATCAATGTGAACTTTGAAGATTTATGGAATATAGACATCATACGCCCATATATTAGCGAATTTCCTCTAGAAAGCTATGAGAATAGTAATGGTATTCAAGGTCTTCAGATTCCAGACGATATTATCATATTGGCGCTATCGAAGAACCCTACATTAGATGAGCCCCCTGGTTCCGGAGGCCCGAGATTAACTCCATCATGTAATTCGAAATATAAAGTAACATTCAGGAGAAGTAGAAATAAAATATTAATTAAAGGTGCTAAGTGGGTTAAGATTAAAAACTCAAATGGGAAAGTACTTCGTAATAGAACTTTGAACGACGAATCGAACCGATATTCTTTTAAAGCTCCAAGAACTAATAGATTCTTTATCGAGACAAATTGTATGCTTCATAAGTTTAAGCACCAATAATATCTATACTAAATCTGTGTTTATTAGCTTCAATGCTAGTTCCGGTACAAGGTTTGCGGTCTTTAGTACACTTACCGCTGCACTTTGTAGTATCTGAAGTCTCAGATATTCTGCACTCTCGGCAGCAATGTCAGTATCTCTGATTCTAGATTCCGCAGCAGTAAAAGCTTCTCTTGAGGTAGACAGGTTATTAAAAGCAACTGATAGTCGTTGCATATACGCTCCAATATTTCCTCTAAGCTGAGCAGCTGATGCTAAGTGTTTGGATAACTCATCGAGTGCATATCTGCTTCTGTCTGTATTAGTTACATCTAAAGCTTGCAATGCTGCCTCAGAAGAATTAGTTCCATTCACTCCATCATAAAAGACTAGATTTCCAAAATTCACACTAAAATCCCCATACGTTCCATCACTCAGTGTTAAAACATTATTTGCTCCAACCGTTCCGTTCGGATTTACTGAATATAATCCACCGGAAAATGCTGCGTAGTCAGCGATGTCAACTTCTCCTTCCCATAGAGTTGGATTATCTAAGGATCGAACAAAAGCTCTCATGAAGATCTGCTCACCAGCTACCCCGTTAGCTTTTCTACTTACAAATACCGCTGTATCCCTGGTTCTACCCATATCATCAACAGATGTAGTCATAATAACCTGTCCATCAAAACCACTCTGAAATAGCTGAGCTTCAGTATGAGTAGATCTACCATAGAGGCTTGCAATCCAATCAGCAGTTGCCTGCGTACCTCCATTTACCCCTGATACAGTGAGATCAACTCTACCCCTTAGGCTTCCCCTTGTATCAATCAAGACTCCAAGCTGCTCTTCTCTTCCAGTTAATCCAAGCTGAATATTGAATCTATTTGATAGCCCATTACCATCAAGCAGGGATAACCCATTAAACATCGTGGTCTGGGATATTCTAAAAAATTCAGCTTTTATAGCCTGAAATTCTTTATCAAGTGAAAGTCTTTGTGATGTTGAGAAAGTTCCATTTGCTGATTGTGCTGCTAGTTCCTGCATTCTGGTTATAACCGAAGTTTGCTGTGTTAATGCTCCATCAGCTATGGAGAGGAGAGACTGTCCATCACTTACATTTCGCATCGCTACTGTTGCGACTCTTCTATTGGCATTTAGTCCTTCAGCAATTGAAAGCCCTGCTGCATCATCACTGGCTCTGTTGATTCTTAGTCCTGAGGATAATCGTTCTGAAACTTGACTGAGTGTTCCTGTAGCCTCATTAAGGCGTCTTTGTGCAACCAAAGATGAGATATTTGAACCGATCCTCATACAGGAGTTTAGTCGGCCATTATATTTTTTAGTTGAGGTTTTTAGATGTGACTATCTCTGATTAGTGAATATTTTCAGTTATTTAGACATCAGAAATATTTACACGTTACAAAATAGTAGCATATTTTTTTAAGCAGTCGGTCTAAATTTACCGGCAAGCAACGTTTATTCAGTAAACCGATCGCTGGTTTCCTTAATAACTATTCGCTTCTCAGATCCATCATTAAGCTTGATTACAACTACCACCCCATCTGGATAAGAGCCTCCAGCATTTGAGAATCTAAAATGTTCTCTTCCTCCGTTTCCAACCCCTTTAAATCTTCCTTCATCAATCACTTTGCCATTTTCAGTTTGAATTGAAACTCCTGCTACCATACCGGTCAATGCAGATGGGATTAACACCACTAGTTTTCCGTCTGACTCAGAAACTGGTTTCCAAAGAAATTCTCCACTACCTTCTAATGAATGAGTAGATTTTTCCTTGGGAGTTTTTATCTGTGAAGTGATTCCAGTTTCCTTCTCCCATTTATCTTGAAGCCATCTATGACGCCTAACCTGACGCATCGTAGCTTCTGAGTTATTTCTAAATGTATCAATTACACTTCCTGTCGAACCGTCACCAAGTTCTTGCTTGGTGGTAGATAGCTCCGCTTTTCTACCATCAAGTTGAGCTTTTCCTAGGGCGAATTGTTTTAGCTCAGTGAATTCCTTTTTAGTAATTTCTCCATCTTTTATAAGCTGTCTCATAGCTTTATCGACTGCTGGAAAAAATTCTTTGACCCCCTCCTTCTTCATTTCGACTCTCGCATCTGCAAGGTTATCGATAAATTTTCGCTTTAGTTTAGGATTAATTTTATTCATTACTGCTAAAGCATACAGATCTTCTTCAGAAACTCTGGTTTTATCTGTGACAACTACATCTTCCCCACGTTTAGCTGAAAGTATTCTTCCTAATCGGCGTTTTTCTTGATCGGTGAGACTATTAACAACTTTTTCAGTTGTATCCGCTGCTGGCACAGGCTCTTTTGGGCACTTATCAACCTTTACAGGTGGCTCCTTGGGACAACAATCAACCTTTGGTGGTAAGCACTCTGCTTTGTCAGCTTTTGCCTTTTCTAGACACTCATCTTTTGATGGGAGAACAGGTTTTTCGCAACCATTTTGTTTCTGCCATTCTTGTTTTTGCCACCTATTTCCACATCTATTTTCCCATCTATCTTGCCTACATTTATTTCTTCTTCCACCAAACTTATGGTCATGAATTATATAGATTTTATGTGATATTGGGTCTGTCATTTCTTTTCTCCTTCTCTTTAGTTCTATCGGAGACTCTTATTGGAAGTTTCCTTATTTTTTGGCTAATATGTCCCCCTTATGAAAGTAAAAAAGGCGATAGTTCCAGCAGCAGGTTTAGGCACAAGATTTCTTCCGGCTACAAAGTCAGTGCCAAAAGAGCTTCTCCCAATTGTTGACACTCCAACAATTCAATACATAGTTGAAGAAGTTCATCAGGCAGGTATCGAAACTGTAGTTCTTGTAACAGGAAAAGGGAAAACCGGCATAGTTGATCACTTTGATCTTAACTCCGAACTTCAGGCAAAACTTGAAAGTGAAGGTAAATATGACCTTGCAAGACTTCTTAATGAAGCAAGTGGACTTGTTAAGATCGTTTCAACAAGACAGCAAAGCCCAAGGGGGTTAGGCCACGCAGTTTTATGCGCAAAAGATATAGTTGGTGATGAGCCTTTTGCTGTTCTTCTTGGTGATGACTTAGTAGATGCAGAAGTGCCATGCACAAAGCAGATGATCGATGTTTACAATAAATACGGGAAATCTGTTGTAGCTTTAATGAAGGTTTCTGATGAGGATATTTCAAAGTTTGGTTGCGCTGCTGGAGCAGAATTAGAACCTGGTGTTTTAGATCTTAATAAGATGGTGGAAAAACCGGCTCTTGAGGAAGCCCCATCAAGATATGCAATTGTTGGGCGATATATTCTTACCCCTAAGATCTTTGAGATCCTTGAAAGACAAACCCCTGGAAAAGGCGGGGAGATTCAACTTACTGATGCCATGGCACGTCTTATGAAAGAAGAAGGATTTGTTGGTTATCTTTTTAAGGGTGATAGATACGACGCAGGTGATAAGTTTGGATTTATCCAGGCTAATATTGCTTATGCTCTTAAGATGCCTGAGATTAAAGACAGGCTACTTGAATATATGAAAAGCCTAGTTACATCTAAGCTGTAGCCCTGACCAATATCCATCCTCTCCATTATTTGGGCATTGTGGGTCTGAAGCTTCAGTAGGCATGCAAGCTTTGTCTCTAAGTGGAGACCCTGTAGCGTTAATTCCTGATTTTGATTTTTCAATAAAGGCAAAAACTTTCCGACTAGACGTAGCCGAAAGCGGTTCGTTGTGAATTGGAGCAAAGATCTGTCCTCCACAATTGAGTTGCGCTCTTGTTTGATCTCTTGGAGGCACTGAAGAATAAAAGAATTCGCTATCAGTTGTTTTCCAGAAATCAACTCCCCTTAATTCAGGCATTAATGCTGAAACAACTGTACCTTTACCTCCGTACATCAAACCCCAAACTTTAGGGCAACCAACTGAACCTCTCAGATCCCACTCTTTTTTAACCCCCTCACCTAAAAGCCTCGCATTTAGACTTGCTGTTAGTGAAGGGATAAAATAATGGTCTGTCTGTGGAAGTAATTCATTTGGCTTAGAATAGTGGTGAATTACAACTCCTTCTTCCCCTACGATTCTTCTTGTTCCTCTTAAAACTTCTAGAGTTTTAAGAGGTTCTGCAGGAATAGCTCCATCAAAATAAAATCCCTTTAAACCAAAAGGTTTATATCGATCAAAGATCTCCTGTAAATTTTCTAAGATAACCTCTGGGTTCTTTGAGTAGAAAAATTGAAGCCCAATATAGAATATTGGGTCTTCTGATTGTTGTAAGAAATTTATTACATGCAACTCCTCAGAAACACCTTGCAGATCCAGTTCTTGTGTAACGTAATATGGCCCATGAATGTCTGAGCCCTTTTGGAATTTCCTTTTACAAACTCCAAGAAAAGTAGAGCTTGAAGGGCAATCTAAAGCTAAAGGATCTGGAGCTACATACCTAAATCTTCTGGTAGTTCCATCAAGATAGTACTCCATAAAATAATACTGAGGAATATTATCGTTTATTGCTCTTGAATACTTAGTCCAATTTAAAAAGAGTATATTTAGGTGATTTGGTGCAACTCTTGATGCCTCTAAGTACCTGTTAATAAAATTGGTCCCTGAATCTGAATTTTTCGGATCAACCGAAAGGCCACTTTGAAATCTTTCACCACACATCGCTTTAGGGTCAATCGTTCTAACAGGGAATGCTGATAGAATAAACTGACCTCTTTTTGGAATCTGATAATTGAGCTCCCAGGTTCTTGATGGAGTTTTAGCGCCCTGTGGAAGACTAGTCCAATTATCAGGTACATAAATTACCTCTGGTAGTGGACGTTCGATTACATCTCTTAAATATTGTTCGTTATATCTCCAATCACCATATCGATCACTATAAGAAGGGCCTGAAGGAGTTGGGGCTGGTATAGCAGAGGAGTAGGCATTTACCTTCAAGGCAGTCACGTCCTGATATGGAAAAATCTGAGAGAAAAGAAATCCATCATAGGACTCAATATTAGATTCAAAAACAACCCCAGCCTCATAGTTAAAATAAAATTTCTTATAACATTCAGGACAGGAATTATCTGAGCGATTATCTTCATTCCCTGTTACTGAAATAGCTATATCTTCTTTAGCCTTACCAACTACCATTCCATCCGCTCCGATTTTAAGAGCTACTTTATCATTTGAGAGTATAACGTTCCCTGCTGTATCTTGCGGAGGCTTTGATCTGATTTTAAGACCTACCAACGCTCCACTTTCAAATTGAAGTTTCGAGATCTTTCTTCCATCTCGAGTTACAACCAAAGAATCCATTTCAGTTTTAAAATGAATTCCTGCTGTTTCAATAGATAGGTTATCTGTTTCAACACACTTTGGACTTGCTTTTACTATCCTTACATCACGAAAGTTGTAATTTTTTTCATTAGTAGAAAATTCCCCCCCATCAAGCTGCATTTCAAATCCAAGAGATTCGCGTGAGATAGCTACATTATCGATTAAAAAATCTCCATTAAAGCCTTTCATTTCAAGCCTTAGCTCAAGAGTAATTGTGCCTGTTTTTGGTAATCTAAATAACATTTTTTCCTCAGCCCAATCTCGTCTTTCATTCCAGGTGTATCCACCGTCCCAGCGTGGTAAGGTTGTAAGCCTTAGATACTCTCCCCAGACTGCTCCATTTCGTCTAATAACAAGATATGCTGAAGGTATTCCACAGTAGATCCCCTTTGTATCTGCTATGTAAGCATTGGCATTATGGCCAGGATACTTAAGTGAGTTGTAACAATGAACATTTTCTACTTTATGTCGATAAGAAATGAGATAGTTTTCCCCATTTTCAAGACCATCAATAGAAAGTGGGATTTTCATGTATCCCTCAAGCTCTTCAGTCTCAAATGAACCTGTATACTTTAAAATTTTATTTTGCCCATCAAGTTGATGAGAAAATCCTGCCGGAGGAGATGGGGGAGTTGGTGTAGGCTGAGGGGCAGATTTATTATATCTCCAAGGGTCACGAATTATATTCCCCTCTTCAAGTTCTCTTGCTATCGGGGTTTCTGCTGGCAACGAATCATCACAGGTAATATTAAGATCTTCGGTTGGAGTAGCTGTTGGAGTTATTGTTGGTGTCGGATCTGGAGTGGCTTTTGGGGTTTCTACAAAGTTTACAGTTGCACATAAGATCTTTCCCTTCTTTTTAGCTTTCTTGTATGCGCGCTGAGATTTAAATTTATGCTTAAACTTATGAATTCTTTTAAAGCGGTTTTTGTAAACTGCACCAAATTTTCCATTTTGGCAGGTGGCTTTTAAGTTATATTTTTTTAGGAAGTTAGGGCTTAACTTTTGCGCAGAAGCTTCAAAAATAAATAACAAAACTATACTTAAGAATAACCTCACAAAACCCTTATCTAACTGATCTTAGTCAATTACCTGTATGGTTCAGGTAAAGTTAAGGAGCTGAAGTTATTGAGGTTTTTGCATGTCCCGTTGTTATAAATTACTTAGCAAGACATAGATCTCAAAGATGATAAAATAAACAGAACGTACTATGTCTCTTAATCGGAAATAATTGTGGTTGCAATTCATACAGCAAGTATACGATTTAGCCCAAGACATTTAGGCAATGCGATTCCACAACATGAGGAACTTTATCAAATAGTTCTTAACAGCACGGAGGATCTACCTAATGGTTACAAAAGAGAGCTTCTATATGCAATTAGGAAGAATACATGGAAATCAATCGAAAATCGTTTCGTAACTAGTTCGTTTGTCAACTCTGATAATGGGGATTTTATTTTAGCAGGGCCATTTATTCAGCGGCGTGGCGGAGAAGTTATAAGCACCCTAAGTGCTCTATCTGGCAAAGTTGATCATGGTATTCTTGCCAAAATTGAGGGAATGAGAATTGCTGCAAAACAATTTTTTGATCTTAGAGGGTACATGCGGATGTTTCTTGGAGAAAATCCTTCCAAGGTAACTCCATATCATGAGAACTGGAATTATGGCCTTATTGGAGGCGAATCAGGTGAAGCCTTCATTGTTCCTGATTCTTGGCAGTTTGATAGAGGCAGAGGAGGGCCTGCACTTCTAAATTTAACAGAGCAGCGCAGGCGCTTTGATAATATTGGCGCAGAATGTATTAGAAGAATTTTCGATGAAGAAACTGCGGAACTTCTTATATCGGCTGTTCAGGGAGTTGAGGGAGACTTAGCAAGGGCTCTTGACTATGGACTACATGATATTGGCCACTCAAGCGGTTTTGGATTTAGAAGGCGACTTGAAGAGGGTAGGGTTTCAACAATTAGAGATCGAGCGATAGAAGAATATTGGGCAAGTGGAATGGAATACTGGGCAGCTGATTGGATTTTTGGAACCTATCCCGGTGTGCGTGCTCCATTAGAAAAGGTATCGATAGGAATACATCCTGGTAAAATCGTTGCTGCAAGTTGCTGTACAATGTTTGGTATGGACATTCATAGACCGGGGGGCGAAGGTGATTTTGATGTCCTTGCTACTTCAATGATTTTCGATACAGTCCTTTGGAATCCATCTAAAGACCCAACAGATAGTCCTACTTTTGTTGTTGATCGAGATAAAATCAGACTCACGGATCCAACTTATGATGGTCTGATTGCAGCATTCAGAACAGTTGCTGATAGAGCATACTCTGCAACCATTGAAGAAGGTTTTCACAAGAGATCTGGTCAAGATCTATTTAATGGTTTTCATCCTAGTGAATATACTTTTGATGTTATTAGACGATATATGATCGAGCCATGTCGTGGACTTTATCAGAATCTATCTTGAGGCAGGTATCTGCGGATTTTGTAGTCAACCTCTAATAATAGTTCTTCCATAAATTTGTAAGCACTTGAACGTATGAGTGGGAATTAAGAATTGGAGATCCAATAAGAGGATGACTCCAAATAATAATACATCCAGTATACAAGCACCCTCAGTTGAGCCTGCACTTCATCGGATTGAGAGTTCTATCTGCAAGATTTAACCTGGAACAGACCCTTTAATTGCATTTGCACGCGCACTAAGAGTAATACGTCCGGATGAGTTGAAAGGTAGAACTTTGCGCATTCTATCTTTAAGATTTGTTAATTCATCATAGGGCATGGCTTTTAGGCTTGATCCAACACTTGGTCCCCTTAGAACAATTGACCAATATTCATCAAAATCTGAATATGAACGCTGAACAGTGATCTCCGTTTCTTCAACTGAAACAAGACTAGAATTTATCCAAAGTCTTTTCATAGTTTCTAAACGGGATGCGTCAGGATTAGGGGGAACTGGAACATCAATTCCCATCAACCGAATTTCGTCAATCAAGTTCATATACGGGAATCCACCTTCCATCATGTCCCACGCATAAGCTGAAACAATCCCTCCTGGACGAACCACTCGAACCATTTCAGAAACTCCTTTCTCTGGCTCCGGTACGAAGAAAATTACTAGTGGCATAATGGCTATATCGAATGATTGATCCTGAAATGGCAAATCCATAGCATCTCCTTGAGTAAACTTTGTGAGAGTCGAATCAAGTCGAGAGCGAGCAAAATCAATCTGCTCTATTGATGGGTCAATCCCATGAACAGAAGAGGGAGAACAACTTTCAACAATATTTTCGGTAAATGCTCCGTTACCGCAACCTACATCAAGCCATTGCAATCCTGGAGCTGGAGATAGCCACTTTAAAAATATATCACCTACCAGCTTGCTCCATATTCCCATGTATTGCTCGTAAGCATCACCATCATCAAATTTTATTGTATTTAAATTCATTTTATGAGCCTAGCATTTTTATGGGATCATTCGTCATGTTCGTCAGTCAAAGGCGGACCTACAAATGTTATTCCATGTTTATAAAACTCAGACATTACTTCTTCTGGAGATAGTTTATCACGAGTATCTCCAGGTTCTGGGTCGCGGACTGCTCTAAATGGAATCTCTAACCCTGAAGGTGTGCACGTTACAAGCAGAAGTGCAGTTTGTGCTCCTATGTTACGAAATGAATGTACCGAGCCTCGTGGGGCACATGCAAATGAACCTGGTTCTCCAATAAATATTTCCCCATCAACTGAAAACTTAATTTTCCCTTGAAGAACATAAAATAATTCGTCTTCGTGCTCGTGTTTATGAAGGGGCGGTCCATCTCCAGGAGGTATCGGACATTCAAACATACAGCAGCGGCCACCGGATGAGGCACCATCAATAAGTATACGAACACCACCGCCGATTATAGAGAATCGTTCTCCATCATTGGGAGTGAGTAGAATAGGAGTAGCGGCAACATAAGAAGTAATATTGTTTGAGGCCATAAATTATTTTACAGGAACCTAAAATTATTAGTGAGAGCCTAACTCGAAGCATGCATAAATCATAGTCCTCTACGTAGGTATATGAAAGTAAAAGAGTTTGATTGGAAGAGGAGTGAATTCTGGAACCAGACTCCTTTAAAAATAAATTTTCTAATATTTTATAAGTATTTGAAAACATGTGGATAATTAAGTATTAGAGATCTCCAAAGGAGGGTGGCTCTAAATATGTTCACTCTCTTTGAAATCTGCAAATATCTTTAGGTGTGAATGGGGACAGTTGCCTCTCTATTTTCACATCGAAAGTAATGGGGCTAATGGCTTAAAAATGAAGCTGCTCAAAAAAAAACATACGTCGCTGAATGAAACAAACTAGATCTCCAAGACAAATTGTTTTTGTAAAACTTGAAGCTACGCCGCGTAGTGGCTGGAGGGGGGCCGTAGTGGCTGGAGGGGGGCTACTTTTGTAGTAAACAAAATCGTAGATATTGCGATAGGAATAATATGCCTCGTTTAAGAAAGGTGTATAGGAATCGCGATATAGTGATGGTGACATCGAGAACGGAAGAAGGGCTACCACTTCTGCCCTATTCTTTTGTTAATTTGATTATCTGGTCATCACTAGCTAAGGCGAAAGAGTTGTATCCTGTAGATATAATCTGTTTTTGCTTTTCTACTAATCATTTTCATATGTTACTGAAAGTAATAAATCCCGAGGATTTTTGTGGCTTTGTGGGATACGTAAAACAAGAGACTGCGCATGGGATTAATAGGCTTCTCGGTAGAAGGAAGAAGACGATTTGGGAAGAAGGATACGATTCTCCAGTAGTATTAGACTCGGAGGAGATATTTAATCGAATAGCCTATATTTTAACGAATCCAGTAAAAGATAAGCTGTCAAGTAGTATTGAGTCTTATAGAGGGGTCTCAAGCTTTCAGGTAAACAAAAGAAAGTGTGTAGCAATTGCAAGAAGCTCAATAAGTCCCTTAAATGACCCAGATAAGCCATGGAAAGAAGAAAAAGAAAAGAGTGCTCGGCTGCTTGATCTAAACAACCATGAGATCGATTTAGAAGTAGATCTTCTTTCGTTTAAGGACTGCTTTGCAAACACTGCTCGAATGTCGGATCTGGATGTGCTAAAAAAGATTCAAGATAGAATTAATATTTATCTTTCACGGCTTGAGCCTATAAAAATTGTGTCTTCACAAAGAGAGAGCCTAAGAAGGCCATATATTCCAAAGGCATTTGGCAGAAGAACGATCTGCCTATCCACAATCCCGAAACTTAGAAAAAGATTCATTAGTTTTTATCGTTCACTAGTAGAACAGGCCAAGCAGGCATATCAAGCCGTTCGAAAAGGCTTCCATTTGGAATTTCCACCGGGCGTGTTTTTACCTACCCTGCCAAGAGCTATCAATATGATTAGACCAGAATTGTCTGTTCTTTCTTAATATATAAATCATTACAAAGGTTCCTAGTTAAGTATCTAGGATTATACTAAAGGCCTTCAATTAGGTAATTTGCACCAACTCCAAGGCGCAAACAAAGCCTCTCTAAAAACTAAAACCCACTTCACTATAGTTGAGCACTAATGTCTCTTACGTTAATCCAAGATTTAACAATACAAGGAGGTTTATGAATAAAAGTAGCCCCCCTCCATGTAGGCAGGCCTTCAATTAGGTAATTTGCACCAACTCCAAGGCGCAAACAAAGCCTCTCTA